>OOCV01000019.1_pt1 | contig 208111 bp, 143 predicted proteins | sample 1671061 | NCBI WGS metagenome assembly OOCV01 (sample SAMN06348118, study PRJEB24527) | human gut metagenome | biome: human gut; feature: ankylosing spondylitis patient; material: feces | host: Homo sapiens | place: China | collected 2015-10
GCCTGCGCCGATGGTACTGCAATGCAATGCGGGAGAGTAGGAGGCCGCCTTTTTTCAGAGTTGAGTCCCTGACGTCATGATGATGTCAGGGACTCTTTTTTTGTTTGGTTCCCACTGAGTAGGGGACTTATGAGACTAATAAGGCTAATAAGACTTATGGGACGGATGGGAATGATAAGTGATGGAGTCCGTTATTTCGAATGAAATATCAGATAAATTATGGAAACTGAAATTAAAATATACCAAAGTTGCAGGAAAAATCTATTGTTGTTTCTATGCTGCATGCTTTTTGCTGTAGGTGGAGTATATTTGATAACTGACGAGGATGAATCTTGCAGGTTTGTGATTAAATTTATAGTGTGCTGGCTTTGTGTGATATTTTTTTGAGGTGGTGGATTGTTCTTGGGTGTCACCACTCTTTATAAAACCCAAAAACGCATACCATATTTAATTATCTATGATGACAAGGTGGAGCAATACGTGCAATTTACGGCAGCATAAAATACAATATATTTTGCAGATGTAAAATGTTTCAGACTAATTAAAATAAATAGTACCATGCAAATAGCCATTGACTACAAGGACTCATATCTTTTGAAGAAAATGAAATCTAGAAGCACCTCAGGTATAGTCAAAAAGTAGATGGCATTTAATTTCAATGTCACAGGAGCTATTGAAACTATTTATGTCTCTAATCTTATAATGAAGTTAGATGATATTTACCATCTGCTGAATGAACGCCTGAACGGACAGAAGTTGTCTGATGAAAGGCAATCTTGAACATAATGTGAAAAGACTTTTATTTTCGCTGGCTAATTGTGCATTGAAACGGGATATATGGACCGGAACTATTGTTCCTTACCGAAATTGCTCTAAAAACGCTCTCATGCACGCTTTGTCAGTTCAATTCTGAATGTTGTGCCTTTGCCTATTTCAGAGTTTTTCACGAATATGCGGCCTTTATGATATTCTTCAACGATTCGTTTTGCCAACGACAGTCCCAGGCCCCAGCCACGTTTTTTTGTTGTAAAGCCGGGTTTGAAAACATTTCTTATGTTCTTTTTCTTTATACCTTTGCCTGTGTCAGTAACTTCAATGATTACTCTCGATGCCGTTTCCTCTACATGAAGCGTTATTGTGCCGCATCCTTCCATTGCATCTACAGCGTTTTTACACAGATTTTCGATTACCCACTCGAAGAGCGAACTGTTTATTCTTACTGTTATGTCGTTTTCGGGAAACTCTTTTATGAAGGTTACCTTTGACGAAGTACGCCGGTCCATGTAGTCGATTACATGAGTCATGACGTCCATAAGGCTTGAAGGAACAGGCTCAGGCAGTGAACCAATCTTTGAGAAACGCTCGGCTATAAGTTCGAGTCTCTTGACGTCTTTATCCATTTCGGGTATCAGCTCGTCGTCAGGATAATTCTCCTTTAATATCTCTGTCCATGCCATAAGGCTCGAAATAGGCGTGCCGAGCTGGTGGGCTGTTTCCTTGGACAGACCTACCCACACCTTGTTTTGCTCTGCCTTTTTGGATGTAAGCAGTGCGAATATCGCAACAACAACAAACAGCATGACAACTCCAAGCTGGATGTAAGGATACGTAGACAGGCGTTTCAGAATGACAGAATCGTCGTAGCACACGTTGATATAATCATTCTTAAGGCTGTCGTCGAGATAAATCCTGATGAATTTTCCTTCGTTAAGCAATTTTTCGCTTATGCTTCCGGCATTTTTCAGGCTGTCCTCATAGTTTACGCCTTTAAGGTTGACGTTGCGGTAAATCTGCACGTTGCGTTTCGAGTCGGTAACAATTACCGGTATGGTGTTGTTTTCGTTTATGACCTTAAGGACAAGATTGAGATCAGTGTTTTCGTCTGCCTTGTTAAGCGAGCGCATGGCTTCAGCCCATACCTCCATCTTGTTGTGTTCTTCGTCGGCAAGCTTCTTTACAAGATTATTGGACACAATAAGAGAAGCAACGGCAATAATTATGGCCGCCAGCACGAGTATTATCTTCACCTGTCTTATTCGGTCTGTCCACTGCATACAGTCTTATAACGCCTTAAAAATAATAATATTGTTTACGAGCGTATTAAAATGATGCCGCAGGCTGCGCATCGGCATTGAGCATGCAGCATGATTCAGCTGAAAGAAAAGGATTGGGCGGAACGCATGTTTAAACTATTCTGTTTAGTTAAATAGACCGCTTGCTTTGTTAACAAACTAAGCTGTTTAGTTAAAAGTGCGTCCGTTTTAATTTTATTAACACGCATATTTTTGCATATAACTAATCTATTTAGTTATTTTGCGGTAAACAAAAAACAAATAGCTATGAAATCATTGACAAACAAAGAAGAAGAGATAATGAACCACTATTGGGACAAGGGCGAGATGCAGGTACGCGAGCTGCAGGCTTTGTATGACGATCCGAAGCCGCATGTAAACACGCTTTCAACACTTGTGCATATACTGGAAGACAAGGGCTTCCTGTCGCACCGCAACCTGAAGACACGCACATACGCCTATTTCCCGAAGATATCGCGCGAAGGCTACAAGCGAGGTTCGCTTAATAACGTTGTCAACAAGTTCTTCGGCAAGTCGTATCTTGGAGTGGTGTCTACACTTGTGAGCGAAGAGAAAATATCGCTCGACGAGCTGAAAGACCTCATAAAAAAGGTTGAGGAGAACAAAAAATGAAGAAACTGCTGCTGACATTGTTGCTCGCCTTGTGTATTTCTGCAAGCTCTTTTGCCGACGGAAAACTGCCGAAACTTCTCATAGACGGCTGCTTCTTTAACGAAATGCCGTCGGATGTTGACGGAAAACAGGTTGGTGTAATAATCCTGTCGGACCAGGACGGCAACAAAATCATGGCGATAAAGGGCGTAAAGCTAAGTGACGAATCTAAGCGCTATGCCGTGAAAAAGGAAGATGTGCCCAACGCCGACTACTGGATTGAGCAGGCACAGGTAAGAGAATCTATGGCAATGAAGATGGTTTACAACGTGCCGAAGAAGACCAGAATTGCCGAAGGCGACACGATAGGGCAGTTCAGCGTGAAGGATGTCGACGGCCGTGTGTGGGACAACGCATCAACCAAGGGCCGCGCGCTGGTGCTCAATTTCTGGTATACGGGCTGCGGGCCGTGCATAAGGGAGATGCCTGAGATAAGCAAATGGAAAGACGAATGTCCTGATGTAAACTTCCTTGCCGTTACGTATAATTCGTTTGAAGAAATAAAAGACATCGTAGAACGGCAGAACTTCAGGTTCACGCAAGTAGCCGGCGACAGGACGCTTTGGGAGATGTTCATGGTGCAGCAGACGCCTACGACGGTGCTGATAGACAAGGACGGAGTGGTGCGCAAGCTGGTCACAGGAACCAACGGCCAGAAACGCCACGACATGCTTGAGGCTATAAAGGAAGTTTCGGCCGTGCGCTGAGACCGGTTTGAGGATAAAAATACGGATAAAAAACGATAATGCCATGGGAATGTTTTTCATATATTCGATAAAGGTGGCGATATGCCTGGCGGCTTTCTACCTGTTTTACAAACTGCTGCTCAGCCGCGACACGTTTCATGCGTTCAACCGCGCCACGCTGTTGCTGCTCATGCTGCTGTCGCTCGTGCTGCCGTTTGTGAACATATCTGTGGACGAGCCAACCGTGGCTTACGACGGAATGGTGCAGATAGAGCAGCTGCTGGCCATGGGCGTTGTAGACGACGGCCCTGCGCCCTCGGGCCCGACGCTCATACAGGTGCTCTTCGCCATATATATAATAGGTGTGGCCTTGTTTCTTGTAGGCGAGATATGCTCGCTCGTAAGGCTGCATAGGCTTATCTCGGGAAAATACTCTGTTACAACCGCCGAAGGCATAAAGATAGTAGTGATTGATGATGACGTGGCGCCGTTCAGCTGGTTTAACAACATCGTGATAAGCAGGAGCGACTATGAAAGCGGCCGCAGCGAAATACTAATACACGAAAAGGCGCACATAGCGCGCCGCCACTCGCTCGACATAATGCTGTGCAACATGTTGCTGATATTCCAGTGGTTTAATCCCGCCGCATGGCTGCTGCGCCGCGAGCTGCAGAACATACACGAGTATGAGGCCGACGAGGCCGTGATACAGAGCGGTGCCGACGCATCCGAATATCAGCTCCTTCTGATACGCAAGGCCGTGGGCGAGCGGCTATTCAGTATGGCAAACAATCTAAATCATAACTCACTAAAAAAACGAATAACTATGATGCTGATTAAAAAGTCTAACCCGTGGAACCGCGCCAAGATATTGCTTACCGTTCCCGTTGCGGCCGTTGCCGTCGTGGCTTTTGCCACGCCGAAGGCCGAAAGCTTGAGTAAGGAGATAGAGCACGACAGCAATGCTCTCGTAAATTCTGTTGTTAGAAGCATGCCGGGCACGGCCGAGCATCTGGCCATAAGCACTGGCGAGGCCGGCGCCGCAGGCATGCCGGCTGAAGCCGCTGCGACGGAGACTGCCGCCACCGACAGCCTCAGGGGGCGTGTGGCAGGCGTTACTGTCGGCAACTCAAAAGATGACGGCCGTGTGTTCGACGTTGTCGAGGAGCAGCCGCGCTATCCCGGCGGAACTAATGCCCTTATGGCATACCTGCGCGATAATATAAAATACCCTGCCGAAGCCGCCAAGGCCGGCATACAAGGCAAGGTGATAGTGCAGTTCGTTGTAGGCAAGGACGGCACCGTTAGAGATGTCAAGTCCATAAGAAACATCAGTCCGGAGCTCGACGCCGAGGCTGTCAGAGTGGTTGCCGCCATGCCAAAATGGGTGCCGGGCTATCAGCGCGGCGAGGCAGTAAACGTGCGTTACACCTTGCCAGTGAACTTCCGCATGGACGGCAGATCTGGCAGCGAAAGCCAGAAAGCCGCCGGCAGCAATATTGCCTTTAGCGATGATGTATATTATGTCGTAGACGGTGTGCACGTCAGTGCCGTCGAACTGAAAAAGATAAGCGCAGATAAAATAAATAGCATAGAGGTGTTTAAAGGCGAGTCTGCCGTTGAAAAATTTGGCGAACAGGCCAAGAACGGCGCCATTGTGGTAAGCACCAAGAAATAAGATGAAGATGCATCGGCCGTCCGGACATGTTCCGGCCGGCATCGATAAGATATACTTTTGTTGCCTCACGCCACAGGCTCATAACGGCGTGCAGAGCCAACAGACAGGGCGATGGATGCCTGCTGGTTTTCAAAAGGTGGCCTTTTGCGTTGCGAAAGGCCACCTTTCAGCATGTAAAAGACCATGTTTTAGAGCGTAAAAGACGACCTTTTGCAACGCATTGATACACAATGCGTTACACGGGCGGCTGAAACAGCCTGCCAAATGGCTGCCGGGACGCCGTAAACGGGCGCATGCCCGGTGTGAAATTTATGAATGCCGGAGCCGTATTCAGTGCCTTCAGTGTGCGCCGTGAGGTATAAGCCCTGCCGCGCAGCCTATGTGCCGTTTAGGCGTTTGGTATATGTCCGCCATGCCTGCGCAGCCATATTTTAAGGCATATGCACGTACCGGCAGTAGTCATTTGCGGCATATAATTATGCGGCACGTGCCATTTGTCAATACTTTTAACATGCTCCTAAACAGCGGATAAATGCTGCAACATGGTGAAACAATGCCACTTTAGTCTATAAATACATGAAATTTTCGGCATTTGTAATACAAGAATAAAAAATAATTTGTAACTTTGCAGCCCAAAGGCGATGCGTGTGGAAGAAGCACCCGGGGTGCTGCTGTAATTCCGTGCGCATGAAGTCATTTATTTTATTCATCAAAAAATGTGCAGTTTAGAGTCTTTTAAAATTGATTTGAAAGGTCTTAAGGAGGGCGAAACCATCTTTAAGTACGACCTCGACAATGCTTATTTTGAGGCTGTAGACGGTCCTGAGGTAAGGAGCGGAGCGGTAGAGGTGGAGCTGAGAGTTCAGCGCACGTCAGAGTATTTCGAGCTCAACTTCCACTCAGAAGGCACAGTCAATGTTCCGTGCGACATCTGTCTCGACGACATGGAGCAGCCCGTAAGCTCTGACAACAGGCTGACGGTTAAGTTTGGAGAAGAATATTCAGAAGACGACGACCTCATAACGGTAGAGCGCGACGAAGGCCGGCTCGACGTTTCATGGTTTATATACGAGTTCATAGCCCTCAGCATACCCATTAAGCATGTGCATGCACCTGGAAAATGCAACCCTGCGATGATAAAAGCTCTCGAAGAGCATTCAGCTGCCCGAAGCAGTGATGGCGATGAGGAGAAGCCCGTGGACCCGCGTTGGAGTGAATTAGAAAAATTAAAAACAATAATTAAAGATTAAAAGAAAATGGCACATCCTAAAAGAAGACAGTCAAAGACACGTACACTTAAAAGAAGAACTCATGACAAGGCTGTAGCTCCTACACTGGCAGTATGCCCTAACTGCGGCGCTTATCATATTTATCACACAGTTTGCCCGACATGCGGTTACTACAGAGGTAAGATCGCTATTGTAAAGGAAACAGCTGAATAATGGAGAAAATAAACGCAATAATCACAGGAATCGGCGGTTACGTTCCTGACTATGTCCTCAACAACGAGGAACTGTCAAGAATGGTAGACACCAACGATGAGTGGATTATGACGCGTGTCGGCATCAAGGAGCGCCGCATCCTCACCGAGGAAGGCCTCGGCACGTCATACATGGCGCGCAAGGCTGCAAAGCAGCTCCTTAAGAAAACGGGCGTCGACCCCGATACCATCGATGCTGTCATCGTTTCCACCTCGACAGCCGATTATGCTTTTCCGTCAACAGCATCTATCGTTATAGGCAAGCTGGGACTGAAAAACGCGTTTGCTTTCGACTTTTGGGCTGCTTGTTGCGGCTTCCTCTATTCGTTCGACGTGGCAACGTCGATGATACAGAGCGGACGCTACAAGAGGATAATAGTAATCGGAGCCGACAAGATGTCGTCAGTTGTCGACTATAAAGACCGCAGCACATGCCCTCTCTTCGGCGACGGTGCGGCAGCGGTTCTCGTAGAAGGTACAACTGAGCAGAACATCGGTGCGATGGACTCTTACTTCCGTGCCGACGGAAAGGGACTTCCCTTCCTCCATCTTAAGGCCGGCGGTTCGGTATGTCCTCCGTCACACTTCACGGTCGACCACCGTCTGCATTACCTCTATCAGGAGGGACGCACAGTGTTCCGCTATGCCGTTACAAGCATGAGCGACGACTGCGCACTTATTGCAGAGCGCAACAACCTCAACAAGGACAACATCCGCTTTGTGGTTCCTCATCAGGCCAACATCCGCATCATCGAGGCTGTGGCCAAGCGTCTTGAGCTGCCCATGGAGCAGGTTATGGTCAACATTGAGCACTTCGGTAACACCAGTGCGGCTACTATTCCGCTCGCAATCTGGGAGAACGAGCATCTGCTCAAGAAGGGCGACAACCTCATCATGACGGCATTCGGCGCCGGATTCGTTCACGGAGCTTCTTACTACAAGTGGGCTTACGACGGATCAGACTTTGTCGGAAAATAGACAGAAAGATAATATCAGATAGAAAGACGACGCATCTGCCCTTATATGGCAGGTGCGTTTCTTTTTTTTGCCATGCCCGTGCGCGGCGTCATTCTGTGGCGTGCGCACGGGCATGGCTTGTCCTTGGGCATTGATGTCGTACGTGCCGTCAGTATTCTTTCATATTGAATGTTTTTGCTCCGAAGTTTCGTAAATATTGTTGCCGGTATGCTCCGAAAGGTTAACATAAGGTAAAAAGTGGCCCAAGGAGAGCAACATGTCGAAAAACTTCGTACATTTATGGCGTAAATCTTAACATTTATAGGCTATGAACAGAATATGGGAATCAGCAATCATTGCGGCAGGCATCGTTATATTGGGCCTCTGCATCAAGTCGGGTTTCGACAATTTTACCAACAAAGACCGCAAGGTTACAGTGAAGGGACTTGCCGAGAAGGAGGTGGCGGCCGACAAGGTTACATGGCCGATACTTACAAAGGAGCTGGGCGACAACCTGCCGGAGCTATACACGCGCATAAACGCTACCACGGCCAAGGTGAAGAGCTTTCTGACGCAGAACGGCATCAAGGAGAGCGAAATCAGCGTCAACGCCCCCGTGGTGATCGACCTTAATGCCGACCAGTACAGCATGGCAAAGCGCAACTACCGTTACAACATAACGTCAACGGTTACCGTTACGTCGCGCAACGTGAAGCTCGTAAGAAGCATCATTGCACGTCAGGGCGAACTGCTTAAGCAGGGCGTGGCCGTTGTCGACGGCGGATATGGCAGCGGAGTGTCTTATGAGTATGTCTCGTTCCAGCAGATGAAGCCTAAGATGATGCAGGAGGCTATAAAGAACGCAGAGCAGACGGCGGCACAGTTTGCCGAAAACAGCAACAGCAAACTCGACAAGATTATGACTGCCGACCAGGGACAGTTCTCTATAGACGACCGCGACAGCAACACGCCTTACATAAAGAAGGTGCGTGTGGTTACCACGGTCACGTATTCGCTGAAGGATTAGCGCGGGGCGATGCGCCGGTGTTTAAGTTATTAGGGCTTTGCAGTCAGATGCGTTGTGCATGCCGTGAATGTAATTTCACCGTATGGCTTAAACAGTGAGATCGTATGAGAAATGTGATTTTAATTTAGGTTCTTGTAGCCTAAAAAATTGAGATGGTTTAAATAAACAAAAGACTTCGCCGTACATCAGCCTGCGAAGTCTTTTTTATTTCGTCAGAAGCTCGGCTCTGCTTTTCCTCGCTTCATTTTGTCGAAATAGAACACGTCTGCATGAAGTTCGTTTGCATCGGCATGGTAAAAGTGGCCGAATCTTGTAGTTATTTGTCCGTTGCCATGGTCGGTTCCTATTTCAATATATGGCATAAGTTCTCCGTTTTCATCTATGCAACACAGTTTCCAACTTCCTTTGGTCGTATCGTTTTTCAGTATTCGCCAATCAGTGTAGGTGTCTTTTCCGTTGATTTTTACAATTTCTCTTGTCACAATCTTTGTTATATGTACGTTCTTTCTGTCTTTTCCGAGATAGATATATTCGTAAATTTTTCCTGTACTGTCAGACACCTCGTTATACCATTCGCCACAAGTAATGTCGAAATACTTTTCGTTAAGCTCTTTTGTTGCTTTGTTCGCTTCGGTTATGATGAGGTGTGGTTCTGCTCCATCGCATGAACAAAGGCCGATGGCCACAATAAGAAAGATGAAAAAATTCTTGACCATAATAATATTTTTTAGTTTAATTTACTGTTGTTATAACGTGTCTTCCGTGACTTTATTGTGTCGTTTGCTGAAGGATTAGTGCAGGTGTTTAAGTCATTAGGGTGTTGCAGTCAGATGCGTTGTGCATGCCGCGGATGTAAATTCGCCGTATGGCTTAAACAGTGAGATTGTATGAGAAATGTGATTTTAATTTAGGTTCTTGTAGCCTAAAAAATTGAGTTGGTTTAAATAAACAAAAGACTTTGCCGGACATCTGCCTGCGAAGTCTTTTTTATTTTGTCAGAAGCTCGGCTCTGCTTTTCCGCGCTTCATTTTGTCGAAATAGAAGATATCCGTGTGAAGCTCGTTAGCATCGGCATAATAGAAATGGCCGAATCTTCTGATTGCTCCGTTTTCATAGGCAATTTCAATAGCAATCCATTGTGTAAGTTCGCCGTCTCTGTCGGTGCAGCAAAGTTCCCAATTTCCTGTTGTTGTGTCATTCTGGAAAATCTCCCAGTTGCTGTATGTTTTAATGCCGTTTATTTCTTCAATCTTTCTTGTTACGATTTTTGTTATGTGTACGTTCTTTCTGTCTTTTCCAAGCTTAATGTATTCATAAATTTTCATCAAACTGTCAGACTTCTCGTTATACCATTCGCCACAAGTGATGTCGAAATACTTTTCGTTAAGCTCTTTAGTTGCTTTGTCGGCTTCGGTTACAATAAGATGCGCATCAGGCGAATCGCATGAACAAAGGCCGATGGCCGCAATAAGAAAGATGAAAAAATTTTTGACCATAATAATATTTTTTAGTTTAATTTACTGTTGTTATAACGTGCCTTCCGTGACTTTATTGTGTTGTTGAATATATTGACATGCGGATAGCTTAACGTCCTGATAATGTGGTGATTAATGCAGGCTGCGGACGCTTTCTCCGGTTAGTGTATGGCGGCGTGTTCCAAGTGTCTGTTTAACATCTTTTATCTTGATTTCTTGCCACATGCAACCTGCTTAGTTGGTTGTGCTGAAAATTTTTCGTATATTTGCAGACTTAGATTATAATCTTTTATTCAAGCAAAATAAAAATACAGATGCACAAGGCAGGATTTGTAAACATTGTAGGTAATCCTAACGTGGGCAAGTCGACGCTGATGAATCAGCTTGTAGGCGAGCGCATAAGCATTGCCACATTCAAGGCGCAGACCACGCGCCACCGTATAATGGGCATCGTCAACACGGACGACATGCAGATTGTGTTCTCCGACACCCCGGGAGTGCTCAAGCCAAACTATAAGCTGCAGGAGTCGATGCTGGCTTTTTCTGAGTCGGCACTTAAAGATGCCGACGTGCTGCTTTATGTAACCGACGTGGTGGAGAACTCCGAAAAGAACATGGACTTCCTCGAGAAGGTGCGCAAGATGACTATTCCGGTGCTCCTGCTTATCAACAAGATTGACGAGAGCGACCAGCAGAAGCTCGGCGACCTGGTTGAGCTGTGGCATAAGCTGCTGCCCGAGGCTGAGATTCTGCCCATATCGGCAAAGAATAAGTTTGGCATCGACATGCTGTTGAAGCGCATTAAGGAGCTGCTGCCCGACTCGCCGCCTTATTTCGACAAAGACCAGCTCACCGACAAGCCGGCCCGTTTCTTTGTGAGCGAGATAATACGCGAGAAGATTCTGCTCTATTACGACAAAGAGATACCTTACTCTGTTGAGGTCAGCGTGCAGTCGTTCAAGGAAGACGAGTGCCACATACACATACGTGCGGTAATCTATGTTGAGCGCGACTCGCAGAAAGGCATCATCATCGGACATCAGGGCGTGGCCCTGAAGAAGATGAGCACCGAGGCACGCAAGACTCTCGAGAAGTTCTTCGGCAAGAGCATCTACCTCGAGATGTTCGTCAAGGTTGACAAAGACTGGCGCAGCTCTAAGAAAGAGCTTGACAACTTTGGCTACAATCCGGAGTAATTCCTGATGCCTGTTTCGGGCTTTTGCGGCATGCACACATACGGCATTCCGCATGCTTTGAATAAACAGATAAAGAGTGAAGCTATAATAAATATAAACCAGAGGGAGATGTGTTGGCCTCCGTTTCGGCCGTCGTGCGGCAGGACTCAGCGTCCGGCATGCGTATCAAGGATGAATCCCGGCAGGCTTGATCTCTCTAAAACAAATGACAAATGGCAAATTTAGTAGCAATAGTAGGACGCCCTAATGTAGGTAAGTCTACGCTTTTTAACCGACTCACAAAGTCGCGTCGTGCTATCGTCAGCGACACCGCCGGCACCACACGCGACCGTCAGTACGGCAAGTGCGAGTGGAACGGAAAGGAGTTTTCCGTTGTCGACACCGGAGGATGGGTGGTAAAGTCGGATGACATCTTTGAAGAAGAAATACGCAAGCAGGTGATTATAGCCACCGAAGAGGCCGACCTGGTGCTCTTCCTTGTTGACGTTACAACCGGTCTGACCGACTGGGACGAGGACGTGGCTGCCATCCTGCGCCGTACAAAGCTGCCGGTTATCGTGGTGGTCAATAAGGTTGACAACAACGACCTGCAGTATAGTGCTGCCGAGTTCTATAAGCTCGGACTTGGCGATCCGCAGTGCATAAGCAGCGCCACGGGCAGCGGCACGGGCGATCTGCTCGACCTTATGCTTACAAAGTTCAAGAGCGACAGCGGCGAACTGCTCGAAGACGGCATTCCTCGCTTTGCCGTTGTCGGCCGTCCTAACGCCGGCAAGAGCAGCATCATCAATGCCTTTATAGGTGAAGACCGCAACATCGTAACCGAGATAGCAGGCACTACGCGCGACAGTATCTATACGCGCTACGACAAGTTCGGCTTCGATTTCTACCTGGTTGACACTGCCGGAATACGCCGTAAGAACAAGGTTACTGAAGATCTTGAGTTCTACAGCGTGATGCGCTCTATCCGCGCCATCGAAAACTCGGACGTCTGCATACTTATGATCGACGCTACACGAGGCATCGAGGCACAGGACATGAACATCTTCCAGCTTATACAGAAGAACAACAAGTCGCTCGTGGTTGTGGTGAACAAGTGGGATTTGGTAGAGAACAAGGACCAGAAGGTCATTGACACCTTTGTTACTGCCATACGCAACCGCATGGCTCCGTTTACCGACTTCCCCATAATCTTTGCCTCGGCACTTACAAAGCAGCGCATATTCAAGGTGCTCGAAACAGCCAAGCAGGTTTATCTCAACCGCAAGGCCAAGATCGGAACCACCAAGCTCAACGAGGTTATGCTGCCGCTGATTGAGGCTTATCCGCCACCATCGATAAAGGGTAAGTATATCAAGATTAAGTATTGCTCGCAGTTGCCCAACACGCAGATACCTTCGTTCGTGTTCTACGCCAATCTGCCGCAATACATCAAGGAGCCTTACAGACGTTTCCTCGAGAACAAGATTCGCGAGAACTGGACTCTCACGGGCTCGCCGATAAACATCTTTATCAGGCAAAAATAACTTGTGGCGCGTTGGCCATGTTTTATAGATGCTAATATAATTAAATGAGAAAAATATTTTTCGTCATATTCACTTTTTGCGTTTTTATGTTCTTTGCGTGCAGCGAAGAACATAAAAACGATATCGCTGCAGCCAAGGCCGCAAAGGAGTATTACGACTCACTGCTGGCCGGAAATTATGCATATTTTGTTCGCGGCATGTATCTTGCCGACACCATCCCTGACGGTTATCGCGAAGAGCTCGAGGCCAATGCCAAGATGTTTGTTGAACGTGTCAAAGAGGAGCATCACGGCATACGCGAAGTCAGGATAATGAACTGTGTCAACGACACAATCCATATTGAAAAGACAGACAAGTCTGTCCATGCATCCGAAGCCTTCCTTGTGTTCTGTTTCGGCGACAGCCTTAACGAGGAAGTTGTCGTACCAATGGTTTTCCATAAGAACCGTTGGCTTATGCGATAAGGCATTTTAGCCATTTCTTGGCTAAGTCCTTGGCCCTGTCTGTGGGCTGTACGTTGTGTTGTCGGTTGTGGATGCAGCAGCTTGTCAAAAGTTGAACAACCGTCACGGTAATTAAATTATTTTGCGGTATGGAATTTAATATCAGTCAGTTTGTCCGCAGAAGAACAATGGCCCTTGTATGCCTGTTGTCCTTCGTCTTTCCAGTCTTTGCCCAAGAGCCTTTCGGCAGTTCTAAAATCAACGACGGCGGCAATGACATTACAGATTCCGTGCCGTCAGCATTTCAGGATAAGCTTATGCTTGATGCCTATTCGCCTGAGTTTTCGGCGCCTTTGCCCGAAAGCCGTTTTACGAATAGCACATTCAGCAGGATGATGTCGTCGGTTCAGCCTCCCAAACCAAAGTTTCATGTTGACAGTATAGAGCGCATAATGCTTTACGGCATGCCCGAACCGAAGTTTACTGCATCGCCTTATGCCTACGACTTCAGCCGCAGCGGTGTCGTCACTTCATGGAAAAACGGCTATCTTATTGGTTCCGGCTCGCGCACCACCATGCCTGCCCTGATGTCTAACCAGAACGTGTCGTTCAGCGCGGTGCAGAATGTCGGCAACTTCACCTTTGCCGGAGGAGTTTCGGCCGACCGCTATTCTATGTGGCGCAACATGAACACCATGTTTGGCTTCAGGGGCTCTGTTACCTATAACTTCAACGAAAACGTCTCGGCCACCATATTCGGCCGTTACTATACCGGGCAGTCATACTACACGATGGGAGCCATGCCTTATATGGGTTCGAGCGGTTACGGAGGTTTCTTGAGCTTAATGGGCGAAACGTTCGGTATGGATGTGGGTGTTGAGCGATATTATGACTCGTTTGCCGGACGATGGGTTACATCACCGATAATAACGCCTAAGATAAAATTCAGCGAAAAGTTTACGCTTGAACTGCCTGTGGGCTGGCTAGTAAAAGAAGTGCTTGATGAGACTGTGTTTAAGAACAACAAGAAGCAAGGGCCGATGATTATGCCTGAGTTTACGCCGATGCCCGGACCGATACCTTTCGGACCGCCGGAAATCAATTATCAAAGATAATAAGAAACGTTTGCGTACAGCAATATTACTGTTTGCGCATTCAGCAATATTGCCGGTATGTCCTGCTTGTTGAGGATAGTGCTATTCCACTATCCACCTTTCTATATTCCTAGTCTCGCGGCTGAAGTTTACGCCAATCTTGTACAGCTTTCTCGGGTCTGATGCAAACGGGGCAGCATATTGTTTCTCGTTGATTTGCTTTATGGCCTCTTCCGCAGTGCCTTCAAGCTTAAACTCCATGACGTAGATATATTCCTTTGTTTTTACCACCATGTCTATTCTTCCCTGCGACGTGTGGTATTCGGCTTCGGTATAAAATCCCAGCAGGCTGAACATTATGTAGAGCACGTTCTGATAGTGAAGTTCCTGCTGACGTGCCAGTTCGTAGGGCGTGCCGGCCATGAAACTTTGCAGGCGCGCCATGAAGTCGTCAATCTTTCCGGCTCTTACCTCCTTTACAAAGTTCATTATCTGAAAAGCCGACTCATGTTCGTTTATGTTGACATAGCTCGGCATGAGAAAGTTGATAAATCCGTGTTCAACTTCCTCGTTGGGAAATCCCAGTGTATATGTCTTAAACTCCTTGTCGTAGTCTTTTATTGTCAGATATCCGGTCTGGAAGAACATGGGCACGGGGTTGTTCTCCGTGTTCTCCATTCCGTTGAGCTCATAAGACGAAGCCTGCACGCCTTCTGTAAGATTGCTCAGACGATAGTCGTTCTGCTTCAGCATCTTTACGAGCAGGGTAGGGGTTCCTGTGGCAAACCAGTAGTTGTCGAGTTCCATCCTGTAGAATGTGTTCAGCAGGCTGAATGGATTGTACATGCCTTCGCCGTTTTCGGTGAAATGATATCCGTCATAAAGTTTTTTCAGCCGGTTGCAAGTTTCGTCGAACGATATGTTCATCTTTTCGGCCAGTTGCCTGATGTCAGGTTCAAAGTTGCCCTTCAGTTCCTTTTCGGTTATTCCGCATAATGCAGAATAATTGTCGTCCATTGTTATGTCGTTCAGGTTATTCAGGTCGCTGAATATGCTCACCCTGCTGAATCTGGTTACGCCTGTAAGAATGGCAAACTTGATATATCCGTCGCACGATTTCAGGTTGCCGTAGAATGCTTTAAGCGTGTTGCGGTATTCATCTTGCAGCTTTTCGTTTCCGATGGCCTGTATCAGTGGCTTGTCATATTCGTCTATGAGTATAGCCACGTTCTGTCCGGTCTGTTTTGCCGCATGCTCAATTATATATGCAAAACGCTCTTCAGGTGCTCTGTTTTGTTTCTCACATCCATACATCTTTTCCCATTTTTCAAGATGCTGGTTTAATATTGCTTTTAGAGATTCTATCCCATTATAGTTACGGCTGTTCAGATCTAGGTGCAGCACAGGTCTGACTGTCCATTCTTTTTCCAATATTTCAATGTCGAGTCCCTTGAACAGTTCGCGTTTTCCCTGGAAATAAGCCTCCAGAGTAGAAATCATCAGACTTTTTCCGAAGCGTCGCGGGCGGCCGAGAAAATAATATTTGCCTGTGCGTACAAGGCGGTGTATCAGTGCCGTCTTGTCTACATATATATACCCGTTGCGTCTCAGGTCTTCAAAGTTTTGTATGCCTATCGGATAAAGTCTTTCCATTTCTCTCTTCATTTTTGTTACGTCATGCGGCATCCGTCTGTAACGTGTTGCCTTCATGCCTTATGCAAAGATAGTGAAAGGCGAGTGAAAAGTCAAAAGAAAACCGATGTTTTTTGTTTTGACAGTTCCGAGCCGCCTCCTATCTTATGTAAAGATAGTGAAAGGTGAGTGAAAAGTCAAAAGAAAACCGATGTTTTTTGTTTTGACAATTCCGAGCCGCCTCCTATATTCTTTGAATTATATGATGAAAAAGTATGATTTTTATAAATACCCGGTAAAAAAGCATGTAAGTATTTGCAGACTTTAATCAGATTTTGTGGAATTATATTTACAGTAAGTTGAAAAGCGCCCGAAAATCGTAACTTTTTATCGGTTTTATGTTTTTGATGGTAATTTGCACTACATTTTAATGCCTGTTTGTTAAGATAATCACACTGTTTTAGTTTTAAACTGTTAGTGGCTTGTTTACGAGTCGTAAATGGGCCACTTTTTATGCAAAAACGGCCCACTTTTTATCCGTAAACCATAGAGTAATTTTGTTTGTATTGCAAGGTTTCATTTTCAGATGGGCGAGGGCACGGCTGAACATCTCTATATGCATGGCTGCTGTGTGTAGCCTTTGCGCCAGTCAGTCGTTGAGTGCCGGCTTCGTCTGTATGCTTGTTATAGCATGAATCATGCTTCCTGCCGAATAAAATAAGCGGACAAAGGCAAAACATTATTACCTTTGTCCGCTTGTCAGGTTATTGCAGGTTACAGGTGCAGACCGAATGTATGTGGATAACTTCCTGCTACTCAATATTCTTACTTCACCTTGACCGTCGTTATGGGCTGATTCTTTGTAACGTCGAGCAGTACGGCCTGATATTTCACCTTGTCGAATTTTATTGTCTTCAGGTCAAACTTCCTTATGGCGCTGTTGTGCATCGTGCGGTAGTATATCGCCAAGTTCTTCATGTCCGTGGCCGATGTCCACTGCGTTGCGCTTGGAATGTCGGCTGGAGTCTCGCCGTCGGCAAACTCAATGCCTACGGGTATGTCGAAGTTGTTGAGTATCTGGAAACACTGCAGCACGGTTTCTTCGGCAGTCTGTTTTTTCGGAGCCGTTGCCTGATAGAACGCCGCGCGCACAAAGCGTGAAGGCGGAGTTACGTCGCCCGGTATGCCTAAGAATCCGCTGCCGGCGCCAAACGACGTGAGGGCTGTGCCGTCGAGTGTCTTTGCCTGTGCTGTGCCGGGATAGAGGTTTACGTAGTTGTTCAGATTGGTCATCTGCCATTCAAAGCCCGGCGAGTTGGTCAGCACGCCCAGTTTGTTTTCAAACACGTTCACCTTGCCTTCGGTTATCTCTATCACTATCTGACGGCCCGACGGCTCGGTTATGCGCCAGTGAACTGTTGAGGCTCTCGGGTCTATTGCCACCACATGAACATCTTTCATTCCTTCAATTACCTCGTCTACGGTGCTGAAGTTGCCCAGAATCCATGATACCAGCTGCAGGTCGGCTATGCTCGACTGGCGGTTGGCTTCGCTGTAAGCCTCATACTGTCCGTATCTCGGAAAGTAGAACAGACCGGCCGACAATCCTTTCTCGTTAAGGCCTTCAGCCACAAATTCCTCCTGCTCAACGGCCAGACCTACATATCCGTATTTGGCTGTAAACTGCAGTCCGTTCTTCTGTCCGCCCGGTATATACGACTGCTGCGTATATCCTCTCGGCACGATTACATACTTGCTGTTAAGGTCGCTTCCGCCCCATTCGATAGTTCTTGCCGGGATGCTTGTTCCGTCGGCAGTCTTCAGTGTTATGCCTGTGCAGGCTTCTGCCTGCTGTGTGCTTGTTGCCATCAGGGCCGCTGCGGCCATTACGGCTAATAGTTTCATTCTCATAATCTCTTTGTTTTTTGTTGATTATTGTTTCTTTCAGGCAGCTGCCCGGCCCCTTTTTCTTATGCCGGCCTTTCTTTGTTTTTGCCGTAGGGGCTCTTGTCTGCCATTATCCAAAGATACAGAATAGTTTTGACACCGCAATGCATAAGTCCGTTTATTTGTAAATTTAATGATTAAGGTCAAGTCTGTTCATCTTATTAAGGTGTGCTGTCACAGATGTTTTTTATCTCATGTCGTCAGACGGTATAATAAAAGACGGCATCCGCACACGCGGATGCCGTCTTTGTTTATATTTCTGTTGTTTACATTTCCTTGTTAATCACGGCGTTGCGCATCTTTTTGAGCAGGTCGCTCGCAAATATGAAGTCGGTCAGCTTCTGGTTGCTCGAGCCCATTATGTCGGCGCTCACGCCCTGCCATTCCTTGTGTCCTTCGTATATGAAGATGATGTTCTCGCCTATGCCCATCACCGAGTTCATGTCGTGAGTGTTTATAATCGTGGTGATGTTAAACTCGTGCGTGATGCTGTGCAGCAGTTCGTCAATCACGAGCGACGTCTTAGGGTCGAGTCCTGAGTTAGGCTCGTCGCAGAACAGATATTTAGGATTAAGCGCTATGGCTCTGGCTATGGCCACACGCTTCTGCATACCACCCGAGAGTTCGCCCGGAAACTTTGATCCGGCGTCCTTCAGATTTACGCGGTCGAGACATGTCTTGGCGCGCTGTATGCGCTCGCGGAGGTTCATGTTAGAGAACATGTCGAGCGGGAACATAACGTTCTCGAGCACCGTCATCGAGTCGAACAGCGCCGCGCTCTGGAAAATCATGCCCATCTCCCTGCGCAGCATTATCTTCTCCTTCTTGTCCATGGCCATGAAGTTGCGTCCGTCGTAGAGCACGTCGCCGCTTGTAGGCTCGAGCAGTCCCACGAGGTTCTTCACGAGCACGGTCTTTCCCGAGCCGCTTTGTCCGATTATCAGGTTTGTCTTTCCGCTGTCAAAAACGGTGCTGATGTCTTTCAGCACTTCTTTCTCACCGAAGGATTTGCAGAGGTTCTTAACTTCAATCATGGCCTATGAAAGTATTTGAGTTAAAAATACGTCGGAGAACAGCACAAGCACGCTGCTTGTAACCACGGCGTTGGTGCTCGACTTGCCCACCTCGACCGAGCCTCCCTCAACGGTGTAGCCGTAATAAGACGACACGCTCGTGATGATGAACGCGAAGAAGAGGCTCTTGATGATGCTCATATACATAAACCACGGGTTGAAGTCGTGCTGCAAGCCTATCGTAAGGTCTTCCGCGCTTATCACGTGTCCCAGATACGAGGTGGCGTAGGCGCCGATGATGCCTGATGCCGTGCTGAATATAACCAGGAACGGCATGATGGTTATCATGCCCATGATTTTCGGCAGGATGAGGAAGTTGGCCGAGTTGACGCCCATGATGTCAAGCGCGTCTATCTGCTGCGTCACTCTCATCGTGCCAATCTCCGAGGCAATGTTAGAGCCCACCTTTCCGGCAAGGATAAGACACATTATTGACGATGAAAACTCGAGCAGCATGATTTCGCGCGTTACGTATCCCGTAACGAAGCGCGGCATCCACGGGCTCTGTATGTTCAGCTTTATCTGTATGCAGATTACTGCGCCGATAAAAAACGATATCAGCAGCACAATGCCTATCGAGTTTACGCCCAGCGATGACATTTCCTTCAGATACTGCTTCATGAACATGCGCATGCGTTCAGGCCGCGAGAAGGCACGGCCCATAAGTATCAGGTATTTACCGAAACTTGTTAGATATTTGTCTATCAGCATTGTCTTAAAAAGTCTGTTATATAATTTCTCTTGGCGTGAAACCGCTACAAAAGTAACCAAAAATTGATAAAAAACTGCAACAAGTTCAAGAGTTTTTCGATTCTGTAGATATTATTAGATACAATTTTACTACTTTTGCATAAATAAACATTGTTACAGTCTTAAATGAACGGAGAAAAAGATTTGAATGCGGGCATGCAGCAGGGCGAAGGCATGGTGCTGCGTGCCGAGGGACTGGTGAAGCGCTACGGAAAGCGCACCGTTGTTAACGACGTTTCGATCAACGTGAAGCAGGGCGAGATTGTCGGACTGCTCGGACCTAACGGTGCCGGCAAGACAACGTCGTTCTATATGACCACAGGTCTTATCGTGCCCAACGCGGGCCATATATATCTGGGAGACAAGGAGATAACCGACTTTCCTGTATACAAGCGCGCAAGGGCGGGCATAGGCTATCTGCCGCAGGAGGCAAGCGTGTTCCGCAAGCTGAGCGTTGAAGACAACATCATGGCTGTGCTCGAGATGACGGGACTGAAGCGTGCCGAGCGCGAGGAAAAGCTGGAGAGCCTCATACGCGAGTTCCGCCTGAACAAGGTGCGCAAGAACAAGGGTGACCAGCTTTCGGGAGGTGAGCGTCGCCGTACTGAGATTGCACGCTGCCTGGCCATCGACCCTAAGTTTATCATGCTCGACGAGCCCTTTGCCGGCGTAGACCCTATTGCCGTTGAGGACATTCAGCACATCGTGTGGCAGCTTAAATACCGCAACATCGGCATCCTTATAACCGACCACAACGTGCAGGAGACTCTTAGCATCACCGACCGTGCATATCTGCTGTTCGAGGGCCGCATATTGTTCCGCGGTACGCCTGAACAGCTTGCTGAGAATAAGATTGTAAGGGAGAAATACCTCAGTAACAGCTTCGTTCTCCGAAAGAAAGACTTCCAGCTTATCGACGAGGAGAAAAAAGCACGCGAGGCAGAGGAAAACGGTTAATTAATTCATAATTCATAATTCACAATTCATAATTGGGTTGATTATTTTCAAAAAAACAAAACGGCATATCCGCCAACCAATTATGAATTATGAATTGTGAATTATGAATTAAAAAAATTATTTATTGAAATAGTACAGGAATGTCGCAATGCCGGTCAGGGCTTTCTTGGGCGAATCCTTTATCTCAATACTGAACTTTATTTCGGCTTTTACCGTTCCGCGCAGGTTCTCTATGCTGTGTAGGTCGGCCACGAGGCGTATTGATTCGCCTGATTTTACGGCCTGTCCGAACTTCATCTTGTCCATACCGTAGTTCACCATCATCTTCAGGTTGTTTACCTCAATGATCTGGTTCCACAGATAGGGCAGCATCGACAGTGTGAGATAGCCGTGGGCTATAGTTGTCTTGAACGGGCTCTCTGTCTTTGCGCGCTCCTGGTCTACGTGTATCCACTGATGGTCCAGTGTGGCGTCGGCAAACATGTTTATGCGTTCCTGTGTCAGCTCTACATAGTCAGACACTCCGATGTTCTTGCCGAGCAGAGCGGCAAACTCTTCATAACTGTTGATAATTACTTTACTCACTTTTCTTGATGTTTATAGATTTGTAAATTAGTTGATTTCAATCATACTCCGTCGGGACTGTAGAGATACTGCGCCAGCGGGTCGGCATAGTCAAACAGCTCTTCGGGCTTGAAGAATCGCTTAATCTCTATTGCGGCATTCTCCGTGCTGTCAGAAGCATGTATTATGTTCTCCTGTCCGCTCATAGAGTAGTCGCCTCTTATTGTTCCCGGCGCAGCCTTGCGTCCGTTGGTGGCTCCCGTTATGGTGCGCACCACTTCAACTGCCTCGCATCCCTCAACACACAGAGCCACCACCGGGGCAGCCATCATTGAGGCTTTCACGAATTTAAAGAACGGTCTTTCGGCCAGGTGGGCGTAGTGTTCGTTGAGCAATTCGTCTGTCAGCTGCATCATCTTCATGCCCACAATGCGCAGGCCTTTGCGCTCAATGCGGTTTATTATTTCTCCGATAAGCCTTCTCTGCACTGTGCAGGGCTTCAGCAGTATTAGTGTTCTTTCCATGTTATGTTTTGATATTAAGGTTTTTCTATGTTCAGTTGTTGCCGTTGCGGCGTGTCATTTCAGCTCCTTGCCGTCAGAGAAAGCGTTGCCTGCCTTGGCGCCGATTTTGCGGTATTCGTTGTTGAACGGGTCGAATATCACGGGGGCAGCCTTCTCTACGTCAACCTTTCCGTCTTCGCCGATAACGCTCTCGTCAACGCTTACGTTCACAATCTCGCCGCGCAGTATGCACGTATCAGGATTATAGTCTATCAGACGGCACTCAACGGCCACGGCAAGTTCGTCTATCAGCGGAGCATCGACAAACTCCGACTTGGTGGCATGAAATCCTGCACGCTCAAACTTGTCGGGCACATTGTTTCCCGACACAAGTCCTACATAGTCGCATGCCACGATATGTGCGGCGTCGGCCATGCTCACCGTGAATGCTTTGCGTTTCAGTATGTTCTTCACTGTCTTGTGTCCTGCGCTGAGACACATGCTTATCTCTTTTATCTCGCTTATGCCGCCCCACGCTGCGTTCATGGCGTCGGGTGTGCCGTCTTCGCCGTATGTTGCTATGATGAACACCGGCTGCGGATATGTCAGCGGCTTTGCTCCAAAATTCTTTCTCATAATGCTTTAAGTTCTTTGATAACTGAAAGTTAACTTACAAAAATACAAACTTTGTCTGACACAGGCAAATTATTTAAGTGAAAAGCGAACAATCCGATTGAAGATTAAGTGAAGAGCAGGCGCTGCGCGAAGGCGCAAAGCGCAATGAAAAATTAAAATACAGAGTGGTGATAAGAAGCAACAAGGCTATTGAGGTCATCCCGCACTCGATGCGGGATCCAGAGATTAAGAGAGGTTCAAAAGTAGCACCACTTCGGGTGCATGTTCCTCATTATAGAATATCCGGGCGTGGCTCCGCGGAGCTTCGCCACACCCGGTTTCGAAAGTGTAGCCCTCCGGGCTGCTTCGCCAGGTTTAAGTGAAAAACGAAAAGAGAAAAGTGAAAAATCCAATTGCAGAACTACTTTATAGTAACAAGGCATATGACTTTAACTCCTAGCCAAATTGTTGGCGATAACTACTTTAACTCCTTTAACTCCCGTCTTGCGAAAGTTAAAAATGAAAAGCGAACAATCCAAATGCGGAGTTGTGAAAGCCGGGAGTGAAGAATTTGAATGTAAGTAGTAAGCCAATTAAAATGAATTTATTATATTTGCACTGCGCAGAACTTGTCTGTTCACTGCCTAAAATGCAAAAACACTATAAAGAACTGATGTAAAACGTTTAAAACAGACTTTGCGGGCAATGCTCACGGTAAGACACAGTTCGGATGACTTCACTCAAGATAAAATACTACAGGGCATATGACTTTAACTCCTTTAACTACTATAACTTCTTTAACTACAAGAATACTCCCCTTCTTGCTGCTCTGTGCAACATTCTTTTCTTGTCGTGACGGAGGCAGGGCGGAGGGCATATTGCGCACAGTCGACAGCCTTATGGAGGAACATCCCGACAGCGCGTTGGCGATATTGAAGCGCGACTCTCTCGAAATATGCCGTTCGGGTAAAGACTTTCGCCTGTGGTATGCTCTGTCGCGCACCGAAGCCGACGACAAATGCTATATCCTGCATGTGTCAGACTCGGCCATACGTATAGCCGCAGGGTGTTATGATTCTTACGGCAGTACCCTTCAGCGCATACGTGCTGACTATCTTCTCGGTCGCGTTTATTGCGACATGCATCTCTACGGCCACGCCCTTACATCGTTCAACAAGGCCATTGCCGTTGACGCGGAGAACGATTCTGTCATCAACCGCTACAAAGCCCGTGCCGCCACATGGGCAGGATATGTCTATGAGGTTGAGGGCTTGCATAAAGATGCGTTGCGATATAATAAGTTGGCATACGGATATGCCAAGAAGGCCGGCGCACAGGTTACAGAGATTTATTCGTTGAGAGACATTGGGCGGTCGTATCGTGATCTAAAAAGAAATGACATTGCCATACCTTATTATCAACAAGCTGCAAAAAAAGCAAAAACTATTGATGACGCGAACCTTTATAATATGGTTATGGAGGAACTGGCAGGTATATATATTGAAGAAGGTCGGCTTGATGAAGCCTATGCGGCATTGAATACGCCCTTTCTTGCAATGACAGACAAAGACATTGCGTCTCATTATTACATTTGGGCTATGTACTTTGAGAAAATAGGGCAGCTTGATTCTGCCGTTGCATATGATAAGCGTGGAATGAAATATAGCGAAATTTCAATAAAGAGGGATGTCTCTTTAGACTTGGCGCGACTGTTAACGAAGCAGGGCAAGCGTGACGAGGCAATGGAATATTATGAGAAATATTCTGTATATTCTGACTCTGTTAAGGCAAGTGAGCTTAAGGAAACATCTGACATGTTGTCGCAGGTGGAAAAGAGTATAGATGTGGAGCGTAAAAATGCGGCTTTGGCCTCCTCGCAGTTACGCCTTGCGGCAGTAATGTCTATACTGGTTGTTGTGGTGGTTATTGCTTCGGTGGCTTTGCTGGGGATGTATCTCAAGCGCAAGAGAAAGCAACGGGAGCAGCTGGAGCGAGTGAGACGTTATCGCCTCGAGCGCAGCATGAAGGAAAAACAGCGCGAGCAGCAGAACAAGGAGCGCATAGCCTTACTTGAAAATGAACTGACGGCATCAAACCAGACACTGTCGGAACTGCGGCAGGAACTTATCCGCAATGAGGCCGAGATGCTGAAATATAAAGACGCCTTGACAGCCTTTGAGCAGAAGCACGGCGAGCTGCTTGTGGCAGATCTGGCCGATACGGATGTGTATAAACTTTATCACGATCCGATTGCAAAACCTACATCTGCCGATTATCACATGCTTGTTGAGGCTTTGAACAAGGCATACGGTGATTTCACCTTGCGCCTAAAGGAGTTTTATCCCGACATACGTAGCAATGAGATGTGGATATGCTGCATGGTAAAGGCCGGTCTGACCTCGAAGGAGATATGCAACATTTCGTCTTATTCGTACAGTTCCATCGGCATGGCTAAGGTTCGCCTGTATGGTAAAATGCTCGGCAAGAAAGGTTCGTCGAGAGACTTTGATACCTTTATCCGTGATTTTTAGACGTTTTGTAATATATTGATTTCCAAAGCTTTATTGCATGGACGGAACAATATGGTGAAGTTTTGTTAAGCTGATTGTTCACCTAAAGTTTTTCAATGTTTGTATATTTGACAAACTTTAAAGCGATGAAAAAAATCAGCAGGTGATGACCTCTGTTGTTATTGCTGATAAAAACAAGCTGTGTTAGGCAGACATTCAGAATGTAAGTCCGTCGCTTGGTGATTAATGTTTAACTTAAATCTGATTTATCATGCAGAAGTGTGTATTAATGTTTTTCCTGTTGCTGGCACCGTATATGGTTTATGCGCAGACGGACAGCGTATGCTGTGGCGACTCCGTGTCGGAGGCTTGGGCTGAAGCCAACGAAGACAGAATAGCGAAGATGACGCGCAGCGAATGGCTCAAACTTCCGACAGACGGGATTAGGCGTGCTGCATACACAAGGTTTACTCCCGAACAGCGAGTGCAGTTCTGGAAAGATAAGCTGACGGACATCGCAGCTGACGATAAGTTGTCGGAAAAGGAAAAGAGCCATGTGATGAAGCTTTATGACTTTATAGACAGCCATCAAGGTTTGTTTACAGGTAAACAGATTACTCCAGAACAGGAAACCGAAGTCAATACGTTTATGGCAGGGTGGATGCAGACGGCAGAACGGCAGTTCAGGTGGAGCCGGCAGATGGTGTATTCGATAGCCGCGTCAGGCGAAGAAATGGTGATAAAATATGAAAACGATTAATTTGTCATGCCTCCGGCAATGCCTTATATTGATGTTTGTCTATGAATTGCAAGGATTATTTATGTTCGTTCTTCGTGATGCTGCTGTCGACAATGGCGGCATGTATATTTAATTGTTTCGAGTCTCTCTTCATATCCTCATTTGCAGGAGGGCTGTTTTTGTCGGCTGTCGTATGTTGGCGTTTGTCTGCCATACAGCGAAAGAGAGAAAACACAAACAGGCATTTTATGGCGATGTTGGCAGGTATTCTTGCTTTTATGATACCGTTTTATGCCGTTACTTTCTACGACTCTCTCATCTCGTTGATGCAGTCGTTGGGCTGGCTGCTTGCTGCGGTGCTGACGTACATCTGTTTTGTATGCAGAATAAAAGCTGTGTATGTCATTTCTGTGGTTGTCTGGCTTATTTTTGTAATATTTGCCGTACCGGCATGGGTGTCTTATTTCATAAACGTTTACGAGTGTGCCGATTAGGCGTGATAAAAGTCTGTTTAAACTTTTTGCCGGCTAATCATCTGAATTATGCGCCCGTCGTATGTCTTTCAAAACACGGCAAATGACCTTCTAAAAGGTATGTTTTTGCAGTATAAAATGTGCCCTTTCATACTGTAAAAGGATACCTTTTGCAGAGCCATAGCGGGCTATGTCAAGAATAATCCGACAAAAAGACGGGCTGAAAGCTGAATGCACAAAATAGATAAGGCCATGTGCGGTCTGATGACAGATTAGTGTTAAAGTCAACTTGTTTCAGGACCAGAACCGCATGGAGTCAACTAAAATCAGAAAAATTCAACGGCAGAAAGCATGAAAAAGTTTTGATAAAAACTCGTCACTCGTCACAATGCTGCGTAACGTGCTGTCCGCCAGTCTGTTGTAGCGTGATGAGTTGCTGTATGAACTCATCACATCCTTGGCTTGGAGACTTTGGCGTGATGAGTTGAAAATACAACTCGTCACACTGTAACAAGTTGTGTTCCAGCGCTTTATATGCCTTTGTGACGAGTGACGAGTTTTTATCAAAACTTTTTGTGTATGCCTTGTTCAGGCAAAGGCTTTTCGGAAAACGCACCTTTTTTGCTGTTGAAATTATAGGAAAACGCACCTTTTGGGAGCCTTGTTTTATATGAAAACGCAGTTTTTAAGTGCTGATTTTTATAGGAAAACGCACCTTTATGCCAAAAAAACATTATATTTGCAGTGAATTAAAAGGCAATATAAATATTATGTTATACAGAAAAATTGCAAGCCGTATAGAAGAATATCTTTCTTCAGATTCAGACAGGATGTTGTTGATTGACGGAGCAAGACAAATTGGAAAGTCGTATATAATCAGCTGGGTCGGGAAAAAAATGTTTTCTAACTATATTGAAATAAATATGGAAGAAGATAAGTTGGGCGACAGAGTATTTGCTGAAGCCAAGACTACAAGTGATTTTTATATGGCCTTGAGTCTAGTTGCCGGCGACAAGATGAAAGATAAGGCAAACACGCTTGTGTTCATAGATGAGATACAGGCTTATGACCATCTTCTGACTTTGGTTAAATTTTTGATGAGAGAAAAGAAATTTACTTATATTGCCAGTGGCTCGCTGTTAGGCGTGACATTGAAGAATACGCAGTCTGTGCCGATAGGAAGTTTGGATATAGTACATATGTATCCAATGGACTTCGAGGAGTTTCTCTATGCTAATGGTGTCGGAAAAGATGCTGTTGAGGCAATGCGAGAGAAATTTAATAATCTTCAGGCGCTGCCGGATACCATGCACAAAAAGATGATAGATCTTTTTAAGAAATATATTCTGGTAGGTGGTCTGCCCAAGGCTGTTGATACGTTTGTAAAGAGCCGCAACGTTGTTGAGTTCAGGTCCGTTCAGAATGAGGTTCATACATTATATGGAATAGATGCGTCGAAATATGAAGAAGAACACAGCCGGAAACTGAAAATACGGCGCATCTTTGACATGATACCTTCAAATCTTGAGAACAAGAAGAAACGTGTGGTGATAAAAGATATTGAGAATAAGACATGGAAAAGGACTAATGATTATCTGGATGAGTTTGACTATCTCATATCATCCGGCATAGCCCTTGAAGTAAAGGCTATAAGCAAGCCGTCTTATCCTCTGGTTGAAAACAGCGGTAAGAATTTGCTGAAGCTTTATTTAAATGACGTGGGTATATTATCCGGTATTTTTTATCGTAACAATATCACTGCCGTGATGTCTGATATGAGGAGCATAAATCTCGGTTCGGTTTATGAGACTGTTGTTGCCCAGGAACTGAAAGCTCATGGGTATGAATTATACTATTATGATAATAAAAAAAATGGTGAGGTTGACTACTTGATTGATGATGCCGACAACTTGTCTAATATCCCAATAGAGGTTAAGTCAGGAAAAGATTATACCATTCACAGCGCTTTGGATAAATTTTTGTCTAATGATGAGTATAACATAAAAAGGGCTTATGTGCTGTCCAATGAGCAGAATGTCTATATGGAAAATGGTGTGACGTATATTCCGGTTTATTATGTCATGTTTTTTGAAAATGTATCCAATGTTGTCGGACAATTTCTAGATTAGCCAGCAGATCGTATCAAAATGCTGGAGAAGTGGATTTATTTACGTTTATAACCCTATGTATTGGCATTTTCTGTTGTGTGGTGTTTCCGTAAGTATTGACAATAAGGTGCTTGTATGAAGCAAGAGCTAAATTTTTCCATACTTTGGCGATGTAGAATCTTTGGTATAAAATTGTCAAAAAAATATGCTGAAATATTCAGCCGAGATGTTTAAAATGATAAATTTTGCAGGTTTTTTCCTATTATATTAGGTAATTACGTCAATATTGACTAATTTTGCACCTCAATTTGATTAATAATTTAAAAACAATATAAACATTAAACGATGAAAATTTCATTTGAAAATCCCGACAAAGTCAACGGACTGCTGACTTTGACAGTCGAAGAGGCTGACTACAAAGAGAATGTCGAGAAGACACTGAAGAACTACCGCAAGAAGGCTAACGTGCCCGGATTCCGTCCCGGCATGGTGCCCATGGGCATGATAAAGAGACAGTTTGGAACAACTGCCAAGGTTGACGAAATCAATAAGCTGCTGGGCGAGCAGATTTACAAATATGTAAAAGACAACAACATCCAGATGCTGGGCGAGCCGCTGCCTTCAGACAAGCAGGAGCCGGTAGACATGGAGAAGGAAGCTCCCTACACATTTATGTTCGATATAGCTGTTGCTCCTGAGTTCAAGGCTGAACTGACAGGCGACGACACAATAGATTATTACACAATAACTGTTGACGACAAGATCATCGACCAGCAGATAGACGTGTTCGCATCTCGTGCTGGCCACTACGACAAGGTAGAGGACTATCAGGCAAACGACATGCTGAAGGGCGACATCCGCGAGCTTGACGAAAACGGCAACACTAAGGAGGGCGGCATCACAGTTGAGGGTGCAGTGCTCATGCCTGAATATATTAAGGTGGAAGACCAGAAGAAACTCTTCGACGGAGCCAAGCTGGGCGACATCATCACATTCAACCCGAAGAAGGCTTATCCTGAAAGCGACATCGAGGTTTCTTCACTGCTCAAGATGAAGAAGGAAGAAGTTGCCGACCTGACAGCCGACTTCAGCTATCAGATCACTGAGATATCTCGCTATGTTAAGGCTGAGGTAAATCAGGAACTCTTCGACCAGGTTTACGGCAAGGACGTAATCAAGGACGAGAAAGACTTCCGCGAGAAGATTGCAGAGGGACTCAAGGCTCAGTTTGCCGTTGACTCTGACTTCAAGTTCATCCAGGATGTACGCAAGTATCTTGTTGACAAGGTAGGCGCTCTTACATATCCCGATGCCCTGCTGAAGCGCATCATGCTGAACAACAACAAGGACAAGGGCGAGGAGTTTGTTGAGAAGAACTACGAGCAGAGCATCAAGGAGCTTACATGGCACCTCATCAAGGAGCAGCTCGTTAAGGCAAACGGCATTAAGATTGAGGACGCTGACATCGAGGAGACAGCCAAAGAGGCTGCCAAGGCACAGTTTGCTCAGTATGGCATGAACAACATTCCTGAGGAATATATCGAGAACTATGCCAAGGATATGCTGAAAAAGAGAGAGTATATCGACTCTTTCGTTGACCGCAGCATTGACCGCAAGCTGACAGAAATCCTCAAGAACGTTGTTAAGCTCGAGAACAAGACTGCAACACTCGAGGAATTCAACAAAATGATGCAGGCAGAATAAAAAATATTTTTTTATAAAAAACTTCCGCATGTTAGGAGGTTATCGACTTTTTTTATTATCTTTGTTCCTAAGAACAGATAGAAAGGGTCGGTAACCTCCTTTCTTTCTACGAAAAATGAACTATAATAATTATGAACGATTTTAGAAAATACGCTACCGGACATCTTGGCATGAGCGGTATGGTCTTCGATGACGTAATGAAAGCTCAGGCTCAGTATCTGAACCCCTACATCCTGGAGGAGCGCCAGCTCAACGTAACCCAGATGGATGTGTTCTCACGTCTTATGATGGACCGCATCATATTTCTGGGCACACAGATTGACGACTATACAGCCAACACGCTGCAGGCTCAGCTGCTGTATCTCGACTCGACCGATCCCGGCAAAGACATATCTATATATATAAACAGCCCCGGCGGAAGCGTTACGGCCGGACTTGGCATATATGACACCATGCAGTTCATATCGAGCGACGTGGCCACTATATGCACGGGCATGGCTGCGTCTATGGCTGCCGTGCTGCTCGTTGCCGGAACAGAAGGCAAGCGCTCGGCTCTTACTCACAGCCGCGTGATGATACACCAGCCGCTCGGCGGAGTGCAGGGACAGGCTTCAGACATCGAGATTGAGGCCAAGGAGATAATGAAATTCAAGAAAGAGCTCTACACCATAATATCTGACCACTCACACACTCCTTACGACAAGGTGTGGAAAGACTCTGACCGCAACTACTGGATGACGGCCGAAGAGGCTAAGGAGTATGGCATGATAGACAATGTGCTTGTCAGAAAAGGCGGAAAGGCCGCAGCTCCTGTACAGAACGAGGGACAGGAAAAATAATGCATGAAGAGTGAAGCTCCAAGCACACGGAGCTTAATCAATACAAATATAAATATACGACAATCGGATGAATAAAGTTTGTAGCTTTTGCGGACGTAGCGAAAAAGACGTTAAACTGCTCATAACGGGCGTTGACGGATATATATGCGAGAGCTGTGCCGTGCAGGCTTACGAGATAGTTAAGTCGACAGGACTGCTCGACGAAGACAAGCAAAAGCAAAATACTAAGTTTAAACTTAAGAAGGTGCCGAAGCCGCGCGAGATAAAGAAATATCTCGACCAGTATGTCATCGGTCAGGACGACGCAAAGCGCTGTCTGGCCGTGTCGGTGTATAACCACTACAAGAGACTTCAGCAACCGGAAGACGACAACGGCGTAGAGATAGAGAAAAGCAATATAATTATGGTGGGAAGCACCGGTACGGGCAAGACCCTCATGGCGCGCACCATAGCCAAGCTGCTCGATGTCCCCTTCACCATTGTAGATGCCACGGTGTTCACCGAGGCCGGATATGTGGGCGAGGATGTTGAGAGCATACTGAGCCGACTGCTTCAGGTGGCCGACTATGATGTTGAGGCTGCGCAGCGCGGCATCGTGTTCATCGACGAGATAGACAAGATTGCGCGCAAGAGCGACAATCCTTCCATAACACGCGACGTGAGCGGCGAGGGCGTTCAGCAGGGACTGCTCAAGCTGCTTGAAGGCTCGATGGTGAATGTCCCGCCACAGGGCGGACGCAAGCACCCCGACCAGGAGTATATTCATGTAGACACCAAGAACATTCTGTTTATCTGCGGCGGAGCCTTCGACGGCATTGAGCGCAAGATAGCACAGAGGCTCAACACTCATGTGGTGGGCTATAACTCGGTGCAGAACGTGCGCAACATCGACAAGAACGATCTCATGAAATACATCCTGCCGCAAGACCTCAAGTCGTTCGGACTGATACCTGAGATTATCGGCCGTCTGCCGGTGCTGACATATCTCAACCCGTTAGACCGTCAGGCTCTAAGGTCGATACTCGTAGAACCAAAGAACTCCATAATAAAGCAGTATATCAAACTGTTCGAGATGGACGGCATTGAGCTGTCGTTCACAGAGGACTCGCTCGACTTCATCGTCGACAAGGCCATGGAATACAAGCTCGGAGCACGCGGACTGCGCTCTATCGTGGAGAGCGTTATGATGGATGCAATGTTTGAAGTTCCGTCAAAGCGCGTCAAGACATTTGAAGTAACTCTCGACTATGCACGCCAGCAGCTCGAGAAGGCTCACTTCGAAAAGCTGGAGAGTGCTTAAGCCGGCAAGGCTCTTAAATATAAAGTAACATAAAACCGGGAAACTCTGCTTACTAACTATATGAACAAGGAAGTTAATCTTACAGAAAAACTGAAGCAATATTTCGGCTTTGATAAGTTTAAAGGTGACCAGGAAGCCATTATACGCAATCTGCTCGATGGCAAGAACACGTTTGTGCTTATGCCTACCGGAGGCGGAAAGTCGTTGTGTTATCAGTTGCCGTCGCTCATCATGGACGGCACGGCAATAGTGATATCGCCGCTCATTGCACTGATGAAGAATCAGGTTGACGTGATCAACGGCATGAGCGAGAGCGACGGGGTGGCTCATTATCTTAACTCCTCTCTTAACAAGTCGGCCATCGACCATGTTAAGAGCGACATCATGGCCGGCAAGACCAAGCTGCTGTATGTTGCGCCTGAGTCGCTCACAAAGGAGGATAATGTCGACTTCCTCAAGACTGTTAAGATTTCTTTCTATGCCATAGACGAAGCACACTGTATATCTGAATGGGGACACGACTTCCGTCCTGAATACCGCCGTATACGCCCGATTATCAACGAGATCGGCAATGCCCCGGTGATAGCGCTTACGGCTACGGCCACCGACAAGGTGAGAACGGATATAAAGAAGAGCCTCGGAATACTCGACGCAACAGAGTTCAAGAGTTCGTTCAACCGTCCGAACCTTTATTATGAGGTAAGGCATAAGACGAAGGATATAGACAAGCAGATAGTTAAGTTCATAAGGCAGAACCCCGGCAAGAGCGGCATCATTTATTGTCTGTCGCGCAAGAAGGTCGAAGAACTGGCCGCAGTGCTGCGTGCCAACGATATCAAGGCTGCGGCATATCATGCCGGTCTCGACTCGTCTACACGCTCGGCAACACAGGACGATTTCCTGATGGAGCGCCTCGACGTAATCGTTGCCACTATTGCTTTCGGTATGGGAATAGACAAGCCCGACGTGCGCTTTGTGATCCATTATGACATACCCAAAAGTCTTGAAGGCTACTATCAGGAAACTGGCCGTGCCGGTAGAGATGGTGGGGAAGGCAAGTGTATCGCATTCTACTCATATAAAGACCTCAGAAAACTTGAGAAGTTTATGGAGGGAAAGCCTGTTGCCGAACAGGACATCGGTCGCCAGCTGCTGCAGGAGACAGCCGCATACGCCGAGTCTTCCGTGTGTCGCAGAAAGATGCTTCTGCATTATTTCGGCGAGGTGTACGACAAGGACAACTGCGGCAACTGTGACAACTGCCTGCATCCGAAGACGAAGATTGAGGCCAAGGATGCGCTGCTCGTTGTGCTGCAGGCCATAGCGGCAATAAAGGAAGACTTCAGGACAGACTATGTCATAGACTTTGTTGAAGGAAAGGACAATAACGACATAGTGGCTCACAAGCATGACAAGCTTGACGAGTTCGGCTCGGGTGAGGATATGGACGAAAAACTCTGGAATCCGGTGATACGTCAGGCACTCATTGCAGGGTACATCAAGAAGGATGTGGAGAACTACGGCATACTTAAACTTACTGCTGCCGGCAAGAGATTCATTAAGAATCCTGAGTCGTTCATGATCGTGAAGGACAACGACTTCAACGAAGAGGACGAAGAGGAAGTAAGCGACGGAGCAGGTGCAGCACTCGATCCGATGCTGTATTCCATGCTGAAAGACCTGCGCAAGAAGGTCAGCAGCAAGCATCAGCTGCCGCCTTATGTCATCTTCCAGGATGTGTCGCTGGAGCAGATGGCCACCGTTTATCCTATAACTCTCGAAGAACTTCAGAACATTCAGGGAGTGGGAGCTGGCAAGGCACGCCGCTACGGCAAGGAGTTTGTCGAGCTGATAAAGAAACACTGCGAGGAGAACGACATAGAGCGCCCCGAAGACCTGCGTGTGCGTACAGTGGCAAAGAAGTCGGTGCTGAAGGTGAAAATCATACAGAGCATCGACCGGCAGATAGCCCTCGACGACATTGCCGATGCACAGGGCATCGACTTTGAAGACCTGCTCGATGAGGTTGAGGCCATCGTCTACAGCGGAACAAAGATAAACATTGACTACTTCCTCGAAGAAGTGATGGACGACGACCATGTGGACGACATCTACGACTACTTCAAGGAGAGCGAGACCGACGACCTTGAGACTGCCATGGAAGAGCTTGGCGATGATTATAGTGAAGACGAGATTCGTCTGGTTAGAATAAAGTTTATATCAGACATGGGCAACTAATCCTAGGCCGGGACAAGCCGGAACAATGGCGGCTGACATCCTGCGGCTTAGGTACAGATAATAACATAGTTGATGAAAGGTGGCTTTTTGCATTGCGAAAGGCCACCTTTTATTGTGTAATATGCGGCATATTGGCAGGCAAAAGACCATGTATTGCAATGCGCTGTATATCAGGAAGTTCCGTGGCTAGCCGTCGGTCGCTGTTTTTGTCCAAGCCGGTTGCTGGCGTATGGCTGTATTTTCGTGGCGTATTGAGCGCAGTGTCGTATGCTTTTTCGCTGAACAGCGTGCAGTGTCAATAGAAGGATGACGGCAAGATTGTAGCAGAAAAAACAAAGACGGATGAAGGAGGTAATGTGCTTGTATGTTTAAACTATATGCGGTCTGTTGGCCGATTTTGTCGACTAAAACATAAAAACCGCCAAACAGTATGCTCAAAAGGCTGCTTTTTAATGTTTTCGGCATGTCGCCGGCCGTTGCCGCGGGCTGCGTTAAATAGCATTAATTAGAAAAGAAAATGACGTTTGTGGCGTCTGATATGGATTTTTTTTGCTAAATTTGCACGCAATAAATTTCTAAATAAATATATGTCATCATTTGTTGCAGATAAAATTGTGATGGACGGTCTGACTTTTGACGACGTCCTCTTAATCCCAGCTTATTCGGAAGTACTGCCAAAGACGGTAGAGTTGAAAACCAAGTTCTCGCGCAACATCAGCCTGAACGTTCCTTTTGTTACGGCCGCAATGGACACCGTGACAGAGTCGGCCATGGCTATCGCCATAGCCCGCGAAGGCGGTATCGGCGTTATACACAAAAACATGTCGATAGAGGAGCAGGCACGCCAGGTTGCCATTGTTAAGCGTGCAGAGAACGGTATGATTTACGACCCTGTTACAATCCGCCGCGGTTCTACCGTAAGAGAGGCTCTGGCCATGATGGCAGAATATCATATCGGTGGTATTCCTGTCGTTGATGACGAAAACCATCTGGTAGGTATCGTTACAAACCGCGACCTGAGATTCGAGCGCACTCTCGACCGTAAGATCGACGAGGTAATGACAAGCGAGAATCTTGTAACGACTAACATCCAGACAGACCTTACAGCTGCGGCTGCCATTCTGCAGGAAAACAAGATAGAGAAGCTGCCCGTTGTTGACAACGACAACAAACTGGTAGGACTTATCACATATAAGGATATCACCAAGGCTAAGGACAAGCCTATGGCATGCAAGGACGCCAAGGGACGTCTGCGCGTTGCTGCTGGAGTAGGCGTTACAGCTGATACGCTCGACCGTATGCAGGCTCTTGTTGACGCCAATGCCGATGCTATCGTGATAGACACAGCCCACGGACATTCTAAATATGTAATCGAGAAGCTTGTTGAGGCTAAGCATTCATTCCCCGGTGTAGACATCGTTGTGGGTAACGTGGCTACAGGCGCTGCTGCCAAGATGCTCGTTGATAACGGTGCCGACGCCGTAAAGGTAGGTATCGGTCCGGGCAGTATCTGTACTACACGTGTCGTTGCCGGTGTGGGCGTTCCTCAGCTCAGCGCTGTTTATGACGTGGCTTGCGCCCTCGAGGGTACAGGCGTTCCTCTCATTGCCGACGGCGGTCTGCGCTATTCAGGCGATGTTGTCAAGGCTCTTGCAGCCGGCGGATATTGCGTCATGATCGGTTCGCTGGTAGCCGGAACAGAAGAGAGCCCCGGCGACACAATAATCTTCAACGGACGTAAGTTCAAGAGCTATCGCGGAATGGGCAGTCTCGAGGCCATGGAGAACGGATCTAAGGACCGTTACTTCCAGTCAGAGACTAAGGATGTTAAGAAACTTGTGCCCGAAGGCATTGCCGGCCGCGTTCCTTATAAAGGCACTCTGCAGGAGGTTATCTATCAGCTCGTGGGCGGTCTGCGCTCAGGTATGGGCTACTGTGGAGCCAACGACATACAGGCACTTCATAATGCCAAGTTTGTGCGCATAACAAATGCAGGCGTGCTCGAGAGCCATCCTCACGACATCTCTATCACAAGTGAGGCTCCCAACTACTCACGCCCTGAATAACCGGCATGTATAGAGGCTCGCATGTGAGCCGAGATGAGTATTATTTAAATACCGCAATATTAAGAAATGAAATCTTTTAAGCTTTTTGTAGCCATGCTCCTCTGTGGGAGCATGGCTCTTGCTCAGCACGACGATCCCGTTGTAATGAAAATCAACGGGGTGCCAGTGACACGCTCTGAGTTTGAGTATTCATATAATAAGAACAATTCTGACGACGTAATCGACAAGAAGACTGTTGACGAATACGTCGACTTGTTTGTCAATTACAAACTTAAGGTCGCAGCAGCCTATGACGCCAAGCTCGACACGCTCAGCTCGTTTAAGAAAGAGTTTGCCATGTATCGCGACCAGCAGGTACGTCCGTCGTTTGTCAACGATTCTGACATCGTGGCCGAGGCACGCCTGGTTTACGACAAGACAAAGGAGCGTATCGGCGAGCGCGGACTGATAAAGCCTGCACACATACTTATATATGTTGAGCAGAAAGCCCCTGCTGAGAAGCTAGAGAAGGCACGCCTGCGCGCCGACTCGCTTTACAACGTGCTGAAAGGCGGAGCCGACTTTGCCGAGCTTGCCAAGAAATATTCGCAGGATCCGGGTTCGGCCAAGAACGGAGGAGAACTTCCCTGGCTTCAGCCCGGACAGACGCTCAAGGAGTTTGAAGACGCAGCTTATGCTCTGAAAACCGGCGAAATGAGCAAACCGGTGCTCTCACCTGTGGGCTATCACATCATTCTCATGAAGGACCGCAAGGCATTTGAGCCGTTCGACACGCTGAAGACAGACATCATACGCTTTATCGAGGCACGCGGCGCACGTGAGAGAATTGTTGACAAAAAGCTTGAAGAACTTGTAAAAGAGTCTGACGGAAAACTTACCAAAGAGAACATCCTTGAGGCAAGGGCCGAAGAGATGGCAAGCAAGGACTCTGACCTGAAGAATCTTATCAAGGAATATCACGACGGACTCTTGCTTTATGAGATAAGCAACCGCATGGTGTGGGACAAGGCCGCAAAAGACGATGCCGGACTTGCCGCATATTTCAAGAAGAACAAGAAAAGATATTATTGGGACGAACCCAGATACAAGGGTATGGTATACCACGTCAAGCAGAATGAAGACGTAGAGGCTGTTAAGAACTGCGTGAAGGATGTTCCGTTTGACGAATGGGCTGAGAAACTGCGCGTTACGTTCAACAACGACTCTGTGTTGAGAATACGCGTCGAGAAAGGTATATTCAAGGCCGGCGACAACGCATTTATCGACAAGATGGTGTTTAAGAAAGACACCGTGGTTACTCCGGTCAAGAACTTCCCTATCGATGCTGTTTACGGAAAGATACTTAAGCGTAAGCCCGAAAGCTACGAGGATGTTCGCGGACTGGTTACGGCCGACTATCAGGACCAGCTGGAGAAGCAGTGGGTGGCCGACCTCAGAAAGAAATATCCCGTGGAAGTATATTATGATGTGTTGAAAACAGTAAATAATCATTCTAAATAATGAGATCTAGAAGCAAAACAGCCTTATGGGCCGTAGTATCGATGGTGTTCTTTGCCACTGTAAGCGCGCGGCCTTTACAGGGTGGCGACGATAAAGACGTTGCAAAAAACGACTCGGTTGCAAAGGTTGACACCGTTGATTCTGCCGATCCGGCAAGCGTGGTCGACGAGGTTATATGGGTTGTCGGTGACGAGCCAATACTCTTGTCTGACGTCGAAATGGCCCGTATGCAGGCCGAGATGGAAGGCGTCAAGTGGGAAGGTGATCCCGACTGCACCATTCCTGAGCAGTTGGCCGTGCAGAAGCTGTTCTTGCATCAGGCTGCGATAGACAGTATCGAGGTCAGCGAGTCTGAGGTGGCTCAGAGTGTTGAGCATCAGATAAGCGCATGGCTTCAGATGGTCGACGGCAACAAGGAACGTCTGGAGGAGTATAAGAGAAAGAGTATTGCTGAGCTGCGAATATCACTTCACGATGACTTCAAAGACCGTCTTCTCATTGAAAGAGAACGTGAGAAGCTCGTTGAGGACATCACAGTTTCGCCTGCCGATGTGCGCAGATATTTCAGCGAATTGCCTGAAGACAGTATCCCTATGGTTCCGACAGAGGTTGAAGTACAGATTATAACACGTACTCCGAAAGTGGAGCAGGCCGAAATAGACCGTATAAAGAACGAACTTCGCAATTACACCGAGATGGTCACCAGCGGCCAGACTTCTTTCACGGCATTGGCAAAGCTTTATTCGGAAGATCCGGGTACAGCCCGTATGGGTGGCGAATTTCCTGATTATGTAGGCCGAGGCATGCTCGATCCGGCTTTTGCTAACGTTGCTTTCAACCTTACAGACCCGAAGAAGATATCTAAAATCGTAGAGACCGACTTCGGATATCATATCATCCAGCTTATAGACAAGCGAGGCGACAAGATTAAGGTAAGACATATCCTTCTTAAGCCTAACGTTTCTAATGAGGCTATCGAGACAGCTTCAATGCAGCTTGACTCTATAGCAGACGAGATACGTGCGGGCAAATTCACCTTCGAGCAGGCTGCGTCATTCCTGTCTGACGATAAGGATACGCGCAACAACAACGGTCTGATGGCCAACACCACCGAGTCAGGACGTACAAGTAAGTTCCAGCTCCGCAATCTGCCTTCAGAGATAGCACGTGTGGTAGACACGCTGAAGGTTGGTGAGGTGTCGGCTCCTTTCCAGATGATTAATGAGAAAAACGGTAAGCTCGTTTGTGTCGTCGCAAAGCTGAAGAGCCGCGTGGAGATGCACAGGGCTACGATAACCGAAGATTTTCAGACGATGAAGAACATCGTGCTTGCCAAGCGCAAGGAAGAGTTCATAAAAGACTGGATAAAGGATAAGATAAAGAATACGTATATACGAATAAACGATCGTTATAAGAATTGTAACTTTGAATATCAAGGTTGGGTTAAATGACAACAAACAATAGAATAAAAGTCTTATTCAGCGGGCATAGGATACTGATTGTGGTACTCCTGTGCCTGTTTGGACTTAGTGTGGTCCAATCACGCCAGCCGAATAAGAAGAAACCGCGCAAGAGTACAAACGAGCGCGTCTATCTTGTTCATGCCGATGTTACCAATTATGACATGTTTGGCGACAACCCTACGGCCCAGGTGCTTAAGGGGCGTGTGGCATTCAGGCATAATGGTGCGCGCCTGTTCTGTGACAGTGCGTATCTTTATCAGGAGTCAAACTCGTTTAAGGCTTTCGGACATGTGAAGATGTATCAGGGAGACACCCTCTCGCTGTTCAGCGACTATGCCTATTATGACGGCAACGACCAGATGGCCGAGGCACGCTACAACGTTGTGCTGAAGCATAGGGGCACCACGCTTTACACCGACAGTCTTAACTACGACCGTCTTTACGGCATCGGATATTTCTTTGAGGGCGGAAAGATGGTTGACAAGAAGAACGTATTGGTTTCTGACTGGGGCGAATATGACACGGAAACACGCAACGCCGTGTTCAATTATAATGTAAATCTGAAGAATCCTAAGTTTGTTCTTACCACAGATACGCTCCATTATGACACACGTACTTCAATGGCGCATATCGTTGGACCGTCGAAAATCACTTCGGGAAAGAGCACGATATATACATCTCAGGGATATTATGACACCAATAAGGAGAAAGCCCGCCTATATGGCCGGTCGCGTCTTACAAACAACGGTAAGGAACTTACGGGCGACAGCCTGTTCTATAACGAAAAGACAGGTATAAGTCAGGGCTTTCATAATGTTGTGTACAAGGATTCGCTTAACAAGAATCAGCTGAACAGCAACTACTTCTGGTATAATGAAAAGACAGGTTTTGCCTTCGCAACAGACAGCGCCGTGATGATGGATTTCTCTCAGCGTGACACGCTTTATCTGCATTCTGACACGATGAAGGTTTACACCTTTAATATAAACACCGACTCTGTTTATCGTGTGGCCCATTGTTATAATAAGGTAAGGGCGTTCAGACCGGATGTTCAGGCCGTTTGCGACTCTCTGATTTACAACACGAAAGACTCGTGTCTCATAATGTATAAAGACCCGATAACATGGAATGCTAACCGCCAGCTGTTAGGTGAGGTAATCGAGGTGTTCATGAAAGACTCGACCATTGACCGCGCACATGTTATAAATCAGGCTCTTTCGATAGAGCAGTTGCCCGACAGCATCCATTTTAATCAGATATCTTCGAGAGAGATGTTCGGATATTTTGAAAATGGAGAAATACGCAAGACCGAGGCGATAGGCAACGTGCTTGCCGTGTATTACCTTGAAGAAGACAAGGACAGCTCGCTCACCAACATGGCATATATTGAGACTGACACGATGCGTATGTTCATGAGAAACCGACAGTTGGAAACTCTTTGGACGTGCAAGAGTCAGAATGTTATGTATCCTATCACACAGACGCCCGTTGCAAAGTCTAAGCTGCCGTCGTTTGCATGGTTTGACTATGTCAGGCCGCTTGACAAGAATGACATATTCGTGTGGCGCGGCAAGAAGAGCGGCACAGAGCTAAAGAACATTCCGCGCCGTTCGGCACCGTTGCAGCATATAAGTTCCGGCTCTGTTGTTTCTGTTGAAAGTGAAGTTAAGCCTGTTGCAGGCGCAGAACAGTCGAAGCCGGATGATGGAGCGGACGCAAAGCAAACATCGTCTGAAGATGGCGCGTCAGAAAAACAGAAAACTGTAGGTTCACCGGAAAGTAAGCCGGAATCTGCTCCAGTTCCTGCATCCGACAGCGTAAAGAATTCTGACGTTCAGACTGCGCCGGGTGGAGAAACAAAAACAGAGGCCAAGACCGATGTTGAGCTAAAAGACAACAAATAAGCTTATGGGACTGTTCAAGCAGCGCAGACCGCGTGGGTTTCAGCATCAATACCTGTATGCTGATGAACGTAAGGATGTATTGAAGGATGTGGAGGAACGTGCGAAACGGGAGCTTGGTGTGGCATACGACAAAGGCAAGTCAAGCCATGAAGACCGCATAAGAGGCGCTTTCCTTAACGCTACGAAATATGCAAGGCGCCGCAGCGAACGGCGTTTGTCCGGCGGATTCATCCTTAGTACGGGTGTCATCCTGCTGCTGATTGTCCTGCTTGTTGTAGTTTGGAAGTTTTTGCTTTATTTTAATTAGTTGAAAAATCATGAGTGACATTATACAGCTTCTGCCTGATTCTGTGGCAAATCAGATTGCTGCGGGTGAGGTTATACAGCGTCCGGCATCTGTAATCAAGGAACTTGTTGAAAATTCTGTTGATGCCGGAGCAGATACAATTAAGGTACTGGTTACCGATGCAGGGCGCACTTCGATACAGGTGATCGACAACGGCAAGGGCATGTCGGAAACCGATGCGCGCCTTTCGTTTGAACGTCATGCAACATCAAAGATACGCCAGGCAAGCGACCTGTTTGCTCTTCATACAATGGGATTCCGTGGTGAGGCGCTTGCATCTATCGCTGCCGTGGCCCAGGTTGAACTGAAAACACGCACTGCAGATGACGAACTCGGAACGCATATCACTATTTCCGGCTCTAAGGTTATGGCCCAGGAGCCTGTTTCATGTCCTATAGGAAGCAACTTTTCTGTAAACAATATATTCTTCAATGTCCCTGCAAGACGTAAGTTCTTGAAGTCTAACTCTACGGAACTTAATAACATCCTTGCTGCTTTTGAGCGTATTGTGCTTGTTTATCCGCAGATAAACTTTACGTTCCATAGCAACGGCGTGGAGATGTTCAACCTGCGTAAAGGCAGCCTGAGACAGCGTATAGTAGATGTGTTCGGCAAGAAACTCAATCACGACATACTGCCCGTTAACGTAGAGACAACGGTATGCAATATCTCGGGATTTGTCGGCAAGCCCGAAGCCGCCCGTAAGAAATGCTCTCATCAGTATTTCTTTGTCAACGGGAGATATATGAAGCATCCGTATTTTCATAAGGCTGTGCTTACGGCTTTCGATCGCCTTATACCTATGGGCGAGCAGGTGCCTTATTTCATTTACTTCGATGTCAATCCCGAAGACATCGATGTGAACATCCATCCTACAAAAACCGAGATAAAGTTTGAGAATGAGCAGACTATATGGCAGATACTTATGGCTGCCGTTAAAGACTCTCTCGGCCGCTTTAATGATGTTCCTTCGATAGACTTCGACACTGAAGGAAGGCCGGATATACCGGTGTTCGACCCCTCTGTGGGCGGCACTTCAGCTCCCAAACTTGACTTTAATCCGGAGTATAATCCTTTCAAGGAGACGTCAGCAGGCAGTGTGCCATCAAACCGTAGAACGGTTCCTGACTCATGGGAGACGCTCTATGAAGGAGTGAGCGGCGGCGAAGAGCAAAGCCTCTTTATGCCTGATGTAGCCCAGCCTGAACCGGAAGGAACGATAATCTCGGGCGGAGGCAGCGTTATAGACGAGAAGTCACCTGCACATTATCAATATAAGGGAAAGTATATCATGACTGCCGTTAAGTCTGGTTTGATGGTTATCGACCAGTACCGTGCCCATGTGCGCATACTTTATGAACGCTATCTCTCGCAGATTAACGGAAAGGGATGCAGCTCGCAGCAGATATTGTTCCCGGAGATGATACAGTTTTCTCCTTCCGAAACCGTGATTATAGATAAGATAAGCAACGAAATAGCCAATATAGGGTTCGACCTCGCTTCTCTTGGAGGCGGCAGCTACTCGATAAACGGAATTCCCGCCGGACTTGAAGACGTTGACTATGTAAAGCTGTTGAAGAATATTGTGGATGATTTTATTGAAACCGGAATAGGACCGACGGAAGGTATAAACAGCTCACTGGCACTGCAATTGGCCAAAAGTGCAGCCATCCCTTACGGACAAGTGCTCGACAATGCGGAGATGGAAAGTATTGTTAACGAACTGTTTACGTGCTCAAACGTAAACTACACTCCTGACGGCAAGCCTGTGATAGGCATGCTTAAGCAACATGACATTGATAGTTTGTTCTGTTGACACGTTTTTATAATAGTTTGTATTATTTTCTGTAAATGTAAAAATAAAATTACAAAAAACGTGTTTAATTGAAAAATATTGCTATCTTTGCAATTGAAGATAAGCTTTGTATATAAAGGCATTTGACATATTTTTATTGATTGTTTAATATTAAGAGTTATGAAAAAGTTATTAATTGTATTACTTTTAGCAGGTGCTTCTGTTGCCTCAATGGCGCAGGAGAACGACGCTACTGAAAAGTACAGCGTTGCTACAAATTCGTTCTGGAGCAACTGGTTTATTCAGGCCGGTGCTGAATGGAACGCTTGGTATGGTAATTATGAAGATGGCAGAGGCTGGTCAAAGAGCCCCTTCAAGAAATTCCGTTCTAACCCTGGAGCTTCTATCGCCATCGGTAAATGGTTCACACCTGGAATAGGTCTCCGTACAAAGCTGCAGGGAATCTGGGGTAAGGCTGTTTACAGCGATCAGAACAAAGGCAACGGCAACAAGTATTGGATCTTGAATGAGCAGGTAATGTTCAACCTCAGCAATATGTTCTGTGGCTACAATCCTGACCGTGTATGGAACTTCATACCTTTCGCAGGTGCCGGTGTTGGCCGTTCTTGCACATATAACAGATATGCAATGGGCTGGTCAGTAGGTATCTTGAACGAGTTCTGGGTAAGCAGAAAGGTTGCCATCAACTTCGAACTTGGTTGGAACCGCATGGAGAGCGACATCTGCGGTATGCCGGCCGATATGGGCGATGGCTTCCTGATGAACCATCCTAACAACGTTTATGCAGAGGTTGGTATCACTTACAACGTAGGTAAGGGCACATGGAACAAAGTTCCTGATGTAGACGCCATCAAGGCTCTTTCACAGTCACAGCTCGACGCTCTCAATGCTCAGCTGGCAGACGAGAAGGCAGAGAACAGCCGTCTGAAGAACGAGCTTGCAAACAGAACTGCTACTGCAACAACAAAGGTTGAGAAAGAGTATATAACAAATCCTGTTTCTGTATTCTTCAACATCAACAAGTCTACAATCGCTTCAAGAAAAGATCTTGTTAACGTTAAGAATCTTGCAGACTATTCTAAGGACAACAACGCTAAGTTGATTGTTACCGGATATGCTGACAATGCAACAGGTCCTGCTGCATACAACCGTGCTCTGTCACAGAAACGTGCTGAGAGAGTTGCTGACGAATTGGTTAAGATGGGTGTTAAGAGAGAAAACATCCAGATTGAGGCTAAGGGCGGTGTAGACACACTTGTTCCTCCTTCATACAACCGTCGCGCTACTGTTGAGATTGCAAAGTAAAATTCCATATCAGTTAAAGTTTAAATGGTGCCCCGACATGTCGGGGCATCTTTTTTTTTGAAAAAAGTTTGCGAAAAATTTGGTGGAAAGAAAAAAACGCCGTATCTTTGCACTCGCTTACAAGAACAAGGGCGTTTAGCTCAGCTGGTTTAGAGCATCTGCCTTACAAGCAGAGGGTCGGCGGTTCGAATCCGTCAACGCCCACATAAAAACAGAATGCCGGACAATTTGTCCGGCATTTTTCGTTTATTGTCATTGTTGCCGCTTGTCTGTCTTTTCTTCGTTTCGCTGCAGTCGTGGCCTGTATGGCATGTTTTCCTGATAGTTTTTGTGTCTTGCTTTAACCCCAATCTGTTATTATGATTCGGTCTGTATTATTGCTTTATATTGAGCCCCTTTTTGTTGGATTTTGCAGGCATGGCGGGCTATGTCAAGAAAAAGCGAACAAAAAGCCGCCAATAGAAACAAAAAGGCGGGCTGAAGGCATGAATACACAAAATTGATAACGCTATGTGCTGTATAATGACCGGTTGAGGGTTAATACAGTGGCAGCTCAATAGATGTGTGTTTGAATTCCGGATCAGCTTTGTTGTCGGCGGTTTTGTATGTATCCTTTTGTCTTTGCTGGTTTATTCTTTTTGTAGAAATACATTGTCGGGTAGTGTAGGTGAGGAGTTCTTGCGGTTGATGCAGAAAGAATGGCTGTAGACGCTTTAGATGCGCAATGTCTCGGCTTGATGCATGTATTATCGTATGCCCGGTTGGCGCTCGCTGCACTCGGCTGGCTCTTTGTGCGCTGTCTTATTTCTGATTTGCGTCCTTTTATGTTGCGAAAGGATACAAATTGCAGGCTAAAAGGACACCTTTTGCCGCCTAAAATGTGCCCTTTTGTAATGCGTTGATTGTCAGAAGGTTGTGTGGTGAGTGCGAATGCCTGTTGGCGTCGGCATTTTGCAGATAGTTCTTGCGTCCTTTACCTTGTGCAAGGCATGCAGCCGGTATCCTTTTATTTGTCGTGGTGTTAGGTTGTTTTTGCCGTGTGGCGGCTGTTGCTTTTTCTTCGCGCATGAGTCCTCGTTGGTTTTGTTGATTTTATGTCTTTGTCCGGAATATTAGTGCCTGTTCCGTATGTCAGCGTCCATTGCTGCTTTCTGTGAGGAGCGCTGAGCGTTATGTGCGGTGAGTCTTGCATAGAACTGGATTATTGGTGCATTTTAGACAAAAAATGCCTGTTTAGGAACTAAATTTAAGAAAAAATGAAAAAAGTTCGCGAAAAATTTGGCGGAAAGGAAAAAACGCCGTATCTTTGCACTCGCTTACAAGAACAAGGGCGTTTAGCTCAGCTGGTTTAGAGCATCTGCCTTACAAGCAGAGGGTCGGCGGTTCGAATCCGTCAACGCCCACACAAAACCGACAACACCAAGGTGCTGTCGGTTTTTTCTTTATGCACACTCTTGTCATGATTTTGCCGCTTGCGTGTGTTGCCTGTCCGGTATTTATAAAAATGCAATTTATAACAAACTTTTATTGTCTGTAAGTGCCATTAAATCGATTTAAATTATTAATTTTGCAACCGTTAATACGTATTAGTTATGAATCTTGACTTACTTACTGCCATCTCTCCGATAGACGGCCGATACAGAGGCAAGACCGAACGGCTTGCAGACTATTTTTCTGAGTATGCTCTCATACGTTACCGTATACGTGTGGAGATCGAATATTTTATTGCGCTGTGCGAGCTTCCGCTCCCTCAGCTCAAGGATTTCGACCATTCGCTGTTTGGACGTCTGCGTGACATCTATCTTACGTTTGACGAAGCCGGTGCGGCACGTGTCAAGGAAATTGAAGGCATCACAAACCACGACGTTAAGGCCGTGGAGTATTACATAAAAGAACAGTTCGACGCCATCGGAGGTCTCGAGCCGTTCAAGGAGTTTATTCATTTCGGACTGACGTCGCAGGACATCAACAACACCTCAGTGCCGCTCTCGCTTAAGGATGCGCTTTGCGATGTTGTGGTTCCGCAGGTGGAAGAGCTCATAAAACAGCTCACCGACTATGCCGAAGAGTGGAAAGAGGTGCCCATGCTGGCCAAGACTCACGGACAGCCTGCATCGCCCACACGTCTCGGTAAGGAGGTTATGGTGTTCGCATACCGTCTGCAGAAGCAGCTCGACTCTTTACGTCAGTGTGAGCTTACTGCCAAGTTCGGCGGTGCTACGGGTAACTACAATGCCCATCATGTGGCATATCCCGAGTACGACTGGAAGGCTTTCGGCAATAAGTTTGTCAGCGAGAAACTCGGACTCGTGCGCGAGCAGTGGACCACGCAGATAAGCAACTATGACTGTCTGGGTGCAGTGCTTGATGCCGTGCGCCGCATAAACACGATAATAATAGACCTCGACCGCGACTTCTGGATGTATATCTCAATGGAATACTTCAAGCAGAAGATCAAGGCCGGCGAGGTTGGCTCGAGCGCAATGCCTCATAAGGTCAATCCTATTGACTTCGAGAACAGTGAAGGCAACCTCGGCGTGGCAAACGCTGTGCTGCAGTTCCTGGCACAGAAGCTGCCCGTAAGCCGTCTGCAGCGCGACCTTACCGACTCTACAGTGCTTCGCAACATCGGTGTGCCTCTCGGACACACTGTCATCGCAATACAGAGCACACTGAAAGGACTGCGCAAGCTCATACTCAACGAAGAGAAGATAAGTGCCGACCTCGACAATACATGGGCCGTTGTGGCTGAGGCCATTCAGACCATACTGCGCCGTGAGGCCTATCCGCATCCGTATGAGGCTCTCAAGGCACTTACACGTACTAACCATAAAATGACAGAAGAAACAATACATCAATTTATCAAAGAACTGAATGTAAGCGATGAGGTTAAGGCTGAGCTTATGGCCATAACGCCTCACAATTACACCGGAATATAATAAGCAAGGCATCGCCCGCGGCTTCAGTATTGACTACCGGCCGTGTGGATGCCTGTTTGTTTGAATGTCTTAGTAAATGTAGCAGAATAAAATATAAAAATAACATAATTACAAACCGCCGTGAGGCATTAATCTGAAATAATATGACAGAAGATTTAGAAAACAAGAAAGAAGGTATGTATGCCGGACAAAACGAGGTAAGCCGTGAGGGCTACAAACCGGCTGAAAACACAAACTACCGTAACGGAGAAAGACCTATGCGTCCGCGCATCAAGGTACAGCGTGCATATTCATCTAGCAGAAACTATAATAACGATTCAGCAGGCTTCCGTCCTGAGGGATTCGGCGCAGCGCTCCAGTCAGACGGAGGTCAGCAGCGTTCTTACCGTCCGCGCTACAACAGCGGACAGCAGGGCGGCTATCAGCAGCGTCAGGGCTATCGTCCGCGTTATAACAGCGATGCCGACGGCAACTATCAGCCCCGCCAGAACCAGTATGGCCAGCGTCAGGGCTCGCCCTACCGCCAGAACTACAATCAGGGCATGGACGGAGGCTATCAGCCCCGCCAGTCGGCAGGCTATCGTCCGCGTTACAACAACGGAGGAGGCGAGGGCGGCTATCAGCCCCGTCAGAACTCTTATCAGCGCGGTGGCTATCAGCGTGGCGGCTATGGTCCGCAGCGTCAGCCGGCATATCCGCAGCGCGGCGGTTACCGTCAGCGTACCCCTGATTATGATCCTAACGCAAAGTACAGCCAGAAGAAGCGTATAGAATATAAAGAGGCCAACATCGACCCGACAGTGCCCGTAAGACTTAACAAGTATCTGGCCAATGCAGGTATCTGCAGCCGCCGTGAGGCCGACGAGTTCATACAGGCAGGCGTGGTCAGCGTTAACGGTCAGGTTGTTACAGAGCTAGGAACAAAGGTTCTGCGCACTGACGACATCAGATTCCACGATCAGAAGGTGTCAATGGAGAAGAAGGTATATGTGCTTCTTAACAAGCCAAAGGACTGTGTTACAACAAGCGACGACCCGCAGCAGCGCAAGACTGTGATGGATCTCGTAAAGAACGCATGTCCGGAGCGTATCTATCCTGTAGGACGCCTTGACCGAAACACCACAGGAGTGCTCTTGCTCACCAACGACGGCGATCTGGCCAGCAAGCTCACTCATCCTAAATTCCTGAAGAAGAAGATTTATCACGTCTTCCTCGACAAGAAGGTTACTGCTCACGACATGCAGCAGATAGCCACAGGCATAACTCTTGAAGACGGCGAGGTGCATGCCGACGCCATCGAGTATGCCAGCGCAACAGACAAGAGCCAGGTGGGCATCGAGATACACAGCGGCAAGAACCGTATCGTCCGCCGTATCTTCGAAAGCCTCGGATACAGAGTTGTCAAGCTCGACCGTGTGCTCTTTGCAGGTCTGACTAAGAAGAATCTCCGCCGCGGCGACTGGCGCTTCCTCACAGAGAAGGAAGTTGACATGCTGCGCATGGGAGCTTTTGAATAATAGTACAACAATCAGAATTAAAGGCTGAAGCTTTTTAGACGAAACGTATTTTGGTGCAGGCCTGCGGCTCTGTTTGTGCCACATGGCCGACAGCATGGCTGAGGCATGCGCCGGATTACTGTCAAAACATATAACAAAATGGAAAAAATCAAGAGAACAAAAGTCGTAGACGTGCTTCAGCGCACAGATTTCGGCGCTGTCGTCAACGTAAAAGGATGGGTGCGTACCCACCGTAGCAGCAAGTCAGTAGACTTTATCGCGCTTAACGACGGTTCAACAATAAAGAACGTACAGGTAGTTGTCGATCCGTCAAAGTTCGACGAGAGCATGCTCAAGCAGATAACCACAGGCTCATGCATCAATGTCAACGGCGAGCTGGTTGAGAGCCAGGGAGCAGGACAGACGGTAGAGCTGCAGTGCCTTGAGATTGAGATTTACGGTCTCTGCGCCAGCGACTATCCGATGCAGAAAAAAGGACAGAGCTTCGAGTACATGCGCCAGTATGCACATCTGCGCCTTCGTACCAACACCTTCGGAGCCGTGATGCGCATACGCCACAACATGGCCATAGCCATCCACAAGTATTTCCACGATCACGGATTCTTCTATTTCCACACACCGCTCATCACTGCCAGCGACTGTGAGGGTGCAGGACAGATGTTCCAGGTTACGACCAAGAACCTCTACGACCTTAAGAAGAACGACGAAGGCAAGATAACCTACGACGACGACTTCTTCGGCAAGCAGACATCACTCACCGTGAGCGGACAGCTCGAGGGCGAGCTCGGAGCAACGGCTCTGGGTGCCATCTATACTTTCGGACCAACTTTCCGTGCCGAAAACTCAAACACTCCGCGCCACCTGGCCGAGTTCTGGATGATAGAGCCTGAGGTTGCATTCATCGATCTCAACGACCTGATGGACCTCGAGGAAGACTTCATCAAATACTGCGTTCAGTGGGCTTTGGACAACTGCAAGGACGACCTTGAGTTCCTCAACAAGATGATAGACAAGACGCTGATAGAGCGACTCAAGTCGGTTGTCAGCGGTTCTTTTGTTCGTCTTGAGTACACTGAGGGTATCAATATTCTTGAAGAGGCCGTTAAGAACGGTCATAAGTTCGAGTTCCCCGTAAGCTGGGGCATGGACCTTGCCAGCGAGCACGAGCGTTATCTCGTTGAAGAGCACTTCAAGAAGCCTGTCATCATGACCGGATATCCTAAGGCCATAAAGGCGTTCTACATGAAGATTAATGAGGACGGCAAGACTGTTCAGGGCACCGACGTTCTGTTCCCGCAGATTGGCGAGATTATCGGCGGAAGCGTGCGTGAGGAGAACTACGACAAGCTGATAGGCGAAATCAACGAGCGCAATATTCCGATGAAGGATATGTGGTGGTATCTCGACACACGTAAATACGGATCATGCCCTCACGGAGGATTCGGTCTCGGATTCGAGCGCCTTATCCTGTTCGTTACAGGTATGCAGAACATACGCGACGTGATACCGTTCCCGCGTACTCCGAAAAATGCTGAATTCTAAAGCTAATATTCTTATATACTAATCAAGAAGGCGTGTCAGAATGTGCTTTTTTATGCATTCTGACACGCTTTTTTTCGTTGTTTTCGTGTCAGGTTTACTACGCCTGATAAGCCCGTAGGCAGAGCTTGACGCCTGATTTTGGCTGAGCGCTTGTTTGTTATTTGCCGTTATGCTTAATGTGAGACAAAGAGCCGGCATAAGTATAGTGAGCGGTTGTAGAAAACCGGCAGATGACAGCCGGAAGCATTGTCCACATTTTTTTATAAATAGTTGAAATAATTATTATTTAATTTGTCTATTTTCTTTTTATAATTTATAAATTAGTATATTTGCTGCGGTATGCCGGCAGAGCCATACTTCAAGTGCGCCCTTGCATCAAGGCCGTGCTGCGGCAGCTGCCGGGTGTATGATTGTTTCAAACGTTAATAAAAGAAATCATTATGACAAAAAACGAACTTATGCGTAAGGCCATAGAGCTTTCGATAGATAATGTCAACAATGGCGGTGGACCTTTCGGAGCAGTGATAGCCCGCGACGGAGAGATTGTTGCAACGGGAGTCAACCGCGTGACGGCCAACAACGACCCTACAGCCCATGCAGAGGTGAGCGCCATAAGGGCGGCAGCTGCCGCCTTGGGTACGTTTGACCTCAGCGACTGCGAGATTTTTACGTCGTGTGAGCCGTGCCCCATGTGCCTTGGCGCAATATATTGGGCAAGACTGAAGAAGGTTTATTTTGCCAATAACAAGACCGATGCCAAGAACATCGGATTTGACGACTCGTTTATCTACGACGAGCTGGCTCTGCCGCGTGAAGGCCGCAAGCTGTCGTCAGAGGAGATGATGCGCAACGAGGCCATCAAGGCTTTTGAGATGTGGGCGCAGAAAGACGATAAGATAGAGTATTGACGTATCTTGGCAGATAAGCCCTTTGATTATTGGCTGTGCCGGATATGCTGTGTCCGGTACTGTTTCCCGCTTTCTGACGGACTGCAATCCGGCCGTAAGAGTTGTAAGCTATGAAGCCGGCAGGCTTCTGTAAGTAGTCCTTTTATGTTTCAGGCTTGCGGCTCATGTCTTACGGCAGGCGTGATAGTGTTATTTTAATGCCTTGTTGCCATGACGACAGCGGGCCGGATAACAGACGGAAATAAACCGAAAAAGTTTTTTGTATAAACTCATCACTCATCACATTCATGCGTAAAGTGTTGAACTGTAATGCGTTATGGTGTGATGAGTTTCTTTCTCAACTCATCACGCCAGGCTTTCCACCTTGTTGCGTGATGAGTCGGTACGGCAACTCATCACAGTCTAATATGCTGGCATGCAGTGAGTTATGAGGCTTTGTGACGAGTGATGAGTTTATACAAAAAACTTTTTCGCTTTACTTTCCTGTTTATGTCCTTTGTTGTAAAAGCATACCTTTTACATTCCAATTTGCCGCATTTCATATTGTAAAACATGCCCTTTCGCATTGCGTTTTGGCACCTTTTGCAGTGAATACAACTTGCCGTGTATATGCTATCTGCATTCTGTAACATTATTATTTATGCCAATGTTTCATTGCTATAGCAAGGTCCTGTCTGGCTGCAACTAATGTGGAATGCTGCGTTTGATGTGTCGGCCCGTATGTAACACAGTAACGGCGGGAGATGAGTGTAGAGCACATCCTCCGCCGTTTTATTGGAGTTTTTAATTAATAATCTTTATCAATATTTTGTGTAATGGCGTTCTGCACATCATGATGTTTCACCGGATGCTGTTAGTTAATAGAATGTGTGCCGTTGACAAACGCCATATTTTAGCACCCTTATTATTAATGTGAAAGCCGTCCCGGATAGGGCAGACTCCTGTATTTTAATCTCTGCAACGCCGTCTGTTTTATGGTGGCGTAATGCCTGAGGGTGATTACGTATTGGTAAATTGTGTAAATTGCCACGGATATCTGTTGTGGCTTTTTTACAATGTAGTGCAAGACGTCTTTGTGATGATATTTTCAATCATTAGAGATGCTTGCTATGCTGATTGTCTGCGTGCGTAAGACGCAGAAATACCGATTCTCTAAATATTAGATGTTTTAAGTTGTATTAGACATTTCATAATGTTGGCAATTTTAATAAATGATATTAGATTAAATAATTAATAATTAGTTATTCAGAGTTTCATACAGCCTGGGTGTTAGTTTTTCAATTCGGTATGTAAAGTTATTGTTTTTTTTGAAGCACGTGTGCTTAGGCTGTTTGTATTTATATCCAATTAGTCGTTTGCAGGTTTATGAGACTTTTATTTTACGGTTTGCGAAAATCGCTTTGTCTCTTCGTTCCTTTTCTCTATTTTATTCAATATCTTCAGGTTGGCCTTATTTATGACATCCATGTCAATTGCGCTGAGGTAAATCTGTGTGGTCTTTAGCGATGTATGCCCCATGCTGTCGCTTATCACTCCTATGGGGATGTTCATGTTTTTTGCAATGCTTGCCCATGAGTGACGTGCCACATACATGGTTATGCCTTTTCGCATTTTCAGCATTTTGGATATCTTGTCGAGTTGCATGTTCACGTTCTTCTGGCAACTCTTATACTGCATTCTCTCTTCTTTTCCGGGTATCGTAATTATCGGCAGCAGATAGTCGTTGTAGGATGGCCATTTGTTAACTATTTCCTGCATGCATTTCTCCCATTTTATTGAGAGCTGCTGCTTGGTCTTGCGCCGCTTGTATGTCAGTATGCCGTTGCTTAGGTCGGTCTTTTTAAGATAAGCCATGTCTATGAACGACATTCCGCGGGTGTAGAAACTGAAGAGAAACATGTCTCTGGCAAAGTGTAATGCTCTCGACGGCATATAGAGCTCCTTTATGGCCTTTATGGTCTGCAGCGGTATGGCTCTTTTCTCGGTCTTGTCAATCCCAGTGTAGACGTTCCTGAACGGCTGTTTCTCCGTGGCGAGTCCGTCGTTCACCGCCCTGTTGTATACCGCACGCATCACTCTCATGTAGAAGGATATCGTGTTCATCTTTATTCCTTCGTTTTTCAGATACATCTCATATTGCTGCATCATCTTGTCGTTGATTTTGCCGAGCGTGATGTTCTTGCCTTTTCTGAATCGCTTAAAGCTTTTCAGCGTGCTCTTGTAGTTATCTGCCGTGCTGCTTTGCTTGTTGCTTTCAAGTTCTTTGATTATTTTCTCCATGTATAGGAACAAATATCTGTCTTTCTTGACTTGCAGCTTTTCTTCTGACAGAACGCTCTCATCTATTTCGATGAGAAGTTCTTCTTCTCCTGTCTTTATAAGCTGAGGAGAAAGTTTAATTCTAATTGTAGTCATTTTGCTGTTGAAAATTTAAACTTAATAAACAAGTAAATTTACATCCGGTGAAATGAGGAGGTGCATTCCTTAATTGATTGCAGATGCATTCCTCTCGTTTTATTGCAGGTTTTTTGTCTGTCGTTGTTATATTTGTTTTCATTTGTCGTTGCATTTATTGTTAATTAATTTTGTTTTATTGACTTCTTCGGCTGAAATCAAAAAAAACAGGGCATAAGCTTTGAGGTGTGTTGGCTTATGCTCTGTTTTGTAGAGGGACTTTGGGATGCTGTGTTTAAGTAAGGTGTTTTAACCGTCAGCCTGTTTGCAGTGCCAGGCTGTGATAGTGTCGTTGCATTTTACCGATGCAGGTAATCAAGTCTTCAAAGTTATATATTAATTCCTTTACTTTCACTTCCCTCTTTTATGTTGATGTTCAGCTAGTTCCTAATCTTTCAGATAGTTCTCTATGTTTGCCAAAACTTTTTGGCTGAGCCGTTCATACGACTGCTTTGTAAGTCCTGACGATACGCCCATGCAGTGCATGTGCCTGTGGCTTTGCATGCGCTCGCTGCCGGCCGCTCCTGTGGTGTCGCAGAAGCAGATGTTGTCGCGGTCGAGCCATTTTTTGAATGCAGGTTCGTCCCATGCCGGCGACAGGCCGGTGTTGAAGAGTATCTTATGGTCGCCCATAAGTTCAAACTGCTTTTCGTGCAGCAGCACGGTGTTGCGGTTGAGGCAGCAGAATATCACGTCGCTCCATCCAACCAGTTCGTCCAGGGGCATAAACCTGTAGCCTTTAGCCTCGGCTGCGGGTTTCTGGCTGCGTGCAAAGTAGCCCACCTCGGCTCCGAAGAACTTCATGGCGTCTGCTATCATGCCTCCTGACTTGCCCAGACCCACCACGCCGGTTTTCAGGCCGGTTATCTCGCTTGGTGCGCCGAACCATGCAGGCTGACCGAAGCCGTGAAGGCATCTGGCAAGCTCGCTTACCACGTATTCTATCACGCCCTCGTCTCCGTAGTCGCGTATGCCGGTTACGGTTATTCCGTGTCCGTCGGCATAGTGGATGTCTACGTTTGCGCTTTCGGGTGAATAGAGCGAGCAGCACATGCCTACGTATTTCAGGCATGGGCATTTGGCAAGGATTTCCGCGGTTATGGCCGTAGTGAAGCTTACCAGCGCGGCATCGGCATCGCCTATGCGTGCTGCTGTCTCATCAGCGGTTTGTGGCATATCGCTGTGGATGATCACCTCGTCGGCATACCGCCCGAGGCTGTCTATAGCCTCCGGAATCATCTTTATCGGCTCTATTGCCACTAATTTTCTGAATTTTCTCATTGTCGTTAGCCTTTACTTATAATATACTTTTTTATCGTTTCCGCCACGGCAGACCTGCTGTTGTGCTGCCGTGCGCTTTTGTCATTCGTCCTGTGTGAGCGCTATGCAGTCGTCGAACAGAGAGATAAGCCTGCGCTTGTAGAGATCGCCCACGGCTTTCTTATAGTTCTTCTTGCTCACCTGGAAGGTCTTGTAGATGTCTTCAGCCGGGCTCTTGTCTGTCAGGCGGCACACGCCGTCGTGTTCTTTCATATATTGCAGGAGCACCTCGCTGAATTCTGTTGTCATCTTGCGTCCCGTAGGCTGCAGCGTCACGTCTATCTTGCCGTCGGGTCTTATTGTGCCTATGTATCCCTTCATCCTGTCGCCGGTGTGTATATCCTTGAATATCTGGTCCTTGTAGACAAGTCCCGGATATTTGTTGTCTATTATCACCTTAAATCCGAGGTCGGTTTTCTGCCATACCAGCAGGCTCACCTCGTCGCCCTGTCTGTATTCGGGCTGCTCGTTGCTGAAGTAGCGCTCAATCTTGGCCGAGGCCACTATGCGGTAGCTCTCGCTGTCGAGGTGTACGTGCACGATGTAGCCTTTGCCTGTTTCCATCTTCATTTTCTGTTCACGGAACGGGCAGAAGAGGTCTTTCATCAGTCCCCAGTTGAGGAAGGCTCCATACTCGTTAACCCATGCCACGCTGAGGAAGGCAAAGTCGCCAACCTTGGCCAGCGGCGTGAGCGTAGTGGCTACGAGCCTTTCTTCGTTGTCGAGATAGATAAACACGTTGAGCTCGTCGCCAACCTTACATCCTTCGGGCACGTAGCGCTGTGGCAGCAGCACCTCGCCTTCGTCGCCTCCGTCGAGATACATACCGAAGTCTACTTTCTTGACAACCTTCATGAGGTTGTAGTCGCCAAGTTTTATGAAGTCCATATTCTTTATCGGTGTTTGATTTTTATAATACAAATGTTTGTGGTCTCGCAGTTCTTTTCTGCGTTCTATTCGGCCTTGCCGTCGGCATTTTCGTCCGCACGGTCAGCTCCGTCCGTGTCGTTGTCGGTTGTGGCGGTGCTGCTGCTAGCTGCCGTTGCTGCGTCGGCTGCGGCATAGACGTCGGTCTCGAGCATTCCGTCGCGCATGGCTATGGTGCGGTCGGTAATTTTTGCCAGGTTTTCGTCATGCGTTACAATCACGAATGTCTGTCCGAGCTTGTCGCGCAGACTGAAGAACAGCTGGTGCAGCTCCTCCTTGTTTTTCGAGTCGAGACTGCCCGACGGCTCGTCGGCAAGAATAACGGCAGGGTCGTTTACCAGTGCGCGTGCCACTGCCACACGCTGCTTCTCGCCGCCAGAAAGCTCGTTGGGCTTATGCTTTGCGCGGTCGGCCAGTCCCATGAAGTCGAGCAGGGCTTCGGCCTTCTTCTTTGCCTCGCTGCGCGATTTTCCGCCAATCAAGGCCGGTATCATGATGTTCTCGAGCGCGGTGAACTCAGGCAGAAGCTGGTGAAACTGAAACACGAAGCCTATGCGCTGGTTTCTGAACTCTGACAGCTTCTTGCGGTTAAGGCGGCTCACGTCGGTGCCGTCTATTATTATCTGTCCGCTGTCGGGCTTGTCGAGTGTGCCTATTATCTGCAGCAGTGTGGTCTTGCCGGCACCGCTCGGTCCGACGATGCTCACCACTTCGCCCTTGCCTATGTGCAAGTCGATGCCCTTAAGCACCTGCAGCGAGCCGAAGCTCTTGGTTATGCCTTTTATATCTATCATGTTTTTTCTGTTTCTTTGTTTGCTTGTTGTCGTTATGTAGAGAGTTGTTTATATCTTGAATTTTTTCCTTACCCATGTCAGCAGCACCTCGTATGCGCTAGGCTGTTCGTGATGCTGAGGCTCAGCATAGGTCATTGCGCCCAGCGGTTCGCCATACTGGTCGGGGAAGATTATCATGAGGCTCTTGCCTGCGAAGTATCGCGTAATCTCTTCCGGCAGACGCTCAAGCGCGTTCTTGTATGATATGGTGCCCTTACGTGCGGTGATAACCACGAACATGTGGTCTTCGTTCACGTTGTCGGCCAGTCCCGGCAGCTCGTTCCAGTGGGCCATGTATGTGTATTCGGCCCTCACGCCAGGATGGCGGTTCTGTATATACTCGTTGATGAGCGACAGCGTCTCGTGCTTTGCGTGGAATTGTATGCGGCACTCAAGGTTCTCGGCCATGCGCGAGAGACGCTCCAGCCAGCGGTAGAATCCCGGTTCGTATTCGGCTCGCGACGGCACGGCCACCTGTATGCGCCTCAGCGTGTTGAGCGGCGTGAGACACTGCACGATGGTTATCTGGCGGTTAAGACCGCTGAAGATGCTCTGTATGAACTCGCCCCAGAACTTCTTCGACACCTCCTGGCGTATGTGCATGCCCATGATAAGCTCTGACGCGTTAAACTCCATGAAAGCGTGCTTTATGCCGTTGCTGATGTTTGTGGCTATTCTTACCTGCGTCTGCACCATCATGCCCGAGTAGTTGGCCACCTTGGTTATGTGCTCCAGCAGCTGCCGTCCGCGTTCCTGATACATCAGGCGGTTGTCGTCGTCGTAGACCACGTTGAGCGCCACCACGCCGCGGTTGAGCTTGCGGTTGCGCATCAGCGAAGCCATCTTAATCAGGTTTTCGGCCGTTTCAGGATACCTCATAGGTATCATTATCTTCTCATCGTCGCCGGTATCTTCCTTTGGCAGGCTGCTCTTGGTCTCGAGTGCTATTTTCTTGGCGGCACGCTCCGTTGTGAACGAGCTGAATATGCACGTAACGAGGATAAGTATGATAGTGCCGTTGAGCACGTCGTCGTTGAGCAGCCGCTGTCCGTTGGGCAATATCAGGTTGTAGCCCACGAGCACTGCGGCAAGCGTAGCTCCTGCCTGCGCGTTGCTCAAGCCGTATATCAGCTCGCGCTCAATGGCCCGCATGCCGAACAGCTTCTGCGTGAACAGCGATGCTATCCACTTGCTCGACAGGGCCACCACAATCATCACTGCTGCCACCTCGAGCGTGCCCAGTCCGCCGAACAGTATCTTAACGTTGACGAGCATGCCCACGCCGATGAGGAAATAGGGGATGAATATGGCGTTGCCCACAAATTCAAGGTGAGTCATCAGCGGCGATATGTTGGGCACGTATCTGTTGAGCACCAGACCCGTAAGGAAGGCGCCGAGCAGCCCTTCCATGCCTATCATCTCCATCATCACCGAGCCGAGGAACGTCATGGCCAGCACGAAGATAAACTGCGTGACGTTGTCTTCATACCTCTGGAAGAAGTACTGGGCAATGCGCGGAAAATAGAATATTATGATGAAGAACACCACCGCAATCTTCAGAAACAGCATGATCCAGAAGCTGCTGGTTATCTCGCCCTTGAACATTCCGCCCACAATGGCAAGTACGAGCAGCGTCAGCGTGTCGGTGATGGCCGTAGCTCCCACGGCTATCGTGACGCTGCGCTGGTTGGACAGGCCGTAGCGCAGGATGGTCGGATAGGCTATCAGCGTGTGAGAGGCATACATACTGGCCAGCAGCACCGACGTTAAGAAACTGTATTTCAGCACGGCCGTGTTGAACACGAAGCCCATGGCCATAGGTATAACGAAGGCCATGATGCCGTGGGTGAACGTCCGCAGCCTGTTTTTTCTGAAGTTGCTCATGTTCATCTCGAGTCCGGCAAGGAACATGATGTAGTAGAGGCCCACATGCCCGAACAGGTCGAACGAGCTGTCCTTGGCAAGGATGTTGAACCCGTGGGGCCCGACGATGACTCCGGCCAGCACCATACCCACGATATGGGGTATGCGCAGCTTGCCCATTATTATGGGTGCGAAGAGAATGATGCACAGCACGACGAAGAATATCAACGTCGGGGCTGTTATGGGGAAAAATTGCGATATATCCGGCATAAATATTCGTTATGTTGCAAATCTATATGCAAAAGTGCAAAAAAAAATCATATTTTTGCAGTGATTGGGCTAAAAGTTGTACTTTTGTACCGAATAATTAGCAGATTAATATATTTTGTAATAAAAATAAGCGATAAATGAAAGTAGCAATTGTTGGCGCGAGCGGCGCTGTTGGACAAGAGTTCCTCCGCGTTCTCGCAGAAAGAAATTTTCCGCTTGACGACCTTGTGCTGTTCGGTTCGGAGCGTTCGGCAGGCCGGAAATATGTTTTTAAGGGAAAAGAGTATGAGGTAAAACTGCTTCAGCATAACGACGACTTCAAGGACGTGGACATAGCCTTCACGTCGGCCGGAGCCGGCACTTCAAAAGAGTTTGCCGCCGACATAACAAAGTATGGAGCCGTGATGATTGACAACTCGAGCGCGTTCCGCATGGACGACGACGTGCCTCTGGTTGTGCCTGAGTGCAACGCCGAGGATGCCCTCAAGCGTCCGCGCGGCATCATTGCCAACCCTAACTGTACGACAATAATGATGGTGGTGGTTCTGCTGCCGCTCGAGCAGCTCAGCCACATACGCCGCATACACATAGCAAGCTACCAGAGCGCAAGCGGCGCGGGTGCTGCGGCTATGGCCGAACTGCAGCAGCAGTATAAGGAGATTATCGACGGCAAGCCCGTAACCGTGAGCAAGTTCCCCCATCAGCTGGCTTACAACGTAATTCCTCAGATAGACGTGTTCCAGCCCAACGGATACACCAAGGAGGAGATGAAGATGTTTAACGAGACACGCAAGATTATGCACAGCGACGTTAAGTGTTCTGCCATGTGCGTGCGTGTGTCATCGCTCCGTGCCCACTCTGAGTCAGTGTGGATCGAGACAGAGCGCCCCATCAGCGTTGAGGAGGCTCAGAAGGCTCTGGCCGCTGCTCCCGGCGTAACGCTCGAGGACGATCCCTCTAACCTGGTTTATCCAATGCCGCTCGACACAGCAGGCAAGGACGACGTATATGTTGGCCGTGTAAGAAAAGACCTGGCCGACGAGAACGGACTGACATTCTGGCTCAGCGGCGACCAGATACGCAAGGGCGCTGCGCTCAATGCCGTTCAGATAGCTGAATATCTGATAAAGGTAGGAAACGTGAAATAATTTTAATGTAGCATTCTGATAAACAGATTCAATGCCCGGACACGGCCTTAGCGGCTGTGCCGGGCATTGTCGTTTTCTTATGGCGGCAGCCTTGATTATTGTCCGTCTCGGGCTAATGGCAGACTGTCGTTGACGCGTTTCTGATATACAGAGATAAGGCACGCCTGCCGTACGGATTGCAGCTATGCACATGTAGCAGGATGATGACGTAAGGATTGCCGGCAGAAAGGCTCCGGGCGATAAGTCTGCCGTCCGGTGATTTTTCGCCTTTCTGCGATGCTGTGAGGCAGAGTTTCCGCCATAGTAGTGCAAGTCTGTCGGCATGTTGACAGCCTGATCGTAACGTGTTGAATATCAGCGGCTTTGTAAAAGGTGCCCTTTTAGAGCCTAAAAGACCGTCTTTTGCATCATGAAAGGCCACCTTTTGCAGGCTGATTTGCCGTCTTTTACATTTATGTATGATAACGGCCGTGAATCAGTACGGCATAACGTGCCCCTACAGCAGTATTATTCATGACGTTATTGTGCCTGCTGCGGCCAGGTCGGGTGGGGCGTTATAGCCTGAAGATATGGTCGTCTGTATGTGCAAATCATGAAGAATGCGTTTATGTCTGTAAACCAGACGTTTACATGTTATGGCCGTTTACCCCTAAAATATGCTGAAATACATTTCAAAACATTAACAATAACCGTAATTTAATCAAATAAAGATACCTGTTTAAGTAATTTTTTGTTAACTTTGTGTCGGTTTTGTATTATTTGAAGTCATAAGTTTAAGAGATTTTCAGCGTAAGTGAAAGTGACCGGCGCTATCAGTTTATATGTTCATGCCTGTACCTCGTTGTGCAGGCTGGCGGCCGTTTCGGCGGTTGCCGCCTTGCTGTGCATGTCGGTCATGTCGTGTTCAGACGACGGAAAGCGCGGCGATGAGCGCACACCGGAGCATGAGGCGGCTCTGAAGAGTCTTGACGACTCGATATTCGTTAAGTCGGAATATGTCATGCGCACCATGCGTGAGGGCATGGCCAATGCAGCCGACAGCCTCGACTATTACGACTTCTACCTGCGCTGGCTGCGCTACAGAGTGTCGCTCGATTCGCCCGACACGATGAGGCTCAACTGGGACGGGCCGTTCGGATTTCTGAAGCGGCAGAAGCCCACGCCGCGCGTCAGGGGCATGATGGGCTTCTTATATAATGCCAAGGGCTCATATTATCACAAGTTTCATTACAATCCGCACGAGACAATAGATTTATATCATAAGTCGTACGAATGTATCATGGGCAGCGACATGGAGTATCGCCTGCCTGACGTATGCGCTAATCTCGGCGATGCCTACGTGGCAGTCAACGACATGCCGCATGCCGCCATGTGGTACAGACGGGCCCTTTATCTTTCTGACTCGCTGCGCCTGCCCAAGGAGACCAACGTTAGCCTGTATATGGGGCTTGGCCGTATATATCTCAATCTGGGCGACTTCAAGGAGGCTCTGCGCTGCTATCAGGTGTCCGACCGCAACTTCGGACTAATGCCGCTCAACCTGAAGCTCTACTTCCTTAACAACTACGGCAACTATTACTATTACGCCGAAGACTATCCGTCGGCCCTTGCCATATTCCTTAGGCTCAAGAAACTGCTTGAGCAGAGCCGCATGGAGCAGAGCTACGAGATGTATCTGTGCAAGGTAAACATGGCCGACGTATATCTCAATCTCGGCAACATGGCAGAGGCATACAGGTATCTCGACGAGGCAGAAACCTTCTTCGGCAGCATAAACGACGACATTGCGATATATTACTGCCACACGATACGCATAGGCCTTGCACTGAAAAAAGGTGATGTCAATGAGGTCAGACGTATACTCGAGGCGGAAAATATCAACACCGTGGTTGACTTCAACCTTGTGAACATACGCCAGCGCTATCTGCGCGAGTATTATGCCAAGACCGGAAACTATAAGAAGGCATACGAAAACCTTATGGGGAGCATTGAGCGCAACGACTCGCTCAAGCATAACACCGCAAATATGCGCACGTCGGAAATCATGATGCGATACACGCAGGACACGCTGAAGCTGCATCATCAGATTGTGCTGCAGGGCAAGGACGCCGACATACGCAGGGTGCGATGGGTGATGTATGTGGTGGCGCTGGCTGCCGTCATGCTGGTGTTGCTGTTCCTCTATCTGCTGACATACATGCGCAAGCGCAGGCTGCAGACCTACATGCAGCTCATGCAGCTTAAGCTGGCCAATGCCCGCAGCCGCATATCGCCACATTTCATCTTCAACGTGCTCAACAACAGCATATCAAAGACCGGAAGCCGTGACGCTGACGAACTGATGGCACTGACCAAGCTGATAAGGGCCAACCTGAAGATGTCTGACAAATATTACGTGTCGCTTAAGGAGGAACTGGGCTTTGTGCGCTATTATATCAGCGTGGAGCGCTCGTCCATAGGCGACGACTTCGAGTTCAGCGTTGAGGCGCCGCCGGATGATGTGCTTCAGAATGTCATGGTGCCGTCGATGTTCATACAGATACTCGTTGAGAATGCCATTAAGCACGGACTGAAAAGACGAGCCGGACACAAGTCGCTCAGGGTGAGCGTGGTGATGGAAGGCTCACGCTGCAACATCGCCGTGACCGACAATGGCGCCGGGTTCGACATACGACACAGCGACCCTAACTCAACGGGCACCGGACTCAAGGTGATAAGAAGTTCTATAAATATAATTAACCGTAACAACAAGCGCAAGATAAGATTAGGCATAAGAAACCTTACCGGCGATGACGGCAAGGTGGCCGGATGCGAGGTATCGCTGAGCTTGCCGCTTGGACTAAAAAATTCTTAGTATAGCAAACAACCGTATATTATGAACGCAATAATCGTAGACGACACTCAGGCGGCAATAGACAACCTGGTGGACAAGCTGCAGAAATATCCCGATGTGAGCGTCGTTGCCACTGCCGGAACAGGCGAGGAGGGTCTCGACATGATAATGAGACACAAGCCCGACCTGCTCTTTCTCGATGTTGAGCTTCCCGATATGACCGGCATAGAGTTTCTCTCGCAGTTTAACGATCTGGCCGAGTGGCCCTGCCATGTGGTGATATACACCGCCTACACTGACTATATGCTCCCGGCTTTCCGCAACAAGGCGTTCGACTTTCTGCTAAAACCTGTTGACGACAAGGAACTCGACACCGTGATAAGCCGCTTCTATGAGGAGCGCGACAGCGAGAAGGCCGCGGTGATAAAGGACGACAGCATCATAAAAAACGGCAACGACAAACTGCTGTTCTACACTAATACCGTTGACTTCCGTCTGGTGCAGATACGCGACATCTGCGTGTTTTCCTACGATCACGACACGCGGGTATGGATGGCGGTGGCTGCCGGATGCGACAAACCCATGCGCCTGAAGCGCAATGTCAACAAGGACGTGCTGCTCGGCATTGACGGCAGCTTCATACAGGTAAGCCAGAAATACATCATCAACATCAACTATCTTATGGAGGTGTGCGACAACATCTGCCGCTTTTATCCGCCGTTTGACAATATCGACTATGTCAAGGTGGGCCGCTTTTATCGCCGCAAACTTATCAAACGTTTCAGTGCGTTATAAGTCTGCCGGTCATGATAATGGGCTTTTTTATGGCGCATACAGTTCTTATGTCGGTTGTAAAATACTTGATTGGCGCAGTGAAACTTGGCCGGCATTGAATATTATAACCACCGGCCTGCATAGCAGATTTGTTGCAGACAACTAATGTTCGTAGATTGCAACTCATGTTTATGGTGGTCTATGCAAAAATAAAAAAAGGCGTCTGACTTTTGGTCGGACGCCATTTTTTGTTTTATATTATCTTAGAAGTTAACTCCAACTCTGAAGAAGAAGTCGCCAGCTTTTCCGTCAATCTCATCAACAAGATTGCAGAAGCCGTATTCATATCCAACCTTAAACGACAGGAACTTATAGGCTGCTGCCACACCTCCCTGCCATCCGATGTCGAATGTGTTGGCGCTTTCCATGTCATCTTTTGCAACGAGGAAGCTTACATACGGACCGGTGAAGAGGCCAACCTTGGCGTCGCCGCCCTTAACGAAGTTCCACGCACCGTTTCCTTCGAGCTGTATGAAGCCCGGATCCCAGTCCTTGCATCCTTTAGTAACATAAGCAGCACCTACCGACCAGTCGAACGAGTTGTCAATTGGAGCTGTATAAGATACACCGATATTTAAAGCTTTAAATTCAGACTTCGTGTTGAAGTCGCCGTCAACGTCAGAAACGTTTCCACCCCACCATATTGTGATGTTCTTCTGTGCACTTGCGCCTATTGCAACTATTGCAAAAAGGGCTACCAATAAAATCTTTTTCATAGTCGATTCTTTTTTGGTTAATAATACTTGATTTAAAACTCTATGCCGCAAATATACGAATTCTTTTTTAATGACAAACACAAAATGTAAGTTAAATATACTTTTTTGTATCAAAATGTGCTTATACTGCCGTCTTATGGCTTATTTGGTCGAAAAATAGAGTGAAGAGAACGGAAATCAAGATGCCTTATCTCTACAAGCCGGCGTAGATAAAATGATGCAAATGTTCAGTCAGATACACGGGTGCAGGTCGTCAATTAATCATCAAATCTGCATTTTTTTTATATCGGGTGCCTATATCCAAGGGCAAGGCTGATAAACGGAAGTGTTGTTTTGGGTGATATATAAAAAATAAAAGAGGTAAAAAGTCGTTGAAGACATTTCACCTCTTTTTTATATCTGTGCGCCTGATAGGACTCGAACCTACACGTCGCGGGACACTAGATCCTAAGTCTAGCGCGTCTACCAATTCCGCCACAGGCGCAGACTTTTGTGTTTTGCTGCGGCATAAAGCATGAGCGTTTACGTCATGTTTTGAGCTTTTCGCAAAAACTTTTGCAAAGGTACATCCTTTTTGTGTAAAAACCAAGGATATTTATGGGTTTTTGACTATTTTTTATTCTTCTGGTGTTCCTTTTCTTATGTATGTTGCCGTTTTACCTATGTTTTGTCGGTTGCAATTATCCGGATTGAGGGGCCTATGCCTTTATATTATTGCCACAAGTGCGGTTTCCGCCGCGAGTGTTATCAGCAGCATGGCCAGCTCTGTCCTGCGGCTTATCTTTACGGCTTTTCTCATGTCTTCAGTTGTAAGTTGCCGTTCGTTGTCGCCAATGTAGGGCTTGTAGAAATATTCGTTGAAGTAGGTGTGGCCTCCGCCGAAGCGGCAGTTTAGTATTCCTGCCAGGGCTGCTTCGGGGTAGCCGCTGTTCGGACTTGCATGTTTGCGTCCGTTTGTTGCAACAAACTTGAGCAGCGAAGGCCTTCCGGACATGAGCACCATGAGCAGCGCCGTGAGCCGTGCCGGCAGAAAGTTGGCAGCGTCGTCGGTGCGTGCCGCCATCATACCGAAGTCTTTATAGCGCTCGGTGCGGTAGCCTATCATCGAGTCGAGCGTATTTATCATCTTATACGCCATCATGCCCGGCACACCGAGAACTATGAGCCAGAACACCGGAGCGATTACTCCGTCGCTGAGATTTTCGGCAAGAGTTTCGAGTGCTGCTTTTCTTACCTCGTTGTCGGTAAGCTGTGATGTGTCGCGTCCGACAATCCTCGACACTTGCTTGCGTCCGCAGTCGAGCGACCTGTCGAGTGCCTCGAACACGCCCTTCACTTCTTTTATCAGCGTCTGTCCGGCAAGACAATAGAATATCAGCAAGGCCTGGATGATGATGGCTACCGTGTGCGACAGCATCTCGGCGAGCATTATTATCGCCGCCGTAACGGCAAAGGTGATTATAGTGAGCGAGACAGACATTGCGGCTCCCTTTGTTTTGCGGTGGCTGCCTTTGTTTAGCCGGCGTTCGCCTGCTGCTATGGTCTTGCCGAACCACACGACGGGGTGGGGCAGACGCTCTGGGTCGCCAAGCAGACGGTCGGCCGTCCATCCGGCTATTATTGATATTATAGGTGTCATTTCGTTTCTTATGCAGTTGCGTTATTTGTCTTGTTGTCTGTAACAGTCGTGACTCATAAAGTCTTTTATCGCAATTACGAGCATGTCGTTTTCGGCGCGTGTCTGTGCCGCCACCCTGAAATATGAGCTGTCTAGCCCTTCGAAGTTAGACGCGTCGCGTATCAGTATGCCGTAGCTGTTCACCAAAAACTCCTTCAGGTCGGCAGCCTTGCGCCCCTTAAGGCTTGCGAGCATAAAGTTTGTCATCGTCGGTCTGACGCTCACTCCGTCAATCTTGTTCAGTTCGTTTCTCAGTCTCTGCGCCTCGTCGAGCAGACCGCCGACATCAGATATCGCCTTCTCTTTGTTTTGTATGAGGTAAAGTCCCGCCTCGATGGCCAGTGCGTTTACGCTCCACGGATGGCGCAGGGCCTTCAGCCGGCTGATTAGCTGCGGCGATGCCGTTACGTATCCGAGCCGCAGTCCGGGTATGCAGAACTGCTTTGTCATGGAGTGTATCAGGATGATGTTGCCAGCGTCGGCAGCCTCGCGGTCAGAAATCAGCTTGAGGGTGGTGTAGTGTTCATAGCTCTGGTCTATCACGAAGATGTCGTTCTTGCTTTCTGCGGTTATGTTCAGCAGTTCTTTTCCGCCGATAACGGTGCCCGTAGGGTTGTTCGGGTTGCACATCCAGTGAGTTGCCTCGCCTCTGTATCCGCTTTCGCTGCTCATGGTCTTGCCTCCGGCCATCCTGCATGCGTCGGCATATTCGCTGAATGTCGGCATGCTGATCAGATTGATGCCGCTGCCGGCAAGTTTCTCGTTAGTGAGCCTTGCCGCCAGGTAGATGGCTTCGGTTGCTCCGTTGGTAACCATAATCTCGTTCGCCTCTATGCCACATTCTTCAGCCAAAGCCTTTTCGAGCGAGTAAGGTTCAGGCTCGGGATAGCTGCCTATTACGTCCATGCGGCCGGCCAGATGTTTTTTCAGACCGCTCAGGTCGGCGTGCGAGTAGATGTTTGAGCTGAAGTTCGACTTCACCTCCACATTATATTTATACAGGTCGTCTCCGTGTCCGTTAATCATCGTTGTCGTTTTGCAGAATTTCGTAAACCAGTTTCATGTCCACGTTGCGGCGTATCAGGTCAGCCAGTTTGTCGTATTGTTCGTCCTTAAACTCCTTCCAGTTGTCCGTTTCGCTCTTTGAGTGTTCCTCCTGTGTGTAGGGACTCAGCAGAAAGTCAACAAATCCGCTGTTGTCCAATATGCCGTGGATATAAGTTCCCATGCACCTTTCGCCTGCGATGCATCCGTCGTGCGTGCCGTCCTGCCGTGTGCAAAGCGGCCTTATGCTGCTGCCGCTGTCGGCCTCGGTGCGCCCGTTGTGTATCTCGTAGCCCTCCATGTCGCAGCTGTCGCTGCCGTTGAGGCCGAATCTTACCTGTTTTGTCGTCTTCTCGCGGTTCATCACGGTGTGCATGGGCAGCAGTCCCAGTCCGGGCATGCCGCTTATGCTGCCCTCAATGCCTTCTGGGTCGCTTATCATCGTGCCCATCATCTGGTAGCCGCCGCAGATGCCCACTACGGTCTTTCCGCTTTCGGCAGCCTTGATTATGGCCTGTGCCATGCCGCTCTTGCGCAGAAGGCTGAGGTCGGCCAGGGTGCTCTTGCTGCCCGGAATTATTATGATGTCGGCCTTGCTTATGTCTTCGGCGCTGTCGGCATAATAAAGATTTACACGACTGTCGCGCTCAAGCATGTTGAAGTCGGTGAAGTTGCTTATGTGGCGCAGCAGCACCACAGCTACACTCACCTTGCCGTTGCCGGCTGCATGGCGTGCCTTAGACGCCAGCTGCAGGTTGTCTTCCTCCTCTACGAAGATATCCTTGAAGTAGGGCAGCACACCTATGACGGGCACTCCGCACAGTTCCTCTATCATCTTGACGCCCGGTTCAAACAGTCTGATGTCGCCTCTGAACTTGTTTATCAGTATGCCCTTTATGCGCTTGCGCTCTTCCGGACGCTGAAGCATCACCGAGCCGTAGGCACTGGCGAACACTCCGCCGCGGTCGATGTCGGCAACGAGTATCACGTCGGCTCCTGCATACATTGCCATCGGCATGTTCACGAGGTCTGTCTCGCGCAGGTTAATCTCCGATATGCTTCCGGCGCCCTCCATGACAACAGGATTGTAGCGGCTGTTGAGTCTGTCGAATGCGGCGTTCACCTCGTTGCGCAGCACGTCGCGCCCCTTGGGGTTGAAGTAGCTGTAGGCGTCGCGGTTGCCAATTGGCCGTCCGTTTAGTACCACCTGACACGTCTTGTCGGTCTGAGGTTTCAGCAGCAGCGGGTTCATGTCCGTATGCGGACTGAGTCCTGCCGCCTCGGCCTGCACGGCCTGCGCCCTTCCTATCTCCAGCCCGTCGGGCGTGGCATAAGAGTTTAGCGCCATGTTCTGCGCCTTAAATGGTGCCGGACAGTATCCGTCCTGTTTGAATATGCGGCAGAAACCGGCCGCCACCACGCTCTTGCCGACGTCGCTGCCTGTTCCTGCGAACATTATGGGGTGAAGTTTCTTCATTTTTACTTTCCTTAAGTAAGATTTTATCTATGTTCCGAAATGCAAAGTTACGGATAAAAATCAGAACATAGCATAGTGTATGTTTTTTTGTGTAAATAAGTAGTTTACAAAAGTTATTTTTTAGTAAAAAAAATATACAGGGACCTTAAAATTATGGCATTTAAAGTTGTTTGGATAAAATGTTTTAATTATATTTGCAAAGCATTCTTGCGTATGCAGGTTATTAAATAAGGTCTGTGTTTGATAAGGATGTGCATGTATTAGAAAGGCGTTTGCTTTGACGCTTTGTTCTTGACACACTGGAATCTCGCAAATTCGAAGTATCAGTCAAGACATGGCGAGGCAGATGGTCACGGGATGTGTGCAAAAGAACATTCCTATATTGCCTTTGTATCTTGGCTATTTTGCCGGGGCAAGGGCAAGTAGGGATGTTATGTTCATATCAGCGTGGAACTGCACGTCATCTGTTCTGCTGATATGGGCAATGCGAGAGCCTCAGTGTGTGGGACGGCTGGCGGGCAAGTTTTCCACGCTTTTTTCTGTATATTGCAATTGACTAATAATTGAGAATTTGATAATTTTGTGCTTATTGGAAAGCGGGCACAGTGATATGCCGCACAGTTGGCATGGTATTAACTTATGCAGACTAAATTACGTTTTATTGTTTATGGTGAGTTGTATGTTGTTGACCTTAACCAGACGATGTATTTTAAGGCAGACGATCATTATACTCATATATATTATTCATCAGGTACGCATTTTATGATACCTTTCGGGCTTTCAAAAGTGGAAGACGCTATACATGAAAAACAGCAGTTTCGTAAGCGATTTGTAAGACTGGGCAGAACATATATTGTAAACATAGGATATGTGTTTCATGTAAATGCAATAAAGCAAGTTTTGCTGGTTTCTGACAGTCATGGGGTTAATCATACGATACATTTGCCTAAACCGGTATTGCGTACGTTAATGGGACTGCTGGATGAGGCCGTATCTCAGGCGGACAGATAAAATTATTGCGGGAATTAACACAAGCACAGAAATTAATCTATTAAAACGGAATGATGAGAACTCTGATTGAACATAGTTTGGCACATGAAAGCCAAGTATGAAATATACATCTCTAATTAAGGTGTATTGTTGTGGTTGGTTTATGCTAGTTTTAAGCGTATTCTGCACCGGGAAAATGCAGTATTTTGGGTGGCAACGGCAAACGGTTTGTTTGCTGCTGAAAAACGGGCTGTTTTCTCATAAAAAGTGGCCCGTTAACTACACGTAAATGATAGGTTAATGATTTGAAACCTTTAAGTCTGGTTTTGCTTTCAATCTGTGTCCGGTATAAAGTCGTATTGGCGGATTTTTAACGGAAGACATATGTTCTGCTTGCAGTTTTTATGGGATGGGCGGTCTTTGCTTCTTGCGGATTAAACTATATGGCTGTCCGGACAAAAAATCAATACTTTGATGTGCCTTGCCTGTAACATAAGTGCTTATTGCCAACCGCTGTGTATGCCCAATGTTCATGTCGAATAGTCATTCTTGTCGTTTACTGAGAATTTTGGGTTTAAGTGTCAGAATTTTTCTGTATCCTTGTCTGTTTCGTGTAGGCAGGGCAAGGCTCTTTTAACATAATTCGATGTATGCAGAATCATTGTTTTTATATAACATCTCAGAGCGTCTGAGGTGGCTGCAAAGTGTTGTTGTATATTCTTTGATAAATTGCTTCATTTCGCTGATATGTTGTTTATGGAAGTAAATTCACGAAAAGAATGATAGGGTTCACGAATAACACGGTTTTATAATGCCATGCCTGCATAAAATGTGTTTAATTTTGTCTGCAAATGTATGCATACACATATATAAATAAGGTGTGCATGGTGATACTGAAACATAAATTATAAAATAAACTTTAATTTTAAAAACGCTGAATTATGAGAAAAAATGTACTGGTTTCTCTTCTCGCTGTGACCTCGGCTTCAACTATGCCGGCATGGGCCAATGCGGATGTAGATCAGATTAAGACAGATGCTGCAACCGACTGGGAAGGTGCGTCTGACTTGGAAATTGAGAGCGGACTGATTGTTTCTCCGTCTGGTGCAACAGTCACGCAGAATATCGGAAAGCTGTATCCCGGAACATATACGCTTACAGCTGAAACTAATGAGAATGCTAAGATCTTGATTGACGGCAAAGAACTTGCTGCTAATGGCCAGTTCAAGATTAATGCTGTTAAGGACGTAATCATCAGCATTGAGAGCAAGGATGGAAGCCAGTATAAAGTAGGCGGATTTAAACTGACACTGGTCTATAACTTTGCAAATGCCAAGAGCGTGCTCACATCAATGCTTAGCGAGGCTACTTCTAAGATTTATACAGAAGATGAAGACGATGAGACCGGCAAGGCCCTTCTGCAGGAAGCCAGCTCATTGGCAACTAAGGTGGCTGCCATTGCTGACGACAATGAAGACTCTTATGCTAAATATATAGAGTATGGTCTTTATGCCGAGACTCTTGAAGAGTCTGCAATTTACAACGAAATAGCAGAATTCAGCAAGAAAGTTGACGCTCAGGCAAACAACTCTTCTGCTTATGCTGAGGCTAAGAAGGTTTATGAAGCACAGACAACAGCTCTTGCTACAGCTAAGGCCGCTGTTGATGCAATAGCTGATGCTGACGAGAAAACATATGTTGAGGCAATGACAAAAGGTGCTTACGACACTATCAGCGAAGAGATTGAAAAATATAAAACTGAAGCCGATGCCGCATATGCAAAAGGTACTGCCGGCGTAAAGTTTACGACAGAATATAACAACAAATTTGTAACAAAGATAAATGGTCTTATATCAGACTATTCTGATGCGATAGAATCAGCTCAAGCTGATCATGCCGCTTATGTAGAGGTGGGTGAGGCTATTGCAACAATCAAGACTCTTTATACCGAATCTCAGCAGGAAATCTATAGCGGCCTGCAGGGTGACGATACTCATCCTGATGTCTATGAGGCACTGCGCACAAAGGCACAGACAGAGCTTAACGCCGTTTATGTAAATATCATGACCGTTGAGAAGGCTAACGGAACAGATGAGAATCATGCCGGTGCGGCAACTGCAAAAGAAGAAAATCTTGCCAAACTTGCAGAATATACAGCTTCAATCAACGAGCTGAAGACAACTTATGTTGACAAGGCAAATGCCCTTAAAGAAGCCTATACAAAAGCTAAGGCAGACTTGAAAGGCCTGCAAGACCGTCTTGACGCTTTGAAGAAAACTCCGGGCGTAGGCGACAATGCTGAGTTTGCAGAGACAATCAGCGAGATACAGGCATCTATCGACGCATTTAGCAGCACAATAGAGGCTGATAATAAGGAAAATACAATCGACAGCAAGGATTACTCAGAAACAGTAAGCAAGATAAGCACAGCTATCGATGAACTTACAAGTGGTTCGCAAGATGCTGTTGACAACTATAACGCTTGGGGTGCAGTTACAGATCTTCTGAAAGATAAGCAGAAAGAATTCGACGATGCAAAGAAAGTCGTAAATGCGTTGGTATCAACAGACAAGGCGTATGTTGTAAGCGGAAAATATGCAACAGAAGAAGCTGCTATCCAGAAGAGCATAGATGGCTTTAAATCAGGTGCTGAGACTGCTCTGAAAGAAGGAACGTGCGTTAAATATCAGACAGACAACACAGATGCAATCAACGAAATATCTGCGACTGTTGCTGCATATCAGCAAGCTGCTAAGGATGCCCTTGACGCATACGAGATTATTGTTGGTGAGGTTGCAAACTGTAATATGGCCATCGCTTACCTTGAAGAGAAAGTTACCAACCGTTCGGTATATGTATATGCAGAATCTACAGACCAGAAAAAAGTAACTTATGGCGATAAGATCGACGGCTTCAAGGCTACTATAAAAGAGATAACAACTGATAAGGATGAAGCCCTCGACCTTGAAGGCAAAGAACATAGTGATAAGCTTATTGAAGTAGCTGACGAGGCATACACCGCAAAAGTTGAAATTGAAGGTAAAGCCGAAACTTTGGTTAATTCTTATGATACCGATAAAGCTAAGTATGATGAGGATGTGGTAAGCATTGCGTTGGAGAAACTTCTTGCGCAGGCAACAACTCTTGTTGAGGGAGCTTATGGTAAGATTAATGCCTATAGTTGGAGCCAGGAAGAACTCGGACTTTCACACGGCGATATCAATAATAAGAAGGCTGCCATCGAAGCAGAGCTTAGAGATCAGGAAAGTAAGATTGAAGGCGCAAAAACAGAGTCTGATAAGGCTGCTGCAATGGCAGTGCTTACAAGTGTGACGACAGAAGTAAGCAAAATAAATACCAAGATTGACGAACTGATAAAAGAGGCTAACGGAGTAAAAGAAAAGGTTCAGGCCAATAAAGATGCCAAGACAGCAGCCGACAAAGTTATTAACGGCATAGTGACACAGCTTCTTGGAAACCGCAGCACGATCAAAGGCGTAGAAGAGTTGAACGAGGATGCTTCAAGAGCAGACGAGTTTACTGCTATGGTAAATGAGCTGAATGGCAAAATTGATGAGCAGCGTCAGGCCGTTAATGATGCAGATGCTACAGAGACACTTGTTGCTGCATGGGCTGACAGTGAAGATGAAGAGGGCAATAAGGTTGAAGGCATTGAGAGCAAGCTGAATGCGATATCTGCTGATGTTGAGGCAGCACGCGAGGCTGCTCAGGCTTCTACGGCCAACTATAAGGCTTATACCGAGATACAGAAGACAATCGCTGATCTTGATATCGATGCTAATATAACAAAGGCAACAGATGCAGTAGCTGCCGTTGAAGGTATAAATGCTGAGGCAAAGGCTTATTATGACGGTTTAATCAGCGGCTACAGCGATAATCTCGCAACTTTGAAGCAGAAAGCTCTTGACGCTTATTCAGGTGAAGACCGCAACTGCGCAGAGATTTCAGCAACGATTATAGCACAACTCAAAAACCTTAATACCCTTATTAAGGCCGTTGGCACTGATGCAAAGAATAACCAGACAACATACGAGGAGCAGGTTGCAGAGTATAAAAAGACAAACGAATATTGGTCTGAAACTTATTACAAGATTTCAACCGGCGACCAGACAAGTATCGTTCAGGAATACCTTAAGCAGCTCACAGAGCAGCAGACAGCTCTTACAGAACTGAATGCACAGATGCTGAAGAATTACAATGAAGGTAAATCGGTTGCTGAGAATGAGAATGTATTGGCGAAACTGAATGAGATTAAGACTACTGTTAAGGCTATTGCCGACACTCAGGAAGAAGGCTATAATGCAGCTGTTGCAGCAGACAACAAGGCACGCTATGACGCGTTTACTGCTACTGTGAAGGATGCAAGAAATACTTATAATGAGGCCCTCACCACAATAGCTAAGTTCAGTGCCCTTACAAATTCTGAACTTGTATCAGTTGCAAATGAAGCTGTAACTACAGCTAATGCTGCAATCAATGGTATACTTACAGACCTTCGTGTACTTGAAAGTAATGTTTCAGAAGAATATCTGGCAACTGTAAGTCCGGCAATATTCGATGCTGCTGAGTCTCATAAGGCAGAGGCTGAAACTTATATTACAAAGATAAATGATGCTGTAGCTGCACTTGATAACGCTGTAAGCACCGTTGCCAAGAGTGTGTTCAGTAACAACTTTGCTTTGGCAAACGCTAAGTTGGATGCAGCAATTACAGAATTGACAGATGCCGGTTATAATTCTGATGTTATAGCAAAATCATTCTCTGATGTAAGAAAGATTGTTGCAGATGCAAATAAAGATTTTGCCGACAAGTATTTTGCTTTATCTGTTGATGCTCATCTTAACGCTTTCGCCACTATCGACGAACTGCTTGTTGCAGGTAAGGAAGATGCTGCACAGCGTGAATGGACAGTTGTTATTACAGCTATCGACGAGCAGGTGGCTAAAGAAAGCGCCGACCTTGAAACTTTTGAATATATCGGCGATACAGACGGAACAAAAAAGCAGCAGATAATTGATAGTTATGATGCACTTGTTGAGGCTACTGTTACTGCTGCTAAGAATGCATATACAGAAGTAGAAAAGGGCAATTTGTATGCAAGTCTGCCGTCAATAAAGGCTTTGCTTGCTCCGTTTGAAAGCAGTACAATTTATTCTGACGCAAAGGCTGCATCACAGGATCAGGTTGCCAATAAAGAGGCTTACAATGCAATGAAGGCTGCTCTCGGTGAACTTCAGGCAAGTCTTGAAGCTGCAGCGGAATTTGTAAATGGCTATGTAATTACAGTTGATTGCGGTGAGGTAACAGCTCAGAATCTTTTAAACACACAGCAGTCAATCATTGATCGTAAGTTGTCATCAGGCGGATGTGTTGACTACTATGATGACGGTGAGGGAGCATTTAAGACAAATTGTGCTGGCATAGAAGCTGCAATAGCATCTATTTATGTCACTGCAAATGATAGAGAAAGTCTTAGACTTGCAGATGAGATAGTTTCGCTCAAGGGTGATCAGAACAAAGCTGCCGCAGCTGTAGAAGGTACAGACAAGGTTGCCGAGGTAGATGCTTATATCGAAAAGATAAACTCTATGGCTGAAGAACTTGAAGATATGGAAACAGATGCTGACTTCATCGCTCTCGATGAGAAAGACAAGCAGCCTAAGTATCTTGAGTTTGAGACAAAGATTGCCACAATGCGTGCCGAGCTTGCTGCATATTATGATGCAAATCTTGCTGCTACAACAATAGAAACTCTTAACTCTGCTTTAGCCGAGGTAGAGAGCAAGTATAATGCCGAGGTTGAGGTTCTTAACGGATGCCATGAAAATGTACAAAAAGATTACACTGGGGCTCTCGCTGCCGTTAAGACTTCTATCGACAATATGAGCGCCGAAATAGCCAAGTATGCTGAGGCCGGCTCAATATTGTTCTATGAAGGCAAACTCTCTACCGGCATAGCAGCTGTTGAGGCAGAGTTGGCTAAGCTCACACAGGATATTGCTGATGCTCAGAAACCATACACAATCAACGATGCGAAGTATGTAGAGCTTACAGCAGAGCTCGACAAGCTGGAGGCAAGTCTCGATGCTGTTGTTGAGAAGATTAGCAATTACGAATTCTTCGATATAAAACAATATCAATATTATATTGAAGATGTTAGAGGCGTAATTGATTATGACCGTCAGATACTTGAGGAAACCAATGCAGTGTTCTCTTTGACAGAAAATAGTGAGAATGTAAACAAGTCCCTTGTTGAATTATGTATTGCAGATTTAGATAAATATGCAACATATTATGAGCTTGAGCAGCGTATTTATAATAGTAATGAGAACAAGTCTGGCTTGTTGGCTCTTTATAATAAGGTTTCGAATATTATAAACACAAGCAAGTATACAGAGGAAAACGGAGATGAACTTAGAGCTGAACGTCTTCGTCTCAATAGATTAATTGGATTGCTTTATACTTATAATTCAGATGCATATAATAATGGTACTGTAAATCAAGACCTTGACGGAAATCCGTTGCTCGATGAAGAAACCGGAGTTCAGGGCGTGGCTATCGACTATATGACAGAGGCCGTTCCTGCCGTATGGGAGCGTTATGGCGAGCTGACAGAGCAGCTTAACAGCCTGAAGGCAGATGCCGAAGGTTATGCTTATATCCTTGGCGACGTTAACCGCGACGGTTCGGTACTGGTAGACGACTATACTCAGATTCTGAACTATGTTCTTGAGGTTGAGACGGTAGATGAAGGCTCAATGGAATATCTTGCAGCTGATGTAAACGAGGATGGCAACATAAATATCGGTGACGTTACAGCTGTTACAAATGCTATTCTCGGCAACAATAATACAGGCCTGAGAGCAGTGGCACGCTATGAGGCAGCTCAGCAGGGTGCTGCAGGTAGCCTCGAACTTGCTACAGAAAGTAATGGTGACGTGACACGTGTGGCTGTCAGGATTAATGGTTCTGCTGCATATGTAGGCGCACAGATGGACATCAAGCTCCCGGCAGGTGTAACACTGCTCAGTGCTACATCCGGCAGCAGCGAGCACAACCTCTATCAGAACACATTGGCCGACGGCACACAGCGTGTGGTTGTAAGCTCTATGCAGAACAGCGCGCTCGGCACCAACGGCGAGGCTGTTGTATTGCTCGAACTTGCTGGCAAGGTTGACGGCAACATAAGCATCGCTAACGTGTTTGCTTCTGATGCAAGAGGTATTGCCTACAGCATCGACGGCACAGGCGAGGGCACAACAGGTATCGGCGGTGTTGACGCAGACAAGAGTCTGAAGGATAAGATTTACTCTGTAGGCGGTCAGGTGATGAAGACTCTGAAGAAGGGTGTTAACATCCTGCGTGGCTCAGACGGTTCAACCAAGAAAGTGCTTCGCAAATAATCGAGACCCTGAAAGTTAGATAGAATTATACTCTTATGGACATGAAGGCGTGGCGTCACGTAGGCTGTCACGCCTTCTGTTTAAGGAAAATAATTTCAAGAAACCATTTAGTTTAAAAATTGAGTATGATAAAAACAAACATTCTTAAATGTCACTTTGCCTCACGGCTGATTATGGCATGCCTTATGGCGGTTGGCTCTTTTGCTTGCGCATTGGCCGACAACAAGGTGACGATAGAGAGCTTTAACATAAAGCCAGGCGAGGAAAAGACTGTTGCTGTGTGTCTTGACAACAGCGACAGGATTACTGCTTTGCAGATGGATATTGCCCTTCCCGATGGTATCGTTTATGTTGCCAACAGTCTGACACGTGATGAGGTACGTCTTGACCGCGACTACCATTCTCTTTTTATGAGCACTCTTTCTGACGGCAATCTGCGTTTGCTTATTGTTCCTTCAGACACTGTCTCTATTTTTGGCGACAGTGGTGCCGTAGCTTATTTTAAGGTTAAGGCTGAAAACAGTTTTGTAAAAGCCGGTAAAATAGACTTCACAAATATCCTTGGCAGCAGCCATGAAAAAGGTGAAGACGGCTATACAAAGAGTTTCCCCATGGCTGACTTTAGTGCAGATGTAGCTCCTTATGTAGGAAAACTTTATACAGCTGCTGACACATTGGCTATAAAGACCGACGGAACATCAAAGAAGGTAAGCCTTGTGCTCGACAACTTTATTAACGTAAGAGGCATGCAGGCTCTGATAACTTTGCCTCAAGGACTTTCGTTTGAAGTTAAAGACAACGGTAAACCGAAGTTTGAGTATGGCAGCCGTCTGCCTCAGAATGCTACTATAAGCTCTAACATGACATCTGACGGCAAATTGAAGATTGCTGTTGCTGGTATGACAACAGAGAATTTTGCCGGAACAACAGGTGAGGTGCTGGCTTTCTATGTTAAGGCTGACGAAACATTGGCGCTGAAATCTGATCTTGTGATAAATGATGTCATTGTTTCTAACGAGAACGGTAATGCTTTCGGCCTCTATGACGAAGTGAAACTTAGCGTTACAAACTCTTATCTTGCACATTATACTCCGGCAAAGGCATTGGTAGATTCATTGCGTAATTTGTACAACGAGGCAGTTGACAGCATTGCCGCAAATGCCGCTAACGTTAAGGATAACGAAGACATTCTTGCCGCTGAAGCTGCAATAGTAGCAAAGATTGATAGTTTGCATAAGGTTGTTGATGACTCTTATGCCAATGAAACTTTGGCCGAAGGTCTTGCTGATGTTCAGGCTGGAGCCGATGATATAGCTACATCGATAAAAGCTCTTGTTGAAAATGCTTTGGCTGCCCAGGCTGGCAAGGAAGCTGTAAACGAAGAGGCGTACAAGCGTCTGACCGCTCAAATAACTTCACTTCAGACAGAACTCGATGCCGCAAAGGAAACAATCAATACCGAGTGTAAGGACGTTGCCTCTCAGTTTACTGAAGTAATCGACAGCATCCAGACTCGCATCACAGCAATCTCCGACAGTGTTAAGACAGCTTATGAGGCTGTAGAGCTTACATCAGAAAGTACAATCGACTCATTGTCAGTAAAGGCATCTATCGCCCAGCTTCTTGTAGACGCCAAGGCCGCTCAGGCTGTTGTAACTGCCAATGAAGCTGCCTATAACCGTCTGACAGCTGAGATAGCTTCACTTCAGACAGAACTCGATGCCGCAAGGGAAACAATCAATACTGAGTGTAAAGATGTTGCCTCTCAGTTTACAGAAGTGATCGACAGCATCCAGACTCGCATCACGGAAATCTCCGACAGCGTTAAGGCTGCTTATGAGGTAGGCGAGCTTACTGCAGAGAGTACAATTGATTCTCAGTCAGTAAAAGACTCTATCGAAAAACTCCTTTCTGATGCCAAGGCTGCTCAGGCTGTGGTTGATGCCAATGAGGCTGCTTATGCCCGTCTGACAGAAGAACTTGAGGCCCTTCAGGCAGAACTCGATTCCGCTGAAGAGACTGTCAATACCGAGTGTAAGGACGTAGCTGATCAGTTTGTTGATGACATTAAGGCCATTCAGGATGAAATCGATGAAATTTCGGAGAAAGTAGAAAGTGATTATGAGGCTGTTAAGCTTACAGAAGAAAGCACGATCGACTCTCAGACAGTAAAAGATGCTATTGCAAAGCTTCTAGCAGATGCTGAAAAAGCTCAGAAAGAGTATGAAGAGGCAACCGGAATTTATGGAATAACAATCGATGATATACAGAACGGTGATGTTGAAGTATATGATATTACCGGAAAGAAACTTAACTCATTGGTTAGAGGAAAATTGAATATTGTGAAATATTCGAATGGTAAGATCTATAAAATACAAGTTAAGTAGAATGCAGGTAAATTGTTATTCGACGTGAGTCGCGTAACATTAAAATTCAGATTGCAGCACGGCAGGGCTTTTCCCTGCCGTGTATTTTTTTGTTTTCAAGTCTATACCTGTTTTACTTCTTCTTACAGCATTCGGTTTTGCTGCAATTCTTGCAGTCTTGTTTACATTCTGTCTGTTGCTTGTCGCAGCAGTTCTGTTTTTTCTCACAGTTTGCCTGTTGTTTGCTGCAGCCCGCCTGTGCCTTGTCGCAGCAATTCTGTTTTTGTCCGCAACTTGCCTGCTGTTTCTCGCAGCAAGTTTGCTTCTTGTCGCAGCCGGTCTTAACGGTGGCCGTGTATCCGATTTTCTCGAAGCCCTTCATCAGCTTTTCGGGCGTTGTCTTGTCGGCGTCGTAGGTCAGTGTAACCTCCTGCCGACTGATGTTTGTCTCTATTGCCTTTATGCCCTTCTCGAAGCGCATGTTGCTCTTAATCTTGTTCTCGCATGCCTCGCAGTGCATCTGCGGATTTGTGGTTACGATGATAGTCTTGATGTCTTTGGCAAAACTTGTGATAGCGCACAGCGCCAATGTCAATAATAAAAAATGTCGTTTCATAACTTTCTGTTTTATCTGTTTGGTTTTATTTTTTGTATAATAATTTGTCTGTACTTTGTTCGGCTTACTACATCCTTCCGATGTTTATCCTCACTCCGGCATAGAACATGCGGCCGTGCACGGGACCCCATACAAGTGTAGGCTCGAAGCCCGTGCCCCATGGATTGTCGGCACCGTAGATAGATGTCTTCTGGGTGAAGCCGGTAAGGTTTTCGCCTCCGACGTATACCGACCAGTGGCGGAACCAGCGCGTTATCTGTGCGCTGAGCTGTTCGTATGAGCCGAAGCGCTTGTTCCACGACATTGTGCCGTCCGGCAGTTCGTAAGGATCGGGCATCCGGCCGCCGCCGTTGAGCTGCAGCGTGGCGTCAAACTGCCACAGGCCGAGCGGTGTCTTGTATGATGCCGTGATAAGTCCCTTGTATTTGCTTGTCAGCGGTTTTTCGAGCAGTCGGCCGCCGTAGGTGGCCTTCACGTCGTTCAGACGGTAGGCTGCCGTGAGCGTCATGCCCTTAAATATTGGGTAAGTGGCGTCTATCTGCAGCGTGTGCGAATACGACTTGCCGTTCAGGTTGCCTATGTGTATCACGCCCGGATCGGTGTCATAGTCGGTTACGGTCTGCGCCATGAAGCGTGTGTAGTAGTATTCGGCGTTGAGCTTCAGCGTCTCGCCCAGCAGCGGAATGTTCAGTGCTGCACTCGCCCCGTAGTTCCATGCCTCCTCCTGCTCAAGGTCGTCTATCACGAGCCGGCGTCCGCTCGCCAGCAGATAGTTGTTTTCGGCCAGAGCGTGCGGCGTGCGGTAGCCCTTTCCTGCCGAGAGGCGCAGCGTAAGTATGTCGGTGGGCATGTATTTCAGGTGCAGGCGCGGCGTTACGAATGTGCCGTACACCGAACTGTGGTCGGCCCTTATGCCCGCCATGGCTGTCAGCCGGTGGTCGAGGTTGAATGTATATTGGGCATATATGCCGGGCACGGTCTCCTTCTCGTTCATCCTTACGGGCGATGCCTCCTTGTCGTTCACCATGCGCACGGTCTGTCCCAGATAGTCGTGGTTGAGGCTCAGTCCGGCCGACAAGTTGTGCATCTTTGTGAAGTTGGTCTCAAACACCAGCGACGCATACACGTTCTTCTCGTTCACGTCATACGTCTTGTGTCCGTATCCGGCGTCGAGCATGTGCATCGAGCCCGATGCCATGAGGGCTATGTTGGTGCCCTTGTGGCGGTCTATGATGAAGGCGTGCTTCATGTAGGCTTCATACCGTTCCGTGTCGAGCCCTATCCTGAACAGTTCGGCGCCGTCGTTGCCGCGGTGGCCTGTCTGTCCGCCGTTGCGGTGCTCCTTCAGTGCGCCTATGCCTCCGTGGAATATATACTTTTCTCCTGCCCAGAGCCATCTGTTCTGCAGGTTATACTGTTCCACTTTCGGCTTGTCGTAGAAGCCGTCGCCGTTGTCGTCGTGATTCTCAAAGCTGTTCTCGTAGTGCATCAGCACCTCCGTGCTCAGCTGCTTGTTTATGTGCAGGTTGGCATCGGCGTTGGCCTCTATGCGGCTCTTTGTGTCGCCGAAGAGGTTTACCTCTATGCCCTCTTCGTCCTCGGGTTTCTTGTAGTCTACGTTTATCTGTCCTGTTATGGCCTCGTAGCCGTTCTTCACCGACGCCGCACCCTTAGACACCTGTATGCCCTTCATCCATGGGCCGGGCACGTAGCCCAGCGCATAGGGCGCCGCCGCACCGCGGAAGTTGGGCATGTTTTCGGTCATCATCTGCACGTAGGTGCCGGCCAGTCCCAGCAGTTTTATCTGCCTTGCGCCCGTCGTGGCGTCGTTGTAGCTCACGTCTACGGCAGGGTTTGTGGTGAAGCTCTCGCCAAGGTTGCAGCATGCCGCGCGGAACAGCTCCTCGCGGTTCAGGTTGAATCCGTTTACGGCTCCGCCCATACGTGTCGTTCCGGCGCGGCGCGCCACCACAGCCACCTCGCCCAGCGAGCTTTCGCGGTGTATGCTGTCGTTATGGCTTATGCTGTCTGTGGCCAGTGAGGCCGTGCCGTTGCCGGCGCATATTGTGGTGCAGGCAGCCAGTGCGGCTCCTGCAGCTGTAAGTCTTATGTTCATCAGTAATTCTTGCTTTTATCCGTTTTTTATTGTTCTTTAGTTTCCGGCTGCGTGCTGTATGTGCCCCAGCCGTTATGTCTTTGTCGCCCCCGTCGTGCCTTGGTGCTGCCTCGTTGCTGCAGAGGCTTCAGCCAGGCATGATATGGTCAGGCGCGCATGCTTGGGCGCCTGACTTAAGGGTGAGTAAAAAATATTATGATAAAAAACAGGATAAAATCAGATTATCAGCACTCTTATCATGGCCAGATATAGCCGTGGCGGAGCGTGCAGCAGTCTTGGCGCATACCGGCAGATGAGATATGCTGAAGCGGGCGCCTGACAGTATGAGGCAATGCTGTATGGCGGCAGCATCGTGGCCTGAGCGTCAGGCACGCTTGCCGGCTTTTGCTGCCCCGTGGTTGTAGGCCACAGCTTCATCACCACCGTTTCGGCACACGACTTGGCTTCCATGTGCAGCCTGTCGCACTGCCGGCAGCATGTGCTGCGGCATTCGGTCTGAGCCTTGTTGCCCTTGCAGCAGCATTTCACAATCACAAAACCAGCTCCGCCGGCCACCATCATCAGTGACAGCAGCATGCATATCAGTATGTTGCCTTGGCGTTTCATCATTTCTTTTGTGCGTTATGTGACAGTGTTAAACAAGCCGGGATGTTGCTTCAGCCCTTGCTGCGTTAATGAAAATTTTTTGTGCAAATATATAGCATGAGCCTTACAATGCAAAGCAAATTAATTTTTTTTATAAACTTCACAGACAAAATAATGATTTCGGTATAGCTGTCTTGTGCTGATAATATTGCGGATGCAGTGAGAAAATGGTATATGCAGATTGCGTATTAATTGCAGGCAGCTCGGGCATATTTTGAGAACGTGTGTCTGGGGAGTTATAAAGCACTTGTTTTTGATGAAAAAACAGGCCACTTTTGATGTGAAAGTGGCCCGTTTCCGACCCGTAAACGATAGGTTAATGATTTGAAAGCAATACACTTTGTTTTGCTTACGGTCGGCGTTTTATTTGCTTTTGTTTTGAGTGTTTGTTAATGAAAACGGTGCGTTTTTCTTATGATTTTTTGCCGTTTTATATGACAGGCTGTTTTGGCAGGCGTCTTTTGGGTGTTTCGTGATGGAGTAAAAAAAACAACTCGCCACATCTTTAAGCAACTTTTTGGGGAGTTACTTGCAGATGTGGCGAGTGGCATGTTTTTATCTAAAAAGACTTCTTGTCCTATTTATCTTGGCTTTTTGTCCGCGATATGCTGTGCGTTGTCTTGTCAGCGGGTCTTGCGTGCCATGAGTTTCAGCAGGGCATATCCGCCGAACAGCTGAACGAGCAGACCGGGCCAGCCGAGGCGCAGGTCCTGAAGGGCGGCAGCCATCGAGCCAGTCATGCCCCATTCGGCTATTGTACCTATGGTCTGATATATAACAATAGCTGCTGCCACGGCTACGATGCTGACCTTCTTGCAGCGCGACGCAACGGCAGCAGCGGCAAGGGCGAGCAGGCCCGACTTGATTAATATTATCGGCAGCATGGGTGCCGGCGGCATGCCGAACATCATATTGTTTACCAACGGCGAGGCTATGGCCGTGAGCAGTCCGGCGGTGATGCCGTAGCGGTAGGCTGCAATGAGCGTGAAAAAGTAGATAGGCAGCCACACCAGTCCGCCCTGCGGCAGCATGTGGCACAGTTGAGGCAGCAGGATGTTGCCTGCCACGAACGCAGCAGCCAGGGCGTAGGTCTTGCCTTCGCGGTAGCTTAGCTGTTGTATCTGTGATATTGTTGTTTCCATTAATTATGAATTGTGAATTATGAATTATGCTTTATGAATTCTTTAATCAGTTTCCATGCCTCGTCGGCCGATTGGGCTGTAGATGTCAGTTGTTCAACGGGGCATATCCCGGTGCCTTCGCGGTTGATAATGTGGTCTACAGTCTTGCCGTAGCTGAGGCTTATTCCGGCATCTTGCAGTTTGCTGACAGCCGGCCGGCTGATGACTTCGGCGTATACTTCGGCCACGCCGCCCTTGACGAGCAGGAAAGCCGCACCAAGTCCGATAACCTTGTCGGCCACCGAGGCGCCCTGCGTAAGGTCGGGATGAGAGGTTACGGCATCGAAGAGGTCTGCCACGCCCCTGCGTCTGAACACAATGGTCTTGCCGCCCGGTGAGCGCATCACTCCGCGGCAGCCGTCATGGCCGAGCATGCTGATGAGCTTATCCATTCTGCTTCAGCTCCTCCACGAATTTGTCAATGCGGTGCATCTCTTCCGGAATCTTGATGCCCTGTGGACAATGTTCAACACACTGGCCGCAGCCAATGCAGTGGGATGCCTGGCGCAGGCGCGGCACGCTGCGGTCGTAGCCTATTAGGAAGGCGCGGCGCGCACGACGGTAGTCGGGGTCCTGACTGCCCTTGTTGGGCATGTTGCCCTCCTTGATGCAGCGGTTATAGTGAGACAGCACCGCCGGTATGTCTATGCCGTAGGGGCAGGGCATGCAGTAGTTGCACTCGTTGCAAGGTATCGTGTTCAGGTTGTATATGTCGTTGGCAATCTCCATCAGGAACGCCTCTTCCTCCTTTGTGAGCGGTTTCAGCGGCGAGTAGGTGCAGAGGTTGTCTTTCAGGTGCTCCATATACGTCATGCCGCTCAGCACGGTGAGCACGCCGTCGGGAGTTCCCGCAAAGCGGAATGCCCAGCTGGCCACGCTGTTCTCGGGCTCGCGCTCCTTCATCTTGGCCACGATAGGGTCGGGCACGTTGGCGAGTCGTCCGCCCAGCAGCGGCTCCATGATTATTGCAGGTATGTTGCGCTTTTTCAGTTCGTTGTAGAGATATACGGCATCAGTGTTCACGGGATTGATCTCGTTGGCGTAGTTCCAGTCGAGATAGTTAAGCTCTATCTGCACGAAGTCCCAGTGATACTTGCCTTCGTCGTGCCATTTTAGCATCAGGTCGAATATCTTGACATCGCCGTGATAAGAGAAGCCGAGGTTGCGTATGCGTCCCTTCTCGCGCTGCTCCACGAGCCAGTCGAGTATGCCGTTGTCCATATAGCGGCCATTGAATGTGGCAAGCGAGTCTTTGCCCTGTCCGATGGCGTGCAGCAGCAGATAGTCTACATAGTCGGTCTGAAGCTCCTTCAGCGAGTTTTCAAACATCTCGATAGATGCCTTGCGCGTCCATGTCTCGGGGTTAAAGTTGGAGAGTTTGGTGGCAATGAAGTATTTGTTGCGCGGATGGCGCTTCAGGGCAATGCCCGTGGCACGCTCCGACTGTCCCTGGCAGTAGGCTGGTGACGTGTCGAAGTAGTTGACGCCGTGCTCCAGCGCGTAGTCAATCTGGCGGTTCACCATTTCCTGGTCTATGGGCGTAACCTCGCCTTCCTTCTTCTTGGCGTCGTTGCCTCCCACCACCGGCAGGCGCATCATGCCGTAGCCCAGGATAGACACCTTCTCGCCGGTCTTGGGGTTGGTGCGGTAGGTCATCTTGCCCTTGGGCGGTTCCTTGGCGGCAGTGGTCTTATTGTCGTTGCCCTTGCAGGCGGTGAGCAGTGCCGATGTGGCCACGGCTCCGCCTCCGAGCAGTTTCAGAAAACTTCTTCTGTTTATGTCTTTACTCATAACGGTAATTGTTTTTTAGTTGTTGATAAAGAGACATCGGGGTGAAGCTATACCGTGCGGTGAACTTCGTGTCCCTCAACATAGATGGCGCTGAACGGACGTGCCGGACAGAGGTTTTCGCACGCTCCGCAGCCGATGCATCTCGCCTCGTTCACGGCAGGAATGGTCAGCTTTGAGTCGGTGCCGGGGTGGAGCGGTATCATCGTTATGGCTCCCACGGGGCAGTGGCGGGCACAGTTGCCGCAGGCAACGCCGTCAGTAACGCTCACGCAGTTTTTCTTTATCCACACGGCATGTCCTATCTGTGTGGCCGACTTGTCCTCGCGTGTTATCGGTTTGATGGCACCCGTAGGGCACACATCGCTGCATCGGGTGCATTCGGGGCGGCAGTAGCCGCGCTCATACGACATTGTAGGCTGCATCAGTTTTGACAAGTCAGACGATGGGCGCAGCACGTCGTTGGGACATGCCGACACGCAGAGCTGACATGCCGTGCAGTGCTGGGCCATATGGCGTGCAGACATAGAGCCGGGAGGAGTTATCGGTGTGGCGCGTTCGGGCTGCACCTTGTCCTCAATGACAGCCAGTCCGCCGTCCACCTTCTTCTTCTCCTGAGCCAGCGCGGCAGCCGTAGTTGCTATTGCTGCACCGAGCAGGAACGATCTTCTGCCGCTGTCAACGCTGCTGCTTTCGTCTCCTCCTTCATGCTTGGCTTCTGCTTTGCGTGCCTCAGCTTTAGCCGGGTGAACATATCTTATGGCATCCTTATTACATTTGCCTATGCAGTTGCCGCACACCACGCAGCGGCTATAGTCAATGCGTCCTGTCTTTACGTCGATGGCTGACGCCTTGCAGTTCTTCTCGCAGAGGCGGCAGCTTACGCATTTGTTGCCGTCAATGCTGACCTTGAACCACGAGAAACGTGCAAAGAAACTCAGAATTGTGCCAACGGGGCATATCGTATTGCAGTAAGTTCTGCCCCCGCGCCATGCCAGCACGGCAATAATCACGAACGTTGCGGCGGCAATTATGAGCGTAGGCAGGCTGCGCATCCACACGTCAACGCTGTAGAATGCATAGCTGTCCATGCGCTCGGCAAGCGATGCCAGCACGTTGTTGCCTGCCGTCCATACGGGGCGCAAGATGCTGTTGACCATACGGCCGTAAGAACTGTAGGGCGCAAGCAGCGACACGATTACGTTGATTCCGGCAACGCATGACGCCAGAAACACTACCAGCACGCCGTAGCGCAGCCAGCGCTTTTCGGGCGAGAAGCTGAAGCGGTTGCGCTTTCGTCTGCCGTGTAGGGCAGATATGAGGTCCTGCATTATGCCCAGCGGACATATTACGGAGCAGTAGATGCGCCCGAATATCAGTGTTAAAATCAGAAGACCGGCCACTACAGCCACGTTCAAAGCCAGCACGGCAGGCCAGAACTGTATCTTGGCCAGCCATCCGAGCCATGCGTGCAGCGAGCCTGTCAGGTCGAGAAAGAGCAGCGTAATCAGAGTGAAGGTTACTGCTGCCAGCAAGATTCTTATTTTCCTTAGCATGGTTTATAGATATTGTTTTCAGATTATTATTGTTTCTTTTCGGTAATTCTCACTATCATTATGCTTGCCTCATAGAGCAGCCATATAGGCAGCGAGACGATAAGCATGGTGAACATGTCGGATGTAGGCGTTATCACGGCGGCAAGGATGAGTATAACTATTATGGCGTGGCGGCGATAGTGTGACATCCAGCGGGCCTTGAGAAGTCCGAAGCGGGCCAGAAGCCAGCTTATCACCGGTATCTCGAACACGGCGCCCATGACGAGGCTCATGCCCAGGAGGGTGTCCATATACGAGCTTATGCTGAGCATGTTCATCACTGCTGCGCTTACCTGATAGGTGCCGAGAAAACGGACGGTGAGAGGAAACACTACAAAATAGTTGACGGCAACGCCCATGAGGAACATGGCGTAGGCCCAAAGGGTGATGCTTACAGAGTAGCGCCGCTCGTTGTCATACAGGGCCGGAGACACAAATCTGAACAGCAGATACAGAATGTAGGGCGAGGCTATGAGCAGACCTGCGGCCAGCGCAGTCTTCAGATGTATCATGAACTGCTCTGTCAGCCCGGTGTTTATCAGTTGAAACTTAAACGGCTCCGCGCCCAGTATCCTGTAGGTTATGAAGCCTGGGTCGGCAGGAGCAAGCACTATGCCGAACAACTCTTCCTTGAAGCCGAAGGCTGCGGCCGCTGCCGCTGCTGCCGCCGCAAGCATGCGCAGGATGCATCCCCTTAACTCCTCGAGATGATCCCAGAATGTCTGCGGCGTGCCGCTGTTGCTTTCAGCGTTGCTCATTCGTCCTTCTTCTTCTCCTTGTCTTCAGCAGTGTCGTCTATCTTGCCGTTCATGCCGTCCTTAAAGCTCTTGACGCCTTGTCCGAGACCCTTCATCAGTTCGGGTATCTTCTTTGCGCCGAAGAGCAGCACCAGCGCCAGCACGATTAAAATAAGTTCAGGTGTTCCAATCATAATGTTTTTCTTGTTTTGTTCGCAATGCAAAAATAATATAAATTCTTTTTATTCTCTCTCTTTGCGCCCATTAGGCGGTGTAAGTTTATGTTTTTTTTATTATTCTGTAATCCGCTTTTAGCCGGCAGTGAATGTCTGAGATATCGTCCGACCTGGCGGCTACATTTAGAAAGACAGGTTTACGCCTGCCATGAACGTTGCCTTTGGCATAGGGTAACCGTAGTTGATTTCATATTTCTGGGCCAGAAGATTCTCGCCCTTTACCCACAGCTGCATCATGCGGCAAGCTCTGTAGCTTACGGTTGCGTTGAGCAGGGCAACGTTCTCCTTCACTTCGTCGGCGCCGGTCTGGGTGTAAAGGCCGCTGATATACTGCAGTCCGCCGTTTACGTTCCATCGTCCCGACTTATAGTTAGCTCCGAGCCACAGCTTAGACTCGGGCGCTCCCACAACAGAATTGTGCATGTGCAGCAGACTGTAGTTGCCGTTCACCTGCCAGCAGCTGTTTATTCTCCAGCTAAGGTCGAGTTCGGCGCCGCTGTTTTCAATGGCTCCCGTGTTCACGTTCATTGGCCGTCCGTCCACCATCTGCTGCTGTATGATGTTGCTGCCCTTCATGTAATAGAGGTTGACGCCGTAGCTTAGGCCTGCCGACGGCAACTTGTGAGACCACGACAGCTCGTAGTTCATTATGCGTTCGGGGCGCAGCTCGTCGTTGGCGGGCTTCCAGAAATACATCTCGCGTATCGACGGATTGCGGAAACCCTTGCTCACCATGGCCTTTATCTCGCCGTTTCTTATAACTCTCGACACAATGCCGCCGCGCGGAATCCACTCAGTGCCCGACTGCGAGTGGTGGTCGAGGCGTATTCCGGCACTCAGTGTGAGCCACGAAAGCAGGTCTTGGCTTATGTCAACGTAGCCTGCTATCTCGTTCTCATTCTCATGACCTATGATTGAAGTGGTCTCGCCCGAAGCCCTGTCGCGGTTCCAGGCCTTGCCGTAGATGTGCTGAAAGTCGAGTCCTATGGTGGTCAGGTTGCCCCGCAGAAGCCTGATGTTCTGGTATACGGACAGTCCGGCGAGGGCGTCGTCCGACCTGAAGTAATAGTCCTTGGGCTGCTCGCCGTCCTCATATCCGTCGTTGATCTTGTGCCGTCCGAAGTTGTAATAGGCGCTGACGGCTCCCGATGTGCTGCCGTAGTCGTTGCTCACAACTACAGATGCCACGCCGCGCGTAATCCATTGGCGTGCGTCATAGACGGGCACCTGCACGCTTCCGGGATAAGAGGCGTTGAAGTGGGTGAGGTTGATGTCAGCGTATGCTGACCAATGTTGCGACATGTCGTAGCCCAGTTTGACGTATCCGCCATACTGCTCGAAGCCCATGCGCGGCCTGTTGTTGTCGGTGCGGGCATATTGTCCCGATGCAACGCTGTAAAACCTGCCGCTCCTTATGCGGTTGGTCAGCTCGCCCTGGAACGTGCCGTAAGAGCCTCCGCCGAGATGTACGTCGGTCTTTACGCCGTCTGACTTCATCTTTCTGGTTACTATGTTGATAACTCCGCCCATGGCGTTAGAGCCGTAGAGTGTTGATGCCGGGCCGCGCATCACCTCGACATGGTCGGCCAGCATGGTCTGATAAGAGTCGCTTATGGAGTGGCCGAAGATGCCCTGATATTGCGGATGGCCGTCGATGAGCACCATGAAGCGGCCCTGCGAGCTGCTGAGTCCGCGCATAGAGATAGTGCCGGCAGCACCGTCGCTTACGCCATAGCCGAGCATTCCGCGCGAGGTTACAAACAGTCCGGGCACATATTCGGCAAGGGTGGGCAGCACGCTTGTGCGCTGAGTCTCTGTGAGAGTCTCGCGGCCTACCACCGTAACCGTGGCAGGCAGATGCCCTATGCTGGCTGTGCTGCGCGTGCCCGTTACGACAATGTTGTCGAGCTGATATGTGAGCGAGTCGGTCTGTGCGTGTGATGTTGTAACAGTTAAGGCGATGAATAAGGCTGAAAAAAATGTCTTGTTCATAAGTTTGTCTTTCTGATGATGTGTCTGTTATAAAAGCCGGTGGGACAGGCAGATGCCGGCTCCTGCGGTCAGCCGTTGTTGGAGGACAAAATTAGGATTCGACTTGTCAGTCGGTATTTCAACGATTCTGGCTATTGGAGCAGGTGTTCTGCCGGGTCCCGTCCGGCTCATTCAGTTGTAGAAGAAGTTATTAATTGTCTATATCTACGAGAGTGTAGGTCTTGCTGCCAAGCCCTATCTTCTCCGCATAGTCGGTTATGTAGGTGCCGTGCTGGCGGTTGATGCGCTCTATGAGCGGCTTGTTGTCGTCGCCGGCAGAGGCTTTGTGGTTAAAAATCTTGTCGAGGCATGCCTGGTCGAGTGCCACGGGGTCGAGCGATGCCATTATGCCCATGTCCTTTATGGCCGGAGCGGCAGGATGACTGTCGCAGTCGCAGTCGACGCTCATGTTGTTCATCACGTTGATGTATATGATGTTTCCGTCGAAATAGTCGGCCACGGCCTGTGCAGCTGCCGCCATGCTCTCAAGAAAATAGTCTTGTGCGGGCAGATTGTTCCACAGCTCCTCCTGGCTCTGCACCTTGCCTGCGGTGTGTATGTACGCCTTGCCTGCGCTCGATGCCACGCCTATCGACTGGTTTTTAAGCACTCCGCCGAAGCCTCCCATGGCATGACCCTTGAAGTGGGCCAGGTTTATCATGAAGTCGTAGTTGGCCAGATGTGCGCCCACGATGTCGTATTTTATGTGCTTCTTGTCCTTCACCGGAATCCTAATGTCGCCGTATTCGTCCATGATGTCGACGGCAAAGATAGAGTCGAAGCCGTGCTCGTGTATCGTTTTCCAGTGAGCCTCTGACGTGTTGCGGCTGCCGGCGTATGCCGTGTTGCACTCTACGATGGTGCCGCCCACCTCGTCTACGAGGTTGCGTATGAGCGTAGGCTTAAGATAATTGTTGCCTCCGGCCTCGCCCGTGCTTATCTTTACGGCCACTCGGCCTTTGGCCTCCTTGCCCAGGGCCTTGTATATGCGCACGAGTGCTTCGGGCGAAATCTCTTTGGTAAAGTAAACTTTAGGCTGAGCCTGCGCGCACAAGTTGAACAGCAGCGCGGCTGCCAATGCTATTAACGTTTTCATATACATATAGTGTTATTTGTTGTTTCTTCAGTCCCTGCGGTAGCGGTCGCGCCGTTGTATGCCTGTATGTCGTGAATGCTCCGGCTGCTCTTTGCTCTGCAAAGTTATATTTATTATCCCGTTGACGCGCTATCCGTATTACGGAAAAAAGTACCATTTTTACATAAATGCCTATTTTTGCGTCATTTTTACCGATAACGGCATGCATCGGTCTGCCTCACCGGCTGATGACGTATGCGTGCCGCTGCCGGCTTCAGACCCTTGCATTCGCGTTGCAGATTTATGCTGCCGCCGGCATGTCCGTAAGTAAAATATCAGGACAAAAGTTTTTTCTTATCTGGAAAATTGAAAGTTAATGAAGATTAAACGAGCAGGGCGTAGGATATAGTTCTGTTAACATCTGTTTGCGTTTTAGCGTGATAATGATACAGAACAGGCACTTTTCGCGTCATGAAAGCATACGTTTTGAAAGCCCAAAGGGCACATTTTGTGTTGCAAAAGCATAGCTTTTGGCATAAAAAATGCCTGATTTCCACTTTTTAAAGCTGCCGGTTGACGGTGTAAAATATGTAAAGCGCAATATATCAACGGTTTAACTGAAGATGCTTATTTTGGCTGTTTTTTAGCCAAAACAGCTACGCCGTGATGAGCATCGCTATTCTGGAGGCGTTAACCGGTTGACGTTTTGTACGTTTTTTTCGCATTTCAGACATGCACGACGGCACGCATTTCTGTTTCATACATGCAGCTGATGATGCGTGGCGTTATACAGCCGCCATGCTCAGCCGCCACGGTCAGCATCGTCGGTTCATATCGTGTAGCTCATCCGCAGCAGTCCTGCGCAGTAAGCCCCGTCAGAGTTCTTTATCAGATGTATCGCAGGCTGCAGATATCCCCTGCCTAAGCAGTTTATCCGGCACGTAAGTTCCGCCGCCCATTCGGTTTCGTCCTTATACACGGCGCGGTCGGCAAAGACGCCCAGTTCGGCATTGCGCATCGTCCTTACAAGTCCTATGCCTGCATATCTCCGGCAGATGACGCCCTTTGACGGGTTGGCCGAATACTGCATGATGGCGCACATCCTCGGCGCAATCATCAGCTCGGCATATCCCCATACAGCCCCTGTTGCTGTCTTCTTCTGCGTCTTCTGCGCCTTTTCTGCCGTCGCGGTGCCTGCAAGTTCCTCATAAGACACGTTATTGCCATAATGCAGGTTAGCTCCAATATTAAAAGTGCTGCCATTGTTTTGATAATTTACGGATAATATTGAAAACAGTCCGTCGGATTCAGGGCAAAGCCTGAAAACATTCTGACGGCCCGAAAAACTCTTGTATCCCACGCCGTTGTAGACCGATGCCATTACGGTCAGCTCCCTTATTTTCCGCTCAAGATGAATGCCCATGGACGCCAGCGGATAGTTGGCTATGCGGTAGTTGGCCGATATGGTGGGGAATATGCCGCACGAACTGTTGGTGAACAGAGACATGAAGTGCGCCGTAAAGTAGTCTTCGTTCATGTTGCGTATGCCGGCAAACAGCATGCTGCCGCCCGATGTAAAGGTCAGTCCGGCCACAGCCGGAGCCAGCGTGGTGTTGTCTTCGTCGATGTTTGAGAAGCCCTGACGGCTGCCGTCTATGCCCCCGCTGCGCGTCCTTGCTATGCTTATGACAGCCATATCGAGCCTTACGCCTTTGCATAAAGGCTGCATGAAGTCAATGCGCAGCAGGCTCGACATGTTGGTGTGTCCCCCGGCGTCGGCCTGCATCTCGGCTGTAAGTTGCGCGCTGATGTCCTGTGCCGTGGCGCGGCAGCAGCCGTATGCAGCCGCCGCGATGATGAGGCATGCAATCTTGTTCATCTGCTCAGAGCCATCTCTTAAACCGCCTGATATACCATTCCTTCACTACCTGCGTCAGCACGCAGTAGGCTATGAGCGTTGCCGCCAGCCAGGGAAAGTAGGACAGAGGCAGGGGCGTAAGGCCGATGCACGAGCCGAAGCGTGTGAAGGGTATTATTATTCCTGCCGCCATTATCGCCAGCGTCATGCACATCACCGGCCACGACGCGCGGCTCTGTATGAACGGAATCTTCTTGGTGCGTATCATGTGCACGATGAGTGTCTGCGACAGCAGTCCCTCTACAAACCATCCCGACTGGAACAGCGACTGTGCGCCGGGCGAACTGCACCCGAACACATGCCACATGAGCAGATAGGTGGTGATGTCGAATATGGAGCTTATGGGCCCCGTGTATATCATGAAGCGGCTCAGGTCGGAGGCGTCCCAGCGGCGCGGCTTGCTGAGATAGTCGTCGTCCATGCGGTCGAACGGTATGGCCGTCTGCGACATGTCGTACAGAAGGTTCTGCACGAGCAGGTGTATCGGGAGCATAGGCAGGAAGGGCAGGAAGGCGCTTGCGGCCATCACGCTGAACATGTTGCCGAAGTTGGAGCCGGCGGTCATCTTCACATACTTTATTATGTTGCCGAAGGTGCGGCGCCCTTCTATCACGCCGTTCTCCAGCACCATGAGGTCTTTTTCCAGAAGTATTATGTCTGCGCTCTCCTTGGCTATGTCTACGGCAGAGTCAACAGATATGCCTATGTCCGACTGACGCAGGGCTGCAGCGTCGTTGATGCCGTCGCCCAGAAAGCCTACCGTGTTGCCCTGAGTCTGCAGCAGAGCTATAATCTCGGTCTTCTGCATGGGCGTTACCTTGGCAAACACCCTTGTCCTGGCCACAGCCTCACGCTTTTCTTCGTCGTTCATGGCGCTCAGCTCCGCGCCGGTGAGCACGTTTGTCGTGTCGATGCCCACCTGTCTTGATATCGTGCGCACAACGGCGTCGTTGTCTCCCGACACCACCTTCACCTCTATTCCGTGGGCATGGAGCTGCCTTATGGCTCCGGCCGCCGACTGCTTGGGCGGATCGAGAAACGCCAGGAAGCCTATAAGCACCATGCCGCTCTCGTCTTCAACGGCAAAGTTGTTCTCCTTGCTCAGAAAACTCTTGTGTGCCACGGCCAGCACGCGCAGTCCCTGGCGGTTCATGCGCTTGCTTATCTCGTATGCCTTTACCCTTAATTCGGGCGTGAAGGGCACAACCCTGTTGCCCACTTCGGTGTGCGAGCATATCTGCATCATCTCCTCGACGGCACCCTTGGTTATTATCTGCCTCTTGCCGCTGACGTCTTCAACCACTACCGACATCCTGCGGCGCGTGAAGTCGAAGGGTATCTCGTCCACCTTCTTGTAGCTCTCCCTGACAGACTCCATCTCAAGCTCCCTTACGTGCGACAGTATGGCCTTGTCCATAAGGTTCTTAAGGCCTGTCTGGAAGAAGCTGTTGAAGTAGGCGTGGCGCAGTATCCTTCTGCTGTTGTCGCTTGTGCCGTCGGCGTTTATATACTTCTCGAGCACAATCTGGTCGCAGGTCAGCGTGCCGGTCTTGTCGGTACACAGTATGTTCATTGCCCCGAAGTTCTGTATGGCGTTGAGATCTTTCACAATAGTCTTCTTGCGCGACATGGCAACGGCGCCCTTCGACAGGTTGACCGTTACGATCATCGGAAGCATCTCGGGCGTAAGGCCCACGGCTACAGACACCGCAAAGAGGAAGGCGTCGAGCCATTCGCCCTTTGTCAGGCCGTTCACCAGAAATACAAACGGAACCATTATCAGCATGAAGCGTATCAGCAGCATGCTCACCTTGGCAATGCCTTTGTCGAAGGCGGTAGAGGCACGGTGGCCGGCAATGCTCCGGGCTATGGTGCCGAGATACGTGTTGTTGCCTGTGGACACAACGATGCCCGTGGCAGAGCCGCTCACCACGTTGGAGCCCATGAAGCAGATGTTCTCGAGTTCTACTATGCTTCGCCCGCGGCTGTCGCCTCCGCTTGCCTCCGCTCTCTTCTCTATAGCCTCCGACTCTCCTGTCAGTGTGCCCTGACTTACAAAGAGGTCTTTCGTCTCTATGATGCGTATGTCTGCCGGAATCATGTCTCCTGCCGCCAGTTTCACGATGTCTCCGGGTACGAGCGACGATATGCCGATCTCGTGTTCCGTGCCGTCGTCTCTTTTAGCGGTGCATGTGTTGGTGACCATCTTCTGCAGCGCCTCGCTCGACACGCTGGCCTTGTATTCCTGCCAGAAGCGGAGAATGGTGCTGAGTATTACCATCGAGGCTATGATAATTATCGACGTGAAGTCTTTTTCCTCGGGAGCGGCGATATATACATCAATAATATACGAAATGATTATCAGAGCTGTAAGCACTCCGATGAAGGGATTTATAAAGGCCTTTATAAGCATTGTCAGCGGATGCATCTTCTTTTCATGCTCCACTTCGTTTCTTCCGTAAAGCGATTGTCTTTTTTCCACTTCCTCATTGCTCAGACCCTGCGGGGCTGTCTGGAAATAGCTGAACACAGAGCTCATAGGCAGTTCTGATGCCAGAAAAATCTTCTCGGCATTGAATTCTAATTTCATCTTGCGCGTTTTCTTCCACATAGCGTATCCGTGTTTTTAGATTAATACTATTGTTTTTTGCGCTGCAAAAGTCGGAAATGTTTTTCTGTAAGGCCGTTAGAATGTCATTAGAACGGTATTAGAAAATCATTAGAGAAAGTTCTAATAAAATTTTAATCCGGGTCTAATGATTTTCTAACAGCCGTTCTGCTGCCGCAGGGCTAACTTTGCATAAAAAACTTATGATTCTGTTTGTTGATTATCTGATAAGGATGGGCAGCGCTTTTCTTGCCGGAGCGTTGATCGGGCTGGAGCGTCAGTGCAGGCAGCGCAACGCCGGACTGCGCACCAACATTCTTGTTTCTGTAGGGTCTGCCGCTTTCACGGTGTTGTCGTATGCCATAACGTCTCAAAACGGCGACCCTTCAAGAGTTGCGGCGCAGATAGTTTCGGGCATAGGCTTCTTGGGCGGAGGACTTATTCTGAAAGACGGATTCAACGTGAGAGGACTTAATACGGCTGCCACGATATGGTGTTCTGCCGCATGCGGAACCCTTGCCGGAGTCGGCTTCTTCTCTGAGCTGGCGGTCCTTGTTGCCTGTGTACTTGTCACTCATTGCCTTTTCAGGCCTTTATGCCATTTTATCGAAACAAAGTTTGAGGGGGCGGCGTCGCTGACCGTAAAGGTGGAATGTGATAAGGAGTCGCTTGACGCCGTAAGGAATATTATAACGAACACCTTGCTTTTTGGCGAGGCAAGGGTCAATGAGCTGTTCTATAAGGAGGCTGATGGCGTGTTTGTCGTGTTCTGTGATTTTGAGGCACGTGGTGATGACAGGACTTTGTCAGAACTGATAATACGGCGGCTGCAGGCTCATGCCGGCGTTATAAGTGCAGGCTGGCATCGCCGTGAACTGCGTGGCGGCGAATTGTAGCTGTCAGTGCTGGCGCCCTTCTCCGGTTGCTGCTATATGTGCGGAAGCTCAACTATAAAGGTTGTGCCCTTTTCTTTTTCCGAATGTACGGCGATATCGCCTCTGTGCAGACGGATAATCTTTTGTGAAAGGGCCATGCCTATTCCGTGACCTTCGGCCACTTTCTCCTGTTCGCCGCGGTAGAACAGCTTGAAAAGATGCTGCTTGTCGGTGTCAGACATTCCCATGCCGTCGTCAGAACAGCGCACCACTGCGCATTTGTCCCAATAGGATATTTGTATGAACGAGGAGTGGTCGGCCGAATATTTGCAGTTGTTCTCGATGAGGTTTGAGAATGCTATCGACAGCAGATAATGGTTGCCGTTTACGGTTATCAGGCTGTCGTCTTCGGCTTCTTCCTGTTCGAATATTATTTCTACATGGTAGTCAGGGTGTGCCCTCAGGATAAATTCTCTGACGTCGAGCAGCAGTTCGTCCAGGCGTATGTGCTCCATCTTTATCTGTTCCTGCTGATAGTCGGCCTTGGCAAGATTCAGAAGTCCGTCAATCAGTTTGGTCATGCGTCTTGCATCGTTAAGTGCGTTTAGTATTGTCGTGCGGTATTGCTGGCAGCTGCGTTCTTTCTGAGATGCTATGTCGAGCTCGGCAATCAGGGCTGCAAGCGGAGTTCTCAGCTCGTGCGATACGTTGCTGACGAACATCTTTTGTGCGTTGAACGAAACTTCGAGGCGGTTCAGAAGGGCATTGAATGTGGTGGAAAGCTCGCCGAGTTCGTCTTTTCTGTTCTTTACGGGCAGCCTTCTTGATATTTGTGACGCGGTAATGATGTCTGCTTCCTTTACAATCTCCCTTATCGGGCGCAGCGCAGTGCGTGCGAGTATGTAGCCTGTTGCGAACAGCAGGGTTAGACCTATGATGAACAAGATGAGCAGCGCATTCTTCAGTTTTGTCAAGTTGGCATATCCGTAGCCGTCGTAGGCGGCAGCCGTTACGATGTAGTTCTTGCCGTTGAGTGTGTAGAGCATGCCTATGCCCTGATATTTGCCTATATAAAACTCTATTTCCTTCTTGTTCAGGATGCTGCTTATCATCTGGCGGTTTTCCTTTATTATGTCGTTCTGCACAGCGTCGTGATACAGCATCTTGAAGTCGGGCGTGTAAATGGCAACCTCTACTTCATTGATAAATTCCTTGTTGTTAAGGTAGATGTCCTGCATTGTCTTTGGGTCAACCTTGTTCTGCAGGAACAGATGTGCCTTTGTTATGGCTTCGCTTCTCAGGTCATGAAAGAAGGTCTTGCTACGGGTATGTTCGCTGACAATATAGATTAATATTGTGCACAGCAGGAAAACGGCTGCCGTGGCGCATGTGTTCTTTAATGTCAGGGCTGTGCGTATTTTCATGGCTTGTCGGTGAAGATAAAGCCTATTCCCGGCCTTGTGTGTATTAGTTTGATTTCAAATTCCTTGTCAACTTTCTTGCGGAGATAGTTTATGTAGACGTCGATAAAGTTTGTACCCGTGTCGAAGTGGGTGTTCCATACTTTCTCCGCAATCTCCGTGCGGCTTATCACGCGTTCGGCATTCTCTGTCAGATACAGCAGCAGGTTATACTCCTTGGGCGACAGCTTTATCATTACCCCGTTTCGCCAGACTTCCTTTCTTTTGAGATTTATCGTCAGATCGGCATATTTCAGCTCCTCGGGCTGCTCTGTCGCGATGTTGGTGTTGCGCTTAAGCAGCGCCTTGATACGTGCGTTTAGCTCACGGAAGTCGAAAGGCTTAACCATGTAGTCGTCGGCTCCGGCATCGAAACCGTCGAGCTTGTCGTTAGTAGAGCCAAGGGCTGTCAGCATGAGTATGGGTACAGATGCATTGGTCTTGCGTATCTCCTTGCAAAGTTCAAAACCGTCTAACTTTGGAAGAATAACGTCTGAAAGCACAAGATTGAAGCTGTTGGATGCAAACAGCCGCAGCCCCATGGCACCGTCGTATGCCACCATCGTATGGTATCCGCTTTCCTCAAGTCCGGCTTTCAGCAGGTCGGCCACTCTTTTGTCATCTTCTATGATAAGTATGGATTGCATGGCTTATGAACTTTATGTTTCTGATGCAAATTTAATAATTAATCACGACTTATCACAGGTGTGTACAAAAAATATAAATTCTTGGAATTTTTTAAGCAAGGCATACATATTCATACTAATGTGTATGCCCGCAGCTTTAATATCGTCTTAAAATGTCAGTCTGCTCCGTTCTTGCATACGGTTATGCGCATTGCCTTTTTGTCGAACATTATGCCGGTGCGCTCAATGAAGCGGCTGAGCGTTCCCTCGTCGGCGAGAGCCTTGGGAGCGCCTACAGATATGGTGCCGCCCTGCTCCATAACCCATAAGATGTCGGCAAGCTGAATGACGAGTTCGAGGTCGTGAGACGACATGAATATCGTCTTGCCTTCCTCGCGGCACAGACGTGTCAGCAGGACCATTGTCTCCACCTTGCTCGGATAGTCGAGAAAGGCGGTGGGCTCGTCGAGCATTATCACGGGCGTCTGCTGTGCAAGTGCCTTGGCTATCATCATCTTCTGACGCTCTCCGTCGCTTAGCGACATGGCGTTGCGCTTGGCCAGATGGGATATTCCGGCAAGCCTGATGCTCTCGCTTACAATCTCTTTGTCAGCATCATTGAGCGTTCCCCAGAATCCGGTGTAGGGCGTGCGTCCAAGTGCCACTATCTCTTCTACGGTGAAGTTTATCGACGACGGCCTCGACGTAAGCACCACGCTGACTATGCGCGAGAGGTCGCGCGGCGTGTAGCCCGACAGTTCGCTGCCGTTGATGACAATGCTTCCGCCAAGCCGTGGCTGAAATCCCGACAGCGTTCTGAGCAGCGTAGACTTGCCGATGCCGTTGGTTCCGACGAGGCATGTCAGCTTGCCGCTCTTTATAGAAGCGTTGATGTCCTTTGCCACGGTGCGTATGCCGTCGTGTGTCTTGTATCCTATGGTAAGGTTGTCGAGCCTTATTGTGTCAGAAGTGTTGCTGTTGTTCATTGGTTAAGGATGTTGCGTGCATATTCTATTATTGTGTCGCGGCCCTTGGCAAAGTCGCTGTCGGTGAGCTGTACGTTATGGTCGGGCTCTATGCCAAACTCGGTGCAGTTCATGTCGCGGTCGTACATGGGGCATGCGCTGAAGCGCACCGACCAGCCGTTGGGCAGCTCGCTGCTGAAGGGCATGCCTGCGCCTCCGCCCGTCTTGTCGCCGATGACGGTTACGCCGGGGCAGCACTTCATATACTTGACAAACTCGTTGGCGGCGCTGAACACGGCCCTGTTGGTGAGCACGGCCACGGGCTTGTGCCATCTGAGTCCGCTCGAAGGCTTCAGCTTCTGCTCCTCCGGTTCGGAGAAATCGTTGTGGCCGGGGCCTGTCTTGTGCTGCATGTAGCCCACGAGAATCTCCTCGTCGGTGAAGCGCGACGCCAGGGTTTCGGCCGAGGTAAGCATTCCTCCGCCGTTGTCTCTCACGTCAACGATGAGAGCGTTGCACGTGGCGAGTTCCATCAGTATGTCGTTAAGATTGCCGCTGCCTATCGCGTTAGAGAACGATCCGCAGTAGATGTAGCCTATGTTGTCGTCGAGCTTGCGGTATTTTATGCCCGAAGAAATCTTGTAGTCGGTGCCGAGATAGCGCCGCTGCAGCGAGTCGCTGAAGTTGGCGGGATAGTCTTCCTTCCAGCTCCAGTAGCGCGACTGGTCGAACGAGGCGTACATGTTGACGTGTCCGTCGCGCAGTTCGCCGAGCATGTTGCCCAATACTTCAAACAGCTGAGTGCTCGTCATGCCGTCGTCTATCTGCCGGCTGTAGCGCGCATACACCTCGTTCCAGTCGAGTCCGTACTCGCTGTTCTTATAGTCGAAGAAGCAATAGTGTTCGTTCATTATCTTCCAGAGCGCCTCAAAGTTGCCGCGCGGGTCGTCGCTGTATTCCTCTTCGTCGACACACGACACGGCGGCAAGTGCCACGATGAGCGGAAGCAGAAAGTTTAAGACTCTTCTCATGGTACTATTTTAGTTATGTTGAACTGTCTGACAATGCCGATGAGCAGCATGTTAGAGTAAGAATGATATTTCAGGTTGTTCACCCTGGCCTGCTGGAAGTCGCCCATGTAGCCAAGGCGCAGCGTGGTGCGGCCGAGCGAGAAGTCGAAGGTGAGCATCTGGCGCAGCGACGGCGTGCTGCCGAAGGTGGTAGGCACGATGTTGTGGTCGTAGTTGCCGCGGCTGAAGATCTCGTAGTACGACTGTCCGTAGTTGGGGCTGAACATCATGCCGATGAGCGGAACGCTCAGCTCATAGCGCAGCGAGTAGTTGTGCTGCCACAGGCGAAAGCGGTATGTGGCGGCTGCCGACGGCGATATGTTGAGCGACAGGCGTGCCTGCGCAGGGTTGTTGCTGTTGCGCGTGTTGTAAAGAAAGCCCACGTTGACATCGGCCTGTGCGCCGGCCTTCACGTTGAGGCTGCCGTCGAAGAAGTTCCAGTTGTAGTGTACGCCGTAGCTGAACGTGTAGGCTCCGGCTATCTCGCCGCCGTTGCCCGAGCGGTTGTCGCTGTAGGACATGTTGCCCTGATGTACTATCAGGCGCGACCAGCGGCTGTCCCTGCGCTCGCGCAGCGTGTGTGAAATGTAGCGCAGCTCGGTGCCGCGATACTTCTCGGGCGAGAGGTAAGTGTCGAGAATGTTCACCGCCCCGATGCCTATCATCTGGGCGTTGGTTATAATCTTGTTGTTCCTTATGGTGTCGGGGGCATATACGTTGCCTGTGTTGAGGCTGCCGTGCAGCGCCGTACCGTCTTCAGGTCCGTTGCCGCAGGGCAGGGCACATGTCGCCGCAGAGGAGGCAAGCATGGCCGCGAGCGTTAATAGCTTAATTATCTTCATTGTCGTTGAAAAGGCTGAGCTGTCCTGTAATCTCGTCTATCACCTGCTGCTGGCTCTTGCCTGCATCGGGGTCGAGGTTCTCCTGTTGCGGTGTCTCTTCAGCCGGCTGCTCTTCAGGTGTGATGTCTTCAGGCTCCTGTTTGGGCTGCTGTGCCGGCTCAAGCTGCTCTATGCTCTCCGTCTCCCAGTTGGTTATGCGCTTGCCTTTGGCCTTGAATCCCTTAACGCCTACAAACTGTTCGGCCTCAATCTCCATCGTGCCGCGGAAGGCGTCGCGTCCTCCGAAGGTTACGAGGAAGCGCGGATAAGGCTCGTCGGTGAGCGCCACGAGCCGGCTTGCCGGGTTGTCGCTCACGTAGTTCTGCTTGCGCTTGGTGGCTTCCATGGTGAATCGCTTCAGGTAAGGATAGCCCTGCTGGTCGGCGTCGTAGAGCACGGCGGTCCACACCTTGTGCTCGTCGAACTTCTCGATAATCTTTATGTTGTCTTCATAATGGTTGTTGGCGTCGAAGTTGGTGAGATAGAAGTCGCCGTTGTCGAGCACCACCAGTATGCTGTCGTCCTCGTTAAACTCGCCGAGCAGGCGTCCGTGGCTGTCGTAGTTGAGTCGTTTGACGTCGGGGTCGAACCACACCTTGCGTCCGCCCAGCGTGCTGTGGCCGTGGCTCTTGAGCGATATGCGGTGCACGTTGAAGCGTGTCATAACCACGCCCTTTGCCCCGCGGCTCTTGATGGCAACCTCAGAGAAGTCTTTCTCCTTAAAGATATTCTTCAGTCGCGGTGCCGGGTCGAGCGTAATCTTTATCACCTCGGCCTCGCCGTTGGGGTTGGCGGTGAAGTAAACCACGCGCGAACCGGGCGTGCCCTGTGTGAACTCGTATTCGCGGTCGCGTGTAATGCTGGTCACGCAGAAGCGCTTCATGAAGTATTTGCCCTGCTTTCCGTCGCGGTAGACAACGTTGTAGACGGTGCGGCGGTCGTTCTTCTTGAACACTGCCACGTGCAGGATGTTCTTGCCCACGAATATCTTGTCGGCCACGCGCACCACCTTATACTTGCCTTCCTTGTAGAAGATGATGATGTCGTCGATGTCGGAGCAGTTGCACACAAACTCGTCTTTCTTCAGTCCGGTGCCTATGAAGCCGTCGTTGCGGTTGATATACAGCTTCTCGTTGGCCTCGATGACCTTTGTAGCCTCGATGGTGTCGAAGTTCTTTATCTCGGTCAGTCGGGGATGTGCGGCTCCATATTTCTCCTTCAGATACCTGAACCAGTCGGCCGTAACCTCAACCATGTTGTTCAGCTTATGGTTTATGTCGTCCACTTCGGCCTTTATCTTGGCTATCAGCTCCTCGGCCTTGTCCTTGTTGAACTTCAGTATGCGTGCCATCTTGATGTCCATGAGGCGCAGGATGTCGTCCTTTGTAACCTCGCGTATCATCTGCGGATAGAACGGCGTCAGCCTGTTGTCGATGTGCTCGCATGCTGCGTCCATGTCGGGAGCCTGCTCAAACTTGCGGTCTTTGTAGATGCGCTCCTCGATGAATATCTTTTCGAGCGACGAGAAGTGGAGCTGCTCGAGCAGCTCATGCTTGCGTATCTCGAGTTCCTTGCGCAGCAGGGCCATGGTGCGGTCGGTAGAGTGGCGCAGCACGTCGTTCACGGTCAGGAACTGCGGCTTGTTGTCTTCGATTACGCAGCAGTTGGGCGAGATGTTTATCTCGCAGTCGGAGAAGGCGTAGAGGGCGTCGATGGCCTTGTCTGACGACACGCCGGGAGCCAGGTGCACCTGTATCTCCACCTGTGCGGCCGTGTTGTCGTCCACCTTGCGTGCCTTTATCTTGCCCTTTTCGATGGCCTTGAGTATCGAGTCGATAAGCGTAGTGGTGGTCTTGCCGAAGGGTATCTCGCGTATCACGAGCGTCTTGCTGTCGAGCTTTTCTATCTTTGCCCTCACCTTCAGCGTGCCCCCGCGCTGTCCCTCGTTGTATTTGCTCACGTCGATGCTTCCGCCCGTCGGGAAGTCGGGATAGAGCGTAAACGGCTCGCCGTGCAGATAGCTTATGGCGGCGTCGCATATCTCGTTGAGGTTGTGCGGCAGAATCTTTGACGACAATCCCACGGCTATGCCCTCGGCTCCCTGTGCCAGCAGCAGCGGAAACTTTGCCGGCAGCGTGATAGGCTCCTTGTTGCGGCCGTCGTAGCTCAGCTGCCATTCGGTGGTCTTAGGATTGAACACCACGTCGAGCGCAAACTTAGACAGGCGCGCCTCGATGTATCGCGGAGCGGCGGCACGGTCGCCCGTGAGTATGTTTCCCCAGTTACCCTGGCAGTCTACGAGCAGGTCTTTCTGTCCGAGCTGCACGAGCGCGTCGCCAATAGATGCGTCGCCGTGAGGGTGAAACTGCATGGTGTGGCCCACGATGTTGGCCACCTTGTTGTAGCGTCCGTCGTCCATGCGCTTCATAGAGTGCAGTATGCGTCGCTGAACGGGCTTCAGTCCGTCTTCGATGTGGGGCACGGCACGCTCAAGGATAACGTATGATGCGTAGTCGAGAAACCAGTTTTGGTACATTCCGCTCAGATGATGCACGACAGAGGCGTCAAACCTGTTGGCCGGCTTATAGTCAGAGTGGCTTTCGGGTTCGATGTCGTTGCTGTCGTCCTGAACGGGCATGTCCTGCTCTTCTATGTTTTCGGGGTCTTTAATATTGTCGTCCATGATGATGTATGTCTGTAGAAAAGATAATGCAAATCGGTGTGGCTTTTGCAGCCCGGCTTGTTTTAGCTTGATGCCTTCGTGCGGCTTATCTTATGCAAGGATAATGCAAATCGAACGCAGAACCACTAAACCTGTTTGCTGAAACATGTTTAAGTGTTATGCTGAGATGCCGCTTATCTTATGCAAAGATAGCTAAAATCGGAGACAATGCAAAATAAATATTTTATTTTTTATATAAGGAGCGGCAGTGCGGCCTTATGCTGAGATGCCGTTGAGGACGGACTGTGCGAGGTTAAATAAAGTTAATCGGAAATGCCCGTTGCCGTCTGTTTGACGCTCTCAGAATGCCCGTGCTGCTCAAGAATCCGGCTTCAGACATGAAAAACCGGCATAAATCGTGTTTTGTGTAAGTAGTTGATAACCAGCTATTTGTGTTTGTAGGCACGGCCTGCGGCGGCATGAGATAATGTAAAATACCGCAAATTGCGGTGTAAAACACTGCTTTTTCCACTGCAAAAGGCCATGTTTCGGTAGCCAAAAGGCATGCTTTTGCATCATGAAAGACCGCATTTCATGTTTTCGGGTGCCGGTTTTTGGTCGTTTCATGGCGTTTATGCCGTCCGCGAACCCATATCTCTCGGCGTAAGTTTTCTATTTCACAAATTTATATTGTCAAGAAAAACGAAAAACCGGCAGCCGTCTCCGTGTTAAATAAACATAACGCGCCGCATGGCGGCAGGCACCCGCCGGCACGGGCCAAGGACGAAATAAATATAATAATGTGTGTGAAAAAGTTTTGTGTTTCGGTAGCTTTGCATTATCTTTGCACGCAAAAGTGTTTATACGATAACTTTTTGTTGCCCTCGCAGAGGGCTTTTCTGTGAAATAAAAATTTAAGGTAAATAAACAACAATGGCACAAGAAGATGTTTTTAAGAAAATAGTGTCTCACTGCAAGGAGTACGGATTCGTGTTCCCGAGCAGCGACATCTATGACGGCTTGGCCGCAGTTTACGACTACGGACAGAACGGTGTTGAACTGAAAAACAATATTAAGGAATACTGGTGGAAGAGCATGGTGCTGCTTCACGAGAACATCGTGGGCATCGACTCGGCCATCTTTATGCACCCAACGATATGGAAGGCATCGGGACACGTTGACGCATTCAACGACCCGCTCATCGACAACCGCGACTCAAAGAAGCGCTACCGCGCCGACGTGCTTATTGAAGACCAGATAGCAAAATACGAGGAAAAGATAAATAAGGAAGTGGAGAAGGCCCGCAAGAAGTTTGGCGAGGCTTTCGACGAGGCTAAGTTCCGCGAGACCAACCCACGCGTGCTCGACAACCAGAAGAAGCGCGACGCCCTGCACGAGCGCTACAGCGAGGCAATGAACGCCATGGACCTCAACGAGCTGAAGCAGATTATTCTCGACGAAGGCATCGTCGACCCGATCAGCGGAACAAAGAACTGGACCGACGTGCGCCAGTTTAACCTCATGTTCTCAACCGAGATGGGCTCTACAGCCGACAGCGCAAGCAAGATTTATCTGCGCCCCGAGACAGCACAGGGTATATTCGTAAACTACCTTAACGTGCAGAAGACAGGCCGCATGAAGATACCTTTCGGTATAGCACAGATAGGCAAGGCCTTCCGCAACGAGATTGTTGCACGCCAGTTTATCTTCCGTATGCGCGAGTTCGAGCAGATGGAGATGCAGTTCTTCGTTAAGCCCGGAACAGAGATCGAGTGGTTCCAGAAGTGGAAGGAGACACGTATGAAGTGGCATCAGGCCCTTGGCTTCGGCGCAGAGAACTACCGTTTCCACGACCACGAGAAGCTGGCCCACTATGCAAACGCCGCTACCGACATCGAGTTCCGTATGCCGTTCGGATTCAAGGAGGTTGAGGGTATACACAGCCGCACCGACTTCGACCTGTCGCAGCATGAGAAGTTCTCGGGCCGCTCAATCAAATACTTCGACCCGCAGACCAACGAGAGCTACACTCCGTATGACATCGAGACGTCTATCGGCGTTGACCGTATGTTCCTCTCAATCATGTGCCACTCTTACTGCGAGGAGAAACTCGAGAACGGCGAGACACGCGTTGTGCTCAAGCTGCCCGCAGCCCTGGCTCCTGTCAAGCTCTGCGTGATGCCTCTTGTAAAGAAAGACGGACTGCCAGAGAAGGCACGCGAGATAATAAACAACCTGAAGTTCCACTTCAACTGCCAGTACGACGAGAAAGACTCTATCGGCAAGCGCTACCGCCGTCAGGATGCAATAGGTACGCCTTACTGTGTAACCGTTGACCACGACACGCTGAAGGACAACACCGTTACGCTGCGCTTCCGCGACACAATGGAGCAGGAGAGAGTCAGCATCGACGAGCTCAACGGCATTATTGAGGATAAGGTAAGCATTGCAAGTCTTCTTAAAAAGATACAATAAATGAAGAAGTACAATATTTTTGCCCTTCTGATGCTGCTTATTGCACCGCTGTGCTTCATGGCCTGCAGCGAGAACGAAGACACCGTTGAGGAATTTCCCGACTGGAAAAACCGCAACGAAGCCTATTTTGACAATGTCTACGAGAAGGCTATGGGCATTGAGGACGGCAGCTGGAAGATTATCAGAAACTACTCGCTTGAGGACACTATACCGGCCGGATATGCCGATCACATCGTGGTAGAGGTGCTCGAGGAAGGAACAGGCAGCGGATGCCCAATGTTCACCGACTCTGTGTTGGTGCACTATCGCGGACGCCTCCTGCCCTCAACTTCTTATTCCGAGGGATATGTGTTCGACGAGAGCTATGAGGGAGAGTTCAACCCTCAGACAGCTCTTCCTCGCCAGCTGTATGTAGGCGGCCTTATAGACGGCTTCACCACAGCGCTGCAGTATATGCACATAGGCGACCGCTGGCGCGTTTATATCCCTTATCAGCTGGGCTACGGATCAACCGGAAGCACCGGTATTCCGGCTTACAGCACGCTGGTGTTCGATATAGCCCTCGTGGCTTACTATCGTCCGGGAGTTACGCCAGACCCGTGGTATGCCAAGAAAGGCAAGTGGATAACAGAATAACACTTACGTAAAGATAATGTTCCTTGGGACGGACGGCATTATGCCGCTTCCGTCCCTTTTACATTATATTATATATGTATATGCCTTAATTTTATTATGCATGCACCTTAATTTTGTAATGTAAACACGTATGGTCGGTAGCGTTTGTGCGTTCGACTGTTATACATGCACCTTAAATCTATTATTTAAACATACACGGTTGGTAAGCGTTTGTGCGTTCGACAGTTATACATTCACCTTAAATCTATTATGTAAACATACACGGTTGGTAAACGTTTGTGCGTTCAACAGTTATACATGTACCTTAAATCTATTATGTAAACATACACGGTTGGTAAGCGTTGGTATGTTCGAAGGTTATGCCTATACCTTGAATTTGTTATGTATGCGCCTTTATTTCATTATGTATATGTCTTTGCGTTTTGTTCTCATGCTTTTTCTTTTCATGCTTTATGTATTGCAATGTCCTGCCGTGTCTAGCCTTTCTTGTCCGCATGTGTGTTGCGGCATGGCAGTGCTGACGCAGCGTGGCGTTTTGTGTAATCAAATAATATGTAAAAATCAACATCCCGTATACTGATTTTGATTTATGTCAAAAAACATGCGTTTTGATGCATAAAATGCTTGAAATGTTTGGTTGTGTGCGCAAACAGCAGTATCTTTGCATCGTCAAAACAAAACAATAGGTATTAATTCATAGGTATAAAGCTAAGGTAAAGAGAAAGATTGTTTTGGTAAAGGATAACAAAGATGCCGCGAGGCATGAAAAAGTTTTCATAGGTAATTAAGGTAAATAAAAAAGATTGTTTAAGGTAACGGATGTTAACCCTGTTTGCTGTGAATACAGCAACAGGTATTGGGGGTAAGGGAAAGCATAAAAGAATTGCATGAGCCTCCATTTTTTTTAGAAAATTGAATTAACTGAATAATGTGCGCGGAAGTCTTTAATAAAAGATTTCCGCGTGTTTTTTGTCCGTGTAATTTGTTTATTCATCTTAAAAGTAGTAATTTCGCACGATGTTTTCAGCTAATAAAGGAAAAGACTTGCTGGCCATGATACGCAACGGCCAGACGATGAACGGCAGTCAGATGCTCAATCTGATAGCCCAGCTCAGCGTGCCGTCCATTCTGGCACAGCTGACAAACACCCTGATGGTATATATCGATGCGTCGATGGTTGGCTCGCTTGGTGCCAAGGCTTCGGCGTCGATAGGCATAGTACAGTCAACTACGTGGCTCTTTGGCGGTCTTACGTCGGCCGCTGCCATGGGCTTCTCGGTGCAGGCAGCCCACTTTATCGGTGCCAACGACTTTGTAAAGGCGCGCCAGGTGTTCCGTCAGGGCATAATGGCCACGGCGCTCTTCACGCTCATCCTTACCGCCATATGCCTTGTCATAGCCGGTCCGTTGCCCCTGTGGCTTGGCGGAGGAGCCGATATCGCTCCCGACGCGTCGCGCTATTTTGCCATATTCTGCATGTCGCTGCCCGTATATCAGCTTGGAATACTGTCGTCGAGCATGCTTAAGAGTTCGGGAAACATGCGCGTGCCCAGTGCCGTCAGCGTGCTGATGTGTCTTCTGGACGTGGTGTTCAACTATTTTCTTATATTCAGCACGCGTCACGTCTCCGTGCTTGGCTACGACATACTGATGCCCGGAATGGGCATGGGCGTGGCAGGAGCTGCCCTTGGAACGGCTCTTGCATACATCGTTACGGGTGTGATGCTGATATGGTTTGCAACGCTCAGGTCGTCGGAACTGATGCTGAAAAAGGAGAAATGGACCTTTGCACCGCTGTGGGACTATCTGCGCAACGCGGCAAAGATAAGCATGCCGATGGGCGCACAGTATATTATGATGAGCGGTGCGCAGATCGTAAGTACGATGATTGTTGCCCCGCTTGGCAACTTCGCCATAGCCGCCAACACGTTTGCCATAGCTGCCGAGAGCCTTTGCTACATGCCGGGATACGGCATCGGCGAGGCTGCCACTACGCTTGTGGGGCAGAGCATCGGTGCAGGTCAGCCGCGCCTGGCGCGCAGCTTTGCCTACCGCACCGTATTTCTTGGCATGATTGTCATGGCGGCCATAAGCGTCGTGATGTATATCACGGCACCGCAGATGATTGGAATAATGACGCCTGTGGAAGAAATTCGCCAGCTGGGCATCGGTGCCTTGCGCATTGAGGCCTTTGCCGAGCCTATGTTTGCCGCCTCGATAGTGGCTTACAGCGTATGCCTCGGTGCAGGCGACACGCTTGTTCCTGCCTGCATGAACCTTGCAAGCATGTGGCTCGTGCGCCTTACTCTTGCGGCTTATTTTGCGCCTATCTACGGCTTGCGCGGCGTATGGATGGCGATGGCCATAGAGCTTACGTTCCGCGGTGCAATATTCTTATGGCGCCTGTTCAGCGGACGATGGCTCAAAGTAAAGCTGGGATAAGATGTATATGTGATGTCGGACGGATGTCCGTCGTGATATTGTTTGATAATTTTATTCGTCATCCGTAACATCATGCGGCAGACTTTTGTTGCCGCTTTATAAGGATGTTGCGGATGACGAATTGTTTTACGGGTATAATATTTTGTGGTAGAATCATTTTATTCTGCCGCAAAATGATGATAAACAAGCGTTGAGGCTTACAGAAGTGCAACTCTTTCCTTTGCCTTTTCAAAGCCGCTGATAAGTTCTTTCATCACCTCGCTCACAGGCTTTATCGTCTTTATCGCTGAGGCAATCTGACCTATCTCCAGTTCGCCGCTCTCCATGTCGCCCTCAAATATTCCTCTTTTTGATGCTGCCCTGCCGAGTATCTCGCGCAGTTCGTCGGCTGTGGCTCCCTTGTCTTCAGCTTCGGCCAGCTTGGTGTATAGGGCGTTCTTGATGAGTCGGGTGGGGGCAATCTTCTTTAGGCACAGCATGGTGTCGCCTTCGGCAAGTTCTGTGCATCTCTTCTTAAACTCTTCAGACGCCGAACTCTCCTCGGTGAGTGCGAACAGTGTGCCTGCCTGTATGCCCTCTGCGCCGAGAGCCATGGCTGCGAGCATAGCCTCGCCCGATGCTATTCCGCCTGCTGCTATGAGCGGCTTTGTGGTTGCCTTGCGCACTTGCGGTATCAGAGTCATCGTTGTAGTCTCTTCGCGTCCGTTGTGGCCGCCTGCCTCAAAGCCTTCGGCAACGATAGCGTCGACGCCTGCCTCTTCGCATTTTGCGGCAAACTTGCTGCTCGACACTACGTGAGCCACCTTTATTCCGGCTTCGTGAAGCATCGGGGTGAACTTTTTTGGACTGCCTGCCGACGTGAACACAATCTTTACGCCCTCGTCTATTATCATCTTCATGAGTCTGTCTATCTCGGGATACATCAGCGGAACGTTCACGCCCCACGGCTTGTCGGTTGCAGCTTTCATCTTGTTTATGTGCTCAAGCAGCGTCTCCGGGTGCATAGAGCCTGCTCCGAGCAGTCCCAGACCGCCCGCATTGCTCACGGCAGAAGCCAGTCGCCAGCCGCTGCACCACACCATACCGCCCTGAACTACGGGATATTCAATGCCGAAAAGTTCGGTTATTCTGTTATTTTTCATAAGCATTTTCTGTTTTTGTAAAATAAAAATATCGCTGCAAAGATAAGATTTTGCAGCGATATTCTTGTGTGTTTGCCGTTATTTTTTAGGTGTCCGGTGTCCTTGTTTCATTTATAGTGCAGCGTGCCTTGCCGCTCGTTGTGTCTCCCTTGTTTCATCAACTTGCATTTAGTCTGAAATTAGTATGCCGTTTGCGGATAAAAAGTGGCCCACTTTTGCATGAAAAGTGGGCCGTTTACAGGTCGTAAACGGCCCACTAACGGTTTGAAAGTAAACCTGCGATGTTTTCTTAATATATAATGCTTATTGATGTTGCCAATGTTTAATCTTTAACTATATACGGCGAAAAAGTTACGGTTTTTCGGCCGTTTTCAGAGCATGCCTGTAATTTGTGGCAGAAATATCCAGCCGACGGCTTATTTTCATGTCTTGTGCTGCCGTCTGTAAAGCTACGTGCCGTTATGTTTTTTGCACCTTAGTCAGACCTGTGGCGCACTTGCCTCCATATTTGCGACAGCCTAAGCATCTGACTAGCCCTTGCACCAAGGTGTACGCGATAGTCAGACATCAGTATGGCGAGCAGGATTATCACGGCCATTATCACGGCCCATCCGTAAACCTCTTTAAGGCTAACCATGAGCATCTGCCGCTGAAACTCGCTGTATAGTGTCTGAAACGATTCGCAGTTGTAGTACATCGGGTCGATGTAGCTGCCCAGATTGGCTGTGTTAGCTTGCTTGACGTTGTTGAAAATCCTTGTCATTATGGCCGAACTGAGCGGTCCGCCGAAGCTCGTCCGGATAAATCCGATGACACACATGGCCTCGAAATAATACTCAAATGTGACGCAGCCGGCAAGGGCGTAGGTGAGCGATGTGTACACAATGCTCACTCCGGCGCCCTTAAGCAGCATGGGCAGATACAGCATGTATTTCTCCGTTGAAGGGTCGATAAGGAAATACAGCATCGTCTGGTAAAGCAGAAAAGAAACAAACCCGGTTAAGACGATGTCCTTAATGCGCCATTTCCACTTCGTAAGAGCCATGAAGAAAAAGCCCGTGCCTACGGCTATTCCTGCCGTTATGCCCCAGTTGAGGTCGGCATTGTGGCGTGCGTCGTATCCAAGAATCGAACTGGTAAATATGTTCTGGGTGGATGTAGCCGTGGCAGACATCAGCGTCATGCACCCGAACAGGATGAATATATAGAGCATGTTGTGTTGCGAAAACGTCCTTATGTTTATGTAAGGATGCCTGATTGTGGCAGCGCGTTGCAGACACATCAGCAGCAGAATAACAGCAAACGCTATGGCTATGCGGATTGGTTCGCCGTCAAGCCAGTCGTAGTGTTCGCCGTATACGCAGATGAATATGATGCAGAACAGCCACAGAGTCCACATTATTCCGCCGAGATAGTCGATGCCCTTGAACGGGATATATGGACCCTGGCGGAACTTGCTGCGCATGCAGAAATAAACCAGCGCGAAAACAAGTATGAACGCACCAATGGTTATGCGGTGCATGGCCTGCCAGTCGAAGGCGTAAATGCTGTATCCCGTGGCAACGTTGACAAGCTGCACGCTGCCGAGGACAAACGTGAACAGGAATGGAAAGAACACCGCAAAGTCTCTCTTTGGCGTAATCTTAAGCTGGATGCTGCTCCAACAAACAAAAGTACTTACAATTCTAAAGAAACCGCTAATGAATGACAGGGCAACAACAAGCGGGAGAAAGTCGCATATCATGCAGATGTAATCGCATATAATAAACACTGCACCAGAGAACAGGAGAACGTCGCGCGTTGTGAATCTGAACAGTATCCTGAACAGCAGCGGAAAGGCCATCGTAAGTCCCGTCATTGAGGCATAGCCTGCCATCATTACGTCTTCGTTGATCCAGCCCCATGTTCCCGTCATCTCGGCCACGGCCGACATGTATATGCCGCCTGAGAACATGTAGACAACAATTATAAATATTATCAGCGGAAAGCGCAGAGACTGGGGCACAAAGTCTTTCCATACCATTATGCGCCTTGCGGCTGCTACTTCTTGTGGTGAAGGTGCTGGCATAGGCTTTAGTATTTAACCTCACATTCTACGTTCATTCCCGAGCGCAGGCGTTCTATAGCTTCCTTGCTGTTCTCCTTTGTGAACACAATCTTTATTGGAACGCGCTGTTCAATCTTTACAAAGTTTCCGGCAGAGTTGTCCTGCGGTATTATCGAATACTGTGCGCCTGTGGCGTTGGCCAGCTTGCCTACCTTGCCGTGATATTCAACGCCCGGCACGGCGTCTACCTTTATGCTTACGGGCATGCCTTCGCGTATGTTGGCCGTCTGTGTTTCCTTATAGTTGGCTATAATCCACACGTTGTCGTATTCAACTATTGACAGCAGAGTCTGTCCGGGCTGTATAAACTGTCCTTCCTGCAGGGCCTTGCGTGATGTGTAGCCGTCGCACGGGGCAACGATAACGGTGTACGACAGATTCAGTTCGGCCAGGTTTTTTGCTGCCTTGGCTACGTCTATGTTTGTCTGGTTCTGCTCAAGGCGCTGTGTCTGTTCGTCTTTTACGAGCGATGTACTTTTCTTTTGTCTAACGAGCATGTCATATTTGGCCTTCGTAGCCTCATAGTCGGCCTTTGCGTTGTCATATTGCTGGCGTGTAACGGCCTTTTGTGCATACAGCTGCTTATATCTTTGGTAGTCTGTTTCGGTCTGGTTCATCCTTATTCTCAGTTCCTCTATGCTTGCGTCAGAAACCGAAAGGTTGTTTGCCGTGGTAGATATTGCCGTTCCCATGGCCGTGTTCTCCATGAGGGTTTTCTGATAGTTGGCCTTTGCCTGTTCTACTTTCAGCTTATATTCAGAGTTTTCGATGATTACGAGAGTGTCTCCTTTGTGTACAAACTGGAAATCATCGAAGCATACCTTCTGTATGAAGCCCTGCACGCGTGAGTTTATTGGTATGATGTTTCGTCTTATCTGGGCATTGTCGGTGTATTCAACATTGCCGAAGTGTATGAACTTTGAGCAGACCCATGTCAGTCCGCTCAGAATTATTGCTATTACGATGATGTTGCGCAATATCTTTTTGTTTTTTCTGTTCATAATTATTTTTGATTATTTAATTATCGTATTCAGTGAACCGGTTGAGTAAATGAGCTTGTAATAATTGTATATTACGTTTATCTGTGCGTTGACATACTGAACTTCTGCCGACAGTCTGAGGTTGTCGGCGTCTACGAGGTCGGTCACGAGCACAAGGTCGTTGGCATAGCGGTTGGCTATCACGTCATAGTTCTCGCGTGCAAGCTGAAGACTCTTTTCCTGTGTCTTCAGAAGTTCAAACGAGTCGAGATATCTTGTATATGCGGCGTTTACGTCCAGCGATACGCTTTCTTCGGCCGACGCAAGTTCGTTGTGCGACTGCTCCACTGAAGAGCGCAGGCGCGACAAGTCTTTTGGCAGCTTGTATATGTTGCCTATGTTGAATTTAAGTCCCACGCCTACATACCATGTGTTGATGTTGTTGTCCAATGTAGGTATTTCATATGTGATAGGGCCTTTCAGGTTGTCGCCGGCTATGATGCTTATCTGCGGCATGTAGCCCGATTTTATCACTTTCTCCTTCTTGCTGAGCATGTCGAGCGCAAGTCTGTTCTTGTTTAGTATAGGCGAATTCTTGTAGGCTATGTCCTGAAATTCGGCTTCGCCGGGTTTCGGCATGTTACTCGACAGGAGTGTCGTGTCGGGCAATATCTCCGTGTCCTTAGGCAGTTCGAGCATCGTTACCAGTTTGTCGTTACAGATGTTTATCGAACTTACAAGCTCAGTGCGTTTATATTGCAGATTCTGATACTGCACCTCATATCGCGTGATATCGTTGTTCAGTGCCACTCCGGCAGCTTCGCGTGCGTGCATGTCTCGTATCACCTGGCGCGTCTGTTCCATGTTTCTGTCATACACCGTGAGCAGGTTGCGGTATTTATATAAGTCGAGATAATAGCCTGTCAGCAGGAAGTAAACGTCCTGCTTGTGCGAGGCAAGTTCCCACTCCCTTATTCTCTTTTGTATCTCCAGGGCCTTTATGTTATAGTGGATTGCACCTCCTGCAAACACCACCTGCGAGGCCTCTATTGCGAAGTTGTTGCCAAAATGAGGCGATGAAAATGAATGTCCGTTTGAAAAGTCGCGGTCGGCCACCCATGCGTTGCCGTTGAACGTTGCCGATGCCGAGAACTCCACGCTGGGCAGATAGGCATTCTTTGCCACCGAGATGTCTTTCTCGGCACCGCTTACAACCGACTCGTAAATCTTTATCGTCTTGCTCTGCGTGTCGGCCAGTGAGAATAATTCATTCAAACTCATGATGCGTGCTGTCTGCTGTGCGTGTAATGATGCCGGGCAAATCAGCAACAGGCACGTAATAACATTTTTAATTATATTCTTCATCTGATTTTTATTGATAATATAAATAGTTTACAATAGCAACTATCTCTGTAAAATAATAAGCTCAAACATAAGGTTATGTTTCGGTCACCTTTAAAGTTGTTGGCCTCATTGCCTTTCGTGCCGCAGGCTAAAGCATTGTGTGCCTTGGCGTTTCTGCGGTCCGGGCAATGTGGACGACTTAAACTTCGGGATGACTGAATTTGAGATATAACGGCTGATGTGAGCTTTATTTTCCGGATAGTCTGCCTTTGCGTTAAAGACTGTTTGTGCGCCTTGATATTTCCTCTACTACTTCAAAGAAGACCTCCACCTTTTCTTCGGGTATGCCCTTCAGTAATTCGTAAGACAGCTTCTTCTCAATTTTGTGGTATTCGGCAACAACCTGTTCACCCATGTCTGTGATGCTGAGCAGATTCTCGCGTCTGTCCTCCGGGTTTACGGTGCGTTTCACGAGACCTTTCTTCTCGAGCGAGTCTATCATGCGCATCACAACCGACTTGTTCTTGCCTGTTGCTATGGCAATGTTTTGCAGAATCTGGTCGGTCTTTGCCCTTATCATTGTAAGGAGTATAAATTCTTCAACGGTAAGTTTTATGTTTGCCTCGGCAGCATATCGCTGTTTCATCAGGCGGTGCAGCTTGTTGCGCAGTTTTCCTATTGTTGTTCCTAACAGTTCCTTTGGCATGATTTAAATTTTTTGCAAAGGTAATATTATATTTTGAATTAGTTGCTATTGCGTACTAATTTTTGTGTTAAATAATTCTTTCATGTCCATGTTTCATGCCTTAAGTCAAGAACGGCTCATCGGCACATGGCATGTTTCTTTGGATTTTATCATCTGTAAGAGTCTTGCGCCAATGCTTTATTCCATCATATTCTGTTGTTGGCTTATCCCTGATGTTGGTGTTTCGGCGTATACCGGTTATTTAATTCTGTGTGTTCAGACTATTTAATGAGGTGTCCGGCAATGTCTCTCAGTAAGTCAACGGCCTGTGGCTTTCTCTTCATGCTCTCCTTAAATGCATCATATTTAGGTGTCTTTATGGCATTGTTGTCAATTTTATACACCTTTAGTTTATGCATCGTAGAATCCTTCTTGCCAAGATGAACATTTCTTATCGTCGTCATGCCGGCATTGCACGTTGTTATTTTTATAGAGTCAGCAGGTTGTTGTGCATTCTGTTTAGCTGACGTTTGTGATGCGGCAGACAGGATGCAGACGTTGAAGATTAATGTTATTAAATAGAGTTTCTTCATAATCTTGTGCTTTTTTGCAAAGATAGAATAAATTCTGATTGCTTTCTGATTTTTTTAGTAAAAAAACATAATCATGCTTTATGGCAACGCATCTTCTTATTATGGCTTTTTTGCCAGCCGCAAGTAATGTCCGTATGTCGGTTTTTACCGTCGTTCAATACATCATCTTACTGCTTTCTCCTTATCATTTTTGCGCCATTTCGAGCCCAGAATTTCATCATAAAGCAAAATGTGCGTGAAAATTGTAACATTTTTGGTTTATTATGTTTAAGGTTAATATTTTTATTTCTTTTATACGGTATTTGTGTAACAAAACAACGCATATTCACTTTCAAACTGTTAGTGGCCTGTTTACGACCCGTAACTCGGCCACTTTTCACTCAAAAGTGGGTCACTTTTTATGCGTAATCCATAGAGTTATTTTTAGGAAATCAGCGTGAACATTTCGGCCATGCTTTCTGTGCTTTAAATTTCCTGATATGTATGTTAAGTATAAGCAGTTGTGTAAAGAAGGGGAATTTTGTCCCGGAGATGTGTTCGACTATGATTATGGCGGCGGACACATATATAATCTCGGAACTCAGGTTACATGGCGTACCCGGGCTGAAATTGAGTATATTGAAGGTTCGTTAGACAGAATGCTTTACTTGGCCGTCTGTAATGATGTTAAGGCAATAGCCATGCCGGCGATAGGTGCAGGATTGGGTGGCTTAAAGTGGGATGACGTGAAGATATGTATCGAGCGTGTGGCAAATAGTTATCCTATGGTTGATTTATATGTGGTTGAGGCTTACCAAGGGGAGAATGAGCAATAGGTTGCATAATTGATTTGGAAATTACCAATAAAGCATCTCTCTTCTATAAATAATACTGCCATATCTTGTTTCTCGAAAGGCAGGATATGGCAGTATGATGTTTCGTAAATTCAGATAACGCAACATGGTTTCCAGTTGATTTTTATTCGCATAGGTTTTTATAATAAGTATTATTAGCTGTTATTGCTGCAGCTTGAGTTAATTTGCGCTGGTGGCATTAATTCGAATAAAATCTTGTTGAATTAATGTGAATAAAATAGTTTTTTGTATTTTTGTAAAGAATTATTGCAAGTCTTGCAATCTGATAAGTGTAACCTTGATAATTGGATATTTGCAGATAGAGGCATATTGATGATGCCGTCAGACTGCACCGTTGACAAATTTTTTACGGTTGGAAAGCATGAAAATATGGGAAAGACTAATACGGGGAATTAAGGCTGAGGATAAGAATGGAATCTTCAGTCAGAAAACTGCATCCGACACATATAATAATGCTCCGCGTTATGCCGTGATAGATACTGAGATTGGGCTTAGTGACCATAAGGTGCATGACATTGGTGCGCTGCGCCATGACGGTGGCGTGTTTCATAAGTCATCCAAAAGCGAACTGCTCGGTTTTCTGAAAGATGTCGATTATTTGTGCGGCCATAACATCATACACCATGACATAAAATATCTGTTTGAAGACGAGCCGTGCCCATGGATTTTGGTAGACACGCTCTATGTTTCGCCGTTGCTCTTTCCCGAGCGTCCGTATCACAGACTTGTGAAAGACGACAAGCTGGTGAGCGAGCAGATGAACAATCCCGTGAACGACTGCGAGAAGGCAAGAGATTTGCTGATGGACGAAGTGGCACAATGGAATTCGCTGCCCGACGAAAAGCGCATTCTGTTTGCGTCGTTATTGAAAGATAAACGTGAGTTTGAAGGATTTTTCAAGATGGTAGGTGCAACGGCTGTCGACGACAGACCGGCTGACCTTGTACGCAGCATATATAAAGGAATGATTTGCGGCAATGCAGACTTAGACATGATGATAAGGCTGTATCCCTGCGAACTGGCATATGCGCTGGCACTTATAGATACAACAGACCATCGTTCGGTTACTCCCGGATGGGTGCTTAAGAATTATCCTGCCGTTGAGTTTGTCATGAAGTTGCTGCGTGAAACAAGCTGCAGCGAAGGCTGCGACTACTGCAACACAAAGCTCAACGTGAGATATAACCTGAAGACTTTCTTCGGATACGACGGCTTTCGCACTTACGACGGGGTGCCGCTTCAGGAGCAGGCTGCCAAGGCTGCGATAGACGGCAAGTCGCTGCTTGCCATATTTCCTACAGGCGGAGGCAAGTCGCTTACGTTTCAGTTGCCGGCACTGATGCAGGGCCGTTCCGTTCACGGACTGACTGTAGTAATTTCGCCTTTGCAGTCGCTGATGAAAGACCAGGTGGACAATCTTGCTGACCGTGGCATAACTGACGCCGTTACCATTAACGGACTGCTTGATCCTATATCGCGCTCGCTGGCAATAAAAAGAGTGCAGGACGGCGACGCTTCACTACTGTATATTTCTCCCGAGACTCTGAGGTCGAAGACAATCGAAAAGATATTGACAGCACGCAATGTGGTAAGGTTTGTCATCGATGAGGCTCACTGCTTCTCTTCATGGGGGCAGGACTTCAGGGTTGACTATCTCTACATAGGCAAGTTTATCAGCGAATATCAGAAAAGAAAAAGGTGTAAGACGCCGATACCTGTGTCGTGCTTTACTGCAACGGCAAAGCAGAAAGTGATACAGGACATCTGCGATTATTTCAGCAAGACGCTGAACATCAATCTTGAACTTTTTGCCTCTAATGCCTCAAGAACCAACCTGCGCTATTCGGTTATATATGCCGAAACCGACAATGACAAATATCTGAAGCTCAGGTCGCTGGTGTCTGAATTCAACTGTCCCGCGATAGTATATGTGTCGCGCACAAAGCGCACTGTCGACCTTGCGCGCAAGCTGACTTCCGACGGGCTGAAGGCTTTGCCTTTCTACGGCAAAATGGATGCCGATGAGAAGATAAGCAATCAGGATGCCTTTATGAGCGGCAGGGTGCGCATAATAGTGGCAACTTCGGCCTTCGGAATGGGAGTTGACAAGAAAGATGTGGGGCTTGTTGTGCATTACGACATATCCGACTCGCTTGAAAATTATGTTCAGGAAGCCGGCAGGGCTGGGCGCGACCCCGAACTGACGGCACGCTGCTACGTGCTGTATAATGACAACGACCTGGACAAACATTTCATATTGCTTAATCAGACAAAGCTGAGCATCAGCGAAATCCAGCAGGTGTGGAGAGCCGTGAAGAATCTTACAAAGCACCGCATGAAAGTCAGCTGTTCGGCATTGGAGATAGCGCGTTGCGCCGGATGGGACGATTCGGTATATGATATAGAAACACGCGTGCGCACAGCACTCGCCACGCTTGAACAGAGCGGATATCTGATAAGGGGCAATAACGTGCCGCATGTTTATGCTACAGGCATCACCGTGAAAAACATGGACGAGGCAAGAGAGCGCATAACATCGTCGGTATTGTTCGGCAGCGACGAAACGGAGACAGCCGTGAGAATAATAAAGTCACTTATATCGCAGAAGAACATAGCCAAGGCCGGAGACGCTGAGGGCGAGTCGCGCATTGACTATCTGGCAGACATATTAGGACTGAACAAGAGCGAAGTGGTGTCTGTGGTTGAGCGTATGCGGCAGGCCGGCATCTTGGCCGACAGCAGGGACATCTCGGCATACCTGCTTGACGCAGGCGACTCAGAGCGTAAGGCTATGTTGCTGCTGACGAGATTCGAGAAACTTGAGAAATACATATTGAGCAGTCTGCCCGATGAGCCGCTGCGCATATCGTGCAAGCAGTTTAACGACAATGCCTTGAACTATGGAATAACCACGTCTAAAGAGAAAGACATACGCACGTTGCTTTATTTTCTGACAGTGAAAGGATATGTGCGCAAGAAGGAGGACGCACAGCATAACATGGAGCTGAGGTGCGTTGGCGATATGGAGTCGACTATTAAGCGTCTTGAAAAGCGTATGGAGATATGCCTGGTTGCGATAGAATGGCTTTACGGACAGGTGGATGATAAAAACGGCGACAAGTCGGGCAGCAAGCCGGTTATGTTCTCTGTTGTGGGACTCCTTAATTATATAAAGCAAAAACAAAAATCGTTTTTCACCGAGTTAGATAATGTAAAGCTAGATGACGTGGAAGAGGCTTTGCTGTATCTGTCGAGGATAGGCGCGCTTAAGCTTGAAGGAGGATTCCTTGTCCTTTACAACGCGATGAACATACAAAGAATAAAGGACACCAAATCGAGGTTCAAGCAGGAAGATTACCGCATGCTCAATGAGTTTTACAAGCAGAAGATACAGCAGGTGCATATCGTAGGCGAGTATGCCAACCTGATGGTGAAAGACTATAACGCGGCTCTGCAGTATGTCAGCGACTATTTCCGGATGGATTATAAAAAGTTTATATCAAAATATTTCAAGGGTGAGAGAGTTAACGACCTGCAGCGCAATCTTACGCCAAAGAAATACAAGCAACTTTTCGGACAGCTGTCGGAGCGGCAGATGGAAATTATCTCTGATAAAGAGTCGCGCTGTATTGTCGTGGCTGCCGGTCCGGGTAGCGGCAAGACGCGTGTGCTTGTTCATAAGCTGGCATCGCTTTTGTTGCTTGAAGATGTGAAGCATGAGCAGCTCTTGATGCTGACGTTCTCGAGGGCTGCGGCGACAGAATTTAAACAGCGGCTGATGCAGCTGATTGGCAACGCAGCCCACTTTGTTGAGATAAAGACATTCCATTCTTATTGCTTTGACTTGTTAGGACGTATCGGCAATCTTGACGATGTGGACAATGTTGTTGGGCGAGCGGCCCAGATGATTGTCGACGGTGAGGTGGAGCCGTCAAAGATAGGCAAGACGGTGCTTGTTATTGACGAGGCACAGGACATGAGTGGCGACGAATATAAACTTGTAAAGGCACTTATGGATGCCAATGATGACATGCGCGTGATAGCCGTTGGAGATGACGACCAGAACATTTACGAGTTTCGCGGGTCTGACTCTAAATATATGTATCAGTTGACCAAGGAAGAGGGGAGCCGTTTTATAGAAATGACGGAGAATTACCGCAGTGAGCGTCATTTGGTTGATTTCTCTAACGACTTTTTGCGTAACGTAAGCCGGAGAATGAAGGTAACGCCTATAAAGTCGATGAAAGAAAGCGACGGTAGGGTAGAGGTCGTCCACTGCAATTCTTTGTATATGTATAAGCCGCTTGTGAATTGCTTGATGTCGCATAAGGGCAAAGGTTCGTCGTGCATACTCACACAGACCAACGAAGAAACGGTTACGCTTGTTGCCATTCTGCGCAGACACGGCATAAAATGTAAACTGATACAGTCGATGGAAGGCCTGCTCTTTTTGAACATGGTAGAGGTGAGATACTTCATGAAATACATAAGCAAGCATGTTACTTCACCGCTGATTCAGGATGACTTATGGGAAAATGCCAAACAGAAAACATTCTCGTTTTATGAAAGAAGTAAAAGTTTGGTGTATCTGAAGCGTTGCATAGAACTTTTTGAGCAGACCAGCAAGACTAAATATCTAAGCGATTTCAAGGAGTTTGTGTTTGAGTCGTCTGTCGAAGATTTCTGCGACCTGTCTGGGGCCGATGTCGTTGTATCGACAATACACAAGGCAAAGGGCCGTGAGTTTGACGATGTGTATATGCTTATCTCCGGCAATTATGCGAAAGACGACTGCCTGATGCGCCGCTATTATGTAGGAATGACGCGGGCTAAGCAGAGGCTTTTTGTCTATACCAACGGCAACTGTTTTGACCGTCTGAGAGCAGACCGCCACATGACAGACCGAGAGCAGTATGCCATGCCTGAGGAGATAGTCTTGCAGCTTTCTCACAAAGATGTGTATCTGCAGTTCTTCAAAGGCCGTAAAAGCGAAGTTCTTGCCTTGCGTAGCGGCGACAGGCTTACATACGGTAATCATTTTCTGTATAATGCGGCCGGCATGCCTGTGGCCAAGTTGTCTGTCAATATGCAGAAGACGCTTGCGGAGTGGGAGAGCAGAGGTTACAGTGTCAGGTCGGCATCGGTAAGATTCATTGTTGCATGGAAACCGAAGGATGCTCCGAGGGATGAAGCTGAGACTGCCGTTCTGCTGGCGGACATGATTCTTTCTTTGTGATATTGTGTGCCCCATTTGTCGATTTTATGTGTGCTGTCGTATTGAGAAATGGGCAGAAACGCCTATTCATGCCTTTTTCAGTTTGTAAATAAATATGCACAAAGTATGGCATATTGCAATAAAAAATGCTATAAATGTTAAATTTAAAAAACATTAAAATAATAAGATTTACCAGGCAAAATATTTCAGCTTTGAAATATTGTATTTATCTTTACCCAGGTTTAGGGAGTTGTTTCATCTTTATAGTTGATTTTAAATTCCTTTTTTAATAGGTTTTATTCCCATTTCAACCGGTAATTGTTTAAGTTCACAGTCCTCTTTGCATACACACCTGCAGGCGGCATTCTCTCAACAAAATCAAGCTTGATATGGCTTGAAATCTTTATTAAAACAATAATTGTTAACAACAAAAACTTTATCTATGAAAAAAAGTTACTATTTGTTTTTGTTACTTTTAGTAGCAGCAACATCGTTTTCCGTTCATGCGCAAACGGGACAAAAATTTCCTGATTTTAAATTAGGAGTTAGCTCTAAACTACAGACTAATGGCATGCAAAAAGTGAATCCTAATGAGGAAAAAGAAAAAGGAATCCTGATGTATGCAACAACATTGGATGATTATTACAATCAAGAGCGTGGATGGTATAAGTTCTGGTCAAAAGAGCCTCAAAATGCTATAAAGCTAAAAACTTGGAATCCTGGTTCACAGTCATTCGTTGATGGTCTGAGATGTGGATGCTGGGGCGGCGATGCTTATTATGCATTTTATATTTTCCAGTATTCATTGGGATATGACTATCCGTATGCCTTTGTAAAAGTTGAACCGGAGACGGGAGAACTGGATATAGTCAAGAATTTCGAGCAGGGAGATGATTTTTATGACAACTGGCATAGCTATACGTTGTATTGCATGACATATAACCCCGTGAAAGACGAGGTGTATGCTCTTGGACAGACAACAAAAGAAAATCAGGCACAGGTGTCAACTCTTTACAAAATAGACAGAGCTACGGGTACGCCGACAAAACTGCATGATTTTGATTTCATATCTTTTGCTATGTCTGTAGATATGGAAGGTACATTATGGGTGCAGAATTCAATATACGAAGGTGAAAGTAACGTAGGTGCAAAGCTTATTGCATATGATACAGACAACTTCGATGTTAAAAAAGAAGTGAAGCTTTCTTATAACGGAAGTTCGTTTGTTACAGCTTATTATGGAACAATGTCATTTGACTACACTACAGGTGACTTATATTGGATCGCCCTTAGAGCAGATGATAACAAGCAGCAATTGTATACTGTAAATCTGGAAACTGGTAATATGGAAGCTCTTGGAGCATTCTGGGGTGATTTCGTAGGACTGTATATTCCTTATACGTTGCCTGAAAATGAGAATGCACCTGCAAAAGTTCAGGATTTGAAAGCTACTCCCGATATGACAGGATCAATGAAAAGCACATTGACATGGACGAATCCTTCATTGCAGTGGAATAAAAAGGAACTTACAGACCTGAAAGAAGTACAGATATATAAGGATGGTTCAGAAACACCGGCGGCTACTCTCCCTGCAGAAGGCAAGGAAGGACAGGAAATGTCATGGACAGATGAAACTCCAAATGCAGGAATAAACACATATTATGTTGTTCCGTGCAATGAATTTGGAAAAGGTATCAAGGACAGCATCAGCGTTTTCGTAGGCGAGGATGTTCCCGGAGCTGTCGGAAATATTGTGGTGAAGAACAATGGAGAAAGTGTTACTGTTACATGGGATGCTCCAGAATATGGTATGAACGGCGGATATGTAAATCCTGATGGACTTAAATATACAATCATACGTTATCCAGACGAAATTGAAATTGCTAAAGACCAGACTGAAACTACATTTACAGATACAAATCTAGGTAATCAGCAATGCTACTATTATACAATACAGACTTCAAACGTAACAGGTGTCGGTGAGACAACAGAGACAGAGAAGTTCATAGCCGGAGCAGCATACACAACTCCTGTGAAATTCAATTTCACAGACCAGATTCTCTCAGAGGCATGGACAAATCTTGGCGATTGGGAATGGAGCGGTGGCTCTATGGCTGGAGACGAAGGAATGATGACAACAACACATCAGAGAGAAAACTGTTGGTTGATTTCACCGGATGTCAAGCTGGAAGCAGGAAAGACGTATAAAATAACAACAAAGATAAAGACTTATTATGGTCCTAATGGCTGTAAGGAAGACTTTAGAATTGCTGTCGGTCAAGGAAAGACTGCTGGCGATATGACAAACGTGCTTCGCGAAGAGAAGGATTACTCTGCAGATGAATATTACTACGTTAAGACATTTGAAGACATTGTTGAGATTAAGGAGACAGGTGTTTACAATTATGGAATAGACGTGTCTTTGGTAACAGGCGACGATATCTTCAGCTTGCAGGAAGTAACGATAGAGGAGATTCATCCTGTAGATATGAGCGCTGTAAGCTTGGACGGAATTATTGACGCAGTATGCAATGGAAATAATACATGTAAGGTAAAACTGTACAACAACTCTTATAAGACGGCAGACAAATACGAAGTTAAGATTGCACGTGTAGACAATGGCAACTATGTTGTCTTAGGTTCAACTACAGATGTTCCTGCTGTTGAAATGTTCAAGACTGCAGAGGTTACTGTAACTTATGTTCCTGATGTTGAAGACCAGGTCGAACTTGTTGGCTTGGTTGAAATTGAGGGTGACGGCGACGAAAGTAATAATGTTACTGAACCGTATACTGTAAATGTATTGCCGGAAGGCATGCCGCCGTACAATGTACTCGTTACAGATGAAAATACAATAGGTGATGACACTAGAATTCCTATGTCGTTCATCGTAGGTGAAAGTATGACACAGACGTTATATTTTGCAGACGAGATCAATGTTGAGACTGACGGAAGTATAAGCCGTATAGCATATGAATATACTGGTAACGAAATCACTTCTGTTCTTGGTCCGGTAGATGTAAAAATCTATATGTGCAATACGGACAAGACTATCTTCAAAACTGAAAGCGAGGCTATTCCACTTGAAGATATGACACAGGTTTACGAAGGATCTGTAACAATCAATCCTGGAACAAACTTTATGTCTTTCATCCTTTCTGAAGAATTTGAATACAAGAAAGATAAAAACTTGTGTATAGCAGTTGTCAAGAACGGTTTGGTAGGAAATGACTATCCTGCATTGTTTAAGATGTTCAACAATGATGATTTTGAAAATACAAGATCAATCCTTAGTGACGGTTCACCGATGGCATATTGGAAGGTTCCTGTTATACATATGGCAGTAAGGGGCATTGCAGGCAATATTGAAAATGTAAATATTGGTGCTAACTCTGTATGGTATGATTCAAAGACTTCTACTTTGAACTTTAATGAAAATAACCTTAAGAAGGTTTATGTATATGATATCAGCGGTAAGATGATAAAGATGTTTAATCTGAACGGCTCGCAGAATTCTTTGGCAGTTAATCTTCCTGTTGGATTGTATATAATACACACTGTTGCTGCTGACGGTTCTATGAACAACGTCAAAGTTAATGTATGCAGATAATCTTTTTGTCCGGATTACGACCATCCTGTAGCGGAAGGTCGTAATCCGATTTTTATAAAAAGACAATAATAACATCATACCCTATTATTTTATTCAAAATGAAATATCTAAAATTATTATTATTATCTTTGCTCTTTATGCTTGGCCGGGCTGATGTAGCGGCCCAAATTTATTGGGGATACAGTGATAATATCATTTTAAATGGTATCGGTATAGGGCAGAATACAACTGTTTCGGGAGCCATATACATACCTTCTGAAGTAGCAGAACTTTACAAGGGAAAGAAGGCTACGGCTGTACGTGTTGGACTGTATAATTCGGTAAGTGAATTGAAGGTGTTCATTACTGAAGATCTTGACGGTACACCTGAAACAGAGAAAACGTTCGGTTCGCAAAAAACAGGTGTGGCTTCTTTTAGTTTCGATGATGCATACGTAATAAGCGGCAAGGGATTTTATGTGGGATATTCTTGCGTAGGTATAAACCCTATAGGACGTTCAAGCATTTATAATGTAAACGGATGTTGGGTGAAAGACGGAGACAACGCATGGATAGACTATGCCGGTAATGAAGAGTATAAATACAATGCTCTGAATATTGCTGTCCGCATTGAAGGCGAAGACTTGCCCGAAGACGCACGCTTAATAGTAAACAATGAAACATTGGTAAAACCGGGTGAGGGATTTAAACTTACGGCAAAGCTTGAAAATCTTTCGACTAAGGCTATAAAGGGCTATAAGGTTGAATACAATATTGACAACGGCGAAACTCAGACAATTGAGAAAACCACGTATCTTACAGGCGGTTCTTCTACAAGCTTCAGCATTGATGTGCCTGCTATTAACGAATTTGGAATGCACACAGTCAATATGAAACTTGTCTCTGTTAATGGCATAGAAGATGCCAATCCTGTTAATAATGATGTTGTTGCATATATCAAAGTTACAGAGAATTCTTTTGTAAGAAGGATGGTTGTTGAAGAAGGTACTGGCACTTGGTGCGGATGGTGCCCTAAAGGAATTGTGGCTTTCGAGTATATGGATGAGAAATATCCTGATACATTTATCGGTATAGCCGCTCACGATAGAGATGTCTTCAGCGAGGACACTTATGCACCTATACAGAATTATTTCGACTCATATCCAAACTGCATCATTAACAGAGACCCGCAAAAGGTTTGCAGTCCGTTGTCGGGTAATCTTGAAAGTGAATACAAGAATCTTGTAAGGGATCAGGCCGTTGCCAGCATGGTGACAAGTGCAAACTTAGAAGACAATGTCGTACATGCAAAGGTTACGGCGACGTTTGCTAATCCAGGCAAGGATCTTGACTATCGCATAGCTTTTGTCATACTTGAGGACAGTATCACCGGAGTTACGCAGGCAAATGCTTATTCCGGAGGTGCGAATGGTGAGATGGGAGGCTTTGAGAATCTTCCGAATCCGGCACCGATTAAATTCAATCATGTGGCAAGAGGTATATTCGATTATAATGGAATAGAAAACAGTATGCCTTCAGAGGTTGAGGTTGGAGAATTTTATGATTTCACTAAGGATATTGAGCTGCCGAGAGTACAGAGCACAAAATATCTGTCAATCGTAGCTTTGCTGATAAATGGTAAGACAGGTATTATAGACAATGCCGCAAAGGCACACATTGAAACCGGAGCAACTGATATCAGAAATAATGAAATAACTAATGTTTCAATTTACGTAACTCCCGAGGGAACAATATGCTGCTCTGAGGAAGGTAAACTGGAAGTTTTCAATCTCCAAGGCATTCAGGTTCCTGGTCATAACCTGACTCATGGTGCTTATATCGTTAAGCATACTTCTGAATCAGGACAGACAACAATGCGAAAAATCAGATTTTAGAATTATTGCCATAAGATAAAACCTATTTTACTAAACATAAGCAGGGCTGAAATCCATTTGATGGTTTCAGCCCTTTTTATTGTCTTTTATGTGTAATTAAACATTGTGGTAGAAGAAAACAAGAAGTCCGTGCAACTCAATAAGTTACACGGACTTCTTATATCATATTAGGTTATGAAACCTTACTTCACTTCCTCAAAGTCGGCGTCCTGTACGTTGTCGTCAGCCTTGCCGTTGTTCTGAGCCTGCTGACCTCCGGCGTTGGCGCCGTTGAAGCCCTGGCCTGCGTTAGGCTGTGCACCGCCTGCGTTCTGATACATCTGAGCGCTGGCTGCCTGCATAACAGTGTTGAGGCCGTTGATGGCGTTGTCGATGGCTGTGATGTCGCCACTCTTGTGAGCATCGCGGAGCTGGTTGAGTGCGTTCTCGATGTTGCCCTTCTGGTCAGCCGGAATCTTGTCACCGTTATCCTTCAGGAAGTTCTCGGTGGTGAAGATCATTGAGTCAGCCTGGTTCATCTTGTCGATGCGCTCACGCTCTTTCTTATCGTTTTCAGCGTTCTGCTCAGCCTCAGCCTTCATGCGGTCGATTTCTTCTTTGCTCAGACCAGATGAAGCCTCGATGCGGATGGCCTGCTCCTTGCCTGTAGCCTTATCCTTTGCCGAAACCTTCAGGATACCGTTGGCGTCGATATCGAATGTAACCTCAATCTGAGGAACACCACGACGTGCGGGAGCGATGCCTGTCAGGTTAAACTGACCGATGCTCTTGTTCTGTGCTGCCATCGGGCGCTCACCCTGCAGAACGTGGATTGTAACCTCGGTCTGGTTGTCGGCTGCTGTTGAGAACACTTCGCTCTTCTTGCAAGGTATTGTGGTGTTGGCGTCGATAAGTTTTGTCATTACGCCACCCATTGTCTCGATACCCAGTGTAAGAGGTGTTACGTCGAGGAGCACGATGTCGCCTACGCCGCCTTCCTTGTTAAGGATAGCACCCTGGATTGATGCACCTACAGCCACAACCTCGTCAGGGTTAACGCCCTTTGAAGGCTCTTTGCCGAAGTAGTTCTTAACCAACTCCTGTACGGCAGGTATACGGCTTGAACCACCTACGAGGATAACCTCGTCAATGTCGGCTGTGTTAAGCTTGGCGTCTCTTATGGCGTTCTGGCAAGGAACGAGACAAGCCTGGATCAGAGAGTGAGCCAGCTGCTCGAACTGAGCACGTGTAAGATTCTTTACCAAGTGCTTTGGCACACCGCCTTCGGCTGTGATGTAAGGCAGGTTGATCTCTGTAGATGTAGAGCTTGACAGCTCGATCTTAGCCTTCTCGGCAGCTTCCTTCAGACGCTGCATTGCCATCGGGTCTTTAGAGAGGTCGATGCCTTCAGCAGCCTTGAAGTCGTTAACGAGCCAGTCGATAATAACCTGGTCGAAGTCGTCACCGCCAAGGTGAGTGTCACCGTTAGTAGAAAGCACCTCGAACACGCCGCCGCCGAACTCAAGAATAGAGATATCGAATGTACCACCACCAAGGTCGAACACAGCAATCTTCATGTCTTTGTTTGCCTTGTCAACACCATAAGCCAAAGCTGCGGCTGTAGGCTCGTTGACGATACGGCGAACGTTGAGTCCTGCAATCTGTCCTGCCTCTTTTGTAGCCTGACGCTGTGAGTCAGAGAAGTATGCCGGAACGGTGATTACGGCGTCTGTAACTTCCTGTCCGAGATAGTCTTCTGCTGTCTTCTTCATCTTCTGAAGAACCATTGCAGAAATTTCCTGCGGAGTATATTTGCGGCCTTCGATGTCAACGCGGGGATATCCGCCTTCGTTGACTACTGTGAACGGCACACGTGTTGTCTCTTTTTCACACTGAGCGTAAGTTTCGCCCATGAAGCGCTTGATTGAGTAAACGGTGTTCTTCGGGTTTGTTATTGCCTGACGTTTAGCCGGGTCACCGATTTTGCGCTCACCGTCTTTTACGAAACCCACTACAGAAGGAGTGGTGCGCTTACCTTCACTATTTGCTATTACAACAGGTTCGTTGCCTTCGAAAACTGCAACGCATGAGTTTGTTGTACCTAAGTCAATTCCTATAATCTTTCCCATAATTATATATTTTTTTTGTTTTTATCGATGTTAATTAATTCGCTTACTTTTATACAAAACGTGTGCCAAAGGCGAAAATGTGGCATAAAGTGTGCCACGTGGTGACATTTTGTCGTGGTTTTGGCTGTCAGTTTACGGCTTTTGTGCTATTTGTCCTGTCTTGTTTTAACGTCGAAGCCGCCGCAGGCGTTATGCTGCGGCGGCTTTGACGTTAATGTTTCTTTATGTAGGACGTGCCTTATGTTTTTACGGCAATAGTCCTCTTGCGGTTTTTCCGTCTGGCAGTTATGCCGCCAGACATGCCGTGGGGCTTTATCAGAGTCTGATTTTCACTCCGGCATTCATCACGAATCCATCGAGCGGGGCATAAATGTCGCGGAACTCAGGATTGCTGACAGTGCCGGTGTAGATTGTGTCAAACCGTGTCTGACGTCTGTCGGTGAAGTTCTCGAAGTTGGCAAACACAGACAGCTTCTCCCATATTTTTTCCACCATAAGGCCAAAAATTGTGTATGATCGGCCTGTGCTGCCGTCGCTGAGTTTCTGCTTGCTGTAGAAATACGACTCCAGTCCTACGCGCCATTCGTCTTCAACCTCATACATGAGTATGGCGTTTATTCTATGTTTAGGTGTAAGCACGTTTTCTGACGTGACGCCGTTTTCCTTTATGCATGCGTCTGTATAGGTGTAGCCCAGATACAGATGCAGGTCGCGGTATCCGAGCTTTACGTTGGTTTCGCTGCCCTTGGTGTCTATGTGTCCGCTGATGTTGTCCATGCGGAACATGCCGTTTCCGGCCTGGCGCAGCTGCAGCGGAGAGTTGATGTATGTGTAGAAGAAGAGCTGGTTTACGGCAAACGACACGCTGCCGCCGAAGAGGCTGGTTACGTAGTTTACGTCCCAGTTGAGGCCGTAGCTGCGTTCCAGCTTGTTGTGGTCTTTGTCAACGGGGATTATGTCGCGGTACTGTATGCGCTCGGCGTCTTCGGTAAACATTGTCGGGGCTTTGTAGCCGAATCCTCCGCTTAGGCGTGACGACAGTTGCTCGCTGACCTTGAACAGAGCCGAAAGGCGCGGAAGTATAGCCCAGCCGTAGCTGAACACGTGGTCGGCTCTTAGTCCAGCCTCTATGTTGAGCCACGAGTTTGTGAGCCAGTTGTCTTGAATAAAGGCTCCGGCCGTTGTCTGTGTATAGTCGCGTTTGCCCACTGCTCCGGGGTTCTTTTCCTTAAAATCGTCGGTCCATAGGTTGAGTCCGGCCACCCATTCGTTCTTGTCGCGAGTGTGTGTGTAGGCCACTTCGGTAAACGAGGATATCTGTCTGCCGTCGAACATGTATGCCGGAATTTCGATGCTGCGGTCGAAGTAGGTTCCGCTTGCCTTTGCCGTGAGTTTTCCGCCCTGGCCGAATCTGTGTTCAAAGGTTGCCTGCAGCGAGTGGCGCTGTGTTTTGTTGCGCTCAAAGTACGAGTGTGTGGCGTCGCCCTTTCCCTCGATATATCTGATGTCGCCGCCCAGGCGGTTCTCGAACATTGTGTTGAGGGCTATGTTCATGTCGGTGTTTTCAGACAGGTATAAGAACAGTTTGGGATTGAACGTGAAGCGGTCGAACTCTGGGATGGCCGTAAATCCAGTGTCTGAAGGGTCGTATGCCCAGTTGCGGTTGTATGACAGCAGCGACGTGATGCCTATTTTGCTGAATTTCTGGCTGTAGAACATGCTGGCGTCGAGCCCTTTGCCCGTTGTGCCGTTGAGCAGGAAGCTCAGCTCCCGCTTTTCTCCGGGAGTCTTTGATATGAGGTTTACCAATCCGGCAATGGCTCCGCCTCCGTAGAGCGTTGACGACGAGCCTTTGACAATTTCAACCTGTTTCAGGTCGAGGGGCGGTGTCTGCAGCAGTCCAAGTCCGCTGGCCGCTCCGGCAAATGTCGGAAATCCGTCTTTCAGTATCTGCGTGTAGCGGCCGTCGAGTCCCTGTATGCGTATGGCCGCATTGCCCGATATTGCCGATGTCTGCTGTGTTGATATTCCGGTGCTCTCGTTCAGCAGCATGCGTATGTCGCCCGGTTTCATACTCGACTTTTCGTCGAGTTCCTCGCCTGATATGAACTCTATGCGCGTCGGCACGTTCTTTATGCTGCGCGTGCCTCTTGTTGTCTGTATCACCAGTTCCTCAAGTTCCTTCTCGTCTTCCTCCATATATATGGTCAGTGTGGTGTCTTCTGCCATGGGGAAGGTCAGCGTCTTGTTCTCGCGTTCGTATCCTATATATGTGAATACGGCATTATGGCTGCCGTCGGGCACGCCTATTATTGTTATGTTTCCTTCGCCGTCCGTCACGCCCGACAGGCCTGTGCCGTCTATCTTTACGGTTACGCCAACCAGCGGCTCGCCGCTGTCTTCCTCCTTCACGGTGGCTTTCAGTGTGTTTTGGGCATACATGCACAGTGCCGACATGGCCGTGGCCATCAGCACTATTATTCTTTTTGTCATTTTGATTTATGCTTTTTTGTTAGTTTTATGTCCGCTCAGTGCTGCTGTTGCAGGCAACGCAGGCACACGGCACTTCAGATGCAGGCGCACAATTCGCCTGTCGTGTCATAAGCACCAGTGTAGCGGCTTTATCTCTCTCCCTTGCTTATGTGCCTGCGCTTGTGTGCAGGTCAGGCCCTTGGCGGTTTCCATATGGAGGATGAAAAGCCGGAAATAAAACTTACCTTATATATATATGTGACGTTTTGCGAAGGCTTGGCTATCGGCGTGCCTATGCAGGCCGTCAACGGCTGCGTGCATCCGCTGCATGTGCTGCAGTGCATAAAGGGCGAACAGCAGTTTGAACAGTGGCATCCGTCGTCTTGTCCTGACTCTTCGCACAGTTCCCCGTTTTCGCAGAACAGACATCTGTCGACAAGGAATACGGGCATGGTTGAAAGCGCCATGACCATTATTGCAAATATTATCGACAGATGTTTCATTTATTATCTGTTGTTTGTTTTGGCGGCAAAGTTAGTCCTTATTTTAATTAGGTCAAAATTTTTCTGCTTTCATTTTTGGCTTTTGAGTTGTGTTATTTGTTACCGGCCGCTCTGTGTTGTGATGTCCTGCCGGCGTTGGCTTTGCCAAAGGCTGCCGGCGAGTAGGGTGGACATGGCCTCGGGCCGCTTTGTCTTGGGGTGCTTAATGGTGCCGTATGCTACATGACACGGGCGTGCAGGCAGCAGCCTGCCGAAAAAAAGTAGAAGAGGCTTGTGGCATGATGCCGATTGAAAATGAAAGTAAAAAAACAGGACAAATATTTTTTGTAATCTGGAAAATCAAAAGCAAACTAATGTTAAACGCCTGCTATACAATAAGGCTTTTTCTTAACATTAGTTTGCTTTTTGATGCGTAATTCTGCTTAAAACCACTGCTTTTAACTGTTAAAAGCTATGTTTCCGGCAGCTAAAAGCAGGCTTTTTATGAGGCAAAAGTTATGCTTTTACAGGCCGAAAGGCCACATATTAGCGTCGTTGCGGCAGTTTCTTATTGCACATCCGGGTATAACGTGCTGTGTGACAGGTGGTTATGCAGAGTGTCTGTTTTTGGCAATTTTTCGCTCCAGAATGCAGATTTGTGATGAGCATGGCCATTCTGGAGGCGTTAAATGCAAAAAGTTTACTTGGTGATGAAGCTGAAATTACATGTCGAACAGCTCTGTCGAGAGATATCTCTCGCCCGTGTCGGGCAGCAGCGTCACAATCATCTTGTCTTCATTTCCTGCCGTCTTGGCCATCCTGACGGCAGCCGCCACGGCAGCTCCGGCCGATATGCCCACGAGCAGCCCTTCGGTCTGTGCTGTTCGTCGGCTCATTTCCATTGCCTCTTCGTTGCCAATGGTAACGATGCTGTCGGTTATTGATGCGTCGTAAGTCTTTGGTACAAAGTTGGCTCCTATGCCCTGCAGCTTGTGCGGTCCGCTCTGTCCGCGGCTGAGCAGCGGCGATGTCTCAGGCTCAACGGCCACAATCTTTATGTCGGGGTTATACTCCTTCAGTCTACGCCCCGTGCCGCTCAGCGTTCCGCCTGTGCCGACGCCTGCAACAAACATGTCCACCCGGCCTCCGGTCTGTTGCCATATCTCGCATCCGGTGGCAGTGTAGTGAGCCTGCGGATTAGCTTTGTTCTCAAACTGCTGCAATATTACAGCCCCTTCAGTGGCGTCTCTCAGCTCCTCGGCAGCCCTAACGGCTCCCGCCATGCCTTCGCTTCCCGGTGTCAGTCTCACTTCTGCTCCGTAGGCTTTCACCAGCTTTTGGCGCTCAACGCTCATCGTCTCGGGCATGGTCAGTATCAGTTTATATCCCTTTACGGCAGCCACCATGGCCAATCCTACGCCCGTGTTGCCGCTTGTAGGCTCAATTATCACTGCTCCGGGCTTAATCTTTCCCTGCCTTTCGGCATCCTCAATCATTGCCAGCGCTATGCGGTCTTTTACGCTTCCGCCCGGGTTAAAGAATTCAACTTTGGCAGCTATGGGCCTTTTCAGTCCGTGCCGTGCCGACAGCCTCGAAAGTTCCATCAGCGGCGTGCGCCCTATCAGGTCGGTCAGATTTCTTGTTATTCCGTCCATATCATTTCCTTTTTAAATGTCATACATAATTTAATATAAAACAAAACCGGCAAAAGTCATGCCCGATGTCAGTAATGAAGAAACATCAGACAGCCTTTTGCCGGATAATATTTCAGTTATTTATTCCTTTCTTCTGTCAGGCCTGTTGCTGTTTTGCGTTCTGTTCCCTCATGATGTCGGCACGCGACTTCGACTTGGTTACGAGCCATACGCCCAGACAGACAAGAATTACTGCCAGGCCCTGAGTGGGCTTAAACACGCCTATACCAGTAAGAACGCTCACCGTAACGGATACTAACGGCTGCACATAGTTGTAGATACTTACAACCGTGGGGCGCAGCGTGTGCTGTCCTATCATCATCAGGATGTAGCTTATGTATGTGCCGAAGAACACCACGAAGCCCGTTTCGAGCCATGTGCTTGTAGGCACAGCCGCAAAGTTGATGCCTGCCACGTGGTTGAACGTGAACGGCAGGATGAGTATCGTGGCATAGGTGAACATCCATTTGTTCACGGTTATCACCGAGTAGCGCTTTATCAGCTTGCTGAAGAGCGAAAGGTAGAGCGCAAACGACAGCTGCGCGCCGAGGCAGAGCAGGTCGCCGCGGATGTCGCCCACCTTAGAGCTTGCCGCAGCCGCACTCGTAACTATCAGTATCACGGCGCCCGTGCATCCGAACACCACGCCCAGGGCCTTCTTGCCCGTTATGGGTTCTTTAAGTATTATTGCTGCCAGAATCATCGCGAAGATAGGCATCGACGTCGTGACGATGCTCGCGTTGATGGGCGATGTTATGCTCAGGCCTATCGTGTAGCAGCACTGGTTGGTCACAAGGCCGAATATGGCAGCTCCTATAAGCATGAGCAGGTCTTTGCGCGGAACGTGTTCCTTTGGCGTGAACAGCGATGTCAGCCAGAACAGGATGGCTCCTCCTGTTACCCTGAATGTCACCATGTCTATGCCCGTTATGCCGTGCGTCATGGCATCTTTGCCGAGCGGAGCCATCAGACCCCAGAACGCACATGCGAAGAATAGGCAGAGGTGAGCAATTAGCGGACGATTGTTTTGCATGTTGTTTTTTATTTTTTTGATATATTTACGGGTGCAAAGGTACACATTTTCGGATAAAATAATTATATTTGCTGTCTAAAGAGCTTATTAATTTGATATTATGCAGAAATACGCTGACTATATAGAACAGGTGGAGATAGAGTCGCTATGGAGCGGGCGCCGCCATGTGGAGTGGAACCTCGACCGCAAGGTGAACGTCCTTAGCGGCATAAACGGAGTGGGCAAGAGCACCATTCTCAATAAGGTAGTCAAGAGTGTAGGCGTTACGGGCGACATAACCAACCATCTGCTCAAGGGTGTCCACATAAAGGTGTTTCCTGAAGATGCCACGCATATACGGTTCGACGTGATACGTTCTTTCGACCGTCCGCTGCTCAATGCCGATATGCTCAGCGAGGTGGGAGCAAATCTTGTAACTGAGCTCGACTGGCAGTTGTTTAAGCTTCAGCGAAAATATCTCGACTATCAGGTTAACATCGGCAACCGCATAATCTCGGCCCTGCAGAGCGGAACGCCTGACGCAGCCGTGAAGGCACAGATGCTGTCGGAGCCGAAGAAGAAGTTTCAAGACCTGATAGACGACCTGTTCTCTGAAACCGGAAAGAAGATTATACGCACCGAAAACGAAATAAGATTCTCGCAGATAGGCGAGACGCTGCATCCGTATCAGCTCTCGAGCGGCGAGAAGCAGATGCTGGTGATATTGCTCACGGTGCTCATAGAGGACAATCTTCCGTACGTGCTGTTCATGGATGAGCCTGAAGTCAGTCTGCACATCGAGTGGCAGAAGAGGCTCATCGACCTCATTCTCGACCTTAATCCTAACGTGCAGATTATCCTGACGACACACTCGCCGGCCGTGATAATGAACGGATGGATGGACAATGTTACAGAGGTGAGCGACATCACCGACCAGAACTTACGTTAAGGTTTAGGGCATATGAACAGGCGGCTGAAGGACAACATAAACTCAAAATACTTTGAGGCGGCAAACAGACTGAAGTCGAAGACTGCCCGCCGGCGCATCGTGGCCTACGTTGAGAGCTACGACGACGTGCTCTTCTGGCGCATGCTGCTCGGCAGTTATGAGGACGACACAAAATATTTTGAAGTGATGCTGCCGTCGCACAACACGCTCGAGCGGGGCAAGCGCTCCGTGCTCATGAACCTGCTATACGGCAAGGTGGGGCAGGACATGATAGCCTGCGTGGATGCCGACTACGACTATCTGATACAGGGCGCTACGGTTACGTCGCGCAACATTCTAAGCAATCCGTTCGTCTTTCACACCTATGCCTATTCGATAGAGAACCTTCAGTGCTACGCCCCGTCGCTGCACAATGTCTGTGTGATGGTTACGCTCAACGACCACGCCATATTCAACTTCAGCGAGTTCCTCAAGCAGTACAGCGAGGCCATCTTCCCTTTGTTCGTATGGTCTATATGGTACTACCGCAGAGACATCTACACGCAGTTCACCATAACTGAGTTTAACCGTGTGATAGAGATAGGCAGCTTCAGTCTTGGCGCACCGGAGCAGGCCATAGCCAACGTGCGCAACAAGGTTACAAAGAAAATCAACTGGCTTCATCATCATACCCCCAACGCCAAGGAGTCGTATCTGGCGCTGAAGAAAGAGCTGATAAGCCTTGGCGTAACGCCCGACACCACCTATCTATATATACAGGGACATCATCTGTTCGACAAGGTGGTGGTGCCCGTAATGACCAAGGTGTGCGAGCGGCTTGTGCGTGAGCGTGAGAATGAGATAAGGCGCCAGGCAGTACATTCAACGCAGATGCGCAACGAGCTTTCGTGCTATTCTCACAGCGTTCAGGACATAGAGCAGATGCTGAAGAAGAACATGGGCTATTACACTTCAGGTCCGTTCATGCGTATGAAGCGCGACATCGAGGCGTATCTTCAGGCCGGCAATGCTGCGGCAGACGGTGATGCGCAGGCAGGTATGCCATCGGAAGATAAGAATTCAGAGAGCAACAGGCACGAGAAAGGGCGGCAATGACAGCCGCCTTCAGTGTGTTTACAATGTGTAAGTTTTGGTAATAATATAGCCGCTGTAATGGCTCAGAAAATGAATAATGCATCTGTTGCGGATGAAATTAATAATTCCGCAGCAGATGCATTATTCATTATTTCTTATATAAAGGTAAAAGTCCGTTTCCTGTAAGTAAAGTCTTATATAAAAAATAGACTCTTGTTGCTTCACGCAAGCATCAGTTTTCCTTCCAGAAAGCAGGTGTGAACAGCACCAGCACGCTGAAAAACTCGAGACGCCCCATAAGCATCAGTATCGAGCAAATCCATTTTCCGGCGTCAGGAATGCCGCTCCACGACATCGTAGGACCTATCTCAAGACCGAGCGTAGGGCCGACGTTGCTGGCACAGCTCAGCGCTATCGTTACAGAGTTGGTGCTGTCTATGCCCATGCATGTAAGCGAGAAATATGCAAACAGGCACACGGCGAGATAAAGAGACAGAAACACAAGCAGCGTGGCCTGCGCCTGATAGGGCACCGTGTTGTTGCTTATCTTTACGGGCAGCACGGCCTTGGGATGAATGATGTGCCTGAACTCGTTCTTTATAATCTTCAGCAGAATGACGCTTCTGATGCACTTAAAGCCGCCGCTCGTGCTGCCGGCACATGCTCCGACAAACATGCATATACTGAGAATCACCCATGTTATGTGCGGCCATTTGCCCGCGTCGGCGTTGAATATACCTGTTGTTGTTATAAACGCTACTACCTGGAACAGTGCGTAGCGTAACGAGTCGGCCAGATTATAGTTAAGGTCTTTTATCAGGAAGAACATAATTCCGGCAGTGGCCAGTGCCACAACACAGAAGTAGAACTTAAGTTCGGCATCCTTCACAACCGACTTTATCTTTCCCTTAAAGAGACTTAGATACAGCAGGGTGAAGTTAGTTCCCGACAGAAACATGAATATTATAGAGATATAGTCAATCACGGCCGAATGGAAGTGGCCTGTACTTGAGTTGTGAGGTGCGAAGCCTCCTGTGGCCGTTATCGACATTGAGTAGTTAAGACAGTCGAAAAGACTCATGCCGGCAACATAGAAGCTGGCTGCGCATCCTACGGTGAGAAGCAGGTAGACGGCCCATATAGCCTTGGCGTTGGTGCTCAGTCGGGGGTGCATCTTCGTCTTTATCGGGCCCGTAGCCTCTGCCGAGAACACCTTCATGCTTCCGCCTACGAGCGACGGCAATATGGCAATGGTGAAGAACACGATACCAAGGCCGCCGATCCAGTGGGTCATGGAGCGCCAGAACACGAGGCCGTGGGGCAGGCTCTCCACATCGTCGATAATCGTGGCTCCTGTGGTTGTGAAGCCCGACATCGTCTCAAAGAAGGCATCTGTGAAGCTCGGTATATATCCGCTTATCACGAACGGCAGGGCACCAAGAATACTGAATATGACCCATGTCAGCGTTACAAGCAGATAAGCGTCGCGGCGTCCCATGCTGTTTTCGGCATGATAGCCCTTATATTTCAGTCCTATGGCCGTGGTGACGGTTATGGCTATTGATATGACAAACGCCATAATGTCGTCTTCTTTATAGTAGAGCGACACGCACAGGCTGTAGAGCATCATTATCGCTTCAATAAAGAGCAGCGAGCCTATAACCTTATATATGATTTTGAAGTTTATCATTTTATGCTTTTAGTTGAAGAACTTTTCTATTTTGCTCATGTTGACGTTGTGGCAGAACACAACCACTATGTCGCCTGCCTCAATCTCCGTGTTACCGGACACAAGATGTCCTTCGCCGTTTCTTACCAGTCCTCCAATTGTCGTTCCCTTGGGAAGTCCCAGCTCGTATACTTTCTTTTTGGTTATCTTCGAACCCGGCTGTGCCGTAAACTCGGCCACGTCGGCGTTTGCGGTCATGAGGAAACGGGTGTTCTTCACGTCGGCGTCGAGCATCATCTGGTAGATGTGGCTTGCGGCTATGGCCTTCTTGTTGACGATAGTACCGATGTCAAGGCTTTCAGCCATGCTCACATAGTCGAGGTTTTCAACCATTGCTATGGTCTTTCTCACGCCCATGCGCTTCGCCGTAAGGCATGCCAGGATGTTTGTCTCGGCATTAGCCGTCAGGGCAACGAAGGCCTGCGTGTTCTTTATTCCTTCCTCAATGAGCAGCGGCAGGTCTCGTCCGTCGCCGTTTATCACCATTGTCCTGTCGGTGTCTACAATCTCATTGATATATTCGCAGCGCTTCTCGTCAGCTTCAATGATCTTTGCGTTCATGTATTCGGGCATGGTCAGCGCAGCTCTTATGGCCGTGTTGCCGCCTCCCATTATCATCACGTTCCTTACGTCCACGTAGTGTTCCTTGCCGACAATCTTTCTGATATACGGAATATAGTTGCGTGTGGTCATGAAGTATGCCATGTCGTATATCTTCAGTTCGTCGTCGCCTCGTGGTATAATGGTGTCTTCGCCGCGTTTTATCGCCACGATGTGATATGGCGATTCGGGCTTGCAGAGGTCTTTTAGCGGCTCGTTCAGAATCTCACACGTCTCCCTCAGCTTTATGCCGAGCATTATCAGCGCGCCGTTGTGCACGTCCCAGCGCTGTCTCACCCAGCTCATCTTCAGACCGTTGGTTATGTCGCGTGCGGCGAGGTTTTCAGGATAGATGAGCGAGTCGATGCCGAGATTGTTGAAAAATTCTTTCAGCTTTTCGTCAATAAACTCATAGTTGTTCACCTTTGCCACCGTTCTTTTTGCTCCGAGAGCCTTTGCAAGTATACAGCTGTTCATGTTCATGTTCTCGTCAGGCGTGACTCCGATGAACAGGTTGGCGTGTTGCACGCCGGCGTTTTTAAGAGTTTGTATGCTCGAAGGCGAGGAGTGGATGGTCATCAGGTCGTAGTCATTGCTGATGTTGTTTAGCCTTTCCTCGTCTTCGTCGATCAGCACAATGTCCTGATCGTTGCGTGATAACAGCTTTGCCAGGTGAGTTCCTATGGCATAAGCTCCAGCTATGATGATTTTCATTTTACATCTTTATTGTTTAGGATATGCTGCCTATGGCATTCTTTATTGTCGCGGCTATCGTTTCGGTGTCGATGCCCGTTATGTGCTGCAGTTCGTTTACGGTGCCCTGTTCGATAAACTTGTCGGGCAGTCCGAGTCTTGTGACGCGTGTTGTATAGTTGTTGTCGCTGAGCCATTCGAGCACGGCTGAGCCGAATCCGCCCTTGCGCACTCCGTCTTCAACGGTTATGATATGCTTGAACTTTGATGCTGCCTCGGCCAGAAGTTTCTCGTCGAGCGGCTTTATGAAGCGCATGTCGTAGTGGGCAATCTGTGCTTCGCCGCATTCTTTCTCTACGGCTTCTATGGCCTTGGTAACGTTGTTGCCTATCGGGCCCACTGACAGCACGGCCACGCTGTTGCCGTCTTTCAGCTTGCGTCCTGTTCCTACTTCAATTTCTTCAAACTCATTGTGCCATTCTACTATCACGCCGTGTCCTCTCGGATATCTTATCACGAAAGGTCCTTTGCCGTCGAGCTGCGCCGTGTACATAAGGTTGCGCAGTTCGTGCTCGTTCATAGGCGAGGCTATGGTCAGGTTAGGCACGGGTCTCAGGGCCGCAATGTCGAAGGCTCCGTGGTGTGTGGCTCCGTCTTCGCCTACCAGTCCGGCGCGGTCGAGACATATAACGACGGGAAGTTTCAGTATTGCCACGTCGTGAATGATGTTGTCGTAGGCGCGCTGTGCGAACGAACTGTATATGTTGCAGAACGGCAGCATGCCTTCCTTTGCCATTCCTGCCGAGAACGTTACGGCGTGGCCTTCGGCAATGCCCACGTCGAAGGCTCTGTCGGGCATGGCCTTCATCAGAATGTTCATGGAGCATCCTGTAGGCATTGCCGGCGTAACGCCTATTATGCGCGGATTGTTCTTTGCCAGTTCGAGCAGCGTCTCGCCGAACACTGTCTGATATTTAGGCGGCACTCCCGTCTCGTCGTCTGTTATGCGCTCGCCTGTGTTGATGTTGAATTTTCCGGGGGCATGCCATATCGTTGCAGCCTTTTCGGCCGGTGCATATCCGTGCCCCTTTATTGTGTGCAGGTGCAGCAGCTTGGGGCCTTTCATGTCCTTTAGCTGTCGCAGCACCCTTACCAATTCTGTTATGTTGTGTCCGTCGAACGGACCGAAGTATCTTATGTTGAGGCCTTCAAAGATGTTCTGCTGATGGCTTATGGCCGACTTCAGCGCGTTGTTCAGCCTCAGTATGCCCTGCCGGCGGTCTTCGTCGAGATATCCCTTTGCGTTGAGCCATTTCGACAGCTTGAATCTAACATTGTTGTAGGTCTCGTTGGTGTTCAGCTTCAGCAGAGCCTGCTTCAGTCCGCCTACGCTGCGGTCTATGCTCATGTTGTTGTCGTTGAGGATGATGAGCATGTCGTTAGGCGTGGTCGACACGTTGTTGAGTCCCTCAAAGGCCAGTCCGCCGCTCATGGCGCCGTCGCCTATAATAGCCACCACATGTCTCTTGCCGTTGCCGGTCTTCTTTGCAGCCAGTGCCATTCCCAGCGCGGCAGAAATAGAGTTAGAGGCATGTCCGCACACAAAACTGTCGTATTCGCTTTCTAACGGCGACGGAAAGGGCATTATTCCGTTCAGCTTGCGGTTGGTGCAGAAGCGGTCTTTCCTGCCTGTCAGAATCTTGTGTCCGTAGGCCTGGTGTCCCACGTCCCAAACCAGTCTGTCTTCCGGTGTGTTGAACACGTAGTGCAGGGCTACGGTGAGTTCTATTGCTCCCATGCTCGAGGCCATGTGCCCCGGGTTTACCGAAAGTTCTTTCAGAATGTCGTCGCGCAGCTCTTTGCACAGTTGCGGCAGCTGTTCTTCTTTCAACTTTCTTAAGTCGGCGGGATAATTTATTTTGTTAAGAAGCTTAAAATCGTTAGATTCCACGGTCGTCTTATTATTGAATATCATTGCAAAGATAATGTAAACAGATTGAAGAACAAAATAAATTCGTTTATTTTTATTAAGGTGTAAAGTGCCCTGGCGGATGAAATGGGGGCGTTAATGACTGTAATTAAGTGGGGATAAATGTAAAATGAAAGGCCGTATAGTGTGTTTTTCAATAAAAAGATGTAAATTTGCGACAAACAAAAAAATAAAGAAAAAATGAATATTAACAAGGGTATTTTCATGTCGGGCATGGTGGTTGCGCTGTTATCGCTGCCATGTCATGCACAGACAAAGGACGGAGGCATATCGGCTGATATGCTCAAGGAAATTCAGCAGTCGCAGAAGCTGACAACTGCCGACAAGGCTTTGTTTAACGCCGTGGCGTCTAACAGTATCGACAACCTGGCTCAGAACTACGCCAACCAGGGCGCTCTCGACACCTACTTCAGTGTTGAGACCAAGTCGCAGAACATTACCGACCAGAAGCAGAGCGGTCGTTGCTGGATGTTCAGCGGCTTCAACGTGATACGCTCAAACTTCGCCAACCGCACCGACTCGCTGCGTGTCGACCTGTCTCATGCTTATCTCTTCTTCTGGGATCAGCTCGAGAAGTCAAATCTCTTCCTGCAGGGCGTTATCGACTGTGCGTCGAAGCCTATGGACGATGTGCGTGTTCAGTTCTTCTTCAAGAGTCCGCTCAACGACGGCGGTACATTCTGCGGTGTGTCAGACCTTGTTGACAAATACGGACTTGTGCCTGCAGAGGTAATGCCCGAGACTTTCTCTGCCGAGAACACATCTAAGGCTACGTCACTGATTAAGTCAAAGCTGCGCGAGTTCGGCCTGAAGCTGCGCGACATGGCTAACGGCGGAAAGAGCGCAAAGGAGATTAACGCTGAGAAGACAAAGATGCTGGGCGAGATCTACCGCATGCTGGCTCTTACCATAGGCGAGCCTGTAAAGGAGTTTACTTATGCCTTCAAGAACAAGGACGGACGCACCGTTACCGAGGCAAAGAAATTCACTCCGAAGTCGTTTGCTGCCGAGATGCTTGGCGGCAAGGCCATAGGCGGCTCTTTCATCATGGTTATGAACGACCCGCGCCGCGAGTATTACAAGACTTACGAGGTGGAATACGACCGCCACACATACGACGGAACTAACTGGAAATATCTTAACCTGCCGATGGAAGAAATAGCCAAACTTGCCATCGCCTCGCTGAAAGACGGCAAGAAGATGTACAGCTCTTACGACGTAGGCAAGTTCCTCGACCGCAAGCGTGGCTATTGCGACCCGCGCAACTATGACTACGGCTCGCTCTTCGGCACAACATTCGGCATGAACAAGGCTCAGCGCATCATGACTTACGACAGCGGCTCTACTCACGCCATGACTCTTACGGCCGTTGACCTCGACGCCAAGGGCAACCCCACAAAGTGGAAGGTTGAGAACAGCTGGGGCGGCGACTGGGGTCAGAAGGGCTGCCTGATAATGACCAACGAGTGGTTCAACGAGTATATGTTCCGCCTCGTTGTCGACAAGAAGTATGTTCCTGCCAAGACTCTTAAGCAGTATGAGCAGAAGCCTGTTATGGTTATGCCCGAAGATCCGCTGTTCTTGCCGGATGAATAGTTCTTTTAGGAGTTAAAGTAGTTAGAAGTAGTTAAAGGAGTTAAAGTCATATGCTTTGTTGATAATGGAATGATTGGGACTTTGCTCTTGACGATTGATATCTACGAAGATTAACTCTTTAATTTGTCTTTTACTCATACTTAAAAATAAAATCCGTCGGACGTCCTTTTGTCCGGCGGATTTTTTTATGCCTATGAATATAAAATATTTTTTTCAGAACTTTAGGTTTATGCCTGCCATCACTGTGCGGCCTCTCAACGGAACACGCAGGAATGTGTAGTTTGAACCTTGATATGACGAAATATCGTAGCTTTCGCGGTTAAGCAGGTTGATGGCTGTGAGCGTTACGCTGAGCGTCTTGCTGAAGTCATACTTTGCTCCGGCGTTCAGAAACAGGTTGGTTGAATATTGGTCGTGGGTTATCTCGTATGTGGTTCCGGCAGCATCTGCGTACAGGCGTAGAGCTTTTATCGGCATAAAGTCGAGGCTCAGTGAGCAGTATGCATTTTTCAGAACGTTGTCTGTTGACGAGAAAGTGTCGGGGCGTTTCCATGTTATGTTGCCTGCAACGGTCAGGTTTGCCGTCAGCCAATTAAGTTTGTCCCATGACGCACCCACTTGCGCGTTGGCGGCATTATATCTTATATAGCCTTCAACGCCATTCTGTGAGGCAAGCGCCTTGTTGTAAGAGTAAGAGACAGAGCCTTTCAGCGTGAACCTTGCGTTGCGCCATATCTTCTTAACGTTGCCGACACCGCTGAATGATGTGTGCGTGTTGTCGGCCCATACAGGATTTATCAGCGTCAGGTCGCCTGCGTAAAGATAACTGAAATAACGGTCTTGATTAATCTGCTGCCAAATGGCATACACATTCCATGACAGCATTGTTGCCGTGTTGAGCCACGACAACCGTATGCTGACAGTCTTAGTGCGGCTGAACGACATCGAGTCAGCGCCCAGTGTATAGGTGCGGTAGTTGTTCATAATTGCTCCGTAGAAAGGCACGCTCCGTGTGTCGGCATTGCGTATGATGCCCACTGACGCGTCGACAGATGCCATTGTGTTGAGCTTATAGTCGATGTCGAGCATTGGCGAGAACATCACCTTGTGCGTCTTTATGCCGCGCATCGGGTACGAATAAGAAATATATTCCACCGGCAGGGTGAGTGTCAGCGAGCCGTCGGGCAGGTTGTATTCGTATTTCGGCTCAAGGGTGTGAAGCCAGTAGCTGCCCGTCATATCGTCCTTAACACCGCTCACGGTTGTCTCGTTGCGCTTGTATTCCATGATGTAGCCTATGCCGAGACTGCCGCCGAAAAGGCTGAAGTTGGTGCCTATGCGGTTGCGCGTAAACAGGTTGCGCAGTCTTGCCGTATAGTCTGTCGGCATTTCTTCATCGCCTGATGTAACGCCGAGCCGTTCGCGCGAGCCGTAAAGGCGCACTATCGACGACATGTCGAAGAGCATAGCGTCGGTGTTTATCGTTGCTTCGAGTATGTTCTGCACGTCATATTGTTTGCGCTTTACCTGTTCCTGCAATGTGCCTATGTTGCTGCTGCCGTTGTTTAGGGCATCGCCGAGTCCTAACGTTGCCGACGCTTCATCCGTGAGATACACGCTCTTTGTGTTCTGTTCATAGCGCAAAATGCCCTTCACAAGGTCGTTCCTGTTGTGTATGTCGTTGTTTTCAAACACGTTTACTGTATCATCCTTGGCTGTGTAGCTGTTGAAAATACTGTCTTGCTGCAGTCCGCTGTCATGATAATACATAACATTCATGCGCAGCGTTTTTTCCTGTGTGAAGGCGTGCAGATAGTTAAGTCCCGTGTAATACGACTTGTTTTTAAGATAATACAGCTGCGAGATTGGCGGCGTCTGTGCCGTTGGTGAGTACATGAAAGGCGCGGGCAGCGGCTCTGTGGTGTACATTCCCGTATAGCTGTTCATGCCTTGGGTAAGACTCTCCAGACTTATTCCGCAGTTGTTCATCATTCCTGTGAACAGCAGCTGGTTTTTCTTGTTTATGTTTATTGCCGTCAGTCGGTTGTCCCATGTCACGGGACTTCCGCCTATGTTGCCGTCGGCCTCGCCGAAGGGGCGTGCCTTGTAGCCTCGTTTCAGTTTCAGGTTGAGCGTTGCACGGTCGTTGCTCACCTTGCCTTCAAGGGCCTTTATGGGTTGGTTGCGCTCCATTATCTGCACCTGCGCCACGGCTTCGGCAGGCATATTCTGCGTGGCCTGGTTATATTGTGCACCCATGAGGTCGAGCCCTTCTATGTTCACTTTGTTTATCGGCTTGCCTTGATAGCTTATTTCTCCGTTGTTGCTCACCTCTATGCCCGGCATCCGCTTCAGCACGTCTTCTATGCTTCGGTCCTGTTTCTGTCGGAAGGCGTCAACGTTATACAGCAGCGTGTCCTTGCGCCGTGTTATAGGGTCGGCTGTCACGGTTACGTTTTTCAGCTCTACGGCCTTGCGCTCAAGTCGCGCGTCATACACGTTGCAGCCTTCTTTGAGCGGTATGCGCCGCGTCTCGTAGCCGAGAAACGCAAACTCAATCTGCCGTCCGCCGTTCACGGCTTTCAGCCTGTATGTTCCGTCTCTTCTTGTCAGCGCGTATGCAAGGAGCGAGTCCTTGCCGTCCAGCAGTTTGCACGTAACGTTGCCTACGGCTTTTCCTGCAGTATCGGTAACTTTTCCCGAATAAGCCGTCATGTCATTCTGAGCCGCCGCACTAACGCAGTCAAGCATCAGAGAAAACAATATTAAGATAAAGTTTTTTACCATTTCAATTCAAGCATATTACTCGGACGGCGTGGATAATTAGCCTCTTGCGACACCCATTTGCCGTTCACTTTAGTCTTTACTTTAAAAACTTCTATTGAGAGATTATCATAGTTCTCTATATCGTTGCGGCACGAAGTTAGAGCTTCTTCGCGGCTTACAGTCTTCAGCTTGCCCCAAAACTCTTTTTCATAAAGATACATGTCGCGGTAAGAATGTGCCTTCTCCATGCCGGCATAGGTGAATATCCAGTTGCCTTTTGTGTCACGGATATCTATTATCAGTCCGGGCAGTCCGTTGAATATATACGGTCCGTAGGGCAGGCTTATGTTGTCGGCATACCATGCCACATAATCTCTTCCGGCATAGCAGCATGTGGCTTTCTTGCAGGGAATGTCACTTATTATTGTGTCTCCCGCTGCAAGATTCCAGGCGATCTGTGGCGTGAAGGAGTATTCAAAGTTATATAAATTGTCATAAAACTGCACTTTGGTCTGATAATCAGCAAGGTCAGTAATGCTAACTGTGTAATAGTTGATTCTGCCTATTGCTTCATTCCATGTTTTGATGGCCTGCCTGTCACGTGCGTTTTTCTTGCTTTTTCCCATGTAAATATCCATCGAGTCGAGTGCAAGCTGATAATAGTCGCCATACTTTGTATCTTTATCTGATATTTGCAACAGTGTCTTAGCCTCGGTATATTTATCCGTCTTGGTGCTGTCTTTCAAGTATTTCAGGTCGTAATACACCGCAATTTTGGCCGTGTCGTACACTTCTTTTCTTATTTTCCTGAACGCATCCAGACCTCCGTCATAGCTTGTTATGCGTGGCATCTGTGCTTTTACAGATATAGGCAATGTGCATAAAATAGCGATTAATGAAGGAAATATCCGTTTCATATATTCTTAGTTATACTTAATCGTAAGTATTTTACCATTCCAGTTCAAGCATATTGCTCGGGCGTGGTGCCATCATTTTATCAAAGTTTGGACTTTTTTTTACAACTGTCATAACTCCGCTTTCTATCGCAATGCTCACAAAATTTTCGTTTTCGTTACGGTAGGCAGATAAGGCCTTTTCTCTTGTTGTCTTTTTATATCTCTTGTCCTTATAAAGATACATCATATCAGATGACGCGGCTTTTGATATGCCGTTGTTTGTGAATATCCAATTCAGTTTGTCGTCATACAGTTTCATAATGAGTCCTGGCAGTCCGCCGAAAACAAAAGGACCATAAGGCAGCGGCATGCTTTCGGCGTACCATGCTATGAAGTTGCGTCCGGCGTATCGGCATGTCGCTTTTTTGCATTGAAGGTCGTTTATTATGGTGTCTCCAGACAGCAAAGTCCATTGGATTTGTGGTGTGGGGTAGGTGTATTGGTATTTGTTCAATGGTGATCTCAGTTGCACGGTAGTCTGCGAACCTTTCAGGTCGGCAAGCATGATGTAGTCGAATGTCGTTTTAGTTACAAGCATATTGAAATCATCATTTGCCTTTTTGTCGTGTGCGTTCTTTTTGCTCTTAGCTAGATAATTGTTTACGGAGTCGGCCTTTATTTTGTAGTAGTCGCCAAACCATGTGTAGTCGTCAGATATCATCAACAACGTTTGTCCGTCTCTGTATCTGTCCTTTTTAGTAGAGTCGGGCAAGAAACTTACTTTATAAAACACATTGACATCTGTTGTGTCATAAGGAGCATGATTGATTCTTTTATACGCGTACATGCCTCCGTCCGGACTTGTCATAAATGCTCTCCCAGTTTGTGCACGGCCTATATGGCATAACAACAGGAATAATACTAAAACGCTGATGTGTTTCATTACTATTTTATGTTTATTTTCTTAGATATTTGTGGCGGTTTGGTTTGCTTTATCACAAAAGTCAATGCCGTTGGCTTTGTGTTTAGTTCTGTCGTCTGCGAAGTGTTTTTGTATGGCAAATATCTTAGTCTGCATAAATGATATGCTCCACACATCTTTTTGCCTTCATGTTGATGACGGCTTAGAATAACTCGTTGAAGCAGAATCCGCCCGGCGTTGCAAACAAGTGATGCAAGGCTCGTGCATGGACCTCCAAGATGCGTCGGGCTGCAAGACTGTTGTAAATGCCAAACGCAAAAATATGAAATTTTAATGTATAAAAATAAATAAATCCGACTTTTGAATTATATTTAACTAACTTTCAACATGTTAAATGCATCTGACTATTCCATGTCGGTATATGTCTTTTATGTGTCTTTCATAATATTCTTTTTATTTTTCCAATGTAATTTCTGAATAAGTTGAAAATCAGTTATGCAATGTGTTTTCTTATATGCAACCTCACGTATGTGGAAAGTCAGAGTGGCGATAGGCCTTTTGTTTTCCGGCATACGGTAGAGCTGCATAAATGGGCGTTGCTCTTTCTTGGGGTGGATTGCTGTTGTGTAATACATGTGGTTTCAGCGCATATATGGCGCTTATCCTTATTGCGTGGCTTGTCCTGAATGTCTGAATATGAACTCAGACGATTCATTTACAGAATGTTTGAACGCTGTGGGCTGTCCGTCAACCGTAATGAACAAGTGGACCGAACCGGGAATCAGAATGTATTTCTGTTCTATGCCAATATTTTTCAGCCTCTCTGCAAATTCTGCGCCTTGACATCGTAGGATGTCGCGTTCGGCCGCCACGAGCAACGTTGGCGGAAGTTTTGCAAGGGCATGGTCGTCTGCTTCTGCAGGAGATACTAATGGATTATGCGATTTGGTGGTGTATGCTTCGTTGAAAGCGTTCATCAGTTCGCTGTCAAGCCCGAATCCTTTTCCGAACAGTTTCCATGATTCGGAGTTGTCAGCATAGGCTTTTGTAACGGGATAGAATGTAATCAGGCTGCTGAAAGTGTTTTCAGGGAAACTCAATGCCGTGGCTATGGCAAGATTTCCGCCTGAGCTGTCTCCGCCTACAGATATGCTGCTGCATTTCCATTTCGCCATATTCTCGCAGGCAAATTTTACGGCATCTATGCAATCTTTCAGTCCTTCCGGGAAAGGATGTTCGGGGGCGAGCCTATAATCTACGGCAAGTACGGCAATGCCTCTTTCGGCCATCGCAGCACAATAACGTGAACAACTGTTTATACTTCCTATAACCCAGCCGCCACCATGAAAATATACAAGCAGTGGTGTTGTGTCGTTGTCGTAGCGCTTGCTTCTAAAAAGAGTAAGACTCTTACTGATGTCTGTTCGATAGACACCGTTGGGCAGCTTGGCTGCTGTATTGCGGGCGTTTCTTACATTAAGAAGCAGGTCGTTGTTGCCGGACATTGCCTTGCGTATAGCTTCAGTCTGACGCTCCTGCAGCTTTTCAGGCATACGGGCAATGAATGAATCTGCTTCATTTCGCTCTGAATATTCATCGTGTCCTGTATTTGCTGAATATGCAGAAAATGAATTGAATATTATAAATGCTGTTATAATAAACCGGTTTATGTTCGATGTAAAATGCATATGGCTATATAAAATCATCCGTTGGCGGAATAAAATTCCGTGCGTACTTAATCTTTTCCGGCGGGCTTGTTTATTAAACCCCAATCGGTCATTATGCCGCACATTGCTTTATCACTTTTGTTCATTCATGCTTTTAGCCGTCTTTTTGTTCGCTTTTCCTGACATAGTCTGCTATGACAGCAAAAACTGACGAAAATTCGCTTTATATAAAGCAAAAATCCCGACCGGATTTTAATAACGATTTTGTTTAAAATACATTTAGCTACATTACGTTTCTTATGCACAGTGAGTAGCTGGCAGACAATTCTATCCGTTATGGCCTGATAAAGATAGGAGATGTTCCCTTTTTTGCTGCGCTCAAAGAAACATCTCCTTAACTTTATTTCAGTGGTTAAAGCATATTGACTTTAACTACTGACAGAAATCCACAATACTATTGGATTTTTCACTCTTCACTTTTCGTTCTTCACTTAGAATTTACACCAGGTGGCTTATCAGCTCCTCGCGGTCGCCGGGCAGAAGGTCGATTACGGGGATTTCAACCATGGTGTAGCATCCGGGCTGCTGACGCATAGATGCGCGTGCAACGTTTACGAGCACCTGACCTGTCAGGGCAGGGTTGTTGATGCTCATGTTGAACTCCATGCGCTGGTTCTGAGTCTTTCCGCTAACGCCCTTGCGCACGAGGTTTACGCCGTGGCCCATGTCCTGCACAGCGTCAACGCTGTCAACCTGCATAACGTAAGTCTCGTCGCTTGCGAAATACGGGTCGGCCTTGATAGCCTTTGTAACCTCCTCAAGACTTGCGCCATCTTCAAGCTCAACATAAACCATGCGGCGGTGTATGCCTTCGCCCTTAGGTATGGTCATAGACAGAGCGTTCTTTACGCCCTCTTTAGAACGCACGCATACAGAGTGGCCCATGCTCATGCCCGGACCGAAGTTGGTGTAGCTCAGTCCTTTAGGTGCAAGGCTCTGCATAAGTGTGCGCACAACGCTGTCAGAACCCGGGTCCCATCCTGCTGCAATCACAGCCACAGTGCCGTGTTCCTTGCATATCTTCATCAGGTTTGAGCGATATTCGCGTATGCTTGTGTGTATGTCGAAGCTGTCAACGGTGTTGATGCCGAGTGCAAGAATATTTGTTGCATACTCCTCGCAGCTGCGTGTCGGTGTGGCAAGGATGGCCACGTCAACATCTTTCAGCTCAGTGATGTCCTTCACCACTTCATAGTCGGCCAGCTCTGCCGGCTTGTTTTCTGCTCCGTGGCGTCTTACTATACCTGCAATCTCGAAGTCTTCAGCTGCTTCGAGTGCCTCAACGGCAAATTTGCCTATGTTGCCGTAGCCCACTACGGCTGCTCTGATTTTCTTCATATTGTCTAAAAATTTATCTGATTCTTTTATTATCCTATTTCTTTTATTTATGCTGAGATAATGCAAATCGAATGCAGAACCATCAAGCTTGCTTGAATGTTATGCTGAGATGCCGCTTATCTTATGCAAAGATAATGCAAATTTTCAGTTGACGGATAATTTGTTTGTGTTTTTTCAACAATAATCAGCGTTAATGTTATTAAACGTAACTGAAAATATTATATATCTTACTTTCTGAACGTGTTAATAAGGCAAACGGCAAAGGATTGTTACCTGGCTTAAAAACGGTCTGTATGTAGGTCTCTGTTTACAGCTTATGCAGCCGCATGTTTAGTCGCACATTCAGTGTCATGGCGGTTGTTGTGATGTTTCATAATGAAAGCAATAAGTGCATAATACCGTTCAAAGTGATATCTGACTTTTGTCAGAATTTTCTGTCGAAATAGAATTTAGAGAGCCTCCAATACGGTTCTTATGGTAAAGCATATTTACAATAAATCGCAAAAGGTATGCTTTTGAAAAATTACTCGGCCACTTTTTATCCGAAAGTGGCCCGTTTTCGCATCAAAAACAGCCCACTTTTCAAGGCAAAAAGCCCTGTTTTTAGGCCGTTTTAGGTCTGATTTTGTTGCACATAACGGCTGCGATTCATGATAACACACATTCAGTCAGTTAATTATAATTGCACACGAAAACAGCCCGTTTTTACGCCCGACAGATTTTATTTTTCAAATATCGCCGTCTGAGAGCGTTAAGGAAAATCAGAGCGTAAGCAAAAAGAGGAAATTTGAGTTTAAGTGAAGAGTGAAGAACGAAGAGTGAAGAATTCAAATGCGTTGCAGCTGATTAAGGCTAACTCTTAGCCCGAAGGGCTTCACTTTAGTAACCGTGGGTGTGCCACCCACGGATTATTACTCAACAAACCGACAGCACCCGAAGCGGTGCTACTTCAGAGTTATCCTTAGTTTTGATACCAACGTCAGAATACAAAATATAAAGAAGTAGCACCGCTTCGGGTGCTTTTATACCTCATTGGATATCCGTGGGTGTGCCACCCACGGTTACTAAAGTGAAGCCCTTTGGGCTTATTGTTTTTATTTGTTGCGTAAAGAAACCACAAAACTAATATTCCGGCAGATTTATACTAATTGTTGAACGCAGCAAAATATAATAAAGTAGCCGATGGTCAGTAAAGCTAATTTCAGTCTACAAAACTTCTGATGTTAAATGAAAAAGTCCGTCTCTTAATTGTTCATTTGTCTTAATTTTATTAAATTTGTGGCGATGATTAAAGTGTAATTAGGCATGTTGATGTCTTTTGTGATAAAGAATTATGGGGCTGTACACTTTGTAACTTAAATCTAAAACAATAAAAACCTTGTTGTGTAAAAATGAAAATAGAAATTAAGAAAATATTGTTGCCGATAGTGCTTCTTGCCGCATCTGCAAGCTTTATATTAGCCGGTCAAAGTTGCAGTATGCCTAAAGGCAATACACAGCCGGACACGATAGTGTGTTCGGAAATTGTAGGTCCTAAAAATGAAGAGCGTAAGGAAACAGAATTTTTTGTAGTAACAAAAAATGACACCTCTGCGTTTTCGCTTATCGTAGCAACGAGAGAAAATAAAGTGGGATGGATAGAATTTCGTATGTTCCCTACCCAAAAATATTTTCAATATATAAATGGTAGCAGTAATGACACTACGGCTTTTAGGATATCAGATTCTAGAAATCATGAGTATCATATACCTGAGTATAAAGAACTGATCCATGAAATAGAGCTATGCTTAGACGCAGCATCCAAGGTTTACGATTTAACAACAATGGATGCGATGTCTGGATTTTTGTCTACATTTGGCGATATAGCCGTAATGACAACCAATCTGCTGAATGCAAATTGTAAGCTTAACGAGCATGGCTATTATTGGCATTCGGATATGACGAAAGAGCTTGCTAAGACTCCTTTGGCAGAAGACCTGAGCATAATGTTGAAAAAGTATAATCGTAGGGTTAAACGCATATCATGTCAGGAAGGACTCGTGTCTGTTCCAAAAGAGGCAATGCTCGACAATAATATTTCGAAAGATTTGTCAATTCCTGATAAGGTTTGGGAGGTCTCGTTATACATTAAGTTGGAGCCATTACAGCAGAAATAACGGTAGGCATCATATTGTGAAAGAATAATTGTGGAAATATGGAAGATAGATTAAAAAAGATTTTGTTGCCGATAGTGTTTCTTGCCGCATCTGCAAGCTTTATATTAGCCGGTCAAAGTTGCAGTATGCCTAAAGGCAATACACAGCCGGACACGATAGTACGTGCAGAGTTTGTTGATTCATCTGATGAATGGAAGGACACAGAATATTATGTGACAACAAAAAAAGATACTTCTGCGCTTTCGTGTATAATAACGACAAGAGATGGTAAAGTGAAAAATGTTGAGTTTAATCATTTGGTTGGTTCAAAAATTTGTTTTACTGGAAAAAATATCAGTAAAAATGACACTGCGGCAGTGGGATATGCATCTCCTATTTCTTATGATTTTTATAGTCCCACATATAAAGAAACAATCCATGAAATAGAGCTATGTTTAGACGCAGCATCCAAGGTCTACGATTTAACTACAATGGATGCGATGTCTGGATTTTTGTCTACATTTGGCGATATAGCCGTAATGACAACCAATCTGCTGAATGCAAATTGTAAGCTTAACGAGCATGGCTATTATTGGCATTCGGATATGACGAAAGAGCTTGCTAAGACTCCTTTGGCAGAAGACCTGAGCATAATGTTGAAAAAGTATAATCGTAGGGTTAAACGCATATCATGTCAGGAAGGACTCGTGTCTGTTCCAAAAGAGGCAATGCTCGACAATAATATTTCGAAAGATTTGTCAATTCCTGATAAGGTTTGGGAGGTCTCGTTATACATTAAGTTGGAGCCATTACAGCAGAAATAACGGTAGGCATCATATTGTGAAAGTTTTAGATGGACTGACAGTATTATTATGAAAATTTAAAAGCTTTTTTGTAGTGCTTTTGATGTAAACAAGTTATATTTGTGGCGATAATATATAAACCGAGCCTATGAAAATATCTTTGTTCATCGTTGCTTGCATCATCTTTATTGTTGCGCCAGTGGTGATGTCGGGTAAGGCAGACATGCTGATACCCGGACTTAAAAGAATGTACCCGGGAACATTAAGCAAGTCAGACTTGCGCGGCATACGTATTGTTTCAGGCATAGAATATATGCTTATCAGTGGTGCCACGCTGGCTGTGGCGCTGTATCCTTCATGGGCTACGCTGCTTGCTGCCGCGTTGTTTATATTGGTTACGATTTTTCTCGCATACCTGTGTGTAAGAATATTCTTTAATGCCAAGTTCACCATCGGCGACGCCATAGCGTCTGTAGTCGACTCGGTGTTAACGCTAATAGCTTTTTAAGTGAAGAGTGAAGAACGAAGAGTGAAGAATTCGATACTTTTGTAGATTATTATTTGGAGTTAAAGGAGCTTGTTTAAGTGAAGAACGAAGAGTGAAGAGTGAAAAATTCGATACTCTTGTGGATTATTGTTATTTCACTTTTCATTTAACCGCCTGTGCAACCGATATGAACCAACAAAGCTAATGTGCCGGCTGATTTGTAATCTGCCGGAATTGAATATAAGGATTTATCAATCCGCTTGCTTCCTATTTTTATCTTAGGTATGAATTTCGGATCACAAATTAGCTTCGCTGACCGTTGGTTCTGATATTTATTGCTGTCGAATTTTTCGCTGGGCTCAACAACACGTGCATATCCGACAGAACATTAGTTTTGTTGTTTTCTAACGTTCCGTAGTTAAAGTCAAATGTCTTGTGGGTATTATCAACTTACTTGCAATTGGATTTTTCACTTTTCTCTTTTCACTTTTAACTTAATAAAGATTGCAGATTTTTTTGCTTGTTGACGAATAAACCTTAACTTTGTGGCACAATAACATATCATACTTTAAAATAACATGGACAAAATATTCCTCGAGACGCACGACGTAGTGAAGCGCTACGCTAACCATACTGCACTCAACGGAGTAAGTATAAAAGTGCCCGAAGGCAAGGTGTTCGGACTGCTTGGACCGAACGGCGCCGGAAAGACAACTCTGATAAGAATAATCAACCGCATAACCGTGCCCGACTCAGGCAGCGTTACCTTCAACGGACATCCGCTGTCGGTAGACGACATCTGCAACATCGGCTATCTGCCTGAGGAACGCGGACTGTACAAGAAGATGCGCGTAGGCGAGCAGGCCATTTATCTGGCACGGCTGAAAGGACTGGATAAGGCCGAGGCAGAAAAAAGACTTAGACAATGGTTTGATAAGTTTGGCATAATGCCGTGGTGGGGCAAAAAGCTCGAAGAACTGTCGAAGGGTATGCAGCAGAAAGTGCAGTTTGTTATAACCGTGCTGCACAGGCCGCAGCTGCTGATATTCGATGAGCCATTTTCGGGTTTCGACCCCTTGAACGCAGAACTGCTGAAGCGCGAGATACTTGAACTTAAAAACGAAGGACACACCATAATATTCTCTACGCACAACATGTCGTCGGTGGAGGAGATATGCGACAACATAGCCCTGATAAACCATTCGGAAGTGGTGCTGCAGGGCGATGTCAACGAGGTGCGCTCACGTTTCAAGACCGACACTTACCGCCTCGGACTGGCTGCCGGCAAGCAGCTTGTGCCCGTGGAAGGCATTGAGGTGACAGAGACAGAGAACAAGGGCGGCGAGACGATATACACCCTGCGCAAGAAGGCCGACATGAGCAACGCGCAGCTGCTGGGCGCGGTGTCGGCAAACAACGAGATAACATCGTTTGCCGAATGTCTGCCCTCTATGAACGAGATATTCATCAGGACCGTGGGAGGCGACGGCGCGACGGAAGAAAAGGCCGGAGAAGATAGCAAACAATAAATAAACTTAGAGCAAATCATGAACAAGACACTAATAATAATACAGCGCGAGTTTATCAACCGCGTGAGCAAAAAATCATTCATCCTGCTCACCATACTCATGCCCTTTGTCTTTGCGGCACTGATATTTGTGCCCCTGATGCTGTCGACGATAAAGAGCGGCGAGCAGAAACAGGTGGCAGTGATAGACCATACCGGCAAATATGCCAAACTGTTCAAGGACGACGAGTCGTACCGCTTTGTGCCCACGCCCATGATGTTGGGCGAGTTTAAGTCGGACACCACCGCCTTTGCCGCCGTTATAGAGATAAAGGCCGACCTGCTGGAGCATCCCGAGGCAGCCACAATCTACTCGCGCAAGGAAGTGCCGCAGGGCCTCTCGCGCATTGTGAACAACACGCTCGACGAGCAGATACGCCACGACAAACTCGTGAAATACAACATTCCGCAGCTCAAGCAGATAATGGACGACTTCGACAAGAGCTACGACATAAGAACCGTGAAATGGACCGACGACGGCTCAGAGCAGGAGTCGAGCGCCGAACTGGCAATGCTGGCAGGCATGGTGCTCACGTTCCTCATATATATGTTTGTGATGTCTTACGGCGGAATGGTGATGCAGAGCGTAATGGAAGAAAAAACCAACCGCATAGTGGAGCTTATGGTGTCGTCGGTGCGCCCGTTCCAGCTCATGATAGGCAAGATTATTGGCATCGGCCTTGTGGGCATACTGCAGCTTGCCATCTGGGGAATAATGATAACCGTGATAATGAGCGTTGCAGGAGTAGGCTTCGGCCTGTCTAATCCCGACATGATGGCCACAGGCATGGCTGCCACTCCCGACATGGCTTCAGACGATATGGCCGCCTTCATGTCGGCCTTAGCCGGACTTAACCTGCCCATGCTCGGCCTGGTGTTCGTTCTCAACTTCATAGGCGGCTATCTGCTTTACGCCTCTATATTCGCCGCCGTAGGCGCTTCGGTCAACCAGTCGGAAGACTCGCAGCAGTTTATGACGCCCATCGTCATAGTGCTTGTCTTTGCCCTTTATGCCGCAATGTACAGCGCCGACAATCCTGACGGACCTCTGGCCGTGTGGTGTTCGTTCATACCGTTCACCTCGCCTATAGTGTCAATGGTAAGACTGCCGCTCGGTGCTCCGGTATGGCATATAGTGCTTTCGCTCGTAGTGCTCTACGCGTCGGCCCTGGCCCTGATATGGATGGCAGGCAAGATTTACAGAGTAGGCATACTTATGTACGGCAAGAAGCCGTCGATAGGCGAGATGATAAAGTGGATGAGATACAAGTAAGCGCCACGGTAAGCACATACCGATGCGCAGAAAAGCATAATCAGATATAGACAAAATGTCGTCAGGCAGCATGTGCCCGGCGACATTTTTGGTTAAATAGCCCGGCGTCATGCAATAAAAGATAAATATGCTCGTTATAAATAAGGTAAAAAAGCAATACAGACAAGATAATGATAGAATACGTAAGAGGCGAACTGGCAGAACTTAGCCCGGCTTATGCCGTGATAGACACGGGCGGCGTGGGCTACGGACTGAACATTTCGCTAAACACATATACTGCCATTCAAGGCAAGAAAGAAGTAAAGTTGCACGTATATGAGAGCATACGCGAAGACGCGTATGTGCTTTTCGGTTTTGCCGCACGCGAGGAGCGCGACATGTTCCTGCTGCTCATATCAGTGTCGGGCGTAGGAGCAAACACGGCCCGAATGATTCTCTCCGAGCTTTCGCCGGCAGAACTGTGCGGCGTCATATCGTCGGGCAACGAGCGCGTGCTCAAGACCGTGAAAGGAATAGGTCTGCGTACGGCACAGCGCATAATAGTAGACCTGAAAGACAAGATAGCATCTCTGGGCATAACCGGCGAAGTGCCGCAGGAGACAGCACAGCAGGCTGACATGGTTAACAAGGAAGTGAAGGACGAGGCTGTGGGTGCGCTCACCATGCTCGGCTTTGCGCCTGCACCGTCGGCAAAGGTTGTCGTGGCAATATTGAAGGAGCAGCCCGAACTGCCGGTTGAGCAGGTGGTTAAGCTGGCCTTGAAGCAGATAAAGTAAAGTGCTGGATATAGCGATAAACGGATAATTTAAGAATAACTCAAAAAGCGAAGAATGGTTTTGTATTGTTGGCACGTGTGGCTGAACCGGCCTTTCTGATTGCCGGCCATTCTTCATCATTAACTTTGATATGCGTATAAAAAGGGTGATTTATGGGCTTTTGCTGATAATGCTTGCCGTGAGTGCGGCCAGCTACGGATTGGCTTTGCCCTACACTCAGGACGACCGCACACGGCAGAACAACCGTCAGCAGGGTGCGCGCGGCAATGTGGCTCAGGCCGATACGGCCAAGCGCACGGCAGTGGCCATGCCCGAAGTGATAATAGAGGACGACTCTATACCCGACTCGCTGCTGCATCCGCGTTGGAAGATACAGCGCATTGTGCCGATCACTCAGGACGATCTCGACCGCGGTATGGCCGACCTGTCTATGCCCGGAAACATTTCGCAGGAGGTAGTCTATAACGACACGCTCAACCGCTACTACATAGGTTCAAAGATGGGCGAGGGATATCTTTCGGCGCCGATAGCCATGACGCCAGAAGAGTATCGCGCGTGGAGCGAGAAAAAGGAGTTCGACCGCTTCTTCCGTTCAAAGAATGACGAGATAGTAAAGGAGCAGGGCAAGGAGAAATTCTCGTTCACCGACATGCACTTTGACCTCGGACCGGCAGAAAAGATATTCGGTCCCGGCGGCGTGAGGATAAAGACGCAGGGTACGGCCGAATTGAAGTTTGGAGCCACGCTCAAGAACATAGACAACCCTTCGCTGCCTATCAGAAACCGTAAGACCACGACGATGGACTTCGACGAGAAGATAAACCTGAGCGTGAACGGTAAGGTGGGCGACAAGGTGAACATGAACCTCAACTACAACACCGACGCTACCTTCGACTTCGACTCGCAGAACATGAAACTGAAGTATGAAGGCAAGGAAGACGAGATAATAAAGCTGGTTGAGGGCGGTAACGTGTCGTTCCCGAGCAACTCGTCGCTCGTCAATGGAGCCACATCGCTCTTCGGTATCAGAACCGACCTGCAGTTTGGTAAGCTGTCGCTGCAGACCGTAATCTCACAGAAGAAGTCGTCGTCAAAGAGCGTGTCGTCGCAGGGTGGTGTGCAGCTTACGCCATTCGAGATAGATGCTGCCGACTATGAGGAAAACCGCCACTTCTTCCTTTCGCAATATTTCCGCGACAAGTATGACGCAGCCATGCAGAAGTTGCCTAACATAACCACAGGTATAACCATCAACCGCGTGGAGATATGGGTGACCAACAAGACGGGTACGACATCAAACTCGCGCAACATCGTGGCGCTGACCGACCTTGGAGAGAACACCAAGGTGAGCAACTCCATGTGGGGACTGACAGGACAGAATGTGCCGGGAAACAATGCCAACAGCGAATATTCAACAATAGTGAACAGCTATGCAGCTGCACGTGATATAAACCAGACCTCTTCCGTACTCGATGCTATTCCTGGCTTCGTGGGTGGAGTAGACTATGAGAAACTGGAGAGCGCACGCCTGCTTAACAGTTCTGAATATACCGTCAACACATCGCTGGGATACATCTCGCTGAAGTCGACGCTGCAGACCGACCAGGTGTTGGCCATTGCTTACGAATATACCTATGGCGGCGTTACATATCAGGTGGGAGAGTTTGCTTCCGACATACAGGACGTCAACCAGGCCTTGTTCGTAAAATCACTCAAGAACACGAGCAACAATCCGCAGCAGGGCAACTGGGACCTGATGATGAAGAACGTTTATTATCTTGCTTCGTCTGTGGAGAAAGACAAGTTCCGTCTTGACGTCAAGTTCCAGAGCGACACCACGGGCGTCTACCTGTCTTACATCCCCGAACAGCAGGTGAAGGACCAGACCATCATAAAGCTTCTCGGTGCCGACCGACTCGACAATAACAACAAGGCAAACAGCAACGGATATTTCGACTATGTTGAAGGCTATACCATAAGCAACGGACGCGTGTTCTTCCCTGAGGCAGAGCCGTTCGGCGACTATATGTATAAGGCTCTTACAGCCAAGGGCGTGGCTCCGGATGTGGCTGCAAAATATAGCTTTACAGAGCTTTACGACTCAACAAAGACCGTGGCAAAGCAGATAGCTGAGAAAGACAAGTATCAGCTTGTAGGACAATTCCGCGGAACACTTGCCAACGTAATATCGCTCGGTGCATACAATGTGCCGCAGGGATCCGTAGTTGTTACGGCCGGAGGTGTTACGCTTACCGAAGGTTCTGACTATACCGTAGACTATTCGTCAGGCGAGGTAACAATCCTTAATCAGAGCATCATTGACGCCGGCACGGCCATTAACGTATCGCTTGAGAGCAACACCGACTATGCCCAGGAGCGTAAGACCATGCTCGGACTCAACTGGCAATACGACTTCTCGAAGGACTTCCAGATAAGCGGTACGATACAGCACTTGTCGGAACAGGCGCTCACCACGAAGGTTACGATGGGCTCTGAACCTCTGAACAACACCCTATGGGGCTTCAACATCAACTGGAAGAAAGAGAGCCAGTGGCTGACGAATATGCTCGACAAGCTGCCTTTCCTTCACTGTACGCAGCCCTCTGTGATATCATTCACCGGAGAGTTTGCTCAGCTCATAGCAGGTCAGGCAAGCGGAGTGCAGGACAATGCGTCGTATATCGACGACTTTGAGAATACCAAAAACACTATTGACGTCTCATCGCCTACATCGTGGGTGCTTTCGAGCGTGCCTTCCATGTTCCCCGAGCAGTCGGACAAGACGACGCTTTCCAGCGGATACAACCGTGCGCTGCTGGCATGGTATAACATCGACCCGCTGTTCACGCGCCGCAGTTCGTCGCTCACTCCGGCTCACATCAAGGGCGATCTTGAGCAGCTTAGCAACTATTACGTGCGTGAGGTGTATGTAAAGGAACTTTTCCCTAACCGCGACAACAACAGCTACAGCGGCGCAACAGCCACTTTGCCTATACTCAACCTCGCATATTATCCTTCTGAGCGCGGTCCTTACAACTTTAATCCAAACCTCAACTATGACGGAACGCTGCAGAATCCAACACAGCACTGGGGCGGTATGATGCGTAAGCTCGACACAAGCGACTTTGAGACAGCCAACATTGAGTATATCGAGTTCTGGCTGCTCGACCCGTTCATCTATTCTAATGAACAGAGCGATGCCAACCAATATGGCGGCGACTTCTACATCAACCTCGGAGAAGTGAGCGAAGACATCTTGCGCGACGGTAAGAAATTTTATGAGAGCGGTATGTCTGTCGACGGTTCAGGCAGCTACACCACCACACAGTGGGGTAAGATACCTACGCAGGCCACCGTTACTTACGCCTTTGCAACCACAACCGGTTCAAGAGCCTTGCAGGATGTAGGTTACAACGGACTTACCGACGCAGAGGAAAGAGAGTTCGGACCATATCAGGAGTTCCTCACAGCCATTCAGGGTAAGGTGTCAGCGGCACAGCTCGACTCTATTATGAACGACCCCGCCAACGACGACTACCATTACTTTCGCGGATCAGACTTCGACCAGATAGAGGCGTCTATCCTGCAGAGATATAAGAGGATAAACAATCCTCAGGGCAACTCGCCTGACAGCGACAGCCGTACAGAAAGCTATGACACGTCTTACAAGACGACGCCTGACGTTGAGGATATCAACCAGGACTATACGCTGAACGAATATGAGAAGTATTATCAGTACAAGATAAGCATCCGCCCCGAAGACCTCGTGGTGGGACGAAACTTCATTGTCGACAAGCGCGAGACATCGCCCACGCTGCGTAACGGCCAGCCGGGACATGCCACATGGTATCAGTTCAGAATACCTCTGAGCGAGTATGAGGAGCGTGTTGGCTCGATAAACGATTTCACATCAGTGCGCTTCATGCGTATGTTCCTTACAAACTTCCAGAAGCCTATTGTGCTGCGTTTCGCCACGTTCGACCTTGTAAGAGGTGAATGGCGCGTCTACGACCAGTCGCTCAACACCGGAGCAAATGAAACCGGAAGCATGTCGGTAAGTGCGGTGAGCATTGAGGAAAACAGCGATAAGACGCCTGTCAACTATGTGCTGCCTCCGGGCATACAGCGCGGACAAGATCCCACACAGCCGCAGCTTACTGAAGACAACGAACAGGCTCTCAACATCGTGATTGAGAACATGTCGACAAATGAGTCGAAGGCCGTATACAAGAACACCACGCTCGACATTCGTCAGTATAAGCGCCTGCAGATGTTTGTGCATGCCAATGCCTTTGAGCAGAATACAACCAATCTGACAGACAATCAGCTTGCCGTGTTTGTCCGTCTTGGAAGCGACTATAAGAACAACTACTACGAGTATGAGATACCTCTGAAACTTACTGCTCCGGGTGAATACAACAGATATAGCTTGGCTGACTGTAAGCTCGTATGGCCGGAGGAGAATATGCTCGACATACCGCTGAGCGTGTTCACATCGCTGAAGAAAGAACGCAACAAGGCACGCGGACTCGGACTTGCATCATACAACACCGTGTATTCGGCCTATGATGAAGACAAGCCTAACAACAAGGTGAGCATCATGGGTAATCCTACCCTTGGCGAGGTTAAGGTCATGATGATAGGTGTGCGTAACCTTTCGGGCGAGATGAAGTCAGGAGAGGTGTGGGTCAACGAGCTCCGTCTGAAGGAATATAACAACGAAGGCGGATGGGCAGCACAGGGAGCGCTCAACGTTCAGCTGTCGGATGTAGGAACTATAAACGCTACAGGAAAAATAGTTACCGACGGATTCGGCGGACTTGAAGACGGCGTAGCCGAGCGTTCGCAGGACGACTATAAGACTTACAGCTTCACGGCAAACGTAGAGCTGGGCAAGTTCTTCCCCGACAAGGCCAAGGTTACTGCTCCGCTTTATTACTCTATAACGCAGGAAGAAACACGTCCGAAGTATAATCCGCTTGATACGGATATGCTCCTTGAAGATGCTCTCGAGGCAACTGCCAACGAGCATGAGCGCGACTCTATAGAGAGTATTGCCGTGACGAAGACCACAAACACCAACTTCTCATTGTCGAATGTGCGTGTCGGAATACAGACCAAGCGTCACCCTATGCCGTACGACCCGGCTAACTTCTCGTTCTCTTACAGCCACAGCCACCGCCACACGAGCGGCGAGACAACCGTCTATGAGAACGAAGACAACTGGCGCGGAGCCATCAACTACAGCTACACTCCTGTCTACAAGACCTTCGAGCCGTTCAAGAAGATGATAAAGAGCAAGAGTAAGTGGTATGACATCGTGAAGAACTTCGGTCTTAACTGGCTGCCGCAGAACATAACGTTCGACACGGAAATGCTGCGCAACTATTATGAACTTCAGGAGCGCGACATGGAAAGCACCGACGGCAATCAGCTGCCGCTGACCTTCAGCGAGCAGTTCTTGTGGAACCGTGAGTTCTCGATACGCTGGGACTTGACCAAGAATCTCCACATGAACTTCAACAGTGCCACACATGCCGAGATAGAAGAGCCTTACACGCCGATAAACAAAGATCTCTATCCCGACCAGTATGCGGCATGGAAAGACTCTGTGTGGACAAGTATAAAGGACTTTGGACGCCCGCTTGACTATAACCAGACGTTCAACATGTCGTATCAGTTGCCGCTGAATCTTATTCCGATATTCGACTGGATTAACTCTGATGCCAACTATAATGCAACCTACAGCTGGACCCGCGGAACCGACCTTGAGGACGGAACGTCGCTGGGTAACGAGATATCTACAAACCGCACGTTCAACCTTAACGGAACGTTCAATCTTGAAAGGCTTTACAACCATGTGCCGTTCCTGAAGAAGGCCAACGACAGATTCAATAAGAGTTCGAGAACGTCGCGCACGTCTCGGCTGAAGAGACGCAACCAGCTGAAGCAGGCAAAGAACTCAGCCAACAACAAGACGTCGAAGGCCGACGACAAGAATGGCAGAAACGGCGGTAAGGACGGAAAGGACGCCGACAAGGAAAAGAGCTTGCTGCCGAAGAACAAGCGCAGCTTTGAAAAGGAGATTGTGCTTAATCCTGACACCACGCTGATAGTGTCTCACGGCAAGAACAGCAAGAGACTCATGGTGACGGCCAAGACAAAGGACGGCAAAGCCTTCAGGCTGAAGTATAAGGCTGTGGACAACAACCGCATAAAGATAACGTCGAAGGTGGACAGCACGACGACGCTGAAGCTCACCGTTACGCCGAAGGCTCCGCTGGATGAGAACGTCTGGTATAAGACAGCCCAGTGTGTGGCACGCGGACTGATGCTCGTGCGCAACGTTAGCTTCTCTTACCGCAACCAGTACAGCATGTATCTGCCGGGCTTCATGCCCAACGTTGGCGACGTGTTCGGTCAGCGCAGCGGCGGAACAATGGCTCCGGGTCTCGACTTTGCGTTCGGCTTTGTTGACGACAGCTACATCGAGAAGAGTGCCGAACGCGGCTGGCTGCTCATGAACGACAGTGTGGCCACGCCTGCAACGACAAGTCTGACTGAAGACCTGCAGCTCAGAATGACACTCGAACCGGTGAAGAACCTGAAGATAGACCTCAACGCAAGCCGCACCGAAACCAAGTCGAAGAGCATACAATATATGTACTCCGGCTCGCCGACCACACAGAGCGGAACACTCACCATGACCACGATAAGTCTTGGCAGCGCGTTTGAGGGAATGGGCGACGCCACCAACGGCTATCATTCGGCTACGTTCGAGAAGTTCTGCAACTCGCTCGAGTCGTTCCGAAGCCGTGTCGAGGCACAGTACACAAATGCCGAATATCCTGCCGGAAGCTCGCTTGCCGGACAGAAGTTCGACCCTGCCAACGGATCAGTCAGCAAGTACAGCGCCGACGTAATGATACCGGCCTTCCTTTCGGCCTATACGAGCATGGGCGGCAACTCGCTGAACATATTCCCCGCACTGTCGCGCCTGCTGCCTAACTGGACGGTGAAATATAGCGGATTGTCACAGTTGCCGTGGTTCCGCGACGTGTTCAAGAGCTTCAACATCAACCATGCCTACAAGAGCATCTATGCCATCGGCTCATACAGCTCTTACAGCACGTTTATGGAATATATGAACGGTCTGGGCTTCGTCAGCGACGTGTCAACCGGCAACCCCGTGCCGAGCAGCATGTATAACATCAGCACCGTGAGCATCAACGAGGCCTTCTCGCCGCTGCTCGGAATAGACATGACCTTCAACAACAACCTTACCTGCAAGCTGGAGTACCGCACAACGAGAGTGCTCAGCCTCAGTATGACAAGTATACAGATCAACGAGGCCACCAGTCACGACTGGGTTGTGGGCATGGGTTACAAGATAAACAACTTCAAACTGTTTGGCGGACGCCGCCGTCGCAAGGTGAAGAGCAGCCGCAGCAACGACGAAAACAACAACAATTCAACGTCGAACAGCTCGCGAAGCACCGGATTCAACACCGACCTCAACTTGCGTCTCGACCTGTCTTACCGCAAGCAGGCGTCTATCTGCCGCGACATTGCCTCGATGACGAGCTCTGCCAGCAGCGGCAACTCGGCGTTCAAGCTGTCGTTCTCGGCCGACTACACGCTGTCGCGCCTGCTCACAATGAGCTTCTATTACGACCGCCAGACCAACACGCCGTTGCTTTCGAGCAGCAGCTATCCTACCACCACTCAGGACTTTGGCCTGAGTCTGAAGTTCTCGCTTACGCGATAAAGACATACGCCAAGGCGCACACATCCCTGCGGAACAAAGCCTATGCCATGCGGCATGGCTCCTCGGGATATGTGCGCCTTGGCGTTTTTATGTGCAGCCTGTTAGAGTTAACCCTCAATCAGTTATTATGACTAGGCCTGTATTTTTGCTTTATATTGAGCAGCTTTTTGTTGAATTTTTTGCAGGCATAGCGGGCTATGTCAAGAAAAAGCGAACAAAAAGACGCCAATAGAAACAAAAAGGCGGGCTGAAAGCATGAATACACAGAATTGATAAAGCTATGTGCGGCCTAATGACGGATTGGGGTTAGATGCTGTCGAGAGCCTGACTCAGGTCGTCTATAAGGTCGTCTGCATTCTCTATGCCTACCGACAGACGTATCGTGTTTGGCCCAATGCCCTGGCTAATCTGCTCTTCGGGTGTGAGCTGAGAGTGGGTTGTGCTGGCAGGATGTACCACGAGCGACTTTGCGTCGGCCACGTTTGCCAGCAGAGAGAATATCTTGAGGCTGTCTATAAACCTGAAAGCCTCCTGCTTACCGCCCTTGATGTTGAACGTGAAGATAGGGCCTGCGCCTCTGTCGTAGTATTTTTTGTAGATGTCATGCCCCTTGTGCGACGGCAGCGAGGGGTGGCTCACGCTCTCAACCTTGCTGTGGCCGTCGAGGAAATTTACTATCTTCAGCGTGTTCTCGATGTGCCTTTCAACGCGTAGCGACAGCGTCTCCAGACCCTGCAGCAGCATGAAGGCGTTAAACGGACTTATGGCTGCCCCCGTGTCGCGCAGCAGCGTTGCCCTTATGCGTGTTATGTATGCCGCCCGTCCGGCTGCCTCGGTGAACACCAGTCCGTGATATCCGGCATCAGGACTTGTAAGCTGTTCAAACTTTTGTCCGGCATTCCAGTCAAAGTTTCCGCCGTCTACAATCACTCCTCCTAACGAAGTGCCGTGCCCGCCGATGAACTTCGTGGCCGAGTGCACCACGATGTCGGCGCCGTGCTCTATCGGTCTTATTATATAAGGTGTGCCGAAGGTGTTGTCCACAATCAGCGGCAGGCCGTGCCTGTGGGCAATGTCGGCTATGGCCCTTATGTCCGCCACGTCAGAGTTGGGGTTGCCCAGCGTCTCTATAATCACGGCCTTGGTGTTGTCTCTTATGGCGCTTTCAATGGCGTCGAGGTTGTATATGTCTACAAAGGTTACGCTTATGCCATAGTCAGTCAGCGTGTGAGCGAGCAGATTATATGTTCCCCCGTATATGTTCTTCTCCGCCACGATGTGGTCGCCCTGCCTTGCCAGGTTCATTATGGCATACGTTATGGCCGCTGCCCCCGATGCCACTGCCAGTGCGCCCACGCCGCCTTCGAGCGCTGCCATGCGTGCCTCGAGCGTCTCCTGCGTGGGGTTGGTCAGCCGGCTGTATATGTTGCCCTGCTGTTTCAGACTGAAGCGCGCCTCGGCGTCGGCAGCGTTGTCAAACACGTATGCCGCCGTCTGATATATGGGCACGGCCCTTGCTCCCGTGGCAGCGTCGGCATGTTCCTGTCCGGCATGCAGCTGCAACGTCTCAAATCTCAGTTTTCCGTCATTCTTGCTCATGTCGTTTGTCTTGTTAGGGTTATACGTTATTCTTAATGTTGTTTTCGTCCTGCAAAGTTATAAAGTATGGATTATTCTGCCAATATGTGTCCGTAATTTAGAAAATATCACTATATTTGCCTTTGTGTTTAGAAAAATAATATTTGCGAATGCCGCTTTCGTCATCTAAAAAGAAAAATATTCTATGGCAGCAACAGACAAACTTGACAAGGTAGACCTTCAGATATTGCAGGCACTGCAGGATAACGCCCGGCTCACAACACGCGAACTGGCGTCGCGCGTCAGTCTTTCGTCCACACCGGTGTTCGAGCGCCTTAAGCGTCTTGAGCGCGAAGGCTACATAATGAAATATGTGGCCGTGCTCAACGCCGACAAGCTCAACCGCGGCTTCGTGGTGTTCTGCAAGGTAAAGCTGACGCGCCTCAACAGCGATGTGGCAGCCATGTTTGCCGGCGTGGTCAGGTCGCTGACGCAGGTTACTGAGTGCTACAACATCTCCGGCGGATACGACTATCTGCTTAAGGTGAACGTTACCGACATGAAGAGTTACAGGGATTTCATCCTCAACGTGCTCGGCCGCCTCGACTATCTGTCGTCTATCGAGAGTGTCTTTGTCATGGACGAGATAAAGCACGACTATGGTCTGTCGCTTATTTAGCGTCCTGCATCTTACAGTCTGTAAGCATCCCGACGCCTTGCAGTACTATTGTGCCGTTTTGTTTGCGTGCGTCGTGCCGGCAGGGTGGGGCGCATGCCGTTCGGTTGCTATGCTTTTGCCTTTTAAAAGGTGACCTTTCGCAGTGTGAAAGATGCCCTTTTGCATCCTGAAAGGATAGCTTTTAGTTTATAACCAAATGCCTGTTGTTTTCTTTTGATTGTAGAACTATTTATAGGGTTTTTGTGATAGATACAAGTAAATGTAGGTGTTTCACTTATAGTTTTTGTCTATCTGTGCCTCTCCGGGTGTGTCTGTCGGGTGCTTTTCGGTCTGTCGGGACAGCCGTTTAGGTGGTTCTGCTTTCAATTCGTAACTAACGTTTTGTGTAATAAAGTGCTAATCTTCGAGCTTATTGTAAATATAAGCCATGATATACACCTGTTGGCTGTGTGTTTTAGTGCCGTTGTGATATAAAACACCGCATTTTTCGTATTGATTGGTCTAAAATTCTTTAAAACGCATTATTATTGCTCTAATTATTTTGAAGTTTGCCGTTGAAACACTATCTTTGCACAAAACAAGGCGATTTGTGCAGTTAATGACAGTCCGTGAGTCTGTTCATGCCCGCAAAATCAGTCTATATACTCAAATCTTATTCGCTATGGAATCAATACAAAATTTTGACGACATTGTCAGCCGTCAGTGTTCTGTTACTAACAGAAAGCGTGTGGCAGTAGTCTGCCCGGCCGACTCTCACACTGAATATGTAGTAGGACGATGTCTTAAGGAAGGAATTGCCGACTTCTTGTTGGTGTGTGCTGGTGAGTGTAAACCCGAGTTCGAGCGTCTCCGTTCGATGTATGAGGGACATGTAGAGGTGTATCTGGAGCCTACTCCCGACGATGCGGCCTATAAGGCTGTGGATCTTGTCAGGGAGGGTCAGGCTGCCGTGCTCATGAAGGGCACGCTCAACACCGATAACCTTTTACGCGCCATTCTTAATAAAGAGCACGGACTGCTTGAGCCTGGCAGAGTATTGAGCCATATAACTATTGCCCAGATACCGAGCTACCGCAAGCTTATCGTGTTCTCAGACGCAGCAGTGGTTCCGCGTCCTACTCTCGATCAGTTTGACGCCATACTGCGTTACACCGTCAGCGCAAGCCGCCACATGGGCGTAAGCCGTCCTAACGTGGCTCTTATCAACTGCACAGAGAAGGTGAACGAGAAGTTCCCTCACACAATCTGCTACGAAGAACTGAAGAAGCGTGCAGAGGCAGGCGAGTACGGCGACGTGTGTCTGGGAGGTCCGATGGATGTCAAGACGGCATGCGATGCCGACAGCGGCAGCATCAAGGGCATAACTTCGCCCGTTGTGGGCAATGCCGACGTGCTGATATTCCCCAATATCGAGTCGGGCAACGTCTTCTATAAGACAATCACATTGTTTGCAAAAGCCGAGACGGCAGGCATACTCTGCGGTACAACAGTGCCCGTTGTTGTTGCTTCACGTGCCGACTCGTGCGAGTCAAAATATTACAGTCTGGCTCTTGCCTGCACAGGCATACTTGGCTGACGCGCCCTCAGGGCAAAAACATTTCCATGTGAGCGTGGCTGCCTCTGGCGGCCATGCCATAGATAATTGTTCTTTAACTTATCATTTATACAATTTGTCTTGAATGAAAATTTTTGTAATAAACCCTGGCTCTACGTCAACTAAACTTGCTGTTTATGAAGACGAAAAGTCTGTATGGATGACCGGTGCACACCATCCGGTGAGCGAGCTTGCCGCATTCCATCATATCAGTGACCAATACGAATATCGTCGTGATTTCATCCTCAAGTGTCTTGAGGAGGCCGGCATCGAGCTGAAGTTCGACGCCGTTATCGGACGCGGCGGACTGCTGAAGCCTCTTAAGGGAGGCGTTTATGCCGTCAACGACAAGATGAAGCACGACCTCATACATGCGCAGATGGAGCATGCCTGCAACCTCGGAGCGCTTATTGCAGACGAGATTGCCGTGCGCTGCTCTTGTCCGGCATATATAGCTGACCCGGTGGTTGTCGACGAGCTTTGTCCCGAAGCACGCTTCACGGGCATTCCCGGCATGGAGCGCAAGTCGGTGTTCCACGCCCTCAACCAGAAGGCTGTTGCAAGAAGATACGCTGCTTCGATAGGCCGCAAGTATGAAGACCTTAATCTCATCGTCGTGCATCTTGGCGGAGGAATATCTATTGGTGCGCACCGCAAGGGCAAGGTGATCGACGTAAACAACGCCCTCGACGGCGAAGGACCTTTCTCAACAGAGCGTGCGGGCACGCTTCCGGCAGGCCAGCTCGTTGCGATGTGCTTCAGCGGAGAATACACACAGAAGCAGATCAAGCAGATGATAAGCGGCCGCGGAGGTCTCACGGCTTATCTCGGCACCAACGACATGATAACAATCTCGCGCAATGTGGAGGAAGGCGACGAGCACGCCAAGAACGTAGTAGACGCCATGCTCTACACCATCGCCAAGCAGATAGGCGCCATGTATGTGGCCCTTGTAGGAAAGGTGGACGCCATTATCTTTACCGGCGGCATTGCCTACGACACTTATTGCACCGACAGACTGAAGGCACAGGTAGAATATATAGCTCCTGTGGTTATCTGTCCGGGCGAGGACGAGATGGGCTCTCTTGCCTACAACGCCCTCGGAGCACTCAGGGGAACGCTTCCGTTGCTCGAGTACACGGGCGAGGATCTGTAACAGAATTTTACTTATTAGCATATACGCAGCACCGCACTTTGTGTGGTGCTGCGTAGCTTAATTGTAACACCGGTGAAACATTCGTGTAAACCGGTGTTGTTAATTTAGCACCCTGAACAAACTGTAATTAATATACACAAAAGATGAAAAGATTTTCTTTACTTGCTAATGCCGTTGCGGCGGTGTTGATGTTCACGGCCTTTGGCAGCGCCAGAGCGTTGGCTGCGGGAGCCGACAGGCCGAAACTCGTTGTGGGAATTGTTGTTGACCAGATGCGCTGGGACTATCTTTACCGTTATTACGACATGTTTGGCGAAGGCGGATTCAGGCGTCTTATGAACGAGGGCTTCAGTTGTGAGAACACAATGATCAACTATGTGCCCTCGATAACGGCAGTTGGCCATGCGTCGATATACACCGGCACCGTGCCTGCCATACACGGAATAGCAGGCAACAACTTCCTGCTGAACGGCAAGATGGTGTACTGCTGCTCCGACTCAACCGTCAGCACAGTGGGCAGCAAGTCGGCTGAGGGCAAGATGTCGCCCCGCAACATGCTCACAACCACCATCGGCGACGAACTTAAAATAGCCACCGACTTTAAGGCAAAAGTCATCGGCGTGTCGCTCAAAGACCGCGCTGCGATACTCCCTGCAGGACATGCTGCCGACGGAGCTTACTGGATTGACTATTCAACAGGCACCTTCATAAGCAGCACCTACTATATGAAAGAACTACCGAAGTGGGCCGTTGACTATAACAAGAGCATCGGAAAGGTGACGAAAGACCAGATATGCTACACGCCGCTCGGCAACAAGATAACCGAGGAAATGGCCAAGGCTGCCGTGGCAGGAGAGCAGCTCGGCGGCGACAATGTAACCGACCTGCTTGCCGTAAGCTTCTCTTGCACAGACATGATAGGCCACAAGTATGGCACTCACAGCGACAAGACGCGTGAGATTTATGTAGACCTCGACAAGCGTCTGGCCGACCTGTTCGGCTATCTCGACCAGAATGTAGGCAAGGACCAGTATCTCGTGTTCCTCATGGCCGACCACGGAGCAGCCAACAGCATACTGCTGTCGCGCGAACACGGCATTCCTGCCGACGGCTTTGTGGTGCCGAAGGTTGAGAAGGAACTTGACGCGTATCTTATGAACAAGTTCGGCTCAAAGACCAGTCTGGTGCGCTGCATAGACAGCTACAAGGTGTTTATCAACCATGAGGCCGTTGAGGCTATGGCGGTAAGTCTTGACGACGTTAAGAAGGCTGCCATTGAGTGGCTGAAGAAAGACCCGATGTTTGCTTATGTGGTTGACCTTGAGCACGTATCGGATGCAACGGTTCCTGCACTTATCCGCGAGAAGATTATCAACGGATACAACCGCATGCGCAGCGGCGACATACAGCTGATAGTGCAGCCGGCCAACTATGATGTGTATGGAGAGAAGATTGACGGCGGAACAACTCACGGCACATGGAACCCATATGACGCGCACATTCCGTTCCTGCTGATGGGATGGCACGTAGAGCCGGGCGAGACTCACGAAAGAGTGTGGATGACAGACATCGTGCCTACGGTGTGCGCCATGATAGACATACAGATTCCTAACGGCAGCATCGGCAGTCCTGTTACAGCCGTTACTGACCGCTAAGACCAAGGGCGGCGAGCCTGCTGCTCATCTCGGCCACGCTGACCGTGCCAAGCACCACGCGGCCGTCTTTGTCGATAAGATATAAGGTGGGAATCCACCTGACGTTATAAGTCGTGGAAATAGAACTCTCTTTCCACGGCTTTAATTCGCTGAACTGAATCCAGCTAAGGCCGTTCTCGCTGATATACTGCTGCCACTGGTCTCTGTCGGTGTCGAACGAAACGCCAACAAACACCACGCCCTGCGGAGCATAAGTGGCATACATCTGCTTCATGTTTTCGGTTTCTTTCTGGCAGTCGGGACACCACGACGCCCAAAACTCTATCAGAACATACTGTCCGCGCAGCGAGCTGAGCGCGAAGCCCTCGGGCCGGCTGTCGGTGTATATCATGAAATCGGGGGCAATGGTGCCTTCTTCCAGCATTCCTTTTCCGTATTCGTTGTCGTCGTCTCCGCCTACCGTGCATGAAGCCATGCATAGCAGTACCGTCAGAAATGCAGTCAGCTTGATTATCAAAGTGTTGTTCATGTTGCCGTGTCTTTTGTTTTTGCCGGCCGGCCTGTTGGTGTGTGCCGTAGCCTGCCGCAAGGTTTAACATGTGTCTCTGTCTGCAAAAATAAGATATTTATGTCACTTCTGCAAGCCGCAGGGCTTACAACTTAATGCTGTCTGACGCTTTTTCTGTGCCTGGCCGTATGCGCCTCAGCCTTTCCGGGCAGGTTACGCTTGTCGTGTTTTGTGGCATTGCAAACAGAAAACTTTTTGATTTTGACGCTCTCAGAATGCCCATGCTCTTGGCAAAAGCATGGTTTCGGATGAAAAACTCCAATTTTTTAATGTTCTATGTAACGTCTTGCTTATCAGATGGTTATGCTTAAATGTACGATTATGCGTATGGCTTGAGAATGCAAAACGTGGCCTTTTGTATGCCAAAAGCATAGCTTTCATGATGCAAAACGGCACAAATCATGGCACAAACTCACTGCTTTCAGTGTGCAAAACTGATGGTTCGTTGGCTATTTTATGCCGATTTTGTGAACGTAAGTTAATGAAATGGGACTTTAGTCGGTGTTAAATTAACATTCGTTTGAAGTCCGTCTTCTAGATTATAGAAAACTCTGTACATAATTATCCGCCTTGCCTGTCATGCGAAAAAGCACAAAAAAAGTCTGCCGTCCGTGAGTTAAGGGCGGCAGACTCTTGTCTGTTTTATCATCAGTTTCAGGCGTGCATCCGGCGTTTGGGCATCTTTCCTCGCGCTGGCAGCAAAGCCCTCGGCTTGTCAGTCTTTCTTGTTGTCGTAGGCGTGGAGCGGATAGTCTATCGTGTAGTGAAGTCCGCGGCACTCCTTGCGCTCTATTGCCTGACGCGTAATTAGGTAGCCCACGTTGATCATGTTGCGCAGCTCGCAGATGTCGCGGCTTGCCTTTACGCGCTTAAACAGGGCTTCGGTCTCCTCGTACAGCAGGTCGAGGCGGTCCCATGCGCGCTTCAGTCGCAGGTTACTTCTTACTATGCCCACGTAGTTGCTCATGGTCTGGCCAACCTCCTTTACGCTCTGTGTTATGAGAACCTTCTCCTCGTTGGTCATCGTTCCCTCGTCGTTCCATTCAGGAATCTGCGTGTTGAAGCTGTATTCGTCAACATGCTCGAGGCAGTGGCGTGCCGCAGCGTCGGCATATACAACGGCCTCAATCAGCGAGTTGCTTGCCAGGCGGTTGCCTCCGTGCAGTCCGGTGCATGAACATTCGCCTATGGCATACAGGCGGTGTATGCTCGATTCGCCGTTCAGGTCAACCTTGATGCCTCCGCACATATAGTGGGCTGCAGGTCTTACGGGTATATAGTCTTTTGTGATGTCAATGCCTATCGACAGACACTTCTGGTAGATGTTGGGGAAGTGATGCTTGGTTTCCTCTGCGTCCTTGTGCGTAACGTCAAGGCATACGTGGTCAAGTCCGTGAATCTTCATCTCCTTGTCTATAGCGCGTGCAACGATGTCGCGTGGCGCAAGCGACAGTCGCTTGTCGTATTTCTCCATGAACGACTCGCCGTTAGGCAGCCTCAGTATGCCTCCGTAGCCGCGCATGGCCTCGGTGATGAGGTATGCCGGATGAGTCTCTCCGGGATGATATAGCGCTGTCGGGTGGAACTGCACGAACTCCATGTCCTGCACAGTTCCCTTTGCGCGGTATACCATGGCCTCGCCGTCGCCCGTAGATATAATCGGGTTGGTGGTCGACTGGTACACGGCTCCGCATCCTCCCGTACACATAAGCGTAACCTTGCTCAGGTAAGTGTCCACCTTCTCTGTGTCAGGATTCAGCACGTAGGCACCGTAGCACTCAATGTCTGGTGTGCGTCTTGTCACCTCGATGCCCATATGGTGTTGCGTTATAATCTCTACCGCAAAGTGATTTTCCTTTATTTCTATCTCCGGCGTGTTCCTCACAGCCTCCATCAGGCCTCTCTGTATCTCGGCTCCCGTGTCGTCGGCATGGTGAAGGATACGGAACTCAGAGTGTCCTCCCTCGCGGTGAAGGTCAAACTCTCCGTTCTCTTTCTTGTCGAAGTTCACTCCCCATTTGACGAGTTCTGCTATTTGCGCCGGCGCGTTTCTTACAACTTGCTCCACAGCCTTGCGGTCGCTTATGTAGTCACCCGCAATCATTGTGTCCTCAATGTGCTTTTCAAAGTTGTCCACCTTGAGGTTGGTTACTGACGCTACGCCGCCTTGGGCAAACGCTGTGTTTGCCTCGTCAAGTGTAGTTTTGCAAATAATACATATCTTGCCTTTGTGTGCTCTTGCAATTTTAAGGGCATAGCTCATACCGGCAACTCCTGCGCCGATAATCAAAAAGTCGTATTTGAATACCATAAAGATATATTATAAAACATTTGCAAAAGTAATAAGAATTTTTGAAATTGAGTGTGCCTGATTTCTATTTTTGACATATATAAGGTTACTTTAAAACATCAAAATGCCACTTTTAATGATAAAATAGCTACCTTTGCATGGTCAAAAAAATAGATGTTGGTGGTCCGTGTGGCCTGTCTGCCGGCTTCGTCGGCGCGCTTTTGTCGCCCGCAGGCGTGTTGTCTGCCGCTGCGCTGCTTTCGTGCCGTAAGACCGGCAAGGGCATTCTGCCATACGGCAAATATTTAAAAACAGTGTTTCAGTGAACCGTTCTTTCCATTATCGTGCGTCGTGGCTCAATTACACGTGCATAGCTGTAGTTGCAGGGGCAGCCATCTATTCTCTATGGCACCGCTCTGCCGTCAATGCCCTTGTGGGCTTTTTGCTTATGGGTGTCGTTGTCCTGATGATAGAGAGGATAATACATACGGTCTATGTGCTTACGTCCGATGGGCGGCTGATTATCAGTCGCGGCCGCTTTTCGCGCAGCCTGTCTGTCCCCGTCAACGAGATTATCCGCATGAGGGTGGTCAGGCCCGGTCTGCTTGGCGTGAGATACATCCTTATAGAGTATGGCGCAGGCCACGAAACCACTGTGCAGCCGGTCAATGAGGAGGCCTTCATGCGCGAGGTGAGAGACCGGCAGGAGCGCATAAGCTTAAACATTAATAAAGATGAAGATAAAGAATAACAGAAATACAGAATCTGCAATAAAGCTGTTTTTTGCCTTGATGCTGGTTGCCATGGTGTCTGTTACGGGCATGGCAGGCGCGGCAAGTGGGCGCGGAAGCATGGCGGCATACGCCGTTAATGACGAAGATACGGCCGACGCCGACACCGTTATATCCGAAGAAGACCTGCCCTGGCCGGCAAATGTAAAGGCAAGGATAGGCTCGCTTCTTGAGAACGACATGTTCGAGACGTCGACAGTGGGCATTATGGTGTACGACCTTACGGCCGACTCGGCTATATTCTGTCACAACGCGCGGCAGCTTATGCGTCCGGCAAGCTCGCTGAAGATGATGGTGGCTGTGGCCGCGCTCGACAGGCTGGGCTATGGCTATAAGTATAAGACCACGCTTTCTTATTCAGGTACGATAGACAGCTGTGTGCTCAGGGGTGATATTTATTGCAAGGGCGACTTTGACCCTGCGTTCACAACGTCCGACCTCAACGACTTCGTAGACAGCCTGAAGAGTCTTGGCATCGACACTATTGCAGGCGACATCTGTGCCGATTTCTCCATGAAAGACGACGACCGCCTCGGCGAGGGATGGTGCTGGGACGACGACAACCCTGTGCTATCGCCGCTGCTTGTATCGCGAAAGGACGAATTCGTGGAGTCGTTCAGAAAGAAACTTGACAGGGCAGGCATCGTCGTAGACGGCAGCGTGCGCTCATGCCGCACGCCCGGCAACGCCCGCAGGATATGCACCGTTGAGCGGGCTATTGGCGACGTGATGATCCGCATGATGAAAAAGAGCGACAATCTTTATTCCGAATCGGTGTTCTATCATCTGGCAGCGTCTTCCGGTTCTTATGCTCCAGCCACGGCTAAGCAGGGCCGCCAGGTTATGAACCGGCTGATTCAGCAGCTCGGCTTCAAGCCTTCAAAGTATTACATTGCCGACGGCAGCGGCCTGTCTCTGTATAATTATGTGTCGCCCGAGCTTGAGGTGGCATTCCTGAAATATGCCTATAAGCATAAAAAGATATATGAGCCGCTGCGCGAACTCATGCCTGTGGCCGGCGTTGACGGCACGCTCGACGACCGCATGCTGCGCGGATATGCTCGCGGCAACGTGCATGCCAAGACCGGAACCGTTACCGGCGTGAGTGCCCTTGCGGGCTATTGCACGGCTGCTAACGGCCATGTGCTGTGCTTCTCGATAATCAACATGGGCATAAGACACTCGTCTTCGGGCCGCCGTTTTCAAGACCGCGTGTGCGAGGCGCTGTGCCGTCCTTGACCATAAGGCAGGCTAGTCCGTCATGACTAGCCTGCCTTTTTTAGTTTTTATGCCTAATTTTATTTAATAAAAAGTTTGGTAATATTACTTATGTTTATACCCGATAGGGTGTAATCTGAGATAAAATTAATAAAATTATACCCTAGAAGGTATAATTGTTATATTTCTTTTGTATATTTGTACCCAAACGGGTATAAAATGGACGACAGACTGATAGCAGATTTTGTTAAAGAAATGCGAAAGAAGTTTAACCTCACTCAGGTAGACCTGGCCGACAAGTCGGGCGTTGGTCTGCGCTTTGTCCGTGAGCTGGAGCAGGGCAAGCAGACCTTGCGCATGGACAAAGTGAACCAGGTGCTGAGTCTTTTTGGCCGACAGGTGGGTGCCGTGGAGATACGCTCCGGGCGCGAACATGAGTGAGCCGTGCCGTGTGCCGTTATGCGGGGCATGGCCGTATGGCGTGTTTGTCTCCGTGTTTTTTATTCCTTACAGACTAAAACCTTGTGCCTATGAAAACAGCGATAGTATATCTTTACGACCGTCTGGCAGGGCGACTCACTGAAGACGAGAACGGATTTACGTTCTTGTACGACCCCGACTTTCTTGCTTCCGACGGGGCGGAGGCCGTCAGCCTTACGCTGCCCCTTACCGACAAGCCTTATCACGACACCGTGCTGTTTCCGTTTTTCGACGGACTTATTCCTGAGGGATGGCTCCTCAACATTGCCGAGAAGAGCTGGAAGATAAACCAGCGCGACCGCATGTCGCTGCTTCTTGCCTGCTGCAAGGATTGCATAGGGGCTGTGAGCGTGGTGCCGGAACAGGACGACAAGGAGGAGGAACGGGAAGAATGAAAAATTAAAAGGTAAAAATTAAAAATTTAAATCCTCTGTCTCGGTGTTCTTTTGTTTATCCAATTATGAATTATGAATTAATAATTATGAATTAACCATGAGGTGTCTTTATTGTTACAAGGAGTTGAAGGAGGGGCAGACCGACTTTCATCCGGCTTGTGCCCGCAAGTTTTTCGGCACGCGCAATGCGCCTTCATTGCCTTATGTCAGGGCGCAGCTGGGCGACCTGGCGCGTCAGGTGGTGCGCAGTCAGACTACGCTTACGGGTGTGCAGGCAAAGCTCTCGCTCGACATCGACCGCGGAGGCAGGAACGAGCCAGACCGCTTTACCATCGTTGGCCTGTGGGGACGCTTCATCCTGAAGCCTCAGACCACCACATACCGCGCGCTGCCCGAGCTTGAAGACCTGACGATGCATCTGGCCGAGGCAGCCAAGATAACCGTCGTTCCGCATAGCCTTATACGCTTCAGCGACGGCGAGCTGTGCTACATAACAAGGCGAATAGACCGCACGGCCGACGGGCACAAGATACCGATGGAGGATATGTGCCAGCTGACGGAGAGGCTTACCGAGTATAAATATAAAGGCTCTTACGAGCAGATAGCCAAGGCGATAAAGAAATATTCGGCCACGCCGAAGCTCGATGTGGTAAACTTCTGGGAGGTTGTCGTCTTCTCATGGATAACGGGCAACGCCGACATGCACCTGAAAAACTTCTCGCTTTACAATGCTATGGACGGCTCGTATACGCTCACTCCGGCTTACGACATGCTCTCAACGGCCCTCGTAATGCCCGAGGACACCGAGGAACTGGCTCTGACGCTCAACGGAAAGAAGCGCAAGCTGCGCAAGGCCGACTTCATAAAGTCGATAGCTTCGTCGGGCATTGAGGAGAAGGTGATAGAGAACATGGCGCGCAAGTTCAGCCGTGTGTTGCCTAAGTGGTTTGAGCTTATCGACATGTCGTTCCTGCCGGAAGACATGAAGCATCAGTATAAGACGCTCATCCTGCGCCGCATAATAATGCTGAAATAGTATGCGCCCAGGGCTTGCAGGTAGCGGCTGAGGCAGATGCATGTCGCCGGTTAGTCTTGGCCGGTGTGGCGGATGCAGCCCTGCCTTCATGATGCTCTTGCCGCATCATATCGCCGTTGCATATGTCTTTCGTAACATACACATATTCAGCACGTTACAAAAGGCCGTCTTTCACCTTCCGAAAGACGGCCTTTTAGCTTGTAAAAGGTGCCCTTTTGCATGCCGAAAGATGGCCTTTTGCAAAGCGGGTGTTCCCGGTCTTTGCTGTCTGACATTCATTTCGGGGCGTTATCCGTGAAATGTCAGACAAATGTCAGTAAGTTTTTTCACTGCAAAACAGCCAAATCGTTACTTTTGCATAGTTGCCACAGCTTGCGCCGGGCTGCTGCCGCGCAGCCGTCGGTATGTGTGCCTTCGGCATGCAGACTGAATGTCCGGCAGCAGCGGCAGCATGCTTGCGCAATGTAACAACCCGGATAGTTCAGATTTAAGCATTATGCGAAAGATACTTGTTTTTGCCATCTTGCTCACGGCTTTGGCTTTCGGCATAGACGCCCTTGACTGCAAGGACGATATGCCCGACATGGAACGGCGGCTCATGGAGAGGCTCAACGTGGCGCCGCTTGCAGAATATAAAGACCGCGACTTTGGCTTCGTGGCACGTTATCCCGACATCTTCGTAAAGAACAACGACACCACCGGTCGCTATTTCGGATGCTCTCGCTTCGACTTCTGGCAGCTTACGATAGAGTGCTACGTGGTTTACGACAGAAAGGAGCGTGGCTTCAAGGAGTATATGGACTCGATAGCCTCTGCCATGAAGGCCGACTCATGCCGCCGCAGGGGCAACAGCTTTGTGGTGTCGTCGCCGCTTTATGAGGACGGGATGCTCATCGACGGATTCCGTTATTATGCAAAATATGTCAAGGGCAATAATGTATGGTTTGTCTATGCGCTGCATTATCCGGCGGCATACAGCAAGTCGCTCGGCCGTCTGTTCAGTCTTGTAGACGGATGGCAGGTGTGGAAATGAGCGTCATGCGGACGTGCCTGAAACTTTCGTAGTGTGGTGCTGTGCGTTTAACCGTCAACCGTTCATTGCCCGAATGTGATTTTATCTTACAGACACATATATGCTCTAAGCCGTTCAAGTCTTTTCCGTTGTCGTCTTGTCGTCTGCCTTTCGTATCGTGGTCGGCAGTCTCTGCCGGAAACATACCGTAACAAAGCAGAATAATGATGGCCGGTTTAGGGGGCGAAAAAGCGTCATGTGACGAGTTGTGATGAGTTGACAATTCAACTCGTCACACTGCATCTTGCTGATATTCTGCATGTTAAGGCCGGTTGTGACGAGTGACGAGTTTTTTAAGAAAAAGTTTTTCTGTCATTCTGCCTGGCAGCGAGCGGCAGCATAAGTCGGTCAGATTGTTATATGGCTGATAACAGAATATGGTAAAAACGAAGCCAGGCACATAGCGGAAACCGGTTCCGTATGTGCCTGGCTGTTGTTGTTACGCGTAGTAACGTATCAAATAAAAAGACTTTCAGATATCTTTGCCGAGACCGTCTTCATGTCTTTTCGTTTGTTCATTGTTTATTCCTCTGCGGCTTTCTCCTCAACTGCGCGGAAGTTTACCAAGTCTTCCTCGATGAAGCTCTTTACATAAGCAGAGTGGCCGATCACCTCAGCCTCAGCATGGCGTACATATACGTTGGCGCTCTTTGTGAAGAGGTGAGGAGCACGTGTGGCGTCGCTCAGTATGAGCAGTGACATGATTATGTCGCCGGTCATCTCGTACAGACGGCGTGCAAGGAAGTCCTGAACCTCCTGGTTGCCGGCCTCCTTTACATAGTTTACGGCCTGCTCATAGAGTTCTGTCATCTTGGCAACGCGTACCTGCAGCGGCTTCAGCTCTTCGGTAACCTCTTCAGCCTGCATCTCCTTGATGATAGAGAGGTAAGTTCCGTTGGTGATGTAGCGTATAGCGGCAACCACCTGCAGCTGTGTCGTACCCTCGTAGATAGAGAAGATACGTGCGTCGCGGTAGAGGCGCTGGCTCTTATACTCCATGATGAAGCCCGAACCGCCGTGAACCTGTATTGCGTCGTAGGCGTTCTGGTTTACATATTCAGAGTTCATACCCTTTGCCAGCGGTGTGAATGCGTCTGCCAGACGTGTGTAGGTCTTCATCTCCTGGCGCTCCTCAGGTGTGAGCTTGCGCTCCTTCGAGATGTCCTCGAGAGCCTTGTAGAGGTCTACGTAGCGTGCTGTCTGATACAGAATGCTGCGTCCGGCGTCGAGTTTTGCCTTCATGCGTGCCAGCATGTCGTATACGGCCGGGAAGTTAATGATGGCCTTGTCAAACTGCTTGCGCTCCTTGGCGTATGCAAGAGCCTCGTTGTATGCAGCCTGGCTTACGCCCACGCTCTGTGCTGCGATGCCCAGACGTGCGCCGTTCATAAGTGCCATTACATATTTGATAAGACCCATGCGTGTGTTTCCGCAAAGCTCAGCCTTGGCGTTCTTGTATACAAGCTCGCAGGTAGGTGAGCCGTGGATACCCAGCTTGTTCTCAATGTGGCGCACTGTTACGCCGCCCTGACGCTTGTCATAGATAAACATTGACAGTCCGCGGCCGTCGTGTGTGCCGGCTTCGCTTCTTGCCAGAACGAGGTGGATGTCAGAGTCGCCGTTGGTGATGAAGCGCTTTACGCCGTTGAGCAGCCAGCAGCCTTCTTCCTCGCTGTATGTAGCTTTAAGCATTACGCGCTGCAGGTCGGAACCTGCGTCGGGCTCGGTGAGGTCCATACTCATTGTCTCGCCTGCGCAGACACGCGGAATATACTTCTGGCGCTGCTCCTCGTTGCCGAACTCATAGAGAGTCTCTATACAGTCCTGAAGGCTCCATATGTTCTGGAAGCCGGCGTCGGCTGCGGCAACAATCTCAGAAGCCATAGAGTAGGGAGTTACCGGCATGTTGAGGCCGCCGTAACGGCGAGGCATTGATATGCCCCAGAGTCCTGCCTTGCGTGTAACGTCAAGGTTCTCGTAGGTCTTCGATGCGTAGTGCATGCGTCCGTCAACGAGGTGCGGACCCTCGAGGTCTACTTCCTCACTGTTGGGCTCGAGCACGTTGGCTGCAATGTCGCCTGTAATCTCAAGCACTCTTTTATAATTCTCCAAAGCGTCCTGATAGTCAACAGGTGCGTCTGCATATTCATCCTTGTCGGCGAAGTTGCGTTCCTTCAGTTCGACAATCCTTTTCATTAAAGGATGGTTGAGGTGAAACTCAAACTCAGGATGGTCTGTATAATAGTTTGCCATTGTTGTTATTCTTTTTATGAGATAAATGGGAGCTGTGTTACGGCTGGCGTCGTGTCAGGGCCTTGCCTTGTGTCTGCCGCCGTGTGCCGGCTGTCGCGATGCGTAGGGCATGCTGTGCCGGCTTGTGGCTGTGAGGCTCAACTCCCGGTTTATTTGATTATTTGCTGTTCTGCTTGTAATACTTGATGAGTTTCGGAACCACGTCTTCAACGTTGCCTACGATTACATAGTCGGCAATCTGGTTGATAGGAGCGTCGGGGTCGTTGTTCACCGAGATGATGATGCCTGAGTCCTGCATGCCGGCTATGTGCTGTATCTGGCCTGAGATACCGCAGGCGATATATACTTTAGGATGAACGGTTACACCGGTCTGTCCGATCTGTCTGTCGTGGTCAACGAAGCCTGCGTCAACAGCGGCGCGGCTTGCTCCAACCTCTCCGTGAAGTTCCTTTGCCAGCTTGAACAGCATGTCGAAGCCTTCCTTGCTGCCTACGCCGTAGCCTCCGGCAACAACGATGGGTGCGCCTTTAAGGTTGTTCTTAGCCTTCTCAACATGGCGGTCGATAACCTTTACGATATAGTCGGTTGTGGGAACATACTTTGCAACGTCGGCATAAACCACCTCGCCCTTGTAGTTCTCGTCGAGAATCTCGCGCTTCATCACGCCCTCGCGCACTGTCGCCATCTGCGGACGGTGGTCAGGGTTGACGATAGTGGCAACGATGTTTCCGCCGAAAGCGGGGCGTATCTGATACAGGAGGTTCTCATAGTGCTTGCCTGTCTTCTTGTCGTCGTAGTCGCCAATCTCGAGCTGTGTGCAGTCTGCGGTGAGTCCGCTTGTGAGAGATGACGATACGCGCGGACCGAGGTCGCGGCCTATTACGGTTGCTCCCATGAGGCAAATCTGCGGCTGTTCTTCCTTGAACAGATTTACCAGGATAGATGTATGCGGTGCGGATGTGTAGGGGAACAGTCCTTCAGCGTCGAATACAAACAGCTTGTCGACGCCGTAGGGCAGTATCTGGCTTTCCACTTTGCCCTTGATGCCTGTACCGGCAACCACGGCGTTGAGCTCAACACCGAGCTGGTTGGCCAGCTTGCGTCCTTTGGTGAGTAATTCTTGAGATACTTCGGCAACGGCAGTACCCTCTATTTCGCAATAAACAAAAACGTTATTCATAATTTACTTGCTTTATTTGTGAAAGAAAACCGGGAACGTGTCCTTGTGCATTTCTGTGGCATTATGCGTCCGCAGTTGCCGTTAAGGCGGCGGAAGGCATGTGCGGCGGGCAGTTCCGCAGGTTCTTTTTATCCAATAATCTTTTCGTCCAACAGTTCTTTGATGAGGCAGTCGATCTCGTCGTCACAGCATGTGAGAGTCTTGCATTCCTTTGCCTGGAACACGATGTTCTTAACGGCTTTCACCTTTGTGGGCGAGCCTGCCAGTCCGCACTGCTGCGGGTCGCCGTCAACGTCGGCCACTGACCATTGGTTAAGTGTAAGATAAGGACGCTTCTCGTAGAGCTCTGCATAAGGCATGTCGGGTGTGCGCTCGAGCGGAACGGTGGCGTATTTGTATTTCATAACGAGTTTTGCGTTGCAGGGGCGGCATGGTGCTGCGCTTCCGTTTACGGTTATCAGCACGGGCATCGGAGTCTCTACGGTTTCAACGCCTCCGTCGATGTGGCGGCGTATGGTGAGCTTTCCGTCCTCGCATTTCAGTATTTCCTCTGCATAGGTAACCTGAGCGAGACCCAGCTTCTGAGCCACCTGAGGTCCTACCTGTGCTGTGTCGCCGTCGATAGCCTGACGTCCGCCTATGATGATGTCGGCTCCGCCAATCTTCTTGATGGCTGTAGCCAGTGCGTAAGAAGTGGCCAGGGTGTCAGCTCCGGCAAACAGGCGGTCGGTAAGCAGCCAGCCTGTGTCGGCTCCACGATAAAGTCCCTGACGGATTATTTCGGCTGCACGCGGAGGTCCCATGGTGAGGATTCCTACGGTTGAGCCCGGATTCTGTTCTTTCAGTCTGAGTGCCTGTTCAAGGGCATTAAGGTCTTCAGGGTTAAAGATTGCCGGCAGCGCGGCGCGGTTAACAGTGCCTTCGGCTGTCATCGCATCTTTGCCCACATTCCTCGTGTCGGGTACTTGTTTTGCAAGTACGATGATTTTCAAATTCATAGATTAAGCTTATAATGTAAATTCTTAGATTGCAAAAATACACTATTTTTGCTTTTTGACAAAAAAAACGGGCAAAAACGTACGTTTTTACCCGTGTATTTAAACCCTTTTAAACGGTTGTGGCATGTGCAACGCGCGTTGTGTCCGCACACATAATAATGCTCTGCTTCACTGATGTCAGGCGCTGATGCCGCCTCACCGTCTTGCTGGCTGTTGTTACTTGTTGCGCTTCTGCAGAGTCATCAGCACTTTTCCGTCGGCTGACTTCAGCGTAAGCGTGCTGTTGTCCTTCAGCTCGTAAGCCTTAACTTCGTTGACAGCCTTGAGCACCTGCTCCTCGGTTTTCATGTCGTGGCACATCATCCGTGTGCTGCCTACTGTGCCGAAAGATATCGTGCCCTTCTTTGCGTCAGCGTCAAGCTGGCCGAAGATGCGGTTGCAGCTTGTGCTTCCGTACATGCTCTTCTTTTCAACGTCGAATCCTATGAAGGCTTCGTTGTCGTTGTCTGCCTTTGTTATGCTTTGACCGTTAACTTCGGTTATTTTCCATTCTCCGTTTAGTGCAGACACTGATGATGCAGCGCTGTTAGATGTCTTGCATGACGTTGTGGCTGCGAGCAGTCCTGCCATGCATAATGCTACAAATACTTTTTTCATTCCTTTTACTCTTTATTGTTAATAAAATGTTGTCTTTCAGGCTTTTGCCGGTTGCGTCCGGTCTTTCTGACCGGTGTTCCCAGCCTGATTGCAGTGGCCTTTTTGACCATTTTGGGGTGCAAATTTAAGTAAATTATCGATGAAAAAGTAAAATAAAGACCATAAATAACTAATGTTTCGCATAATTCCGTTTTTTTTGCATATTGCCTTATGCGTGGTCATGACGCCTGCCGTACGCCGTTGCATCAGTGGTGCGGCGTGCCTTTTCCGGCGGCTTTGCGGCTATGAAAATTCATGTCGTTTAATCGGCTGTTTTGCTTACATATTGATTTCTGCTGACGCTCCCATACCGCGATATTTGCAGATAAAACTCCTCCGGACGAGAATAATGCAGATATTGGTGCGCAGCGTGTAAAGTGCACTTCTACAGAGGCTTACGGGGCACTGCTGCCGACGTGTGCATTTTTTTGATGTGCTTTATGGGCTGAAAGCATACCTTTTGCATGTCGAAAGCTGCCGTTTCGGGTTGTGCTTTGCACTCTTTTAGGCATTAAAAAGCACTGTGTTATATCGGCGGTGCAGTTCGTTTTTACTGCTGTGTTGGTCGTTTTGTCGTGTTGAGGCTGCCGGTCTGCGTTGCGCCTCGTGGCTTTCGGTGCGGATATTTCTCCAGAATGGTCAGTAAAGTTGTATTTTCTCTGTTTACGTTTTGCGCGTCATGCTGCTCCGCCGGTTTGCAAAGTGTCATTCTGCCGTCATGGCTCACTTTGTCCATAATATCCCGTAATGCCTTCATGACAGGTCTGTTTGCCGTTCAGTCGTACCGATAAATATATGTTCCGATTATACAAAAATCAGTCGGCCACTTGCTTATCTCGCTATTTATATTTAATTTTGCATTAGTTCGTCCGCAGCCGTTCCGTCAGCCTAAGGCGGCAGGGCGGTGATATGCCGGACGTTTTAATGCTTATGATAGATCAGGCAACGATAGACAAGATAATGGATGCCGCCAACATTGTTGACGTGGTGTCTGAGTTTGTTTCGCTCCGCAAGGCGGGCGTAAACTATAAGGGACTGTGCCCCTTCCATAACGAGAAGACTCCTTCGTTCGTGGTGTCGCCCGCCAAGGGCTACTGCCACTGCTTTTCGTGCGGCAAGGGCGGCAATCCCGTAGGCTTCATCATGGAGCACGAACAGATGACATATCCCGAGGCGCTGAGATGGCTTGCCAAGAAATATCACATAGAGATACAGGAGCGCGAACTCTCGGACGAGGAGAAGCGCGAGGCGAGCGAGCGCGAGAGTATGTTCATCGTGAATGACTGGGCGCTTAAATACTTCCAGGACAACCTGATGAACACCCGCGACGGGCAGGCCATCGGCATGCAGTATTTCCGTTCGCGCGGATTCCGCGACGACACGATATATAAGTTCCAGCTGGGCTATGCGCTGCCTGAACGCGACGCGCTGGCACGTGCAGCCCTGGCAAAAGGCTTCAAGGAGCAGTTCCTGATAGAGACCGGCTTGTGCTACCGCAAGGAGAACGGACAGCTTCAGGACAGATATGCCGGCCGTGTGATATTTCCCGTGCATACAATAACAGGGCGCGTGGTGGCCTTCGGCGGGCGCATACTTACCAACGACAAGAATGTGGCAAAGTATGTCAACTCGCCCGAGTCGCAGATATACCACAAGAGCAACGAGCTCTACGGCATATATCAGGCCAAGCAGGCCATAACGCGAAACGACCGCTGCTATCTCGTTGAGGGATATATCGACGTTACATCGATGCACCAGAGCGGCGTTGAGAACGTAGTGGCATCGTCGGGAACATCGCTCACCACGGGGCAGATACGCCTCATACGCCGCTTTACGAAAAACATCACCGTGCTCTACGACGGCGACTCTGCCGGCATACATGCTTCTATACGAGGCATAGACATGCTCCTGGCCGAGGGAATGAACGTAAAGGTGCTGCTGCTGCCCGACGGCGACGACCCCGACAGCTTTGCGCGTAAGCACACCGCACAGGAGTTTCGCGACTATATCGAAGCGCATCAGACCGACTTCATCGAGTTTAAGACCAACCTGCTGCTAAAGGGCGTAACCGACCCGATAAAGCGCTCGCAGGCCATAAGCAGCATTATCAAGAGCGTGTCTGTAATAGACGACCAGATAACCAGGGCCACATACATGACCGAATGCTCACACCGGCTTGGCATAAACGAGGCTACGCTCGTAAGCACTGTCAACAAGTTTATACAGGGCGAGATGGAGGAGCAGCTCAAGGAGGCAAGGCGCGAGGAGGCAAGAGCCGCCGCACAGCCGCCTGCAGTGGAGGTAGACGCCAAGTCGGATGTAGAGTCGAAGGTAGAATACATGCTCACGCAGATGGTGGTACGCCACGGCAACGAGGTGCTATATAAAGATGTGGAGACCGAGGACGGCGGAAAGATCAACCTGAGCGTGTCGCAGTATATCAGCTACGACCTCGGGGCAGACGGACTCAAGTTCCACAACGAGCTTTACAACCGCATACTGCAGGAAGCCGTTGAACACAACGACGACGAAGGCTTCAACTCAGAGGCCTACTTCACCCATCATCCCGACATCGAAGTGAGCCGCGTGGCCACCGACATGGCCATCGACCATTTTCAGCTGAGCCGCAGCCTGCAGGTGAAGAGAGATGAGGACACGCTCCGCAATCAGGTGATACACCTCATACTCGATTTCCGCCTTGACTATGTTGAGCATAAGATGGAAGACCTGAAGCGCGAGATAACCCAGGCATCAGGCGACACCGAGAAGATGATGAGCCTCATGGCCGAATATAAGGACATGCAGGGCATACGCAACTCGATAGCCAAAGAACTCGGCAGCGAGATAATCGTGTGACGTGGCATTTCATGCAGCATCATGCTGCGTGGCCGGACGTTGCACTCAGGCAGTGAGAATACAGCCGCAGGCATCTTGCGTGCAGGCGGAATAGATAACGTAAAAAGGCATACCGTATGATTTACGTACACTGGATATTCTTCTTGCTCTATGCATTCATAGTGATAGCAGCAATGGTAGCCGTGCTCATGGACAACCGTCAGCCGGCCAAGACCATGGCGTGGATACTCGTGCTTGTGTTCTTTCCAGTTGTGGGCTTCGTACTATATTTCTTCTTCGGACAGAACACACGCAAGGAGAAGCTCATCAGCCAGCAGAGCATGGACCAGCTGACAAAGCGCTCCATGCTCGGATTTGCCGAGCAGCAAAACCTCGTGCTTCCTGACGAGCACAGCGTGCTCATAAAGCTCTTTGCCAGCCAAAACTGGGCTTTGCCTTTCAAGAACAATGAGACCGACATCTATACCGACGGCTACGGATTCTTTCATGCTCTGCTGCGCGACATATCCCAAGCCCGCCATCACATACATCTCGAGACCTATATTATATGCGACGACCCTCTGGGCTATCTCGTTTCCGACGCACTCATTGCCAAGGCAAGAGAGGGCGTTGTGGTGCGTTTCATCTATGACGACGTGGGCTGCTGGAACGTTCCCAATTCGTTCTTCGAGCGTATGCGCAATGCCGGAATAGACGTGCATGCCTTCATGCCGGTCAAGTTTCCTGCATTTACCAGCAAGGTCAACTACCGAAACCACCGCAAGCTGTGCGTTATAGACGGCCGCGTGGGCTTTATCGGCGGCATGAACATAGCCCTGCGATATATCAAGGGCCGCAACGGAACCGCATGGCGCGACACTCATCTGCGCATAAGGGGCGGCGCCGTCTACGGCATACAGCGCGCCTTCCTGGTCGACTGGTTCTTCGTCGACCGCACGCTCATCAGCAACCGCTGCTATTATCCGCCCCACGACGACATCCGCCCCAACGACTGCATAATGCAGATAGTTACCAGCAGTCCTATCAGTCCGTGGCCCGAGATGATGCAGGGGTATGTCCGCATACTGCTGGAGGCAAAAAAATATGTATATATGGAGACGCCATATTTCCTGCCAACCGACCCGGTGCTCTTTGCCATGCGCACCGCAGCCCTTGCCGGAGTAGACGTAAGGCTGATGGTTCCGCTGCACTCAGACGCCAAATTCGTTGAGTGGGCAAGCCGTTCATACGTGCAGGAGAGCGTCGATGCCGGTGTTAAGGTCTATCTGTATAAGCCCGGTTTCAACCATTCAAAGCTGCTTGTCAGCGACGACAGCCTGTCAACCTGCGGCTCTACCAACATCGATTTCCGCAGCTTCGACAACAATTTTGAAGTCAATGCCTTTATCTACGACCGTGATATGGCCCTTCGCATCAAGTCGGTCTTTATGGAAGACGTGAAGCAGTGTGTCGACTATGAAAAGTATATGAGTACGCGCCGCCTTTCGTTCCCTCACCGTTTGCTTGAGTCGCTGATGCGTGTGTTCTCGCCGCTGATGTGATTTTCAGTCAATATTTCCTTAATGTCTTAATTGTCTTTAGTTTCGTGTATAGCCCGTTTATCCGGCAGTTTATGGCCGGGATATTTTTATGTTGACGTATGCCGCAGTTTGTTCAGGCGGCAAGCCGTAAATAGGAAACAAAAAGACGGCTGAAAACATAAGTTTAATTGTATAATATAAACCCAATATACTGCCAGCCGACCGTTTGTCTATAAAATCGTTTTAATGCTAGACAAATTGGCAATTGTGTAAAAAAATAATACCGTGTAACATAAAAAATAAACATAAAAACTTTTTTATTTGATATAATATTGTTATTTTTGCCACCGACGATGCCAGTTCTCTGGGAACGGGCGGGGTCATAACATCGATGGATTGAAGTTTAGGCATTTTTAGGATGCTGACTTCAGAAAGGCGTTTACGGACGTTAATTCTGTGCTCTCAAAACTTCGCAAACTTTGAATCAGCTCACAGAAATAATGCAACGGAACGTCTGCGTGGGTGAATTATATCCCAATGATGGCCATATAAGTTTTATATGGCTGTGTGTTGTATATATAATTCCACTTGGCGTGGGCTGGCTGCGTTGCTTATCCTTGAGTTGAGGCAATGCGAAGGCCTGAGAGCAGGGATGGGCGAGAAGTAGAAACTCCCATGCCTTTTTTGTTTCCATTAATCTAATACCAGTTTGTTAACGCTGAATTTGGGGAGTATAAGAAGCAACCTAAAACTTAAATGCTATGAGTGAAATGATGTTGTCGTTGCTGACTTTGTCTCCTTTGTCATTGTTAAGTTTTAGTTTTGCGCCATGCGGATTTTTTAAATGTGAGAATGATAGTGGTGTAAACCAAAACAGATATCTGTTACAGCTTATCGGTGAATTCTGATTGAACGCAGCAATAGGACGTGTTGCCGCCGGTACAGCTTTCGCTATATGCAAATATCCTTTCGGCCAACAAAGGCTGTGGGCGGCTTGAATATTCCGGATGCTGAGTAATATCTGAACACAGAAGATGTAAGTATACAGGCGTTGCATGTTTGCCATAAAACACTTCAGGTGCTTAGTTATATACTTTCAATATTAGTCATCTCTTAAACAATTTTTTTACTATGAAAAGGATGCATTTTATTATTCTGTCATGCCTGTTGGCCCAGAATGCTTTTTCTGCAGTGGACGGAGCCAAGGATGATGTCGGTGTTTTGTTGCCGCAAGTTGAAAAACCGGTAGTGTCTGTCTTGTCCGACAGTTATCCCATAACCCGTGCCGACAATCAGCCTGCATACAGTTATCCTGACGGACTGAGCCGTCTTGGCACATATTCTTCTGAGAATCAGCCTGTGTGCAATTATCTTTCGCCCAATCGCCTTACCAACGGCAACTACTTCTTATGGGCACCTACAGGCAAGCCTGTTACATATATAAGTAATGTGAGCGGCGCATCCGCCTATAATTGGTCTTTGCCTGGAACATCAGAAGAAACTTCCGCAACAGAAAGCGCAACTGCAACATACACTAAATTAGGTCATTACGCATTTCCTTCATTTGAAGTTACCGACGCGTCTGGCAAAAAGAGCACGTATCAGGCCGAAGGCGAGCTGCTTGTGAGCGGTAAGGCCGAAATAAGCACGGCAAACTGCCGTAAATGGAACGAGACATATCAGCTTGGCTATCTGCCTTTAAACGGTGGTTCGGCTGGCTATCTCGGCGGAACCAACAGTGCCGGACTGAAGGGCTATGGCAACTTGTTCATGACGGCTCACGGTAATGCCCATATTACAGGTGTAAACGTATATTTCGCCTTTAAGCCTACAAAATATCCTGCCGATGCAAAGCTGATGCTTCGTGTGTGGTACCCTATGGAGAGCGAGGGCAACATGGAGTTCACAGGTCTGCCGTTAGAGGTGGTTGAGTTGCCGGTGAGCGAAATTCGTGATGCTTATGAGGGCGAGTTTCCTATAAAGAATGTGGCAGTTGGCGAGTTCCGTTTTGAACAGCCCCTGCAGATATGGGACAAGCCTTTGTTCTTTGTTACCGTTGAAGGTTTTGGCGACGATCCGTCAGAGTCTGATATCGTTATGCTGACTGAAGTAATGGGGCAGGATATACCCGAGGAGCAGATGACCAGCATGCTTGCTCACAATTCTTTTGTAAACTATAACGACATGGGCTATAACATGCCGGTTAATTATTTCGGCGCTGCGCCGGGCGCTTCGTTTATGATCTGTCCTATTGTCGACAATAAGGACGGCGACGCCACAGACATAACTCCGGGTCTTGTCAGCGGCAGCGAAACAAGGCTGCAGGTCAGCTCGCTCAATCTTACAATAGGCAACGACGATGCAACATTTGTAAACGTGGTAAATGCCGCCGGCATGAAGGTGTGTGAGCGTAATATGGTCAAGGGACAGGATGTTAGCCTTACACTGCCAGGGGCAGGACTTTATCTTGTGCAGGTGTTCCGCGACGGAAAGCAGATTGACGTCAAGAAAGTTCTGGTAAATAAATGACAAAAATAAGAAGGGAACATTTGTTCCAAATTTTGAATTAAATAATAATGCTTATGAAAAAGATTACACGTTCATTTGTAGTTGCGGGGCTATTGGCTCTGGCTACATCGGTTAATGCACAGGAGCATGTATGGAAATACGTTGCAACAGGAGACGCCTCTACCTATGCTATTCGTGACGACGGCACTCTGTGGAGCTGCGGTTGGAACGAGAAAGGACAGCTGGGTGCGCCGGCTGTGTCGGAAAGAACAGCTGAGTGGCAGTGTGTAGGAACTGATACAGACTGGAAGAAAGTTATAGGTGGCAAGGCTTACGCCTTCTTCATAAAGGAAGACGGCTCTCTATGGGCAGCAGGTACATCAGAGAGCGGTGTGCAGGGAACCGGTGACGGAATGGACCATAAAGAACTTGTACGTGTAGGAACTGATAATGACTGGGCTGACGTTACGGCAAGTCATTTCTGGGGATACAGCGCTATCGGACTCAAGACAGACGGCACAATATGGGGCTGGGGCGAAAATACCAGTTCGCAGCTGGGTCTCGGTGACAGAAATACACGCACTACTCCGGTACAGATTGGAACTGATACAGACTGGAAACAAGTGTCTTTAGGAAGTTCTCACTGTGTAGCCTTGAAGACAGACGGCACAATATGGGGCTGGGGACAGAATAATTCAGGACAGTTAGGACTTGGCAATGCCACGAGTCAGTCTTCTCCGGTACAGATCGGAACTGCTAACGACTGGGTTTACGTCAAGGCTATCGACAACCGCACTTATGCGATAAAGGCTGATGGCACATTGTGGGCAACAGGTGACAACTATTCAAACCTGCTAGGCTTTAATCAGTCTGACGAGGAGCTTGTGTCGCTTTACTATGAGTTCACAAAGGTAACGACCGTTCCTGATGGTGTGCTTTCTGTATCAGGATGCGAGAACACGACAACTATAGCCATAGGAAAAGACGGTGTCATCACGGAGATTTATGCTATTGGCAGCAACAGTGACGGAGCTCTCGGCGACGGCAACGGCAAACTGCTTACAGCTACATCATCTTCAGACGAAATGCCGTTCTCGGCAAAACCTGTTAAGCCACTTCTGCCAGAAGGCGCAACTTACTCAATGCTGGCATCAGGACAGAGCTATTCATTCGTGCTTACTACAGACGGAAAATTCTATGCATGGGGACGAAACAAGGGTGGACAGCTTGGCGACGGCTCAGAGTTGGAACAGCTGCAGACCAGCTATCAGAAGAAACCTATTGAGATAGCATGTCCTGGCGGTGCTACTCCCGGCGGCGGTGACGAAGACGTTGTTACTGTACCTTCTGACGATATTCCAAGCGACCTTAAGAAGGCAACTGAAATCAAACTGACTGGAACATGGAACACAAGCAAATTTACTGAACTGGCTCAGGCTATAGGTACTACTGCTTTCGGAGCATCTAACACCACGCTCGTTTCTGTTGATATGTCAGAGGCTCTTATTGAAGAAGGTACAGACCTCTACGTTCAGGGCGGACTGGCAAAGAATGGTGCTTTTGTAAATTGCAAGGCTCTTGAGAAGGTGGCTATGCCGGCTGCTGCCGAGGCTGCAAACTTCAAGGACTTTACAAATGCGTTTATGAACTGCGAGAAACTCTCTGACATCGACTTGCAGAACTGTGCAGGCCTTACGAGTCTTAACAGCGCCTTCATGGGCTGTACATCTCTGACAAAGGTTAATCTGCTCAGCTCTAAGTCTCTCACCGGCGTTAGCAGCATGGCCAGCACATTCAAGAGCTGTACGGCTCTTACAGATGTCGTATTGCCCGAAGAGATAGCTTTCGCTTCAGCTACATTCAGTGACTGTACAGCTTTGGCAAACATCGACTGGACAAGCTATACAAAAGACAGCGCACCTATATTCTATTCAGGAATGTTCGATGGCATATCTGACCTTAAGGCCATCACTCTTACTGTAAATGAGGATGTTTATGACATCTTTGCAGCAGATGCCAACTGGAGCAAGCTTAATCTGGTGGCTAAGGGCTCAACCGGTATTAACGGTGTTGACAACGAAGCTTCTGTTCGTTTCGACGGCAACACTCTCTATACATCACAGCCGGTTAATGACGTATGTGTATATACCGTTTCTGGTTCACTCGTACGCAAGTGCGGTGTTGTGGCAGGCAGTCTTAATTTGTCTGATGTTGCCAACGGCGCTTACATCCTTGTCTACACTCAGAACGGACAGAAACATGCTGTTAAAGTTGTAAAGAGATAATTCAATATTCTGGGTTTATTACAAAGAGGCTTTCTGCTGTATGCGGGAAGCCTCTTCCTTTTTTATGTATCTGTCTGTGCAGCCGTTGATGTTAATGGCAGGTAATAAAAAAATCTTTGACAGTGCTGATTTGTACGACTCTGTTTGAAGTCGACCTAAATTAGGAAAGGACAATCCGTAAATCAACAGTAAATAATTTTCTTTAAAACTCGTCACTCATCACATTCGTGCGTAACATGTTGATATACATAGTGTTATGGTGTGATGAGTTGATTTCGCAACTCGTCACACCATGGCTTTTGTGGCCTTTCCTGATTTTGGTTGACCTCGATGTGATGAGTTGCAAATTAAACTCATCACACTATAACATCTTGATTATTAGTGAATTAGGCGGCTTTGTGATGAGTGACGAGTTTTTAACAAAACTTTTTTACGGTATTACGCATTAACAGAATAACTTATTCAGCCGAAAAGCTGTGCTTTGGTCTTGCAAAAGGCCGTGTTTCAGGATACAAAAGCATACCTTTTGCGATGCAGTTTGCCGCCTTTTGTATTTTATTTATGGAATATTCTTATTTGCTTCAGCCGTAATCTCTTTCAGATTAGATGTTATAATCCGTCATCTTTTCAACTCATGTCAGTTGGGGCTGACTTTCAATCGAAAATGCAAATAATAATAGGCTTGGGCCGGACGATGTTTATTCATCCTCGCCTTCCGGCTCTCTGTTAGAGAAGATGCTTGTAAGCGACGCCAGATTAGACTGTCAACTTGTGGCTCTACAAACATAGACTTCCGTAGCTTCGGCAATAATTGCGTGTATTCTCGCCGCTGATGTGATTTTCATGTCAATATTATCTTTTATGTTCTTTGCTTTTTTGTTTTTTTTCTAACTTTGCAAAATTTAACGACCGCTACAAGCAGATTCCAATGCGAGTCATTCCTATGTCGTGTGATTTGATTCGCGTGATTATAGACGATTTAGCGGTAGTCTGTATGATGAAGTAGGCAAGAGAACTTGTTTCCTGCTTTTTGCACCTGTAAAAAAACGTTTTGACATGAGAAAGAAAAACAAACACAATACCCCCGAACGTATTACCGAACTGTCGAAGTGCGAGATTTTTGTTTTCGGGAGCAACCTTGAAGGTCATCACTATGGCGGTGCGGCACGCACAGCGTATGAGAAATTCGGTGCGGAATGGGGCGTGGGCGACGGCCCTACGGGGCGGTGTTACGCCATTCCGACGATGTTCAGGAACATCGAAGACATAAGACCTTACGCCGATAAGTTTGTCGAATACGCAAAGGCGCATCCGCAAAACAGGTTCTTGCTTACGCGCGTGGGCTGTGGAATTGCAGGCTTCAAGGACATTGACATGGCAAAAATATTCGAGGACTGCATAAATGTACCAAACATAACGCGGCCTGAAGGGTGGGGGCCTTGGATGATAGTAAGCTTCCAACTCGAAATAAAACCGCGACGGGAAACCGAAGAAGCGCCGCGTGTGATTTCCGACGATATACTGAAAAGCCTCTGCAAAAAGTACAGTTACCAGATTGGTGCAGGTATATTAGACTTCGTGCCTTACGTAGGGGTGAGGTATGTCATCGACCAGAACAAGTTCGGATACAAGCGTCTCGGCGACTTCTTTTTCCACAACGGGCAATTTTACGTGTGGGACACCGACGACAAATGGGCGGCCGAGCATGACCAAGAGGCTGTTCTCGAAACATTTGGTGACGAGTGTTTTAATCGCGGCTACGCACATAAAGTAATTTTCGCCGGCGTAAATACTAGATACCGGGACAGCCGTGGAGAATACATCTACACTGGAGACGTAATCGGAGTAAAGGAAAACGGCATGTCTAAACCTACCTGTATGGCGCTCGGAACATTTAAATGGAGCGGGAAAGAAGATGAATACACCTTCATGCTTGACAACCATACGCTTGACCTTAAAGACTGCTTCCGCCAGAAATTTAATATGACCCGTGTCGGCACAGTGTTTTTCCGGTTGGACAAGGACGCGCCTCCGGTAGACGTGGCAAGGCGCGCCCACTCATTCAACATGGCTCGCTCGGAAGATAACCTCGTGCTTATGTCGACATACACGCCGAACTTCGACCAGGAATATTGGCACTATTTAGCACTCAAAATATTAGGTGCGGAATATAATTGGAACAAATAAAATTATTGGACATGGCAAAAAATAATCAGTCTGCCAAAGCGCGTATGGGCGCGATTGGCGAGAGTTTAGTTGTTGCGAAACTGATGCAACAAGGTTGGGACGCTTTCAATGCCAACTGCACAATCAAGAATTACAAGTCTATCGACATAATCTGCCTTAACAGCGATCTAAGTGAAGACGGAGATTTAAGATGGAAGCCCAAAACAGCTTTGGTACAAGTAAAAACTTGTAACCAAAAAAACATCCCTATTGGCTTTACGATGGAGCAGACCCAAGATATCAAGTATTTGGAAGATAATGTGAAAGGTCCTTATGTTCTCATATATCAAGAGGAGAAAGACGGGGTTTCTAAATACCGCTTTTTCGTCATTTCACGTAAGGATTTCATAAAACTCGCGTATGAACTACATCATTGGTACATACATGATTGGGAACGGGAAAAGCCTTTGGTCTTGTCTGCCCCAGCCGGATTTCCCATAAAGAACCTTATGGGGGAAGACGAAAAAGAGACTTCAAGGCATAAGGCATTCCACAATCCGTTCAAAGGCATTACATTCGAAGATAAGTGGGAAAACATCTGGAAAGAATAAAACACGAAGAGACCATGCTGTTTTGCCATGGTCTCTTTACCTTAGCATTTTCCAGAAGATTGCCGAATGACATGCCGTGGCAGTAAAACACTATTCACTATCGCGGTATATCAACTTGACACGCAACGGGTTATGCCATATTGTGACGGTGTGATAGTAAAATAAAAACATTTTATAAAAATACGCAGGCAATGCTATTCCTGCACTTCCGGCTGTCGGAACAGGCTGAAGTTCACGCTGCCGTATGCCCTGTGCTCAATGAATCCGGGCACATCCTCAAAACTGTTGTTCTTGCCGTGTTCGAATACGAATATGCCGTTGGGCTTCAGCAGTCCGCGCTCAAGTATCAGCTTGGGCAGGGTGGGCAGTTCGGGCAGGGCGTAGGGAGGATCGGCAAAGATGAAGTCGAACTGCTGATGGCAGCTCTTTATGAAGCGGAACACATCGCCTCGCAGGGCGATGCATCTGTCGGTGCCGAGCTTCTTCAGGCATTGCTTTATGAAGGCATGATGGTCGCGGTCGGCCTCCACGCTTATCACACTCTGGCATCCTCTCGACACCAGTTCGAGCGATATGCTGCCCGTACCCGAGAAGAGGTCGAGCGCTATGGCGTCTTCAAGGTCGATGTATCCGTTAAGCACATTGAATATGTTTTCCTTGGCAAAGTCCGTTGTCGGTCTTGCCTTGAACGTGCGCGGTATGTCAAAGTGGCGTCCTTTATATATTCCTGTAATTATTCTCATTTCAGTTTATTCCTAATGTTGTTGTGGCTTTCTGTTGAGGCCTGCTGCCTGTCAGTGCTCCGTCTGGGGCTTGTAGTGAGCTGCCTGCAGTTTCGCCTCATGCTGTTTCTGCGGCGTAGGCTTTCTGGCGTTACCGCTGTCCGTGTGCAGCCTGTGGCTCAGCTCTTCACGAAATATGTTATCAGGTCGTAAGGAATGTTCTTTATCGCCGTAATCGGAGCGCGGTTGAACTCGGCCTTCGGGTTTATCACGTATACGTTCTGTATGAAAGTGTGCAGCTCCTGTGTCAGCTCTTCCCTGGCGGGCAGTTCGCCTACGAGGTGCAGCTCGTCGCGCTTGTTGTCGAATGTAAGCTGCTTCCATACGTTCAGTATGAAGTATACGGCGTCGGGTGCCAGGTCGGTGTCAAAGCTGTTTGTAAACTTAAATCTGTTCTGCTGAAAGCTGAACACGTCTATCCTCTTGTCGTGGAAATACGCATACAGCTTCATCCTTATGCCGGTGAAGCTGCGGCGGTAGAGATGATTCCACACCGGCTCGCATACGTGTGCAAACCTTACGTCGCCGAAGTGGTCGTCGATGACCAGCTTCAGGTCTTTGTTTATTGAGTATACGGCCACGGCGTTTAGCGAAGGCAGCACGCTCGACATCACCACTTCGCCCTCATGTCCGGTAACGGCATAGTGGTAGAGCATTTCCTTCTGGCTGTCCTTAAACTCGTCTATGGGTATCATTATCACGGGCGAGTCGATCATCACCATTGCTCTCTGCCATCCGTTGTTCAGCAGGTCAATCTCCCTGAACGCCTCTCTGAGGTTTGCCGCCATGGATATGCCGCTCCTCACGGTATAAGGCTCAAAGGTTATACCCTCGGGATTTTCTGCGCTCAGGGCAGAGAACGACAGCGAGTGCCTGCCTATGCGTATGGTAAGCCTCGGCTTCTTTGTTATTATGTTATTCCCAGTTTCCTGCATTATCGTTAGGTGTGGTTATGTCTCCAATTTTCAGTCCGGGGTATCTCCCCGCGTTGTTAGCCTCTTCAATGAGGTTGGCTATGCTGTTCTCGTCGAGCCCCGACAGGTAGTCGTTATACATCGCTCCGCATTCCATCAGCGGTATCTGCCTGCCCGACTTGCTTATCTGCGTCGTTGCCGTAAGGTCGAATTTCTTTTTCCCGGCGAAGGGAATGTATTGCAGCGAGTCGGCCAGATAGCCTTCTCTGACCAGTATGTCGAAGCTTCCGCTGTAAGTGCCGTTGGCCCTGCGGTATTTCTCTTCGGCATATCTTATCTTCACCAGCCGCTCCTTCACCGCCTGCTCGCGTCCGGCCTGCTGCCGCTCAAATCTTATGGGCGAGCACACACTCATGACGCATGTTATGGCCAGCATGGCGGCTATGAGTGCCAGAATGTGATTGTTGCTGATTTTTATCATTGCCTTATTGACCTGCTATTTATGGCCGGCTGTGGTTAAGAACAATATTTTCTTAGTTCACATGGCATAAAATATCAATTATTTTATGTAAGTTTGCATTATGCTTTCGCATTCTGTGCATTTGCAAAATTACACTAAATAATTCGTAAAATCAAACCTTTGGCATAAAAACTGATGATTGTTGAAGAACTGGCAACTCAGATAATGCAGACTTTCGGCTTTGTGCCCACTGCCGACCAGGCTAAGGCCACGGCCGTGTTCAGTCGTTTTCTGCTCGACCGCGACGGCAGCTCGGTGATGATTATGCGCGGCTCTGCCGGTACGGGCAAGACGTCGCTTGCCGCAGCCATCGTAAAGACGCTTGTAAAGTTGCGCCAGAGGGTGATGCTGCTTGCCCCCACGGGACGTGCCGCCAAGGTGTTTTCGGTCAATGCCGGTCGTCCGGCCTTCACCATACATCGCCGCATATACCGTCAGAAGACCTTTGCGGGCGAGTCGACGGGCTTCAGTCTTAACGACAACATGTATCACGACACGCTCTTCATTGTCGACGAGGCGTCGATGATAGCCAACGGCGGAGGCGGCGAGGGCGCAGTCTTCGGCACGGGCTGCCTGCTCGACGATATGGTGAGCTTCGTCTACGGCGGCCACAACTGCCGCATGATGATCATTGGCGACATGGCACAGCTGCCGCCGGTGGGTGAGGAAGAGTCGCCAGCGTTGATGGCTGATTTTATGGCGGGCTACGGACTGAAGGTTTATCAGTGCGACCTTAATGAAATTTTGCGACAGGCATCAGGTTCCGGCATTCTTTATAATGCCACGGAGATACGCAGCATGATAACCCACGACGAGGTTACGCGTCTTCCTAAAATAACTTTTTCAGGCTTTGCCGACATACGCATGGTGCCGGGCGGCGAACTCATTGAGCAGCTTAACAGCAGCTACTCTGAAGTGGGCACCGACGAGACCATCGTGATAACGCGTAGCAACAAGCGCGCCAATGCCTACAACGCCGGCATACGCGGCATGGTGTTGGGCCGTGAGGAAGAACTGACTACGGGCGACATGCTCATGGTGGTGAGAAACAACTACTACTGGACCGAGAAGGCTGCCGCCGAGGAAAAGGCTCTCGAGGACAGCAGCACAGGCAACGGCGACGGACGTAAAGCCGAAAGTCAGGCGTTGCCGTTTATTGCCAACGGCGACAGGGCCATGGTGGTAAGGGTTAGAAACCTGCGCGAGTTCTACGGCCTTCACTTTGCCGACGTGTGGCTTCAGTTTCCCGATTACGACAATTATGAAATAATGGTAACCGCCGTAACCGACAGTCTTATGGCTGAGGCTCCGGCTCTTACGCGCGAACAGAGCGAGCGGCTCTTCAACGGAGTTATGGAAGACTATCAGGATGTGCCGCTTAAAGCCGACCGCCTGAAGAAGGTAAGGCAAGACCCTTGTTACAATGCCTTGCAGATAAAATATGCCTATGCCGTTACCTGCCACAAGGCGCAGGGCGGACAGTGGGCGCACATATATGTTGACCAGGGCTACATGACCGACGACATGCTCTCGCCCGACTATATCCACTGGCTCTACACAGCCTTCACGCGTGCCACAGAGAAACTCTTTCTCGTAAACTGGCCCAAGACGCAGACGGAAGGGTGACATATAAATTTAATTGTTGCACATAAAGATTTATCAATAATGGAAGAAGATGTTTTGCAAGATTTGAGATCAAAATTAACCAAAGATTCTTTGATTAAAGGTAGAAATAATGGTGGTTATCAAAAGGTTTTTGATGACATTGCAAAGATACTTTTAAATAAAGTCGCCATACGTAAAGGTAAAAAAATCTTTTATATAAAAGACATAGAATTTTATCTGTATGAAAATAATCATCGGGACATCATAACATATCCGAGGATATGTAAGGCAGGACAATGGTTCTTTCATCCAAGCGGCATAGACATTTCTTTTGAAAGTAGTGTTGAGGTAAATAGTAATGATTATGAACTTTTTCAGCCTATTCTTAATGAAGACGCGTTTTTCGGCGGCGTGTTGATCAGGGCTATTTATCCAGCCGACAAGGCTCCGTCAGATGCGTGTAAGTATAATCTTGACGGTCCGCATAAAGTGGAATGGGCATTGTTTGACAGCTTTGATGCTTTTAACGAAGTAACAGACTTTCCGCATCTGATTGAATGTGAACATAAAATTGAATATATAACAAAGGTCCGTAAAAACTTAAAGCCTAAGGAAAATGACTATCGTAAAAAAATAGAAACGATATTAAATTCTTATTATGAAGATAGTCCTGTCTCAATAGATGAATGGATAAATGTCTATAAATGCTTTGAGAACAAAACGTATCGTTATACGATATGATAAAATAGATGTGGATAAATGAAAAAATGATTATGATGTTCATCTGATTGAGATGTCTGACATTGCGCATTAAGACGGTGTTGGGTATTGCTTCACGTTGAATACCGTTCATTGCTGTAAGATTAGATATGTATAATTTAAAATAAGAGAAAAAGAAAAATAAATGACTTCGGTATTAATATTTATTGCAGGAGTGCTTGTCGCTTCGGTTGTGTTTTTTATTCTTCTTCAAAACAAGGTTAAGCAGCAGGCGACACAGACGGCTCAGTTGGCAGGTGAGGCTGCCGCAAGCCGTCGCGAGGCCGATATGTTGCGTTCGCAGTTGGGCGATGCGCGTGAGGATGCCGAACGGCGGCTGACCGAATTGCGCCGCCAGTATGAACGGCTCATGGCTGATGCCGAGCGCAAGCATGCCGAAGAGAGGGCAGGGCGCGAGCTACTTATGGAGAAACAGTTCGCGGAGAGATTGCAGCTATTGCAGGAACAGCTGCGCACAACAACCGAGAAACTCCTTAAGCAGCGGGCTGACGAACTGGACAAGAGCAACCGCAGTCAGATGGACTCGATAATAGCTCCGCTGAAAGCCGTAATGACAGAGATGAAAAAGTCGATGGACGACAACCGCGAGTCGTTCACACGCAGCACGGCTTCGCTCGGCGAACAGATAAGGCAGATGCATGCCACAACGGCATCGCTCGGCGCTGAGGCCGAAAAGCTGTCGCGTGCGCTTCAGACAGGTCCTAAGATTCAGGGCGACTTCGGTGAGATGAAGCTCAACGACCTTCTCGATAAGTTCGGGTTTACCAAGGGCGTTGAGTATGACGTGCAGTACACCATGCGCGACGCAAAGGGCAACGTGATACACAACGACGACACCAACGACATGATGCGCCCCGACGTGGTGCTGCATTATCCCGACCATAAGGACGTGATAATCGACTCGAAGGCGTCGCTTACTGCATTTATTAATTATGTAAACGCCGAGACCGACGACGAGCGCCGCAAGGCTCTCGATGAGCATGTTAAGAGCGTTCGCCGCCATGTAGACGAGCTTTCGGCAAAGAACTATGCCAAATACTCAATGGAGGGCGGCACCACTCTCGACTTTGTCATCATGTTCGTGCCGCAGGAGGCAGCCATGCAGCTTGCCGTGTCTGCCGACCCGTCGCTCTGGAACTATGCCTTTGAGCGCAAGGTGGTCATCACCGGTGAGCAGAATCTCTTCTCGTTGTTGCGCCTCTTGCAGATAGCGTGGACACAGCAGCGTCAGGCCGACAACCAGGAACTCGTGTTCGGACTTGCCGACACGCTCATCGAGCGCGTGGGGTTGTTTGTTGAACGTTTCGAGAAGATAGGCAAGAATATTGAAACTGTGCAGAAGTCGTTTGATGATGCGCGCAAGGCCATAAAAGGCAATCAGAGTTTCATCGTGTCGGCGCGCAAGCTCGTTGAGATGGGTGCGAAGGAGAATCCGCGCCGTCCGCTGCCCGACATATCGCCCGACGACGACTCTCAGGCATGATGCCGTCCGGGAGCAGTCGCCGCGTGGCTTCCTTTTTGTGGCGTATTGTGTTGTAACGGCATTGTAACACGTCTGTAATAAATATGAATACAGTTATCATTACTTTTGCAACGGTTATTATAAAAAACAGAATGACTTATGGATAATAATTATCGAATACTGGTGGTTGACGACGAACAAGACCTTTGTGAGATTTTGAAGTTTAACCTTGAGACAGACGGCTATACCGTTGAGATGGCAAACTCGGCCGAGGAGGCTCTCGAGATGAACATCGAGAGTTTCAACCTTCTGCTGCTCGACGTTATGATGGGCGGCATGTCGGGCTTCGCGCTGGCTAAGCAGCTCAAGGCCGAACCTGCCACAAAAGACATCCCAATAATATTCCTCACGGCGCGTGACACTGAAAACGACACCGTTACAGGCTTCAATCTCGGTGCCGACGATTATATCTCGAAGCCATTCTCTATACGTGAGGTGCTGGTAAGAGTGCGCGCCGTGCTGCGCCGTACAGCCGAGCACAACGGTGTGCCGCAGTCGAACGTGATAAGTTATCAGGGACTCGAGCTTAACCTCGACAAAAAGACCGTAAGCATAGACGGCGAGGACATACCGTTCACCAAGACCGAGTTTGAGATTCTTCACCTTCTGCTCGACGAGAAGGGCCGCGTGTTCTCCCGTCAGGAACTTATCGACCGCATCTGGCCCAAGGATGTGCTAGTGCTCGACCGCACTGTCGACGTAAACATAACGCGCCTCCGCAAGAAGATAGGGCGCTTCTCAAAGTGCATCGTAACACGCCTCGGCTTCGGCTATTACTTCGACGCCTGATGCGTTTTTACTAAAAATATAAATAAAGCAACCTAAATGAAAATGTGCAGAACATCTGTTGGCACGCGTCTTTACATCAGCGTGCTGTCCGTATTTGTGGTCTTCGCTGTGGCCTTCATCATCTTTCAGCACGCACGTGAGCGTGAGTATAAAATCAACACGCTCAACACGCGCCTGCAGGATTACAACGAGCGTATGATGGAGTCGCTGCGCTATCTTGGCGACAGGTCGGACAAGACGCTCGACGGTTACGTGGCCAACCATTACATTCATGGTCTGCGCGTTACGCTTATCGACCGCAGCGGAAAGGTCGTCTATGACAATGTATATAAGAACTATAAGAAGATGGGCAACCATCTTTCGCGAAGGGAGGTCAGAGAGGCCATCAAGGACGGTAGCGGCTACGACTTCAGCCGCGTAAGCTCCACTCTCAATCAAGACTATTTCTATTCTGCCACCTATGTCCCGCAGTGCTCGCTCATTGTGCGCAGTGCCTTGCCCTACGACAACAGTCTTGCCAAGACTCTGCGTGCCGACCAGCATTATCTGTGGTTCTCGCTCGTGGCCATGCTTGTGCTTGTCTTTATCCTTTACCGCTTTGTGAGCCGTTTGGGCGACAACATCACCAAGCTGCGCCTTTTTGCGAGCCGTGCCGACCACAACGAGAGTCTCGACACCGAAGACCTTGTTGACTTTCCCGGCGACGAACTCGGCGAGATTGCAGAGCGTATAATAAAGATATACAAGCGCCTGCAGAAAACCAAGGAGGAACAGAACATCCTGAAGCGCCAGCTGACGCAGAACATCGCCCACGAACTGAAGACGCCCGTTGCAAGCATTCAGGGTTATCTTGAGACAATACTCGAAAATCCCAACATCAACGAGGCCACCAAGGAGCAGTTCTTGCAGCGTTGCTATGCACAGTCGCAGCGCCTCACCTCTCTGCTTCATGACATTTCTACGCTTAACAGGCTCGACGATGCGCCCGAGATGGTCGACTTCGATGTGGTTGACGTCAGCCAGATGGTGTCTAATATTGTCAACGACACGGCGCTGCAGCTGTCAGAACGCAAGATGACATTCAGCAACATGCTGCCTGACGGCATCAAGGTGAAGGGCAACCAGTCGCTGCTTTACAGCGTGTTCCGCAACCTGACAGACAACGCCATAGCCTATGCCGGCGAAGGCACCACCATAACTCTTTCAGCCGTTAATGACAACGACTGCTGGCGTTTCACCTTCAGCGACAATGGTGTCGGTGTTCCTCACGAGCATCTGGCACGCATCTTTGAGCGTTTCTATCGTGTAGACAAGGGCCGCAGCCGCAAGATGGGCGGCACAGGTCTTGGTCTTGCCATTGTAAAGAACGCTGTGCTGCTGCATGGCGGAACAATTAAGGTTAGCAACAACCTCACAGGCGGTCTCCGCTTCGACTTCACATTGAGAAAATAAATTTAAGCGAAGAGCAATTAATATTCTTGTGGATTATTATTTGGAGTTAAAGTAGCATGTTTAAGTGAAGAACGAAGAGTGAAGAGTGAAAAATCCAAATGCCAAGTAGCAAATTATACCCACGAGGCATTTGACTTTAACTACTTTAACTACTTTAACTCCAAATAATAATCCACAAGAGTATCGGATTTTTCACTTTTCTCTTTTCATTTTTCACTTAATAACGTTTCTTTATTTGTAAATATTTCTGATGTTTTTCGTCCGTTTGACGCTCTCAGAATAGCGATGCTCATCGCAATGCTGTGATTTGGCGTGAAAAACGGCAAAATTCAGGCGTTATGGTTAAGTCACTATCATTCAACGTCTTATGCCGTTTCAAGCTCAAAACTTCAATAGTTAAAAAATATTACTCTGCCGTTTACGCTCCAAAAGTGGCCGACTTATACTCTCAAAACCACCCTTTAATGACTCTAAAACCATGCTTTTACGGCTCAAAATCCATGTTTTTTGCCTCGTTATCCA
>OOCV01000023.1_pt1 | contig 186617 bp, 113 predicted proteins | sample 1671061 | NCBI WGS metagenome assembly OOCV01 (sample SAMN06348118, study PRJEB24527) | human gut metagenome | biome: human gut; feature: ankylosing spondylitis patient; material: feces | host: Homo sapiens | place: China | collected 2015-10
AACTCTATTTTGAATCCTGTATTTTACATTTACACAAAATATTTTATAGTGCCTAGTTAAAGGAGTTATCGCCAACAAGTTGGCTAGGAGTTAAAGTCAATAGCCTTGTGGATTCTTATCATTCACTTTGCATTTTAATTCTTAATTGCGCTCTGCGCCTGTTCTTCCCTCTTCGTTCTTCACTTAAATAAAAGTATCACCACTTCGGGTGATGCCTAGTGTTTATGTAACCGTGGGTGTGCCACCCACGGTTACTAAGGTGCAGCCCTTCGGGCACGTGCATTTGGATTCTTCACTTTTTGTTTTTAATTTTTCACTTAACATGGCGAGGCAGCCCGGAGGGCTACACTTTTGTAACCGGGTGTGGCGAAGCACAGCGAAACCACGCCCGGTTATTCTATAATGAGGAACGTGCACCCGAAGTGGTGCTACTTTTATAAATGTATTTTGTTAATAAAGTATCACCACTCCTAGTGATTCCTATTTCTTTAGTAACCGTGAGCGTGCCACCCACGGTTACTAAAGTTAAGCCCTTCGGTCACGTGGAAGTTATCAGAGATTAACATGAATTGATGAGAAACAGCAAGGCTATTGTTCTGGCGGATATACACGTATTGTTGAGCGCAGCGAAAAATCCGGCAGCATTGAGTATCAGGAACTATGTCCCGAAACTCATACCTAATTATAGTAGTTAAAAAAGTTAGAGTAGTTAAAGTCGTCTGCCCTGCTTTTAGGAGTTAATGACACTGTCCAAAATTTTCTGCAAATGGAAACAATGTTCTGTTGCCGGTACATCAAAAAAACAAATCAGCCTGAGCAGACTGTTTAGTCCGTTCAGGCTGATTTATTATTTTATATCAGAAAGAAAATGCTTAGGCAAGCAGTTTCTTTACGATGCCGGAAATAATGCGGCCGTCGGCCTTGCCAGCCATCTGCTTTGAAGCCACGCCCATAACCTTGCCCATATCCTTCATGCCTGCGGCACCTGTCTGGGCTATAATTTCCTTTACAGCAGCCTCAATCTCTTCCTCTGTCATAGGCTTCGGCAGGTATGCCTCAATGACGCTGACCTGTGCCAGCTCGGCGTCTGCCAGGTCCTGACGGTTCTGCTGCACGAATGTGGCAGCCGACTCTTTGCCCTGCTTGGCAAGCTTGGCAAGAATCTTCATGGCGTCGGCATCCTCGAGAGTGTCGTTGGCTCCGGGAGCAGTCTTTGCCTCAAGAAAAACTTTCTTAATGTTGCGCAAGGTCTCAAGACGCACCTTGTCGCGGGCCTTCATGGCCTCCTTTATATCGTTGCTTATCTGATCGAATAACATTTTAATTATGAATTAAAAATTATGAATTATGAATTGTCAATCATCCAAACTTTATTGTTCCCTGTATCTTGCTGTCCTCGCTCTCGGCATTCTTTACCTGTCCCATAGACTGGTTGCGTATCTCCTCAAGCTCCTGACGAGTGCGCTTGTATGTAGGCGTCGACTCAACAGAAGATATTACGTCGTCGTTGTCGAGGTCTTCCTGGCGGAAGATGTATATGTGCGGACGGCGCTTGTATTTAGAGCTCTTTCCGTCGGTGCCGTAGTAGTGTTCACGCTTTGCGCGGCGCTCGGCAGCCTTCTCCTCCTCCTCAGCACGGCGTTCGTTCTCCTCCTGAGAGTGCTTCTTGTAGTGCTCGTTCATGCCGTCGACATTCTCTATGCCGAATCCTGTGGCGAGGATGGTAACCTTCACCCTGTTGCCCAACTCGGGGTCGGTGGCAAGTCCCCACTTTATCTCGAAGTCGTTGCCAAACTTTGCCATAAAGTCGTTCACGTCGTTCATCTCCTCCATCATGAGGCCGTTGTTGCTGTTCTTGTCGCTGCAGAACGATATGCTGAGCAATATCTTCTTTGCGTTGAACACGTCGTTGTCGTTGAGCAGAGGTGAGTTGAGCGCGTCCTCAATGGCACGCTTAACGCGGCCTTCGCCTTCACCGTAGCCTGTACTCATGATGGCCACACCGCCGTCCTTAAGCACGGTCTTCACGTCGTTGAAGTCGAGGTTTATCAGTCCGTGAACGGTGATAATCTCGGCTATGCTCTTGGCAGCAATGCTCAGGGTGTCGTCGGCCTTTCCGAAGGCATCAAGGATAGACAGTTCCGGATAAATCTCGCGCAGGCGCTCGTTGTTGATTACGAGCAGGGCGTCGACGTGCTTTGACATCTCTTCAACGCCGTCGAGGGCCTGGTCGATCTTGCGTTCGCCCTCAAAGCGGAACGGTATGGTAACGATGCCGACGGTAAGGATGCCCAGATCCTTTGAAACGCTGGCAATGACAGGAGCCGCACCGGTGCCGGTGCCTCCGCCCATTCCGGCTGTGATGAATGCCATCTTGGTGCCGTCGTTGAGCATTGCCTTAATGTCCTCAAGGCTCTCCTCGGCCGCCTCGCGCGCCTTTGCAGGCTTGTTGCCGGCTCCGAGTCCTTCCTTGCCGAGCTGCAAGTGCACGGGTACGGGCGAGTCGTTGAGTGCCTGGTTGTCAGTGTTGCACAGAACGAACGACACGTCGTGTATGCCCTCGCGGTACATGTGGTTAACGGCGTTGCCTCCACCGCCGCCTACTCCGATCACTTTTATTATGCTCTTCTCTTTTTCGGGCTCACCGAAATCCACTATTCTATGTGTATCAGCCATATCTCTGTCTTTATTTTTTTTCGTAGTTATAAGTTTGTAGCAGCGCAGCCATGTCAATATTATTCGTCCTCAGAGACAAGGCTTCTGAACCAGTTCTTGAGCTTTGTAACATGAGGCTTCATGCCCTTCTTTTCCTTGTCGGCATCGTCCTTCGGCTTAACTTCGGGCTCGCTCTCCTTCCTGGCAGCCTCTTCGGCAGCCTTGCGGCGCATCTCCTCAATCTTCAGCTTCTCGGCTTCGGTGAGCACTACGCCCTCGTTGTTGCGCTGCTGTACGTGAGTTCCGCCCTGCATGCCGGCAGCCGGCTTAGGCTTGTCGGCACCGAAGAGGTCGCTGTGCTCGCTGTACTCTTCGCCGGCGCAGTTCATGTCGCCCTTGGCCAGGATGCCCAGCACGGTGTTCATCATGCCGTTGTGGGCGTTGATGTCGTTGTTGTTAGAGTTGATGGTCTGCGTAACAAACTTCGCAATACGTATTTTCTCTATATGCGTGTGGTTTCTGAAGGCCATGTCGATGTTCTTCATGTTAGAGCCTCCACCGGTAAGGATGATACCGCCCAGCAGCCTGTCGGCATACTCGGCAGGAACCTGATACCACACGTTCTCGATAATCTCCTGAAGTCTGCCCTCTACGATCTCGATAAACTTGCGGCTCTCTATGCTGCGGTCTGCATCGATGGGGAACATCAGGGTGTTGTCTATCTCGTTGTTGTCAGTATAAGCATTTCCGTATTTCAGCTTCATCTTCTCGGCGTTCTCATCGTCCATCTGCAGCGAAGCGATATCCTTGGTGATGTTGTTGCCGCCGAGAGGTATGACAGCAAGATGGCGAAGAATATTCTTATAGTAAACAGAAACAGTGGTGGTATCGGCACCAAGGTCAACGAGCACGCATCCTGAACGCTTCTCAGAGTCGGACAGCACGCTGTCGGCCAGCGCCAGCGGCGCCAGATACATCTCGGCAATGGCAATGCCGGCAGTGTCGAAACACTTGTTGAGGTTGCGGTAGAAGGTCTTGCGCCACAATATGTTGAGGAAGTTGCCCTCAAGGCGGCTGCACTGTATGCCCACGGGATCGAGCTGCAGCTGGTTGTCGACCTTATACTCCTGTGTGGCCGCGTCAAGAATTTCCTGTTCAGGATAAGACATGTTACGGTTGGTGTCCATAAGCTCGTTTACCATCTCCTGCGTAACGATGGTGTCGCCCAATAAGTCTTTGCCTATCACGTTCTTCTCGCTTCTGATAGACTGACCTCCCACGCCCACATACACCTGAGCTATCTCAGACTTGAGGGCGGCAGACAGTTTCTTGACGATATTGGACACACACTGAACGGTCTGATTTATATTGTAGACGACGCCCTTGCGTATAAACGACGAAGAGTCTTCCTTCACAACGGCGAGCACAGAGATGCTGCCGTCAAGATTCTTCTTGCCCGCAATGCCCGTAACCTTTGATGAGCCTAATTCTATTGCTACTATAAAATCCTTTGCTGCCATACGTTATCAATTTGTTGTTTCTGTTTTATTTAAATATCTGCCTTTTTCTTCTTTTTGCATATTATCTGGTTGTCAAACTCCAGATCTATATAAGAATATTTGTTCCATCCGGCCTGACTGAGTCCGTATTTGTAAAACTTCTTCAGACGGTCCATCTTCTTCTGCACAAAACCTTGCACAAGAGCCTTGCGGCGGTTGACATATTTTGTCTGCGGGATGTTGCCCAGATAAACTATATGCTCGCCGACGCGCGGAACAAGCTCAACGCCAAGGTCGGGCAGTATGTTTATCTGCACTATCTGATTCTTCCAGAAGTCATCCTTCATCAGCTCGATGGCCAGATAAGAGAGATAGTTGCGGGCATACCAGCGGCTTATGTTGCCTGTGGCTATTATCAGATCTGACGTGTACTTTGAGTTGGGCATTATGCCGCCCTGATCGTCAAGATAATAGTCGTCGCCACGCGAGTTTTTCACCCTTACGATAGGCAGACGCTGCGTGATGCTTATAAAGACGTTGCCGTCCTTTGTCTTATAGCACTGTGCAGTGTTGACAAAGGGCGTGTCCTTCAGCTTGTCCTCGATGTCGCGAGGGTTGATGTCGGCAAGTTTCTTCTTAAACGGATAAAGGCGGCTCCGCTCAAGAATGCGCTTCACCTCCTTTGCACTTAGGAATCCGTTTGTACTTTCATCCTCAACATTAATGGTAACCTTAGTACACACGCTATGTGTCTCTGCCGGATGATTGAACGATGTCATCGCCATCACCAGGTAAACCGCAAGAAACACGTCGAGCGTTATGAATATGGTTCTTTTAAGTTTCTGATGCATTTACTTATACTTGTCTTGAAGTATTTTCTCTATCTGTGGCACATAATTGTCGAGGTCGCCGGCGCCGAGCACCACGAGCACCTCGAAATCATTGTCTTTTACGAACGAGAGGACATCCTCCTTGTGTATCATCTTCTTCTCCACGCCTTCCTTCAGGTTGTCGTAGATAAGCTGTGACGTAATGCCGGGGATAGGCTCCTCGCGTGCGGGATATATGTCGCAGAGCACAACCTCGTCGAGCATGCTCAGACTGTCGGCAAAGTCCTTATAGAAGTCGCGCGTGCGGGTGTAGAGATGGGGCTGGAAGATTACGGTTATCTTCTTGTCCCTGTAAAGCTCGCGTATGCTCCTTGCGCTCTGGTAGATTTCCTTTGGATGGTGTGCGTAGTCGCTGAGGAAGACAATCTTGTCGTTCTTTATCTTGAAGTCGAAGCGGCGGTCAACGCCACGGTATGTCTTCATGCCATACTTCAGTTCCTCGCTTGAGCATCCGTTGAGCTGTGCCATGGCCATGGCCGCAATGCCGTTCTCGATATTGATGGGCACGGGCTGACCGAGCTGCACTCCGCGTACGGTTTCTATGGGCGAAATGAAGTCGAACGAGATGTTGCCGTTCTCAATCACGATATTCTCGGCATGGAAGTCGCCGCTGTCAAGGCTGTATTCATACACCTTAACACCGGGCTGCACCTGAGCTTTCATCTCGAGACCCTTGTGTATGATGAGCGCTCCGCCGGGCTGAATCAGCGAAGAGTAATGGGCGAAGCTCTCAAGATAGGCCTCCTTGGTGCCGTATATGTCGAGATGATCGGGGTCGGTAGATGTTATGACGCTCATCCACGGACGGAGCCAGTGGAAGCTGCGGTCGAACTCATCGGCCTCGATAACCACGAAGTCGCTCTCCTTGCTCAGTATGTAGTTAGAGCTGTAATTCTTTGATATGCCGCCGAGAAAGGCGTTGCAGTCGACGTGGCTCTGATGCATGATGTGGGCGCACATGGTAGACGTGGTGGTCTTGCCGTGCGTGCCGGCAAAGCAAAGGCCCTTGTGTGAGCGTGTGAGCATGCCCAGCACCTGGGCGCGCTTCTCAACGTCGAAACCGTTCTCACGGAAGTAAGCCAGCTCCTTGTGGTCTGCCGGTATGGCCGGGGTATAGATCACGAGCGAAGACTTCTGGTTTCTGCAGGCATGCGGTATCTCGTCGATGTTTTCTTCATAATGAATAAGCATGCCTTCTTTCTCGAGCTGCGTTGTCAATGCAGAAGGAGTTTTGTCGTATCCGGCAACGACAACGCCTCTGTGCAGGAAGTAACGGGCTATGGCGCTCATGCCTATGCCGCCTGCTCCTACAAAATATACAGCTTTAATCTCTTTCAGTTCCATTATTTTATTATTCTCTACAGAAACGGACTTTTGTCCGCCAGGGCTGATTGCAGCCCTGCATCTGCTTTTGCAATTTATTTTAGTATTCTATATAATTATTGTCTGTGGCCTACTTACCCTCCGCATCAGTGTCCGCGGCGTGCGAGCTTAACCACTTCGTTGGCTATTATGTCGGCCGAGTCGGGAAGCGCGAGCTTCAGTATGTTCTCGCTAAGTTCTTTCAGTCTGGCATCGTCTTTCACTGTCTGCAGCGCCAGTTTAACCACCTCAGCAGGAGCGTCAGCGTCCTTTACATACAGAGCAGCGTTCTTGTTGACCAGGGCCATAGCGTTCTTTGTCTGATGGTCTTCGGCCACATTGGGCGAAGGAACAAGGATAACCGGCTTGCCTATGAGGCAGAACTCTGATATGCTGCTTGCTCCGGCGCGGCTTATCACCAGGTCGGCGGCCTTGTAGGCAGCGCCCATGTCAGAGATAAAGTCGGTTACATGAAGCGACGGAACCGTTCCGCGCTGCTTCAGTTCAGCCATTATCGACGCGTTATAGTATTTTCCGGTCTGCCATATAAACTGCACACCTGACTCTTTTATCATGTCGAGATTCTGAAGTACGCTCTCGTTGACCGTTCTCGCGCCAAGGCTTCCGCCTACGATGAGGATGGTCTTCTTGTCTTCAGACAGCCCGAAACTCTTAAGGGCCTCAGCCTTTGTCAGCTTTGTGTCGAGCAGGGCCTGACGCACGGGATTACCGGTCTTGACTATCTTGTCTGCCGGGAAGAATCTTTCCATGCCGTCGTAGGCCACGCAGATACGGTCTACCTTCTTCGACAGTATCTTGTTGGTGACGCCTGCATAGGAGTTCTGTTCCTGAATGAGGCACGGTATGCCCATCTTCGTACACTGGTTGAGCATCGGACCGCTGGCATATCCGCCCACTCCGACGGCTGCCATTGGATTGAACTTGCGTATAATCTTCTTCGCCATCTGCTGGCTCTTCCATATCCTGTAAAGAACCACCACATTCTTAAGCATGTTCTTTCTGTTGAAGCCGCTTATAGGGAGTCCTACAATCTCATAACCGGCAGCAGGCACGCGCTGCATCTCCATGCGTCCTAACGCTCCGACAAACAGTATTTTAGCTTCGGGATACTTTGCCCTGATTGCGTTAGCTATCGAAACAGCCGGAAATATATGACCTCCGGTGCCGCCTCCGCTTATAATTATTCTAAGTTCATCTTCCATATGTCCTTACACCTTATTATTTCGCAAAAGTAATCAAAATTTTTCTTTTCAGATAATTTTAAATAATATTTTTCTGGCTTATTAAAAAAATATCCGGACACTGCGCACGGCGGCAAGACCGACAAGCCGACACACAAACGCCAGACAGAAAATTATCTGACAAAAATGTGTCTCGGCTTTGTTGGCAGACCGTCGCAGCGGCCGTGTCTTACTAAATATTATCGCATTAGTACGATGGCTATCTTCCGAGCCATGACTCAGGATTCAGCTTTGCCGTTCCGCGCCTGAGCTGGAACTGCAGTATGTTGTCCTCGCCTACCACGCCCAAGGCCTGACGGGCGCTGACGTGCTGTCCGCGGTGTACGCTTACGGAGCGCAGGTTGCAGTAGACTGAAATATAACTGCCGTGGCGCACCATGACAACCATCGTTCCGCCGAAGCCGAACACGGCACTGACTTCTCCGTCGAATATAGAGCGTGCCGAAGCTCCGGGACTTCCGAGGATATTTATACCCTTGTTGTCGAGCTTAACGTTCTTAAGTCCTTCAACATTATATTGTCCGAAATGACTCACAATGCGGTAAGAGCCCGTGATAGGCATCGGCAGGCGGCCGCGGTTGCGCTCAAAACTGCCGCTGAGCTTGCGGTCCTGCGAATCGAAGGCGACGGCCTCCTTGGCCTCCTTCTTGGCACGAGCCACCTCGTTCTCATGCCTCATCTCCTCCACCTTGGCCTTGCGTTCTGCTGCAACGCGGTCGGCTTCAGCCTCACGTGCAGCCTGTTCTGCCCTGGCTTTCTCCTCGGCGCTCTTGCGCTCGGCTGCTCTTGCTTCGGCTTTCAGGCGCTCCTCGCGTGCCTTAGCCTCAGCCACACGGCGTGCATTCTCGCGCGCTGCTGCCTCGGCGGCAGCCTTCTTGCGTGCCAGTTCCTCTGCCCTGCGCTTTGCGGCGGCTGCAGCGGCAGCGGCTTTTCTGCGGGCTTCAGCCTCAGCTCTTGCCTTGGCTTTAGCCACTTCTTCGGCTATGAGCTTGTCGATCTGCGCATTGAGGGCTGCGTCCTTCTTGCGCTGGTCGGCAATGATGGTCTGTATCGTTTTCTGCTGCTTCTGCAGTGTGTTCACCACCTGCTGCTGCTCGGCCTGCTTGCCTTGCAGCGCAGCCTGTTCCTGCTGTCCCTTATAGAGCAGGTTGTTCTTCTGTCCCCTGACCTTCTTCAGCTCATTGTTCTTTGCCTCTATCTGGTTTTGCTTGGCTTTCACCATCTCGCCCTGGGCACGCTGATAGGCGGCATACTCGCGGACGAACCTCAGACGGCGGTACATCTGGGCAAAGTTCTTGGCGCTGAAGATGAACATCAGCTTGTCCTGTATGGTGCGGTTGCTGGCCATATACCGCATCGACTTTATGTATTTGGCCTTGCGGTCCTGCAGCTGCTGCTCGAGCGTAGAGAGCTGATTCTTGAGCAGCTGTATGTTTCCGTCGATGTGGGTAATGTCTTTCTGTATTCCGTCGATAGACTTCTGCCGCTGGTCGATTTCGCTGTTTATCATCATCAGGTTGTTGAGCCGCTTCTTTACGTCGGCCTTATTGGCACGCAAGAGGCGCTCCTGCTCCTTTATCTTGCGCTGAACGCTCGCGCGCTGGTTGCGGAGTCCCCTGATAGAGGCGTTCGAATAGTTGGCTGTCTTGGCCGACTTTTTCGTGCTGCGCTTCTTCACCACGCGCTTCGTCGTGGTCTTTTTCTTGGCTGTCTGCTTTTTCTGAGCCAGCGAAGGTGCCACCAACGACAATGCCAGCAGAAATATTAGTATTCTTCTCATTTATAACTTTAAGATTCTGTTAATTACGTCCTGCGGATCCACCTTTTTATATTTATCCGACACAGAGGTGCGCGTCTCCCAGTCGGCCGACGTGTCGAGTCCGCTCATTGATATGTTCACGGCCACGCTGTTGGCTCTCTTCACCGCGCTGCTCTTCATCATCAGGGTGATGTCCGTAGGGAATTTCTTCGTACCGAGCGGCTTGAATGTTCCGTAAGTGCATTTCACTGATGTACTGCCTGTCGACGGGCTGCTGTATGTTACGTCCACAGCCTTGATCTGTCCGCTCGTCTTGTCGGCCTGCCACACATAGCTCATGCTGCCGCGCTTCAGCGTAACAAGCGTGTTGGCCACGGCATCGTTGAACGTAACGCCGAAGTTCTTGAGGGCCGAGTCGGTTATCTTCTGCTGTCCGGGCACGAAGAGCTGATTCCACAGCAGTGCCTGCAGGGCGTAGAAGTCGAGCCCGTTGCGCTGCAGAAAGTCTACATCGCTGTATGAAGCCTTGATATATTCCTTGTTGATGCGGTCTACCACGAGCACGTAATCCTTTGTAAACTCAATGCGTCCGGCCTCCATCAGTCCGAGCGGAGTGAGCTGTATGCGTATCACGTCGTCCTTCTTCATCTTCAGCGAGCCCGACACCGACAGGTCTTTTGAACCGGTGTTGATGCTGAACTTTATCTTAGCCGAGATGGCCTGGGCATACACTTCATTGTCGTAGACCTTGCGCAGAAAGTCTGTCTTGCGGGCCAATATGCTTTCAACATCATTATTGCCTGACGACGAAGACGAGCCGCCGGACATGGCGGCCTTCTTTGTGCCGCACGAAACTACGGCGAGGCACACAACCAAAAAGACGAGGCTGCGTAACAGCCTGCTGCTATTTCTCAACATATTTCTTCAGTTTTATTTTTCTTATAAGCACCTTATTCTCTTCGTCACTGTTCTCAAGCGCCTCGCGCCAGTATTCGAGGGCCTTGCCGGCGTCGCCGTTCATGTAGTAGATGTCGCCTGCATGCTCGAGAAGCACCGCACTGTTTGTGGTGTCGTTCTTGATGGCCATGTCGATATACGGCTGCGCGTCTTTATATTTTTTCTGCTTGAACAGTATCCATGCATAGGTGTCAAGGTATGTGCAGTTGTCAGGTTCGGCCTGCACCGTGCGATAGCTCATCTGCTCAGCCTTGTCGAGATTCTTGCCCGTTTCCGACAGATAGTAGGCATAATTGTTCAGACAGCCGAAGTTGTCGTCCTTCCACTGCAGGCAACTGTCATAAGCGGCATAGGCTTCCTGCTCCTGCCTCTTGCTGTAAAGGATGTCGCCCATGATGGCATAAAAGTCTGACACGATGTCGGGGTTGCTCTCGTCGTCAATCTGGCTGACGCCCTTTCTGAACACTTCGAGGGCGTTGTCGTCATCGTCTTTCTGCACATAGGCAAGTCCGAGGAAATAATAGAAGGCCATCTCGTCGGGATTATAGTCGAGCGCCTGGCGCGACAGCTCTATAACCTTGTCGAAGTCTTTCTCGTTCCACACTGTCTGTATCAGCTGCAGACGGGCAGCCGCGTTGTCGGGCGAGATGGTCAGCACGGTCTCCAGCACCTTGGTGATAGAGTCCTGCGGCATCTTCTTCAGCGTCATGTATGCTGCATACAGCTCGGCCATGTCGGATGTTTCCTGCGGCTGTTTCAGTATTCTCTTAAAGAGGTTGAGCACCTGTGTGCTGTCGCCTCCGTTCTTCTCGTTGTCTGCCACCACCTGCCTCATCAGTATCATCTTTGTGCTGACGGGCGTCTTGGGATTCACGAGCATTGTCTCCTGTATCGAGTCGGCCTGCGCCGTGCTGCCCGTAGTTCTGTAGTAGTCTATCATCGACATGCGTGCCATGGGGTTCTCGGGGTCTTGCTTCAGCACGTCCATATACTGGCTGTATGCCTCGTCGGGCTTGCCGTTCTGCAGAAGCCAGTTGCCCATCATCACCCTGTAGTTCATGTCGTTGGGATATTTCTCCGACATCGACTTCAGCTCATTGAACTCTTCCTCCTTCTTGCCCTGCAGCGAGTACACCTGCATCTTCGACAGGGCTGTCTGCTCACTGCTGCCTTCAAGGGCTTCGATGCGTTCAATGGTCTTTATCACATTGTCATAGTCTTTCTTTCTGAGATACAGCTGGTTAAGGATGTCGAGCACGTCTGAACGCTCCGGACTGTTGTGTGCCAGCTTCTCGTATGCCTTTATGGCCTCGTCGAGGTTGCCTATGCGTATGTAGCCCGTGCCGAGACGCTCAAGATAGGTGTTGTTCTCGGGGGCGAGCTCGGCAGCCTTCTTAACGTCTTCAAGTGCGGCGGTGTCGCCATAGAGCACTCCGCTGTAAGACGACATCATAAAGTAGGCCTCTGCTGCGTTGGGGTTTATGTCGAGACAGTGGCTCAGCAGGTCGTAAGCCGCGTCGTAGTTGCCGGCCACCTGCTGCTTGACGGCCTCAAAATAGAATATCTTGAAGCGCATGCTGTCGTTATGGCTTATGGGCGGAACCACGATGCCGCGCGACGCCGTGCCGCCTGCGCCTGTCTTTGTTGCCGTGCCGTGGCTGCAGCCTGTGATGACAGCCGCCGCCGAAAGCAGCACAAGGATGTATGATGTTAGTCTGTTCATCTGAATTGTTGAAATGCGAACCTTGCTGTTATTTCACTCCGGTGTGGCCGTAGCCGCCTGCGCCGCGCTCTGTCTCGTCGAGCACGCTAACCTCGACAAACTCTGCCGTCTCATGGCGAGCGATGACCATCTGGGCTATGCGTTCGCCGTCGTTGATCACGAAGTCGGTGTCTGAAAAGTTTATCAGCAGCACCATCACCTCGCCCCTGTAGTCGGCGTCTATCGTTCCCGGCGTGTTAAGCACCGTTATGCCGTGTTTCAAGGCAAGTCCGCTGCGCGGGCGCACCTGTGCCTCGTAGCCTTCGGGCAGGGCTATGTAGAGGCCCGTGGGTATCAGCCTGCGCTCCATGGGGCGCAGCGTTATCGGGGCGTCGATGTTTGCCCTGAGATCCATACCTGCACTCTGTGCCGTGGCGTATGCCGGAAGCGGCTGGTGCCCTTTGTTGATTACTTTTACGGGTATCATAGTCTTATTCTGCTTTTTAGGTTTTAACGGCGCATGCCTGGGCCTGACGCCACATGCCGACATCAGCCAGCCCACAGCTGGCATGCTGCCGGTTACGTTATTTTAATTTGTGTGCAAAAATAGCTATTTATATTTACATAATTGTATTTTTAGCGCTAAAAAGAAAGAATTTAGCCATTTTTAGATTACTTTTGCGCAGCTAACCGCCGTATTGTGCATACGGCCTTATTTTGCAGAAAGATGATGAACTGGAAACAACTTATATCGAACAAAAGACTCGGACAGGAGTCGCGCCACGCCATAAGGCACGACGACCGCTCTGAGTTTAAGCGCGACTACGACCGGCTGATATTCTCTGCGCCGTTCCGCCGCATGCAGAACAAGACTCAGGTGTTCCCGCTGCCGGGCAGCATTTTCGTACATAACCGCCTCACTCACAGCCTGGAGGTGGCAAGCGTGGGCATGTCGCTCGGCAACGACGTGGCCCACTGCGTTATGAAGACAAGGCCCGAACTGGCCGATACGCTGTTCACGCAGATCGGCACCATAGTAAGCACGGCATGCCTGGCGCACGACATGGGCAACCCTCCGTTCGGACACTCCGGCGAGAAGGCCATTCAGACGTTCTTCACCGAAGGCAAGGGGGCGTATCTCAAAGACCGGCTGAGCCATGAAATGTGGAATGACATAACTCACTTTGAGGGTAACGCCAACGCGTTCCGCCTGCTTGCCCACCGTTTCAAAGGGCGACGCGACGGCGGATTCGTGATGACTTACACCACGCTTGCGTCTATCGTGAAATATCCTTTCGCGTCGGCTCTGGCGGAAAAAGGGCACGGTAAATTCGGTTTTTTTTGCACCGAGGCAGATGTTTTCAGCCGTATTGCCGACGACCTTGGCATCATACGCAAGTCGGCCGACGGCTGTCCTGCCGAGTATGCACGCCATCCGCTGGTGTATCTTGTAGAGGCTGCGGACGACATCTGCTACGAGATTATGGACATCGAGGATGCCCACAAGCTGAAGATTGTAACGTATGAGGAAACAAAGCGGCATTTTCTCGATTTCTTCGATGAAATGGGGCAAAATCATATCATGCAGAGGATTCACGACGAGGAGATAACCGACGACAACGAGAAGGTTATATACATGAGGGCTTGTGTTATCAACGCGCTCGAAAGGGCTTGCGTTGACGCGTTCATGAGGCACGAGGACGAGATTATGAGGGGCGAGTTCAGCGGCAGTCTTATCGACAGCATCGACGACAGACTGGTTACGGCTTACCGCAACTGCACAGAACTTTCAAAAAAGAAAATCTACAAGAGCAAGCCGGTGCTCGACGTAGAGCTGAGCGGTTTTAAGATTATGGACAGCCTGATGGAGGTTATGACCGAAGCCGCCGTCAATCCGCAGCGGTTCTACTCGCGCCAGCTTATCAGCCGCGTGAGCAGCCAGTATGACATCAGCGCGCCCGACCTCGAAACGCGCATCATGGCTGTTATCGACTATATCAGCGGCATGACCGACGTGTATGCGCTCGACATTTATCAGAAAATCAACGGAATAAGTCTGCCGATTGTCTGATTTTCCCGGGAAAAACAAGAAAGTAAAAAAATAAAGACACACATCCTTATTACACTCATCCACAGGAAATTCCACGCACAGACGCCTCACCCACTTAACAGGCTTATCTTCAACGCATTACAAAAGGCCCCTCTTGAGGTGTAAAAGGAAACCTTTCAGCGCGTAAAAAATAAGCTTTCGCACGCTGAAAGGATAGCTTCCACAAAATGACAACAATCCTGCTGCAGCATCAGCACATGCGCAGCGGACAAAAGAATATCTTTATAAAAAGAGGAACAAGGCACCCCTCCGTCAATATTCCACACCCACTATCTCTATGTGCTCGATGTTTCTCATATTCAGCGGTTTACCGCCCTTCTCCGTGTATATGCTGCCAAGAACCGTATCTATCGCCTTAAGGTCATCGATATACAGCTTGTCCGACAGCGATGAGTACCTGAGCGTCTCCGTACATTCGGTCATCTCTGTGACATTGCCCATGAATTTTACCATCACGACTTTTCCGCTTTCATCGGTGTACTCGTCCCTAATGGACGCCATCTTGTCTATAAGCACACTCGTAATGCCTCCGTTCCTCGTCACGACACCTGCGGCAGGCCTGATCTGTCCCCACAGCTTCCTTTCCTTTACCTTACGCGTGGACAGGAAAGTGTTTTGGGGTTCGGATGTCATGTCTATGAACTTATCCGCCAGCGCGGCAGCATTCACATCTGAAGTCTTTTCTTTCTTCGTCACCTTACGCTTTACACTATAATTCCCCTTTACCTCCTTTACGGTATACTCAACTTCCCTCTCCTCGCGGTAAACCTCTACTCCCTCATGCTCCTGCACAGATATCTCACGGGTGATTATTTTCAACGCCGAATGTTCCTTGCCAAGAGGTGTCCTCGTGGCAAGAAAACTTTTACCCAACGGACTGCCCGTCACGCTGTCGCCTGACACGATGATTTGCGAACACAGCGGCGCAGACACAAACATAAGCAACAAAACTAAAACGACTTTATCTGCACTCTCGCGTATATTTCTACAAGAGAACGCATATTGTGACATTGAAAACATAAACACCTAATTTTTAAATTTATAAATGCTCTTACATCTATGCCTCTGTCCAAAAGGGCAGATTTACATATTCAAAATCCCATGACATTGTTTTTAACTTGTTATACAACAACATAACTACTCCTCACATTTCCATAGTTTAGAACTTGCATATCCTACCGTCACTCCTGCCTTTAAAGACTCTTTGTCGCGTTCCGAAAGTCCGGAATTTGAGATCAGATCAATTACATCCTTACAATACTGTTCCCATTCTTCATCTGTCTCAACAAGTTCCATCCCCTCAAAATACAAAGATATGACATTTAAAATCTCTTCAAGTTCCGGATATTTTACTTCTGCCACATTAATAAGTTCCTTGTAATTCTCACATTTTACTGATTCCTCACCTATAAAAGAACAGAATTGTATTGTCTCGTCACTAATAGAGACATCACTATAACAACTTACCGGAATTGTACTGATAATCTCTTCATTCAACTTCAAGACACACGCCTCGTCAGAAACACTTTTCCAATAATTAACACTATTATTTTTTTCAAGCGTGTTATATATGATAAGATTATGATAAAATCCCAAACTGTCATTTGCCGTCGCCAATAATGGATTTTGTACCAATACAAGATTATTCAAAGCGTATTCTCTAGGTTGTACACATGAAGTTGCAAGAGTATCCCCCAACATCGCTACTCTCCTTGGAGCATTCCCAATAATTTCATTCAAAACATAAACACCTGTTATAAAACCTTGTTTTTTAGCAGAACTGAACGAAGAGCCTTGAGCCGACTGCCATATATTATCGCCTGTAAAAACACCTTTTACCGCTCCAACTACATCTGCTACAAAGACATTAAGCACGCTCTTAAAAAGTCTACCAAGAAAACCTCTGGTCTCTTGCTGGGACAATTCCAAATTCAGCACAAGAATATCATTATTCAATCTGGCATAACTTTCCTCAACACAAACTTCACTATCATCTGCATTTTCCTCATAAATATCAACAGATGCAGTACTGCAAGAAATCAGTGCCATAATCGTCATGACACTTGAAAATACGAATAACTTTTTTTTCATAATATAAATTATTTAAGGGTTTATAATATTCCGTTTAAACAACAAGACACATAAATTCACACATATATTTTAAAATGCGTCCATGGTATACCAATAATTTTATGAAATCCGATTGCTAATATACAAAAAATTACTAAATGCTACAAACAAAAATCAACAGAACAGACAAAAAGAAATAGATTTTAACAAATAGACAAAGACAGTACGACAATGCAAAGAATACAAACATCCAACATATAAGCAATAAGGGATATGCATCATACGGTTTAACAAAAAGACATACTTTTTGTTTGTATTACGATAATCACCCTCAAAGAAAAAATAAAATAAAGAAAAATCCGAAACAAAACCATAAAACCACATAAGTGGCTGCCTAACGACCAAATACCAACATAGGCTCATCGGCTTGAAATGTCATGAAGAAATTGTTTTTCACAAGCCGTAAAGTCACTTGCCTTATCAGTGAAAATCTTCTCACTTCTCTTTATAAATAATGTTGTTAGTGCCCGAAGTTATATTGAGTGCATCAGGATTTTCCCTTACGAACGAGTCGATATGCCATATGCGCTTCACCTTCAGAATTTCGTCGACCGCAATAAGTACGCCAGTCTTCTCGACATCACCGAAGCCATAGTTGATGGCCGTACCAAACAACTTCATCGTAGGGTTCAGTCCCATGTATGCATTCACCTGCGGCGGGATGTTATATACAATCTTGCGCAGCTCCCGGTTAAGTATACGGCAGTCGTCCTTGAATGATTTCTCTCAAAAAAATTGCCCTGTTACTTCTCGTCAGTCTCTATTTTCAGCGGTTTCATCAGAATAATGAGGCCGTCAGGGGCATTGAAATGCTTTTTGAGAAAATAAAGAATCACGTCGCTCTCCTCGCACACATACGATGGCTACATAGTCATCTTGCAAAAAGCATGCTTTCATCTTGCAAAAGGCATGCTTTTACAAGGCAAAAGGCCACGTTTTGCAAGGCAAAAGATGGTCTTTTGCAACACGTTGAATATCAAGTTGTTACATAGTATAATAAAGACAGGCAAAAAGCTGCACCACATACGGCAGACAGCCGTTGAGAAATCTGGCAAATGTTAAGTTAATATAAATATCTGTGTTCGCTGCCGCACCATGTAGCCAAGCGACTAAAGACTTATCTGCGCGCTCAGCATTATCTCGCGAGGGCGCAGGTTGTAGTATGTGGTAGACGAGGACGCACTGCCGTAATATGTAACGGCATAGTTACGTCTGTTAAAGATGTTGCGCAGCTCGGCTTGCAGCCTTATCTTCTTCAGGCGCCACACAACACCGGCATCGGCAAGCAGCGTGTTGACGGTCTGAGCCGACTGCAGTTCGTTGCGGTAGTGAACGGCCGACAAGGTTATGTCTACGTTGCCTATAGTCTGCGTGTAAGACAGGTTCTGACGCCAGCAGAACAGCATATTTTGTGCGGTTTCATCGGTATTCATGCCGTTCACAGTGAATTGTCCCGCATAATAAAATGTGCCGAAAGACGGCGAGAAAGTTATTTCGGGCGACATGGTAAAGGTGTGTGCCCTGTAGCCTGTAATGGCCGACATCGACAGCTGTCCGCCCACCGAACAGGCATACTGCAGGGCAAGGAGCGTCTTTAAGTGCAGACTGAAAAAGCCCTTTGACACCTCAGCTTTTACGAAGGCCGACTGCCGGCTGTTGTCTCTTTCGGCAACATAATATCTGTATCGGCCGTCGGCTATTGTCATGTCGGTCATCAGGTTGCTGCGTGTATGGCTATAACTTGCCGTAAACGACCAGAAGAGTTCTTTCACGGGGCGCTTGTAGTCGTAAGTTATGTATGCGCCCAAGGTGCGGTCTACGGGCACAATGCCGCACGTTGCGTAAGTTGTGCGGTAGTCGAAGGCGTATTCATCGAGCGCGAAACTGTTCCATTCTCCCGGTTTCATCGCATATCCTCCCCATGCAGTCAGTTCGCTGCGCATGCCGGTCTTGAGGCTGAGATAGAGCGACGGCGACGCATAAAGCAGGTTCCTGTTCTGCGCCATAAGCCGCTGCCATCTTACGGGCACGCTTAAATTGAGCCTCAGTCTGCCGCGTCTGTATTCGACTCCGGGCGTTGCGTAAACTTCCACTGAGGTGTTTCGTCCGCGCAGGTTGAGGTGTTCTATGGCGAAACCCACCTTATATTTCTGCGTGAAATATCTGCCGGGCAAAACTGTTTCAGCGCTGTTGTCGGTATGCCAAAGCAGATTTTTCAGTTCTTCCGTAGTGCCGTCAACGTTCAACGAGAACGGAGCGTAATGAAAATCTGCCGTCGAGCGCACCGTAAGAGTGTTGTCACCGAGCGTAAAAAGGCGCGAAAAATCGTTCAAAAGGCGCATTTCGGGCGTTTTCACCGTCTGCGCTGTGGTGCCTTGTGCAGTTCCTTCAATGTGCGAAATGCCTTCACGCCTTGTGCCTTCTGCCAGAAAATACTCGTTGCCGTAGACTTTTTCATTGTTCAGCGTACTTGTAAAATCCACGTAGACATTATCGCGTTTTATGCAAGAATAGTCGGTTTCATCGGTAGTTTCAACGGCGGAACCGCCTAAATAGTATGACGATGTGTTTGAGGTTGTCTGCTCCTCGTTGCTGTGTGCGTATCCCGCCGTGATGCGCCAGTCGCTTCCCTTGGCCGTCTTTGCCGTGTGCTTCACGTTCAGGCTATATGAACGGTTGAAGCGCAGGCGGTTATCGTCGATGGGTGCGGCAAGCTCCGGCTGAGCCAACCACTGCGGAACATCTGCCCCTGAGCCATATCCCGAGGTGCCGCCAACGGCAAGCACGTCGTTGCTGCGGCTGAGGTCGCGGCCCGAACGGTCGTATTCGGCATCATACAGGCTCTGCCTTTTCCGTCCAATCTGCAGCACATCGGCCCCGCCCATGGGCTCTGTGCCTTTCAGCGGAAAAGCCACGTCTGCGGCAGGCCGTAGCGTTGCCATCCATTTGTCGCGTGCTCCGGGCTTGAGCTTTATGTTCATTGCCACGTCGTCGGTGAACACTTTATCGCGCAAAGCCTTCACGGGCTGGTCGTGCTGTATCACCTCCGCGCGGTCAACATCTTCAGGTTTCAGCGTCTCGTTCAGTCTGTCGTAGCGTCCGCCCGTCAGGTCTAAGTCTTCAACGGTGAAACGGCTGATGTCCTTTCCGTTGAAACTTATCTTGCCGTTATTATCGACATCCACTCCGGGAAGTTTCTTCAGCACGTCTTTCAGCGAGTTGTCGCGCTTGTCGGCAAACTTCGACAGGTCGTAGCTTATGGTGTCTCTCAGTCCGGCTATGCGTCCGCTCTTCACCTGAACCTCTCTAAGTTCAAACGCTTCGGGCGACATCTGTATGCTTACATGCTGCCCCGGACTCACCCTTACCATATGTTTGCGGTAGCCGAGAAAGCTCACCGAAAGGCTGTCGCCGGCTTTTACGGCAATGGAGAACGCTCCCTTGTCGTCTGCATTGGTAAATGCCACCGGCTTTCCGCCACGCCTCAGCGTTACCGCAGCCATGGGCAGAGGCTCTTGTGTGGCTGAATCGGCAACAACACCCGTAACTGACTGCTGTGCCGAAACATACAAGCCGAACGGCAGCAACAGCAATGTAATAAACATTCTGATTATTCCTTTCATAACAAACAGCTTTACAACGGCTGACAGCAGACGCCCTTTGAATACCTGACTATCGCTCTATCGGATTATACGGAACACCCTTTGGCGGAGCAATTGACTTGCCGCTACGGTCTTGCACCTTTACCGTTACCTTGCCATCGGCTGCCATATAACCTACAGGATCAGAATAATAACGGCGATAAAGACCGTTCAAATCCTTACGGCTAACCTTCTCATAGCCTTTACCTTTATAGTATATGGGGCGCGGCTCATCGGCTGTCTTTATTCCTATCGCATCAAACACATAATGGCGACGGCTATCGTAAGCGCGCAATATGAGTCCAGGCAGTCCGCAGAGTTTCCACGGTCCATGGTAGAGAGGTATGTCCTCGGCATACCATGCGCTCCACAGGCGCCCCTTATAGCCGGCTGTGGCAAGCCGGCAAGGATAGCCAAGAATGGTGGCAGAGCTGTCTGGACAAAGCTGCCACTGCGGTTTTTCCACGCTTTCAACGCAGACAAAGCGGTCGAGACCGAGCTTTTCGGTGAACGACGAGCGACCCGTTTCGGGATAATTGGCATACAACCGCCACGGTATTCGGCCGAGAACGCTGTATTGTGTGGCGCCACGGCTGAGAAGTCCGGCATTGATCGAGTCGCTTCTGAAGGCGTCGTAGCTGTAGAAAGCTGTAACCTTGCGCCCCGTTTCTAGCAGCATCGTTTCGTGAGCCGCCTTCATCGGCACTTGCAGCGTGTCCTCAACATAGGCCATGTCATAAGTTATAACGTAGCGCAGAGTGTCGCACGGCTTTCCGGGCTGAAGGTCTTCAGGCGTAAACACATTGATGTTAGTCTGTGCGCTGCCCAACATTGCGCTGACGGCGAGAAGAGATATGGATATAATTCGTCTCATAGTAACAAAAGTTTTGGTTAATGCCGCAAAATTAACGAAGGCAGACCGATGAAAAGGCACATTTCTATTACTTGCGTATTACCGGGAATATTACTAAAATATTATCGTCGCCACGCAGTTCACCTTTATTTACTATATTTGCATACACATTGCCACGCCATGACACGGACGGCAATATGGCGCAAGGCTCGAAGGCAAATCCGTAAACAAAACATAACCGCAAGATGAACCGAAGGATAAAACATGTCTGGACTATAAGCATCGTGGCGATGACTGCAATATTCGCCATGCAGGCTTACTGGCTCTACAACCAATATGAATACAGCAGCACGGTTAAGGCCGAAGAGCTGAAGCAGGCTTGTACCAAGGCGCTTGAAGAAGAAAAGAACATAAGGATTGACAAACAAGAGGACGGCAAAGACGACAGCAGCTACGTAAGAATGCAGATTGTGCTGAAGATCGACCAGAGCACAAAGAAGACAAAAGAAAAAGACAGACTGGTGAAATCTACGATAAGATACACCCTGCCCGACACAAAAAAGCAGCTGAAGGTGAGGAACATTGACATGACTGAAGGCGTGGAACTGACATCGAGATACATGGCCTCTCAGGAAAAGCGGTTCGACCGCAACATATTCGACTCGCTGCTGTATGCTGACGAAGGCATAAAAACAGACAGCTTCAGGTTTGTCAAGACAAACCGGTGCATGATAAAGCCGGCATTCAGCGTGAGCGGCGGACTAAGCAAGACGCTGCACGTGAGATATTCGACCAATCCGCTTAAAATGGAGGCCGTTGAAATGACCGTCCACGTACCGGCATCGCATATACTCATGCTGATGAGCCGGCAGCTTGCCGCAAGCATCGTATTGCTCGTCATACTGGGCTTCTGCATGATGTATCAGATCAAGACGATAATGATTCAGCGCCGCATAAACGCCATAAGGCACGAGTTTATGAAGAACATGATCTACGAGATGAAGCAGCCGCCAGCCAAGGCTGCCGACGACGCCACGGCAATAAAAATAGGCTCAACGCTGTTTTTCTACGAGCTCAACGAGCTTCGACACGGCAACGAGAAGGTGATTATCACCAGCCGGCAGGCAGAACTGCTGCGCATTCTTGCCGACAGCCCGAACAAGGTTGTAGGGCGCGAAGTGCTGCTGAAAGAAGTGTGGGGCGACGACTCCTACTCTAACTCCATGGCGCTCAACGTACAGATAACATATCTGCGCAGGGCTCTGAAGAGCGACGCCGCACTAAGTATAGAGGCAATTATAAGAAAGGGATATGTGCTGAAGACCATGCAAAACCAATAATAAGACAAAGACGTAAGTCATTATTACAAGAACGAGCCTACACGAAAGAAAGAGCTATACGCCCAACAGCCCAAAACACAAAACAGCCAACAGGCACAGCGACGCATGCAGGCTACATAAAACAAGACATAAAAAAATTCCGCCGTCAGACTGCCTAAACACGGCTAAAGTCTCACGACAGGAATTTTAATGTGTATGTATAATATCAGATTTTATTTCTCCTTATATATTATCTTGTTGGCTCCCGAAGTAATGTTCAGAGCCTCAGGATGCTCCTTTATAAACGAGTCGATGTGGCGTATGCGCTTCTCCTCGAGTATCTCGTCGACGGCAATAAGTATGCCCGTCTCCTCAACATCGCCGAAACCATAGTTGATGGCCGTGCCAAACATCTTCATCGTAGGACTCAGACCCATGTATGCGTTCACCAGCGGCGGGATGTTATAGCCCATCTTGCGCACCTCGCGGTTGAGTATGCGATAGTCGTCCTTGAACGATTCCTCACAGAACAGCTGCTCCAGCTCCTTCTCGTCAGTCTCTATTTTCAGCGGTTTCATCGGTATGATGAGATTGTCAGGGTCGTTGAAATGCTTCTTAAGGAAGTACAAGATCATGTCGCGTCCCTTGCGCACGTATGATGGATACATGGTCATTTTGCCGAAGAAATACTTCACGTTGGGCATAACCACGGTGAGCGCTCCCAGTCCGTCCCACAGGTTGTCGAGCGCAAAGAGGCTCTTTGCCCCCATCTTAGAGCTCTGATATTCGAGAGATACGAACGAACGTCCCAGCTCAATGGTCTGCGGCATATAGTCCTTCATGAACTTATCAGAGAAATGGAACATGTGTCCCGTAGCAAGTATGGGCTGCCCGTTTTCGTCAAGTTCAACGTCAGTTCCAAGCAGATAGCGGTATCCGCCGATAATCTCCTCAGCCTCGGGGTTCCACACGATAAGCTGCTTGTAGCAGTTGTCCATCGTGTCAAACTCGTCGATGTCCATGCTCTTGCCTGTGCCGCCGCCTGCCTCGCGGAACGCAATCTCGCGCAGACGTCCTATTTCCTTCATAACGTTGGGCGAGTTGTGAGCCGTTATAACATAAATCTCATTGTTACTCTTGTTAGTCATTCTGAGTTGACGCTCAGGCGTAAGCTCACTTTTAAGCAGTTCTTTGTCAATCGGCTGGATAATCTCTTGTTCCATCTTATAAAAAATTAAGAGGTTTATTTGTTGAAGTATCTCTGTTTTAAACCTGTTTCATTATAGTTTGTAGACCTCGTCCTGCACATACTGCGCCCACTGCGCCGGTGTTCTGGACTTGTCGAAAGTCTGCCATGGAATAGGCTTTCCGATGGCTATGCGGAACGACTTGTGCACATTTTTGTACATCTCGTCGACCAGAAACAACATCGCTATGTTGAACTTTATGCCAAGGGCCTTGCAGACGTTGGCCAAAGTGTAGAAGAAGTCAGAGTTGCGCCCGCCGAAATGTATGGGCACCACGTCGCGGTGGGTCTCCACACTCTTCGTTATGAACGTCTTCTTCCATGGCAAGTCGCGTATCTCTCCGTTGATCCTGCGCGAGCAAAGGCCCGCCGGGAACATCAGCATGTGGTTGTCGCTCCTGAAGCCGGCCTCGACCATGGCCGGGAAGCTGCGGCTCTGCGAGCCGGTCTTGTTTATAGGTATGCACAGCGGAGCAAGCCCCGGAAGGTTCATCAGCAGGTCGTTTACCAAATAGCGGAAACGTCCGTCATAATGGCGGCCGATAACGGCACCCAGCGCAACACCGTCTTCTCCGCCGAGAGGGTGATTGCTCACAAAGGTGTAAAGCTTTCCGTCATCCTTGTCGGGCAGGTTCTCCTTGCCTACAATCTCGAGCGTCATGTCAAGATAACGCATGCAGTCCTCGAGCCATTCTACTCCGGTGAGATGTCTGCTGTCCCAAAGATATTTGTTGACTTCGTCCTGATGTACGATATGCTTAAGCCATTTTACCAGCGGCGAGGGCACAAACTTAGCCTTGCTGCCCATTTTACCCCTAAGAATATCGCTGATGTCAATCGTTTTCTCTGTGATACTATTCATGCTTTCGATACTAACTCAATGCAAAAATAATTCAAGTTTTTCAAAAACATACTTATTTTATGGAAAAATATTGGTTTTTTCTCACTTTTGTAACAAAAAACGTATAAAAATCAAACAAAAACAAAAACAGACATGCCAAACAATGTAATATATATGACACAAAAGCTAGTGCGCCCCACCCTCACAACAGGCGCACATGCCTATTAAATAATGTGGCGGAAGCAGACAAGAGCACGCACAAGCGCAACTATGCATGGCAACGCTACCTGCCATGACACATCAAAGCCAGCGCATCGAGCGTCTGCATTTTGTAAAGAAAAACTACAGAACGCATTACAGTTGACGCTCTCAGAACGGCGATGCTCTGCGCTGACACGTGATTTGGCGCAGAAAACGGCAAAAATCGCGTTTCCACGATAATACACTGACACACAGAAACTTACACCATTTAAACTAGAAAAGACGGAGAGTTAAAAAATATTACTCTGCCATTTACGGTGCAAAAGTGGGCCGTTTACTACTCAAAAGCAGTGCATCTACAACATAAAAACGCTGCTTTTAGACACAAAAATCAGACTTTTCAGGCTATTCTAGCAGTCCAATTACAAACAAAAGTTAACGGACATACTTGTTTAATGCTATTAATTTAACATCCGTTATATATTCGTTTTATAGATTGAAAAAATATTTTGTCATAAGTTTTTACCTGCACCGACAATCTTACATCGCTAAGAATTAAACCCCAATCGATCATTAGACCGCACATAGCTTTATCAATTTTGTGTATTCATGCTTTCTGCCCGCCTTTTTGTTTCTATTGGCGTCTTTTTGTTCGCTTTTTCTTGACATAGTCCGCTATGCCTGCAAAAAAAACAACAAAAAGCCGTTCAATATAAAGCAAAAACACAGACCGAATCATAATAACCTATTAGGGGTAAAAGCGGAAATGAATAATTTGAGCATAATGCGTATGCCATGCTTTTCTATAAAAACATAAAGTGCGACAAGGGCTTAAGCCACGGACATCAGCACAGATGCGGCCTTGCACATGCTAATGCGCAAAGCCGCCTGAACGTTATAACCGTCCACGGTAAATCCCAACGCCTCTATCCATATCAGAAGCCGAAGCCTATCGTCCCGAACACACCGTTATAATTGTCGATGCCTGCCGTGCGCGAGTTGATGTGGCGATAGCCTATACTGACATTAACGTTAATCAGCTTGCATCTTTTTATCCTGAACATAAGCCGTGCGTCATAAGTTACGTTTTTCCAGTCTGTATGCCCCACAGAGGCGCCAACCTTTCCGTAAAGGTCGACATCAATATATCCTACGCGCCCGAGAGTATATCCTAAGCCGCCGCCTAAATTTGTTGTGCTCAGATATGAGTTTTCCGGATTGTCGTATAGAGCGAGCATTCTTTCCGCCGTCGTAAACATATAAAACTTTTTAGTTATTTTAAATCCCAAATCAGCCCCAAACGACATAACTTGTCTTTCCTTCTGCTTGTATAATGCCGTGCCAAAGTCAAGGTTAAGCATCATTCTGTCAATAAAGCTATTATTACTGTTATCCTTTACATTCTGCATTTCAGCTTTTACATCCTGTGCCCATACTGCCGGCGCAAAAATAATTGACAGCACCAAAATAAAAATCTTTCTAAAACATATCATATTTGTCTGTTTTTATCAAAAAAAATTATATTAAGGAATATGACGAAAAGAAGTATCCATAAAATCAACTTTTTGAGGTTTACTCCATAACCGATTACTTGCCTGTCCTATTATAACACCACTGGTTAATTGCAATTTAGACATACTGTCAATATTAGATTCATTTATCATTTGGATTAAGTGTTCATAGTATTCTCCATTGTCTGCATTAATATCAAGACAGACCAAACCATCTATAACTTCACGTAATACAGCAAGGACATTCTCGTCAACAACACCACTACCATTTAGCTTTTCAAAGAACTCATCTTCTGTTTCTGATTCAAAACCTAAATTATATACCATTTCAGAAATTCTAATAGCCTTATCTGCCATTTCATCATCAGTCATATCTGTTTGGATTATATTTTGATAATATGATTCCTTTTTAAGTTCATGCAAGACACTAATAGCTTGGTCTTTCTTTGAAAGTTGATAAAAAGACACGCATCGCAAACTATCACCAAATATTGAGTATAACATTTTATTGTGCAAATACCCAATACTATCAAGGCTAACCCGAGTTATATCTTCTATAGACTTTCCCGTAAACATTTTATTTGGAACAACATTTGTCAAACATATTGAATCTGAATTAACAGGACAAAAAACATTTAAAACGGATGTTGTATCTGGCTCATGTAAAGAGGATGCCACACGAAAAGGTACAACAACAGCATGTCCACTATACAAAAGCCCGCCTACAACTCCAGACGCTGTAGCCCCAACACCAAGACCAACACCAATATTTGCAGTAGTAGCAGTAGCAGCAACGCCCCCTAGCACATCAGCGGCAACTGTAACAATCCCATAAACAATATTCCGCCATAAATTTTTAAGCCATCCACGGGTTTCAATATTATTTTGTACGCCAAGAAAATTATTATTATAAATTGCGATACTACTTCTAAGCTCAGTCAAAGACAAATTATTATCTAATTTTTCATCTTCACTGACATTTTCAACAATTTCATTTCCATCATTGCAAAGGACATTTTCCTCATTCGTACAAGACACCACAAATAGCGAAAAAAATAAAATGCTTAAAACTAATAATTTTTGTTTCATAATAAAATAATTTAAGTTTAAAATTTATATTTGTCAACGCAAATATAATCAAAGGGAAAATAAGCCACTTTATAATTTAAATTAATTTTTATACGACATGTTACAGATTTTTAATCGCGTAACAAAAGATAAATTCTTGATTATCAAAGCGTTATACCAACACAATATTTAGATAAGACAATAAAAATGTAACGTTAAGAGCCAACACCAAGTAAAAAAAACAAAGAAATAATAATGTGAAACAACTATGCAAAATAACCATATTTTATTTATCTTTGCAATGCTAGAAAAACAGAAACAGACAGATGAAGAAACTTATATTTATACTGATACTTTTGCCCCTTATGATTAGTTGCACAAACAACAACAATAAGGCAGAAAAGATATTGGCAAATGCCGATTCGCTTTTACAAGCAGGAAATACAGACAAGGCTATCCTGTTATTGGAAAGAATAAACGGAAGAAGTCTAACAGGCACAGATGCCAGAGCCAAATATTGCCTGCTGTTAACAAAGGCATATAACACATTAGGAAAAGTACTTTCTAACGACTCGTTAATAGATTTCAGTATAAAACATTTTGAAAAGACAAAAAATCATACCGATTTAGCCCGCTCGTATTACTATAAAGGGATGTGTATGTTAGACAGAGGAGACTTTGAGAATGGCGTGATTCTTTTGAAAAAAGCTGAAAGCGAAGAAAAACTCTCGTCCGACCCAAGCCTTAGACAGTATATTTATATCAACCTCTCACACGTAAATCTAGAATCCGGAAACTATAAAACAGCATTAAGATATTCACTAAAAGCACTTGAAAATGCAGAAAAGCGCAATAACACCATATGGATGTGCGTATCTTTAGACAAAACCGCTTCATGCTATTATTTCATGAACAAAAAAGACAGTGCCGAATCGTATATGTCAAGAATAATCCCGTTACTTGAAAACATCAACGACAAGGAAATGTCGTCGATGTTTTTGAATAACATTGGACTAATTTGGTACGAGAAAGGACTTTACGAAAAGGCAGAACCGATGTTCAGAAAAGCATTCAATCAACTTGATGTGCCTACTACCCGCATCAACCTGGCAAAGGTTTGCTATGCAAGAGGAAAAGCAGAAGAATGTGACACCATCTTAGCCAAGGCTTTAGAAGGCGCGAACTTCGATGAAAAGGCTGAAATCTACCAGTTTATGGCGGAAAAAGCGGAAGAGGAGAACCGCACGGAAGAAGCCAACATATTTCATAAAAAAGAAAAAATCATGCAGGACAGCGCACTGGCAAGAAAAAAGACAGAAGAAATGCTTTCGCTGCAAAACGAATACGACAACATGAAAAAGGATGAAAGAACAGGCCACCGCATCGGAATGATTATCGTCATTTCCGCATCAGCATTGCTGTTTTTCGCCATTTCATCGGTGGTTTTGTTTCGCAGACGCGCCAATAGAACGCGCCGTCAGATAACAGAAATACGCAAGGAGACGGACAAATATCAGCGCGAGCTTGAGAATGCGGAGCGCACAAGTCGGGGCGACAAAAAGGAAATTGAACGGCTTAGAAAGAAGCTTGAGCAGGGCGAGGCACGCCTAAGCGCGATACTAGACCGCGGAAAAGATCTGTATGACAGCGTAAAACTCGATGGAAACGTGTCAAGATGGAGCAAAGACGACTTTGAAGCCGTTGTAGAATACCTTAGAGCGAAGATGCCCGACGAGGTGAGAATGATAGAGGAAACCCACACAAAGCTAACTGCCTATGCCACGTTTTTCCTGCTTCTATCAGCCATAGGCATGGACGCAGCAGACACGGCACGCATTATGGGCATATCGCAAGGAGCCGTCAGAACCATGCGCCACAGACTCAAGAAGAAGGAAAAAGGTGGAAATAATAATTAGAAATGCCACAGAAATGAGCCGCCGAAACAGGCATCAGACATGCCCGAACGGCTATATCAGCTCATGCCCCTTAATGCGCAAATAATGCCGTTATGGCAATCGATGTGGAGGCATTATTGACTTTAACATATTAAATTTGCATTTTTGTGGTGAATTGTGGTGAATTGTGGAGGAAAATACTTACCTTTGGCACCGGATTCCTATTATAGATGTACGCATGCGATTTTTGGGAAGTATAGAAGCCAAGACCGACGTAAAGGGGCGCGCCTTTTTGCCGGCGATATTCCGCAAGGAGCTACAAGACTCTTATGAGGAATATCTCGTCATGCGCAAGGACGTGTTTCAGCCCTGCCTCGTGCTTTATCCCGCATCCGTATGGAACCGTCAGACCGAGGCCCTGCGTTCGCGTCTTAACCGCTGGGACAGCAGACATCAGCAGATATTCCGCCAGTTTGTGGCCGACGCTGAAATCGTTTCGCTCGACGCCAACGGGCGTTTTCTTATCCCCAAGCGCTACCTTAAGATGGCAGGCATAAGCCAGGAGATAAAGTTTATCGGCATGGACGACACCATAGAGATATGGAGCCGCGACAACGCCGACAAGCCTTTCATGGAGCCGGAGGAATTTGGCGCGTCGCTCGAAGAGATAATGAAACAGGACATCAACGGCGGACAGGCCGTATGATGCATGCTGCCAAGGGATCTTTTTTGTAACTCAACTAATCATCACTCAAATATAACGCAAATGGTGACCACCGCAAAGACATACCACATTCCTGTCTTGATGAAAGACAGCGTCGACGGTCTGAACATAGGTTCGGCCGGCGTCTATGTTGACGTAACCTTCGGAGGCGGCGGACACAGCCGCGAAATTCTGTCGCGTCTCGACGCCGACGGACATCTGTACAGCTTCGACCAGGACGCCGACGCCGAAAAGAATATCATAAACGACAATCGTCTGACTTTCGTTAGGAGCAACTTCAGGTATCTGAAAAACTGGATGCGCTATTACGGCGTCGACCACATAGACGGCCTGCTGGCCGACCTCGGCGTGTCGAGCCACCACTTCGACGACGAGTCGCGCGGATTCTCGTTCCGCTTCGACGCCCCACTCGACATGCGCATGAACAAGCGCGACGGCACAACGGCGGCCGACGTGGTGAACACATACGACGAGGAGCGCCTGGCAGACATTTTCTACCTGTACGGCGAACTGAAAAACTCGAGAAAGATAGCTGCTGCGCTGGTGAAGGCGCGCGCTGCACACAAGATAGAGACCACACAAGACTTTATAGGCGCCGTGGAAAGCCTGTTCAGGCGTGAGCGCGAAAAGAAAGACATGGCAAAACTCTTTCAGGCCCTGCGCATAGAGGTAAACAACGAGATGACAGCCCTGAAGGAGATGCTAAGGTCGGCAACGGAGCTGCTGAGACCCGGCGGCAGACTGTCGGTGATAACATATCACAGTCTTGAAGACCGCATCGTGAAAAACGTGATGAAGACAGGCAACGCAGAGGGGAAGATGAAGCAAGACTTCTTCGGACGGATAGAGACGCCATTCACCCTCATAAACAACAAAGTGATAACGCCGGACGACGAGGAGCTGGCAAACAACCCGAGAAGCCGAAGTGCAAAACTTAGAATAGCAGAAAAGAAAGATGACTGAAAAAGAAGATTTGGAAAAGAAGATGAACGGAGTGGCCGGTGACGACGGCCCCGGAAAGAACGAGAATGAGGAGAAACCGTCACTGTTTAAACAAGTGATGAGAGAGCAGGCCATAGAGGAAGAAAGGCCTCAGTCGGCCAACTTTACGCTGCGCAAGATTCTCGGAGGCGACTTCCTGTCTACCGAGATGCTGAAAAAACAGATTTGGGTGATAGTGCTCATAGCAGCGTTCACGCTGGTATATGTATCCAACAGATACAGCTGCCAGAAAGACATGCTCGAGATAAACGAGCTGAACGAGCAACTTAAAGATGCAAAATTCAAGGCACTGGCAAGCTCGAGCGAGCTGACCGAGATGTGCCGCGAGAGCAATGTGCTGGAGATGCTGAAGAACAACAAAGACAGCATTCTGCACATAGCCAATCAACCACCTTACATAATAAACGTACCCGAAAATGAGCAATAAGTTCGACAGAAAAAAGATAATTCCGAGATATAAGATCATAGCCTACGTGATGGTTGTGATCGGAATAATAATCATAGGCAAGGCCATGTGCATTGCCACCGTGGAGCGCGACTATTGGCTGAAAGTGGCTTCACGACTGAAGAAAGACAGCGTTGACATGAAGCCCGTAAGAGGCAACATCCTCAGCTGCGACGGCCGCCTCATGGCAAGCTCGCTGCCCGAATACCGTCTGTTTATGGACTTTAAGGCCGGCGGCGAAGAAAAAGACTCGCTGTGGCAGGTGAAACTCGACAGCATCTGCATGGGCCTGCACGAGATATTCCCCGAGAAATCGGCAGCCAAGTTTAAGGAAGACCTCGAGAAGGGACGCAAGAAGAAGAGCCAGCACTGGCCTATATGGAAATACCGCGTAAGCTACGACGTATATTCCGAGGTTAAGAAACTACCGGTGTTCAACCTCTCTAAATATAAGAGCGGATTCCATGTAGAGACATACAACGCACGTCAGCGTCCGTTCGGCTCGCTGGCACAGAGAACAGTTGGCGACATGTATGGCGACAAGGACTCGGCACGTTGCGGACTTGAGCTATATTACGACACCATTCTGCGCGGAAAGATGGGAAAAATAAGCCGCAGGAAGGTGATGAACAAGTATCTTAGCATCACCACGCGCGAGCCTGTCAACGGTGCCGACATCGTAACCACAATAGACGTGGGCATGCAAGACCTTGCCGAGCGCGCGCTTATCGACGAGCTGAAAGAGATCAACGGCAACGTGGGCGTGGCCATTGTCATGGAGGTTAAGACGGGCGACGTGAAGGCCATCGTGAACATGACGAAATGTGCCGACGGCGAATACCGCGAGATAAAGAACAGCGCCGTGTCAGACCTGCTCGAGCCTGGCTCGGTGTTCAAGACGGCATCAATAATGGTTGCGCTCGACGACGGAGTGGTTGACACTACATACAAGGTGGACACAGGCAATGGTATATGGGACATGTACGGAGCAAAGATGCGCGACCACAACTGGCACCGCGGAGGCTATCAGATGCTGACGCTGCCGCAGACACTCGAATACAGTTCTAACATCGGCGTAAGCCGGATAATAGACAAGTTCTATCATGACAAACCGGAGAAGTTTGTTGAAGGCATCGACCGCCTCGGCCTGCGCACCGACCTGCATCTTCCGATCGTCGGATACGCAGCACCGAAAATCCGCATGCCGAAGAAGAACGGCAAGGGCCAGTATGTCAACTGGAGCAAGACGGCGCTGCCGTGGATGAGCATCGGCTACGAAACTCAGGTGCCGCCGATATCTACACTCACATTCTATAACGCCATAGCCAACAACGGCACAATGATGCGCCCGCGCTTCGTAAAACAGATTGTAAAAGACGGCGAGGTGATAGCCGAGTTTCCGCCAGAAGTGATAAAGGCGCGCATCTGCAAGGAGAAGACGCTGCGCGAGATACAGACCATACTTGAGCACGTGGTAAGCCAGGGCCTCGGCAAGCGTGCCGGTTCTACATCGTTCAAGGTGGCAGGCAAGACAGGTACGGCACAGATATCTAAAGGCGCCGGAGGCTACAAGTCGGGCAAGGTAAACTATCTGCTCAGCTTTGCCGGCTACTTCCCTGCCGACGATCCGCGCTACAGCTGCATCGTATGCATACAGAAATCAGGACTCCCCGCATCGGGCGGCGGCATGAGCGGTCTGGTGTTCCACAACATAGCCGAAGGCATCATGGCACAGAGCCTTAAGCTGAGCGTTGAAGACGCACGCGACTCGCTCTCTATACTCATGCCCGACGTAAAGAGCGGCAACATCCTTGCTGCCGACTATGTGCTCAGCCATCTCGGCATCAGCACCAACAAGAACTGGAGCGGAAGCTATGCCAACGGCAATCCTATATGGGGCAGCGCTAAGAGAGAGGCATCATCGGTGATGCTCACTAGAGGTCCTCACTATGAAGCCAAGATAGTGCCCGACGTAATAGGCATGGGTGCACGCGACGCCGTGTATATCCTCGAGAGCCGAGGCGTAAAAGTAAGACTCAGCGGCCGCGGAAAGGTAACGCAGCAGAGTCTGCCTGCAGGACATATAATAAAGAAAGGTGAGGTATGCTCACTAAAACTCGAAATATAAAAACAATAAAGATATGACACTAAGTGAACTGATAAAGAGCATTGACACGGTTAACATAACCGGAAGCACAGACATAGAAATAAAAGGCGTGGACATCGACTCGCGCCGCGTAGCCGAAGGCCATCTGTTCGTAGCCATGAAGGGCACACAGGTAGACGGCCATACATTCATCGGCAAAGCCGTGGCTCAGGGAGCAGCCGCAATACTCTGCGAGGACATGCCGGCAGAGGTTGCCGAAGGCGTAACCTACGTTCAGGTAAGTTCTACTGAAGACGCCGTCGGAAAGGTTGCCACACAATTCTACGGCGACCCGTCGAGAAAGCTCAAGCTGGTGGGCGTTACCGGCACCAACGGCAAGACAACCATTGCCACCCTGCTCTACAACATGTTCCGCAAGCTTGGCTACAAGTGCGGACTGCTGTCTACGGTGTGCAACTATATCGAGGAAGAGAAGATTCCTGCCGACCACACCACCCCCGACCCTATCGAGCTCAACGCGCTGCTCAGCCGTATGGTTGATGCAGGATGCGAGTATGCCTTCATGGAGTGCAGCTCTCACGCAATAGCACAGAAGCGCATAGGCGGACTCAACTTCACAGGCGGTATATTCACCAACCTTACACGCGACCATCTCGACTATCACAAGACTTTCGAGAACTACCGCGACGCTAAGAAGGCCTTCTTCGACGGTCTGCCAAAGACAGCTTTCGCCATAACCAACGCCGACGACAAGAACGGCATGGTGATGGTGCAGAACACCAAGGCTAAGGTTAAGACATATTCTGTCAGAAGCATGGCCGACTTTAAGGCTAAGATACTTGAATGTCACTTCGGCGGAATGTATCTCGAGATTGACGGACGCGAGGTTGGAGTGCAGTTTATCGGCAAGTTCAACGTCAGCAACCTGCTCGCCGTTTACGGTGCAGCCGTAATGCTCGGACAGAGTCCGGAGAACATACTCATAGCCATGAGCACGCTGAAGAGCGTCAGCGGCCGTCTCGATCCGGTTCACTCACCTCTGGGATATACAGCAATAGTAGACTATGCCCACACACCCGACGCCCTTGAGAATGTATTAAAGGCAATACACGAGGTGCTCAACGGCAAGGGACACGTGATAACCGTGTGCGGAGCCGGCGGCAACCGCGACAAGGGCAAGCGCCCGATTATGGCTCAGGAGGCCGTAAAGCAGAGCGACAAGGTTATCATAACAAGCGACAATCCGCGCTTTGAGGACCCGCAGGACATCATCAACGACATGCTGGCCGGACTTACTCCGCAGCAGATGACCAAGGTGGTGAGCATCGTAGACCGCAAGGAGGCCATACGCACAGCCTGCATGCTGGCGCAGAAGGGCGACGTGATACTCGTTGCCGGCAAGGGACATGAGGACTATCAGGAGATTAAAGGTGTGAAACATCACTTCGACGACAAGGAGATAATCCGAGACATATTTGAAAATCAGAAAGCATAACCCCCAAACTTAAAGATAATGTTATACTATTTATTCCGTTTCCTTGAGCAGTTTGGCATTCCGGGAGCTCACGTGTGGGGCTACATCTCGTTCCGCGCGCTGCTGGCGCTCATCCTTGCGCTGGTAATATCAGCATGGTTCGGCGAAAAGTTTATCAAGTATCTGAAGAGCAAGCAGATAACCGAAACCCAGCGCGACGCCAAGATAGACCCCTTCGGCGTAAAGAAGATAGGCGTGCCGTCTATGGGCGGCATCATCATCATCGTGGCCATCCTCGTGCCCGTGCTGCTGCTAGGCCGCATGCGCAACATCTACATCATCCTGATGATAATAACCACGCTGTGGCTCGGATTCCTCGGCGGTCTTGACGACTACATCAAGATATTCCGCCACAACAAGGAAGGACTGCCCGGACGCTTCAAGATTATCGGACAGATAAGCATCGGCCTCATCGTGGGACTGGTGCTGTGGTTCAGTCCTGACGCCAAGATAAACGAGAACCTGGCCATCGAGAAGCAGGATGGCAAGGAAGTCGTAGTGAAGCACAGGCCCGAGGCCACCAAGTCGCTGAAGACAACAATACCCTTCGTCAAAGGGCATAACCTCGACTACGCCAACATCATGAGTTTCTGCGGCAAGTACAAGACTGCTGCTGGATGGATACTGTTCGTGGTGATGACCATATTCGTTGTAACAGCCGTGTCAAACGGTGCCAACCTCAACGACGGAATGGACGGCATGTGTGCCGGCAACTCGGCCATAATAGGCGTGGTGCTGGGCATATTTGCCTATGTGAGCAGTCACATCGAATATGCCGCTTACCTCAACATCATGTACATCCCGGGCTCACAGGAGCTTGTGGTGTTCCTATGTGCCTTCATCGGTGCGCTTATCGGTTTCCTGTGGTACAACGCCTATCCGGCGCAGATATTCATGGGCGACACCGGTTCGCTGACCATCGGCGGTATCATTGCCGTGTGTGCCATCATCATACACAAGGAGCTGATGCTGCCTATACTCTGTGGAATTTTCTTCGTCGAAAGCCTCAGCGTGATAATGCAGGTGTGGTATGCCAAGATGGGCACCCGCAAGGGCGTAAAGCAGCGCATGTTCAAGCGCGCGCCGCTGCACGACACCTTCCGCACGCAGCAGGAGCAGCTCGACCCGGAGATTAAGTATCTATTCAAAAAGCCCAAAGGAGCGGTGCACGAATCGAAGATAACCATACGCTTCTGGATTGTCACCATCATCCTTGCGGCACTCACAATCATTACACTGAAAATAAGATAAACAGACGAGTATGAAAAGAATCGTTATATTAGGAGCCGGTGAGAGCGGTGCCGGAGCCGCCGTACTGGCAAAGAAGGAAGGCTTCGACGTCTTCGTTTCTGACATGTCGTCCATCAAGGACAAATACAAGGACATGCTCAACAGCCACGGCATAGAATGGGAAGAGGGACACCACACGGAGGAACTCATCCTGAACGCCGACGAGATTATCAAGAGTCCGGGCATCCCTTCAGACGCCCCGATGATAAAGAAATGCGTGGCAAAGGGCATCCACCTCATCAGCGAGATTGAGTTTGCAGGCCGCTACACCGACTCAAAGATGATCTGCATAACGGGAAGCAACGGCAAGACAACCACTACATCACTGATATACCACATCTTCAAGAGCGCAGGCTACGACGTGGGCCTGGCCGGAAACATAGGCAACAGTCTCGCACTGCAGGTGGCCGAGACGCCGCACGACTATTATGTCATCGAGCTCAGTTCATTCCAGCTCGACAACATGTACGACTTCCGCGCCAACATAGCCATCCTGCTGAACATCACGCCCGACCATCTCGACCGCTACGACAACTGCATGCAGAACTATGTAGACGCCAAGATGCGCATCTTGCAGAACCAGACAGACGAAGACTCGTTCATCTACTGGAACGACGACCCGATAATAAGCCGCGAGCTCGAGAAATATGACATCAAGGCCATACGCTATCCGTTCTCGGAACTGAAGGAGAAAGGCTCTATAGGATACATCGAGGAAGGCATGTACAAGATAGAGAAACCCACACCCTTCAACATGGAGCAGGAGGCCCTGAGCCTTACAGGCAAGCACAACATATACAACTCGCTGGCTGCGGGCATTGCCTCTAACGTGGCTGGAATAAAGAAAGAATTTATACGCAAGAGCCTCAGCGACTTCCCCGGCGTTGAGCATCGCCTCGAAAAGGTAACTACAGTGGCAGGCGTGCTTTATGTCAACGACTCTAAGGCCACCAATGTGGACGCATGCTGGTATGCGCTCGAAAGCATGAAGACTCCCGTAATACTTATTCTCGGCGGAAAAGACAAGGGCAACGACTATAACGCAATAAAAGACCTTGTGAAAGAAAAGTGTGCCGGACTGGTTTATCTCGGCGCCGACAACACCAAACTTCACAACTTCTTCGACGGCATGGGCATACCCGTACGCGACACCCACTCCATGCGCGACTGTGTAAACGCATGCTATGAGATGGCAAAGCCCGGACAGACAGTGCTGCTTAGCCCCTGCTGCGCCAGCTTCGACCTCTTTAAGAACATGGAAGACCGCGGCGAACAGTTCAAGACACTCGTAAGAGCTCTCTGACACATCGCCGCTACATCAAGGCCGTCCGTCACAGCACCGCCTCACGCCAAGCAATGACGGACAGCCTCTTCATCAACAATAGCAAACAATAATATCAACAGACAAACATGGAAGAAAAAGCCGCAACCGGCAAATTTAAGGGTGACAGAGTGATATGGACAGTGTTCTTCTTCCTCTGCATCATCAGCATCATCGAAGTGTTCAGCGCATCGAGCAACCTCTCTTTCAAGAGCGGCAACTATCTCGGACCCGTACTGAAGCACGTTATGCTGCTCGTCGTCGGCGTCATGGCCATGATAGCCACCATGAACGTAAAGTGCAAATACTTCAAGATGGTTACGCCTGGGGCCCTGATTATCTCGTTCATCGGCCTTATAGCCGTATTGTGCTTCGGCGAGAGCACCAACGGCTCGCAGCGCTGGCTGTCGGTTATGGGCATACAGTTTCAGCCCTCCGAGCTTGCCAAAGGCGCCATAATACTTGCAACGGCACAGATACTCAGCGCCATGCAGACCCCCACCGGGGCCGACAAGCGTGCCTTTAAATACATATGCATCGTATGCGCCTTCATCGTTCCTCTCATCATGGTAGAAAACCTCTCAACGGCCGTGCTGCTCTGCACGGTGGTGTTCCTGCTCATGTTCATCGGCAAGGTGCCAAAGGCTCAGCTGGGCAGACTGCTGGGCATAGTGATGCTCTGTCTGATCTTCATCGTGTCTATGGTAATGATACTCGGACACGATAAGGAAAAAGAAAATGCCGACGGACAGAAGATGGCCATGACCGAACAGGTGGAGAAAAAAGACGAAACTGTGGTAGAAAAAGTTTTCCACCGTTTCGACACATGGAAGGCACGTATAGACAAGTTCCTCGACAACAAGGAGATAGCTCCTGAAGACGTAGACCTTGACAAGGACGGCCAGACAGCACACGCCAACATAGCCATTGCCTCATCAAACGTAGTAGGCAAAGGCCCGGGCAACTCCGTAGAGCGCGACTTCCTGTCGCAGGCATTCTCTGACTTCATCTACGCCATCATCATCGAAGAGATGGGCATAGCCGGCGCAGCCTTCGTATGCCTGCTGTACATCATACTGCTCTTCCGCACGGCAACCATAGCCAACCGCTGTGTCAACACGTTTCCGGCACTTCTTATCATGGGCTTTGCTCTGCTGCTCGTCATCCAGGCCATGTTCAACATGGCTGTAGCCGTCGGCCTTGTTCCCGTCACAGGACAGCCGCTTCCGCTGATAAGCAAGGGAGGAACGTCAACCATAGTAAACTGTGTCTACATAGGAATCATCTTGAGCGTAAGCTATTCGGCCAAGAAGAAAGACGAGGACGGCGACATGGACGAGACTAAAGCTGACAAGATAAAGCCAGCTGCAACGGACAAGAAAATAACTTCAACAACATCAGCATCAGCCGTGCCCCTCGCCAAGATAGGATAAGCCTGCCGCTAGGGCCTGACAGAAAAAGCAAATGACTAAATCCGAATGTCTTTTCAATGTGTTAAAAGGACATTCGGATTTAATATTTTATAGTTACGCAAACTATATATAATCCTCCCAGTATAGCATTAAATCAAATATATTTATTATCTCTATTATGTATTCATTCTTTCAGGCACCTTTTTGTTTTTTACTGGTATATTTTCATCAGTTTTTACTTGAATAGCACACTACACTTACAATGAATCAAACTGAACCCAACTCAATATAAAACAAAATATAGACTGAATTTTAATGTCAGAATGAGGCTTAAAACATTATATCATATAAGAACCCAGTAAGCCAATAATATAGTCAATCCGAAAAATACAGACCTATAAGGGAAACAAAGCATCAAACATTAAATCTTTATCAAAATTTGGTAAAATAAACAAAAAGCCGTACCTTTACACTCTGTAATTCTTAATATAATTTACAAGCCTTGGCAACCAAAGACAAATCAGCAAGTCTTACGATGCTTTCATAACTCGATATTAACCATAAAATCATGCTATTCCAAAAAAGAAACCACATAATCATGCAATGCTTCATTATGCTTATGGCAATAATACCATACAGTAGTATTCTATACGCACAAAAAAGTATTGATAAAAAAATCGATCAAACTATAAAATCAGGAGAGGAGGCATACAATTCTGGCGATGCAGCAAAAGCCATAAAACTCTTCATGAAAGCTAAAGAACTGTCAACAAAGGCAAATAGTCCACAAGACATATGCCTCTCAACATACAACATCGGTGTCTGCTATTTTGTGATCTCAGAAAATGGAGAAGCATTGAAAAACTTTTACGAAGCTTACAGTATATGCAAAAAAAACAAATTAGACTGGCACAAAGAAGCAAACATCCTCAATGGCATTGCAGGCGTATATTTTGAAGAAAGAAATTATAAAAAGGCAAGAGAAATAGCATATAAATGCTACACTACGGCTACAAGCAATAAAGACTCTTCCCTGTCATATACCTGCGCTTTGGACATGGCACTTATAGCCAACAAGGAGAAAAAATTCAATGAGGCAATAAAATATATAAAAGAAGCACAGACGTATGAGAAAAGAAACTACAAAAAAAGATCAAGGTCATTAGCTGTGGAGGCAGAAACTATGTTCTTGCAGAAAAAATATGATAACGTTATCAACATTGCCGAAGAGCTGCTCAACGATAAATATGCAGACAAAGATAATAAAAGCATTGTTCTTATATACCTTATAAACATATACACCGAACGGAAAGAATACTTAAAAGCATACAACTGCATTAAACAGGCTGAAGACCAGACTGGACTAAAGAACAAGCCATATTTATTTGAGTCTGTTGCAAAATTATATAAAGCAACTGGCAACTACAGGCATGCATTAAACTACATGGACTCAGTAATAGTCTATAACGACTCCATAACAACTGTGACTAACCGTCAGCTTACAGAAAACAGCAAGATTAAAATTGAGATAATGAAATTTAAGGCAGACATGGACAAACAACTTGCCCGCATGCAACAACGCCATTATACATTAATACTTGTGATGTGCATACTTGTACTGCTTATAACAATAGCCGTAATAATGATGCGCAACCAACGCATAAAAAGCAGAAATCAACATAAAATGATGGAACTACAGCTGGAAAAAGAGCAACATGAAAAGAGACTGGCTGAGGAACAGGCAAAATCGGTAGAAATGGAAGCACACTATCGTCAGGAGATAATGAAACATTCTTTGGAACAAAAACAAAAGGAACTGTCTATAACCAATATGTTCATATCATCACGCAATGAGCTCATAGGAGATCTTCTCAAACATCTCACCGACATAAAGGAGGTGCAAGGCATAACCGGCGTTCAGACACTAGTGCAACACCTTAAACAGCTGCTCAAGACAAGCAACGAGCGGGATAACTTTATCATAAACTTTGAATCTGCAAATCCAGACTTTATACGGACACTCAAGGAGATGCATCCAGACCTGTCATCATCAGACATACGCTTTCTGTCATACATACGCATGAACATGTCTACAAAAGACATAGCGTCACTGACAAACATCAATCCGGAATCATGCAAACGCAGAAAGATAAGAATAAGCAAAAAACTTGGAATTGAGAGTTCTGCAGAATTATATAACTATATCATCAAAATGTAAAATTTCATAGCAAGAAATATGTTCAGTGACAATATCTTATGACATGATTTATCGTCAGGACATGCCTGCACATACAAGGTCTAAAAAAACAGTAACATTTTAGACATATTTCAACTACATTCTAAATATTTCTATGCCATAGCAGAGTCAATTATTAAGATAAACATCAATTTTAGTTCCAGACTGTTAATGGCCCGTTTACGTGTCGTAAACGGGCCACTTTTGCATGAAAAGTGGCCTATTTATTATACGCAAACAATAAGGATATTTTATAAAACATAATATTAATAAGTAATTAATCCACATTACAGCCATTTCAACCTTTTCATTCATGCCGTTGTTCGCTTAACGACACTCTGCAAAAGTCATTTCTCAAGTTTCTTTGCTGCCATGACCTTATGGTCTTGCAAGAAACGGACAAAGAACCAGCACATACAAAATAAAAAGATATATCAGTATTCTTATTATCTACATAATTTATAAGAGAAAGACATCACAAATTACTCACAAAAAAGGGTATGAAACAAACTTATGAACTTACAATAATGCTACAAAACAAAACAATGATATCACAGTGATTTAATAACAAAAACTTCACCAGCAAAGACCTTAAACTATAAAAAAAGAACAGAATTAGGCCTAAATATCATAAAATGCAACGTTTTAACATATTTGTCACCCTTTTGTCACCTTCACAAAAAGCCCTATCTAATATATGAATTTGTATTTTTGCAATATGATGCATCACGAATATTAACCCATAAAATGGTAATGCTTATGAATGTGAAACTAATACAATTAATGTTGCTTAGTTCGCTGACGGCAAGCCCGACAATGGCGCAGTCGCTTAACAAGACTATGCAAAAACAAGTAGCACCAACCTCAGAAAAGGTGCAAGTAAGTAAGGCAAAAAGGGGAAGCACAACATTCAAGCTAAATCCTTCAAACAAATTCAACGTGGCACCAAAGGATGTCTACAACCATCTAAAAAATGCCAGAAATATCACTACATCTATTAATAAAGCGCGAGCAAAAGAGAACAAGACAGAACGTATTGCAGCTCAGGCCAACGTGGCAGACAGTCTTATTCTCTATGGCCTTAATTATTCAGACGGAACTTGGCAAACGTTATCTCCATTAGCAAGCAAAGTATACTCTTTTCAGGCAGCACCTGTCATAAACTATACAGACGAATCTTCTATAGAGATACCAAGACCTATGGCAGCATTTTATGCCAAGGGCAAATTCTATGCTCTGAACAGCGCCATGGATGAAGATGGACTGACCAATACATCTATTACTACATACGATGCAGAGACATGGCAAGAATTAGGCACAAAAATGTTGGCAGAAAAAGATCCTACCATGGAGATGTATCTAAGACAGATTGGTGTCTATGATCCTACAACGGATAAAGCATACACCATGTCGTGGGGCGACGGCAAACCGCTCATCTCCATCGACCTGAATACCATGGAGACAAAGAACATAGGACAAGTCAACCTGTTTATCCAAACTCTTTTTGTCGACAATGCAGGACAGCTGTACGGAATAGCGTTCAACGACAAGAAACTGTATAAAATCAATAAGGAGAACGGTACACCAACAGAAGTCGGCGAACTGGATGTTCCACATGCACTGACAGCCGACCAGATGTCTGCCGTGTGTGACCCTGCAACAGGAAAAGTCTATTGGGTCGGAGTAAACAACAACAGCAAAGAGTCTGCACTTTACACTATTGACCTAAATACGGCACACACTACAAAAATCGCAGACATGCCTGGAGACGAGCATTTCCTAGGACTATACATACCGTATAGTGAAGCCAAAGCACCTGGCGCTCCAACAAAGATAAGCTATTCAGACGGGAAACTGTACTTCACAGCACCTACAAAGACATACACATCAGACGAGACACTGTCAGGAGAACTGACCGCCAAGATATCTGTTGACGGAAGCGATGCGACAGAAACCAAAGTGAATGCCGGAGGCAATGCAGCTATCGACCTGAATCTTTCCGAAGGGAAACATACCGTAAGTATCATATTGTCAAATGCTGCCGGCGACTCACCCGAACGCCGCCTACAGACATTTGTAGGACAGGATGTGCCAAGCGCTGTAACAAACCTTTCGCTTTCAATAGATGACGGAAAGACAGTGGTTCTGACCTGGAACGCACCGACAACATCTGTAAACGGCGGTCCAGTAGACGACAACTCTATAAACTACAAAGTTGTACGCTACCCTGACGAGACTGTTGTTGCCGAAGGCCTGAAAGAAACAACGTTCAGCGAAAGCGTACCTGAAGCGCATGCCCGTTACTACTACACAGTAACAGCCTGCTCAGACGACCGTGAAGGAGAGACAGCCACATCTAACAAGGTGACAGCCGGTTCAACATGGTTCATACCATACATAGAAACATTTGACACACAGGCTGACTTCGACTCATTCAAGGTCATCGATGCCAACAACGACACACATACATGGTCGTTCATGTTCCCCTCTGGCGTAGAAAGCGGATATGCCTACTTAACAGGTAATGGAACTGCAGACGTTGACACAGGCATATATGAAGGCAACGGAAATGACGACTACCTTATTTCTCCTTCTATCAGTCTGAAGAAGAACACAGATTACAGACTCACTTTCGAAACATATGACCAATGGCTGACAATGGAGCATATGACAATACTTTTGGGCAACAAGCAGGAAGTGACAGGAGATGAAAAAGAAATAGCATCGCTCGACATCATGTACGACAAGAATAAATACGAGATAATGTTCAACGTACCTGAAGACGGACTCTACAACCTGCTGTTCCACGGTGACTCTCCCGCACAAAGCGTAAACATCTGCATGGACAACATTTCGCTCGACATTTACTCTACATTCGAAGGTCCAGACTGCGTTACAGATGTAAAAGTTACCGCAGGAGAAAAGGGTGCACTGAACAACACTCTGACATTCGCAGCTCCTACAAAGACATACAAAGGCGAAACACTCAGCGACATAGCCTATATCAACGTATACCGCAACGGCAGCAGCAAGCCGGCACACGTGTTTGAAGCACCTAAGGCAGGCGAGACTCTCACCTGGACAGACACTGATGTTGAGCAAGGCAACGTAACATACCGCATCGTTCCGTTCAACACATCAGGCCAGGGCAAAGAGGCTGTCATAACCAACTGGGTAGGACTCGACATGCCTGCTAATGTAGCCAACCTTAAAGTCAAGATGAACGAGAACAACAAGGCCGTTCTGACATGGGACAAGGTTACAGAAGAAGGACTCCACGGAGGCTACGTAAATCCTGACGACGTGCAATATGTATTATGCCGCTATAATGAATACAACTGGACAAACCCATGGGAACCTGTTACAGACTATACATCTGACCTGACAGTTACAGACGAGACATTCTCACCGCTGTATGGTGCACAGCAGCAGTATGTTGACTACCTGCTCGTTGCAGTAAACAGCGCCGGAACATCTGAAGGCACAGGAGTCGGCATCGTGCTCGGTGAACCTTACGAACGTCCTTACGATGAATCGTTTGCATACGGATTTGCAAGCAAGGATCCATGGACACTCTATGCAACATCATATAATTATGCATGGAATATGAGCACTGGCTCAGGCATCGCAGTTAAACCTTACGACGGAGACGAAGGTATGCTTCAGTTCTCATACGTCGCAGAAGATTCTAACGACCAGGTGATTACAGGTCCGCGTATTTCTCTTAATGGTTCAGAAAGCCCCGAACTGTCATTCTTTATGTATCACGGATTTGAGGCTGAGCCTGAAGACCTTACACTCAAGGTATATACAAACTATGATGACGAGGGTTGGGAGAACTCTGCAAACGTGGCTTATAACAATGGCGCAACAGGATGGGTACGCTACTCTGTTCCTCTTCGCACTGACGCCGACAACATCCAGATTGCTTTCGGTGCTTATGCAGCTGACGCGAGTGCCTCTATCTATGTAGACGCCATCAGCATTGACGAAAGCACAGAAAACGACCTTGCATTAACGTCGATATCAATAGACGAAAAGAGGATTGAGGCTGGAGAAAGCACAGCTGTCAATGTGGGTGTAGCAAACTACGGCACAAACAAGGCAGAAGGATACAAAGTTGTATTGCTGCGTGACAACGAAGTTATAGATACAAAACAAGGCGAAACTATAACTCAGAACGCCATGGCACAAGTGGCATTCGAAATAAATACCACAAAGGCCGAGGCTACAAAGACATACATATACCGTGCAGCCATTGAATACGAACCTGACACATACACAGACAATGATTCTACATCTACAGTACGCCTGTATGTTCACGGCTCTAACCTGCCGGTAGCAGAGAATCTTACAGGTTCTACAAGCGGAAACAGCGTAACCCTTAACTGGGAGAAACCTGCAAAATCAGAAATTGCAGACAAAGTAACTGACGACTTTGAAGGATACGAGTCATTCATCATTGAAGGAATAGGTGACTGGAAGACATACGACGGCGACGGAACACCTACTGTATACTTCGGAGGTCCGACCATATCACACGCATTCGAGGCTAAGGCATGGCAGGTATGGGCTCCTGTTGAGGCAGGATTCTCACTCGACAAGTTTGAGGTTCTTACTCCTCACTCTGGCGACAAGTATCTCACATGCTGGGCTGCATCAGACGGAGTTTCGACAACATTGCCAAACGACGACTGGTTGATTTCTTCAGACGTCATAGGCGGAACAGACGTGTCGTTCTACTATAAGATGCCTAACGAAGGTTCTGATCCTCAGGTATTCGAGATGATGTACTCAACAACAGACCAGGAGCCTGAAAACTTCATAGCATTCGACCGCGACTCTATCGTTTCAGGAACAGACTGGGTATTGTTCGAATACACATTACCGGCAGATGCAAAATACTTCGCCATCCGCAGCTGCAGCAAGGGTTCTTACACCGTTGCACTGCTTGACGACATCACATACACCCCGCTCTACGGTTCTACATCAGAAATAACTCTCACGGGATATAATGTATACCGCGACAACAAGCTGATAGCAAGCAATGTTACAGGACAGACTTACACCGACAGCAATCCTGGCGAAGGCACTCATGTCTACAATGTTACAGCCGTATGGAAAGAAGGTGAGTCTAACTATTCTAACAGCTATGAGAGCAGCATTGGCAGCGGCATCGATGCTTCAACTGCCGAACAGGGCATAAAGGTATACGCTATCGACAATGCCATCGTCATCAATGGAGCTAAAGGCAACACTGTAAACATATATACACTTGCCGGACTCCAGACGTTCAGCTGCAAGGCTGAGGACAGCACTACCGTCAGCATACAGCAGGGCATTTACCTTGTTAAGGTCGGCAACAAGACATTCAAGATTGTCGTAAAATAACATAGCCATTATCATCAAGGACAACTTCCGTTTCATACGGAGGCTGTCCTTGTTTTGTTGAATCTTAAAAAGATGTCTATGATCAGAAACATTATTACTTCGTTATTAGCCATGCTGGCTGTCTGCAGCACATATGGTCAGGTGGTTATGCGCTATGGCCCGGAGATTGACAACGGATGGGGTGATGCCTCAGCCGTGGTAACGCCTTACGTAACGTTTCCGGCCACATTTGTAAGCCCATACAAAGGCAACAGTATAACCAAAATACGCATAGGCGTGTGCTCTGAAGGTACAAACGTATATCTCTATATCAAGCAGAAGCCACAAGAAAATACATACATATACAGGCAAAAGCTCGACAACCTGAAGGCCGGTTGGAATGAAATTACACTTGACACTCCGTTTGCAATCAACGGAACAGACGACATTGCCATCGGATATAAAGCATCTTTTGCCAAATCAGAAGGTGTGGGATACAGCTCAGAAAAGCATACTGATGCCGATGTTGTTTATTATAACAGCAAGAACAAATGGACGACAACCGGCGGATCTATATGCATACAGGCAGTTGTTGAAGGCGAAGGCATGCCGCAAAACGAAATGCTCATTGGAAAGATGAGCGACCAGACAGCCTCCTACGGCGCCTCAACCGCTACATTCAGCGTGGCGGTGCGCAACGTTGGAGCTAATGACATCAACTCATACACAGCAATATGCAGCTATGACGGAGAACCTGAAACCATCACCGTAAACAAAAGTTTGTCAACAAACGAAAGTGACACTATATCGTTCGAGGTTCCGGCAAATATTCCGGGTACACACGACATCCGTATCACCATTGACAAAGTGAACGGACAGGCGGATGCCTATTCTGCAAACAATACAGCCACTGCGATACTTACGGTACGCGACAAGGCATTCATGAAGCGTGTGGTATGCGAGGAATATACAGGTACATGGTGCGGATGGTGTCCTAGAGGTCTGGTTGGCCTGGAAATGATGAAGGAAAAATATCCCGAGCAATTCATAGCAGTCAGCGTACACGGAGGAGACCCATTAGAGATTGACGAGAAGCAAGAATACAGCTACAAGCCATTCATCAGTTCTTGTACAGGTGCGCCATCATGCAGTCTAAACCGCAAATTGTCTGGCGACCCTTATTATGACATACAGAATCTTTTCAACATGGAGACTTCGTCAGACAGCCAGATAGCCTATAGCCTAACTGGCGAATGGAATGAGGACAGCACAGCCATAACCCTACAATCTGTTTACTATTCTGCCATTGACATCAAATCACCGCAGTACAATATCGCCTACACAATAACAGAAGACTCCGTCACCGGATATCCGCAGACCAACTATTATGCTGACGGCAAAAACGGCGAGATGGCCGGATGGGAGAACAAGGAGGCAATAACCACGGACGTATGCTTCAACGACCTGGCACGTGCCATTTACAGCTGTTATTCAGGCGACCCATGCAATTCTGAAGACATGGAGGCCGGTAAAGAATATGAAACAACAAGCACAATACCCGTACCCCCCACAGTAAAAAACAAGAAGAACATACATGTCATAGGCCAGATTATTGACAGAGCCTCAGGTTACATACAAAACGCCATGAGCATCGTTCCTATTGCTTCTGATGATACTGACGGCATATCATCTGTCACGACCGATGCAAACTACGACATCGGCATTTCACGCATCGGCAACACCATAGAGATTATTGCCGGCAATGCTGAAAACAAGGACATGAAGGTATGTATATATAATACATCCGGCATGTGTCTCATGTCAAAAGCACTAGTCAATGGCTCTGCACGCATAAGTTTGTCAGGCAAAGGACTATGCATAATAAAGGTATACAACGACAGACAGGCAATTTACACAACAAAATTAATATATTGAATATGAAAATACCAAATATTTTTATAGCCATCGCATCATTTCTGTTTGCCGTGGCAACAGCAAACGCCGTACCAGCCTATCCCGGACTGCTGAAAATAACACAACCGGACGGAAGCGTGCTTACATACCGCATTGTCGGCGACGAACGTTTCCATGCATTCACAACAACAGACGGCCACATGATAAAGGCTGATGCCAATGGCGCAATGCGGTATGTAGAGTCAATATCTGAAGACGGCACACCCGTTATGGGCATGATAGCCCATAACCCAGACATGCGACAGGCTGCAGAGGTAGAGCGGCTGAAAGCCATAGGCACTGCAGACTTCAACAAAGCTTACGATGAGAACGTAATGCGCAAAGCGCCCATGCAGAGACTGCCAGGACCGACATTCCCGACAACCGGCAATCTTAAAGGAGTGATTCTGCTTGTTGAATTTGCCGACAACTCTATGCAGGAGGGACATGACAGCAAACTGTTCCATTCTGTAATGAACGAGGAAGGCTTCAGCCTCAACGGGGCTACAGGAAGCGCACGCGACTACTTCATATCGCAGTCAATGGGCAAGTTTACTCCTGATTTCGACGTTTTTGGACCAATCAAGCTGAAGAAAAGCATGATGTACTATGGTGCCAACGACAGCTACGGACAGGATTCCAAAGCCGGACTGATGGTAAAAGAAGCCTGTGAATATGCCAGCGACGAACTTGGAGTTGACTTCACAAAATACGACTATAATGACGACGGTATTGTAGACTTTGTCTACATTATTTATGCCGGATATGCAGAAAGCTACGGAGCATCGAGCAATACGATATGGCCACATGCCTCAAACCTTGTATCACTAGGCATAAGCTGTAATGTCAACGGCAAGCAAGTTCAACGTTATGCATGCTCAAGCGAGCTTAAATATGTATCGGGAACACAGCTTGAAGGCATCGGCACATTCTGCCACGAATTCAGCCACGTACTCGGTCTTCCTGACGCATATAACACACGAAACCAGCAGATGGTACAGCTCGGCGTATGGGATGTCATGGACACCGGCAACTATAACAATGAGTCACACACTCCCCCTGCCTATTCGGCTTTTGAACGTTTCACCGTAGGATGGCTCGACTTCGTTGAACTCGACACTCCTGCAGACCTTGTAACATTGGACGAACTTACCCAAAACAACGTGGCATACAAAATTAGCACAGCCGACGAAAACGAATTCTTCACATTAGAGAACAGACAGCAAAAAGGCTGGGATGCTTACCTTCCTGGACGCGGACTTATGATTTTCCATGTTGCATACGACCAGTCTGCATGGGACGGCAACTATGTCAACAGCGGAACTATACAGCGATATGACCTTGTTGAAGCGGACGGAACACAGGGCATCACAACGGAAAGCGACCTCTACCCCATTGCCACAAATAACATGTTTACAGACTACTCATCACCAAGTTCGCTGTCATGGGATGGAACGCCAACTGAAAAAGGAGTAACTAACATAACCGACAATAATGGCGTGATTTCATTCTCGTTCATGAAAGACCGTCTGAAACGCCCTGTTGCAGAAGAAGCCTCTGATATAACATCATCGTCCTTCGTGGCTAACTGGCAGGAAGTTGAAGAAGCTGAAAGCTACAGGCTCAACCTGCGCGAGATACTGCCAGACTCCATCAATCCTGTCATCACCGATGAAGACTTCTCGCTTATGACCAGTGGCGAATACCCAAAATCTGACATAACAGACATAGGCGAAGACCTTGACAGCTACATGTCCCAGCAAGGGTGGTACGGATCAAAGATCTACCAGTCAGGCGGATATATGCAGGTGGGTTTCTATGGGCAAAATGGTATGCTCAGATCTCCCGTGTTCGAGTTTGCTGACTGTAACGGTTACGCAACGATGGCATTCAATGCCGTGTCGTATCCGGGCAAAACCGTAAGTTACACTATAAGCCTGACCGATCCAGACACACAGGCCACTATACAAAAGCATAGTCTGAAGGCCAATAAAACCGAAAGCGAGGTTGTCATTTACTTCAAAAATGTTCCGCAAAAAGCCTACTTTGTCATTGAGACCAACAAAGAACGCGCATATTTCAACGACCTGCGCATACTGAAAGATTCTATAGGAAAGGATGATGTATGGAATGCAGGTCCTCAGGAATGGTCTGTCGACAGCATCAGCGGAACCAGCTATATGGTAGATGGGCTTACCGCCAACCGTACTTATATTTACAACGTACAGGCATTATCCGCAGAGGAGCTAAAGAGTTCTCTGCCGTCTGCAGATATACAAGTTACCACGACAATAGGCACCGGCATCAAAAATTTTGAATCTTCAGCCACCAGAAAGATTGCATCCGTATCTTTCTACGATCTGTCAGGCAGGAAGATATCTGGAACAGCCAAAGGCATTATCATACAGCGTATAACTTACGACGACGGATATGCTGAAGCAAGAAAGTTGATTATACCATAAATTTTAAAACCATACAATACATTCTTTTACACAATAGCAAGCCTCGAAATATCAATAATGAATTTCTTGGGCTTGCTATTGTTTTATTACAATTTCTTATAACCGGCTGGAATTATTTGTCAGGACAAGACCTGATAATAACCATAAGTCAAGCTGGCGTCCAGGCGCTCAAAAGCATATTATTTGATAAAACTGATATGTTAGCCACAAGGCACCAAGGGTGACATTAGCCCCCTTACCTGCCTGCGCAGACACCTGTCTTTGTCTGTTCAACATGCTTCATCGTTCCGTCGGAATTATAGTGCAGCTCGTCTACACAGACGCTGCGGCGGCCTATGGCACCGCGGTGGCCGTCTAATGTCAATACGGCATTGTGATAGAACAAATACCAGCGGCCGTTGAACTCTATTATGCCGGGATGTATGGTGTAGCTGTTTTCTGCCGGACCGGTCAGTTCGCCGCGATATGTCCAAGGGCCGGCCACATCAGGCGCCGTGGCATACGAAATGGCTTCCTTACCGCCGCCGTCAGAGGCGTAGGTCAGATAATACATGTCGCCGCGCTTGTGCAGCCACGGACCTTCCATGTATTTCGGAAGATCAATCACCTGTATTTCGCCGTCAAGCTCTGTCATGCCGGGCTTCAGCTTTGCCATGAAGCAAGTTCCGTTGCCCCAGCAGAGCCATGCCTGACCCTTATCGTCTACAAGCACCGTTGGGTCGATGTCGTTCCACCAGCCGCGCTCGCCATTTGACGTCATCGTGTCGCACACCAGCGGCTTGCCTATCGCGTCCTTGAACGGACCTATAGGCGAGTCGCCAACAGCCACTCCAACAGCCTTGCCCGTATATGGCGCACCGGCCTGCACCGTGGTAAAGAAATAAAACTTGCCGTCTTTCTCTATAACCTGTGACGCCCATGCCTCGCCTACAGCCCAGCTGAAGTCGGCAGGACTGAGCACAGCGCCATGGTCTGTCCATGTCTGCATGTCAGTTGTAGAATAACAGAGCCACTCGGTTATGTTAAACTCTTTTCCGCCTGAAGCCGTGTCCTGACCGTCGTAATACTCATCATGGCCTACATAGAGATACAGCCTGCCGTCATGAACCATAGGGGCTGGGTCGGCCGTAAACTTGTCTTTCACAAGCGGATTGCCTGTGTTCGCGAATGTTCTCACTGTCTGGACGTTGTCCTTCGTGCCACGCCGACAGCATTCCGAGCCGGCCACGTCTTGCGCACAGGCACACGTTGCACCCATCAGACCTGCCGTAATTAATGCTAAAAATGTTTTCATAATATTTGTATGTTTTTGTTTTTTAAATCTCTTATTGTCAGCACCTGCTTCCATCATGGCAGGCACGCCCATGCCTCGCTGCACGTCTGCCAGATGCAAATATAAAATTTTGTTTTTGCTGACAGACATATAAAAGAATAAAATATACGCGCATGACAAGAAAAGGCATACATTTGAAACATAATAAAATGACTGGTACGGATACTGCCTTACGGACCGGTATGGCAACAAACATACAGTAATAGTAATGAGGATGGACGGACCAAGTTACGCGCAGTGAATTATGAAACAAAATTCAGCATTTGCCAATTGTAAATTGTGAATTTTCAAAAAACCTCTTTACGCATTTTGCTGTTAACGACAAACTTAGTAACTTTGCGCCGGAATTCTTACATATATATAATATAAACTATGGCAAAAAAAGCATTATTGATGATACTCGACGGATGGGGTATCGGAAAGCATGGCGCAGGAGACGTAATTTTCAACACACCGACGCCTTATTTGGATTATCTTTACGCCGTAAGCCCTCACTCACAGCTGCAGGCTTCAGGCGAGGATGTAGGTTTGCCTGACGGACAAATGGGTAACTCTGAGGTGGGACACCTCAACATCGGTGCAGGACGCATCGTTTATCAAGACTTGGTTAAGATTAACCGCGCATGCAAGGACGGCTCAATACTTAACAACCCCGAAATAGTTAACGCATACAGCTATGCCCGCGACAACGGCAAGAAGCTGCACCTGATGGGTCTGACCAGCAACGGCGGAGTGCACTCTTCACTCGACCACCTGTTCAAGCTCATCGAGATATCAAAAGAATACGGACTGAAGAATACATACGTTCACTGCTTCATGGACGGACGCGACACCGACCCGAAGAGCGGTGCCGGCTTCATCAAGGAGCTGACAGAGCAGTGCGAGAAGAACGACGCCCACATAGCAAGCATCGTAGGACGCTTCTACGCAATGGACCGCGACAAGCGCTGGAACCGCGTAAAGGAGGCTTACGACCTTATCGTTGAAGGTAAGGGCAAGAAGGCTACCGACATGGTTAAGGCCATGGAAGAGAGCTACGCAGAAGGCGTTACCGACGAGTTTATCAAGCCTATAAGCAACGCCAGCGTTGACGGCACTATACAGGAGGGCGACGTTGTAATCTTCATCAACTTCCGCAACGACCGTGCAAAAGAGCTTACACAGGTGCTCACACAGCAGGATATGCCCGAGGAAGGCATGCACACAATAAAGGATCTGCAGTATTACTGCATGACTCCGTATGACGCATCGTTCGAGGGCGTTCACATCCTCTTCCCGAAAGAGAACGTACAGGACACCCTGGGCGAATATCTGAGCAAGCAGGGCAAGAAACAGCTGCACACAGCCGAGACAGAGAAGTATGCTCACGTAACATTCTTCTTCAACGGCGGACGCGAGGCTGCATTCGAGGGCGAGGACCGCATCCTGGTTCCTTCTCCAAAGGTTGCAACATACGACCTGAAGCCTGAGATGAGCGCATACGAGGTTAAGGACAAGCTGGTAGGTGCTATCAACACTCAGGAGTATGACTTTATCGTTGTCAACTTTGCCAACGGCGACATGGTAGGCCACACCGGCGTTTACTACGCCATTGCCAAGGCCGTTCACGCCGTAGACAACTGCGTAAAGGACGTTATCGAGGCTGCCAAGGCCAACGGATATGAGGCAATCATCATAGCTGACCACGGAAATGCCGACAACGCAATCAACGAGGACGGCACACCTAACACAGCTCACTCGCTGAACCCTGTTCCGTTCATCTACGTTACAGACAATAACAGCGCAACCGTAAAGGATGGTCGTCTGGCCGACGTTGCTCCTTCAATCCTCCACATCATGGGTCTGGAGCAACCGTCTGACATGACAGGCGAAAACCTCATCGAGGACAACAAATAACAAAATTCCGGCTGAGCAGTCTGCAGGAAAAGATAAAAATAAAGGGACGGGCTTTTTTGCCCGTCCCTTTATTTTTATACAGACATCGTCTACTTGCATTTACCCCATCAGAATCAAACCGAATATTTCCCCAAAAGCATACATTTTATGATGCAAAAGGCATGCTTTTACACTGTAAAAGGTGGCTTTTCAGAAAGCAAAAGGTGGCATATTGCAAATTATAACTCGAAGAGCATAATTCGGGCGATAACAGATGTGAGTTTTACCCTAGTCAACTTTAATCATGGAAAGATCTGCTTACAGGTCAACCGGAATCAGAAGTTTAACGATAAAGATATAAATAAAAAAGTTTTTATAAGAAACTCATCACTCGTCACATCTAGCCTTAACACTCTGTATGACAGATGATTAAAGCGTGACGAGTTGGAATTTCAACTCATCACACTCAGAGAAAATCCACTGTAAACGTCTGATTCCAGTTGACTTCAAGCAGGATTTTAGCAGACATGTGACGAGTTGCCTTTTCAACTCGTCACACCATAAGTAACACATTTACAGTACTTTACATTGAGATGTGACGAGTGACGAGTTTTCTGCAAAAACTTTTTTATACAGCATTTAGCCAAAACAAGTCAGGGCAAGGACCGGGGTTAAACATCAATCTATGAGCCAAAGAAAATCTACAAAAACATAAATATAGGACTGACAGCGCTCATGGATGCCCGAAGGGCTACACCTTAGTAACCGTGGGTGTGCCACCCACGGACAACCGACCACATTAAAACAAGCACCCGAAGCGGTGCTATTTTATATGAGGTTACTAAAATGTCGCAAAGTAGCACCACTACGGGTGCTTGTAAAATTGCACGTTGTCAGTCCGTGGGTGGCCTTCGCATTGCTACGGCACCCACGGTTACGGAAATGAAGCCCTTCGGGCTATCCCGTCGCATAGCACAAGCCCGATACCGTAATTACACTCATAGTAATCATTCTTGATTTCGTTTATCCATTATCAACATTCAATCAGATATTCTAATCTGCCGGAATAAAGAGATGTTGAACAAAAGGCGACAGCACAAAGATTGGCGCAAAAATTTGACTTTCAAAGAAAAATATGTATTTTTGCATTGGTTAAAAAATTACACTTTGAATTATGGACGTAAAGATAGAAGAGTCGTGGAAACAGCATATTGGAGGTGAGTTTGAAAAGCCTTACTTTGCCAATCTTATCAACTTTGTACACGACGAATACCGCAACCATACGTGCTATCCGCCGGGACGACTTATCTTCAACGCCTTCAACCTGTGCCCGTTCGACAAGGTTAAGGTGGTGATACTCGGACAAGACCCCTACCACGAGCCGCGGCAGGCTGAGGGACTGTGCTTCTCGGTGAGCGACGGCGTGCCGTTTCCGCCCTCGCTTATCAACATATTCAAAGAGATTGAGAACGACCTGGGCACGCCGATGCCGCAGAGCGGAAGCCTTGTGCGCTGGGCACAGCAGGGCGTGCTGCTGCTAAACGCCACGCTGACCGTGCGCGAACATGCTGCCGGAAGTCACCAGCGGCGCGGTTGGGAGGAGTTCACCGACGCTACTATCAGCGCACTGAGCAGAGACCGCGACAACCTGGTGTTCATCCTCTGGGGCGGTTATGCCCGCAGCAAGGCACAGCTCATAGACAACTCGCGCCACTTGATACTGCAGTCTGTCCACCCGTCACCGCTGTCGGCCAACCGCGGCGGATGGTTCGGCAACCACCACTTCAGCCTGACAAACCAGTATCTGCAGCAGCACGGCATGGAGCCGATAAAATGGTGAAAAAACGACATTATATCACAATAGACAACAAATATGGATTTACCGATAATACAGGTGGGCGACGTGCTTGTGTCGCCCGACATTATAACAGAGCAGTTCTGCTGCGACCTCGATGCCTGCAAGGGCGAATGCTGCATTGAAGGCGACGCCGGAGCGCCTGTAACGATGGACGAGATAGGCGGCATTGAGGATTCGCTCGACACGGTGTGGACCGACCTTTCGGCCAACGCACAAGCCGTGATAGACCAGCAGGGCGTGGCGGACATCGATCCGGAAGGCGAACTCGTAACGAGCATTGTCAACGGCAAGGATTGCGTGTTTACATGCTACGAGAACGGCTGCTGCCTGTGCGCCTTAGAAAAGGCTCACCGCGCCGGCAAGACAGAGTTCTGCAAGCCCATAAGCTGCGCTCTCTACCCTATCCGCGAAAAGAAACTTTCCAACGGCCTGACCGGCCTCAACTATCACCGCTGGAGCATCTGCGAGGCAGCACGCGCCAAAGGCAAGGAACTGGGACTGCCCGTGTATAAATTTCTGAAAGAACCGCTGACACGCCGTTTCGGCGAGGAGTGGTATGCCGAACTCGAAGCCACCGTTGCCGAGCTGCACAAGGCTGGGATGATATGATAAAGGCCGTAAAAGATATAAACGTCCGTGTTTCTGACATAAGAATCACGGACGTTTTTCATATATAGGCAATAAATGCAGTACGCTCTGCAACGGTATTAACATCAAAGAATGCGTCAACAGCCGATGACATAAAAAACTTTCGGATAACAAAATATAAGGTACATTAAAATAAAAGGCAAAAAGAAGGCCCCGCCGGACAGCAGTTCCGGGCGGGGCCTCACCATAAATAAAAGCCAGACAAATTTACTTCACGATAGTTTTTGAAACCACCTTGCCGTCGGCAGTCTTGCCTGTAACGATGTTGACACCCTTGCGGTAGGTGTTGAGCTTAACACCGTCGGCAGAATAGATGCCTGTAACTGTTATGGCCTGACCGGCCTCAACGCCGTCGATGCCTACAGTTCCTTCAGATGCCTTTCCGGCCTTGCTCAGTCCGCCATACTCGTTGACAGCCTGAATAAGATATTCGTCGCCGTCAGTATAGCTGCAAGATGTGGCAGTGGTGAATCCTTCCACGCTGCCGTTCTTGGTTATAACGTAGCAGATAGCGTAAGGCACGGCATCCCATGTGATGGTCTGCTCAGACTTGCTGATTACCGGAACAGGAGCGTCGCATGCCTCTGTGATAATCTCCGGCTGCCAGTTGTCGTCGCCTGAAAGCACGTTCTTAACAGTGTATTGTGCTGCCTCTTCGTCGGTCAGAGAGTTCTTTGCGTATCCCTCCACCTTCTGAGTCTTGTCGTCGTCGGCATAATAGTAGTAATAGCTGCGGCGCTGTGACAGGTCTACGGGCTTGCCTTCGCCGTCAACGGTGTTGTAGTCGGCAAAGATAGCCGGTATTGCACCCATCGTCTCATACCATCCTGTGGCAGGTATGGTAACCTCAGCCTTGGTGTTGATGAACACGGTCTTGGGCTGGTCGTGCCACGGGCGTCCGAGCCATACAGAAGTTTCTGAAGGCACGCCGGGAGCGGTAATCACGTTGTTCATGAACACATAGCCCCACTTAGAGTCGCTGTTGTGCGACGGAGCAACGATGTATCCGCCGTCCTTGCGCACGATGTTGAGCGTGTCGCCGTCGAAATAATAGTCGCCGTTGTTGTAGATAAAGTCTACCGCACCCTCTATGAAGCAGTTCTTGACATAAGCACGGCAGTGAGAGTCGCTAGGCGTGATCCATGTGTCCTGATAGCTGTACATGCCGCAGTTGTTGAACACAAGGCGGTCGTTCTTGGTGTTAAGGGCCAGAGCCTGAGGTCCGGCATTCTGCTCAACGCCATAAGAGTTTACGAAGCTTATGCCCTCGAAGTAGAGGTTCTCGGCACGTGCCACGAACGTAGCGCCTACGTCTACGTGCAGCGCATTGTCGCCTCCGCACAGCTTATCGTCGCTGATAGACACCTTGTTGCGGTCTTGTCCGATGAAATGGAGATAAGGCTTCGATTCAGGCACATCTACATGCTCCTTGTAAACACCTTCCTTGATAAAGATGAGCCACGGCTTTACGCGTCCCTCGGGAGCAGCGTCTACGGCAGCCTGCACGGTTGTATAGTCGCCTGTTCCGTCCTGTGCAACCACAGCATCGTATACACGTGCCTCGGGCTGCTTGCGCTCCATTGTGGTGAAGGTGAGGCTTACGCCCTCGAAGGCGTTGCCCGTGCGGTCTTCAATGGCTCCGGCAGGCAGAGTGAACGTATAGTCAGTAGAATATTTCAGACCTGTATATTTATATACAACTGTCTTTCCGCTTACGGTAGGAACAATCTCCTCACCGTCGAGAGTTGCCTTTCCGTCGTTGGCGGCAGCCACAACTTTCTCGTTGAACGTAAGTATCACAGAACCGTTGGCCGTAACGTCCTTAGCCTTGTCGGCAGGAAGTGTAGACACCAGTTTGGGCGCCTCGCCGTCGTCAACGATGTTTCTGTCAGCCAGCACGAATATTTCTGCAACGGCTGTTCCGTCGAGATTGCTCTCGCTGCCCACGAGCTCTGAAGTCCAGTCGGGCATGAAGCGTATGTAAACGCGGTCTTGTCCGGCAGCGTCGGCAGGCAGGTCGAACTCGCCTTCTGCCCATGCGCGGTAAGGCAGAGTGTATGTGCCAAACTTAGTGTATGTCTGTCCGTCAATGCTGTATTCGGCATTTACAATGCTGTGAGCGTTGAAGTCGTCACCCACTGCAGCCGAAAGCTTGATGTTAGAATATTCTTTTGTAGAGAACGATATCTCGAAATAATATTTCTCGCTGAGATCTCTCCACACGCGTGCGGCATACTTTCCGTTCTGTCCGCCCTTCTCTGATCCGCATGCGAGCCATGAAGAAGTAAGGCCCTCGGCATTGCGCAGCGACAGCAGTCCGGCGTTGTCGCTCTCAGCCTTATAGTCGGCAGCGCGCTCCTTGGCAGGAGTATCGCTGTAAAGATCCCATCCTACGATATAGTCAGCGCAAGAGAATGTGGCAGTAACCTGCTTGTCGCCGTCCATGCTTATCTCGCGCACTGCGTCGGTAGAGTTGTCTTCCCAGTTGGTGAATGTCAGAATGCGGTTGTTGAGAACAGTGAGCTTCACGTCGGTTCCTTCCTCATAATAGTGAACGCCGTCAACGACATTGCCCTCAGGACTGAACTGAACGAGGTTGGTGTTGGCTCCGCCTTCAAGTGTGAGGTTGAGTGCATAAACATTGTTCTTTGTATATACGGCAGTGAGCGATGTGTTCTCTGAAATCTCGAATGTATAGGGATTTTCGGTAGAAACCACCTCACCCTTGTCGTTGTTCCACGACTGGAAATGATATCCGAAGTTCTCTGTGGCAGTAACAGTGATGCTTGTGCCCTCGTCGAACTCTGTTCCCGAAGGATTAGAAGATACGTTGCCGGCACCTTCCATGCCCGACTTAACCGACAGGGTGTATACGGGAACGGCAACAGGAGTGCCCTCAAAGTCGGCAGTGATGCTTACGTTGTTGATGGCGAGCTGCTTACCTGCGTTGAGGTTATATACATAAATGAATATCTCGAGCTTGTCGGTGAGCGTTCCGAGCTGCGAAAGATCGTAGTCGTAGCTTGAGAAAGCCGGGTTTCTTTCAGGATTTACATTCGATGCAATGGCCACTTTCTGGTCGCCGCTTACGGCATAAATGTCCATTGTACCGCCGCTTGTTCCACACTTTGCAGCGTTGAACGTAATCTTTTTAGGTGTGAAATTGATGCCTTTCTTGGGCACAACGGCAAAGCTGATGAACGAGTTTTCGTCCAGAGCGTTGTTGATTTTCTCTGTGGGTTCGAGCTTTGACATCACCTCAGGGTCGCACTTCTGTGTGCCGTTGAGCGTAAGTTTGCTGCCGAGAGTGTAGCCTGTAGACGACAGAGCCTCGGGAACAGAAGCCTCGGCAGAGGTGGGATTAGACGCACCCTCGTTGAAAGGCCATGCCACTGTGGCGTCCTTGGCGCTGATGCCCTGTGAGCTTTCGTCCTTTTCGGCGCTCACGGTGAGCTGCTTCAGGTTCCAGTTGCTCACCAGTCCGTTGCCGGCTATGAGACGTACTATCACCTTGTCCTTGTTGTTGGCCGACAGCTTCACGGTGTTTTCGTTGTATATCCACCAGTTGGGGGCTGTGGTGCCCTTGCCGGCATCAATCCATGTCTCGCCGCCGTCGGTTGAGAACACGGCCTCGATGGCAGCCTCAGCGTTGCCGCCGTAGCCTATGGCATAGGTAAGAGAGATGTTCTTGTAGCCCGTTGTGGGGAAAGACACCTCATAATATACATTGTGCTGCGAGGCATCGGTGTAGTCGGTGATGTTGTTTGCCTCGCTGTTCTCAATGCGCATCACCTTGTCGCCGTTGCTGTCAGATACCTGCCAGTATCTTGACTCCGACTGTGCCGACAGCATGTAGCTGCCTTGTTCGCCCTCGAATACGTTGGGATAGAAGTAAGGTGCCTGGTCTTTAAACCATGTTGCACTTATCTCTGCCCACTCGTTGCTGTTGGGCACGTAGACCGTCTTGCCGTCTACGTCGGTTTTGTCATAGCCGCTTGCAAATGTCCATTCTGCGAGCTTAGCTTCCGTCTGCGCCAGGGCACCGATCGGGAAGCACAGCGACGACAGCATGACGAGCAAGCCGCATAAGCTGATTTTTACGCTTTTCATAATTGTTTACTGATTGTTTTAATATAGAATTTTAGTTGTTTCAACCTTTCCGTCGGCATATTCCTTCTTAACGATGTTAAGTCCGGGACGCATGTCCTGGCGCATTGTGCCGTCTGTGCCGTAGTAAACCGTGCGCACGGGAGCGGCATTCTGCGTCAGCTCTGAGCTGATGCCTGTGGTAGAGTCGACGGCGATGCCGTGTATCGTAACGTCGCTCAGACAGATGGTCTTGCCTGTTGCGGCATTGTTATACCAGGGATAAACGCGTATGCGGAGAGTTTCGCCCTCGTTGACAGACAGCACCGGCATTGAGCATACATACTGCATGTTGTTGGCAGGCATGCTCTTCATCTCGAAGATGTTTACAGGATTGGCGAAGTTTTCTTCCTTCGAATAGTATATCTTGCAGCACATGCCGTTGCCGCCGCAGCCGCATACGAACATCGACATGGAGTCAACCTTGAGCGTGGTGCCCTTTGCCGGCTGAACGGCAAATTCGATATAGCGGGTTGAAACTTCGTCGATTTCACCGGCAGGCCAGCTTTCGCCCTCGATGACATTGCGCTGTGTCTTGCGTGATGCGTCGAAACCTGTCCACTCGGGCCATGTGGTGTTAGTGTTGGGTGCAGAATATTTCTGAAGCGTCATGCCGCTGTACGACTGTCCGAGAGTGTTCATCGGACCTGTAACCTCGCATTCATCGTCTTTCTCAAGGCGCCAGTATGCCTGAACTGGCACGCCGCCTTCGAGCACGATGCTTGTGCCTGTAACGGGTATGGTGATAGTCTTGTCACCGCTGGTTACGGTTATTTCTTCGTTAATGGGGCCTTCTTCGGCAAACTCGCAGCGTGCGTAGAACGTGCCGATCATGTTGCCTTCCTTATAGCTCATGCTGATGCTGCCCGAATAGCTCTCGCCGTCGGCAGACACCTGCAGGCCCTTGCTTGCCGTAATGGTTACGTTGCCTTCGGCCGGCTGAAGGTCGAAGCCGCTGATCTGAAACTCCTTTACAACGGTCTGTCCCTTGTAAGCCTCGCCGAGGTCGGCCTTCGACGGATTGACGCTGAGGTCGCTCGTCAGGTTGATATACTCGGTCAGGATGCCCTGCTTCTGCAGGAGCTGTGCGCAGAGGCGCGCAATCAGAGTGGCTCCCATGGCCGAAGTGTGGGTGCTGCCGTCGCCGTCGAAGAGCAGTTCGTTGGCCTTGGCGTCGCCGTAACTTTCGTAGAGTTCCTTCGTTGCGGTGGTCAGGTCGATGTAAGAAACGCCCATTTCATCGGCAACCAGGCGCATCTGATAGGGATAGTCGTATGTATGGTCGTCCTCGCCAACCTTGTTTCCCTCCTTGATGCCCGATGCAGTGAGCAGCGAGAAGTCGTCGCCCAGGTCGTGACGGCCGTTGCGGCGGATGGTGCTGCCCGTGAAATATTTGCGGCAGATGGCGCCAACGAGCACCGGAGTGGCACCGAGGGCACGTGTCTCTTCAACATATTTGCGCAGATATTCCTTATAGGTTCCGCTGGCAGTGGTGCCGCGATAGTCGGTGGCATCGGCCTTGGCCTGGTCGCCTATGCTCTCGTAGTAGGCTTTAACCTCGTCGCCGTCCATGCCGTCGTTCTTCTCGTCGTTGTGTGCAAACTGTATCAGCACGTAGTCGCCGGGCTGTATCTGCTTCTTGACCGACTCCCAGTAGGCGGCCTCCTCATAGAAACTCTTGCTGCTCGCGCCACTCTTGGCACGGTTGTTCACCGTTACAGCGTCGGTGAAAAACTGCTGGAACATCTGTCCCCAGCCGCGCGTAACGGTTGTCGACTCGCTGTATGTGGCCATCGTTGAGTCGCCGATGGTGTGCACCTTTATGGCCATCATCGACGTTGATACCAGCATACCGGCTGCTAAAAGCGTAGATTTAAAAAGGTTCATAAGTGTAAGTTATTTTTTAAGGTTATAAATTTCGTAGATAGTTTGACGTAGATTTTGGCGGCAAAGATAGTTCTTATTTACCGATGAAATGGGATAAAAATTGTTTAGAAAGGTGGACTTTTCATCATTTCGGGCCTATAAACGCCTGATTTCGGGCGTATTGTTGGTGTGCGGAAATACTGCTGAGATTATGCGGGAAATGGCGGACGGCTTATAACATAACGAGCAAGGGTTTTGTAAAAGACCACGTTTTACAATGCAAAAGGGCATGTTTTGGCACGCAAAAGGCCGTCTTTTAGAAGGTAAAAGACGGCCTTTTACAACGCGCTTATTATCAGATAGTTACAGAGGTGATGTTGATATAGGCTGAAAACACTGCATATCAGCCGCGCTGTGAATATTTTTTGCGATAGTCGGACGGCGTCATGCCGGTCTTGGCCTTGAATGTGCGGCCGAAGTATTTAGGGTCGGTAAAGCCTACTGAATATGCAATCTCCGAGAACGACATGCGGCTCTCAACTATCAGCCGCTCTGCCCTGAGGATGCGCATGTGGCGCACGAAGTCGATGGGCGACATGCCGAAGAGCGACTTCACCTTGCCGTAGAACACGGTGCGGCTAAGGGCCATGGCTCTGGTTATGTCGTCTATCTTGAGTTCGGGGTCGGATATGCGCGGCTCGAGATAGTCGACAAGCCGGCGCGCAAACTCCTTGTCGGCATCGGCAATGCCCGGTGAGTCGGCCTTATATATAAGGTGGCCGTCGCCCGCGACATTGAGCTTGCTGACGTATGCCTGCTGAAGCTGGCGGCGCTGGCGTATGATGTTGTCGACACGCGACTTCAGGTAAGACACGCTGAAAGGCTTGGTTATATAGTCGTCGATGCCCTCGTTAAGGCCTTCTATGCGGTAGTTGATGGCGGTTCGGGCCGACAGCACCACTATAGGTATGTGGCATGTGTCGGGACATGCCTTTATCTTGCGTATCATGGTCATGCCGTCCATCACGGGCATCATGATGTCGGTGATGATGAAGTCGGGCTGGCGGCTCTGCGCCATCTCGAGTCCTTCCTGCCCGTTGCGTGCCTCAAACACATTGTAGCTCGACGAAAGACTGCTTACAAGGAAGTAGCGCAGCTCAACGTTGTCTTCAACCACGAGCACGGTGATGCGTCCTGAAGCAAAGTCGAGACCGCTTACGGTGGCAGCAGACTGCGGCATATTGTCAGAAACGGCCATTTCATCGGAGTTTTGTGGCGCTGCATCCACATCGTCGGCAGCGGCATCGAGCTTCTTCAGGTCGAGCGACTTGTTCACGAGTTCGAGCATGCGCACGGAGTTTTTCTTCACAAATTCGAGATATGTACGGGCCTTGGCCGACAGCGGTTCCTCGCTCAGCACCTGACCAACGGGGCCGTCGATGAGCGTCAGAGGGGTGCGCAACTGGTGTGATATGCCCGTGAAGAAGCGCAGCTGGCGCTCCTTGAGCCGCTTTTCCATTGCTACATTGCTGCGCAGGCGCCACACGTAGAACAGCGAGAATATGACGGAAAGGCCAACAAGCACATACAGGAGCATGGCCCAGCCTGTCTCCCAGAATGTGGGATGAACATATATCTTAAGCTCGCGGGCGTTGTCGGTCCACACGCCGTCGGAGTTGGTGCTCTTCACCACGAGCGTGTATTTTCCTGCGGGGATGTGGCTCAGCGAGGCGCTGTGGCTCATGCCCGTGTAGCTCCACTCGCTGTCGAGCTCCTTTATCCTGTAGGCATAGCGTATCAGGCGGTTGCCGTCGTAGTCGAGTGCCGAGAAGTAGACAATGGCGTTACGCTCGCCTGCTGGAATCTCGAGCACGGTCTTGCCGAGTATAGGCGTTATCTGCTGCTCGCCCTGAAACTGCACACCGCTGAACACTATCATGGGTTTGTAGCGGCTCTTCTTTATCTGACCGGGGCGGAACGACAGGTAACCACCGATGACACCGAGGAAAATCTCGCCTCCACGTGACGACACATAGGGCTGAGCTTCTGTGAAGCCGATGTCTTCTTCCCAGTCGTTAGAGCCGTAAATCTCATATTGGCCGGTCTTCTGATACAGCTTGTCGAGACTGCTCTCGCGCACAAGCCACAGATTGCCCGCTGCGTCTTCGACAACAGCCTGTATTGTGCCTTCCTCATGCTCTATGCCCTCAACGCGCCTGAACGGGATGTTGTCGCGAAGCAGACTTGACACCTGTGCAACCTGAAAGCCGCCGCCCATGGTGGTGGCATATATCCGACCCGACGACCTGCTGACATAGGTGTTGAGCACGTCGGAGGCAAGCAGCGACGTGGTGTCGCCCTGAATGTGCGTCGTATAGTAATATCGCATCGACGAAAACTTGTCAACACGATGCGACATGGTAACAATGCCGCCGAACGTTGACGCCACCATTATTCCGCCGGGGGCGGCTGATATGCGGCGCATGCGGTTGTAAGCCTTGTCCTTGAAGGGCGTCATCACGTTGTTGCCGTTGATGAATGCCATGCTGCCGCCGGGCTTCATGGCTGCAATGTTGATGCCTCCTCCATAAGTGGCCACCCACATACGGCCGGCGTCGTCTTCGCAGAAGTCGTATATGCTGTCGCAACTCAGCGACCATTTGTCGGTGTAGCTCCTGGCATAATGTGCCAATCCGTTTCCGCCACGGCCTCCATACAGCACATATATGCCACGGCCCTTGGTGCCAATCCACACATTGCCGTAGCGGTCTTCGCGCAAGGCGTACACGCCTTCGTCGGTGAGACGCACCGGCACACCGGTCAGCCGGCCGTCGGGCGAGAGATACATCATCCTGCGGCTTACGGCATCGGTAACGGTTACATAGCCGTTGTGCATGCCTGTCCATATCCGTCCGCTGCGGTCTTTCATCACCGAGCGCACGTCGGCATCGCGCACCGTGGGGGTAAACTTGAAGCGATAATAGTTAAAATTAACAAGCGTAAGATTATGATTGCCTGTAAACCAAAGGTTGTTCTGCGCGTCCTTCTTATATTTCAGGATGTAGCTTACGGGCAGACGGTTGCTGTTTTCGGCATTAAGATTGTAAGGAACGAGACATCCGCGGGCTTCATCATAATAAGAGAATACGCCGCCGTTGGGTATCACCCACACCGTGTGGTTGTCGTCTTCATGAAAAACAGGATAACGGCTCGTGGTGCCCATCCATCCGTCTGCTTCCGACTGAAGCCATCGAACGCTGCTTCCGTCTGGCGAAACAAGACTTACACCCGGTCCTGAAGAAAATGCCCAGGCACGACCCCGACTGTCGGTAAACACCTTCTTCACATCGGCAGACGGCTGCGAAGGATGCTGAACGGACACAAGACGAAAACCTGACGTGCGAGTGCTGAACACGAGCAGTCCTTTATCACAGGCCAAGGCAAGCTTGTCGGAACCGAAGCGGAACATGCCGTTTATCTTTGTTACCGGTGCAGGAACGCTGATCATGCGCAGCCGGTCGGAATAAACGCCGAAGCGGCCGTCGCGCGATGCAAAATAGACATTGCGCCCCACATGGCACATATACTCAAACTTGAAAGGAAGAAGCACCTTGCTGCCGTAAAGCCCTACGCCGTTGTCGGCAAACACCCACTCACGCCCGTTTCCGTCGGCCATTACTTTTCGTATAGGTCCCCGATATATCGTCTTGCGCGTGTCGATAAGACTTACGCCGCCGTGGTTCTTTATCTTGCCCTCATCTATGCGCAAGTTAATGTTGCCGTCGCCAAGCACCCATGCATGGCCGTTGGGCAGCAATATAATGTTGCGCACCGGAAACTTATGTCTGACCTTGTTGCCGACAAGCACGTCGAGGTTAATATAGCGGCATGTTGTACAGTCGAACAGATAGGCCTTGCCGTCATAGGTGGAACACCAGATGTCGCCGCAGGAGTTTGGACGGATAAACTTAAGGCGGTTGGAAGTAAGCACCTGACCCGCGCCGAAGTGCTCGCGGAAACGGCTGAACTTATAGCCGTCGTAATTACATAGTCCGTTCCATGTTGAAACCCACATCATGCCATCGTCCGAAAGCCCAAACTCCGATATGTTGTTGGCAGGAAGTCCGTCATCAATGGTAAACGTCCTGACCTTGCAGTATGGCTGCGAAAAACAAGACGAAGCCGTGGCCACAAGCAAGAATGAGGCCGCAAGAACATAAGTAATGATTGGTTTTAAGTAGATTTTCAACATATTCGAATTAAGAAACAAGCGCTGCAGGCAAGTAGGACAAAGCCATGAAGGCGGCCGTCGGCCGCCTGTCCATTACGACTTACGGTAGGACATGGGCGACATACCGACATGCTCCTTGAAATATTTTCCCATGAACGACTGGTTCGGGAAGCACATGTCCTGCGATATCTCCTTTATGCTCTTGGTCGTGTTCTTCAGCAAGACACGCAGCTCCATCACAACGTAGTTGTCTATCCAGTCGTTAGGAGTGCGGCGGCTCACCATCTTCACCGTCTCTGAAAGATACTTGGCGGTTATGCACATCTCATGGGCATACCATCCCTCTCTTCTCTCCGAGCGATAGTTCTGCTCTACCAGACGGATAAAGTCAGAGAATATGGCTTCGGCACGCGTGGGCTTCTTGTCAGACCTGAGCTGTATTCTGTATATGGCATTGCTAAGGTCGTAAATCATGGCAGATATGAGCATCCTGACCACATCACGGCGGAAAGGCCTGCTGCCGTCGTCAACCCTATTCTTTATCATTGTGAAATAGTCGACCACATCTTTAACCTCGTCGGGCTGAAGCATGAATACAGGATGACTGCGCGAGAAGAGAAACAGAGAAGACAACTCATGAAAGCCCTTAACAATCTCATGAAAGAAATCATAAGACATCATGATGGCTATTCCTTCAACATCGTCACTCCTCTGATAATTGTCAACAACCTGACCTTCGTGTATAATCATGGCCTCACCTGCATGCACACACTGTTCTACGGTGTCGGCAGTATAGCGGAAGCTGCCCTGCAGGCATAGTCCGATAATCAATCCCATGTTGCGGCTCGGCTCACACGGGACCGGCAATTTTCCAAAATTGTCGAACAATATAATATCATCGTCAATACGGCTGAAGTTATATTCCTTAGCAACCGAAAACGTTGAAACAGATATTAATCCCTTTTGTCCCATTTTTCCAAAATTTTGTCTTGCAAAGATAACAAAATATCAGCCACCATCAAATTAAAATCAAAAAATAATCATTGTATCGACAAGGTTTATTTTTTCCATAATATAAGGTGTCAGCCCCATTTGCCAAAACCTTACCGGGCATTACACAGATAAAAAATCTTGACATGGTCATACATCACCCGGAAACTGATATGAGAAGCCAAAGCAACAACTCACAAACCGACGGCTTCACAAGAAAATTATATTCAAAAAAATATAGCAAATGCCCTTCACGGCACAGCGTGAAAAAGGCAACAGCCTTAACAAGGCTTGGTAAAGGAAAGAGTATCTTCTTATCTCACCAAAAACATATCTCCATAAAAACATATACAAAAGCCAAGATTTTATATGCAAGCCGCAATATGAGCACATCACATGTTAAAGAATATTTACATGCGTTTCATTTTGGCATCTATTTTGCATTACGCCTCATACATTCACATACAATGTAATATTAACACTTATTTGCGTTATTCACATAAAGCTCAAGAGCCAATTTATCTTTATTTTTGCACGAATAAGGACTATAATATTGTCATTTTGTTTTTACTTTTACCATAAGTATCGTTATTTATTGTGATATTACCATTTTTTTATAAATCAGTCAAACTTATTAAAATAATTTAATTTTATCATATTTATCACAAATAACCATTACTTTTATGAAATAATTTTGTATCATTGCAAACAGAAACTAAGAGCAACACATAAGTTTTATATTCTTGTTGCTGCAAATCTACGCAAATTAAAAACCAACTAAAGTGCGTATGAAAAAACTATTACTTTTAGCAGCAATGGCAAGTTTAGCTTGCGGTGCATCAGCCCAAGAAGAGGCAACCCTTTACAACTTTAACGATGCAGTTTTCATAATCGAAGGCTATGAAACACCGGTTTGCGGTGTATTTAATCATGTGTCAAACAATGGCAAATATGCCGTTGGCGTGGACGATTTGATTTCGATGACGAGCTACTACTGGAATGCCGACGCACCAGACGTCATCAATATGGCCTGGGATTATTCCAGAGGATATTCAACTCTTAACGACGTAACCAACGACGGACTTATGGCAGGTAGCGTTGACTCGCTGCTGACAGGCGAAACTTATGTAAGACAATGGCCTGCTACATTTACGCTTGACGGAGGATGGAAACTATTGCCTGTACCTGAGAATTATTCTTCTGACCAGTCGAACGAATTTAACTCTATGCGCACAATCAACTGTGTACGTGCCGTTTCATCTGACGGAAAATATATGGCCGGACAGGTTTATGTATCAACAGGTGAGATTGACGAAGACTTCGGCATTGAGAAAGTTAAGTTGCTGCCTGTCGTATGGGAGAACAACGAAATAAAGAAGGTTTATGACGACCTCGGAATAAACACCTTCTATGTGTACGGCATCAGTGAAGACGGCAACACCGTTGTAGGTGTCAATACTGCTGAAAACGGCGGACAGAATCCTGCATACATCAAAGACGGCAAGCTATACAACGTGTTCAGCTGCGACGACCCTGAAACAAATACATTCAACGGAGGAATACTTTGCAGCATCGACGCAGAAGGAAACATGTACGGCTACTTCCTTGATGACAATGACACTTATAAATATTTCAGCGTAAAGGCCGACGGCAGCATCGTATATTTCGACCAGCTGGTTACTTGCGCAGGAGGCGGATATAAATTCGGTCCGTCTGTTGCCTATGACGAAAACGGCGAGGCACAAGCTGTTCCGGCAGGCGGTATGTATTCACTTCTCGACTGCAGCACTGACGGAAAGGTTCTTGCCGGCGGCGAGACTATAGACCTTGGTTTCGGTGTTGTAAACTGTCCCGCTATGATCGTTTCAAAAGGAGCTACCGGCATATCTAAGCCTGAGGCTGTAAAGAGCGATGTAAGCATCGACTACCGCAAGGGCGGAACACTGTACGTAAACGGCGAATACAACAGCGCTGAAATATATGGCGTTGGCGGCAACCTCGTAATGAAAGGCGGCCAGGGAGAAGCATTCAACCTGTCATCTCTGCCTTCAGGCACTTATGTTGTAAAGGTTTCTTACAACGGCGGTTCTAAGACATTCAAGGTGTTACGCTAAAACAGCACTAACATCAGGCTGATATAATGTCGGCTGAAAATCATTTTTACATAATGTGACAGGCAGTGCGTCCTGTCACATTTTCAGTTTTGTCTGCAAGTTAATTCACAATGAACATTTATGCATAATTATATTTTATCGTCAGCAACGCGCTACATCAGCAAGATTGTCTTAACGCTGGCACTGATGCTGGCTGCTACACAAACGATATATGCCGACAGCATGAAGCTGGGCTACTGCGAGGGCAACGCCGTGTCTTTCTACCCCGCTGCTAAAGAATCTCCGGCAGGCGGTTCGGCGGTATTCTTCCCAGAAACGCTTATGCAGGCATATAGCGGCACAGACATCGTATCGTTCCACATTTGGTCAAGCATCATGGAGCCTTCTACCGTACACTTCGCCATCAGAAGCAGCCTTGACGGAGGCGAGGCACTTTATGAACAGACAGCCACCCTTGAAAAATACGGATGGAACGAGGTGCGCCTTGACAAGCCGTTCAGGATAGACGGCAAGGCGTTTTATATGTCTTATCTCGTAGAAGGCATACTGAACATTCCGTATGCCCTGAGCCTTGTGGACGGCGAAGAGTATATCTGCACCGACGGCTCTGAATGGAAGCCGAGCGTAGAGGGATTCAGCGCAGCGTTTTATGCCACAGTAGAGAGCGACAATCTGCCGCGCTGCAACGTCAGTCTAGGCAACATTGTCATGCCGGGATATGCCCGGCTGGGCGAGCCGCTGACCTTCTCGGGCGACTTTATCAATCTTGGTTCCGTGCCGGTTGAGAGCCTCACGTTCACCTATCACGTTGGCGACAGCCTGGCCACAGAGACGGTAAGCGTGACGGAAGTGAAGCCGCGCGGCACAGGCACCTTCGAGATGAACGGACTGCGCATTCTGTCTGAAGGCGAGCCACAGGTAAGCGTGGAAATATCGGCTGTAAACGGCGAGGCCGACTTCGACCCGTCTGACAACACATCGCGCACGAAACAGGTGCTCTGCCGCTCCGTAATGCCGCAGCGCAAGGTGCTGCTCGAGGTGTTCTCTACGGAACGCTGCACCAACTGTCCTACCGTTCACAAGCAGATTTCTGCCGTTGCCGACACATGCGAAAGAATCATAGAGCTGGGCCATCATGCCGGTTTCTACGAGGACAACTATACCATAGCAGCAAGCAAGGAGTATGAGTGGTTCTACAAGGAAGGCAGACTCTACGCTCCGGCAGTAATGCTCGACCGCACGGAGATGTCGGACAATTATCCCGACATTTATTCAGACAGAGTGCCTGTGGTGAGCGTTGGTGCATCAAAGCTAAAGACTCTCTATGCCGAACAGAGCTGCGCACCGGCATTCGTATCGGTAGAGCCTACGGTGAAAACGGACGAAAGCGGCAACATACTCATACATGTTGAGGGTGAGCAGCTTATAGACACTGACGTAGAATCGCCACGCCTGTTTGTCTTTGTTTCTGAAGACAGCGTCTACTCTACCAACCAGAGCGGTGCATCCGGCGGATATTACCATCGCCACATGGCAAGGCAGAGCGTAACGCCGACATGGGGAGAGCCTATTGACATAAAAGGCTATACAGCCGACTATACTGTTCCGGTGCAGACCGGATGGGATGCGGCCAGATTAAGTGTAGTGGCGTTTGTAGCCAACTATGATGCTGAAGACAAGAACAACTGCCGCGTGCTAAACGCTGAAGAGGCAAAGGTGCCTTACGAGGGCGTTGCAGGAATAGAAAACGCCGTTGCTAAGCCCATGCACGTGTCATGGGACGGCAGCACACTCATGGTAAAAGACGGATTCAGCCGCCTCACTGTATGTGACATGTCGGGCCGTCAGGTCTACTCTGCCACAGCAGACGACACTGCCGACCTCAGTTTCCTCAACCGCGGATATTACATTGCCACAATCGTATGCGGCAACGGACAGAAGGTGATGAAACTTATGGCAGACTAATTATGTTATGACGAATAACAAAATCAACAAAGACAAGCAGTCTCGCCACAGCGGATATAATCCCGCAGCAGGCAGCATCTCTATGTCGGACATCATGCAACTATCCTGATGTAATAGTTGGCGTGCCAGATGCATCTACAGAGGAATGTCGCCAGTATGGTGCGTGAGCATGTTAAACAACAAGATAAATGGCACACTTTGCAGATGTGATTATCGCGGACGCCAACTTAACACTACGAACCACACACATCAAACATATATGCCGCCATGCGCAACAAGCCGGACAGATGCCGGTTTGACAGCGCAGGGCGGCATTTCTTTTTCACTATTTTACAATGCCGATAACGCAAAGCATAGTACAGCACGTGGACAATGCTGCATGAAAGCATCATTGAACATCTATGACGCAGGCAGAAACAAGTTTATTGCATGAATTTCTCACACGGTATATACACCGCAAAAGAAGCATAGCTTCAAACGGCCGAAAAATCGAAAGGGAAATGCGTCTTTTTAATTAATAAGCAATCGCCTGAACAGCGATTAAGGCATAAACCGAAAGCAAAATACAATGTATTGGTTTCAAATCATTAACCTATTGTTTTCGGGTCGTAACTCGGCCACTTTTGCATCAAAAGTGGCCGAGTTTTTATGTCTAAACCAGTGGTTTGTTTGTCGGCAACAAAGCAACTATGCCGCAGCTACAGCGCTGACGAGCTACAGAACGGCTTTAATTCAGCTATGCAACCCCTTTCATGATGCTGCAGCCGGCATACATTCAGGCTGCATCACTTCAGCAGAGAGCGGCATTTCTTCAGCGACATGATAAACCATATGCAGGCTGCCAGATGCAGCAGTATGGGCATCTCAACCGGAAGTATGGTGGCAAAGAATGCCATTTGGGCTTCGGTTATGGCCTTTGTCTGGCGCATGTCCAGATCGCGCTCTATCACATATGAATAATATCTGCCAAGAAGACGGAGCGGAGCGTTAAGCATACTGGTTGTCTTTTTTATCATTGAATTAATCTTGCCGCATGCAGTGCCGGCTTGTTCCAGTGTTATCTGCTTTTCCATAATCGTATGTTTTAAGTGTTTTTTGTTTCGTTGTAAATATTGTTTTTTATATATGTGCCACGCTTTGGTGTGGCTTTCCGTGTGCAAAATAAATGCTTGTTTGTGCACAATAAGTTCAAACTCGGGCCGTTATCTGTTAAATAAGCGTAAAATCTGTGCCTAATGAACGGCACATGGCTGTCTGCCAACTGCAACATGACGGCCGGGCCACATGGCTGCGGAACATGGCTTATAACAATAAACTGAAAATAAATATGCTTAAAAGTTCGCTGAACAAAGGATTGATTGAGGCCGGATGCGACGAGGCCGGGCGCGGGTGCCTGGCCGGAAGCGTGTATGCGGCGGCCGTTATTCTGCCCGAAGACTACAGGAACGACGACCTGAACGACTCGAAACAGCTTACGCCGCACAGGCGCTACGAGCTGCGCAAGATAATAGAGCGCGACGCCGTAGCATGGGCCGTGGGCGTGGTTACACCTGAGGAGATAGACAAGATTAACATACTTAATGCCAGCATCCTGGCCATGCACAGGGCGCTTGACGGACTGAAGGTGCGCCCGGAGGCCATCATCGTAGACGGCAACCGCTTTAAGCCTTACAACTTCATACCCTACACCACGGTGGTAAAGGGCGACGGCAAGTTTATGTCGATAGCGGCGGCAAGCATCCTGGCAAAGACTTACCGTGACGACTACATGGACCGTCTGGCTGAGGAATATCCGCAGTATGACTGGATATCAAACAAGGGTTATCCCACAAAGAAGCACCGCCAGGCCATTGCCGAGCACGGCATTACGCCATATCACCGCAAGACGTTCAGGCTGCTTTAGCCAAACGTCTGAGTAGGCCATCAGCATCTGAAGCGCAGGACAAAGCAGACAATGGCACAAAAGGAAAGCGGCAAAAGCCATTTATGCACGTTCTGAAGGTTTATTGCGTATGTAAGAGCCAAAGACACGCACCGGCAGGCAACAACGCTTATGCCGCAAATTATCACATTAATAAAGAATTTATGCGACACGACAAACTTGAACGCGAACTGTATCTGCTGCAGCTGCTCACCGAAAACCGCACATACACCATTGAGCGGCTGTGCGAGAAGCTCGGCATATCGCGCCGCAACCTGTATTACTATCTTGAGTTTTTCCGCGACAGCGGATTTAAGGTATACAAGCACGGCAACTGCTACAGCATCGACCGCAATTCGCCTTTCTTCAACCGCCTGATAGAGCGGATATCCATAACGGAAGAGGAGGCGGTGATGATAAGGCGCCTGCTGGACAAGGCCGGACAAGGCGATGTGCTGGCAGACAACCTCAGGAAGAAACTTGAACGCTTCTACGACTTCGACATCATAAACAACGACGAGCTGCGAGAGCAGAAGGTGTACAACATCGGCGTATTGTATGATGCCATAAAGCTGCAGCGTCAGGTGGTGATACATGGCTATGCGTCGCCTCACAGCCGCACCACAAAGGACAGGCTCGTTGAGCCGTTCCTGCTGATGAACAACAATAACGAGGTGCGCTGCTATGAGCCGTCGTCGAAGCTTAACAAGACCTTCAAGGTAAGCCGCATGCAGGAGGTAGAGCTGCTCGACACGGAGTGGGCATACAAAGACCGCCATCAGCAGATGTACACCGACGTATTTATGTTCAGCGGTGAAAAGATGATGCCCGTAAGCATGCTGCTGGGCCAGTTGTCTTACAACGTGTTCCGCGAAGAATATCCCGCGGCAGAGGCCAACATGACCACGTGCGGCGACGGACGCCACAGGCTTGATTTGCCGGTGTGCAGCTATGCAGGCATAGGACGCTTTGTGCTTGGCCTGTTCGACGACATTGAGGTACTTGGCGATGAAGGTTTCATAGCATACCTGCAGCAGAAAGTGGCAGCCATGGCTTCGTCATACACCCATAAGGAGCAATAAGCCGGGCTGCATCAATGCGAATCAATTTACATATAGGCGCCCTGCCCCGTCCGCTGTTTATCACCAACCATTTCAGACAGCAACTTTAAACTCCAATCGGTCATTAGACCGCACATAGCTTTATCAATTTAGTATATTCATGCTTTCAGTCCGCCTTTTTGTTTCTATTGGCGTCTTTTTGTTACCTTTTTCTTGACATAGCCCGCTATGCCTGCAAAAACAACAAAAAGCAGCTCAATATAAAGCAAAAATACAGACCGATTTCTAATAGCCGATTTGGGTTAAAATCATTAAGTTTCTTGCATACGCCAGCTTTCAGTAGCCATACTTCATGACGGATGAAAGCTGAGGGACGGCGGAACACATCAGCGTGATGCACATAAGATGAAATCGGAATATAATGCATTATTTGAAATTCATCCTTTTTTGCTATTTCTGCCATCTAAATATCATAATTTATTACTTTTATAGCGACAAACAATTAAAATGTATAAATTATGGAAAGAAAAACTATCAAAGAAGTCTATCTCGCATGGCGTGAGATGAAAGTAAGGCTCGTCAAGGAATCGACGTTTGCCACTTATGTAACCAATGCCGAGAAGCACATTTTGCCGGTGCTTGGCGACATACACTCGGTAAAAGAGAGCAACGTTCAGCAGTTTGTTCTTGACAAACTGAAGGCAGGCTTAAGCCAGCGCACAGTGAGAGACATACTGCTCGTGCTGAAGATGATTGTGACCTATGGGACACGGCAAGGATGGCTCGAACATTGCGAATGGGACATCAAGTTCCCGACAACAGCAGAGAGACACGAGTTTCAGGTTCTTACTATTAACGAACAGCGAAAGCTTATGACATTTCTGAAATCACATTTCTCGTTCAAGAACCTAGGTCTGTATATCTGTCTTTGCACCGGACTGCGCATCGGAGAAATCTGCGCGCTTAAATGGAGCGACATATCCGTAAAGACTCAGACCATCTGCATACGCCGCACCATTGAGCGGGTTTATGTCATAGAAGACGGACATAAATACACAAAGCTCATTATAAGCACGCCAAAGTCAGCCAGTTCAATACGCGACATACCCATAAGCGGCGATTTACTACGGCTGCTGAAGCCGATTATTGGTCTTGTCAACAGCACATACTTCGTATTGACTAACACCGAAAAGCCGCTTGAGCCACGAATTTACCGGCACTACTACAAACGCTTCATGAGCAAGCTGAACTTGCCCGCAATGAAGTTCCACGGTCTGAGACATACCTTTGCTACACGATGTATAGAGAGCAACTGCGACTACAAGACTGTAAGTTCAATTCTCGGCCACTCAAGCGTAAGCACGACGCTTAATCTGTATGTCCACCCGGACATGGGCCAAAAGCGCAAATGCATTGACAAGATGCTAAAGTCTGTAAGATAATTCTTGACGCATCAGCAAAGACCGATGCCAACAGACCCAACGTACAGAACTGATTAGTATGTCAAGCGTACAGTCTGAATCCCAAAGGATTACTAGAATATTATTAAACCCCTAAATTTATTGATTTCATAATTTGCCTTGGTAAACTGATTATCACGGCCGCTAACATTAAGCCAAATCTAATATGTGTTAAATTAAATATAATAGTAAATTCTTATATTTAATATGCGTCAGCAAAAATATTTTTTCCTTCTCATAAATAAGTTTTTATGAGGAGAGACTGTCGTCTGTCCCATCTGAAAGGGCGAATCAAAAGGCGAAAAGGCACATATCTGATGAGATACAAATACTAAAAACAGACAAATTCTTAACATTTATAGCACTATATTTCTCGCTCATCTGAGAACATTTTATCCCGAATGACAATACTTGTATTATTATAATTATATCAAAAAAACAAGAGGCCCTGCCTCGACACATTGGTCAGGCAGGGCCTTTCTTGTATTTAATGATGTCTGTAGTATTGTCAAGTCTTACAGTGAAGAACTTGACTCACAGCATTCATCACATTATTTCTTGATAGTCAGTCCTCTGTTGCTGAAGAACTTAGAGTCATAGCTTCTGTCAACTTTAGCATTGAGCACTTTCTTAACACCCTTGACAGCTTTATAGCTCTTAACGCCCTTCTTAGCAGCCGGCATCTTAACCATTGAAGGAGCACCGCTCTGTGACGGAGTGAATGTTTCTGTTGCACCACCCATCCAGCCTTGCTGGCCGTTCATGTTAACATAATACATCATACCGAATGCGAAGATACCTTCCTCAGCATAGAAGCTGAACGGATAGTTAGGATTATCAGCAAACATGTCGTTAGCATTTACAACAAGCACATTACCGTAACCTGTCTGAGAGTCTACACCTGTATCGATGACATCGAATGAGATGATACCCTGATCGTCGAGAGTGAATTCAAGGCTACCTTCCTGTGTCAGCCAAGGCTCAAGTTTGTAGTGAGTCTGGTCGTTACCGTCAACATAGAGAGTTGTTGAATATGTTCCGTCACCAAACGGGTTACCTACCGGCTGGTTGTTCTCGTCAGTGATGAAGTTCGGGAAGTAGTTCTGGTCGTATGTACCAGAAGTTACAGGCTGCCAGTTAGCAGTACCTGAACCGCCACCAGTGCTGAATGTGAATGTAGTAGCTGAGTTGCTTCTCATGTTGCCTTCAGCATCGAATGTAACGATAACCATTGTATACTTACCACCTTCTGCTATCTGGATGCTTACATCACCGCTTTCAGTGATACCTGTTGCCTCGAGAGAACCGTCAGCGATAGCTTCAACAATAGCATTGATATCGTCACCGTCAGCAGCCAATACATATTTTGCGTTAGCTACATCCTCACCAAGAGTGATAGTACCCTCAGCGTAGTTGTTGCCTGCAACGTCTGTGAAGCGGCCTGTGTATGTGAACGAAGAAGAGTAGTCAGTAAACTCGCTGCCCGGCAGAGCAATTGCCCAACCTGTTGTGTCAAGATAGCCAAGCGGAGTGAATGAATCGTCGAAGTTTACATAAATGCTCTGTGTAGGCAGAGTGATCATACCGTCTTTCAGAGTTCCGAAGAGACCCGGCTCGCTTGCTTTGATATCCTCAAGGCTGTTGCCCTGCTTGATAGCCTCGTCAACGATGCTGAATACGTGCATTACACCATATCCCTGAGAAGCCATACCGTCGTCTGTGCCAGGATAGAAGTCGCCTGTTACATAAACGAAGTTAGGATCTGTTGCGTTGATAACTACGCTTGTGTTCTCCTTGTTAGCCCATGCCATCATACCTGTAGCAACATAAGTGTTATAGAATGTTGTGCCAGGTCCGTAAGGAGTTACGATACGGTAGTAACCAGGTTTCAGGATGTTCTCCTGAATCTCTACGTTGTAAGTCAGCTGCTCTGCGCCATAGAAGCCAGGGTAGATTGCATCGCGATAAAGACCTGTACCGACTGATTTCCACTCAGACAGTCCGATAGAGAATGTATAAGATGAACTTCCGTAAGGAGTTGTATAGTTAGCATCTGCAATAGCTACAGTAACATCATCAAAGTGACCCATCTGTATTGCCTGAGGATCGTAAGTAACAGTCAGATATGCTACAGAGTCGCCGTCAGCAAAAGTTACAGAAGAAGGAACACTAACTGCACAGTTTTCAGATGTAGTTACATTGAAGTTTACAGTGAGTTCACCGGTACGCTGGATGCGGTTTACCGGTATTTTCACCTCACTGGCATTAGGATCGAGGTTCACGGTTGAAGAAAGCGCATTGCTGAAATACACCTGCTCTCCTTCGATCGTCGCTCCTGTGTACTCAAACTCTTCGGTACATGAGCCCAGCACGAGTGCCAGTGCCGAAAAGAGGAGCATCATGGAATGTTTGAATATCTTGTTCATGATATTTTCTGTTTTATTGTTTACTTATTTAATTATTTTTTATAAGGCTGATCTGCGAGTGTCGGGTTGTTGTATCCAGTTACTCCGCTGTTGTTCATTTCCTCCAAACGACTTATCTGCCAGTTCATCCATGAAGGACGAGTTGTTGTGTTCCACAGATAAGGTGCTGTATGGTTGGTTCCGTTGTAGTTCTTTGTAACAGTCTTGTTCAGACGCTTAACATCAAAGAAGTACTGACCTTCACCCCAAAGTTCAACAGCCTTCTGGAATACGATTTCGTCGATAACATCAGCAGCACGGCATGTGTAGTTCGGGTTGCGGTGACGCTTCATGAATGACTCAAGAAGCTCCTTACCTCTAGCCTGGTCGCTGTGTGCAGCAGCTTCAGCCTCGATGAAGTACATTTCCTCAATACGCATGAACGGAACACCTACAACGTTACCTACAGTGTAGTCATTGATGCTACCACCGCCCGGACGGAACTTCAAAGAAGCATATCCAGGAAGCTGAGCTCCAACCTCAGCGCTGATAAACTGGTTCTTGCCTTCGAGAGATGTTCCTTCTGGAGCCTTCCACAGGAGTTTACGCCAGTCGCCGTCGCTGATACGGTTATACATGTTAGCGTCAATCTGAACATAGCAACCGAGCTGTGTACCAGTGTAACCATAGCTGATTTCGTTACACATATTTGCTGTCCAGCAGTAAAGGTTGTTAACGTAACCTGTGTAGTACTGTGTACCCCACATCCACTGGCTCAGGTCGTTGAAACCAGATGTTGTGTTAAGAGCCTGTGCCTGTGTTACAGGTGCAGATGTTGAGTTGTCGATAGCCAGACGTGCATATTTCTCAGCGTTAGGATAATCCTCAAGCCACATATAGCAACGTGCCATCAAACCATAGATACAGTCGAGATGAGGCATTGTCTTGCTTGCGTCGTCAAGATAGCCTATCATGCTTGCAGCCTTCTGAAGGTCGCCAAGGATGAAGGCAGCCAGATCTGCTTTCTTTGCACGAGGATTGTTCTGCCACTGCTCCTCTGTCATGCCCTCCTTAACGATAGGCACAGTAAGACCAGTGATGTCATTTCCTTCAGGGCTGACACCCTGAGTGATGTCATTGGGCAGCCACTCATACTCGCGTGCCATATCTATATAAAGCATTGCACGATAAGCCAGAGCTGCAGCATAGTAACCCTTGTTGGCATCGCTGGCAAGAGTATCAATCTTTGCAATAGCGTTAGTAGCAGCGCCTGCATACTGTGTCTGATAATACCACAAGAACTGGGTTACCAGATACTCACGTGACACATAGGTATCACCAAGCCAGTTAAGGAACAGACATCCGTTGGCATTATCACCATAAGCAAGTTCACCTGACTGAATGTCACGGATTATCATCAATGCAGGATAACCGAAACTTGCGGGGAATTGAGTTGTATTCCAAATATTTGTAGCGTATGAGTTAAGACCGCTAACCAATGACGCCACAGCTGATTCAGAGCCCGTAACCTGACCGTCAGACGCTCCGTCTGTGGGCTCAACCTCGTCGATACAGCTTGTGAATGACATTGAAGTCATCAGAGTTAAAGCTGCACCAAGGCATATTGTCATGAATCTTTTCATAATGTTCAATTTGTTTTTTAAATGTTTTTAGAATGTTACAGAAATACCACCTGAAATTGTGCGCATTGCAGAGTAATATGCTGAAGAAGCACCACCAGTAATGCTCTGGCGTGGGTCAAGTCCCTGACGCTTAGACCACAACCACAAGTTTGTAGCTGTAAGGTAAACGCGAAGCTTGCCGATACCAACCTTGCTTGTCATCTTTGTCGGGAATGTGTAACCAAAGTTGAGGTTCTGCAGGCTCAGGTAAGAAGCACTTGTCAAGAAGCGGTCTGAAGTGGTTGTTGCACTTGTATCGTCGATAACCAGCTTCGGTATGTTTGTATTAGGATTCTCTTCTGTCCAAGAGTTCAGCAAGTCAGCGTGGATAGCATGGCCTCTACCGCTGCTGGTGATACCCATCATGCCGGCATAGTCTGAATCGTAGATCTGACCGCCAAGCTGATAGTTGAAGTCAATAGCGAGGTCGAAGCCTTTGTAAGAGAAGCGTGTTCCGAAACCTCCGTATGCCCATGGAAGAGCTGTACCACAGAGATAGTATGTAGCCTCACCCGGAGTTGTTGTTGTCTCACGGCCAATTATGTTTCCGTTTTCATCCAGCTTGTCTTTATAGAACATAGACTTACCGTTCTCGTCAACACCTGCATATTTAGGCAGGTAGAATGTATAGAGTGACTCGCCTTCACCATAGAAGTAGCTACCGCTTGCATAACCTTCAGAACCCTCAACAGTCTGAGTCTTGTTCTTATCGGCGATAGATGTGATTTCGTTCTTGTAAGCAGTGAAGTTAAGGTTGAGTCCCCACTCGAAGTCCTTTGTACGGATCAGTGTTCCGTCGAGTTCAACTTCAGCACCCATGTTCTGCATGTTACCTACGTTGTCATAGTATCCGCTCCAGCCTGAAGAAGCAGGAAGTGCGAAGAATGCCAACATATCGCTTGTACGACGATAGAAGTACTCGATGCTACCGGCAAGACGTCCGCGGAAGAATGAGAATTCGAAACCTGTATTAAAGTTACCGTTCTTTTCCCAAGTAATAGTCTCGTTACCCTTAGTTGAAGAAGGTTTAACGCCTGCACCGCCGCCAGAAGGAACAATGCTGTATGTATCTGTGTAGAGGTAGCTGCCGATGTTGTCGTTACCCTGCTCACCATAAGAAGCCTTGAACTTCAACTCGTCAACCCAAGGAGCGTTGAACCATTTTTCCTTGCTGATGATCCATGCGCCACCTAATGACCAGAAGTTACCCCAGCGGTGATCCGGGTGGAAGCGTGAAGAAGCATCACGACGATAAGAAAGTGATCCGAAGTACTTGTTGTCATAGTTGTACTGAACGCGACCGAACCAACCCTCAACGTTGTAGTCAGTTGTGTAAGAGTTCATAGAACCTGTGTTAACAGCACCTGCCAACTCATCGTTGAATACAGAGAATAGGTTGTTCTTAGATGCTGACAAATAATAATAACGTGTACGGTAGTACTCATGACCGAGCATAACCTCTACATCATGCTTGTCGAACAGGTGATGCCAGTTCAAGAGCTGCTGGTAGTTGTAAGCCCATGTACGTACATGTGTTTTCTGAACAGAACCGTTGTTGGCAGCGAACTGACCATAGAACGGGTTCATCGTATTTGTAAACCTTGTCTCATCGAGCATCACAGTGTTAGCTGATGTGAACTTGAAGTCCTCGAGGAAACGGATTTCAGCTGTACCTGTAGCGTCGAGGCTGTTACCCTCGTTCTCATTCTTGTCGAAGTTATTTGCGAAGATAGGGTTAGAACCTGTCATTACAGGACGTGTAAGACCTGTTACAGTGCCATCGCCCCAGTCGTACATAGCGAGACCAGTCTTAGAATCCTGCAGGATGTTGCCTGCTGCGTCACGGACGTACAGAGGATAGATAGGAGCCATATCCTTAACCATAAACACGTTTCCTACTGTGCTTTCACCATCTCCAGACAGTGAGTTAGCCTTATAGTGAGCATAGTTGAAGTTACCAGAAAGTTTCAGCCAAGGTCTGAGCTGGTAGTCAGCCTTCAGACGGCCTGTGAAACGCTCATAGTCAGAACCGATACTGATACCTTCGTTCTTCAGATAACCTGCAGAACCATAGAAAGAACCTTTGTCGTTGCTTCCTGTAGCAGTAACGTTATACTCCTGACGTACACCTGTCTGATAAGCAGCGTCGCGCCATGAATCAGGATAGAGCAGGTATTCTGTGCCATTAACGTTAACAACGCGGCCGAGTGTTGCGTTAGGGTTCAGTTTTCCGTTCGGGCCGATGAAGTCCTGTCCTTCAGGAACAGTGTAAACGTTATAGCCAAGGTTATAACCGCCTGCAAACATATTGTCCAGAGCCCATCTGTGAGCTGTTGCAGCATCATCGCCGAGATTTGTACGATAGTTCTTCAATGACTGATAGTATGCCTCATAATATCCGGCAGGACTTTCTACTGTATTGTAGAACTCAACGCCACGTGTGTTAGCACCCCACTTAGCGTCAACAGTGATTGAAGAAGTACCCTCGCGGCCGTTCTTTGTTGTGATGATGACAACACCGTTGGCACCACGCGCACCATAAAGAGCTGCAGAGGCAGCATCCTTCAGGACGGTCATTGAAGCGATATCGTTCTGGTTAAGGTTGTTGATGTCTCCGTTGTAAGGAGCGCCGTCTACTATGATCAGCGGGTCGTTACCGGCGTTGATAGAGCTGATACCGCGGATGCGGATGCTGAAGCTCTCCTGACCAGGAGCACCTGTAGCAGAGTTAATCTGCACACCAGATACTTTACCGCTAAGTGCAGACATTGCGTTAGAGCTTGAAATCTTCGCGATGTCATCCGACTTTACAACCGCTGCAGAACCGGTGAAGGCTGATTTCTTAGCCGTACCGTAAGCAACGACCATCACTTCGTCAAGGTTGGTCTCGTCAGGAGCGAGCACCACGCGTACGCTGTTGCCCTTTACCGTTACGTCCTGATCAACCATGCCGACATAGGTTACTTTCAGCTTGTTGTGCCCTGCGGGCATGCTGATAGAGAACTTACCGTCAGCGTCTGTCACGGCACCGGCGCTGGCGCCCACAACGCGGACAGTAGCACCGATAATCGGCTGACCGTCCTCCTGAGACACCACGGTTCCCGTAACTGCTGTTTGTGCCAGTGCCATTCCCAGTGACAGGAACAGGCAGGCCAAAATCATAGTTAGTCTTTTTTCCATAAATACTCTCTCTAATTAAATAAATAAATTATACTTTTGTTACAATATGCAAAAATAAAGATTATTTCATAAAGTCCAAAAAATGAAAGAAAAAAAAGTGGGTTTAAGTCGGGTTTTTAACATAAATCTGACAGAATCACATAAAAATTCATGTAAAATGAAACTTTGAGTGTTATTTTACTTTCATTTTGATTTGTATATAAAGTGTATATACACCACTTCTTGACTTTTAGAATGCATCAAAATAAAGGCAATTTACACATGAACATTCATATAAAGAAATTTAAATCCATATGCACAAATAATTAACCATATGCTTGCATTATGTTTATTTGCACATTTTTTGAGTTAAAATTTTACACTTTAAATAATGCTTAATATCTGTTTCGTCTATGTTGACATGCAAATATTTAAGATATTATGCACAAAATGCATGTAAATTGCTTATTTACTGATATTTAATATCGCCCGGCAGACATTATTACACAAAACTATTTCAATACATCAAATAATGCAGGCAGTAATTATGGTTCATTGTATATATAATAAGGTGTAATTAACTTAATTATAACAATATTGGATAAATATGCAATATTTTCTGCATAAATACAAATAAAGCGCTGACAAAATGTAAGCAAAAACGATTCAATATGGCATAATGTAAACGCAAACACAGAGCAGAATGTCAACAAAAAGTATTATATAAAGTTTAAAATTATAGTATTTTAGCACTGCCTCAAACACTCGGCAGCCACATTTCATGCCACATTCCTATACAGAAATTTTAGTTTCATAGCACATAAAAACAGCAAAGACAGATTACATTATCAATAACTTTTTGACGCGATGAGATATGGATTTATTTCAATATGCAGCTCCGGACAAGCAAAATCATGACTTATAATCATAAAGTTTTCTGCTATAAATTATGCAAAACAGATTTGACATTACTTACCACAAAACTGCGACTACCGATAAAATAACGCTGAGCAAGCCTTTGCAACGCCACTTGACACAACGTTTCCACAAGACTTTTATATCGGCGCAAAATGCAAGACGACATAACATCCTGACCATTTAAAATCAATATGCTAATTTAAACAGCAAGCAAGATCCATACAGACAGAAGCCTCTGTTAGATACAAAAAGCCATGTTTCATCGTGCAAAAGCATACATATTGCACGCCAAAAAGCCACGTTTCGCAGGGCCGTAAGTAAGCTTTTACGTAATCGGGATCTTACTTATAATAAGTTTTCGCAGAAACTCGTCACTCGTCACAATCGGCCATAATTCATTGACAAACAAGCCGTTACGATGTGACGAGTTAAAATCTCAACTCGTCACAGCACTGTTAATCAACGCAAGTGTGACGAGTCAAGAGACGCAACTCGTCACACCATATTCAACTGACAGTCAGCATTTTACCCGTCGATGTGACGAGTGACGAGTTTCTATCGAAAACTTTTTTATCCTGTAGCTATATGTCCTTTCCTTATTGGGGTTGCCCTCAAATAGTCTTTTCACTGATTAAAGCTGACTTCTGTTAAACATATGACTATTATTGATTGACTCTGGCATTAACAGAAAATTTTACTTCCACAGGTGACAGGACAGCCATCAGCAGACATAAGTGCCGCAGCAATAAACCTTTGGATAATTATGTAACTTATTTATTTAATTAGAGAGTATTTATGAAAAAAAGACTAACTATGATTTTGGCCTGCCTGTTCCTGTCACTGGGAATGGCACTGGCACAAACAGCAGTTACGGGAACCGTGGTGTCTCAGGAGGACGGTCAGCCGATTATCGGTGCTACTGTCCGCGTTGTGGGCGCCAGCGCCGGTGCCGTGACAGACGCTGACGGTAAGTTCTCTATCAGCATGCCCGCAGGGCACAACAAGCTGAAAGTAACCTATGTCGGCATGGTTGATCAGGACGTAACGGTAAAGGGCAACAGCGTACGCGTGGTGCTCGCTCCTGACGAGACCAACCTTGACGAAGTGATGGTCGTTGCTTACGGTACGGCTAAGAAATCAGCCTTCACCGGTTCTGCAGCGGTTGTAAAGTCGGAGGAAATAACAAAAACCTCTAGTTCTAACGCAGTAACAGCATTGACTGGTAAGGTTGCAGGTGTACAGATCAATTCTGCGACTGGTGCCCCCGGACAAGAAAGTCTAAGCATTAAAATCCGTGGTATCAGTTCTATTAATGCAGGCACATTACCGCTTATTGTCGTTGACGGTTCGCCTTATGATGGTGATATTCAGAATATAAACCCTAACGACATCGCCTCGATGACCGTCCTGAAGGATGCTGCCTCTGCAGCTCTTTACGGTGCGCGTGGTGCCAATGGTGTTGTCATCATCACAACAAAGACCGGCCGCGAAGGCACCTCATCAATCACTGTTGATGCCAAGTGGGGAGCCAATTCAAAAGGCACTCCATATTACAAGACTGTAAACAGCCCTGCGGCATACTATGAAACGTATTACAAATCACTTTACAATTACTATAAAGATTGGTATCCTAACCCCAATTGGCAAGAAGGGATGCCAGCAGAAGACAGATACTTAAAGCATACTGACAGAGAATCTTATATATGGGCAAACAACAACCTTTGCGCCAATAATTCCTATGGATTGGGCTATAATGTCTATGCTGTTCCAGAAGGACAATATCTAATTGGAACAAATGGAAGAATCAACCCTAACGCCACATTAGGAAACATTGTAAACTACAACGGCAATTCTTATATGCTCCTCCCTGACGACTGGCGTGATGCCACATTCCAGAACGGTCTTCGTCAAGAATATAATATTACAGCAACAGGAAGCAACGAAAAAGGTTCTTTCTATGGTTCTGCAGGCTACTTGAAGAACGAAGGTATCACAATCGGTTCTGACTATGAACGTTTCACCGGTCGTCTTAAAGCAGACTACCAAATAAGAAATTGGCTTAAAGTTGGTGCAAACTTCAGCTATGCACACTATGTATCAAATTATCTTGGAGACGACGGCAGCAGCAGTTCAAGCGGAAATATTTTCGCAGTAAATTCTATTGCGCCTATTTATCCTCTTTATATCCGCGACGCAAATGGGAACATATTACAAGATGCCCAGACAGGACTTCCGTCTTACGACTGGGGCGACGGAAAAATTAACGGCCAACAGCGTTCCGTATTTGCAGGTTCTAACCCAATTTGCTCAAATCAGCTTGACAAGAGTTACGCAGAGGGTAACAACCTCAATGCTACAGGATTTGCGGAAATACGTTTCCTAAGAGACTTTAAATTCACAACGACAAATAGTGTCATGCTTAATGAGAGCCGTGGAACAAGTACACAACAGCCATATTTTGGACAGTTTGCATCACAAAACGGTATCGTAAGCAAATCGCACGGACGTGAATGGTCATATAACTATCAGCAAATATTGAATTGGCATCGTCTGTTCGGCAAGCATGATGTTGAGATTATGCTCGGTCATGAGTATTATCGTACAAGATCTTACATATTGTCTGCATCAAAAAGCAATATGTATTCATTCCTCAATGATGAATTGGCAGGAGCTGTAACTGACGGAACTATGGATTCGTACACTACCGACTACAATACAGAAGGTTTCTTCGGACGTGCACAGTATAACTATGACAACAAGTACTTCGGTTCTGTATCTTATCGTCGTGACGCTTCTTCACGCTTCCACCCGGATCACCGCTGGGGTAACTTCTGGTCATTTGGCGGCGCATGGATTATCAGCAAGGAAAAGTGGTTCAAAGCTTCTTGGGTTGACGAGTTGAAGTTCAAGGCTTCTTATGGTGAGCAGGGTAACGACAACATCGACAACTACCTCTACTCAAACACATACACAATAGCACCTTCAGACGGAGTTGCCTCACTGATACCAAGTACCATTATGGGTAACAAAGAAATAACATGGGAGACAGGCGGCAACTTCAATACAGGTTTCGAATTCTCTCTGTTCCGCGGCCGTCTTGCAGGTAGCATTGAATATTTCTACCGTAAGACAACCGACATGCTTTCATTGTTCTCACTTCCTGGTTCATTCGGATATACAGGATATTATGACAACATTGGAGATATGACTAACCAGGGAGTTGAAATAGGACTCGACGGAACAATCTTCAGGACTAGAGACTTTGAGTGGGGCGCAAACATAAACTTTACAGCTTATAAAAACAAAATTGTAAGAATTGCAGATGAAAACAAGACAACAACCACTTCTGAAGGCGTTGAAGGCTATGCAAGCGGCAGCTATTTCTATGGTGAAGGAAAACCTCTTTACACTTTCTATATGGCTAAATATGCCGGTGTTGACCCCGAAACAGGTAAAGCACTTTACTGGAAAGATGTCCTTAAAGACGTTGTTGATGAAAACGGGAATCCTGTGTTAGACGAATACGGAAACAAGAAGACTTATGTCGCAGGCAAAGAAACGACAGAATCATCTTCTGATGCCACACAATATCTTTGCGGAACAGCACTGCCATGGGCCTATGGAGGCTTCGGCACACGTTTCTCATATAAAGGTTTCGATTTATCATTAGACTTCACGTATCAGCTTGGTGGTCAAATTTACGATTCTGATTATGCAAGCATGATGAGCATGGCGACAGGAGGATCTGCTATCCATGCTGACTTATTGAATGCATGGACACCGGAAAACAAAAATTCGAACATTCCCCATATCGTCTATGCAGATCAGGACGTCAACTATACTTCAGACCGTTTCCTTACCGATGCCTCATATCTAAGTCTGCAAAACCTCAATTTCGGATATACTCTGCCCAGCAAGTTCACTGCAAAAGCAGGAATAAGCAAATTAAGACTCTATCTTACGGCGACAAATCTTTGGGTTTGGTCTAAACGTCAAGGACTTGACCCACGCCAAAGCATAACGGGAAAAGCTTCAACTGCTTACTATTCTGCAATGCGCACCATATCAGGCGGTATAACAGTTACATTCTAAAAACAATTACAAACAGAAAAAATATGAAAAAGATATTTATATACGGACTTAGCATGCTGATGGTCTTGGTATCGTCATTTACGCTTTCAAGCTGTATTGACGAAACCCTGCCTACAAGTGGCGTTACCGATGAACAGGTGCCACCTACAGAAGAAAGTGCAGAAGCACTTGTCATGGGTCTGAACAATCAATTTTCAAAAATATGGACGTCAAGTTACCATTGGTCAATCGGATATGCCGGTTTGATGATTATTCGTGATATACAGTCTGGCGAATTGGCATTCAGTCCCAATGGCTACCAATACAACCAATGGGGCAACTGGTACTATGATTTATATTGGGGACGCGAATACCTTACAGCCCAATTCATGTGGCAATATCAAACAGGTTTTGTCCTGGCTGCTAATAACGCTATTGCTGCAGTTGACACAATAAGCGGAACTGACTCTGAAAAAGGTCTTGCCGGTGCAGCGTTTGCCTACCGCGCTTTGATTTATCTCGATATGGCCCGCGAATACGAGTTCCTTGAAAATGACAAGACGAAGCCAATAAGTCCAGAGGGAAATGACATTTCCGGTCTGACAGTACCTATTGTAACAGAGAAGACAACAGAACAGCAAGCACGTAACAACCCGCGTGCAAAGAAAAAAGACATGTTCAATTTTATCCTCAGTGACTTGCAGGCTGCAGAAAAGTTTGTACCCCTACTGAAAATATCAAGCACATCCGTACCTAAGATCGACTGCGTTTATGGTCTTTATGCACGTCTTTATATGTGGATGGAAAACTATCCTATGGCTGAAAAATATGCACGCATGGCAATAGATGCCTCTACGTCACAGCCAATGACAAAGGAAGAGGCACTCAACATAACTACAGGATTCAACGATGCTACAAAATGGATGTGGGGAGCAACTTATTCACGCGGCAATGTCAGCAATCTTATGAATTGGGCTGCATTCATGACATCAGAAAACACGTATGGATACAGTGGTCCTCTGTCAATGGGAGGAGCTGGTGTTCTTCCACAGATTCCTTCAGCTACTTATAATAAAATGAGCAATACTGACTGGCGTAAACTTATGTTTAAAGCTCCAGAAGGTTCTTCACTGTATGGAAAGAATACATATTGCGATGCAGAAATAGGCGAAGCTCTTGAAGATTATACTTCAACTAAATTCCGTCCTGCCGGTGGAAACGTTAGCGACTATACAGCAGGAAATGTCACGGCATTCCCGATAATGCGAATTGAAGAAATGTATTTCATTGAAGCTGAAGCTGCTGCTCACCAAGACGCTGAACGTGGAAAGAAATTGCTCGAAACCTTCATGCTGTCACGTGACACGAAGTATTCTTTTAAAGGTACAAGCCAAGACCAAATTATAGAAGAAATTGTTTTCCAGAAACAAATTGAACTTTGGGGTGAAGGCCAGTCGTTCTTCGACATTAAACGCCTAGGCTATGCTGTTGACAAGACTACATCTGTCAACATAGAATCTCGGGCACAATTCAAGACTACTTCACGTCCTGCATGGATGAACTGGGCTATAGTACGCTCAGAAGAGACAAATAATGCCGGTGTAAGATATTATAACAACCCTGACCCGGCAAATAACTACGCAAAATAAATAGAAATAATTTAAATAGACAATATTATGAATAAAATATTCAGTTATTGCACGATGTTCATTTTCGTGGCGCTTGCACTCGTTATGGGGTCATGTACCGAAGAATATGAGCATACTGCTGCAACAGCCGAGGGTGAACAGGTATATTTTAAAACAACCCTTGCCTCAAATTACGACTTGGATCCTGCAAAAAACAGTTTTCAGGTACAGATAAACCGTATTCAGAGCGAAGGTGAACTTACCGTAAAAATAAACGCTGTAACTAAAGACGGCAGTATCTACACTGTCCCAGCAACAGTGACTTTTGCAGACGGTGCGACAACAGCAGACATAAATATTGCATACGACCCCAAAACCCTTCTGTCAGACAAATGCGGATATGGATATTATGAAAACATTACACTCAGTATTGGAGACGAAGCTTATACCACTCCATACGGAGATTCATCATGCACAATATCAGCTGGTCTTACAGAATGGATTGATACAGGAGAAGAAGTAACTTATCGTGAAGGTCTCATATCTTCTGTTTTCGGTATAGAACCTCTAACCTACAAAGTTCCACTACAAAAAAGTGCTCTAAAAGAAGGCCGTTACCGTCTCAAGAATCCTTACGGCGAAGATACGGAAATTTATAAAATGTATAATGGAAGTGCTATCACATTTAATAATGACAATGGTATCATCTTCGATGTTTCGGATCCAGCTCATGCCTATGTAGATGGAACAATACTTCCAGGAAAATACGGTTCAGACAATATTCTTCTTTACAGTTATGTAACTGCACTAAATGTACTTAACGGATACGATGTAGAAACGTTAAAGCAAATTGCGCCTGAATATTTCGGAACATATCAAGATGGTATAATTACCATGCCTGCACAAAGTTTCTTAATGGAGCTTGGACCTTCACAGATAACAAGTCCAACCTATTATACAAATTCAGACGGAATGTTTGCAATAGCAATGCCAGGGTATGAAATAACCGACTATACATCTTCATTCACCTATACGGGAAGATTTACCGATGCAAAAGACAACAGCTATGTACAAGGTACAATAACTCTTGGCAAAGATGTCGCTTTTGCAAGATGGGTAATCGCTGCAGAAGGTGATGACATAAATGAAATTGTAACAGCCATAAATGATGGTAATATAGAGTCAAACTATATTACATCGGGAGAAGACATACAGGCACAATTAACAGAAAGCGGTAATTATATTATGATTATAGTTACATATGACGCTCAGGGCAACATGAAAAATCATTCTGCAACACCATTTAAATTCTCATTGGGAGGTGAATCAAGTGCCGCAGACTGGCAACCTGTTTATTCTGGAACATTTACACATAATGTACAACCGGCATTTATAACAGATGGTGAGGGCAGTGATAATTTCGTAGGTAATCCTATAATCAATGATATTACTCCATCATACTCTGCCACAATGTATCAGGATAAGAAGAATCCATTTAACTATAAGATTGAACCATGGATAACACAAGAAGGCAGTTTAACATTCACTATGGACGATCAGGGCTATATTTCGTTCAAAGATGTTGACACCGGATTCTCTCATCAGACATACGGACCTCTATATGTAGGAGATGCTGCGCTTCTGTTTGGTGTCACAGACCAACATACAAGCGGATATGACCAAGAAGCCCAAATGTTCGTGTTTGGTACCATTTATTACGTTTATGTTAATGGTGAGTATGGCTGGCTCGGTGGTGCATACGAAACATTTGAAATTAATGGAGCACAAGGAATCTCTACCAAGAATAACATTAAGATTAGAAATTTCGTTCCAAGAATGTTTAATAAGAATTCAAGATACATTTATAAGACAAAGATGTCTAGCAATATCATGCTAAAGGCAACAAAAATCAAAGGCAGCATTAAGAGGAAATAGCCCTTGAAGCATGAAACAAACAAAATCCTGGAAGAATAAAACTCTACACTTCCAGGATTTTTCTATTATATAAAAAGTAAATACTAAAGTCAGAACATCTTGCTTACGCGCTTTATGCCTTCAACAAGAACGTCTATCTCCTCCTTTGTGTTATACATGGCAAACGAGGCTCTCACAGTGCCCTGTATGCCGAGACGTATCATGAGTGGCTGGGCGCAGTGGTGACCGGTGCGAACGGCTATGCCTAGACGGTCGAGCAGCGTGCCCATGTCGAGATGGTGGATGTCGCCTACGAGGAACGAAACCACGGCGTCTTTATCATTGGCCGTGCCGAAGAGTCTGATACCGTCTATCTCCTGCATCCGCTCCATACAATACTTTGTGAGTTCCTGCTCATGACGCGAGATGTTGTCGATGCCTATCGAACTGATATAGTCGATGGCGGTGGCAAGGCCGTGAGTGGCAACATAGTCGGGCGTGCCGGCCTCAAACTTAAACGGCAGATGCTCAAACACGGTCTTCTCAAAGCTTACGCTCTCTATCATCTCGCCTCCGCCCTGATACGGCGGCATGCGGTCGAGCCAGTCTTCCTTTCCGTATAGCACGCCTACGCCTGTAGGACCATACATCTTATGCCCGCTGAAGGCAAAGAAGTCGCAGTCAATGTCCTGCACGTCAACGGCAAAGTGAGGAGTGCTCTGTGCACCGTCGACCATGACGGGAACGCCGTGCTCATGGGCTATGCGCACAATCTCCTTAACAGGGTTTACCGTTCCGAGGACATTGCTTACATGCGTAACGCTGACTATCTTAGTGCGCTCAGTGAACAGCTTTTCGTATTCGTCGAGCAGCAGTTCGCCTTTGTCGTTCATCGGTATCACGCGCAGCGATATGCCTTTGCGCGCTGCCTGAAGCTGCCACGGCACGATGTTGGAATGATGCTCCATGACGGACACGATAACCTCGTCGCCCTCGCTCATAAACCCGTCGCAGAACGACGAAACCACAAGGTTAAGGCTCTCGGTGGTTCCGCGCGTGAAGATTATTTCGTTAACCGAACCTGCATTGATAAACTTACGCACCTTCTCGCGTGCCTGTTCGTGCAGGTCGGTTGCCTGCTGCGAAAGATAATGCACGCCGCGGTGTACGTTTGCATTGACATTGAGATACTCTTCGCGCATGGCATCGAGCACGCACAGCGGCTTCTGCGTTGTTGCACCGTTGTCGAGATATACCAGCGGACGGTCGTAAACCTTACGGCTGAGTATCGGAAAGTCTTCTCTTATTTTGGTTACGTCGAACATACTTTTTTAGGAGTTAAAGTAGTTAAAGGAGTTAGAGTAGTTAAAGTCAATAGCCTAAATAATTTTATACAAAGTAACGTGGCCAAAGACTAACGAGAATATTCAGTAAATTAGAGAAGTCAGAGCAGTTAAAGCGAACAAGCCTTGGAACTTTATATTGCAAGAGATGAAAACATGCAAGTATCCGAGCTTATTTTCAGAATTAGAGCAGCCAAAGCCAAATTCCAGTCAACATTGTTACATAAAGAATGACGACATCAACAAAGGTAATGACTTTAACTACTCTAACTCCTTTAACTACTTCTAACTACCGAATTTTATCTGCACAGTTTGCATCCCTCGCACTTGTTGAGTTCGCCGCGGAAGCGTTTCTCTACAAGATAATGCAGGCGGTCGCGGAGCGGCTCGAGCTTTATGCCGTCTACGACCTCGTTGACGAAGGCAAACTCAAGCAGGAGCTTGGCCTCCTTAAGGCTGATGCCGCGCTGACGCATGTAGAACAGGGCCGCATCGTTGAGCTGACCCACGGTGCTGCCGTGGGCACACTTAACGTCGTCGGCATATATCTCCAGCATCGGCTGCGTGTACATACGCGCCTCCTTGGTTGAGCAGAGGTTCTGGTTACGCATCACCGAGTCGGTCTTCTGTGCGCCATGACGCACCAGCACGCGGCCGGCAAAGGCACCCGTGGCGCTCTCGTCGAGAACGTATTTATACAGTTCGTTGCTCGTGCAGTGAGCCACGCGATGATCTATCAGCGTATTGTTGTCAACATGCTGTTTCTTGTCGGCTATAACACATCCGCTGAGGTTACACTCGGCACCCTCACCTGCAAACACGAGGTCGGTGCGGTTGCGTGTTATGCCGTTGTGCAGCGTTATTATGTTATGGTTAACCCTGCTGCTGCGCTGCTGCTCAATGAACAGGTTGCTCACGCGAACGTTCTTTGCGTGAGTCTCCTCAAGGCAGTAGAGGTCAAGTCCGGCATTGTCGCCCACATAAGCCTCGATAACCTGTGTGGTGAGGAAACGGCGGTCGTCGGCGGCATGGTCGCAGAAGAGCAGCTTGATTTCAGCCCCCTCCTCCACTATTATCAGCACACGGCGATTAACCATCAGGTCGACGTCAGAGCGCAGGATGTTGATCACTTGCACGGCCTTGCTTACCACAACACCCTTGGGCACATAAACCAGCAGTCCGTCCTGTGCCAGCATTGTGTTGAGAGCAGTTATGCCGTCTTCAGAAGTCTTTGCCAGCTTGGCATAATATTTCTCTATCAGTTCTGGCCTTTCGGCAGCCACCTTGCCCAGCGAGTCGACAATCACTCCTTCGGGAAGCGGCTGTCCCTTAGGCGTAGACTTGCCATAGAAGCCATCGTTCACTATGAAATAGAGCGATGTACTGAGGTTAGGCACGTCGCATCTGAATGCCTCATACGGGTCAACCGGAATGTTAAGGCGGTTGAGGTTAAGGCCGTAGTCGGGCTCAAATAGCGACGGAATGTCGGTGTATTTATATCTCTCGACCTTCTTTGTCGGGAATCCCATCCGCTTGAAGTCGTCGAACGCAGCATCGCGCACGGCGTTGAGCGGCGCTGAGCTGTGCGCGCATATCATGTCACGGCACTGGTTGTAAAGGTCTATATATTGTTTTTCGCTATCCATCCGTATATTAATTATAAATTACGAATTAAGAATTGTGAATTATGAATTAGAAATTAAATTCAGTCCACCTCTTCTTTAATCCAGTCGTATCCGCGTGCCTCGATTTCCTTCGACAGTTCCGGACCGGCGGTCTTTACGATGCGTCCCTTGTAGAGCACGTGAACGATGTCGGGCTTGATGATGTCGAGCAGGCGCTCATAGTGAGTGATGACGATGCAGCTCGACTCCGGAGTGCGCAGTTTGTTGACGCCTTCGGCAACAATGCGCAGCGCGTCAACGTCGAGGCCTGAGTCAGTCTCGTCCAGGATACTGAGCTTCGGCTCGAGCATTGCCATCTGGAAAATCTCGTTACGCTTCTTCTCACCACCGCTGAAACCTTCGTTCACAGAGCGGTTAGACAGCTTGCTGTCAAGCTCAACAATCTTTCTCTTCTCACGCATCAGCTTCAGGAAGTCGGCTGCGTTGAGCGGCTCCTTGCCCTCATACTTGCGCTTCTCGTTTATGGCGGCACGCATGAAGTTGGTCATTGACACGCCCGGAATCTCCACGGGATACTGGAACGAAAGGAAGAGTCCTTCGTGTGCCCTGTCCTCAGGTTTCATCTCGAGCAGGTCCTTGCCGTTGAAGGTTATCGAGCCTGACGTAACCTCATAAAGAGGATTACCGACCAGCACGGCGCTCAATGTACTCTTGCCCGAACCGTTAGGTCCCATTATGGCATGTGTCTCACCGTCCCTTATGGTGAGGTTGATGCCCTTCAATATTTCCTTGTCGCCAATCTTGGCGTGTAAGTCTTTTATTTCTAACATAATTCTTGCTTATAATTTATTCCGGCCTTACGGCTTGCGCCTGCCGTGATTGTTTATTTCAGATATAGATATGTCAGCAGAGAATCCAGTAGTCCGCCGAAGTCACTGCTTGTGAACTTGAACGGGAACGTAACTTTCAGTCCCACTGACAGCGCGTGGCGGTGCATCGGCGAGCGCATTGCATAGGGTGTTGTGTCCTTTCCGAATGTCGTCTGCGACGATGTGTGTCCGTCGACAGCCATGCGGAAGCCATAATCGACCTCAAGAGCCACACACGAAAACATATAAATGTCGAGGCCAACCACCGGCGCCACACTAAGCACGGGGCTGCTCACGCTGTACTTGCGCTCATAACTGCCATACATTCCCGACGTGCTCACCGTGCCTGCATCCTTGCGCCCGGCAACGTTCCAGAAGGTGCTTACGCCGAGATAAGGCTGCAGCGGGCACGACTTTGACAGGAAATACCAGCGGCCGCCAAGCATAATCTGCGACAAATCGGCCGACACGTCGCCTGAGTAGAAGTCCATCATTTCGTGGTCATAGCCGCCGACAACCGAGAAGCCTGTCTGCGGAATGAAATACTCTAGGTGAGCAGAGAAGTTAGGACCGCCGCCTGCCTTCAAAGGGTCGTAATACTTGTCGGGAGTTTCGTTGAGCGACACAACCGGCTTTACAGGACTGAGCCTGAAATCTATTGCCCATCGCCGCGAGTCATCGTCCTGAGCGTTTGCCACAAGTCTTGACAGACAAAGCAGCAAGACTAAAACAATCAAAGGTCTTGTATTCATCATAACAACATTTTTATATATATCATTAATGAACCGATAAACCCCTACGGTACTACCCCGCCAATTTTTAATCTTTAATTCTTAATTTTTAATTTGAGAAACTATCCCACAGTGCCTTCCAACGACACGCTGAGCAGCTTCTGAGCCTCAACGGCAAACTCCATAGGCAGCTTGTTCAAAACCTCCTTGGCATATCCGTTGACGATAAGGCCGACGGCCTGCTCCGTAGGTATGCCTCGCTGATTGCAGTAGAACAGCTGGTCTTCGCTTATCTTGCTCGTCGTAGCCTCGTGCTCCACTATCGCCGAGTCGTTGTGTATGTCCATATACGGGAACGTGTGGGCACCGCAGTCGCTGCCCAGCAGCAGCGAGTCGCACGACGAATAGTTGCGGGCATTGTCGGCATTGGGCGACACGCGCACCAGTCCGCGGTAAGAGTTCTGGCTGTGTCCGGCGCTGATGCCCTTGCTTATTATAGTGCTCTTGGTGTTCTTTCCCAAGTGAATCATTTTCGTACCCGTGTCGGCCTCCTGATAGTTGTTGGTAACGGCTACGCTGTAGAACTCAGCCACAGAGTTGTCGCCGCGCAGGATGCACGAAGGATATTTCCACGTGATGGCCGAGCCTGTCTCCACCTGAGTCCACGACAGTTTTGAGTTAACTCCGCGCAGATCGCCACGCTTTGTAACAAGGTTGAACACTCCGCCCTTGCCGTTCTCGTCGCCCGGATACCAGTTCTGCACCGTAGAATATTTCACTTCGGCGTTGTCCTTTACGATAATCTCGACGATTGCGGCATGAAGCTGATTCTCGTCGCGCATAGGGGCCGTACAGCCTTCGAGATAAGACACATAGCTGTCGTCCTCGGCAATAATCAGCGTGCGCTCAAACTGGCCCGTGTTTCTTGCATTGATGCGGAAATAAGAACTAAGCTCCATCGGGCTGCGCACGCCTTTTGGTATGTAGACGAACGAGCCGTCGCTGAACACGGCGCTGTTCAAGGCTGCGAAGAAGTTGTCGCGGTAAGGCACAACCGTGCCGAGATACTCTCTTACCAAGTCAGGATGTTCCTTTATCGCCTCACCGATAGAGCAGAATATGATGCCCTTCTCGGCCAGCTTCTCCTTATAAGTAGTCTTCACCGACACCGAGTCCATAATGGCGTCCACGGCCGTCTGGCCGCTAAGGATAAGGCGCTCTTCGAGCGGAATGCCCAGCTTGTCGAAAGTCTTCATCAGCTCGGGGTCAATCTCCTTCTTGCCCTCGTCCTTCTTCTTTGCCAGCGGGTCGGCATAATATGATATAGCCTGATAGTCTATCTCGGGCACGTTCACGTGTCCCCAGGTAGGCTGCTCCAGCGTCTTCCAGTAGTTGTAGGCCTTCAGGCGGAAGTCGAGCATCCAGTCGGGCTCGCCCTTCTTCTGCGAAATCAGGCGCACCACGTCCTCGTTAAGACCCACGTCGATTATGTCCGTATGCACGTCGGTGGTGAAGCCGAACTCATATTTCTGCTCAGCCACCTGTCTTACGAACTCGTTGTTTTTATTTATTTCTTTATTATCCATCTCTATTTGTCGTAATTTTGCAGAAAAATAAAAATCTGCTGTGGTCTGCAAAGTTACGAAAAAATATAATACGGCAAGCACATTATTAATGGAGAATTGAGAATTAAGAACGGAAAAACAAAGTTCGGCGCAAGCCAATTATGATTTGTGAAATTAAGTTCAACGCAGGCCTATTATGAATAGGCTGTTCAGCGCTTAGCTATTTATTGATTGTGAATCGTGAAATATGCAGTAAAAAGTCATGACAAAATATTTTTTCAATCTAGGAAAATAATATATAATGGATGTTAATTTGACCGTATCAACAGCGCAAGTTAATTAACACGTGTTCACATCTAAGATATTTATGGACCCAGAAATGACTGATTTTTATATCCAAAAGCTGCACTTTCAGGCTGCAAAAACATAAATATGATATCGTAAACGGGCCACTTTTGATGCAAAAGTGGCCCGGTAATTCAGAAGGAAGCATAAATAGAAATTGCGGTTAAGCGAATAAATCACATTTATTGCCTAACCGCATCCCATAAACTAAGAACCCTCAAAATGAAGAACAATTACTTCATTTCATTATTTTTTTATTGTACGTCCATCAGAAAGTTTCACGATGTAAAGTACAAATGTCCGTATTTTACATGGGGTCGGCCGCATAACAAGCCACTTCCCCATTGTTTTTTTGAGCTATCATATTCACATTACCTGCAAAGAAGTGAGCCTTATCATACATATAAAAAACATGCAGTTCCTTTGACTTCGACATGCCGATCCGAACGTCTGTCATCAGTGCCTAACCATCACCTTGAACGACTTGCGTGTGCCGCGAGCGTTAACGTCAAGCACATAAATGCCATCGGTCAGGTTGCTTACGTTCATCACATTGCTCTGGTTTGCAGTGCCGATGCTGCGCACCACGCGTCCCTGCAGGTCGACAAGAGTCAATGTCGTCTTGACGTCTTCCGAGCCGAAAGGCAAGTCTATGTGAAGCTCATCTGCAACGGGGTTGGGATAAACCGCAGCCTTGGTCTGCTCTACAACCTTGTCTTCTATCGATGTGCCTTTGGCCTCAAGGTCTATCACGTAGCCACGCATATCCATACTGCCGGTAAGTCCATAACCAGTAACGTAACGGCCGTTGGGAGAGATGTCGTAAACAGACGCGATGGCGAAGTCGTTAAACGTATAGCCCAGTTCCTGCTCTGCATACTCCTGCAAAGTAACCACCTTGCCGTCAGCCTTGGTATAGAGCCATGCGCTCTGGCCCGTGCCCTGCCATCCTACGGCCTTTTCGCCGTTGGCTGTAATGGCCGCAACACTTCCGCCTACCTCTGAATCCTCGCCGAACGGGAACACAAAACCTTCCTCCTCATTCCACAGCCACGGGCCGCCGAACACAGCCCACGAGCTACCGTCGCCGCCGACCCAGCTGCCTTCGGGTGACACCGAGCGCGCCATATATGCAAGATTGTCCACACACCAGGACTGGTCCTGGAAATCACAATCGTCGTCATTCAGAGACATGTCCTTCTTCAGCATCTTCTTGGTATAGCTGCCGTCCTCGTTCCTCGTCCAAATACAACCGTAACGCGGCCCCCATGTGTCTTCATAACCTACTACCACGCTGCCGTCAAAGTTTACGCCCTTTGCCTGCGTAGCCTTGTTTATGGGTAAATCCCCGCTTGTCACGTCGTCATACCTGTGGCCAAGCTCAATCAGGCCGTCACGTGTCATAACTGCGGCATGGGTAACAATCCTGCCGTCCGCAGCATTATATGCCTTGACATCGCCCACAACGGTCTGTCCGTCGCCCGAGAAGTGCCATGGCGAAGCAACATTGTTGTCAGATACCAGACCGTAACTCGGAAGCGGAGTCCACATGTCGTTCTCTATGTCATAGATTCCCGCGCCGAACGCGTCGACCGTTCCGACTTCTGCCTTATGGTATAAGTTGCCCTGCTGGCCAAAGAGGGAATACTCGTTGCGGTCATAATAAAGAAGCGTAAAATCGCCTTCATACTCGCTGTCTACCTCAGCCTTTGAGAAAGTCTCGCCGTCATCGACAGATGTGTACAGCGCGGCGTTGTTGCCGGCGACCATGAGCGTGTCTCCGTGCCATACCGCGTCGTTCCACTTCGCTGCGCCGTCGGCCCAGGGGCTCGGGTCTGCCGGAAGAATGTCTTTCTTCGTCCATGTCGCCCCGCCGTCACGTGTTATGTATATGATGTTGTCAGATACCGCAACGCCTTTCTGGTCGTCAGCGAACTTCATGCGGTAAAGCCCCGTTCCGTCAGTGGTCGAGAACACGTCGGTCCATGTCTTCCCGTGGTCTTCCGACTTCTGGATGAGGCCGTTGAACGTGGTCATAAAGAAAGTCTCACCCAAGTGGGTGATGTATGACGGCACGCCGTTCACGCCCGTTGCGACGTTGAACGTCTCGCCCTCATCTTCCGTGTACCATACTGCGCCGATGCCGCCTTCAAGCTCCATGCCGATAACGCCATATTGGGAAACAGGAGACGAAGAACCTTCATACCTGAAGTCCATGGCCCAATATGTGTCAACCACTGACTCATCGCCTTCAGGATGCAGGTCGACAAGCTCCCAGCCCGTGCCTGAACTTGTAGACAGATACAGCTTACCGTCCATGCCGCCTGCCAATATATGCGCCCAAGTTTGCGGGGCAATTGACACTATACCTGTTGTCGGCGACGTTATCGAGCCATTGCCTTCTGTTATTGACTCCATTTTCACCCAAGTCTTACCGTTATTTGTTGACTTCATGAACACGCCCGACTTTCCGTCTTCAGCAGTTCCGACAGCCAGCAGGTTCATATCCGAGACATAAACTATGCCCTTAAAATCATATTTAAGGTCAGTACGTTCTTTCTTCTCCCAGTTTGTACTTACCGGTATCCCCTCAATCCATGTAGGAGCCGCCACGAACTTTCCGTCGTGCGAGAAACGTGCACGGCCGCCCGCACCTTCCTGTCCTGAAGACTGGCCGCCGATGGCTTTCATGCTTTCCGCCCCCGTACCTTTGTTTATATCCCAAAGAACAAAAGGCATATTCTCTCCAAAAGACCCCACAACAACACCTTCGTTGGTGACACCATTCGGATTGAACTTGTCGTCCGTGATATATACTTGGGCCGACATAACTCCCACGGTACCAAGACCTAAAAGGGAAAGTAAAAACTTTTTTCTCATGCTTATTATTTTTTTGATGTTAATAACCTAATTTCCGCAAGTAAACTTGACTATTGTGTTACAAACGCAGTTTCTGCGACTTCGACACACCGATCCGAACGTCTGTCATCAGTGCCTAACCATCACCTTGAATGTCTTGCGCACTCCGTCGGCATTCACGTCAAGTATATAAACGCCATCCGGTAAAGTGCCGACATTCATCACGTTACTCGTTCCCGTAGCATTCATGCTCTTAACGCATGCGCCCTGAGTGCTATAAAGACTTATCTTTGTAGCCACGTTGTCATACGGAAGGTCGATATGAAGCTCTGTTGCCACCGGATTAGGATAAACAGCGGCCTTTATCTGCTCCTGAGCCTTGTCGATGTCCGTGCCTTCATCGCCCTTAAGATCGATGACATAAGCAAACTTGCCGTCACCCTTCATACACCAGCCCGTGATATAACGGCCGTTGGGAGACAAGTCGTAGACACCGCAAAGAGTGTGTCCCTGCAAGTCTATTCCGAGGGTGTTCTGAACATAAGAATTCAATTCAACCTTGCCGCCAGCTTCAGTCCATACCCATGAGCTTGCGCCCGTGCCTACCTGACCTACGACAAACGAGCCGTCGTTGGTCATATCGTATACCATATCGTCGCTGTCTGTTATGCGCTGAAGCCCTTTCTCCTCGCTCCAGAGCCATGCACCGTCAAAAGCAAAATTGCTGGAGTTGCTTCGTCCGCCGATAATCTTGCCATCAGAAGAAACGGCATTACACATACCTATCGTCTTAGAGAATGTTTCATCAATATCATTCCAGTTAACATCATCTTCAGTCAAGCCTTCTTCCGCAAGAATTGTCTGACGATTATACGTGCCGTCGCCCTGCCTGCGCCAGACCGTTGCCATCCAGGGACCGTAAAGATCTTGCCAACCAACGATTACGCTGCCGTCATAATTTGTCTTCACTGCTTTTGCCGCCCTGCCCTTATCAGCAAACTTATTCTCAAGAACAGTCATATCGCCATTGTTCCATACTCCACCGTTACATACAACGGTGCTTACTCCATTAACGTCTACAGCATCATACACGCTACCAACAATTGTCGTTCCGTCACCGGAAATGTCATCTGCACTTGAAGCGGATCCTCCACTCAGATATCCTGTACACGGCATGGCTGTCCATTCGCCACTTTCAACATCATATATGCCGGCACCATATCCTGATAGTTCTATCTCTCTCTTGTAATACAAATTTCCGCCGGTGCCTCCGATATTTACAGCGTCAGAATTGCCGGCCACGGCATAGAGATCCGTACCTATGTAGCCTGCTGTCGTGATAACTCCACCGTTATCATTTATTCTTATCCTCTTCCATGTAGCCCCATTGTCAGCGCTTTCATATATGTTGCCAGTGTTGCCTACAGCCATCAGCCTGCCGTCGTCCATCACGGCCACATCATTCCACTTGACATTCTCGCTGACACCTTCCTCCATCACGAGTCTGCTCCACGTTGCTCCACCGTCTGCCGTACGGTATGCGACCCTGTTACCCACGATCACTCCGTTCTTGTCATCAGTGAAGGCTATGCCGCAGAACTCGCTTCCGGCATTATCGACGAACACCGTTGTCCATGTTGCACCGAAATCGTCAGACCGCTGCACTTTGCCGTTCGCCGTTACAAGGAAATATGTCTGTCCTACATTTGTCACAGCCATGGGAACGCCTTCAACACCTCTTGCCTTATGGGTGGTGCTGCATGTGTCAGTGGTAAAATAGATTCCACCAGTGCCGTCAGCAAGCTCCACACCAAAGACCCCGTTTGGTGATGCCCATATATCTTGTGTCTGTGTAAAAGGCTGAAAATATATCACACGATAAACACTTACTTCATCAGTACAGCCCTCGGGCCTTGCGTCCTCCTTTTGCCAGTAAGCGCCTTCGTTTTTTGTATAATACAATGCACCATTGTATCCACCGGCAAAGATGCTATAGTTGGAAAACATGCCTAGCGAGACCAATGCTTCAATCGGATTGCCATCGAGCATATAGTTCTCCTGACGCCAAGTCTGTCCCGAATTTGAAGACACAAGAATATCACCCGACGTACAGTCATCATCTGCAGCAACGGCAAACAGCCTCTTGCTATTCTTGTTCATCCATGTCGGCATAATCTTTTTTATCGACATCTTGCCATCGAGCACCACGTTGCCAGTCCATACGTCGGGCATATCAAAATCAGTTACCAGCATTGTGGAAGATATTTTCTTTCCGTCGTCAGAAAAGCTAGCAACACCTCCAATGCCATTGCCGGATGCAACTCCACCGATCTGTTTATAGTCGTTTGTACGCGGGTTCCATATTTCTATTGGCTGACACTGATCACTATGCACCAGAGCCTCGCCTTCGTTATTTACACTCGTTGAGAAATACTGTCTTTCCGTGAACCAGCTTCTCTCGCTTTGGCTTTGTGCAAACGCCATGCTTACATAACAGCAGGACATAAGAAAAAAGTAATGTCTCTTTTTCATATTATCAAAATTTAAAATGATTAAACAAAGAATTGTTTTCGCAAATGTATTACCCAAACTCAACACATACAATAAAAGATACTAGACAAATGGGCGGACATTTATGTTAAATAATATTTAACAGGACGGACAAGCAAGGACATAGATATATTATAATATAAAAAAATTGCTAATTTTGTAATCATAACAGCATTATAATGCTAACCAAAAAGATGAAAAAACTTATACGATATATCACGCTATTACTGACATTTATGGTCATGTTATCGGGCTGTTCAGAAAGCGAAAACAGCCGGACAATATTCGAGCAAGCCATGACAGAATGGGAGAATGGCAATCTTCCGGTGGCATACCGGCAGTTTCACCGTGCTGCGGCTGCATTTAAAGAAGAAGGAGACAGCGTAGGAGTGTTTGAGGCGAACTCGCATCTCGGAATTATATGCGGAATAATTGGACAGAAACGCGAGGGATATAACTTGCTGAAATCAACAAAATATTATCACATAAGAAAAGCAGGTAACTACAGCTCACAATATTACTGGAGAATGATGGCGTATTATGCCTTTACCCTCGACAACGATTACAAAACAGCTCTTACGTGCATGAAAAATCTCCTTGAGCTGGACAAGAAAGACTTTCCGGGCAAAAAGACATGGCTGTATATGGACATGGCCAACATGGCCGAAATGTTCTATGTAACAGGACAAACCGCCAAAGCATGGGAAACTATAAAAAGGCTCGAGAGCAATCCGCTGAAAGACGACAGATATCTGTCTCAAACCTACTATGTACACTCGATGCTGCTGGAAAAAGAGGGACAGACGGACAGCTCGCGGATATATGCAAAGATGAGCATGGAATACTCGTCGAGATACGGCGAAATGGAAAACGAAGCCAATGCCCTGAAAATAATTATGCGCTCTGACAGCATCAACGGAAATCTGACAGAATACATACGCAACCGAGACAAATACGACAGCCTTGCGGGCGTGATTAAAAACGGAGAAACTGCACAGCGCATCGCCGTTATAAAAGAACAATATAAATATAACAGGATAATACGAGAAGCTGAAAAGACGCACATCATAAGAATACTGCTGTTCAGCGGACTCGCCTTAACGGCCATAGCCGCATGCATAATAATATTGCTGCTGTACAGACAAAACAAAATGCGGCTGAAAACAGAAGAGGAAGAACACAAGCGGCTTGAAACAGAAGTGGAATACAAGAAACTGGAAAACGAGCTGATTTCGCTGAAGATGAACCAGACCATAAATGAACTGGAGAAGACAAAAAACAAGAACGCTGAAACCGTGGCACAGATTGTCGGTGAAGCCACAGCACGGCAGACAGCCATGACACGCCTTGACATGCTCGAAGCCACTATAAATACAGACTTTGTGGAATATATCAAAAAGACATATCCGCAACTTACACATAACGACATCCTTATTCTCGGGTTTATGCGCATGAAGATACCTGTAAAAGAAACGGCAACAGCCTTAGGAATATCAACCGAAAGTCTTCAGAAAGCACGCTACAGACTGCGTAAGAAAATGAACATAGAAAGTGTTGAAGAACTATTTAATCTGGTAAACGACTGGAAACCACAGGTTTAAGACACTTTAGTAATCTTACCTTAAAAAGGTTGTCAATGATAGTTTAGACCTGAATGTATGTGCTGACATAGGCATTGAATTATTGAGTAAATCAGACGGAGTATCAGAAATACGCTGTATACCGTGTTACACTGAGAATGGAAATCTACGATTAACTGCATAAATGGAAATTTATGACTTACAAAATCGGCAGTAAAAAGTCATGACAAAATATTTTTTCAATCTAGGGAAACAATGTGTAACGTATGTTAATTTAATGGTATCAATAGCGTAATTTTATTAATACATATTCACATCTAAGATATTTTAAGAGCCAGAAATGGCTGATTTTTATATCCAAAAGCTGCACTTTCAGGCTGCAAAAGCATAAGTATTATATCGTAAACGGGCCACTTTTGATGCGAAAGTAGCCCGGTAATATTTTTTAACTGTTGCTGTTTCACTTCACAAACAGCATAAACCGCTGCTAATCAGCAGTTTATCAAAAGAGTACGATTTTCGGCCATTTTCGAGCCAAACCACGCTTCTGCGACGGGCACCGCCATTCTGAGAGCGTCAAACGTCCGGAATTTTTCGCTTTTATTTACAAATATGCCTATCGCCACGAGGACCTGACAGGCTATTCTGGCATAACATACACAGCATCAGACCATATCCTCGCCAGTCCTTACCACTGGCACGCGCACGGTCTTGTGGAACGGAATGAAGCGTGATATTATGGCTATTGCCAGCGTCACGGCAAAGAGCCAACCCAGGATATGCTTCAGCGCGAGCAGAGTGCCCTGCTGCTGCAGAATGGTGTTGAGCGTGTTAGTGGCCATCTGCACTGCCTCGTCGGCTCCGTGTCCCTGCGCCAGCGCACTGCTGAAGGCCGACTGCCAGCGCGACGCGGCAAGAGGGTCGGCGGCCGACATGGTCTCCGACAGCTCAACCATATAGCGCTGCTGCAGGCGATAGAGCGTGTTGCTGTAGAATGCCGAGGCTATGACCGGCGTAAGCACCGAGCGGAACGTTATGAGGAAGAAGGCGTTGGATAGCAGATACTTGGGCTGAAGGTCTTCTACGGCAAAAAGCGCGAAGGCTATTATCAGCGCAAGCATGCCCAGACCTCGCAGGAACATCGGCAGATAGAGCATCTCGTAGGTGCTGTCGGGCGATATGCCGAAATAGAGCATGCCAAAGAACAGGGCAAAACACGACATGCCGCCGGCAATGAAGAAACGGAAACGCCACCGCTGCCAGCGGAACCACCAGAAACAGATGAACGCGCCGAGGACATATCCCGGCAGAAGCCAGATGTATATGGTGTAGGTGCGGGTGTTGTCGACATGCAATATTGTGGTCATATAACTTGTCAGCAGGCTCGTGGACGTGCTGAAGAACATCACGAGCATCATATAGAAATATCCGAGAATGGCTTTCCACTGAAACAGAGGCTTAAGGCTTACGAACGGACGGGGCGAATGAAACTGCTCCCAAAGGAACAATGCCACGAGCAGAGGGGCTATGACGATGTAGATGCGTATGCGCGGAGAGGCCATCCAGTCGAGCGTCTTGCCGTAGGTTATCACATAGATGAGCATGAGCAGGCCGGTGGATATTATGAGCATCTCGCGCGGATGAAGCTCTTTCCAGGGTATGGGGCGTGCCTGACGGTCGATGCGGAAGAACATGATTACCGACAATATGGCCACGGCCAGAAGGAGCATCATGAAGTAGTACATATACTTCCAGTCGTAATGATAGGCCAGCAGGGCCGTGATGACCATCGAGAGCTGGCCGCCGCCGAACACGAGCGGATAGAAATAGGCATAAAACTCGCTGCGCACGTCTTTAGGACTAAATATGAACTTTATGCGGCGTATTATCCACAGCATAAGAAAGCCCTTGAGGAAGCCGATGATGAAACTTGCGGTTATCAGGAGGTCGATGTTGGCCTGACGGGCGCAAAACCAGCTCAAAAAGAACTGCAGCACGAGGTCGACAAGCAGAAGCGTCTTTGCCGGCAGCGCGTTAAGAATCTTGGGCACTATGGGATAGGCCACGGCCATGCCTGCCGACGCGGCATAATAGCCTATGGTGATGTCCTCGGTGTATACGCCCAGCGTATTAGACACCTCCACCATGCTTCCGGTATAGGTGCCGTTGAGCATGGCTATGGGCAGCATGATAATAAACACGGCTGCCACGGCCAGACGGTCGGGCACCCACGACCTGACGGGTATGTCGAGCTCCGTGGCTGTTTTCATTTGCGTCTGAGTGCTTCTGTTTCAACCATCATGCCTGCACGCAGCAGCCTCATGCTTTCCTCGCCGGCGTCGTCGATGTCGATTCGCACGGGTATGCGCTGCTGCACCTTCACGAAATTTCCTGCCGAATTGTCGGTAGGCACAAGCGAATATTTAGAGCCCGTGGCCTCTGATATGGCCGTAACATGGCCGTGGAACACGCGGCCGGGCACGCCGTCGACCTTTATGCGCACAGGCTGGCCTATATAGATGTTGGCTATCTGAGTCTCACGATAGTTGGCCGTTATCCACTTGCCCGACTGTCTGACGATGTACGAGAGCGTCTGTCCGGCGCTGACATACTGGCCCGGCTCGAGCGTGCGGCGGCCCATGTAGCCGCTGTATGGCGCCGTTACCACGGTGTACGACAGGTTGAGGTTGGCCATGTCAAGAGCCGCCTCAGCACTGAGTATGCCAGCCTCAACGCCCACCTGCTTCTTGCTTGTCTCGTCATACTGCGAACTGGCAGCCTCCTTCTGCCGCAGCAGAGCGTCATAGCGTGCCTTGGCAGCCTCATAGTTGGCCTTTGCCTGCTCAAACTGCTGCTCGGGCACCGACTCTTCATGCAGCAGGCGCTCGTATCGCTTATAGTCCTGCTGCGCCTGCCACAGCTTAGCCTTTGCCTCGGCAAGGTTGGCATCCTGCTCAGCTATGCGCGTGTGCGATGTCTGTATGCCCGAAGCCAGCACCCCGCGCGAGCCGCGGGCGTTGAGCAGGGCAGCCTGTGCCTCCTTCTGCTTTATCAGATATTCGCGGTTGTCGAGCACAACAAGGGTGTCGCCCTGATGCACAAACTGATGCTCACGGAAGCGCACTTCCTGGATATATCCGCCCACACGGACGTTTATCGGGGCTATATACTGGTCGACAAACGCATCGTTGGTTATTTCGTAGCTGATGTATCGCCAGAAATAGTTTGCGGTCCAGGCCAGTCCAGAGCCGGCTATGATGACACACACTATGTTAAGAATGATATTGCGGCGGCGCCGTTGCTTCAGGCGCTTATATTTCAGATGGATTATAGACATGTCGTTTATGTAGGTTACTTTAATAAAATGTTGTCCTTACTACAGTTCGCCGACAGCGCGCTGCAGTTCATAGTAGGTGTATGCCACCTGCGTGCGTGCCGTGGTAAGCTGCAGCTCGGCGTTAAGCCTTAGGTTGTCGGCGTCGAGCAGGTCTGTCAGTATTGCAAGCTGGTTCATATACCTGTTATACATTATGCGGTAGTTCTCAGATGCCTGCCTCACCGAAAGCTTCAGGGCCTCTACACGGCTGATGGCCTCACGGTGGCGCAGCAGGGCCGACTGCACGGCCATGCGTATCTGCTGCTGTTTCTGCTCCTCGGCGTTATGCATGAGCTGAACGTTCTGCCGTGCCTCGCGCAGCTGATGGCGGTCGGTATAGAGTGCCGACAGCGGATAAGACACCGACACGCCCACGTTCCATGCGTTGTTATACATGTCGGCCATAGTGCGCGAAACGGGACGCGCCAGCGTGTTAGACGCCGTGAGAGACACAGAGGGGCGCAATGCCGACTGCTTTATGCACACGTTGTTTTCGGCTATCTCGGTCTGTTTGTGCAGCGCAAGCACCGAAGGGTCGGCAAGCGATGCGCGCTCAACATAGTATTCATAGTTGTCCACATGACGTTCGTCTGCCAGCAAAGCCGTGTCGGGCATGAGCAGCAGGCGCTCGTCGAGCCCGAGAAGGATGTCTATCTGCTGCGAGGCTATGCGTATGTCGTTGTCTGTCTCCTGCAGTGCCAGCCGGTCGTCGGTGAGCTGCAGCTCGCTGCGCAGCACGTCGTTGTTGGTTATTACGCCCTCGGCCTTCAGGCGGCGTATGTCCTTCAGCCTACGCTCCGACTCAGCAATCTTTCTGTCAAGCACCATGTGCTGCTTATACATGCTGAAGAGTTCAAGGTAGCGGCTGAGCATGGCAAGCCTTATGTCGCCCTCGTCGGCAGCAGTCTGCAGCCGCGCAAGTTCCTGCTCAAGGTCGGCCTTGCGTATGGAGTATTTTATCCTGCCGCCCTGATATACGGGCTGACTTACGTCTACCGTATAGTTCTGCTGCCAGTCGGGCGAGTCGGGCCTGGTGGCGTGGCTCAGTCCGTTCTCCCACACTATCGGCTGGCCCAAATATCCGGCACGCAGCCCCACGCTGACCGAAGGCAGCCTCGACATGCGTGCCGTCTTGGCGCGCTCGGCAGCCATCTGCTCCTTCAGGCGGTCGGCTGCCACCTGAAGATGACTGCGCGACACCTTTGACAAAAGCTCCTCAACACTGAGATACAACGTGTCGCACGCTATCTGCGCACATGCCGGCAGTGCAGCCGACGATGTCAGGAGCGCAACGATAAAAGTTCTAATATGTCTCGATTGCATGCTGCAGGTCTTTTAATAGTTTCTCCGTCTGCTTGATAACATCTTTGCCCAGTATCTCGTCAAGCCGCGTATAATATGCCGACAGCTTGGGAGATATCCATCGTCTGAAGGCCTCGCCCTCATCAGTAAGATAAACCAGCTTGTTGCGCTTGTCCTTAGGGTCTTCACGCCTGCAGACATAGCCTTTCTTCTCAAGATTCAGCATAAGATTAGTAAGACAGGCCTTATCCTTCGACGTCCTCACCGCCAGCGTCTGCTGCGATATGCCCTGTTCTGTCCACAGACAGCTCATTATCTGAAGCATCTCAAAAGTGATGCCTGCGCCCGAATCACGCAAAAGGCGCTGCATGGCCTGGCGCGACGCCATACGCGTACTTATAAGTTGGATGATGCAGTCGCGCGATGAAAAATGTCCGTTGTTATCCTCCATAAAATTCTTCTTTTTCTTTTCAGCTGCAAAAGTACATCTTTTTATCGAGATAGTCAAATATTTAACTAATTTGATTGCTTTCATGCAAGCACGGCATATTATGTGCAACCATGCCTAAAAGGAAATACTAAAGGAACTAATAGCCATGGAAAGGCAAGTAAAATAAACAAAAAAGAAAGCAAAAGAAGAAACAGCAGGACACGCCCAAAAGCCTCAACGGACAAAACCACAAAACGGATTTTATCTTGCCGCGGCGTTATCCAAAATATTTCTTCTTTTGCTTCTGACGGCTTATAACTCAAAAAGCGGTGATTATGATTAAGCCCATGCTCACTGTCTTACCCAGATAAGCTTAGTGGTGTCGTAGCCGCGGCGCTGCAAGTTGTCGAGAAGACCGGTCAGCACCGACTGCGGCAGTGCCTTTGTGCGGCTCATTATCCAGAGATATTTGTCAGAACTGCTGCCCACGAGCGCATAACTGTAGTCGGGCGCAATATCGAGCACGTAATAGTCGGCATAGAACCACAGGAAGAAAGCCACCTTCAGCTTGCCCGGCTCAGACGTGTCGGGCAGCTTGCCCTTGCCGTTGGCCGTCTTGCGCTTGCCGTCCTTCAGGCCTTCGTTCACCACCTCTATCCTGCCGTTGTCGAGCAGGGTGTATGTAGCCGTCACGTTTGTCATTCCGCGCTCAAACTTATGGTCGTAGCGCGCTATCTCATACCAGCGGCCCATAAACCGCTTGAGGTCGAGCTGTCTAACGGTGGTGTTGTCAACAGTAACCGGCTCGTCGGCACATCCGCCCAGACACATAAGCGAAAGCAAAAATAGCATTATCTTTTTCATAGGCAAAGGTTTTATGGTCAGCTAATCTAAGTCTGACGATTAATTTGACAGCAAATATAACAAATAAACGTCAAAATGACAAGATTTAAACGGATTTAGATAAAAATGCACGATAACTTATGGCCGCAAATAAGGAAACCAAGAAAGACGGCAGAAAGCATGTTTTCTGCAAAATAGAGAAAACTATATGAGGTATAATGACTGTTTTGTGTTGAAGTATATACACTGGCAAACAGCGTGGATAAGTGTGGCAAATAAGGCTGCAATATGTGACCTTTCGCAATGCGAAACGTGGCCTTTTATGATGTAAAAGACGGCATTTTATAATGCGAAAGGTGTGTCGTCAGGCTGAAAGTATAAACAAAGGCTTGTGGTTTATAATAAGTAGAGTCAACCAATAACAGTTATAAAGTATAACCGGAGTCAACTTTTATAAGGAAAAGGACCGCCTGAAATCAACCAAACTCAGGAAAGGACAGACTATTAAACGCGCACAAAATTTTTTCTTAAAAACTCATCACTCGTCACAAACAGACATAACCGGCTGTATGTCAACGCCATAGAGCGTGACGAGTTAAAAATCCCACTCGTCACGCGTGATGAGTGGGGCTTTCAACTCATCACACCTTATACTGCTGATAATCAGAATGATACATGGAGATGTGACGAGTGACGAGTTTTTATCAAAACTTTTTTATATCAGCATCACCAGCACATAAGTCCAATGCGCCACCATGCCGGCTGCAATGCCGCCGATGGTATGCGAAACAATGGCCTTGGACGTCAGCTCGCGATAGCCGAGAGAATCGAGCATGGCTGTATGCGTGCTGAGGTATCCGCTCCAGCACATTCCGATGGCTGTGAACACGGCTATGGCGTTGCCGTCTACCCATCCGGCGCTCATAAAGCCGGGTATAAGGCCGAGCGACGCTCCAACGGCGCCGAGAGCTGTTATGGGGAATGCCACCTGATGCGGGTCGTTGAAGCCGAAGAGCCACGCAAACAGAAAGTCGATCTTGTTGGCGAGCCACGGCAGAAGCTCTACGCCCTGATACGGCGAGCCGTCGTAGCCGTTGGCTCCGGCGCCGAACGTGAGCATCATGACGAGCGTAGATATAATGAGCACACCGGGAATGATGGCTATGCCGATGTCTACACCGGTGCGTCCGCCGTCGAGAAGCGAGTTGAGCGTGCGCAGGAACAGGCTCTTCTGCTCTTCCTTCTGCTCCTCTTCCTCAACCTCATGCGGGTCGCACACCTGCTCTTCGGCATACTGCGGATATGCCTTCAGAATCTTGCGCTGCATGAGGCGAGTGGACACGATGCAGCCGACAAAGGCTCCGAAGAGGCCTATCAGAGGCTCGATGTAGAAGCCCTGCCCCACCATGAACACCATGACGAGCAGACCCATACCGAAGGCCGTGCCGAAGTTGGTGAGCGAGATAAACTGATATTTCTTAAAATAACTGCTGAAGCGCTTGTCCTGCGACAGCGAGATGATGGCCGGATTGTCCGACAGGAAGGTCATTACGGCTCCGAGCGATGCCACTCCGGGCAGATTGAAAAGCGGACGCATGAGCGGGCGGAGCAGCTTCTCGAGCAGGCTCACCACGCCGAACTCTACAAACAGGCGGCCTATGGCGCCCGTGATGACGCAGATGCCCATGAGATAAAACACGGTGTTGAGCAGAAGGTCGTGGGCGGTCTTCATTATGGTGTTAAGCATATTGGGCACGCCCATGATTGAACCGATGTAACCGAAAAGCGCAAAAATTACGCACAGACAGACTATTCCGCTCGGTATGGCCTGCCAGACTCTCTTTAACATTGTCTTCATCATAGCAGTTATTAAGGTTAAGTTATATCTTTTGTTCTGCAAGGCGTCCGGCTGCATGCCTCTGTGTCAGGACAGCCGGACGACAGTATAACAGTCAGAAAGAACGGTCTTTAGTTGTCGTCTTTCTTCCAGGGATTCTTCAGACTAAGCAGGTTGACGTTCCACGTAAGGCCTACGCTCATATAGTCGCGTCCGGGCTTCATGGTGCCTTCGGGGTTGCCGTTGGTACCGAACGTATGGGCATACATGGCGTGCAGGCGGATGTTGTCGCGCGGATAAAACTCAACGCCGCCGCCAACTGATGTAAGCTCCGTGCCGTCGTACACCGAATAGTCGGCATCCTTGCCCGTATGGTTTACATCGTAAGTAACCTTGCCGAGCAGATTAAGCTTCTCTATCGGGCGATAGGCCAGCTCTGCCATTATAGAGCAGTCTTTAAACAGGAATGTGTGCCCCGACGAGGCGCGGTTCATGAAGTCTGCCTCGATGCACAGCTTGCCGAGCGTGAGCTTATGGCCGAGAGCAAGATAGCTGATATACTTGCCGGGCATATATTCAACAAGGTTGGCCGAATACATCGTGCCCAGGCAGCCGTGGTTGCCTATCCACATAAGGTTATACGAATACATGTCGGGGGCATTGGAGCGGTAGATGCTCTGGCTGCACTGCGCTATAAACTTGCTGTGCCTGCCTGGCGTGGTGTAGCTGACAGTGGCCGCGAGCTGGAAGGGCGATATGTTGTTCCAGTATTCAGATGCTGCGTAGACGTCCACGGGGTTCTTGTCATACTCATATCCGCCCACTGCCACGACATCCTTACCTGCCGAGAACTCCCACTGGCCGTCGGGAGTATATACTACGCGGGCCCAGTCAGTAGCATCAAAGAAACTCATGTCTGAATGACCCACGTTAAGACGCTGGCGATAGGCATAAGAGAAATGCTCGTCTATCTTTCCGTCTATGGCAAACATAAGATATTTTCCCTTAAAGCCGGAGTTGTCGTGTATGGCCTCACCGTTGATGTATTCTCTCTGGTAGTCGACCCTTGTAAGCATCTTCAGCCTCAGTATTTCGTCCTGCGCATTGGCGGTCAGGACACACGCACCGAACAAAACGGCACCGATAAGCTTTTTCATTTATTATATCAGAATTTAGGTTAATCGCATTAAACGAGTGCAAATATAGTATAAATAGTGTATGGCGCAAAATAATAGTGAATTAAATATGAATAAAATTTCACGGCACAAAAAAGCGCCGCCCCTTAAAAGGAACGGCGCATAATGAAGAATCTATTTGTGAAAGAAAAATCACTCGTTATATTATAGTTTCTGCTTAACCTCAATCTCCATGAAGGTCTCGAGGATATCGCCCACCTGAATGTCGTTGAAGTTGACCAGACTGATACCGCACTCGAAGTTGACGCCAACCTCCTTGACGTCGTCCTTGAAGCGCTTCAGGGCATTGATCTCGCCGGTATGAACCACGATACCGTCGCGCACGACGCGCGCCTTGTCGGTGCGGTGAACCTTGCCTTCGGTAACATAAGCTCCGGCAACGGTTCCGACCTTAGAGATGTGGTAAACCTCACGAACCTCAACCTGACCGGTAACAACCTCCTTCTTGACCTTCTCGAGCATACCCTCCATAGCAGACTTGACGTCTTCTATGGCATCATAGATAACCGAATAGGTGTTGATTTCAACGCCTTCCTGGTCGGCAAGCTTGCGGGCTGCTGCCGAAGGACGAACCTGGAAGCCCACGATGAGGGCGTCAGAAGCATCGGCAAGCGTAACGTCGCTCTCTGAAATCTGACCTACGGCCTTGTAGATTACGTCCACCTTGATCTTCTCTGTAGAGAGCTTGATGAACGAGTCGCTAAGAGCCTCGATACTACCGTCGGTGTCACCCTTGACGATGATGTTAAGCTCCTTGAACGAACCGAGGGCAATGCGGTGGCTGATGTCGCTGAGGGTGAGTCGCTTCTGTGTGCGCAAGCCCTGCTCGCGCTGCAGCTGCAGACGCTTGTTGGCTATCTCGCGTGCCTCCTGCTCGGTCTCAAGCACATGGAAGGTGTCGCCGGCTGTAGGCGCTCCGTTAAGACCGAGAATGATGGCAGGCTCTGCGGGAGATGCCTTCTCGATGCGCTGGTTACGCTCGTTGAACATGGCCTTGATGCGGCCGTAGCTTGTTCCGGCTATCACGTTGTCGCCTACGCGCAGTGTTCCGTTGCTTACAAGCACCGTAGACACATATCCGCGGCCCTTGTCGAGCGACGACTCGATGATGCTGCCCGTAGCCTTGCGGTTAGGATTGGCCTTGAGGTCGAGCATCTCTGCCTCGAGAAGCACCTTCTCCAGAAGGTCGTCAACGCCGATGCCCTTCTTGGCACTTATCTCCTGACACTGGTACTTACCGCCCCACTCCTCTACGAGCAGGTTCATGTTGGCCAGGTCTTCGCGTATCTTGTCCGGGTTGGCTCCCGGCTTGTCTATCTTGTTTATGGCAAACACCATCGGAACGTTGGCTGCCTGGGCGTGAGCGATGGCCTCGCGTGTGGTAGGCATGACGCTGTCGTCGGCAGATATGATGATGATGGCGATGTCGGTTACCTGAGCTCCGCGGGCACGCATGGCGGTGAAGGCCTCGTGTCCAGGGGTGTCGAGGAAGGTTATCTTGCGGCCGTCGGCAAGCGTAACGTTATACGCTCCGATGTGCTGCGTGATGCCTCCTGCCTCACCGGCAATCACGTTGGTGTTGCGTATGTGGTCGAGGAGCGATGTCTTACCGTGGTCTACGTGTCCCATCACTGTTACGATAGGAGCGCGCGGCACGAGATCGTTCTCGTCGTCCTCCTCCTCGGTTATGGCTTCAGAAACTTCCGCACTTACATACTCTGTCTTGAAACCGAACTCGTCGGCAACAAGGTTGATGGTCTCGGCGTCGAGTCGCTGGTTGATAGAAACCATGATGCCTACGCTCATACATGTACCGATTACCTGGTTTACAGATACGTTCATCATGCTCGCAAGCTCGCTCACGGTTACAAACTCCGTAAGCTTCAGCGTCTTGCTCTCTGCCTTTGCCTCGGCGCGCTGCTCCTTCAGATGCTCCTGAGCGGCCTCGCGCTTCTCCTTGCGGTACTTGGCTCCCTTCTTGTTCTGGCCCTTGCTGGTGAGTCGTGCCAGAGTTTCCTTTACCTGACGTGCAACGTCTTCCTCGTTAACCTCGAGCGGCTTGTGGTTGCGCTTGCGGTTCTTCTTCTTGGCGTTGCCCTTGTCTGCGTGGCTGTCGCCACCGCCGTTGTTGTTCTGCTTAACGGCCTGGTCTATGTTTACGCGCTCTTTTGTTATGCGCGAACGTTTCTTCTTTCCGTCGGGATGAGCCTGCATGGCCTTCTCCTCGCGCTCCTTGCGGCGCTCCTCCTTGGTCTTCTTCTTCGGACGGGTGCTCTGGTTGAGCGAGTCGAGGTCAATCTTTCCGAGCACGTTCACCTTCGGCGCGAGCTTCTTCTCGCTCTTCAGTGTGAAGATTTTGCTCTCTTCCTTTACGGGTTCCGGCTCTGCCGGCTTTTCGGGTGCTGCCGGCTGCTGTGCCTGCGGCTCTGCGGCCTTGGCCTCGGGTTTTGCTTCGGGCTGAACCTTTTCAGGCTCAGTCTTCTTCTCTTCGACAACAGCTGTAGTATTGCCTGCGGGCTGTGCTGGCTCTGCCGGCTTCTTTTCAGCCGCCGCAACCGGCTGTTCGGGCTTAGGCTCCTGGCTCTTGGCCTGCACCGTAGCGGCAGCAGACTCTTTCACCTCGGGCTTAGGCTGTTCTGCTACGGCAGCCTCCTGTGGCTTTTCGGCCGGCGCCGCCGGTTTGGCGGCAGGCTTCTTGCCCAGGCTGTCGAGGTCAATCTTTCCAAGGGGTGTATATTTCTGCGGCTTTACGCTTCTCACAGCGTTGTCCGCCCGGCGCTCCTTGTTGCCGTCCGACTGGCGTTTCTTCTCCTTCGGATGCTTGAGCAACAGCTTCTCGGCCTGGCTTCTCACCTCCTTGTCCGACTTGAAAGCCTCAACAAGTGCGTTATACTGACTGTCGCTGAGCTTGAAGCTCAGTTCTTCTTTGACCTCTCCAAGGTCACTTCTTTTTCTCAGGAACTCAACTGCGGTCTGGAGTCCTATATTCAATTCTCGTATTGCTTTATTTAATCTTATGCTCATTTTCTTAATTAAGTAATTGGCTGTTGCCGAAATTTGTTTAATAATTCATAATTCGTAAAATATCACCAGTGTGTATAATTCATAATTGGCATCTGTGCCCGGCGGACGCCACTGGCGCCCGTCCGGCGGCCAAAGCCTCATAATGCCAACCCAAAAGCCCGGAGGCCTGATTATGAATTATGCATTATGAACTATGAATTACTTAATTTCCTTCAAACTCGGCTCTGAGTATCTTCAGCACGTTGTCAACGGTCTCTTCCTCGAGGTCGGCTTTCTCTACGAGCATGTCGCGCGGAGCGTTGAGCACAGCCTTGGCGGTGTCGAGACCAATGCCCTTGATAGAGTCGATGATCCACTGGTCGATCTCGTCAGAGAACTCGTCGAGATAGATGTCCTCGTCTACCTCGCTCTCGTCGAGCTCGCGGAATACGTCGATAGTATATTCGGTAAGCATGCTGGCAAGCTTGATGTTCATACCGCCGCGGCCGATGGCCAGAGACACCTCTTCGGGACGGAGATAAACCTCTGCTTTCTTGTTCTCCTCGTCAACGTTGATGCTCGAAATCTTTGCCGGACTGAGCGCACGCTGGATGAAGAGCTTGATGTTTGCGGTGTAGTTTACAACGTCGATGTTCTCGTTGCACAGCTCGCGTACGATGCCGTGAACGCGGCTACCCTTAACACCTACGCAGGCTCCAACAGGGTCTATACGGTCGTCGTAGCTTTCAACGGCTATCTTGGCGCGCTCTCCCGGCATGCGGGCAATGCGCTTTATGGTAATGAGTCCGTCGGCTATTTCGGGCACCTCAGCCTCGAGCAGGCGCTCAAGGAACATGTTGCTTGTGCGCGAAAGTATGATCTTCGGGTTGTTGTTCTCGTTGTTCACCTCCTTGATCACGGCGCGCACGGTCTCGCCCTTGCGGTAAACGTCGTGAGGTATCTGCTCCGACTTGGGCAGGATGAGCTCGTTGTTCTCGTCGTCAACGAGCAGCACTTCGCGCTTCCACACCTGATATACCTCGCCGGCGATAACCTGGCCCACGCGGTCTTTATACTTGTTGTAGAGGCTGTCGTGTTCAAGCTCGAGCACCTTTGATGCCAGGGTCTGGCGGAGGTTAAGGATGGCGCGGCGGCCAAACTTGCTGAAGTCAACCTTCTCGCTCACTTCCTCACCCACCTCATAGTCGGGCTCAATCTTTATTGCGTCGCTGAGGGCTATCTCCTTGTTCTGGTCTTTCACCTCGCCGTCGGCCACAACAATACGGTTGCGGTAAATCTCGAAGTCGCCTTTATCGGGGTTGACAATAACGTCAAAGTTCTCATCGCTGCCAAAAATCTTCGCGATAACGTTGCGGAAACTCTCTTCCAGCACACTCATCAGAGTGGTACGGTCGATATTCTTGGTATCTTTAAACTCTTTGAAGGTGTCAACCATGCTCACGGTTTCTTCCTCTTTCTTTCTTGCTACCATAGCTGTCTGTATATTTTTATTTTATTATTATCATCTGTCAGGGCGGCAGTGCCGCCTTAGGCTCATGCACATATCGGCGCCACGGGGGCGCGCTGCTCCTACTTGAAGCTTATGAGATACTTGGTGTACTTAACGCTGTCCATGCTGAAATCGTGGTCTACGTCTGTCAGCACGGGGCGCTTTGAGCCTTCCTTCTTAACCTTCTCTCTCACCGTTACGGTAAAGTTGCGCCCGTCAACGGCCTTGAGCACGCCGCGGAACTTCTTGCCGTCGGCGTCGAGAACCTCAACTTCCTTTCCGACAAAGTTGACATACTGCTGCGGCACCTTGAAGGGCTGTCCCAGCCCGGCGCTGCCCACCTCGAGCTCATAGTCTTCTTCATCACGGCTCAAATGGTCCTCAATGAAGCGGCTGAGCTGCACACAGTCTTCAATCCACACACCGTCGGCATGGTCAATTTCAACTACAATCTTGTCGTCTTGGCTGATTTCGATGTCTACCAGGAAATACTCCTTGTCCTTAAGCCACTCGTCAACTAAATTTTTTACTACGTTTTTGTCTATCATAAACGGGTATTTAAAATAAAATGAGGGACTTCGTAAAGCCCCTCATTCCACTGAACGCTGCAAAATTAACAATAAAATCGCAGGTTAGCAAATATTTTGCGGTTTTTATGCAGTTTGTAATACAATATTTATAGAGAAAGCGACTTTATGGCAACTTTCGGCCTCTCTCACCTACGGCATAAGCATGCCGGCGGATAAGCACGGGCGACCATGAAACGGGGGCGGCAAAGACGGCTATGCGACACGCCCTAAGCAAGCCACAAGGCGCAGCCGGCCGACCTGCGAAAAGGCTGCCTCATGAGCATGCGGAGCAATACGGCGAAGAGCCGCAGAGACAGGGACGAAAACAGGGACTGATGCAAGTAAAATATCGTTAATTATGTTAATTAAGAATAGTTAAAACGAGAATATTGTAAGAGCGGCAAGCGTTTGACAGAGAAAAACGTAAAAACCGGCATTTTTATATCATGCTGTATGTCAGACTGTTACATTCAACCGGCAATTCAACGACTGCAAAACGGCTGCCAAAACAAGGCTTTTCGGCTTACAAAAGGACATGTTTCGGGGCATAAAAGGCCATGTTTTGCGATACGAAACGATACCTTTTGCAACATGAAAGGCGGCAAACGGCGATGAAGAAAGCATAAAAACGGACGGAAAGAGCAAAAAAACGGGGTGAAAGGTTAAAAACATTAACACTCCGTCTCTATTTTAAGCTGAGACGAAGTGTTAACAAAATTTGCTAGAATGTTAAAAACATGGTTTCACAATCCATGTCATGATGTTTGGCATAGCCGTTGTTCTGACCGCCCCGCGCCCTGCCCCGGCGGGACCGAGATGCGAAACAGAGAGCCGCGGCACTGCTGCCGCTGCATGCAGTTATCTGCCTGATATAACCACCTTGCGGTTGTTAATGATGTATATACCCTTGCCGAGCCTGCCGATGTCGCTGCCGAGATAGCGGCCGTCGAGCGAGTAGATGCGCACTTGCTGCTGTGCCGTGGTCTCTATGCTCTCGATGCCCGACGAGCCTGACGACGGCGCTATGTCGATATAGTCGGTGCGGCAGCGCATGTTGCCGTTGGTGTAGAACTCGAGCCTAAGCTCGTCGCCGGCATCGAGAGGCACGTTTCTGGTAACGCGTGTGGCCATCTTGTTGTTGTTGGCCTTTGCCGTCCACTGGTCTTTCAGCTCCTCGCCAACGTACAGGCCAAACCATCCCTGCCCCGAGGCCTCGTCGAAGTAGGCCGTAGTGATGTCGTATTCGGCAGCCTCGCCGGCCCACACAAAGCTCATGTAGCCGGGGCCCTGGTCGCCCACGTTGCACGAGTCGTTAGAGGCAAGTATCCATGAAGGCTGGTTGTCGAGTTCTGGGAAACACAGTGCTCCCCTTACGGCATGCTCCACCTCGTTGCGTCCTTCATGTGCATGGCTTATGTCCGACGTAAAGCTCCACACGTCGCCCGTAGCCACAGAGCCGTCGGCGGCGGTGGCATCCACGCGCCAATAATATGTCTGACCGTAGCGCAGACTGCCGGGCTGCCATTCCTCCGTCTCGACATAATTGGCCTCGGCGTCGTCAAGACTGCTGTCGGTGCCCATATACACGGTGTAGCCCTCAGCATCGAAGCCTTCGCGCCAGCGCAGGCTCAGCGGCACGCAGGGCGACGTGGAGCCGTCAACCTCGCGCAGCGAAGCGTGCTGCTCGCCGTCAAAGGGCGTGGGATATGTGGCCTCGGCCGGTGCTGTGGTGAAGCGGAACACACCCGAGGTCTTGCCCGAATATTCTCCTCCGTCTACCGTAACCTGCCAATAGTATGTCGTGGCGGGCTGCAGCTCGAGCGCCGCAGGGTCGCACTGCTGGAGCGCATCGGGCGAAGTGCCCACCTTATATATATAACCCGTGGCGCCCTCTATGTCGCCGCAGGCTATCTGCGTGCCTCTGACAACGCCTATTGCGCCGTCGCCCGGAAAAGGAATGATGTCGCTCTCTATGCCGTCCACGCAGCCCATCTGAGCCACCAGGCCCGGAACGCTCTGCGCATCGTCCATCGCGAAGTCATACTGATAGTAGCGGCTCACGTCGAATCCGGTGCTGTTGCCCTCGCCCCTGCTGCCCTCAAATACGTTGCCCTCGCTCTTCAGGAATCCCCAGTAGGCGTCGTCTTCGCTCGTGGCGTACATCTGGCTGAACGGCGTCTTCACGTCCTTGAAATAGCAGTTCTCCACATTCACCACTGCACGCGCAAACATGCCTATGGCATAAGACGTGTTGCGCTCGTTGTAGTCGTTGAAGATGTGACCCAGACCGTAGCCTATACGCGGGTTGCGCTGCGTGCAGTTGATGAACGCGTTGTGATGATACGTTACGCGCTGGCGGCCGTAGTCGGCAATGTTACGCGTGCCCGAGCTGCATATAGACGACTTGTCGTGGTCGTAAAACTTACACCACGACACCGTCAGATAGCTCGAGCCGTAGGTGAAGTCGAGCAGGCCGTCGTTGGCGTCGTTCTCCTCCTTTTGGCTCGAAAGGTCGCAGTGGTCAATCCACACGTGGTGGCTGTTTCTGAAGGCGATGGCATCAGGGTCTGCCTTTGATATCTTCAGGTTGCGTATAATGATGTTCTGCCGGTCCTTGATGTCAAGTCCCAGACTGTCGAGCCTTGCGCCGCTGCCTCCTCCAATGATGGTCTTGTTGCTTGCCACCGACACCACGTCGTGCTTCTGCTTAGGGTCGGTGCTGTAGTCGTAAAAGCCCTTCAGGTCGGCATCTAGTATTATTATATAAGGCTCCTCTGCACCTGCATACTTCTCAAAGTCGGCGCGGTTAGTTACATGCACAATCGTTCCGCCGGCCCCTCCGGTGGTTCCGCGCAGTCCGAGGTCGGCATAGTTGGCAAAGCCCACAAGCCCGTGCTGAGCCATGACGCATGCGGGAGCGCCCGCAACAGCAAATAAAAGTGAAAGTAAAAGTTTTCTCATCGTTTGTTTTTCTTTATAATTATTAAGGTAAAGCATTTCGCAAGACTTGATTAAAATCAAGAGCAAATATAACCATTTATCGTCTAACGCCCCGCCACAATATCAAAATGCTATACACAAAAATCATTTTACAAATGAAATAAGGCCTCATCAGCTACAAAATGTAACTAAACGTCGGCATCACGTCAACAAGTCATTTAACATATAAAACAAGCAAAACATACATATATATATTAAAATTGTAAGTCAATATTTTTTAAGAATTCACAACACACTACGCTAAAATTTGAGTAAAAAACTTTCTTTTTTGATACAAGCAAGTCTTTTTTATAATATTTTGTAGATAAGAATAAAAAAACTTCTATATTTGCAACGAATAAAATAACCTGCCATAAGGAAAAACATAAGCCTTTATAAACGGTTAAAAAGCTGATTGCTGTAAGAAAACATTTTACCTTGACAAGTTCTTGAAAACTTTACATACATGACGTGATTTTAAGATTGACGTCCTTTGTCCGAGACCTATTAAAACTACAATAAATAAAACACCAGAAACAAGCGATGACATATTCTGACACGTTAATCGTGCGTGTCACGAAAGTCGGCGTTTAGTTATATCTTTGTCACTAATGTTTAACAACAGAATTAAAAATATGGAAAAAAACATGAAGCATTATTCAGGCAAAGCCTTGACAAAAACTTCTGTCATTTTCAGTCTTTCTGCCCTACTGTGCATACCCGCCTGCGGTTATGCAGAGAATGCAGAGGCTAAGGAAATGGCGGTACAGGTAGTTCAGCAGAGCCGCACGGTAAAAGGTATTATCACTGATGAGACCGGAGAGCCGATGATCGGAGTTACTGTCAGAGTGAAAGGCAGCAAGACTGCAGCCGTAACGGACATGGACGGCAAGTTCTCTATTGCCGCCGGTGCCGGCGACCAGCTTGAAGTGTCATACATTGGCTATGCAACACAGACTGTCAGTGCCAGCAACACTCAGCTGAACATACAGATGAAGCCAGATTCTGCAACCGAACTCGACGACGTTGTTGTGATAGGTTACGGTACGATGAAAAGACGCGACCTTACAGGTGCGGTAACTTCTGTCAAAGCCGAAGACATAACAATGACACCTGCATCTAACCCGATTGAGGCACTGCAGGGTAAGGTTGCCGGACTCGACATCACAAAGTCGAGCGGACAGGCCGGCGCATCTATAAGCATGCAGCTGCGCGGTACACGCTCGTTCACTGCCAGCGGCGACCCTACTGTCATCATCGACGGTATGCCCGGAAACCTCAGCACAATCAATGCCAACGACATTGAAAGCATCGAGGTTCTCAAGGATGCTTCATCTACTGCTGTATACGGTTCTGCAGGTGCCAACGGTGTAATCATCGTCACCACAAAGAGCGGAAAGGAAGGCAAGGCAAAAGTTAACTTCAACGCATACGTAGGTATAAACGGATGGTCTGAAGTGCCCGAAGTTTACGACGGACCAGGCTACTTCAACATGCGCAAGCAGGCTCAGATAGAATCAGGCGGATATATCGACGACGCCAGCGTGCTGGGCAACACTAACGCATGGGAGGCTTATCAGAAAGGACAATATATCGACTGGGCCGACGCTCTGCTCAAGACAGGAGTAATACAGAACTACTCTGTATCTGTAAGCGGTGGAACAGAAAAGACAAAAGCTTACATGTCGCTCAACTTCACAGACGAGCAGGGACAGTATGATAACGACGACTACAAGGTTTACTCTACAAACATACGCGTTGACCACGAGCTGAAAAAGTGGCTCTCTATCGGTGTCAACATGCAGGGCAGCTACGTATACAAGAACTCTGCATATGCAAAGCTCGACAGAGCGCTGCAGGCCAACCCGATAGGTTCACTGTACGATGAAAACGGTAACGCCAACGTTGAGACAATACCGGGCAGCGGCGCCATAAGCCTCCTGGTAAACAACAAGAGCAACTACCGCAACAACAACCAGGTTTCACGTATATATATCAACCCGTACATCCGCATCAATCCGCTGAAGGGTCTTACTTTCGAGAGCCGCCTCAACGCTTCGCTCACGTTCAACAAGACCAACAAGTTCGACGGTATCGGCTCTTACAGCTACTACTTCAACAATGGTGCAGGAGCAACAGGAACAAACTCTGGTGTTTATGCTTCTGTAGAACAGACAAACGGATACAACTACAAGTGGGAGAATATCCTTACTTATAACTTCCAGATCAACAAGGACCACGACTTCACTCTGACCGGCGTAACCTCTTGGAACCACAACCGCCAGGAGTACACTTACTCTTATGCCGACAACTTCACCACTAACACATACTTGTGGCATAACCTCGGAGCCGGACAGAACCAGAAAGTAAACTCTACCTACACCATGTCAAAAGGCATGGGTCTTGTTGGCCGTATCAACTATTCTTACAAAGGCAAATATCTCGCATCAGCATCAGTAAGATACGACGGTTCTTCACGTCTGGCTGAAGGCAACCAGTGGGATGTATTCCCCGCATTCTCTCTCGGATGGCGAATCTCTGAAGAGAAATTCATGGAGAGCACACGCAGCTGGCTCGACAACTTGAAGATCAGAGCCGGTTATGGTGTCACAGGTACTGCTGCCATCGACGAATATTCAAGTCTGTCTGTGCTTGAGCAGGGATACTACGGACTCGGCGGAACAAAACTGCCGGCATATCATTTCAGCCAGAACGTAGCCAACCTTAACCTGGGATGGGAGAAATCAAAGAACACCAACATCGGTCTTGATGCAAGCTTCCTGAACGGACGCATCGACATGGCGCTCGACTACTATTTCACAAAGACAGAAGATGTTATCTGGCAGAAAGCACTGCCTATTACCAACGGCGGATACAACTCTTCTGAATATTACATGACAAACATGAACATCTGTGAAACTGAGACATCAGGTCTTGAACTTGCGCTTAACACACGCAACATCGTCACCAAGGACTTCACATGGACCTCAAACCTCACATTCACATGGAACAAGGAAAAGATCACAAGACTGGCAACTCCCGATGCTGAATATGTAACCAACGGCGACAACGGTCTGGTACTGATGAAGGGCGAAGCCGTAAACTCTTGGTATCACTATAAACTCAACGGTGTATGGAAGACTTCTGAGGCTGCCGATGCTGCCGTATTCGGAGCTAAGCCCGGCGACCTCAAGATCGACGTGCCTGGAATGATTCACAACGGCGAAGGTTCTTATTCTAAGTGGGTTGAGCGCGAGAACTCTGAAACAGGCGAAATAGAGCGCGTGCTCGAAACATATACAGCCGAAAATCCGTATGTCATCAGCAGCAACGACTATCAGGTGCTCGGACATAAGAATCCGGACTGGACAATGGGATTCAAAAATACATTCACATACAAGAACTTCGACTTGAGCATCTATCTCTACTGGCGTTGGGGTCAGACCATCAAGTACGACATGCTCGGCAACTACGATCCGACAGGTGCGAAGAACTTCCCGACTTACTTTGACTATTGGACACAGGAGACAGGTGATCAGGATCACTACTTCCCTGCACTCAACTCTTCACGTGACATCACTACCTACACAGGATATTATGCACTCTCATATGTTGACGGTTCTTTCTTCAAGATCAAGAACATCACACTCGGCTACACACTGCCACAGAAATGGGCTAAGTCTGTCGGCATAGAGAACTTCCGCGTTTACGCCACTATTACCAACCCGCTCGTTATACAGAAGAGCGACCTGCTGAAGAACTACGATCCTGAAATGGATGGTGGCATAGACTATCCGCTGACAAAACAGTTTGTGTTCGGTGTGAATCTTACTTTCTAAAAGCATTAAGCACTCATACACTATTAAATGTTGTTATAACTAAAAATGAAAGTAAAACTTATGAAAACAAAATTATTATATACGGCAATTATAGCCGGAACGCTGAGCTTCTCATCCTGTGAGCTCGACGAATACAACCCAACCGGCGGCGACGCAACAATAGAATCGTTCGACGCATGGTCAGGACTTGAGACTTACTGCTACTCGCCTCTGGCTGAACAGCTCTACAGCGTATATGACTTTATGTCTGTAGCAGAAGGAGGTACCGACATGTGGCTGACTCCGGGTGGAAATCCCGACTACGCAAAACAGCTCATCTATTATGATGGACTGACAACTAACACCAACGGTTCTAACAAGGTGTTCAAGCAGGCTTACTCTTGCATAGCATCATGCAATGCTGTAATAAACAACGCAGACAATGTAAAGGGCATAACCGACTACGACAAGAGGATTCTCACTGCCGAGGCAAAGACCCTGAGAGCATTCTACAACCTGCTGCTCGTAACCTACTACGGTCCGGTTACACTTAGCCAGGAGGACATAAGCAAGGGCGAAACCAACGTAAGACCTGTGCGCAACACTGTTGAAGAGTTCTATACAGCTATTATCAAAGACCTCACTGAGGCTTCTGACGAGCTCGACGTTCAGCCTTACGGCGGCAACTATGCACGCGTATGCAAAAAGACAGCTCTCGGACTGCTCGCACGTGCCTATGCACAAGGTGCAGGCGAAGGTCTCTCTGAAAATGGAGTAAGCTACTGGCAGAGAGCAAAAGACGTGGCTGACGACATCATCAACAACGCCTCAGCATACAATGTTTATCTATATACAGACGTATCTGACCTGTGGGCACAGGCCAACAACCGCAACAACCCGGAGGCTCTGTTCATCGTTTCAGGACGTGATGCCAACGACGAGTCGTATAATTATGTGAACTGCAACAACAACTTGTTCACATACACAATCTGTAACCCCTACAAGTGTAGCGACATCTACACACGCGCAGACAACACCAACTATTACCTTGGCCGTACAAACAATAATACAATTGCTCCGACCAAGTATACTCTAAGCGTGTTCGACCCGTCATGGGACAAACGATATGAAAATACATTCATGACAGCATTCGGTCTCTTCTCGATGGTTGATGCCGGATGGGTAGGACCTTACAGCGCATGCCGCGTAAAGATAACACCTAATCTCATTACAAAATATGGCATCGGTGAACAATACTTAGGTCAGTATATCTATCCTTATGTTGACATGGCGACATCTACATCTGCTTATGGCGGTAACCAGTACTACCCCACCGGTGTATGGGCCAAGGGCGACCACAGCGGCGACACAAAGAACCTTATAAAGGATGTGAAAAACGTTTACGTGGTTGACTATCCCGTTGCAGAAGACGACGACCGCTTTGCCATCGTACTCTCAAAAGACTACAAGAGCGCCGAAGAAAAAGCAAAGAGCATCTACTTCACAGTTAACATCGATGACTTGTTCGACGGCGACCAGTACAAGACGTCTCAGTTTGACGGCACAAATTCTTACCAGCTATATCCGTCACTCATAAAATATGACTGGTGCTACAACGGTGTTGTTGGCAACCACATGCAGCGCCGTAACGGAGACATGATGGTTATGCGTACTGCAGAGGTATACCTCATCGCAGCAGAGGCATGCCAGCAGCTCGGCATTCCGGAGGAAGCTATAAAATACCTGAAGCCGCTCCGCGACCGTGCAGCACGTCCGGGAACTGTTGCTCCTGAACTGACAGAAGTTACTGAAGAAACCATTCTTGATGAGTATGCACGCGAAATGGCAGGAGAATTCTGCCGCTGGGCTCTCCTCAAGCGCCACCACAAATTGGGTGAACGCCTGAAACTCTACAACTCTCGCGCAGCACGCTACTTCAACGAGGACATACATTATAACCGTCCTATCTCTGCCGACTTCCTCAACCAGATTGAGAACAAAGACGAATACGGAGACAATGGTTATGGAACTACCCCAAGTAAAGGATATTAACCTCTAAATATATAATAACATAAAATGTCGGGGCATGAAGAATATGCCCCGACATTTACCAAAAACCTTAATTTTATTATTTACTTAAAAACAATTAATTATGAAAAATTTATTACTTATTGTAGCACTTGCCATTGCAGGTGCAATGAACTTAAATGCCAAGACAAGTATTCACATCCCTACTGTTGAAGAAGCACAGACAAACGGATGGGAAGCTCTTTGGGGCAGCTATGACTATGGCTACATTATGCCCGAAAACTATACATTTGTTGACAACGACGAATTTAAACTCTATCTGAACAAGGCTGCAAACGTTGCAACTGGCGTACAGTGCAAGGACAATTTCAGCATCGCACTGCAGATGGGCTCTTCTATGGAAAGAGAAAGCAACGAGGCTGTATACATGCTCGAAGCACTCTACAACGGTATGAAGCAGCCGTATGCTGTGCTGACTCTGGAGCCCAAGGTGAGCGGAAAAATCTCTCTCTGCTACAGCCGCGGAAAGAACAGCACTACACTCTATGTGTTCGACACTACTGCAAAAGACGGACTGGGAGCATATGTAATGGCTAACAGCGTGCTGTTCGACGATGTTGACGGCGCAGTTATGCCACACACTTCTGTCGTAAACGTAATAAAGGGACACAAATACTACATCTTCGGAGCTGAGACTGGTGCTAACATTGACTTCTACGGAATGGACTTCATATCATATTCTGATCCTGAATATGCAACAACAACCACAGAAAACGCAGCTGGCTCTACAATGATCAGCATTCCTACTGTTGAGGAAGCACAGACAAACGGATGGGAAGCTCTTTGGGGCAACTATGACTATGGCTACATTATGCCCGAAAACTATACATTTATTGACAACGATGAAATTAAACTCTATCTGAACAAGGCAGCAAACGTTGCAACTGGCGTACAGTGCAAGAACGACTTCAGCATCGCACTGCAGATGGGTTCTTCTATGGAAAGAGAAAGCAACGAGGCTGTATACATGCTCGAAGCACTCTACAACGGTATGAAGCAGCCGTATGCTGTGCTGACTCTGGAGCCCAAGGTGAGCGGAAAAATCTCTCTCTGCTACAGCCGCGGAAAGAACAGCACTACACTCTATGTGTTCGACACTACTGCAAAAGACGGACTGGGAGCATATGTAATGGCTAACAGCGTATTGTTCGACGATGTTGACGGAGCTGTTATGCCTCACTCTTCTGTTGTAAACGTAACAAAGGGACACAAATACTACATCTTTGGAGCAGAGACAGGTGCTAACATCGACTTCTACTCTTTCGGATTTACAAGCTACAGCGACTCTAACTACGGTGGAACAACAGGCATAGAGAAAGTTGTTACAGGCAATGACGCAACTGTCAACGACGGCAAGATATACACAATCGACGGACGCTATATCGGCAAAGATAAAGAAAATCTCGGCAAGGGACTTTATATCATGAACGGAAAGAAGTTCGTTGTAAAATAATAAATTGTCAAAAATTTAGAAACCGTCTTTCTGACAGAAAGGCGGTTTCTTTAGATAAGAAGAAATCAAAAATATACAAATTCTTACATTCAAGCCAAAATCAGTCATTATGCCGCACACGCTTTAATACTACAAACAGATTGACTCTTTCGGTCTTCCATGTGTTTTATGTTGCCTTCGTGTCATCTGTTTCTTCTTGACATAGTCTGGCTATGCATGCGAAAGATGAACGACAATAAGCTCAATCTCAGGCTATAATCCACGCGATCTATAATGACAGATTTAGGTTAAGACAAGAAAATTCATTACAAACGTAAAAAACATAATCAATTAAAATTAAGAAAAATGAAACTAATCTCAAAGCTTGCGCTTGCCGCAGCGACATTGTTGCCTGCAACACTTAATGCGGGCGCAGCTATTGAAGGCAGTCTCGACCCACCTTCAGTAGTTGCAGAGTGGAGCAATTCGTCCACTTATCCTAAGATAATAGACATAAACTTCAGCGACGAAATGTGGCCCGGACAGACATGGACCGGCGAGACCGGCATGGACTGCCCTGAATATGCAGACGGCGGCTATGTGAACACTGTCATCGAAGTTCCTGCAAACGGCGGAACAGAAATAAAATATCCTGTTCTTTTCCACAACTGTATCTTCGCAAACAAAAAGTCATACAACGGCTATGCAGGTGCCACAGCAGCATTCTGCCGTCAGTACTATATGGGACAGAACACCACAGGAGCCGGAACATATCCTAATGACTGGACTGTTGAAGGACATACAAAATATATCGAAGACAACATAAAATACGGAGAAGACGGCAAGCCTGTATACGGCGAAGCCGGATTCGTGCAGATGTGCCGCGACGCATTCAAAGACCGCGACCCTGAAACCGGAGCACCTATCTCACAACACGGATGGATGGAAATAGACCACATTCCCTACGTAGAACGCATACAGTGGGCATGGTCTTCTACATCATGGGGACGCGGAATAAAGTGCGACATAAAGATTGGTGACGGCGACTGGCAGCCGCTGGTATGGATGGGTTCGGACATGCATAAGTTCGGCTACACATCATTCAGCGACCAAGGCTACTTCATGGAAAACGTAATTGACGCCCACGACGTGTCTATCCGCTGGCGCATCTGGGACGGCGAGAACATGAAAGACCCTGTGCAGACTGACGAAGAAGGACAGCCGGTGTTCGGCAAGAGCGAGAGTCCGTATACACAGCAACAGACCACCCGCGTACACAAGATACAGATTTTCGGCTCTGAGATAACTGCCGAGCAGGCTCAGTATGCAAAGGACAACCCTGTGAGCGACGTGGGCGAACTGTCTGACATCGAGGGCGGCGGCGATACATCTGACGACAACGCTCCCGACGCAAACGCTCCGATAGAACTCTACACCGTGGCTCAGGACGGCACGGGCGACTATACAAAAATCCAGGATGCCATCAACGCCGTAAGCGACGGTTCACGCGGTATTATATACATTCGTCCGGGCGTATATGAGGAAAACCTCTACTCGGGCACCAAGACTAACAAGAACAAGTTTATCAGTCTTATCGGTGAGGACAAGGCCACTACCATCCTGACTTCATCTGTAGACCGCGGCTCAAACAACCCGCAGAACACTTACAACGACTGCGCTGCGCTCAACGTGTATACATCACGCTTCTACGCCGAGAACCTCACCATACGCAACACAAGCGGCAACGTGGGACAGGCCGAGGCTCTGTTTACGGCAGGCGACGCACACATCTTCAAAAACTGTCTGATAAGCGGCTACCAGGATACATACAAGGCAAACATCGGCGCACGCGGATACTTCACAAGATGTACCATCGAGGGTACTACCGACTTTATCTACGACAGCGGTCTGGAGTGGTTTGAGAACTGCGATATTAAATGTCTCAAGGGCGGCGGCTACATCACGGCTGCAGGCGATGCCGGACTGACACTCACAAAGACTCTGTATCCGGAACTCAGCACCGACAAGTTCTATGCCGGCCTGTTCTTCCACAACTGCCAGGTGGTGCCGGCTCCGCGCGTATCTGCAGGCGACTACTATCTGGGACGTCCGTGGAAGGAGAAATGCGGAACAATGTTCATACAGTGTACGCTCGACAAGCACATCAACACCAAGGGATGGACAGAATGGAGCGGAGCCGAGAACGACTGCTCTTACTTTGAATACAAGAACGTTGACAAGAGCGGAAACCTGATTGACACCTCATCACGTGCATCTTTCAGCCACCAGGCAACCGACGCTGAGGTAGAGGCATACATGAACCCAGAGTTCATCTTCTCTAAATTCTCTGACGTTTCTTTCGACTATAACGCAATCCTGAACGGCGCTGCAGAGCCTTCAAACTTCAACGTGTCTGCAACCGGCTTCACATGGGACGGCGACGACAAGGCTGCCGGCTACCTCATCTACAAGGACGGCGTATTCGTAGACATGACGGCAGAGCCTTCTTACACAAAGGACGCTGACGACAACGCTACATACACCGTGAAGAGCATCTCACGCCACGGCGTAACATCTGACGCCGTTGAAGCCAAGGAAGGCGCCATGATGCTTGCATTCCCGACGGCAGAAGGCTTCGGTAAATACACATCAGGAGGCCGCGGCGGACAGGTAGTTACCGTAACTTCTCTTGCCGACGACGGCACAGAAGGCACTCTGCGCTGGGCTTTCGAGCAGTATCCCAACGAGCCTATAACTATCGTATTTGCCGTTAACGGCGAGATTCATCTCAACGGAAACCTGCGCGTAAGCCGCTCTGACTGGACACTGGCCGGACAGACAGCTCCCGGCGACGGCATAAGCATCGTGGGCGACAAGGTTAACCTTGGAGGTTCACAGAACTTTATCATACGTAACATCCGTTTCCGCTCAGGCGACGGCAAGCAGGATCAGGCATGCGGAACAGAAAACTGCTCTAACTATATCTTCGACCACTGCGCATTCGGATGGTCAGTTGAGGAATGTATGAACACTGCCGATAGCCACTTCCTGACAGTGCAGTACAGCATCGTTCACGAAGGTCTCTATCAGGCAGGCCACGACAAGGGTAACCGTGGATATGGCGCACAGTGGGGCGGATCACCCGTGACATACCACCACAACCTGCTCGCAGGCAACAACTCGCGCAGCCCGCGTATCAACGGTGCACGCGGCGAAGACTATGTCGTATTCATGGAATACGTAAACAACGTAAACTTCAACTGGGGCAGCGCCAAGGCTTGCTATGGCGGAGAGAACGCAGCCGAAATCACTTCTTACAACGGCAAGAACTCTGTTCACGAGTGCAACTTCATGAACAACTACTACAAGCCAGGACCTCAGTCACCATCTAACTCTGTGTTCGTATCAGTAGGATACATGCGCGACATCGGTCCGTCATGGGCACCTTCTAAATGGTATATCAACGGAAACGTAATGGAAGGCAACGCCACAGCCACAGCAGACAACTGGTCGGCAATGGCTTCAGACCACTTCACATTCGACGAGTTGCGTGTTGACGAGCGCATCGTGACAGAGACTCCTTACTACAAGTACAACTCTGTTCTGGGCAACGAGGGCGAATACGACCCTGCACTCTACATGCTCACCGACATTCAGACTGCAGAAGACGCCTACAACACTGTACTCGAGAATGCAGGAACCATAAACCGCGACGTGATAGAACAGCGCGTCATCAACGACGTTAAGACCGGAACACCTAAGTACACCGGCTCGCTGGCCAACAAGAAGGGTATCATCGACTCTGTGAACGACGCTGAGGGCTTCGGTCTCGACCACGGCAACGAGAAGGCTCCTGCCGACACTGACGGCGACGGAATGCCCGACGAATGGGAGAAGGAGCACGGACTTAACGCCAACGACGCTGCCGACCGCAACCTGCGCAACGCCGAAGGCTACACCGCCCTCGAGGTTTACCTCAACGGACTCATGGGCGAGCTGCTCGACGACGACTTCACATCAGGCATAACACAGGCCGTTACCGAGAAGCCTGAGATAAGCTACAACAGCAGCAACAACACACTGACCGTAAGCGAAAACGCCATTGGCGCAACGCTGAGAGTGTTTACAACCGACGGCAAGCAGCTGGCACAGATGCGCATAACATCTGCCACAACACAGCTCAACAGCCTGCCTAAGGGCGTCGTACTGCTGTATGTAAGCGGCAACAACCTGTGCCCGAGAATATTAAAGGTGAACAAATAAGAATCTTGCATAAGCCTATATCATAAGAAATCCCGGCAGCCGTCATGGCTGTCGGGATTTTTTTATGTCTATAAAGGCAGCATGATGTTATCTATCTGCCGCCATCACACGCCTGTCATGCCCCTATCAGAAGCTGCATGAGGCGCAACGGCCGCCTCTGCCCCGCCCGTGCCGCCACCATGCCCTGCCGGCTTCCATACTCTAACAGACCGCGCCATGCCTCACTTGTCTATCTGACTCTCGGTGAAGGGGTCGGCACGATGGCCCATCAGGTCGATACGCGAGTATTCCATGTCAAACTCGTCGGCCTCGTCCGGCGTAAGCCTTACGCCTGCCGCACCTATAAAGTCGTCGAGATGGGCGGCACTCGTAGTGCCGGGTATGGGCACAATCCATGGCTTGCGCGACAGCATCCACACAAGCGAGAACTGCGCAGGCGTGATGCCCTTGCGCCGCGCCCAGCGCCCTACCAGCTCTGTCAGCGGCCTGTTGTAGCGCAGCGCCTGCGGAGTGAAGCGCGGCAAATTATGGCGGCGGTCATCACTGCCGAAGCGGCTGTCCTCGCCTATCGTGCATGTCAGATAGCCGCGACCGAGCGGACAATAAGGCACGAAGCCTATGCCAAGTTCTTCGAGCGTGGGGAAAATCTTAAGCTCAGGCTCGCGCCACCAGATGGCATACTCGCTCTGAACTGCCGACACAGGACACACGCTGTGGGCACGCCTGATGGTGCGGGCGCTTGCCTCCGACAGTCCGAAGTGCAGCACCTTGCCCTCCTTTATCAGCTGTGCCACGGCGTCGGCCACCTCCTCTATGGGCGTGGCAGGGTCTACGCGGTGCTGATACAGCAGGTCGATGTGGTCGGTGCGCAGCCGCCTCAGCGAGCTCTCAACAGCCCGGCGCATATGGGGCACGCTGCTGTTGAGAGCCGTAGGGCGACCCTCCTCAACACCGAATCCGAACTTTGTGGCTATCTTAACATTGTCTCTTATGGGCTGCAGGGCCTCGCCCACCCACTCTTCGCTTGTGTAAGGGCCGTAAACCTCGGCCGTGTCAAACAGCGTAACGCCCTTTTCGTAGGCGCGGCGTATCAGCGCCACCATGTCGCGGCGGTCATAACGGCCGCCATAATAGCCCACCATGGGCAGGCAGCCAAGGCCTATGGGCGACACGCTCATGCCGCCCAGATTGCGGCGCTCGGCCTTAGGCTGCCACCCCGTGCGCCCTTTATCCTTGCCTGTGGCAGCCATGGCATCTGTGGCGGCAAGCACTCTCGACGTGCCCGTCAAGGCTCCGGCAGCCATGAGTGCCAGGCCCGATGCCGACTTTAAGAATTTTCTTCTGTCCATATCTTTCTGTCTTTTGGAGGTTAGTTGTTGTTTCTGTCGCAAAGATATGCCACGACAGAGCCGGCGCGGTATACAATTCTCATGCATAGGTACCATTTTCATGGTTTATGTTTCGCCGTTAAGGATAAATAGCGATATATTTGCATCTGCAACAACAAAAAAAGTTAAGGGCATGGCAAAGATTGAGAAGGTAAACACGGTGCACGACTATAACGCATACGTAGGACAGGCAGACGAGCACAGGCTGGCAAGCGTGATAAACTATGACGACCTTCCCCCGATAAGGCACAGCCTCAACAGCTACGGCATATACGGCCTGTTTCTGCGCGAGGACACGCTCGTAGACCTGACCTATGGCTGCGGCAGATACGACTACGACGAGTCTACGCTGATATGCGTGGCGCCTGGACAGACGGGCGGCAAGGAGGACAACGGCGAGAGAGTGGCTCTGAAGGGATGGGCCCTGCTGTTTCATCCCGCCCTGATAAGAGGCACGTTTCTTGAAGGCAGGATGCACCGCTACTCGTTCTTTGCCTACAACGTGAACGAAGCTCTGCACATGCGCCCCGGCGAGCGCGACATACTCGTGGCATGTCTGAAGCTCATCAAGCAGGAGTTTCATGCGCCTGACGACGGCTGCCGCGACTCTATCATCGTGGGCCTGATAGACATCGTGCTGCAATACTGCTCACGCTTCTACAACAGACAGTTCAGTTCGCACAGACAGCAGAACAGCGACATACTGACACGCTTTGAGCAATTGATGCACAGCTACTACGACTCAGAAAGACAGCTTACGGACGGACTGCCTACCGTACAGGCATGCGCATCAGAGCTATGCCTCTCGAGCAACTATTTTGCCGACCTGATAAAGAAGCAGACCGGCATCACTGCCGGCGAACACATCCACCGCTTTGTGATGTCCATGGCCAAGAGCAGGCTGACGGCAGGCGAGCAGGTGTGCCAGGTGGCCTACGCCCTGGGCTTTGAATATCCGCAGCACTTCAGCAGACTGTTCAAGAAGATGGAGGGATGCACGCCGTCTGAATATATAGCATCGAGAAACAGGCGGCCTGACCATCGCGCTGACAACGGCGACACCGGCGCAACGGCCGGCTGATATATTCAGCATATCTGAACGGGCATCACGGCTGCTGAATCCATCAGCCGTTTGTAAACAAAAATGACATTCCCCGTACGTTTGACGCTCTCAGAACGGCAACGGCGGGAGCGAAAGGGCGGAATGACGGAAAATATGACGAAAAACGGCAGAAAAGATAAGATACTGATGTACAGCCACTTACATATAAACGCGAATCAAACGGACACGGCTTATACTATGAAAGGTGCCCTTTCAGACTCTAAAAGGGCACCTTTTGCAGGCTGAAAGGCTGCGTTTTATGCGTCAAAAGGATGCCTTACAGACCGAAAAACAATGGGTTTCGGGCTGTTTCTGACGCTCTACAGCTAACAAAAGTTAAACAAAAGCATATTCGGGCAACAAGGTATTAACATCTGTTATACATTGATTTTCTGTAACGGAAAAATATTTTGTCCTGACTTTTTACCTCCATCTGCACGCTCACAGCGGCCGGTCAGACTCACTGGCGGCATACACATTTATTGCCGACAAAGCCAGACGCTCAAGTAATCAGTTTATCAGCTCACCAAACTTAATGCTACATGCAGCTATCAAAGGATAAAAGCTATACAACAAAGCGCAGACAATAAAAAACGAAAACATAATCGGCAACATAGCATAACAGCTACCGGCAAAGCTATATTGAGGCGAAAGGCATACAGATATCGGCATCGTGTCGGAAACAGACTAAACATCCGGCACAACTTTATTCGGCACACAAAAAAAACAAGAGAACATGCCTCGCCAGGCACATTCTCTTGAAATATAACAGCAATATCTTGTCTGCCTGCATTGGCATGACTCATTGCTAAATTAAAACAGTTATCTGACAATAATCTTGCGCACCTCACTGCCGCATTTAACTATGTATGCGCCAGGAGCCAACGCAAATGCTGCGGTGCCCTTAACGGCGGCAATGCGTGCCACTGTGCGGCCCGACATGTCGAACACGTTGACATCAAGCTGTGTGTCGGTTGTAACCTTCACTTCTCCACGTCCGACGCTGATATCAACACCCTGGGCTGTCACAACGCCTGACACTGAGGCAGAGCCGTCCACGTCAATAAACTCTGATGCGTCTGACACAACCTCGCCCTCGCTGCCGTTGCCGGCTGCAACCACGTAGTAAGAGTATTTCTCACCTTCACGCTTGTCAGGCGTATCCACGTAGAGGCTGTTGTTGTATGCTATGTCGTCCTTATATATGCGTGTAAGAGTTGTTCCGGCTGCCATTTCCTGAGTTATCTTCACGGCGTCGATAAACACCATACCCGTGGTGCCATAAGTGTCGTTCGAATCATCGAAACCTACAGCAAGATAGAAGCTGTTGCTTGCAGGCAAGTCGAAATCATAGTCTTTCATATCCTCGCTAAGCTCCACAAAGTTCCACTTGTCGCCTATAACCTCGCCTGTTATCGGGTCCACCAGCGCCACACCGAGCTTTGTTCCGGCCGTACAGTCAACCATCTTGGCCGATATTCTTACCTTCACAGCACCCGGATTGGCAGCATCGTTCTGATATATCGGACTGTAAAGCATCGAGTAGGCACCCATGAGCGCATAATAGTTTTTAAGTCCTATCATGCCTTCTGCCAGCAGTGTGGTGGTGCCATACCAGTCAGGATAATTAGTATATTTGTTCAGGTTGCACTGTACGTCATTATATACAGGCGAACTGACGGTTCCCGTTGTAACCTTGTCAAATGTCTCGTCGTCAAGGACAAACGTTCCGCTCTCAGGAATCTTGTAGTCAGACAGCGTCACTACCTCATAATACGTAGCTCCTTCAACAGCGCTCCAGTTGGCTCTGAAGCCGTCATTGCTCACCTCAGTGGCAGCAGAAGCCACAGGCGCTTCGAGCGATTCTACGGGCTCTTTAGCAGAGATGATGGCCGACTCGGCAGAAACATCCGTTCCGTCAGTGGCCTGTACCGAGTAATAATACAGGCGGCCTGGCTCCAGTCCGGTCAGAGTCTTGCTCGTTTCAGTGGTCTCAAAGTCCTTCTCTACATACTGCGGCTGGTTATCTACAAAATAAAACACATCGAGCAGATAGGCCGAAGCACCCTGAACGGGCTCCCAATTAGCAGTAAATCCGGTTGAAGTGATGTCACTGGCAGAAAGCGCCACAGGTGCGCTTATAGGCTCAGGCTCAACTACGCTGCCTCCGGTCTGGCAGACTTCAATGTCGTCTATAAATACAGGAGCATCACCGAAGAACTGCAATGCAGTCTTGGCAGCGCCGTTTCCTTCGAACGAGACACTGACACTCTTCCATTCCTCCGTACAAGGCAAGTATCCGCCAAAGCCCTGACTTGCTCCTTCTGTCTGCCCAACGACGTATACCTTAGTGTCGCCAGACTTAGATCTGTATGAGAAATTGACCACAAAGTTACCGTTATCAGCAGAAAGGTCGATTACCGGAGTCATAAGAAGAGCCTCGACACCGTCAGCCAGGAAGCAGCAGCCTCCGGCCTGATAAATGCTGATGCCGCTCCATCCGTATGTGCTGATATAGTCCTGCATTATCACTCCTTCTGACGTCAGTATGTTTGTCATGTCGGGATTCTCTTCCGAACCTGCCGTAAACTTGCTGAAATCTTCACCCAGCACAACTTCCATGTTATCCGCTTCAGGTGCCATGGCACGTGTCGTTGCCATCGGCGTTACACGAATCTGCGCCACACGCTCCTTGCTGATTGTGTTCAGACGGGCAAGACGACTTGTCGGACGTTTTGCCGTCCACACTCGTCCGCCGTCAGGAGCAGCACATACATCAGGTGAAACCAACAGCAGACCGAGGGCCATTGCAGGTAACATATTCTTTATATTTCTAATTCTCATCGCAATTCAGTTTAAAATTTATTTTAATATTACTTTTCTCACTACGGCTGTATCACCGCAGTCAACCTTTACGATACATATACCCTTTGCAGGAACAGTCATGCTCACAGTGCCACCATTTGTAGTTCCGGATGCGAGCAATTGGGCTGAAGCCGAATAGACATTAATGCTGGCACTGCATGCCGTACTTACGGTTATGCCGCCGGCCGACGGCTCTACCGTTACGCCGTCAGTGGTTATGTCTTTTATTCCCGTAGTTACATATATCGAACGCTCCACCGGAGACGACTCGTTGTTACCCTCATACAGGCACACCACTCCATATTTGTTGACACCCTTCTGCACGGTGTTGTCTACGAAAGTGCGCGTAGACGTAAAGCCTATGAGCTCACCATTGCGGTAAACGTTAAAACCGATAGGATATTCAGCATCAGTCTGTGGGTTATAGTTTTCATCGAACACAGGAGATTCGCCTGGCACGAAGTCGGCCTTGTCGGCAGCAGGCTCCAGCGTTGCCTTAAGCAGCGGGTTGAACTGTATAAGGTCATCTCGCCATACGCCATCATAGAGAACGAGGTTGCCTAGTCCCGGCGTATATGTTTCGCCGTCACATATGATGCGGAATCCGCCGTCACTAGTTTCACCATATACGCCTACCATATAGTCATATCCGGGTTCTATAAATGTAGGAGTTTCAAAATCTTTCACGCACCAATAGCCTGAACCATACTCCGTTATGTCACGCTCATTGACAATCTTCATATCGTCTGAACCTGCCGGAGCACGCCACACTCTTATCTTATAGCTCGTAGTGCGCTGTGCAGAGAACGGGAAAAATCCCACACCTGTTATGGCATATCCCACATAAGAACGAAGGTCTTTCTCATTGAAACGTTGTGCAAAATCGGTTTCATTAGAATACACATACTGGTAAATTACATCTGTATAATCGAGGTTCGAGCGCGACAGGTCTGTGTTCATGTCCCACGTAAGCTCAACACCTTCGGCGTTTTCCTTGGTCGACAAAAACTCAATACGGTTTTCCGGAAGTCGTACCGTAGCCTCAACAAACGGTGAAACGAGTCCGTTCTCATACTCTACATCCATCTTATAGTTGACAATAATCTTTCCGGGATCTTCATCAAGATAAGTCAGTTCATTTGTAGTTGCTATGAGCACACCATCTCTGAAAATGCGGTAATTCTTTATATCATCAGCCTCCGGTGCCTCCCATTCCAAAGTAACAATATTACCCTTCGCCTTCGCTGTAAAACTATTCACGGCAGGAGGAACATCATTCATGGTTATCTTAAACGAAACCTTGCCGTCAACGTCCGTAATATCGCTCAAAGAGAAATAAGAATACTTGCCGTCATTTGAGTGAGTAGAAGGTGTTGTCAAGTCTGACCATGCAGTCTTTCCCGTTGAGCCAGGGAAGGGAGCACCGTCAGAGTTGATGTCACCGTAAGATTCAGGATTGTACGTAGGATCTGTCGTTGCCGATGCACATACAGTGTAAAGTCCCTGCAGATAGTCACAATTCACAGTATTCATCTCGGCAGTTGCATTGATGCGGTTTTCATCTACATGATATATTATTAGTCCGTGACCGGGCAACTCCTTATCAAACATCTGTACCTGTCTGTTCTCCAGCACGAAATAATCGCCTTTACGCATCGTATTCACTATATATCCTACCGGTTCATCAGTTGCGGCGGGCATGTCTGTTATGGTCGTTGTCTTGTCGAGCACTTGCGGATTAACCCATCCGAACTGTATCTTCTGCCACATATTAAGACTTGAAGGCGTGTCGCCAGGCAGCTTGTGCTCGTTCCAAATACCGTCAGCCATAAGGTCCCATATGCCGGTACCGGAGAAATATCCTCCCGTTTCATAATCCGTGTCATAATAATCAGGTGCCCCCAGATTGTGTCCAAACTCATGACAAAGCACTCCAACAGTGGTCATCTGCAGACCATAAGTAGCATTATCTATGAGGATTTCTGGCTGTATAGTGTATTTCTTAATACGAACACCATTATATGTCATGTCAAGAAGCTCGCTGCTGTGCGACCAGATGTCAGAAGTACTGCCACTTACCTCCTGTCCCATACCCTGATGTATTATAGAAAGTCCGTCAAGTTCACCGTCGCCATCGTTGTCAAACTGGTGAATATCGATGCTGTCGTCTAGAAGAGAAAGGGCATCACGGATAAGAGCCGTCATGTCTTCCGTACCATAAAGAGCCTTTGATCTAGGCAGCTGTATCCATCCAACAACAGTAGTCTCGATGTCGAGCTGCTTGTAAGATGTTTCCAGATAATAGTCACGGAAGCTTCCCGTACCATTATAGTTCTCGGCATTCATCAGTTCGCGGAAATTGTCCACACCAAACGTAGGCTTGGTATCGGCAAAGTTTACAAGCAACATCAGCAGCTTGCGCTTTCCTGTCAAGGGGAATGTTCCGTTAATCTGAAGAGCCTTGTTAGGACCAGCCGGACTCAGCCTCATGCCGTCCGTCTTTATCATGTCCTTACGCCTGAGCAGCTTCGACTTGTCGACAGCATGTCCGGTGCTGCCAAAATATTTATCTGCTGCTATAATTGTTCCGTTACTGTCCTTGCCTGCATAGCACAGGAAGCCGCTGTCTGACCTTTTCAGCACATATCCGTCAGTCGACTCAAGCCAATGATTATGCTCATCGCCGATAATGCGATAAGTAACCACTGTGCCGTCAGGCTGAATAAACTTTACTGGTTTCGGATATGCCGGCACGCTGTGAGCCGGCATATTCGATAGTGAGAAAAGGCATAATGACGCTAAAAATATCTTTATAAATCTCATGCCTTAAATTATTTTAAAACCTTAACACTGCTGCCACCCGCGCTTATAACGTAGATGCCCTTATTCCAATTGTCGGCAGGAATGACAACCTCGCCTCCTTGGGCCTTGCCAGAAAATACCTGAACGCCTGAAACGCTGTACACTCTGACATCCTCGCCGTCAGAAAGTCCGCTTACGCGATAGTTGTTGCCATCAGCTGAAATTTCAAGTTCTATGCTGCTGTTTTCAACCTCACCGATAGCAGAAACGTCCTTCTTATTAAACTTAACCCATGGCATTACGCCGAAGCTATAGCCTGCAAGAGCCGGGCAGAACTCATCAGCACGACACCATTTGCCGTCAACTTCATAAGTGCTTTCAGGCAGTGCCTTTTCCGGTTTAACATATAATGTTGTCTGCTTATTTGCATGTACTCTGGTGTCAAATCCTATCCAAGAGCGGTAGAGGCGTCCTTCTGTCTCATCATAAAGGTCAAGCTCGTCGAACTCGAATGCCACATAGAACGTACCCTTAACCTTAACCGGCTCGTCGAAATGTATTGACTGTCTTACAGGCAGATAATATCCTGCATCACCAAAGGTGGTGATAAGTTTGTCTGTCTTAGTGGCAACAGGATGTTCAGCATCCAGGGCACCATCCTTATCAGGATAAATGACAACACGATAGGTCTTTTCCTTGTCGTTGATACTTCCCTCGCCGATGTCATTGATGAAGAGGCTGTACATGTTTGTCATGATTGACAGAGAAGAGATGTCGAGGGTAACGTCGTCAGGAAGCTCGAAACGCTCGGCAACAGAGCGGTAATAAGGATTGACTCCGACAACATAGTCGTAGTAATTGTCGTAGGTATCAACGTCTTTCACTTCGCCTTCTTCACTGTAAGCCGGAGTGTCAGTCTGCTGGAATACCTTGTCGCTGAATTCTGATGTTGTAGTGAATGCATCATCGACATCACTCTCAAGATCATAAACGTCTGTGCTGAACATCTGTGTACACTCAGTAGTGCCGCCCTCGTTGGTTGCCTGAAGCTTTATTGTATAAGTTCCGGCTGCGGGGAATGTAATTTCAGGCTCTGCAGCCTCATCGTCTGAAATAACGGCGTCATTGTCAACAGTCCATTTATATGATTCTGCATCAGCCGACATGTTAACCATCTTAACCTTCTGTCCGTCAAAGAGGATGGAACTGCCAGTGAATATAGAATTAAGGGTGTTGTCGACATAGAACAGCGCCGTAGGCGGAAGAACATCTCCTTTTTCTCTTACCGAGAAGTTGTCTATAGCGATATGACCATCATTGGCTGTTGAAGAACAAGCATACATGGCGAAGCAATACTGACCGTCTTCGGCTGGAGTAAAGTCTTTCTCTATCTTTGTCCAGTCCTTCACTGCAGTGTCCTTTATCTCCTCCAAAACCATTGTCTGGGCGTCAGACTCATGAGCAGTACCTGCCGTGAGCTTAAACGACGGATTAACGCTGCCTGTGCCAGGCATGTAGAGATACATAGACACTGTATATGTTGTTCCGCCCTTCATGTCGAGCATGGGCGAATATGCCACGTCGTTTCTGTTAGGCAGAATTGACGACTGAGCAATCATATAATACTCGCCTGATACTGCAGGTTTGTTTTTCAGGCTTGCAGTAATCCATGGTGTCTCGCCCGTGCTGGCCCATCCGATAGGCAGATAGTCCTTGCCTGAATAGTGTGATGCGTCGTCATAGGTCTCCACATAAGGTATCTCTGCCTTCCATGCCGGCTCCTCGCCGCCTCCGCCTTCGCTTACAGAGAACGTATCGAAGTAGACATCACCGGCAGTCGGTATAACAGAACAGCACCAAAGGCCGAAGCAATACTGGCCGTCGGTCTCAGGAGTGAACGTCAGTTTCATTTCCTTCCAGTCGCACTCGCCCTCTTCCTTTGCCAGCTCATAAATCTGCGCATCGGCAACCTGAGCAAGTCCTGCTGTTATCTTCATGACAGGATTACGTCCGTTCTGGGCCATATTCTTCATCATAACCCATACTGAAACTGTATATTCCACGCCGGCTTTCATCTCAAACATCGGTGAGAATGCAACATCCGTGCGGTTGCTGCCCTGAGGATAGCCAGACACGATGGCGCTTGTACCCGACTGAGCCTGAACTCCGTACCAGTCAAATGTCTGATATACAGCAAACGGCGTTTCGCCAGCCACTGCCCATCCGGCAGGCATCTCCTCGTCGGCTGTGGTGTCGAAGCTCTCGGCATAAGGCAACTCAGCCACGTTGCCGGCAGCTGCCGACTCGCCTTCGCTTACAGAGAAGGTATCAAAATATACGTCGCCTGCCGTCGTAAGAACAGAGCAGCACCAAAGACCGAAGCAATACTGGCCGTCAGCTTCAGGCGTATATGTCACCTTCACTTCCGTCCAGTCGCACTCGCCCTCCTGCTTTGTCAGCTCAACGGTGTGAGCGTCAGAGGCCTGAGCCGTGCCGACGGTTACTTTCATAATAGGATTACGCCCGTTTTGGGCTGTGTTTCTCATCTTTACCCATACAGTCATTGTATATTCCACGCCGGCCTTCATCTCGAACATCGGCGAGTATGCAACATCTGTGCGATTACCTGTCTGAGGATATCCGGACACCAGTGCGTTTGCACCTGATTGTGCCTGAACCCCATACCAGTCGAATGCAGGATAAACGGCAAAAGGAGACTCGCCCTCGACGGCCCAGCCTGAAGGCATCTCTTTCTCTGCCGTGTTGTCGAAATTCTCAGAGTAAGGATACTCTGTAACACTTTCAGCTGCCACAGCATAGCTGCAGAATAAGGTGCTGAGAAAGCAGAATAAGGTAATCAGTTTACTCATATCACAATTAATTTTAGTTAATAAAATTGCGAAATTACACAGACACAATGAGATGTTATTTCGCCTTATCGCTTACAAATATATCACAAAATAGCGTTCTTTCCAAATATTTTGACGATTAAATGGCAAAAATAGCTTATTTAATGTAAAACATACACTATAAAGAATGTTTAATAAATAACGCTTTATTTTTATAAATGTATATTAAAAATACGGCTTAAATTCTGCTGAAAACCGACATTACAGCCTTGCAGCAGAACCGACGTATATGCCTGATTATAAGACGAATACACGTAGCATAAACATATATCAAGACAAAAACAGACGACAGACATGACTATTATTGTCAGATACCATCAGAAGGCAAAAGGCCATGCAAGACCAGACATAAGGCCCGACAAATAGTAAACAGCAAAACAGAAATAAAAAACATTTTGAAACATCACAAGCTGACAGATAAAACTTTTGTAACATACCAATTTACATACCAACAGAGAATACAGCTGTAAGCAAAAGTAATAAAACTTGACAATTGAAGGAAAAAGCCATTGAACGTTGCTGCCTCATGTTATTACTCATATCCGGTTTATATTTAAGTTTATGCCGCCACACGAGTGTCTTCGCCATATCATGCTGCAACAGCAAGATATACATAACGGCACAATTTTGTAAACAAAAATGACATTTCCCGTCCGTTTGACGCCCTCAGAACGGCAACGGCGGGAGCGAAAGGGCGGAATGACGGAAAATATGACGAAAAACGGCAGAAAAGATAAGATACTGATGTACAGCCACTTACATATAAACGCGAATCAAACGGACACGGCTTATACTATGAAAGGTGCCCTTTCAGACTCTAAAAGGGCACCTTTTGCAGGCTGAAAGGCTGCGTTTTATGCATCAAAAGGATGCCTTACAGACCGAAAAACAATGGGTTTCGGGCTGTTTCTGATGCTCTACAGCTAACAAAAGTTAAACAAAAGCATATTCGGGCAGCAAGGCATTAACATCTGTTATACATTGATTTCCTATAACGGAAAAATATTTTGTCCTGACTTTTTACCTTGTCTCATGCATGATTTGCACCTCCGTTTAGATTTATTATATGCCGGCAAGGCTATATAATACTCATGAAGGAAACGCAACGTCAATATGTCTTTTTCAAAATATTATGCCACATTTAAAATTATATTTATTACTTTTGTGCGCTATTTGGTTTAGATACAAACCGGCAAACAGAGTCGCTACTATGAAAAAATACAAGATATTCATTATTATCTGCGCGCTGCTCACCACATGCGCGGCATTTGGTTCCGGTGACACGAAATATACTAAGCTCGTGAAGAAGGTTTCTGCCAAACCGACGGCTAACATAATGAATATAGCTGACAGATATGCGGCAAAGGGCAAAGACGGCGAAGCCCTCGTGCTGTATGCCATAGTATATAACAGGTTTGACCCCAATGCTGCCGACAAGGAAAAGGACATGTGCGCGCTGGCAAGGAAGAAGGCCGGCACGCTATACTATGACAAAGGCAACTACATAAACGCCCTCGACGAGTTTATCAACGGCGTGAAGATCAGCTAGGCGTGCTCCAAACCCACGTATGCGGCAAGTCTGTATAACTACATAGGCAGCATCTACTGCATCTTTCTCGACTACGAGAAGGGCATACGCTACTATCTCAAGGCGTATGACCTGAGCAAGAAGTATCCCGACAGGAAGATGCAGCACAGCGTACTCGTTAACCTGACCGGCATGTACAGCTATTACATCAAGGACATCCCGAAGGCAAAGAAGTATTATCAGCTGTCTGAAAGCACGAGAGACAAGAACAACAAGACCGACACGTTCATGAGTTTCTACACGCTAAGCCTGATACAGATAAGCGAGGGCGACATCAAGCCTGCCATATCAAGGCTGAAATGGCTCGCCGGATATGCCGCAAAGGAGAAGCTGGAGCCAAGGTTCCGCTGCTTTGCCTATCAGGAGATTTACAGCGCCTACAGGCAGCTGGGGGTAAAAGACTCTACGCTTAAATACATGCATCTGTGCGACCGGACGGCACAGAAATACAACCTTCAGCACACGTTCGTCACGACGACCAAGAGCCTTTCTGACTTTTTTCAGGAGAAGGGCGACATAGCCATGTCTAATCTCTACAAGTCGCGCTATCTCGACATCATGGACTCGATTTATGACATGAGAAAGTTCGACATGGTAAAAAACTCGCTGCTCAACTACGAGATATACAAGACGACAAAGGAGATAGAAGACCTGCGCACAAGCCAGCACGAAAGGATGCAGACCATCAGGATGCAATGGGTGATAATGTGTGCCGTGGCTGTTGTGGCGCTCACCACAATATTGTTTCTCTTCATCGTATGGAAGCAGAAGAAGAGAATACACAAGGGCTATATCAACCTGTATAAAATCAACCGCGACTTCATAGAGACGCAGGAGCTGCTGACGAGCCGACTGCGCAAATGCCGTACAGAAATAAGCGAGAAAAACGACATAATAGACAGCCTGAGGCAGGAACTCGGCAACGCGAAGGACACGGAAGAGAGCGCAGCCGAGGAGGGAATGAAATACCAGACGAGCAACCTGACAGACGGACAGATGCAGACCATAGCCGACGCCATAGGCAACGTGATGGAGAACACCACGGAGTTTTGCGACTGCAACTTCTCTCTCAGCAGGCTTGCCGACCTTGTGGGGTCTAACAGATCGTATGTGTCGCAGGTTATTAACGACTCGTTCCAGAAGACATTCAACGACTACGTGACGCCTTACAGAATACACCTTGCCTGCAAGCGGCTCACCGACAGGGTCAACTACGGCAACTTCACGATGAAGGCTATAGCCGAAAGCGTGGGCTTCAAGTCGTACACCGCATTTGTCAATGCATTCAAGAAGATTACCGGCATCACGCCTTCTATTTATCAGAAGATAGCCCTCGACAACAATTCTAAAGAGTAGCCAGCCTTACGCCTGCGCCGTCAAGGGGCATAAACGCCCTGTCTGCCGTAAGCATCAGGGCGCATCGCCGTTGCCGTATATGGCTTTTTGCAGTCTTATTTTCAGCATGCATGGCATGCAGTTCGATAAAATACAGCCGGCAGGACTATGCCGGAAAACGCCTCGACGGCTGAAAACAAGAGTCTTATTACAGCGTAAGGCCATGCGCATGCCAGTGGCCGGTCTTAGCTCATGCTGGCCGCATAACAAGCAAGCCCGAGCCAGTCTCACGACCAGCCCGGGCTGAAAATTATCGATATTCTACTTTACTGATGCTTAATCTTACAGACTAATCTCTCTTATGGCCTCTATCAGGCGCTTGAAGTCGGCAGGATGCACGTCGCCGATGTTGCCTATGCGGAACGTGTCGGCCTGCGAAATCTTGCCCGGATATATCACGAAGCCCTTTGCCTTGAGCTTTGTGTAGAAGTCCTTGAAGTTGAAGTCGGCCGACGGATAATAGAACGACGTTATCACGGGCGACTGCTCCTCGTCGGGCAGCAGCGTCTTGTAGCCGAGGCTGCGCATGCCCTCCACCAGCGTGCGGTGGTTCTCGGCGTAGCGTGCATGGCGTGCCTCCACACCGCCTTCAGCCTTCAGTTCCTTCAGTGCCTGCATGAAGGCGCGCACCACGTGAGTGGGAGAAGTGAAGCGCCACTTGCCGTGTCCGCTCTCCATCGTCTGCCACTGGTCATACAGGTCGAGCGACAGCGAGCGGGCAACGCCCTTGCATCCTTCGAGTAGCGAGCGGCGCGCAATGATGAAGCCGAAGCCCGGCACGCCCTGTATGCACTTGTTGGCACTGCTTATCATGAAGTCGATGCCCAGCGCCGCCATGTCTACGGGCACTCCGCCAAAGCTGCTCATCGCGTCCACTATCAGCGTCTTGCCGTGCTTCTTTACAACGGCTGCAATGTCGGCCAGCGGATTGAGCACTCCGGTAGTGGTCTCGCAGTGAACCACCGACACGTGTGTCGTCTCGGGATGACTGGTCAGATATTCGTCTATCTGCTTCGGGTCAACGGGCTGAGTCTCCTCAAAGCGCATCACGTGGCAGTTCAGATGATAATAGTCGGCTATCACGCCCATACGCTTTCCGTAGGCTCCGTTGGCAGCCACGAGCAGATGGTCGTCGGCCTTTATCACCGAGCCGAGCGTAGCCTCAACGCAGAAGCTGCCGCTGCCCTGCATCAGCACTGCCGTATATTCTTCGGGGCGGCTCGACGCCAGCTCCACGAGCTCTTTGCGTATAACCTCAACAATGCCTATATTATAGTCTTCGTCCCATGTACACCAGTCGCTCATCATGGCTTCCTTAACGGTGTCTGTGGTTGTCAGTGGTCCGGGTGTAAGTAATAAGTATGGTCTCATGTCGTTACTGTTTTTATCGTTATTATCTATGATCTGCAAGTTCCGGCCGCCGTGCGGCGGCTGTCATGCTTGTGTCTGCTTATCTGTTCATTCGTGCGTTAATGCTGTCTATCAGTCCGGGCAGCTCAGTTATGTCGTCCACCACAAAGTCGGCGCCTGCTGCATACATGCGGTTGCGCACGCATGCCATGCGTCTTTTCAGTTCGTCGGCAGGCATGACAGCCACCTCGTCGCGCGTCAGAGCCAGCTCGTTGCTGCCCAGTATCACGCCAACGCTCCACACTCCGGCGTTAGCTCCCTCCTTGATGTCGGCAATGGTGTCGCCGAATTTCACAACCGAATGGCGCGATGCCACATCCAGGTCGCACATGTTCTTGTATATCATGTATGGCTTCGGACGTCCGCCGGGCATGTTGTCAGACGTAACACAGTTGTCAACGGTATAGCCTTTCTCGGCCGCAGCCTTTATCACAATGTCCATCATGGTCTTGGTGTAGCCCGTGGTAGATCCCAGCTTTATGCCCTGTGCCTTTAGCGCAGCCACCGTCTCAACCACTCCGTCGATAGGCTCCGAATAGTCGGCCAGCGTAGCCATCAGCTTGTCCTGAAAGCCCTTGTAGCAAGCCTGCACGTCGTCCTCGTTGTAGTCGCGTCCGTATTTTTCGGCAAACTCTTCCCTGACATGGTCTATGGCGAACAGAGCGCGTATCTCCTCTATCTTTGTCAGACCCATGTGGGCGCGGGTTTCTTCCGCCGTAACGGTAAGTCCCATGTTCTTGAAACACTCAACGAAGGCTGCCACCGGAGCGAAGCATCCGTAGTCAACGGCCGTTCCGGCCCAGTCCATAATCACACATTCAATCTTGTTCATATTCTTATTACTGTTTAATGTTCTTTGTTTGTATTATTCCGTTTGCTTTTATTTAGCCATGCTCACCGTGCCGTAGAGCTGTGCGTCGCCGGCTCCGGCCTCGTCGGTGCTGCGCTTCGGCCTTCCTGCCTGCAGCATATATACCAATGCTCCGATAAACATCACGCAGCACGCAACTCCGATAAATATGCTCATCTGGTTGTAGAACACAGCCCAGTCGACATTCGATGCTCCCATCTCCTTGAACATCAGCAGGGCGAGCGTGCCCACATAGCCGATGAAGTCGATGGTTATGATGAAGAATCCCACGTTGCCGCGAATCTTGAAGCATGCAATGAAGCGCTCGAAGAATATTGTCTGGAAGCTCAGATATGCTATGTCGATGCAGAAGGTCTGCATGAACAGCCATGCCGTGGCGGGCATCGACAGCGCGGCATGCCTTGCTCCGACAAACGCCAGGGCTGCCATTCCGGCGGCAGACACGCCCAGCAGGATGCAGAGTGTCTTCAGATGGCTCTTCACCGTTGACATCACGGCGAACACTCCCAGCAGGACGAGCGTGGCAATGCCGTCGATATAGGCGAAGGCCCACGACGAAACGCTGTGAACGTCGATGATGCAGACAATGAAGTCTTCCTTTATGTCGCGCTGCACTGTGAGCAGAAGGTTGGCTATGAATAGCATAAGCAGCACGGGCATAAACCTGCGGAACAGCTGCATGCGCTCTCTGGCGTTGAGAGTCACGCGCTCCGAACGCGACGCTATGTCGGCAGCCGTGGGGCGCGGCAGCTTGGTCATCACCCACCCTGCGAGGCATAACAGCGGGAAGGCCACTGCCCCTATCAGGGCCGGCATCCAGAACTCGCTGACGTGGAGCGTGTGGAGCGCATAGAGTCCGAGCGACTTTGCCACGCCCGAGCTCAGGGCCATGCTCACTCCCATGATGCTTGCCAGTATGTCGGTGGTGCGGCGTCCTTCAAGAAAACTGAATATCACGCCCCACATACAGCCCAGCGACAGGCCGTTGAAGAAGAGTGCGAAGATGTTGAGCGGCGCGGGCATGAGGGCAAACGTCAGCAGCGACACCTCCGACAGGGCTGCCGAACCGACGATAAACTTCAGGCGGTTCTGCGGCTTAAGCTCTGATATAAACTTTATGCCGAGCATCTTGGCGCACACATAGCCTATGAGCTGAATCATGCTGACCACAATCTTGTAGTCCATGCCGGCTATCTGCATGCCGTCGAACTCGGCTGCCGTGAACGGCTTGCGCAGGGCATACACGAGCGAATATGAAAGCAGGGCCGTGCCTCCTGCCCAGAATACGAAAAGCCAGTCGGGCATTGCCTTGCCGTTGCCTCTCAGGCGCTGTATTATGTTTAGAATCTTTTCCATTTCAATATTTGCAGTCATTCGGTTTCGGGTGCAAAATTAGCATCGTGCAGGCAGCGCAAAAATGAATAAATCATGAATAATAGGCCGTAACAATTCAGTAAAATGATTGTAACCGGATAATAATTTTTCTGTTGCCGGAAAGAAACCCGAATGTAACACGGATGTAATATGTTTTAATACGAAAAGGCCTATCTTTGCAGTGCAATTACCATTCAGTGAAATTATGAAAGAGCTTAGAGAGATATACGACCGCATAACCTATCTGAGACAGAAAGGCATGAAAATGAAGGACATAGCAGGATGCATCGACTTTGCACCGAGCGTGCTTTCGGCCCTTTACACCACCGTGCTGCCGGCCTTCTTCAAGAACGTAGAGAAGGGCGAGAGCCATGAGGCTGCGCTCGACAACGCCCTGATATGGGTCAACAATGTTTCAAAGAAGAAGCTGCTGGGCTCTATTCCGGCCATGAAGAAGGTGCTCTTCTCTGACGACATCATACCTGTTGTGCCTGAAAGCGAGACCGCCAATCCCTTCATATCCGAACTTGAGCGCAACATGAAGCGCACTGCCGGACAGATAGCCAACTACAGCGGCATATACATGAGCTACAGCGTGTCGTCAGGTTCGCTCGCAATGAAGCTCGAACCTTACATCATAACGCCGGCGGCCAACGGCAACTACGTGCTCGTTGGACACAACAACGCCTACGGAACTACACACTGGGGTATTGCGATGATGAACGGCATAAACCACATCTACCTGATGTTCAACGAGAACAAGGAGCCTCAGCTTGCCCTGTTCAACATCTGCCTGAAGATTCCGATGTACGACAGGCCGCCGTTTCTGAGGGGCGTCTACACTTGCTTCGACTACAACTACAATCCTATTGCAAGGCGCATTCTCTTCGTGAAACTGTCAGACAGCACCTCGCGCGAAGACTTTGCGAAGCTAAAGGGATGTCTCAAAACACGCGAGGAACTGAGCGAGCAGGAGCGCAAATATTATGAATATACATGCGGACAGGAGGATGTGGTGCGCATGTGCAACATTCCCTCGCCCACCATGCACGAGGACGACCTGATGACGGAGAAGCGCATTCTGGCAATGAACACCGCCACAGAAAGAAAACCCATGCAGCTGCATGACGGCAGCAGGCACGATGAAGGCTGACAGCCGTATGGCTGAAAGCATGGTATGAATGCACTTTGCGCATGACATCGTCTTACGGCGGCAGCACAGACGGCAGCAGACTGCCCGACATGTAGCAGCATAGAGCCTCACGGCTACAGGGCGGAATGATTACGGCTACCCGGCAGAAGCCGCTGAAAACAAGGCATGAGGCAACGTATATGAACTTTTAACACTAAACCATAGTAACAAAAAGGGCACAAATGCGTTTTTATATCAACGCCCTGATTTAAGGGGGTATAAAAACGGAAATAACGTAAAAGCAATATTGTTACTATGAACTTTTCCCTGAAACTTACAATTGTATCAGTAGCCGTCGCACAGACCGTATGTGCCGGCGGAAAGGCTATTAACGACGGCGTAGACCCGCCAGCCGTGGTTGCGGCATGGAGCACGCCGAAGGATTATCAGAAGATTATCGACATAAACTTCAGCGATGCCATGTGGCCCGGACAGACATGGGCTGGCAAGACCGGAGCCGACAGTCCGGAACAGGCCGACGGCGGATATGTCAACACGATAATAGACGTGCCTGCCAACGGCGGCAGCGATGTTACATATCCCGTGATGTTCCACAACTGCACCTTTGCCAACAAGAAGAGCTACAACGGCTTTGCGGGTGCAACGGCGGCCTTCAGCCGGCAGTATTACCTCGGACAGAGCGCCACAGGCAAGGGCAACCGCTATGCCAACGACTGGACGGCAAAGGGGCACACGGCCTATCTGGAGGACAACATAAAGCGCGACAAGGACGGAAACATCGTCTATGGCGAGGCGGGATTCGTGCAGATGTGCAGCGCTCCGGCCACTACAGGACATGACAACGCTACAAAGGGCGAGTCGCAGCACGGCTGGGTGGAGATAGACCACATACCATACGTTGAGCGCGTGCAGTGGTCGTGGTCGTCTACATCATGGGGCCGCGGCATAAAGTGCGACATAAAGATTGGCAACGGACAGTGGAAACCGCTGGTATGGATGGGCTCGGGCATGGCCGCCTACGGCTACTCGGCCTTCAGCGACCAGGGCTACATGATGGAGAACGTGATAAACGCCAGCGACGTGTCGCTGCGCTGGCGCGTGTGGGACGGCGAAGACCAGGACAATCCCGTGCAGCTTACAGCCGACGGCAAGGCCGTATTTCAGGCTGAGACCGACCCGCAGGCACGCCAGCAGCCGGCCCGTGTGCACAAGATAATGATATACGGAAAGAAGATTACGGCAGAACAGGCTCTCTATGCAAGACAGAACCCCGTGGGCAGCGTGGGCGAGCTGACAGCCATAAGAGGACATAAGGAGCCGCACATAAGCGCGCCCGACGCCAAGGCCCCCGTAGAACTGAAGGTGGTGGCGCAAGACGGCAGCGCACAGTACACAAGCATACAGCAGGCCATCGACGCCGTCAGCGACGGGACACGCGGCATAATATACGTTCGTCCGGGCGTATACGACGAGAACGTGTATGCCGGCAGACGCAACGACAAGAACAAGTTTATAAGCATAATAGGCGAAGACCGCAACACCACGATACTGACATCATCTGTTGACCGCGGACCGAAGAGCAAGGGCAAGCGCTACTATGACTGCGCCGCGCTCAACGTCTACACCGACCGCTTCTATGCCGAGAACATCACCATACGCAACACCAGCGGCAACGTGGGACAGGCAGAGGCACTGTTTACGGCCGGCGACGCACACGTGTTCAGCAACTGCACGCTGAGCGGATATCAGGACACATACAAGGCCAACGGCGGAGCGCGCGGATACTTCAGCCGCTGCACCATAGAGGGTGCCACCGACTTTATTTATGACGCGGGCCTTGAGTGGTTTGACGACTGCGAGATACGCTGCGTCAGGGGCAAGGGCTACATCACGGCTGCCGCCACATCTGAGCTGCCGCTGACACGTGCCATGTATCCCAAACTGAGCCAGAGCCGCCTGTATGCGGGTCTGTTCTTCAACCGCTGCCGACTAACCGCCGAGCAGGGCGTGGCCGACGGCGCCTACTATCTGGGACGCCCGTGGAAGGAGAACTGCGGCACGATGTTCATAAACTGCACGCTGGGCAGCCACATAAACAAGGCAGGATGGCTCGACTGGGGCGGACGAGGCAACACGACATCATATCTTGAATATAACAGCACCGACGAAAACGGGCAGCCTGCTGACACAAGCCGGCGCGTAGGCTTCGGCCGCCAGGCCACCAAGGACGAGGTGGAGACATACATAAACGCCGACTTTCTGTTCAAGAAGGCGTCTGACGTGCCCTTCGACTTCAACGCCATACTTCAGGGCGCCCCTGCCCCGTCGGTATTCACGCGCAGCGGCAACACGTTCGAGTGGAACAGCGACCGACTGGCTGCCGGCTACCTGATATACCGCAACGGGCGCTTCGAGGCTTTTGTGGCCGAGCCTGAATACACCATATCAGACGGCAATGCAGACGAATACAGCGTTAAGACCGTATCGCGCCAGGGTGCCACGTCAGAGGCAGTTGCCATGCGCGTAACGCCCGTGGCCTTCCCTACGGCCGAAGGCTTCGGCAAATATGCCACTGGCGGACGCGGCGGAAAGGTGGTTACTGTTACGTCGCTGGCCGACACCGAGGACGAAGGCACGCTGCGATGGGCCTTCAGCCAGTATCCGGGCGAGCCGCTCACCATAGTGTTTGCGGTGAACGGCGAGATACGCCTCAACAGCAACCTGCGCGTGAAGCGTGCCAACTGGACGCTGGCAGGACAGACGGCCCCGGGCGACGGCATAAGCATCGTGGGCGACAAGGTGAACTTCGGCAGTTCGGAAAACTTCATCGTGCGCAACATACGCTTCCGCGCCGGCGACGGCAAGCAGGACCAGGCCTGCGGAACGGAGAACTGCACCAACTTTATATTCGACCACTGCGTGTTCGGATGGTCGATGGAGGAAAACATGAACACAGCCGACAGCCACTATCTTACCGTTCAGTACTGCATAGTGCACGAGGGCCTCAACGACGCCGGCCACAAGAAGGGCAAGCGCGGATACGGCTCGCAGTGGGGCGGCTCGCCTGCCACTTACCACCACAACCTGCTGGCAGGCAACGACTCGCGCAGTCCGCGCTTCAACGGCGCCAGGGGCGAAGACTATGTGGTGTTTATGGAATATGTGAACAACGTTAACTTCAACTGGGGACGCTGGAACTCGTGCTACGGCGGCGAGAACTCGGCCGACATAACAGAATATAACGGCCGCAACTCAGCTCATGAGTGCAACTTCATGAACAACTACTACAAGCCCGGCCCTGAGTCGCCTGCCAACTCGGTGTTTGTCATGGCAAGCCACGCCCGAAAGGGTGCCACGTCGTGGGGCCCGGCGCGCTGGTATGTAAGCGGAAACGTCATGGAGGGCAACGACGCTGCCACAGCCGACAACTGGCAGGCCATGAGCGCCGAGAAATATACAACAGACCAGATAAGGGTGAATGAGCGCATCGTGCCCGAAATGCCTTACTATAAGCTCGACGAGACTGAAGGCGCCATAGGCAAATACCGCCCGTCGCGCTACATGCTGACCGACATACAAACGGCCAAAGAAGCGTATAAGACGGTGCTGAAGAAGGCGGGAACGATAAACCGCGACGCCACAGAAAAGCGCGTGATAAACGACGTGAAGAGCGGAAATCCGAAGTTCAGCGGCTCGAAGACAGGCAAGCGCGGCATTATCGACTCTGTGAACGATGCCGAAGGCTTCGGACTAAGCCACAAGCAGGAGGCAGCACCGGCTGACACCGACGGCGACGGAATGCCGGACAAATGGGAGAAGAAACACGGACTGAACCCTGACAATGCCGACGACCGCAACCTGACAAACCCCGACGGCTACACCGCCCTTGAGGTTTATCTGAACAGCCTGATGGGCGAAAAGCTGAGCTGCAAATTCAGCAGCACCGCCACATCACACGGCAAACAGGCTAAATAAGGCGTGGCGCGCCTGCCTGAAAGCAATAAAGACAAAGTAAAAACAACATTCATAAGCGCAGAAAAAGGTGGAAACCCGAGCCGGCTTGTAAACAACATCCGGCTGAAGGTTTCCGCCTTTTCTGTTTTTATACGGAAACAAAAATGCAGGAAGAGTTACGGATCAGACCTCTAAAGCCTGACGAATACATAAGCCTTTATGCCTGCTGAATTCTGGATTTGAGCGCAACAAACCAGCCCGTAGGGACGTACCCGATGTACGTTCAAATAACGACACTATGAATAACAAAAATAAATTATATGCAAAGGTGGACATACCTCGGGGATGTCCCTACAGATAATGCTGAAAAAACTATCCTCATAAAGATGTAATTTCCGCCATTTTAACCTTATATTTTCACCACGCAGCAAAAACATCCAAAAATCCGTAACTTTTTCTTTTAATTATGTTACGGTTATGTTATACGGCGCTATTTAATAACATTTTCTTTAAGCAAATCAAGCTGTAATGGTTTCAGACTGTTAGTGGCCGGTTTACGAGTTGTTAATGGGCCGTTTACGAGTCAAAAACCGGCCACTTTTTATACGCAAACGGCCCTGTTATTTTTCGCATTCAACAACTTAACCTATTACGGCTTTTTGTTTTGTGGAATAAAACACCTGAGCTGTCAGTCAGGGGTGTTATTATATTTTGAATACCAAAAGGTATATGTTGCGGATCAAAGATCCTTATATTCAATGCTGCCGGATGGCACATCCGGCAGAACATTAGCCTTGCTGTTTCTTAACATCGCTGCAACAAAAGAACTATAGTGAGAAAAACACAAGATATTTAAATTTAACTGCCTAAAAAGAAAAGCATTTGACTTTTTTCGCTGCGCTAAAGGAAATTTCTCCTTAACTACTTAACTCCTAAAAAAGCATTTGACTTTAACTACTTTAACTCCTCTAACTACTTTAACTCCTAATGAGACTCCATAAAAAAGGAGAGGCAAAAGCCATGCGGCCCTTACCTCTCCCGGAAAAATATATTCTCTCAACTTTTATTTCTTCTTCACTGCACCTTTTACTAATACAGCCTTATACTCGTCAGGACTGTTGAGCAGGCGACATGCCTCCTTCATCTGCTTGTCGTAGCGCAGACTGTTCTCCATGCTTCCAACCTGATAATAGTAGGCTGCAATGATGTCGTTGGATATTATCTGCTTTAACACGTCCTTGTGATAGTCGAGGTCTTTGGCTATGTTGTGCTTCAGCTTCTTCTCCAGATTTTCAAATTCGGCCTTGGCGTCGTCATAATAGCCCTCAAACTCAACAACCTTCTTTAGCGACTTTAGGAGTTTCTCGCTCTCAGGGTCATAGGTGAATCCGCTCTTTATCACTCTCTGCTTGAAGTCCTCATAGTCGGCGTCAGAAAGCTCAAACTCAGAAGGCTTGGCTATCGTCGGGTGAGAAGCGATATAGTCAACCTCATAGTCGAGCAACACCTCGGTAGAGTCGAGTCCGCTCACGGTGAGATAGTAGGCAATGTTGGGCAGCGAGTCGGGGCGCACCTCTATGTCGGGCTTAATGCCTCCGCCGTCGCGCACCTCGCGTCCGCCTGCCGTATAGAACACCTTGGTCAGGCTGTCGGGTATGTGCTCGGTATATCCGCCGCGCGCGTGCTTATAGTTTATTGCCTGTATGCAGCGTCCGCTCGGAATGTAGTATTTGCTTGTGGTCAGCTTCAGCTGTCCGTTGTATGATATGTCAACAGGCAACTGCACGAGACCCTTGCCGTAGGTGCGCGTGCCCATGATTACGGCGCGGTCGAGGTCCTGCAGGCTTCCGCTGGTAATCTCGCTGGCGCTGGCCGACTCGCCGTTGACGAGCACCACAACGGGCATCACCGTGTCGATAGGCTCAACGGTGGTCTTATAGTCATAGTTGGCACGCTTCAGCTTGCCGCGGGTCTTCACCAGCGTGATGTCCTTCGGCACAAACATGTTGACAATGTTGACAGCCTCTGAGAGAGAGCCGCCGCCGTTGCCGCGCAGGTCGAGCACAAGGCCCTTCATGCCCTGCTTCTTCATCTCGACGAACGCCTTGCGCACATCCTTTGAGCAGTCTTCGGTGAAGCTGCTCAGATTGAGATAGCCTATGCTGTCGGGGCGAAGACCGTAGTAAGGAATTGAAGGCATGTTGACAGAGCGGCGCGTTATTCTGAACTCCATGTTCTTGCCCGTGCTGGGGCGCTTCACCTTCAGCACGAACGTCGTGCCGGCGTCGCCGCGCAGATGCGAGCTTACGTAGCTCACGTCCTTGTCGGTCATCACAGAGTCGTCGATGCTCAGGATGATGTCGCCCTTCTTCAGGCCCACCTCGGCAGCCGGGTTGCCTGCATAAGGCTCGTCGATGACCACGCGCTTCAGCTTCTGGTTGTAGCGTATCACGGCTCCTATGCCCACGTAGCGGCCGGTTATCATCGTCTTAAGGTCGTTCACCTTGTCCTCGGGATAGTAGACGGTGTAGGGGTCGAGCGAGCGCAGCATCGAGTTGATGGCCGTGCCCACCACCTCGTCGGCGTTGAGCGTGTCTACATACATCAGGTCGAGATAGCTGTAAATCTCGTTGAACACCTGCATGTTCTTGGCCACGTCGAAGTTGTGGCTCTTGCTTTCCTGGGCCGACGCCGCCATGAAAGGCAGCATGAGCAGCACCGCAAGCTGAAATAATCTTATTCTCATCTTATGTTCTTATTGTTTCTTTTTCTTGTTGCAAAGCAAATTCATGCCTCATACGGCCGCAAAGCGTCAACTCGAGATGCCCCTGCCCTGTTGCCGGCAATGCCCACAGCCGCCTCCACCGGCAACAAAAGCATGCGCACGTGCCCTAAGCGGCAGAAGCAGCACACGCAGACTCACCGGCAGCCGGCCGGACACAGGCCAAAAAGCATGAGCCTAAGGCATGGTCTCAGCAGCCGTATTGACTTATGCAAAGTTACATATATATATGGTGAAAACACCACTTTTCGGGGAAAAATTATTTTATTTTAGTCTAAAATTGAATTTTTTGCCAAAAAAGTTTGGAGGTTTCAAAAAATCTTCTTACCTTTGCATCGCATTTGAAAGGAAATGCATCACATGCTTCAATAGCTCAGTTGGTTAGAGCACCTGACTGTTAATCAGGGGGTCGTTGGTTCAAGCCCATCTTGAAGCGCAAAAAGGAGTTGCTTCGGTAACTCCTTTTTTGTTTTTGTATAATTCATCACTTTTAGCCGCAACGGCTACACCTTGCAGACAATACACCACATGAACAACAGCCACAACAAGATAATAATGCTGGGCACAGGCAGCGCAGGAGTTACAAGATGCTATAACACATGCTTCTTCCTGAAGACAGCCGACACAGCACTGCTCGTGGACGCAGGAGGCGGCAACGGCATAATGTCGCAGATAGAAAAGGCGGGCATAAACCTTACGGACATACACCACATGTTCATAACGCACGCTCACACCGACCACATACTAGGCGCCGTGTGGGTGGTGAGAATGATTATGCACAGGATTCTCGGCGGCGAATATAAGGGCAACCTGAACGTATACGGCAATGACAAGGTGATAAGCACACTAAAGCAGATATGCCTCATGACGCTGCACAAGAACTATAACGCGCTGTTCGGCAGCCGCATCATGCTGTGCGAGAAGCTGAGCGGCGACGAATTTCAGGCCGGCGACATCTGCATGCAGTGCTTCGACGTGCTGTCGGACAAGGAAAAACAGTTTGGCTTCCGTGCCATAATGCCGGGAGGAGCCACGCTGGTGTGCATGGGCGACGAGCCGTGCAACAGGGCCAACTACCCTATTGCGCGCGGTGCCGACTGGCTTATGTGCGAGGCTTTCTGCCTGTATAAGGACCGCGATGTATTCAAGCCCTACGAGAAGTTTCACAGCACGGCCATGGACGCCGGAGCCGTGGCAGCCGAGCTGGGCGTGAAGAATCTGCTGCTATACCACACCGAAGACAAGACGCTGGCCACACGCAGGACCGAATATACCCGCGAGGCGGCGCAGAGCTTCAAGGGCAACATTTTTATACCTGACGACCTCGAAACTATAGACATCGACTGAACCGGGATGCGTAATAATGCGTGTGAAGACAATATAGCCCATGTAACACAGCCTGAACTTTGAAAAAATCGATATAAAGAGCACAAAATTGACCGGCTATCAACTATGCCGCCGACGGCAAAACATATCAATACAGGCTGCAGAATGAGGTCTGACGGCAATTAACCCCCAATCGGTAATTAGACCGCATATTACTTTATCAATTTTGTGCATTGATGATTTCAGCCGGTCTTTTTGTTTCTATTGGCATCCTTTTGTCAGATTATTCTTAACATAGCCCGCTATACCTGCGAAAAATCTAACCAAAATCCGCTCAATATAAAGCAAAAATACAGACCGAATACTAATGACTGATTTGGGTTAAAATCAGTAATCACATAATATAAAAGTTAACGGACAACAGCTTTATGTTTATTCTAAAGCTATTGTCCGTTAACTTTTATATAAGGAGAACGACATTAATATGCCGTCAATCACCTTCTTTTTATCATGCAGTTGTTGTCTAAAACCATGTCAGGCCTCAGACAACAACATAGACATTATTATTTAGAAACGCGAACCTTGAAGTTCTTTACGCCGTTGGCCGTCTTAGCCTTCAGAACGTAAACACCGCCCTGAACGCCAGAAATGTTCACAACATTAGTGTCAGTGCTGCTTACAAGTGTTCCGTTTACAGAGTAGAGGTCTACGCCAAGAACGCCGTCACCCTCAACACGTATATAGCTATCACCGTCACGTGTGATCTTGATGTCGTTGATGACATTCTCGCCAATGCCGGCAGCAGCAGCAAGAGTAAAGAACACTGCACCGCCTTCAACCTTACCTGCAACGCTGTAGTAAACGTCAACGTTAACCTTGTGTGTAGCATTCATGTCGGCACCTTCGCCAAATGCATAGGTAAATGTAGGCTCTGTGAGAGTCTGCTCGTTAGCCTTAACGCCGTCAACTCTTACGTCGTAACCTTCAACAGGAAGCTCACTTGCATTAGGATCAGTAGCAATAAGACCCATCATCCAGTTGCCTACGTAACCGGTAGAAGAGAATGTTGCGCCCTCATCAAGAGAATACATATTGGCAATGCCTGTGAAAGGAGTCTCGCCGTCGAGAGCCAGAGGAGCCTCATTAGGAGTAACATCGAAGCAGTCGATGATAAGGTCATAAGAAGAGTTCTCATCAATAACAAACGGCTCGTCAAGTGTTACTGTGGTCCACTCATTGAGTTTGTAGTTCTCAACATACTGATTTACAATTTCCTCGCCGTCTTTTCTAATTATTACAGTGAAGTCTGCATCAGCTGTAGGATAGAAACGAACAGCCTTAACGTCATAGTTTCCAAAGCTTAACAACTTATCGCCAGAATAATTGGTAAGAGCCATGTATCCATAGTTAGTGCTCTCAGAAGCGATGGCACCCGGTGACGGATTCTTGCCGCAGTACTCAATGACAGTTTCATCATTATCTACCGGAACAGGCCAATTGAACACAGCAGTAGTAGCGTCGCCTCCGTTTGAAACGGCAACGTCATTTACAGCCTTGTATGCAGCCTTATTTGTAACAGCAGTGAAGTCGAGAGCTGTTTTTTCAGATACGCTGCCATTTTCATAAACAGCTTCTACGGCATAAGTATAATCGCCTGCAGGTACAGACTCATTTAAGAAGTTGGTTGTTTCAGATGTTCCAACCTTTTCATCATTACGATAAACGTTATAGTTTGCAACATTATCAATGTCGCTTGTCATGTCATCAGCCATGAATGTAGCTCCTATAGCCCATGTAACCGGGAATGTAATGCCCATGCTAGACTGTGAAGCCTCATTAAGAGAATAGAACTCTTTCTCTGTCACGAGTCTAACCATATCGCTATAGCCTGATACGCACTTCTCGTAAATTATACCAATAACGTCAGAGCTGTTCAATGAAGACGGAACTGTGGCCTTGACAGCGATATAAACATCGCCATCCTGAGGAACGCTTACAGGGTTAGTAAGAGTAACTGTGTTCTCCTGACCATAAATCAGCTCCTGGTCTACATGCTGTGTATAAACCAACTCCTGATCTTTATATATGTTGATATCCCAACCGCTGATCTTGGTTCTCGGAACAAACTTAACAGCAGAAATCTTATAGTCTTTATACATCTGCATTTCAGACTTGCTGTAGCGTATAGCTGACTCGAACGAGTTGCTGCCGCCGCCAAATCCGCTAACTTCGTCTTCAGCAGCATAATACTGTTTTGTAGGAAGATTGCTCTGCGGACGATTCCATGTGAGAAGCACATTTTCTGCATTCTTCATACGTGCGCTTAAAGCATAAGGAGCATTAGCTCCATCTGCTTCTACATTAACAGTAACAGAAGTTGAAGCTGCAGAAACTTGTCCGTCGTTGTATTCAGCAGTAACGTAATACTGATATGCTCCAACAGCGAGGTTTGCATCATAGTATTCTGCAGTTGTCAGCAGTGATGTATTCACCTTCTCGCCGTTGCGATAAACATTATAGCCCTTAATGTTTTCACTGTTCAGCAAAGGAGCCTTCCATGTAATCTTGGCTGTTGAAAGGCCTTCGAGCATTGCACCCTGAACAGCAACAGGCTCCGGATTAGAACAATTCTGATTGAGTTTTACAACTGCAGAACGCAGATTCTGGTTGTTATCAACAAAAGTAAACGCGAAAACACTGTCATTCTTTGAAACAGAGCGGGCTATCATCAGATTATATTGTCCCTCACTGTCAATACGGGGAGCTATCATTCCATCTGCAGCAAAGTCAACGCCCTTAGCTATAAGATAGTCTTCCAGCTTCTGTGTCTTGCCGTCCTTATAGATAACAGGGAACTGAGCGCCATCGGCAGTCTGCTCATAACCAACAACAGAAAGGCTGTCGCTGAAATCATAAAGAACAAATCCCCAGAAGTCAGGGTTGATAGCAGAAATTGTTGTAGTTTTTCCTGTTGTAAAGTCATACAGACCTTGTTCATAAAGAGCTATGTTACCGTCGGTTGAGAACTTCTGTATGGCAAAATAAGGAGAACCATGAGAAATATTATCTGTAAGGAAATGGCGATTGCCTTCTTCGTCCCACATAACAGTGATACGTGTGCTACCAGACTCCTTAGTATAAGTCCATCCACCGGCCTTGGATCCGTCGTCGGTAACAGCATATACAGAACCTGCATATCCGCCGCTCAGATCACGCGCGAACTTACCATTATCCCATATAACCGGAGAATAAAGACCTGTGGCAGAATAAATAGATCCACCGATGAACCTTCCGTCAGGGCTGATACAGTTAGCTATACTGCTGGCGTCAGAATTGGTATATTTCAAACCATTCGGAAGCTCAAGATGATGCCACTTGCCATCACTCCAATAACCTGCAGAAGTAACCTCTGCCCCATTGGTTGAAGCCTCTGAGTCGGGATAAGAACCTACCACAACACCATTATTTGAAATGCCATAAGCAATGGTACCTGTACCAAGACTCTTGAGTTCGTTTGACTCAAGATTCCATACAAATGCAACAAGTGAACCTGTGCCATCATTAAGAGTACCGCAAGCCCACTTTCCGTTGGCAGAAAGAGCCGTTACATACTGATACGGGTCGCTGTACAAGATCACAGGCTTAGTGGCAGCGAGACCTTTCATGCATAGCAAAGAAAGGCAAACCGAAATGCAAAATTTTTTCATGTTGATTTTTTTAGTTATTTATAATATGATTTTCTTTACTGTTTTTCTTCCATTCTGTATTACCTGAACGATATAGCATCCTTTGAGGCCCTGACAGTTTACACTTAAGCGGTCTGAACCATTGGCTGATGCCTCACGTACAACACGGCCGTCGATACCTACCACACGCACCGACGAAGGCTGTGCTTCCGGCAGTATGATGCAGACATCACCATTATCAGAACTGATAATTTGTGCGTTCAAAGTGTTTCCGTCAACAGTATTTATAGCAGACGTAACATCAACAACAAGGTCTGTACTTGAAGCATTGAGTACCACGCCTGTACGGCTGTCAAATACCGTTGTAACGACACAAAGACTGTCTACGCCATACACGCGGTCTGGCAAAGTAAGCTGATAATCACATCCGTATTCACCGCCAGACTTTATTTCAGCAGGCAAGCTGTTAGGCACTCCGTTAATGATTGTGCTGCCTTCAATAGGCATGTCGTGGAAACGAACAAACGATCCGGGAATCTCCTGAGGCAGATAATAATATTCTCCTGAGCTTAACAGAGTGCATGAGTTGCGCTGAACCACATTGCCTTGAGTATATTCTTTGTCTACAATGGCAAAGCCTACCCTATATTTGTCTGATGAATTATCATAATCTGCGGCAAAAGAGACATTGGCATGCATATTCACCTTATTGCCGTCGAGAGCAGCCGTAGCAGTGACCATGGCTGTTGTAGGCTCAAGCATTGCCTTTTCAAGATAGCCTTCAGTGTGATACATATCTGTATTCTTGTAATCGAAGTCACGATTGTATATCACAGAAGGCAGGCTTGAGAGCCAGCGTATCATACCATTTGCATACTCATTACAGATAAGAGGATCAGGACTCATATGGATCGACACTACTATGACGTCGCTGCCCATGCGCTCCTTGACCTCATTAAGATAAAGAGTGCCGTCAGGACAATTAGGACACCAGCCACCAGTAATCTCCTCGAGCAAAAGCGTGCGCGGGAAATAAGAACTGATCACACTGTCAGTATAAACCTTCTGTTCAGTGCCATCTGCCATACGCAAACTGATGTCATAACGGTTAACACTGTTTGCAGTGATTGGAATGTCAAATTTATAGTCGAGCCCTTCCTCCGGCTCAAAGTCTGAGACATTTACATCTTCAGAAAGGACAGAACCGCCGATGGTACATGCCACTGACTTGATGTCTGCCGTACGGCCTATATTACGCACCTTACCGCTGATTGTAGCCGAAGCAACATTACCGGAGAATCGGCTTGATGTATTTTTCACATCAAAATTGTAGCCATCAAGTTCGCCTATATACATATTGTCGATAGCCAGGATATACTTATTGAGGCTGGTGCACACAAAAGCAATATATATCTTCTGACCGGCAAACTGTTTAAGCGACACGGTGTGAGTCTTCCAGAAATAGCTTTCCCCATTAACACTAAGAAGTTCCTTAAAGCTGCCCGTATCATCATTACCTGTAGACACCATTACTTTATAGTCTTCCAAGTAATCATTATACACAGACTTGCCGTCCCAACAGAGATAAGCCTCTGAGTCAGAATCAATGGAAATTTGCGGTGTTATGAGCCAGTTTTCCTGCGCGAAGTTATAATTACCTTGCGTGAAGCTGAATGCAGCCTTATTTGTTTTAACATCTATGACATTGGCTATCCAGCTTGGATTTATGGAAACATTTTTATAACAGAACGTAGCCACTGGATTCTCGTCACGGTCTATAGTAACAAAGTCAGAAGGAATACCATTGTCGAAATTCTCGGACAAATAGACCTTTGACTGTCCCATAGCCACAACAGAGAGAGCAGCAGCCATTACACCTGTAAGTACTCTTTTCATGTAGAAACTATTTATACGCTTTATTATGATTGTAGTTGCCTGTATTAGATTTAAAAAGTCCAGGTATGCACCATTTTCATGGCGCATACTTGGACATATCTACATTAGTGCTTACTGCCTGCAACAACTTTGTATACAGAAGAAACACCATTCTTGGTTACCTTAACAAGGTATACACCGGCAGGATTGCTTGTAAGGTCAAGAGGTTCTTTGCGGCCTACTGCTATTACAGTTCCGTTGATTGAGCTGACATCCATTGTAGCACCATCAGCAACTGTCAATATGCCATTGTTATAGCTGAAGCCAGGACCTGCATTAACAGCATCAATTGCAGACGGAATTATATCGTTAGAGATAGTAACCGTATCACTGTTAGCCTTACCTATGGCATATACAGCCTGAACATAGATGTCTGAAGACAATTCGGTATTCTCGTCACCCCAGCCAATAGACATCTTGTAGCTGTTGGTTGTAATAGGATTCTCGAAATTGTCCTGAATCTTCATTCCCTTGACAAATACATTATACTGAACGAACATATACTTGTCCTTGTCTGCAGGCTCATCCCATTCTATTGTAACAAAGCACTCTCCTGCTTCATAAGAAACGTCAACACCATGAACGTTTGTAACTGCAGGAAGCTCTGTGTAAACATTAGCGCGCACGAGATCAGATACGTTCATACCATATCCATATGAATTCATAGGCTCTTCGCCGCTCTTGTCTGCGTCTGCGTCAACAGGCTGAACAAAATATTCATAGTCGCCATTCTTTACATACTCATCAGTATAAGTAATCATACCGTCAACAGCGTCTTCAGCAGTTACTCTGGCAATCTTGATACCATGACGCATAATGTCATAAGCAACATTCTGAACACCTTCTATTGTTGTTGCATCAAACGTAAGTTTTACAGTATTAATTTTATCTGCAACTTTCTCAGCTACCAGCTTAGGAGCTGTCTCGCTCTCCGGCTTATAGTACTCTGTAACATAATAATAAGCGTTTCCGCCCCAGTTTGAATCATAAGGATTATATGTATATGCCTGATTCTTTATACGCATAGGTTCAGCGCTTTCAAGCGTATATACAGTCTTAGTGTTTGGCATTTCCTCATAAACGGTTTCGCCATTTTCTCCTTCTTCTGCATTTATATCATAAGTTATATAAGTAGAAAGCAAGCCGTCAACATAGTCCCAATATTCACTCTGTGTAGGAACGCCGTTAACATCATACTTTTTCTTTGAAATCACATTGTTTCTACCATCATAGACAACGTCCATGGTAAACTTATAGTTATCATATTTTCCGTCGCCTTTAACTTTTGTAGGACAGTCGAGAGCAATAAAATCGCTGTAGCTCTCTTCTTGCATGATATAAGGTTTACCGCCGTTCATTGTTCCATAAGTATCTGGTCTGTAACGGGCGTATCTTACCTTGTTGCCGTTTTCATCATATTCATATATGATAGAGTCTTTGCTCTGCATGTTATACTCGCAAACCAGTCTTCCTGCATCGTCATATGAATAGAATGTAGTGTCGTTAGAAGCCTTGAAAGCAAAGTCCTCACCATCATACAGACCATATTGCTGTGAGTACATCTTAACCAATTGCTTCTTATCATTATAAACATAGATATTGAATCTGCTCGGAACAAATTCGCCAGTTACATAATCAGCACCATAATTGGCAGCAGAAATAATAAGATTGTCTGAGTTGTAATAGCTTACATCCTTAGTGCTGATACCTTTGGCTGTACCCATAACATCGCCCCATTTCTCAACTGAGCGGGCAACATATCCATCCAGACTGTAAGCCTTGTTGTCTATAGTAACAGTATCACTGTTAACCTTACCTATGGCATAAACAGCCTGTACATAAATATCCTTTGAGATATTATTAGCTTCAGAACCCCATCCAATGGCTATTCTATAGCTGTTAGTGGTAAGAGTGTCACCCTGATTGTCTTGTATTTTCATGCCTTTAACGAACACATTATACTTGACAAATTTATAATAATCCTTATTGGCAGGCTCATCCCATTTCAACGTAGCAAAGCACTGGCCGTCAACATAATCTACATATGCCTTATGTATATTCGTCACAGCAGGTAGCTCCGTATCAAAGTTAACACGGATAAGATTTGAAGAGTTCATACCAAATCCGTAAGAATTAAGTGCCTCTTCACCACTTGTGTCGGCATCAGCGTCAACAGTCTGCACAAAATAGTCGTAGTAACCATTCTTTACATTCTCGTCTGTATAGGTTATCTGACCGTCTTTCGCATCTGCAGATGTCAGGCGTGCAACCTTTATTCCATGACGCATAATGTCATAAGCTACGTTCTGAACACCGCTCAAAGGCACAGCATTGAAGGTTAATTTAACAGCATTAAGTTTATCCGTTACTTTTTCAGCAGATAACTCAGGAGCCGAAGTTGCATCTGGTTTAAAATATTCTGATACATAATAATAAACATTTGTACCCCAACTTGAATTTTGCTTGTTATAACTATAACCCTGCTCCTTTATACGCAAAGGATTTTCGCCAACTACAGTGTATTCCGTCTTAGTGGTAGGAGTTTCCTCATAAGTCGTTTCATCGTTCTCGCCGGCAACGCTGCTAACCTTATATTTAATATAATTGGTCAGTTGTCCGTTATCATATGTCCAATATTCGCTCTCTGTCGGCACATCGCTTGAGTTGAACTTCTTCTTGGAAATCATGTTAAAGTCAGCATCATATGCAACATCGTAAGAAACCTTATAGCTGTCGTATCTACCGTCTCCGACTATTTTTCTCGGACAGTTAGGAGCAACGAAATCGCTGTATCTCTCCTCCTGCATAACATAAGGCTGTCCGTTGTTTACAGTTCCGTAGAAATCAGGCAAATATCTTGCATATCTCACTTTGTTGCCCTGATCGTCATACTCGTAAACAATAGAATCCTTTGACTGAATTCCTTGTTCACAAATCAGTCTGCCAGCATCGTCATACGAATAGTAAACAGTGTCGACAGATGCCTTAAAGGCGAGATCCTCGCCGTCATACAATCCATATTGCTGAGAATACTTCTTAACAAGCTGTTTCTTGTCATTATACTCATAGACAGTGAATCTGCTTGGAAGATACTCACCGGTGACATAATCAGCGCCATAGTCTGTTTCAGAAACAATCTGATTGTCTGAATTGTAATAACTTACAGCCTTGGTGCTGATACCTTTGGCATTACCCATAGCATCACCCCATTTTTCTACGCATCTCAACTTCATATCCGGACTCTGCGCAAAGGCAGTTCCACCTACAGTAATTGCCGCCAATAATGCAGCAGCGTAATGTTTAATCATAGGCTTTAATTGTTAAAAAATTAGTATATAATGATTTACCCCTAGTATTAAATGCTAAGTAACAACGTTTAAGAGTCGTCAAAGCTTTCACACAACACCATGCGTGATAACTTGTAGAACCGGGGACTGGTGCCATATGCCAGTCCCCACATTCTACCCATGCTAAACTTATTTTTACATTATTCAGCGGGCAATAACTGATTTTGCCGTAGCTGTCTTGCCGTCTCTGACAGACCTGGTTACATATATTCCAGGACTGAGAGTAAATGTTTCACCCGGATTTTCACACTTGCGCACAAGTTTTCCGTTTATGTCATATACATACATGCGGTCGAAGTTTCCGTCTGCCTTAACACAGTCTGAAGAGCCATACAGGCGTCCGCTGACATTATTCTCCACCACTTCACTAATGCCGCTGGCAGCACCTCCGTCTGTAAATCTCACTTCAGCACAGTTATACACCTTACGGTCTGTAACGTCTGAAGGATTATAGTTGCTTACGATAGCAACAAGATACATCTGTTCCGGCAGTGTCTTTACGTTTATGCCATAGTATGTAGACAATATGCTGTCAGGCAATGTATATGAGATTTCTTTTGTAAATTCCTTACCTTCTTCAAGAGCAACCGACTCGCCCCAAGCACCGTTCAGACAGCCTCTGAACACGTGTCTGTGCATATAAGCCGAACCTCCGTTCTGCTGCATACCCATAATTGAGTCCTGAACAATGCACAATGTAAGTCTCGGATCTGTTCCTGCCGGCTTTACATAGGTCTTTATCTTAACCGTGCCGGAAAGCAGACTGGTGTTCTTGTCAAAATCAGTATTCAACTGCAATTCAACATAGGGCTGAATTGTTGCCTGTTTATCAATGCTCTCATTTATATAAACACGGCTCACGTTAAACACCGGTGAACCTGCACTTATATTCTCATTCGTAGCTCTGTTAAGCATAAAAGCAGGAGCAAACGTTGAGCTGCTGTTATAAAAGTCAACATAGGCATCATCCTCTTCCATCGTGAAAGAATCAGGCTGATAGCCGGAATGGTGTCCGATCTGAACTATGCTTTCGGTGCGGTCCTTAAGCGTTGCTTCCATTACTTCATGGCCGTCAGGGCAGTTGATGCAAAGCTGAGAAGTGAAATTCTCAAGCAAATATGAGCGCTGAATGTCAGCCGGATAGAAATAGACTGTACTCTGACACTCGTTATCCGTGGCGTCAGCGTCTGCCTTGCCGTTTATATTATCTACAGACAGTTCGACCACCTTGCGCCCCTGGCTCTCTGTCAGTATATTCGGAATATCAAAATTATATGTTGACGCATTGGGTATCGACACTCCACTTACTGTAAATGTCTCTGTCTCCTTATTGTCAAACTTGCAGTGAACGTCAAAACTTGTCACAGTCTCACTTCCGAAGTTATACAACTGACCCTGAAATTTATATTCGCTTTCAGTCTTATAATAGCCATCAGCATCGAAAGGACGCACTGATACATCAACAAAAGCCGGTGCATTATCAACAAGCAACATAATGTTAAAGCATCCCATCTTGTTGCTGAACAGATCCACCCATTCTCCGTCTTCATTTACGCCGTATGAACAGCCTTTCTCTCCGTAGCTGCGATCGAAAGCCAAAGGTCGGTAGTTAGTGGTGCTCGTAACTGTAAAACCGAAATAAAGGTCTTTATCTGCTGTTATTTCAAAAGGTGTGTCAAGAGTAAAATTCTTCCAACTTGTACTTACTCCGCTAATAGCCTGCTCGTACAAAGGAGTGCCGTTAAGATTGTCCGTGATAAAGAACTTAACCGACTCGACGTTTCTCGTACCGAACACGCCTCTGACACCTGTAATTTTCTTACCTGCCAAGGTCTTCAACTTTGACACAGGTATCCTGATAGCAGCCGACTGCTGTTCGCTGCTATTGAGCCTTACACCGTCCGTACGTTCGAAGTCACCATTACTGTAACCTATTTTTGTCTGTGCAGACATACAAAATGGGAGCATCAGCATCCCTATAACAAAAGTAGAACCTTTTATCATAATATTACACTTAATCGAATTTTACGTATAAATTAATAGAGAATGTGTGTCTTTAATATCTAATTGTTCACAAAATTAGCAATTTAATATAAATTCATCAAAAGCAAGAATAAACGTTATCGTTAAAATTCGTAAAAGTAACACATTAAAAGTAATGTAATTGTTTTTAATAAAAATTTATCGTAAATAACCATAGTTTAATTTTATTTTATCATAAAATAAAAAAAGTATAAAAAAAATATTGCATAAAAAGTTAAAAGGCACGGGTAAATATTTACATTTGTATACTATTTTTAACCTATATGTGCTAATATTATAAAAATAAGTCGCATAATACTAAAAATAATTATCAAAAATTTTTACATCATACTTTAAAAAATGAGCAAAAAACATACATTTCACTTATAATCACACAAAACATGCGTACATAAAGACAATTTGTTGAGCAATATGGCTCTGAAAAAATATACAATACATTTTCATATACCTATGAATATTTATGCACATTGAAAGAATACCGCACAACGGATTATCATTGTAAAACCGTTAACGGATAATAAATATCAAAATATTACACGACACATATACACAATATCATTCTTTTTAATATCTTTGCACCGACAATATAGAACATCGGACACATTATATTAAAATACGACAGCTCTTCCGTATGAGCCAAAAACTCATCGTTAAAGACGAAAAAACGCCGGTGTATCTTGCAGAATACGCTATGATAAACATTTATAACTGTGATTTAAGAGATGAATTTCTGTTAATAGCCCGACAGATTTTTTCATTAATTTTAAAATAACATATATAATATAAACAAAAAACATTAACCAACTTTAGAAATATGAGAAGAGTTTTTATCTTAGCACTGTCTTTATTGACAGGAAGCCTGTTTGCCAACGCACAGATTGACAACACGTTTTCTTTTATTGATGCCGAAGGAAATGTAATAGAAGACGGCACTACAATAAAACGTACAAACATTGAGAACGATACGTTCTACGGCCCTGTGATTCATTCGGGCTTGTCGGTAAAAAAGAACGTGGAAAGCTCGGTTTACGCAAGAGTTGACTATACTATAAAAGAGATGACTGAAGGAACTGCATATCAGATATGCTTCGTCAACTGCAAGTCGCCTAACCTTGAAGCCGGAAGCTACACCTCTGCCGTATCACCAATGATGGGCGACACTGAACCGTTCATGGACGAATGGATACTCGACGCAAACTATAACCCTTTTGGCGACAACCCTGTAGCCAACGTAAAGCCCGGCTCGCTGATGACCATAACATATACAGTGAAGAAGCTCGCAGATGCCAACGACACTTCTGACGGAATTGCAGGCCCGTCGATAACCGTCGAATTTACAAACGAAGACGTTACATCGATAAGCGGAACTGTATCAGAAGACAACGGCAGCATTGTTGCATACTACAGCCTTGACGGACGCAAACTGACTGCTCCGAAAAAGGGTGTAAACATCATTAAGTACGCCAACGGAAAGACGGCAAAAAAAGTTATAAGATAATATAATCCCTACTATAAAACATAACAGCGTGGAAACGGTCTTAGCAGTTTCCACGCTGTTTTTATTTTCTGTAACAAAAGTCTGGCACAATTAAGAAGGAATCAGCCTCAACGGAGCACGCCTATGCCGCAACGGCGCGCAACTTGCTGCTCAGCGGCAGGATAAACAGGAGGCAGACAACGGCTCCGCATGCCATGACGAGGCCTGAAGTGAGGGTTATGTCGCCAATGCCTACAAGCGGACTCGAAAGGGCACCGGCAACAAAGCCGGAGGCACCGAAGATGGCACTGGCAGCACCGGCATTGTCGCGCTCGCTGTCGAGGGCTATGGCCGTCAAAGGCGGCTGCATCAGTCCGAAGCATATCAGCGTGTAGATATATGCCAGCATGACTATCCAGAGGGGCATGGCCGTGTTGAGCAGGAACGCAAGCAGCAGCGTGCCGGCAAGCATGCCCAGACCGCCGAAGCGCAGGCATGTGCCCTGACTGCGGAAACGCGTGGCCATGGCGGCGCCAACGCCTATCATGAGTGCGTTCAGGCCGAAACAGAGACTATAACCGAGCGGCGAAAGATGATACACCTGCTGCATGATGAACGGCGAAGAGGCTATGTAGGCAAAGAACATAAAGAAGCAAGCCATCTCGGCCATGACGGAAAGAGTGAAGCGAGAGTTGCGGAACACGCGGAACAGATTGCCGTACACCTTTATCACGCTCTTCCGTATGCGGTTGGCAGGCTGCAACGTCTCGGGCAAGAACATGCTGCACACCATGAGCACAAGTCCCACGGCAAGAATTACGGCAAAAACGCCTGTCCACGACGTAACGCCGGCCATAAGTCCGCCGACCACCGGGGCGCACACTGGTGCAATGCCGTTGATGGCGCCGAGCAGAGCCATGAAGCTGGCAAGCTCGCGGCCTGTGTACATGTCGGCCGACATGCTCTTGGCTATCACTATGCCTCCTGCGCCGGCCAGTCCCTGCAGCACGCGCATGGCGTTAAACATAAATATATCTCCCGAGAATATGCACAGCAGCGACGCCACCACAAAGAGCAGCATAGAGCCAACCAATATGCGCTTGCGCCCGTACTTATCGGTGAGCGGCCCTATGAACAGCTGACCGGCGGCAAGACCTATCATGCCGGCCGTGAGGCTCATGGAGGCCAGCGCGGGCGTGGTGTGGAAATAGCCTGTCATCTCCGGCAGCACCGGAAGATAGAAGTCTGTAACGAACGGACCGAAGGCCGTAAGCATGCCGAGCGTGGCAGGAATAAATACTTTCATGTTTTGTTTCATTGTTATCCTCTATTATCTTATTCGGGTGCAAAGTTAGCAAAAATGTATGAGCCGCGAAAAGAATCACGGCAGGCTGCCGACCATGCATATACTAAACCGCAGGGTTTTATAGACCAAAAACATAGACGGATATACGAAAAATATGGACGAAGGCCGAATCAGACCTGACTAATCTCAAGAGTTACGCCTGCCCTACGTGCCTTTTGCCTCTGCCGAAACAACTTAGGGCAGCCATCTGTAGATATCTCCGTGACACGTTAAGCAGACCGAAGCCTGTCATTGTGTCACCGCAAAAATGTACGGATTTTCCGATGAAATAGAGAAAAATGAAGCAATGGTGCCGTCTGCATGGTAAAGTATATTTACATTATCATGCAAAAGGTATGCTTTTGGAAAATAACTCGGCCACTTTTCAGCAGAAAACAGGCCGGTTTCATCGCACAAACAGCCCTGTTTTTTCATTGAAAAATGGGCGTTTTTGTCCCAAATCGGACAAAAATCTTTGCACAGAACGGCATCGGCGCATGTAACATACTGCTATCTAAGCTTTTACGTTTGCACACGATTTTGAGCCATTTTTGCGGCCAAATGGTTTTTATTTTCAAATATCGCAGTATGAGAGCGTCAACAAAAATCAATGTGTAAGCATATCGGAGATTAAGGTTACAGATGTATTTTCAAGGCGGCAGGAATACAGCCGCCTATGTTTTCTGCGGATAAAAAGGCGATTACGGCAGAATGTCAGCGGCATAATATATCGCCAAGAGAGCTGACACAAATCGCTGCTGGACATCTGACCGGCACATGAACCATTCAATATTCCACCTTCATTCTTCAGTTAAACGTAAGAACAAAGCCACACACCGGGTGAGCCCGCGGCTTTACTATAACAGGTGCAGGAAAACAAAAACCATGTATTGCGCTCCTGTAAAGCACAATACATGGTTATGTATCAAGGTGAAAAATACGATGAAATCGGCTATCTGACAAACTCAAGACTGCCGGGAATCTTCTGCCATTTGCCTCTTACGGCAAACTTCAGCGTGCTTCCGCCTTTCTTGGTGTACGAGTAGGTGCCGTCGGAGTTGCGCTTTATCACGGCCGTGAAGTCCTCGCTGCCGTAGTCGTTGATCACTTCTATCTCAGCCTCATTCTTGCTTTTAATCTGCGACGAAACGATAATCCACTTGCCCGTGCTCTGCTTAGAGGCGATGAATCCGTCCACTTTGCCGAGCACGGCCTGCCCCGGCACGTCCACGTTCTTGTCGTAGAGATTCATCGTTATGTATATTTTATATTCGTCGTTGTGCAGGGTAACGTTGAATGTTGAGTCGGTCTGCGCCGGCAACAGCAGCGGAACGAGGCTCACGAAGAGCGCAAAAATAAGTTTTTTCATAAGCTAAAATATTGTTTCTGCAAATTTAATCAGTTACGGCCAAACTCTTCTCTCAAAACATCTAAAAAACATTATAGGCGCAAATTATTTTCGTCAGCGCGGCATTTACAGTCATAACTGGCGCACGGCAGACGCATCACAGATGCGATGAAACGGCGATTTTTCTGTCTGAAGGCCTATCATCTCCGCCACAATGCGCAATAGTAACAATAAGACTTGTATCTCCCATAGACCACGAGAAGGCCCTGACCAGGCCTCGCAGGCATAAGACATAAAAAAAGCGCGCCGCTTTTGCGGCGCGCCATAGCTAAATCATATGAAAGACAAATCCGTTATCACAACGGTATTTTATATTTACGCAGAGAGCATTACTCTACGTTCATTTCCTTGAGCAGACGGTCAGCGTGGCCCCACTTGTCCATCATGAAGATGACATAGCGGATGTCAACACCGATGCAGCGTGCCAGGTTCTTCTCGAAGTAGATGTCGCTTGACAGGCTGTCCCAGTTGCCGTCGAAGGCCAGACCAATGAGTTCGCCCTTGCCGTTGAACATAGGCGAGCCGCTGTTACCGCCGGTGATGTCGTTGTTTGTCAGGAAGCAGAGCTGCATCTTGCCCGTTGTCTTGTCCTGATACTTGCCGAAGTCCTTGGCAGAAAGGAGTTCAGACATGATAGGCTCTGCATAATAGTCAGAGAAGTTGTCGCCGGTCTTCATCTTCTTGACGATGCTCTCGGCTGTTGTATAGTAGCCTGAAGGCGAGCCGTTCATGGTGAATCCGCCAACGCGTCCGTAGCTGAGGCGCATTGTCATGTTGGCGTCGCTGTAGTGAGGCATATCCTCTTCCATGCGCAGACGTGCGGCGCAGAGATATTTCTCCTGCAGAGCTATCGAGTCGCTGAGTGTTCCGAGAGCCTCTCTCTGGTCGGCAAGATACTTCTGGAGCGACAGTCCGAGCTGTATGCCCGGGTCTTTCTCTGTACCCTTCTTGTTGAAGTAGATCTTTGCGCCCTTCTTCATGAGGATAGACTTCTTGTAGAGATAGTCTACATAAGCCTTGCAGTTGCCCTTGAACTTCTTGTCGATTGTTGTGTAGAACGACGGCAGATACTGCTTGTCTACGTGCTCGCGGTAGTTCTGGAGCAGCACAGAGAACACCTCTTTATCCAGTGCCTCGTCCCATGCGTCGCTGTTGTCCTCAAATTCGTTGTACATCTTCAGCGAGTCTTTCTCTGAGCCCTTGGCCTCCATGCCGTTGCAGTATTTGAGCGCACGTGATGTCAGCTCGCATGTTCCGTTGAATGTCTCATACCAGTAATAGAATGCACGCATGCGGTCGAAACGCTCGCCGTAGAGCTTTGCCATCTTGTCGAAGTCTAGCTTGCCCTGCAGGTATCCTGTCTTCTCCTGATACTGGCGGATAAGTTTCTCGTAAGCCTGCTTCTGGCCGATGATACCGATAGAATCGATACATTTGTTCATACCCATAGAGTTTTTCCAGTAGTTGGCGCTCTGTGCGTACTTAGAGTCATACTTGATACGCACAGCCTCGTCGGCCTGCATGTGGCGCTTCATTATCTCCTGCTTTACGCCGCGCACCTGCACACGTGTTGCGTTGCCTGCGTCACGCATCTCCTTGATGCCGTAAGAAGAGAGATAACGCTCGGTGCTGCCGGGATAACCAACAGTCATTGCGAAGTCGCCGTCCTTGTATCCGTCGAGCGAAACCTGTGCCCAGTGCGGTGCTTTATAAGGCACATTGTCCTTAGAATATTCTGCCGGGCCGTTAGTCTTCGGGTCGGCATATATACGGAACACGCTGAAGTCACATGTCTGGCGCGGCCACATCCAGTTGTCTGTCTCGCCACCGAACTTACCCATAGACTTAGGTACGGTGAAAACGAGGCGCACGTCGGTAAACATGCGGTATGTAGTGGCAAAATACTGGTTGCCTTCATAGTATGGGTCAATCTCCACGTGAAGACCCTTGTCGGCCTGACGTGCCTCTTCTGTCATAGCGGCGGCAACAGAGTCGATGAGCTGTGTGGCCTCCTCGTCAGACAGTTTGTCGATGCCGAGAGCCTTGAGGCGCTGGCTTACGTCCTCTTGCTTAACCATGAAACTAACGAAGAGGTTTTCGTTAGGAAGCTCTTCTTCATAGCTCTTGGCATAGAAGCCGTTGAGCATGTAGTCGTGCTCCACGGTAGAGTGGCTGCGTATTGCCTCAAAACCGCAGTGATGGTTGGTGAATACAAGGCCGTCGGGCGATACAACCACGCCCGAGCAGAAGCCGCCAAAGAGCACTACAGAGTTCTTGATGGCGTCCTTGCTGCCATAAATGTCGTTGTAAGGAAGACTGAAACCGTAAGATTTCATCTGGTCGTAAACAGCCTGTGGCAGGTTGTAGAGCGTCCACATTCCTTCGTCAGCATGAGCCATGGGGGCAGCCGCCATGAGCGCTGAAAGTAATAGAGCTTTTGCTTTTTTCATTGTGTATGTTTTAAAAGGATTAAGGATAATTGTCGATTATATTATTATATCTGTTACTGTCACTGACGTCCCGCGCCGCCACTGACGGCGCAAGGGGCACCGTGCGGCACGCTACTTGCGGAAGTATTTGCCGACGACGGGAAGCCCGGAGAGCGGGAAGTCGCGCTTAACGATCATCGCCATGAACATCACTATGAGCAGTGTGTTGACGCCGAGGGCAGCCCATACGGGCAGATCGGCGTTGGCAAAGCGCATGGCAACGAACATAACGAGGGCCACGCCCACATAGAGCATGATGTCTTTGACGGGATAGGCTATCGGATAATGCTTCTGTCCTACGAAGTAAGAGAGCAGCATGGCCGTGCCGTAGCCTGCAAATCCGCCCCACGCACAGGCAATGTAGCCGAAGCGGGGCACGAATATCACGTTGACAAGGATGAGCACCAGGCAGCCTGCCCCGGAGAACCAGGCGCCCCAGATGGTCTTGTCGATGAGTTTATACCAGAACGACAGGTTGAAATATACACCCATCATTATCTCTGCCGCCATCACGATTGGCACCACCTTGAGTCCGCTCCAGTAGTCGCGGCCGATGAGATGGCGCAGAATGTCCATATATCCTATCACGACGAGGAATGCCAGAAGGGTGAAGACAACAAAATACTTCATTGCCTTGGCGTAGGTTTCGCGGTTGTCCTTGTCCTTCGCCTTGCCGAACACGAACGGCTCGTAGGCATAGCGGAACGCCTGAGTTATCATGGCCATGATCATCGCTATCTTGCTGGCGGCGCCGTAGATGCCGAGCTGCGAGTGAGCATCGGCGTTCTTGTAGATATAAGGAAAGAGTATCTTGTCGGCCGTCTGATTAAGTATTCCGGCAATGCCGAGCACCAGGATAGGCCAGCTGTAAGACAGCATGCGGCGCATGAGGGCGCGGTCGAAGGTGTATTTGAAGCCCGTAAGCTCCTTTACAAGCAGGAACATAAGCGAGGCTGAGCAGAACAGGTTGATGTAGAACACATAGCCTACGCCCACCTCCGGACTGTAGATATTGCCGATGAAACCGCCGTTTCCGCCATTTTCGTAGAGCGCGGGCAGCAGCAGGAAGAACACAAGGTTGAGCGCAATGGTAAGCACGATGTTAAAGAGCTTGAGCGCGGCAAACTTTATCGGGCGCTTCTTGTAGCGCAGATATGCGAACGGGATGCACTGAAACGCGTCGAGCGCAACGGCTATTGCCATAACCCACACATACGAGGGATGCTCTGCATAGCCCATAGCCGATGAAATGGGACCTATGAACGCCAGCACCAACGCCACGAACAGGAGCGACGTGAAGCCTACTGCCATGAGCGTGGTAGAGTAAACTTTCTGCGGATTTTCGCCCTCCTTGTTGGCAAAGCGGAAGAAGGTTGTCTCCATACCGTAGGTAAGGATGACGAGCAGCAGCGCCGTATAGGCATACACATTGGTTATAACCCCGTAGCCGCCGCTTGCCGCCGAGAGCTTGGCGGTGTAGAGAGGCACGAGCAGATAGTTGAGAAAACGGCCCACGATGCTGCTCAGTCCGTAGATGGCCGTGTCTTTTGCAAGACCTTTAAGATTACTCATAATATCTAATAAGTTATATTTTCTGACATCATATTAATGCTCTTCTTACTGCCCTGCGGCATCATCCGAAGAACATATAGCATATGGCTATGGCCGCTATCACGCCGGCAAGGTCGGCCAGAAGACCGCAGGCCACGGCGTGGCGGGTGTATCTTACGCCCACGCTGCCGAAATATACGGCAAGGATATAGAACGTGGTGTCGGTTGATCCCTGGAAGATGCAGCTCAGACGGCCCACGAACGAGTCGGCGCCGTAGGTTGTCATGGCGTCCACCATCATGCCACGCGCACCGCTGCCCGACAGCGGCTTCATCAGTGCCGTGGGCAATGCGCCCACAAAGTCAGTGTTGCCACCACAGGCCTCAACCACCCATTTTATGCCGCCTATGAGCATATCCATGGCTCCCGAGGCGCGAAAAACGCCGATTCCAACGAGTATTGCCACCAAATAAGGTATTATCCTCACTGCCGTCGAGAAGCCGTCCTTGGCGCCTTCGATGAACGCATCGTAGACGTTCACCTTCTTTCTGACTCCTGCAAGGATGAATGTTATGATGATGGTGAACAGCAGAATGTTGGCCACCGACGTGCTCACGATGTTCATCTGCTCCTTGTCGAGCCTGCCGAAGCCCCACATCACGGCTGCCACCGCAACGCAAAGGCCGCCCAGGGTGAGCAGCATCACGCGGTTAAGCAGGTTGATGCGCTGGTACAGACTGGTGACGATGATGCCCGTCAGCGTAGAGAAGAACGTGGCAAGGAGTATGGGGATGAATATGTCCGTGGGCTGTGCCGCCCCCATCTGGGCACGGTAGACCATTATGGAAACGGGGATGATGGTTAGCCCCGACGTGTTGAGCACGAGGAACATTATCATCGGATTCGTTGCCGTGTCCTTCCTTGTGTTGAGCGTCTGCATCTGTTCCATGGCCTTGAGGCCGAGCGGAGTGGCAGCATTGTCGAGGCCGAGCATGTTGGCGGCTATGTTCATGAATATGCTGCCCGTAACGGGATGGCCCTTCGGTATGTCGGGAAAGAGGCGCGTGAACACCGGACTAAGCACCCTTGCCAGCGCATTTACCACGCCGCCGCGCTCGCCTATCTTCATTATGCCGAGCCACAGCGACAGCACGCCCGTAAGGCCGAGGGATATCTCGAAGGCCGTCTTGGACGAGGCAAACGTGGAGTTCATTATTTCGGGAAACACCTCGGTGTCGCCCATCACCACAAGCCTGAACAGGGCTATGACGAAGGCAACCACGAAAAATGCTATCCAAATATAATTCAGTACCATATAGTCTGCAAAAATAAGATTTTTATCCGGCTTTGCAAAAAGTTATGCCTTTTAATACATTTTTTCACGCTCTTTCGTCCGTCTGCGCGGCTTTTTTGCCACATGGAGGTTTCATCGGCGCCGCCACGGCGCATCACATGGATCACAGAACGACAACTGATGGGCGCATGGCCCAAACGGACGAAAAGCCGGGATATATGTAAATATTTTTCATCATGCCGCAGACGGCTTTGCAAAAGGCCATGTTTCGCGCTGCAAAAGATGCCCTTTCAGCGCCCGAAAGGGCACCTTTCAGAGGCTAAAAGACGGTCTTTGGGGAAGCCGTCTGTAACTGTCTGAAAGACAAGGCGTTGCCGACGGCACCATTGTCCGCCCGGCAACGCCTTAGAATGTGTGTCATAAATAGTATAGAAATAAAGGTTTTTGCTGTATCATGTATGCCGCCACGGGCGTCGTCACGACGCAGACGGTTGTAAAATCATCCTTGAAATCATGCCGAGAGCATGCCTCCGCGACGGCGCACGAGATGCATGTAGCGGTCGTAGACCTCGTCGGCTATGTCCTGCCATGAGCGTGCCAGCGTGGCGCGTGCGTTGTCGCCGGCTGCACGGCGCAGGCGCTCGTCGGCAAGAATCTGCACCAGACGCTCCGTGAAGCCCTGCTCGTCGGCACTGCACAAAAAGCCGTTCACGTTGTCTCTTATCACGCTTGCAGCCGTCGAGCCTTGCGCCATGAGCGACGGCGTGTGCATGGCTGCCGCCTCGCGCACCACGAGCGGCGCGTTGTCGTAGAGCGAAGGGAAGAGGAACACGTCGGCTGCGGCATAACAGCGCTTAAGCTTCTCGCGGTCGGTTATCTGTCCTAGGAACGTCACTCTGTCGTCAAGTCCCTTTGACTGCACCATCTGCCGCAGTTCGCCGGCGGCATATCCCGTGCCAATGAAATACATGTGCCATGAGCGGTCGCGCATGTTGGCGAGCGAACGGATGATGAGCTGCGGATTCTTCTCATAGATATGCTGCCCTACGAAGAGCAGCACCGGCTCGCAGCGTCCTGCCCCGAGCATCGCGCGACCTTCGCTCCTGAGCATGTCTGTGCGTGTGTCGGCGGCAAAGTCGTTGCCGTTGTCCACCACTTCCACCCTGCCCTTGTAGCCATATTCGCGCAGAGTCTCCTCGACAGATGCCTGCGGAATCCACACCTCGTCGGCCTGACTGTAGAAGTCGACGACGTTTTTCACCATATAGTCGACAACCATCTTGTTTGGTATGGCGCGCTCAAAGTCGGCCCGGTATTTAGAGTGGAACGTGGCAACGATGGGGATGTTCTGCTCGCGCGCAATCTTCAGCGCCAGCCTGCCCGACGAAAACGGACTGTGGGCATGCACCAGCGAGAAGCCGACTTTGCCTATACGGGAGCGGAAAGGCAGGTCGACACGCGGGAAACCCATGCGGTAAGGCTTGCGCATGGGTATGGGCAAAGAGAAGTAATTGTAAACGGGAAACTCCTCATCATACACCGTACCGGGCACCGAAGGCGTCACCACGCACACGTTGTTGCACTTGCGGTTGAGCCACCGCGCATAGTTCTGCACCGTTACAGACACCCCGTCCATTATCGGCGGAAAGCAGTCGTTGAAAATTCCGAGCATCTTTTATATGTTTTATCTTGTTATGCCGCAAAGTAACAAAACACTGATTACTCCGGCGTTGCTATCGTCTGACAATAGCGTTTCAATGTGTTTACCTTTGTGTTACTTGATGTCTCTTTGCCGTTCAACGCCCGTTCTGCGTGCTTATTCTGTACTTCACGGTTGACATTCACGGCATCTGACGGAACAAAAAAAGCGGAGGCGTGCCGCCGCACTGCCTCCGCAAAGAATATATGTATATGGTTTTATTGTCCAACCGGCACGAGCAGGTCTGCCACGTCGCCTATGTTGCCGTCGCAAGGAGCAGGCTCTATACCCAGCAGACGCGACAGAAGAGGATATATGCAGGTGTTGTCGAACATGGCAGTCTTCACATATCCGTGCTTGAAGTCGGGCCCCTCGGCACGGAAGGGCACGTTAAGTTCTGAGTTGTAGGGGTCGAATCCGTGGTTGCCGGGTATAACCCTGCCGTCTTCCGACACCACCCAGCCCACGTCAGGCATTACCACTATCGGCGCAATGTTGCGGTTGGTGCCGTAATGGAAGCACTCGGGCACTTCATCCTTCTTCCACGTCCGTATGTGAGCCACGCCCTTCAGGGCATTCATTATGTCGTCTTCGTGCCCCTTATTGGGGAATATCAGCGTGGGCAGGTCTGCCATGACGCGCTCGCACCATTCGGGTTTCAGATATTCAGATAGGCGTATTATGCGCTCGGGCGATGTGGATGCCATGCCGTGGTCGGACGTAACAATGAAGTTGATGTCCTGTCCGCAGGGCAGCGCGCGCAGCCTTTTGTACAGGCTGCACATCAGCGAGTCGAGCTCCTCGACGGCCTTACGCGTCTGCTTTGATGCCGGTCCGTACGAATGTCCGCTGTGGTCTGGCTCGTTAAAGTATATCATCACGAGCTGCGGGCGCACGCTGTCGGGCAGCGTCAGCAGGCGTTCTGCCTCGTCAAGTCGTTCGGGAAAGGTCAGCAGAGGCTTCTTTGCGTAGTCCTTGTAGTAATCGGGATACATGCCTTTGATGGCCACATCAGAGCCTGGCCAGTAGACCACGCCCACCTTTACGCCCTGACGCTTTGCCGTGAGCCATATCGGTTCGCCTCCGTAGAACGAGCCGTCCTTGCTCGTTGCCTTGTCGCTTATGCTGTAGGTGCGGCCCGAAGCCACGTCATAAAACCTGTTGGCTATTATTCCGTGATGGTCGGGCACGAGTCCTGTGGCAAGCGTATAGTGGTTGGGAAATGTCTTCGAGGGGAACGACGGGCGCATAACGGCGCTAACGCCGCGGCTTCCGAGCGAGTCGAGAAACGGCGTGTCGTACATCATCGGATAGTCCCAGCGGCATCCGTCGAGCGACACTATCACCGTGTAATGACGCCCGGCGCACAGCCTTACGGCTGCAAATGCGAGCAGCAGGAAGGTAAGCAAGCTAATTTTTCTAATGTTCTTCATCTCTATTATCACGTATTTATAAATGTTGAATGTCATCATGCACAAGGCGGGGGCAAAGCCTCAACGCTCTGTTATAATTTAAGGCGGGTTCTATAAATCCGGCTTCCGATGACTATCTTTGCTGCTGTCATACTGTCTATTCCGAATTTATAGGACCCGCCTTTACTCTTTTGCCTTGGCCTTACCTCTGATATCAGTTAAGCAGGGCGTTTATCTCGGCGTCTATGTCAGTTATCTGCGAGTCACGCTTCTTCACCTCGTTGTTGCGGTCTATGAGGAAGAAGGTTGGTATGCTGCTCACGTTATAAGCGGCAAGGTTCTGCGACTGCAGTCCCTGCGGGTCTCTTACGCTTATCCAGGGCAGTGCGGCAGTCTGCGTTTTCCAGAAGTGTTCGTCCGGATCGAACGCCACCTGATAGATCTCGAAGCCGCGGTCGTGATATTTGTTATACAGCTCGCGCATCTCCATTATACGCTTTGTAGAGCCGTTTGAGCCGAAGACGTGGAAGTCGAGCATCACCACCTTGCCCTTCAGGTCGGTCAGGCTGCGGCGGTTGCCCTGATTGTCGAGCAGCGAAATGTCTATGATGTTAGACACGTTCACCTTGCTGGCGTCGATGTTCTGGGCTGCCATCTTGTTGCGCATGATGCGCACGTTCTTCATGCCTTCAATGGCTATGTTGTGCAGGTTCTTGCCTCTCAGGGCGTCGGGATGATAAGTGTCCCAGCTTGTTGCCACCGCTGCAAACACCTTAACGTCGTCGGCATTCTCGCGCGGGTTGAATATCAGCATGTTGCCGAGCGTCTGGAACAGGGCGAAATACGACGATGCGCGCATCGGTGCCTTATAGATATAGTTGCGCTTTATGTCTTCCTTATATGCAGCCACGAGCTTTCCGATGCTGTCGCGCGTAAGGTCGTAGCCCAGGTTGGGGTTGTTCTGCACGGCTATCACGCGGTTCTGCAGGTCTATCTGCTTCAGGGCGAGCTCTCTGATGGTGGCACATTCGGCCGAGCCGTCAACGGTATATCCCGTTGCCATCGACGGATACGACGCCTTTACGTCAACCGTCTCGGTTGAGTCAACGCTGAGGTTGATTATCTGTCCGGCTATTCTGAGCCTGTAGAACTCGGGAGCATCGGGAGCCTTTCCGCTGAAGCTGAAGGCACCTTTGTCGTCGAGCTTAACCGAATCGACCACCACCGGTCCGTCGAGACTCATGTTCTCAAGATACAGCACAGAGTCTTTGGCCTCGGTGACAGTTCCGTTTATATGAAACTTCTTGTTGTTGCAGGAGGTCAGCATGGCCGCCATGAGGGCCAGCGTGCACAAGCATAATGATGAAAACGTCTTCTTCATTTTATATTAGTTTTATTATTTGCAATCCGGCAAACACGGCCAGCAGTCCCAGCGCCACGCTGCCGCCGACATAAAGGGCCATCATGGCCGCGCTGTCGGCACGCAGGAGCGAGAGCGACTCGTTCATGAACGTGCTGAACGTGGTGAATCCTCCGCAGAAGCCTACCGTGAGGAGAAGCTTCAGCGCAGGGCTTATACTGATGTTGTTTTCCGCAAGTCCGTAGACCATGCCTATCAGCAGGCATCCCAGAATGTTGACCGTCATGGTGCCGAAGGGGAAATTAGACAGTGCATTGTCCTGCACAAGCTTCGACAGCAGATAGCGGGCCACGCTGCCGCAGGCTCCGCCCAAGGCCACTAAAAGTATATTTTTCAACATGCTTGCAAAGTTAATGCAAGTTGAGTGAAATACAAAATAAAAGGGCGTGAAACAGTCTTTTATTTTTATTTCCGAGACGAAGCTTAACTTATTCAAAGTTAATGCAAGTTGAGTGAAATACAAAATAAAAGGGCGTG